>ERZ1370068.5178-contig-4211_pt1 | contig 389317 bp, 508 predicted proteins | sample MGYA00561227_ERZ1370068 | MGnify/ENA primary metagenome ERZ1370068 (study PRJEB38410, sample SAMEA6850437) | metagenome | study: Metagenomic assessment of the ecological functions of the soil: analysis of the soil microbiota associated with the...
CTACGCGTATTGCTGGAGTTCGGCCATGAGATCGAGGCCCCCGAGGCGCGCGAGCATCTCGCTTGCAGGGGAGCAACGACGCCTCGCCGTGTTCGCCCGCGAGCACCCCGACGCGATTTGGGTCAGCGAGGAATCGCACTTCCACCGCCCGCTCGCGCAGATCCTTGGGTTCCCGCTCGAGCACTTGGGATCCGCCTGCGGGCTACGACGTGTGGCGCCGCAAAACGAAGTAAGTTTCGCCGCGTTCAGCCCGACGCGCCACTGGGGCGTGGATCCGGTAACGCGGATCGCGCGCCGGGCGAGACGGGGCCGAATGCCAACAATCCGCGGATCGCCTCGCGCGGGGGCTCCGTCGATGCCGACGCGTCGTCCGCGCCGGCGGGGATCCGATACCGACATTTCCGCAGCGCCTGGTCGGTCGTGAGCGCCTCGCCGACGCGCGCGCCCCCCTTCGAAGACATAGCGGCGGATCGTTTGATCCCGGCGCCGCGTCGCCGAAGACGTCGGCCACCCCGGAGCGGAACGCGATCGTTTGCGCCGCGACCTGGGCGGGACTCTCCGTCGCGAAGGCCGACGAGACCCCTCGCGCGGCTGGATGCCACGACTCCGCGATACCAACGATCCCAAAGCCAAGAAAACGCGCCGGAGTCGGATCGCCGCGCGCGCCCGGACGCGGGCGATCCACACGCAGAAGCGGAGCTCGTCGCGGTTCTCGCGCCACGACTCCCGGAAGCGGGCGAAGGCCCTCGGGCCCCCCGCCGGGATCGCCAACCATTCGCCGGCGGGGATCCGTCGCCGGGGCGTTTCCCAATCATCTCGAGCCCCGGCGCCGACGGGCTGCGGCATGGAGGGAGCCCGCCGCCGCCGAAGGGGCCCCCATGGTTCAGGTTCGAGCGCGCGGGCGCTTCCCACGAATGTGCGCCACCATGGCGCCGTCGGCGTAGCGCGCGAACCCCGCGCGTCGGGATACCGGGCAAGCGCCGGCTCGGTTTCGTGGGTTCGGCGCGGGCGAGCGCGGCCTCGAGCTCAAGGCGCACGCGGGCGAGCCTAAGCGCAGTGCGTGCATTCCAAAAGAAGCGGCACTGAGTTCCACCCGGGGCCGCGGTGCGAGGTGATCCCGCCGTCGGCTCCACGTGCGCCGCGAGCGTTTGAACATTTCCGCCGCCGCGCGGGCGAAGCGCGGCTCGCTCGAGCGCGCGGCCGCAGATCGGAGCGCCGCCGCGTCGAACGGCACGCCGCCACCCGTAGCTCGAGCCCCAATACCAAGGTTTCGCCTCGACGAGGCGGTCCTGGAGCCGCGCCGGCGCGGCGCAATGCCAACAAAAACTCGCACGCGCTCCGCAGTGCCTCTCCACGGCTCGCGCGACGGATCCTCGCCGAAGGACTCGAGCGCGAAGGCCGCGAAGAGCGCCGGCCGCGAGTGATAGAAGGCGCTCGCGTCGGCCGAGCCGGGGTGGGATCGGGGAGTGCCGAGCGGCGTGTAGGAAACGAGCCGTCGCCGTTTTGTTGGGAAAGACTCTTTCTCGATCGCCGCGAGCCCCGCCTCCCCGCCACTTCGGCTCGCGAAGCCAACGATACGCCGCGGCGAGTGGCCGCCACCGACCAGAGGCGCTGCGCGATGATTTCCTTGGGGATCGCGTGCGGCACCAAGTATGTGTCGGGCCACCTTCGCACCGCCCCACTCGAGGCGGGCGCGCAGATCGCCCGGAATCCGCTCGCCGTGGAGGCGCCCCAGGGTCGCGAGCGAGTCGATCGCCGAGCCGCAGTCGATCGCATTGTTGGCATGATTGTTTGATCGCGGCTGCCGGGGAGGACCACCCACGCCAGTACGACTCGGCCGGGTCCTCGCGGATCCGCTCCAACACCCGCCGCGCCACGCGGCAGGCGGCGCTCGAGGCGCTCCCCGTGCGGCTCCTCGGCGGCGAGGGCGTCGAGGAGCGCCAGATACGAGGCCGTGCCCGTGTGCTCGATCCGGTGCTTGCCACAAATGAGCTCCCCGGGGCGCGCCCGCGCGCCGCGAGCCATCGCGAGACCGAGGCGAGGAGCTCCCCGGGTTCATCAAACGGCGCGCTCCAATGCCAAGAATCGGAGCCGCCCGAGACGGCGGCGCAATCCCTCGAATCGCCCCAGGAAATCGGAGGCGGCGCCGAGCGGCTTCGCCAACTTTTTCGAGAGCTCGCTCCGCTTGCGCGTGCGCCACTCCACCTCGAGGCGCGGCGGCAATATGTGGTATCCGAGCGACGCCACGATTCGGAACCCCGATTCCGCGGCGAGGCGGGCCACCGCCTCCTCCGAGAGCGCCTCGAACGGTCCTGATCGACGGATCGGGGGCGAGGATGTACTCGACCCCTTCGGCCCAGCACCGCGCAGCCGCCATCGCTCCATCGCGGGCTGATAGGAGCGCGCGTTCACGAAGCCAAGGATGAGCCTCCCCCCGGCTTCAGCGCTTCGTTGGCAAAGCGCATCAGTGGCAATCGCTCGGCCGGCGGGAGGTTTTCGAGGCGGAACAGGGCGAGGGCGAGGTCGAACTCCCCTTCGGAGCGCGTGCGGCGCCGTCGGCGGATTCTTGGGATTGGCCGGGCGGGTAGAGGAGCGGCGCCGCCGGGTCCACGGTGCGCGGTGTGGAGAACTCCAACACCTCGGGGAGAGATCGGCGATCGTCCAAGCGAGGTCGCGGTGCGCCGCCGAGATCAGCTCGCTGTACATCCCGTGGGTCGGCAACAGATCGAGGATCCGCGGGCGGCGCCGTCCGCGGCGGGCGGGCGCAGCTGGCTGAACGCCTCGAGGATCGCGATCCTCTCCCACTCCTTCGGTTTATTGTGGCGATTGCCGTTGCGGACGCGCGCGCTGGTAGAGACGCAGCAATTCCAGATCCCAATCCTTGGGATCGCGCGAGCTCGGCACGGGGCGCCCCGCGTAATGGTTCCAATGGGCGACCTCGGTGGCGGGGCGGCGCTTCGGCGCGCGCTTTGGGGACCACCGCCGGGTAGCCGACCGCGAGGACCGCCACCACCATCCGCTCGTAGGGCAATCCCCACCATTTCGCGCACCCGCTCCGCGTCGCCGGTCTGGGTGATCCAAAACGTGCCGAGGCCGAGCGCGTGCGCGGCGAGCGACATGTTCTCGATCGCCGCCGACGCGCTCTGGATGTTCGCCCACGCCTCTTCGCTGTAGTCGCGCCCGTAGGCGACCACGATGTTCACCGGCGCGTTCGCCATTTGTGTGGAGAGCTTTCCCAACTCTTCGTTGAGCTTGGGATCGTCGCACGACGACGAAATCCCACATTTGATAATTACAGGACGACGGCGCCCAGATCGCCGCGTCGAGGATCTTGGCGAGGAGCTCGCGCGGCACGGGACGGGTCTTGTCGAACTTCCGGATGCTCCGCCGCCCATAGAGGATCTCCCAGAAGTCGCTCACGGGGTCCCCCGACGGCGGCCGCGCGCGGCGCCATCTCCGAAACCAAACGATCCATGAGCGGCGCCACGGCGTGGTCGCGCTCGACGATCGCCCGCAGCCGCGCCCTCGCGCGCCCGCCGCGCCGGATCCCAACCAAGAATATTCTTGGCTTTCGCGACGAAGTCCTCGATCGAGCGCTCGGCGAAGATGTGATCCGGCGGGAGGATCGCGCGAAACGAGGCATTGGACGTCAGCACCGGAGTACCGCACGCCATCGCCTCGAGGATCGCCTTGTCGACCGAGCCGGTGCGGCTCGCCGACACGAAGATCGCCCCGCCGCGATAGATGGGTGGGATCTTTTGTAGGGAATCGCCCCCTCGAAGCGCGCGGCCTCCTCGAGGCCGAGCTCGCGGCGCAAGGCCAACATTCGCTCGCGGTACTCCGCGTCGCTCGGCACGAGGCCGTCGCCGATCACGTCCAGGCTCGCCCGCGCCCCCGCCCCCGCAGCGCGGCGAGCGCGCGCAGGAGGAACTCCACGTCCTTGCTCGGCGTGAAGCGGCCGACGGTCACCAACTTTCCGGCGGCCGGCGTCTGCCCCGCGTCGGGGCGGAGGAAGCCCACGTCGATGCCGTGGCGCGTCACGACCTTTTTGTGGGTTTCGATCGTGAGCGACTCCTCGGAGGCGGTGAAGATCTTCTCGACCAGCGGCTCGCTCCAGCGCAGCCACCGGTTCACCCCCGCGTGCGTATACCACAGATAGATCGGGATCCGCCGCGGGACGGCGAGCCGCCGCGCCAGGACCGCATACTTCGGGAACCATGTGGACGAGGACCGTGTCGCAACCGCGCTCGCGCACGGCGCGCCGCACCTCGCTCCGGAACGCCAACAAAAGCGCCGCGCCGCGCCGCCCCTCTCCCGCCCGAGCGTGCGCACCTCCACATTCTTGGGAAACGCGGGCATGGCGCCGAGCTGGAAGGCCACGACCGTGAGCGCCTCGACCCGCGCCGCGAGCTCGCGGAGCCAGGTCGGCAGGAAACCCAGGACCGCGTCGCCGTCGTCGACGACCTGCGTCACGAAGAGCAGCCTCACGCCGCCGCTCCTTCCTCTCGCGCGCGAGCGCCCTGGAGCCCCGAGGCGTAGGCGGCGATCGTTTGGTGGTATTCGAACGGCAGCACCGCCTCGCGGCAGGAGGCGGCGGCGCGCGCGTAGGCCGCGGGGTCGCCGAGCGCCTGGCGGAGGCACTCGGAGAGCGAGCGCGCGTCGAAATCGAAAAGCCAACTATTCTCGCCGTGGCGCACCAGGTCGGGCATCACGCCGATGGGCGTCGAGACGACCGGCGTCCCGCAGGCCATCGCCTCGCAGGTCACCCGCGGCCCCCTTCGTTGTAGGAGGCGCATACCAACAATCGCGAGGAGCGGTAGAGGTCGGCGAGCTCGCGCGCCCCAGGCAGCCAATCGACGAAGGTCACGGCCTTGGCGAGGCCGAGCTCGCGGGCGCGCGACTCGAGCGCGGGTCGCAACGCCCCTTTCCCAACGAAACAGGCGCGCAGCCCGGGGCGCTCCCAAGGATCGCCGCCAGAGCCTCGAGGAGCACGGGGGCCCCTTTGTTGGGAACCATCCGCGCCACGAAGGCCACGTCCCACACTTTGGGAACGGCGCCATCGGGGCGGAAGGTCTCGAGATCGAGGTAGAGCGCCGAGAGAAAACGAATCTTGGCATCGGGCACGCCGCATGACCGCAGGAACGGCGGCAGCTCGCGATGATTCATGACGCGGAACGCAGCCACCCCGCTCCGCAGCGCGAATCCCACATAAAGCCTGCAAGCCAAGGATCGATCCGCTCGCGAGCCCCCGCCGCGCGCGGGATCCCCGGCACGTGGAAGAGCTCCGACATCCAGGGGTTGTGGTGGCGCGCGAGAGTCGCGCCGCGGCGCGCCCGTTGGTAAAGATCCCGTAGTCGTGGCTCACGATGACGTCGTGCCGATGCTCGCGCAGCAGCTCTCCGCCGCGCTTCACCAAGTATCCCGACGCGCGCCAGCGCCCGACCGGCGACGGGTGGAAATGGACCCGCCCGTGGATCGTCCGGACGGTCACCTCGCCCTGCGGCTTCGGGCAGAGGACATCGATCCGATCCCAATGCTTCGAGAAAGCCTCCTGCATCGCATAGAAAGGTCCGCGCGCGCCCACGACGGTATCGCGGTCTCCGCTCAGCATGAGAAGTTTCATCGGACGGCGAAGGATACCGTCCTCACCAAGGTGCCCCAGCCATAGAATCGACCCGCCGGCCCCGTCGCGCCCCGGACCGGACTCACCCGCAGATGAGGACACAACCATGGCACGATCGACCCGCGTGGCCGCTATCGGGGCGGCCTGTTTCCTGGCTAATCCCAACGATCGCGAGCGCCCAACTCTTCCCAGGAATGCAGCTCAAGGTGGGGCAGTCGCCTGTGGACCTGGCGGCGGCCGACCTCAACGGCGACGGAAAGTTGGATTTCGTCACCGTGAACAACGGGTCCAACGATGTCTCGGTCGTTCTCTCGACCGCCTCGGGCTACGCGCCCCCACCAACTATCCGCTCCCGGCGAAGCCGAGCGGGCTCTCGATGGCCGACATCGACGGCGACGGAGACTTCGACGCCGTGGTCGCCCTCCCCTCCTCGCAGTCGGTCGCCATATTGTTGGGGAATGGGAACGGAACGTTTCTCCCACCGTTCCCATACGTGGTGAGCGGCGGCCCGCTCGATCCCGACAAGGCGGCGCTCGGCGACCTCAACAATGACGGCGCGGCCGACCTCGTCGTCTCGATGTCGAACACAGCGAAGATCGGCGTGGCGCTCGCGAATGGGTTCGGCTCCTTCCGGGCCGATCGCCTTCCTGAACGTCGGAGCGTTCCCGAGGCGCCCGTCGTTCGCCGACCTGAACGGCGACGGCAATCTCGACGTGGCGGTCCCCTGTTCCCAACTATCCGGCTGGCAGATCCTGCTCGGCGACGGCCTCGGCGGGCTCGCGCTGAATGGTAACTATGGCGCGGGAGACGTGCCGGCCGGGATCGCCTTCGCCGACCTCAACGGCGACGGGCAGCTGGACGCGGCCGGGTTCAACGGCGGATTCGCGATGAGCTTCCCGAGCTCGATCTCGGTGCGCCTCGGCAACGGGCTCGGCGCCCTCGGCGCGCTCACCAACTATCCCGACGGCATCGCCGCCAACTCGCTCGCGATCGCCGACTTCAACGCAGACGGCCTCGCGGACGCGGCCACCGCGCACGGGACCGCGGGGCTCAGCGCGGTCCACGCGGTGAATCTATTGTTGGGAAATGGCGCGGGGGCTTCGGCGCGCCGAAGACCTTCGGCGGCTTCCTCGGCGCGAACTCGATCGCGGCCGTGGACTTCAACCAGGACTTCTTTCCCGACGTGGCGGTCGCCTCGACGGTGAACGCCGTCCAGCTCGCCGCGGGCGACGGCGCTGGGAACCTCACGGCGCCGAAACCGGTCGCGGCCGGCGGATTCACCCTGTCAGCCGACGCGGGCGACCTCAACCACGATGGGCGCGCCGATCTCGTCCTCTCCAACGTGTCGGCGGCCCCACTCCTCCAGGGCTTCGCACAGAACGCGTCGGGGGATTCGATCCAATCCAGATGCCAACTTTCGGCATGCTCCCCTTCGCGATCGCGCTCGGCGACGTGAACCACGACGGACACCTCGACCTCGTCGCGGCCGGGAGCCCGTTCACGGGCTCCACCGGGACCCTCGCCACATTGTTGGGAAATGGAAACTTGGGGTTCACCGCGGCCCCCGTCGCGACGGGCGGCACGAGCCTCACGGGGCTCGGCCTCGCCGACTTCAACGGCGACGGATTCCTCGACGCCGCCACGACCTCGCAGACCGCCCCGGCGAGGCAGGGTGTGGCGATCTTCCGTGGGAATGGCGCCTCGTTCGCTTTCTCGGGGGCTTTCGCCGCGGGCGCGTCGCCGAACTCCCCGATCCTTGGTGATTTCAACGGCGACCAGCGCGCCGACCTCGTGGTTCCCAACTTTGGGAGCCTGTCGCTCTCCGTTTTCCTTGGGAACGGCACGGGGGATTCGTCGCCGCCGCGCCGATCCCGCTGCCGCTCGCCCCGACGCAAGGGAGCGCCGGCGACCTGAACGGCGACGGCCTGCTGGACCTCGCGATCGCAAGCAACACCGGAGGAAGCCTAATGATCCTCCTCAACACGGGGGAGGCACCTTCTCGCAGAGCAGCTTCACCGTGAGCGGGAACGCGATGACGGCGCGCATCGCCGACTTTAGCGGCGACGGGATCGCCGACGTCGTCCTCGCGCAGAACACAACCGGCGTCGCCGTGTACCTCGGCGCCGGGAACGGAACGTTCACCTACAACGCCAACTATCGGCTCAGGGGCCTCGGTCCTGTGCGTGAATGACTTCGACGGCGACGGCCGGCTCGACCTATTCTCAACTCCGACCGGGTTCGTGAGCGGGTCGGGGGGCGTCTGAAGAACCTGAGCGCGCCCCCGCGGGACTCACCCTTCGGCACCGGCACTCCCGGCTGCCGCGGCGCGATGGGGATGCTCGGCAACTCCCCGCCGAAAGTTGGGAATGCGTCGTTCGCGATGACCTCGACGAACGGCCCGCCCTATCGTTGGGATTGGTGATCGTGACCGACGTGGCCGACTTCAGGGCTCCGATCCGTTCCTCCTGGGCGAGACGCTCCACACGGATCTCTTCAACTCACTCGAGATCTACGGCTTCGACGCCCGCTCCGACGCGGCCGGCTCCGGCTTCGCGACGGCATCGATTCCCAACAATCCCGGCCTCGCCGGGAAGACCTACGCCGCCCAGATGACGTGGCTCCGAGCCGCCGGGGCTCGACTGCGGCGCGGCGCTCTTCGGCATCGTCACGACGCGCGGGCTCCTCGTCACGATCCAGCCTAACGAAGCGCGACCTGCTGGGGCGACGGATCCGCGGGATCGGGCGCCTTGAGCGGCCCCGCTGCTCGCGGATCCGCATCATCTCGCCGCGGATCCGCTTGATCGCCTCCTGGAAATCGGCGCGGCCGGGCTCGAGCTGCGCGGCCTGGACGTAACAGATCTCCGCCTCGTCCCAACGGCCGAGCTGGGCCGCGAGGTGGCCGAGGTGTTGCCAAGAAACGACGCGGCGCGAATCGGGCCGCACCGCGCGCCGAAACGCCGATGCGGCTTCGGTGGGCTCCGATCGTTTGTCATGGATCCGCCCGGCGAGCTCCTCGGCGTAGGCGGCGTCGGCGCCAGAATCGGTGAGTTTTTGTGCGGAAGCGCTTGGCGCTCTCGAGCGCCTCGTCGGTTCTCCCGGCGCGGAGCTCCGGACTCGGCGAGCGCCGCCTCGGCGCGCGCGAGCTTGGGGAGGAGATCGCGCGCGCGGCGAGCGCCGCGAGGGCGATCTCCGCGTCGCCCACCGCGTCCGAAACCCAACGATAGGCCGTGTCGGCGAGAAGGCTGAACGCGAGCGCGCACGCCGGATCGAGCTCGAGGGTCCGCAGGAAGGGCCCGAACGTATCGTTGGGATTGGGGATCCGGATCCCGAATCCACCGATTCGCGCACGTCCATCGCGAGGAGGAGCTCGAGGAGCGCCTCGGGGTGGCGGGTCGGGAGGCGGCCTTCCCACATTTCGGCGGTCTGCGGCGCGCGCGTGCCGTCGGGCGAAGTTACTGTCGCGAACAGCGCCGCCGGGAGCCGCACCGAGCGCGGCGTCGAGCGACGCCGCCGCCGCCGCGAGGAGCGATCCGAGCGCGTCGCGCTCCCGCTCAAGCGTCCCTTCCCACAAAAGGCGCTTCGAGGCGCGATCCGCGAGGTGGAGATGCCAAGAAAAGCGATTCCCCAGATCGGCGAAGCTCCACGCGACGAGCGGCGCCCCTGCACCTCGGGGAGAGCGAGCGCTTGGGCCGGGGTCGCGTCGGTGCCGGAGACGACCCATGCGCCTTCCCGCCGGAGGCTCCGGGGGCGGTGGGCGAGACCGGCGTCGCGCGGCGCCCGCCTGCGTGAGGAGCGATGCCACGATTCGCGCGAGCGATCGCTCGCGCGGCCGCCTCCGCCCGGGCGGCCGCCCCTCCGCCCCGAACCGGATCGCCGGAGCCCAGATCGCGAGGCCGCGCTCTTCCGTGGGATTCACGTTGCCAACATTACGGCCCGACGTCGCCGTTCTCGAACATCTTGCCGACGGGAACGACCTGGATGTCCTCCGCGCGGATCCTGAGCGGATGTCGCTCGATGAGCTTGTCCTCCGCGAGGATCTCGGCCGGCTTCTTCACGTCGCCGGCGTTACTTGACCGGAGTCGGCGCGTCGGAGGCGAGGGTCTCGGCGAGCGCTTTCCCATCTTTCGTGACGATCGCGATCTGGAGATCGTTGGGATTGAGATACTTACGAATCGCCGCGTTCACATCCTCGAGCGTGAGCTCGTCGATCATCCGGCGAAACTTGGTGAGGTGGTTCGTCGATGTCGTAGTAGCGATCGTCGACCGCGTAGCCGAGGCGATCGGCCGTGGTCTCCGCGTAGTGGATGCAATACTTGCGCAGGAACTTCCGCGTCGTCTCGAACTGCTCCTTGGTGAGGCCGTTCTTCGCGAGCGACTCGACCTCGCGCAGCGCGGCGCGGAGCGCGAAGAGCGCGTTCGCGTCGGCGACCGGCCGGATCCACACCTCGAATAGTTGGGATCGGCGGCCGGTTCCCGTGGGGGCATGAACCTCCCGCCGCCGCCGGGAACGCCTCGACGTACGCGTAATCGCCATAGTTGAGGCCGCGCGCCTCGCGGATCGATTGATACAGATGGCTGAACGAGTTGCGGTGCTCGCCGAGCCAGGCGCGCGCGATCTGGAGGGCGTAGTAGTCCCTCGATCCGCGCAGCGCGCGATCGCATGGCCGAAGCTGATCGCCGTCGAGACACCCGGCTTCTCCACGATCGTCACGTGGCGCCCCGTGATCGCCTTCGGCTCCGGCTGGGCGGATGGGTGGGAATCCCGGAAGGCAGTCCCGCGAAATCGCCCTGGACGAGGGCCGGCATGGAATCCTCGAACGAGCCGGCGAGGCCGATCACCACATTTTCCTTGGTGTAATATTGTTGGTAAAAGGCCCTCACGTCGGCGGCAGTGATCGCCTTGAGCGATGCCACCGATCCGTCGATGAGGTGGCCGTACGGCGTGCCGGCGTACACGGCGCCGTAGAGCGTGGCCTTTCCCAACTCTTCGTCGGAGGAATAGCGCAACGTCTTCTCGATCTCGTTCACGGCGCGATCGCGCAGGCGCTCGAAATCGTCGGGGCGGAAGCCGGGGAAACGAGCGCGTCCGACAACAGGTCGAAGAACGTCCCCGCGTTGTCGCGATGGGAGATCCCGTGAAGACCGTCATCTCCTTGTCGACCGAGGCCGAATATCCGGCCGCGAGCGGGAAGAGGCGCGCAAGGATCTGATCATAGGTGAGCTTCGTGGTGCCCCCTTCGGAGAGGAGCGCCGCCGTGAGCGCCGCGAGGCCGGCCTTGCCGGGGGATCGTCCTGGCTCCCGACCTGGAACCAAACTTTGAACGAAACGTTGGGATCCTGCGCGACGGGAGCAACACCAGGTTTCCTCCGCCGCGCGAACCTCGGGAATCGCGTCGTCCTTCGAGTGGAGGACGGCGACCGTGCTCCGCTCGCGCTGTAATAGGTGGCGACCGCGCGCCGCACGTCCTCGGGGTGATCGTGTCGATCACCGCGAACATGTCGAAGATGCACTGCGCGTCGCCGGCCACGGCGATGAGCGGCGCCACGACCTGCGCCACCTGCTCGGGGTCGCGAGCCCGCTCAGGAAGGTGTACTTCCAGCGGGAGCGCACGTCGTCGAGCCGCTCGCGCGAGACCGGGCGCTGGCGCATGTCGTCGAGCGAACGCCACACATCGCGCTCCACGCTCGCCAAGTCTTTCTTGTCCTTCACCGTGGCGAAGACCGTCCAGAGCCCGGATCGCGCTTCTGCGAGATGTCGGTCTGCGACTTGGTCGACGAGCTGCTCGTCCAACACCAACTTCTTGTAGAGCGGCGAGCTCTCGCCGAAGCAGAGATCGCTCACCAACAATCCGGCGAGCATCGTCCGATCGGTGGGGATGAACTTCTCACCCTTGAAGCCGATGGCGAGGATCGGGAGGGTCTGCCCCTCGAAGGGGACCTGGATCCGCCGCTGCGCGGTCTGCTCGGGCTCGGCTTGGATCGCAGGCGCCTGGTAGCCCTTCTTCCAACCTGTTGTATTTCTCGATCAGGAGATCGCGGGTCTTCTCGGCGGTTCACGTCGCCCGTCACGAGGATGATCACGTTCTCGGGCCGGTAGAAGCGCTTGAAGAACGACTTCGAGTAGTCGAACTGGTTCGGCATATCCTTGATATCCGCCTCGAAGCCGATCGTCGTGTGCTTGTAGGTGTGGCGATCGAACGCGGAATCTTGGATTCCCTCGTAGAGGACCTCGAACGGATTCGTGCGGCCCTTGCGGTACTCGCCGTAGACCGCCCCCGACTCGGTCTTGAACTGGGCTTCGTCGTATTGCGAGGTTCTGGAATCGATCCGCCTCGATCTCCGACCACCATCGGCAGGTCTTCCTTGGCAAAGCTCAGGTGATAGGCGGTGAAATCATCTGTGGTGAAGGCGTTCGCGTTCGCCCCCATCGAGCTCACGATCTCGTCGTAGACCTTCCCGGATACTTCTCGCTCCCGCGAAACATCATGTGCTCGAAGAAGTGGGCGAAGCCGGTGACCCCCTTCTCCACCTCGTCGCGGCTCCCCGTGCGCACGATCGTCCAATAGGACACGAGGCCGTCGGAGGGCATCGGGACGATCACGAAGGAGAGCCCGTTGTCCATGAGCTGCCCCTTGTAGATGTGGTATGGGAACGGCGAGCCCGACGCCTGGGGCCCCGGCTTCCCGGGGGCGCCGGGTTCCTGGCTTGGCCGGCGTTCTGCGGATAGCTGGTGATGGACGTCGAGCACGAAGTGAGCATGAGGATCAGTATGAGCGTCGATTTTCGAATCATGGGATTGGAGGTCGGGGATCGCGCGGCGGGCGCGCGCGAACTGTCACAACACCAACTTTCTTCCGAGCTTTTGGGAGATCGTCTCGGAGAGTCGGGCGAAGAGCTCGTGGCCGTCCTTGTCGTCGGCCCAGATGTTTTTGTTGGGATCCATCGAATAGTGCCAAGCGCGCGCCCCGGCCGCGAGCCAGATCTGTTGCGTCGCGCTCTGGCGGCTCACGATGAACTTGGAGCCGTCGCCGAACCTCGAGCGTGAGGAAGCCGTCGCCCGGCGAGACCTCGATCTCGTCGGGGTCCTCGCCGTCGAGCTTCGCCGCGATGCGCGAAAAGCACTGATCGGCGAGGAGGCGGTATTGCTGGGAATCCATCGAGGGGCGGGCGTTCCGCTCGCGCCTTTGTAACAAAAGGTGGGCTAGAAGTGGTTTCCCAAGTGCTTCTTCTACTTTCCTTCGAGCAGCTCCTCGTAGAGCTGGGCGTGGCGGCGGAGCCCCCGTTCGAGGCCGTAGCGCTCGCGCGCCCGCATCGCGCCCGACGGCGCCGAGCCGCTCGCGCATTTCGCGCGGGAGGGAGAGGGCGTTTCCGATCGCGGCGACGAGCGCGCTCCGATCCGCGGGAGGCACGAGGTAGCCGCTCCGCTCGGGGACGATGAGCTCGGGGGCGCCGCCGACCGAGGTCACGATCGAGGGGAGCGCCGCCGCCATCGCCTCGAGGACCACCACCGGCATCCCCTCGCGTCGCGAGGTCGAGACCAGGAGATCGAGCGCGCCGTAGACCTGCGCCATGTCGGCGCGAAACCCGAGGATCGCGACGCGGGCCCCACGCCGAGGCGCTCGACCTCGCGCGCGAAGCTCCGCCTCGAGCGGGCCGCCGCCGATCATCACAAATCGCGCGCGCGGGTGCGAGCCCGCCGCCTCGGCGGCGGCGGCGGCGAACGCAAGCGGATCCTTGATCGGCACGAATCGCCCCACCCAGCCGATGAGCGTCTCGTCGTCGGCCACGCCAAGCTCGGCGCGCAGCCCCCGAGCGGCGCTCGATCCCAAGAAAAGGAGCGAGGTCGATCACCGGCTCGATGACACGAATCTTTTCCCTGGGAATCCTGATCCCCTCGAGCTCATCGGCGGTCGCGTGGGAGACGGCGACGATCCGCGAGGCCCACTTGGCGAGCTCGCCGCTCGGCGCGCACGATCCAGCGCGACGCCCCCTTGGAAAAGTAGCTTTCGAAGACGGTGCCGTGGAAGGTGTGGACGCGCGCGTCGACCCCCGCGAGCCGCGCCGCCGCGCGCTCGAGCGCCCCCGCCTTCGCCGTGTGGGTGTGGACGATTCTTGGTCTTTCGCGCCCCATGAGCGAGGTGAGGCCGGCCAGCGCGCGCGCATCGCGCAGCGGATGGACGCGCGAGGCGAGGCCGGGGATCGAGATCACGCGGATTCCCCAACTCTTCGGCGCGCGCGCGTAGGTCTCCTTCCCAACTTTCCGGCGAGCCGGTGGCCAGGGTCGTCTCGTAGCCATACTCGCGCAGCCCGCGCGCGAGCTCGAGGACCTGGCGCGCGGGCCCCCCACGTTCATCCGCGCGATGACCCTGAGGATGGGGACGGCCGCCACGGCGCCGCCCCCTACAGGCCGCGCCGGAAGAGCTCGACGGCGATCGCGCGCGCGAGCACGAGCGAGGCGTCGCGCTTTCCGAGGCGATGCTCGGCCAGGAATTCGCGATAGTTGGCTTCGGTCGAGCGGGGTCTCGCCGCTCCGCGGGTCGAGGAGGACTCGCTCGGCGAAGCCGGTCTCGCGGAACCAGCGGGCGAGCGGAGCGCCGAATCCCACCTTTCGGCCGCGGACGACGGCGTCGGGAATCTTGCCTTCGAGCGCCTTGCGCAGCACCCGCTTGCCGACGGCGACGCCGTGCCGCGCTTTTGTGGCAATGACGCGGCGAAATCGGCGAGGTCCGGGTCGAGGAGCGGCGCGCGCCCTCGAGCGAGCTCGCCATCGTCGCGGCGTCCAGCCGAAAGAGAAGATCGTTGGGAAGATAGGAGTAGAGGTCCGAGAGGGCGCCGTGGGCTCCCCGGGAGCCCCTCCTCGGTCACGGCGTCGCCGCGGCGGAAGGGCGGAAGCAACAATTCCTCCCCTTCGGAGACGCGGTCGCGCAATTCTTGATATCGCCCGATGCCGGGGGCGCGCGACAGCGCGCGCCTGATCCGCCCCGGCTCGCCGCGCAGCCGCGAGAGCGGGCCGGTCACGACGCGCGGGACGCGCACGCGGCCGATCATCTCGAACGCCCGCTCGCGCCGGTAGCCGCCGAAGAGCTCGTCTCCCCTTCGCCGCTCAAGACCACCGTCGCGTGGGAGCGCGCCCGCTCCGCCAGCGCCGCCAGATTCAACACCGACGCGTCGGCGAGCGGCTCGCCGACCGCGCGCGTGAGCGATTCCCAACGATCGAGGATCTCGGGGCCGAGCTCGATCGAATCCCAAGGAAGACCGAGCGCCTCCGCCGTATTCTTGGCAAGCGGGCGCTCGTCGCGCTCCCCACGAAAACCGGCGGTGAACGCGCGCGCCGCGATCCCCTCCTCGACGAGGGCGCGCGCGATCGCGGCCGAGTCGAGGCTCCCCGGAGAGGAAGAGGCCGAGCCCCACTTCCGAGCGCGCGCGCGCGCTGCACCGCGGCGCGGATCCGATCCCACGATCCTGAAGCCCAATCCTCGATGCCACCCTCGGGCGCTTCCTCGGGGACCCCTTTTCCGCGAACGGATAGATCGACGCGCCCCCGTCTTGGAGGACGAGCGGCGGTCCCAGGCCGGATCCGGTGGACGCCGACGAGCCCCGTCGCGCCGCCGGGGATGAAGCCGTGCCGGAGGACCGCGGCCAGCGCGTCGAGATCGGGGCGCGCCTCGTCGAGGAACGAGGCGGATCGCCGTCGCGGACGAGCCGAACGCAATCCCAACTTTCGTGCGCGTGAATAAAAGTGGCTTTTCCCCGAAACGATCGCGCGCGAGCACGATCGTTGGCGAGGGCGCGCCGAGCGGCCTCCTCGCGGCGGTCGACGATCGCGAGCGCGAACATCCCATCGATCTCGCGCAGGAAGCGGACACCCCACTCGAGGTACGCCGCCAACACCACTTCTCGTCGCCGCGCGAGCTGGAGTCGGTAGCCGCGCGAGGTGAGCTCGCGCCGGTGCTCGTCGGCGTCGTAGAGCTCGCCGTTGTACAGGAGCGCCACCTGCCCCGACTGGATCGAGGATCGGTGGGTCGCTCGCCGGAGTGCGGTCCACCACTGCGAGGCGCGTGGCAGCGATCGCACAGGTCCCGTGGAACCCCACAAATCGTGCGTCGGGGCCGCGCGCGGCGAGCGCGCCGGCCGCCCGCTCGATGAGGTCTCGCGGAACGAGCTCGCGCGGGTTCGAGGGGAGCATTCCGGCGAAACCACACATCGTTCGATTCCCCAGAGTCTATTCTGCGCGCACCCTTGGACGCGAACCGTCATCAAGCCGTGGGCGCCAAACGCGCCGTCGCCGACCCCGACCGACCGGGACGCTTCCTCGTCGAGGTCACCTGGGCCGATGGCCGCACCGGGCGCTATCCGTGGGGATACCTGCGGGCCATCTGCCCGTGCGCGAACTGCCGCCACGAGGTCCGCTCCCGCATCCAAGCCGATCCGGCGAATACCACCGATAGCGACGCGAATCGCGCCGCCTCGCTCCAAAACATCGGCCACTACGCCCTCGGCATCGCCTGGGCCGACGGACACCAGAGCATTCTTCCTTGGGATTACCTCCGCGAGACCGATCCCGACGAGCACCCCTGGAGGAACGCTTGGCCTACCTTTCAAAAGATCGCCGCCTCGCGTAGCGCCGGGGGTGGGTGGGTCGGCGCGCGCATTCATGACTGGATCCTAACGATCCGTGGCATGCTCAAGGGAGCGGTCAAGGCGCAAGCGGAATCAAGGGTCGCCATGCAAATGTGCCTATATCACCGACTTGAATGTTAGGATTCTTCGTCGCAAGATCGTTAGGATTCGGAGCCCCACGCCCCCGCATCCTTACCGTCTGGATAGTTGGTGTTAGCGGCGGGCGCTTGCTGGAGCGTGGGGTGGGTGGGTCCCGGGCGAGTTTGCCCTCGGTTCTCGATGCGACGATCGGTGGGATCGTAACAAAGCCGTGGTCGCAGCGATTCGCTGCGACCACGGCGCAATGGTTCCTTGGGGTTCCTTACCGAGGGCATGTCTGAGCCCCGGGACCCACCCACCCCACGCTCCAACGCTCACCCCCGATCGCCGCTCATATCCACGGCCCCATGCTTGTGGAGCTCGTAGACCGCCGGCTTCGACTCGAGCGCCGTCTGAAAGAGGGACATCAGGTGATCGTCGCCCTCGCCGGCGCGGATCGCGGCCACGAGGTCGAGATCGCCGCCTGTGAGCAGGCACGCGCGAATCTTGCCATCGGGAGTGACGCGCAATCGATTGCAGTTCTCACAAAGGGATTCGACATGGCCGAGATGAATCCCACTTTTGTGCGCGAGCCCGCGACGCGATAGGTGTCGGCGGGGCCGGCCGTCGAACCCGACTCGTCGGCCTCGAGGAGGTATTCGGCCTCGACCGCCTCGCGCAGGACGGCGCTCGGCACCGTCTCGGGGGCGCCGAACATCCCTCTCCTTCGCCGGCCGACATCGGCATGTATTCGATGAAGCGGACGTCGACCGCGCGCTCGAGCGCGAAACGCACGAATGGGAGCACCTCGTGATCGTTGGCATTGGGCCCGCCACCCCCATCACCACACAATTGATCTTCACACGCAGGCCCGATGCCAGCGCGGCGTCGATCCCGTCGAGGACCTTCCGAGAATCCCACCTTTCGTGATCCGCTCGAATCGCGCGGCGTCGAGCGAATCGCACGAGACATTCACCCGCTGGAGCCCCCCTCCGCGAGCGGCGCCGCGAGGCGCGCGAGGGAAAGGCCGTTGGTGGTCATCACGACTTCAAGGATCCCGGGGGTCGTGGCGGCCGCGCGCGTGATCTCCACGATGTCGCTTCGAAGGGTGGGCTCGCCGCCTGTCAATCGCACTTTTCGGACTCCCATCTTTCCCGCGACACCAAGAATCCGAACGATCTCAGGGGCCGTGAGCTTCTCGGCGCGCGGGAGCTCGGGGACTCTGCAATAGATGCAATAGAGATTGCATCGGTCGGTCACGGAGAGCCGCAGATAGGTGAACTCGCGTCCGAAGCGGTCTCTCATGATTGGGATTTGCCCTCGCCCCCTTGCCCTGCTTGCCGTTCTCCTTGCGGCTTTCCTTGCCGTTTTCTTTGGCGTTGTCTTTGCCGCCATGTTCTCTGCCACCTTCCTTGCCGCCCCCATCCTTGCCATTCGTGGCCTGCGCGGCACGCGCGAACTCGCTCCGCAAGTAGGCGCCGCGCTCGCGATCGAGCTCGGCCGCCGGGAGCCGCCGGCCGGCGCGCGCCTGGACGTGGCCGGGATAGAGGGTGACCACCCAACGCAACAGATCCGCGCGGCCGACCTTGGTGTATCGCCCCGACGAGGATGCCAACAATAGGGTCGAGAGCGCCGACACGGCGGGCTCGACGGGGATGGCGCCGCCGGAAGTCAGGAGCTCGTGCGCCGCGTCCACGCGGCCGTCCATCTCTTCGGACTTCGACTCGAAGAGCTTCGTGCGAACGTTGCGTTCGAAATCCACGATCTGCGGCACGACGTCGCCGAGGTCTTCCAACAATTCCCGCTCGGTGCGGCCGAGGGTGATCTGGTTGCTCACTTGGAAGAACGCGCCGCTCGCCTGCGTCCCCTCGCCGTGGAGGCCGCGCACCGCCAGGTTGAGCCGTGACGCCACGTTGAAGACTTTCTTGACCTCGCGCTGCGCCATCGCCAGCCCCGGGAGATGCATCATCACGCTCACGCGCAGCCCCGTGCCGACGTTGGTCGGGCAGGATGTCAAGTATCCGAGGTCCTCGGAGTAGGCGAACTCGATCGTCTCCTCGAGCGCGCGATCGACCGTCAGCATCCGGTCGAAGGCATTCTGGAGATCGAGGCCCGAACGCAACGATTGGAGCCGGAGGTGGTCCTCCTCGTTGATCATCACGCTCACCGACTCATCGTCGTCGAACGAGACGCCGCGGTCGAAGCGGCTCGATGCCAACTCTCGCGATATCAAGAATCGCTCGAGGAGCGCGTCGCGGCAGACGTCGCTCGTTTTCTTGAGCGGCAGGAATTTCAAGCCGCGCGTGGCCGGCGTGTCCTTGAGGCGCGCTTGGATCAGCTCGCACAGCTCCTCCGAGCGCTCCTCGTTCATCCGCGCCGCGAAGGGAAATGCGCGGACATTGCGCGCGAGGCGGATCCGCGTGGACACGACGACGTCGGACTGCGGACCATCCCCCTTCAGCCAGGAGCCGACGCGCGAGGTGAGTTCCGAAAGGAAGGGCTCCACGGGATTGTTGGAATGCTACGACGTGGCGATTCGCTTCACCACTCGAGCGAGAACTGTGGGATCGATATTGCCCCCGACAACACGACGACCACCGGGCCGCGCGCGGGACGCAACTTTCCGCTCCAGAGGGCGGCCACGCCCGCAGCACCCGAGGGCTCGACGACCAAACGGGCGCGCGAAAGCAACAGCTCGACGGCCTCCTCCAATCCCGCCTCGCCGACCGTGAGGGCGCCCGCAAGGCGCTCGCGCGCGATCGCGAACGGGATCTCGCCGGGGGCGTTGGGACGCAGGCCATCGGCGATCGAGGGCCCCGGCGGCGAAGCCACACTGCGCCCGCGGCGAGCGAGCGCGCCATCTTCGGCGCCGCCTCCGCCTCGACGCTGTAGACGGCGATGGAGCGCCGGGTCTCGGTCGCGGCGAGGGCCACGCCGGCGGTGAGACCACCGCCGCCGCACGGGACGAGGATGGCCTCGGTCTGCGGGAGATCGTGGAGGATCTCGAGGGCGACCGGTCCCCTGCCCGGCCACGACATCGGGGTCGTCGAAGGGGCGCACCATCAGAAAGCCCCTTTCGGCTGCAATCCGTTCGGCGACGACCCGGCGATCCTCCGAGGTGAGCCCCACTCTCGTGACTTCGGCGCCATAGGCGATCGTGGCGGCCTCCTTCACGCGCGGCGCGTCGGTCGGCATCACGACGATCGACGGGAGTCCGAAAGTCTTCGCCGCGATGGCGACGCCCTGGGCATGGTTGCCCGACGAATAGGTGATGACCCCTTCGGCCTTTCGCCGCGGGCGAGCGCCGCGGCGACCGCATTCAGCGCTCCGCGGATCTTGAAGGCGCCGCCGCGCTGGAGGCTCTCGGCCTTCAGAAAGACCGGGATCCCCACTTTCTCGGACAGGGCGCCGAACGGCAGCAGAGGCGTGTGGCGGATCCTCCCCGCGAGCCCGCGGCTCGCCGCGAGGACGTCTTCGAACCGCACCGGGAGGGTCATCGTTCGGCGCCTCCCAATCCATTGCCTCGAGGGGGGTCGACGGCAAACTCTTCGCCCCTTTCCCCCAGCTATCCACGCTCAAAGACGTTCCACCCAACGTTTTCCCAGCCCCAAGTACGCGCCCCGAGGTATTCGTGAACGACCCCTGAACCTTGTCATTGGCATTTCCATTGTTGGTCTTTTGATCGCGGCGTTTCTTGCGAAATGGGTTCTTCGGCAGGATCGGGGACTTCGGCGATGCAGGAGATCTCGAACGCGATCCAGCTGGGAGCGGAGGCGTTCCTGCGGAGGCAGAACCGCGCGATCGCGACGATCGCCGTCCCCGTGGCCATCGCGATCTACCTCCTTTACGCGTTCCTTCGCAAGAGCAATCCCAATGATCCGGTGAGCGATCCGATGAAGCTCGCTCTCTGGACCGCGATCTCCTTCGCGCTAGGCGCGATCTGCAGCGTGATCGCCGGATACGTGGAATGTGGATTTCGATCCGATCCAACATCCGGACGGCGTCGGCGGCGCGCACGAGCCTCAACCAGGCGCTCCAGATCGCGCTGCGTGGCGGTGCGGTCTCCGGATTCTTGGTGGTCACGATGTCGCTCATCGGGGTCGGCGGCCTCTTCTGGGTCGTTCGCTCGATGGGGATCGTCCAAGACGAGACCAAGATTCCGCTCCTGATCGCGGGCTACGGCTTCGGAGCGTCGTTGGTGGCGCTCTTCGCGCAGCTCGGCGGTGGCATTTACACGAAGGCCGCCGACGTGGGCGCCGACCTGGTCGGCAAGGTCGAGGCGGGAATCCCCGAGGACGATCCCAGGAATCCGGCGGTCATCGCCGACCTCGTGGGAGACAACGTCGGCGACTGCGCCGGCCGCGGCGCTGACCTCTTCGAATCGACGGCCGCCGAGAACATCGGCGCCATGATCCTGGGGGCCACGCTCGCAGGCGAGATCGCCCTCCATGCGAATCCGCGGATCGAGTTCGAGCACGGCGCCATGGGCGTGATGCTCTTCCCGCTCGTCGCGCGCGCGTTCGGAATCTTGGCATCGGCAATCGGCCTCATGTTCACCAAGATTCGCGAGGACGAGGATCCGATGAACGGACTCAACCGCGGCTACTACGTGGCGTCGTTCTTCGCAATTGTGGGATTCGGCGCCTCGACCTTCTGGCTGCTGCGCGTGAAGGAGGGCTCGGCGGGCGCCGACGCATGGTGGCAATTCTGGGTCTGCGGGATCATCGGCGTGCTCACGGCCCAGGCGTTCGTTTACATCACGCAGTACTACACCGAATACAAATATCGGCCGGTGAGGGAGATCGCGCAGGCCTCGGTGACGGGCCCCGCGACCAACATCATCTCGGGCATCGCGGTGGGCCTCGAGTGCACTCTTTGCGCCGGTGATCGTGATCTCGATCGCGATCCTCTCGTCGTACATGATCGCGGAGCACGCGATCCACGGCTCCGGATTGTTTGGAACGGCCGTGGCCACGATGGGAATGTTGGGAACGGCCGCATACATCCTCGCGATGGACACGTTCGGCCCGATCACCGACAACGCGGGTGGAATCGTCGAGATGTCCCAGCAGCCCGAGGAGATCCGCAAGAAAACCGATCGCCTCGACGCGGTGGGCAACACCACGAAAGCGCTCACGAAGGGATATGCGATCGGATCGGCGGCCCTCGCGGCCTTCCTACTCTTCTCGGCCTTCCTCGACGAGATTCGCAACTATACGGGGCCGGCGGCGCGCGAGGCGCTCTTCGGCCGCGGCGACCGAGGCGGTCATCAATCTTGCCAAGCCGGCAGTCTTCTGCGCAGCGCTCATCGGCGCGATGTTGGTGTTCGTCTTCGCCGCGCTGGCGATCAAGGCGGTGGGGCGCGCGGCGATGGATGTGATCACGGCCGTGCGCGAGGAGTTCAAGGCGAAGCCTGGGATCCTCAAAGGCACAGAAAAGCCCGACTACGGGCGATGCGTGGACATCGTCACGCGCGGCGCCCTTCGTCAGATGATCCTCCCGGGGATCATTGCGGTGCTCGCCCCCGTAGCCGTGGGATTCGCCTTCAAGCAACTCGGCGATCCGGCGGTGAACCCGATCGGCGCCGAGGCGGTCGGCGGCTTCCTGATGGTGGCCACGATCGCCGGCGTTCTCATGGCGACCTTCCTCAACAATGCGGGGGCGCCTGGGACAATGCCAAGAAGTACATCGAGACGGGTGCCCACGGCGGCAAGCGGAGCGATCCCCACAAAGCGGCGGTCGTCGGCGACACGGTGGGCGATCCGTTCAAGGACACCGCGGGCCCCGCCCTCCACGTCCTCATCAAGCTGCTCGCGACGATCACGCTCGTCCTCGCGCCGTTCCTCGTCTGAGCGGCGCAGGACTCGCGCGCGGGATGGCGGCGGCGCTCCGAGTCGGGCGCGCCGCGCCGCGATCGCAAACTCGGTCGCCGCATCGCGTGTGGCGGGCTAGACTATGTGCTTCGCGGGCGCGCGTGGGCCCGATTTGCGATCCCTCCCCTATTCCCTCTTTTGATTAGCAAACTCGGATGACCAACTGCACCAGCTGCGGTACGGAGATCCCGGTCAAGGACATCGTCACCGGAAACTACAAGAAGATCGAAGGCAATACATACTGCCTGCCGTGCTCCGCAAAGGTCGCGGTCCAATCGGTCACTCCCCCAGCGAAAGCGGCCACGGCCTCAGCCGGCGCGGCGAGCAGCTCCAGTGGATCGAAGGGAGTTGGGAACGGATCCACCGCGACCAAGACCAAGACTTCGTCGTCGTCGTCGGCTTCGCTGCAGCGCCCCGCGGGTCTCCGCCCGGCGGCGAGCGCGTCGAAGCCAACGAATCTGAGCTCGTCGCGCTCGGGGAGCGGCATCCGCCGTCCGCCGATCGAAAAAGATGAGGAGATCGACGAGGAGACGCCGCGCCGCGGATATGTGAAGAAGGCCGATCCCACGCTGAAGATCGTCTCGATCCTGGGTGGCGTCCTCCTCGTCATCGCGCTCGTGACCGTTTTTGTGGTGTTCAGCCGGCGCAACGCCGAGGAGACCGAGCGGATCGCGCGGTTCAACAAGTCGCGCAACGCGATCAGCGAGATCCAAAGATTCCTGAGCGATCACACCGAGGACTCGTCGAACGACGAGCTCGACCAGCTCATCACGCGCAATGCGCCGTTCGTGATCGAGGATCACACGAGCGATCTGAACGCGGCCAAGAATCAACTCAAGGATCGGCGCGACATCGCCACCAAGCGCAAGGAGTTCGCGTCGCTGTATGAGTTCCTGAAAGCCAACGCGAGCTCGGCCGACAAGGCCGAGGAGGTGAAGAACGCCATCGAGAAGGCGGAACGCCTGATCGGCGCGGTCGGCACTCCCGAGCAAACCAAAGATTTCGCCTCCTTCAAGGTGAAGAGCGCCGTGGCGATCGTCGAGTCGAAGGTCCTCAAAGCCAACGAGCTCAAGGAAAAGTCTCCCGACGACTATCCCGCGATCTGCGCGGCGTTCACGCTCGCCGAAGAGCAGATGAGCGACCAAGTCCAACAATTGATCAATACCAGGGTTCCCGGCGCCGACCGCGCGAAGGAGCTCTTCGAGCAGGTCCAGACCGAAGCCAACCACTATGCCGATCTGTGGGCCGAGTCCGACAAATATGGCTTCGGCAAGGCCACGGCGCAGAACCTCCTGGACCCCAAGGGAATTCGCCAAGGTGGGCGAGTCCGGCCCGCGATGGGTCGCCTCCCCGAGCGCCGACTACAAGTTGGAAGGCGGCACCCTCGTCGTGAAGGGGCTCCAAGCCAAAGAAAACGATTTCCGCGCGGGCAAGATGAACTGGGCCCCCGGCGGCAGAGTCGATGTCCGCGGTCCCCGGATCGAAGGACGTGATTCGCAACTATGAGATCACGATGAAGTTCAAGGTCGTGAGGAAGGGCTTCACGCTGCTGGCGCGCGCCGGAATGGGATACCAACGCCACGCCTACGACTTCGAGACCGCGGCCGCGCAGCAGGAGACCAAGGAACAGAACAAAAAGGCCGTCGCCCAGGGACGCAAAGAAACCACCGGGACTCCGGCGGGTCAGTCAGGCTCGGGCAATGGCGACCCGTTCGCGATGCCGGGCGACCCGCAGCCGGCGAACCAGGGGAGCGAGACCGCGTTCACCGTCGAGGACGGCAAGACCTACGAAGTGATCGAGCGCGTCTACGGACACAACGTGGAGATCCGCGCGAAGACGATCGGCGAGTCGTCGGAATCGGAGCCCCTCAGGGACACCGTGCGGGCCCGTTATGGTGGCATCGGGATCCAGGTGCTTCCGGGCGCCGAAGTGATCTTCGACACGTTGACGATCAAGATTCTCAGCTGAGCGAGCGAGATCCTCAGCTCAACGGGCAAGATCCCTAACTAAGCGGGGCGCGCGCCCCCGCGTCGGCCGGTGGGTTCTCGCGCGGCGCGGCCGGTTTGTTGTGTTTGCGCGAGCGGAGCATCGCATAGAAGTGCTCGCGCTCGCGCCTCTCGGTTTGGCGCGAGTGGCGGCGGAGCGTCCAGGCGGTGAGGAAAACCAACACCAAGACTCCGACACCAACGAAAGGTCCGTACGGGGAGCGGACCACGTCGAGGAAGTTCCGGGCCGGCACCGCCTCACCGTCGTCGACGACGCGGCGATAGTTCTTTGCCACGAAATACGGGACGACCTTCTTCGCGCCGTCCTTGCGCGCTTCATAGGTCGCGGTGCGCAGGAAGAGCGCGTCGACCTCGATGACGTCGCGGTAGAGAGTCCAATCGCGGGTGGGCGGCGGCTCGATCGTCTCGAGCACGACGAACTCACCAAGATTGCGCTGGAGCGTGCCGTAGATCCGCCACGAGGTCACGCGGTCGGGAACATTGTTGGCATAATCCCACACTTCCGCCGGGACCATCCGGAACGTGAAGGCCATCCCCTCGTAGGCCGTCGGATGCTCGAGGAGATCCTTGACCGCCGGGAGGCGCGTCGCGCGGTCCCCGAATTTGTTGGGATCCATCCGCGCCACGTCGACGGCGACTCGAAACATGGCATCGTCCATCGCGAGCGGCTGCCCCTCTTTCGCCGCGATCGGCGCGAGGTTGCCGCCGAAGTCGACGTTTCGCGCCGCGAAACCGGCGCCCTCGGGGAGCCCCGGCTCGATCGTCTCCTGGGGCGAGAACGGGCGCGAGGCGGGCGCGCTCGCGGCGCGCGAGGCCGCGCGGCGCGAGCTCGCCGGCTCGTTCGACCAGCGCGCGTAGTCCTTGAACAGGATCCCCGCCAACACCACGAAAAGCCCGATCATCAGGAACAGCATCACGATCGGACCCTGCCGCCGCGGCGGTAGCGGAGTCAGCGGAACATCGTTCACGGGCATGGCGGAATCTCAACCGATCGCAAGGGAAGTTGAAAGGGGCGGACCCCCAAACCAACAATCCGTTGCACTGCACGCCGCATCCGGCGCGCGCGCGAGCCGATGGGGCGTCTCAGCGCCCCGTGGCCAGCAGGTCGCTGAAAAAGGGCTTCGAGGCCAGCCGCGAGAGATTGTTGGCAAGATCGAGGCGGCGTGTCCGAGTCGTAGCAAAGAGTTACGTCGAGGACACGCCAACGATGAGCTTGGCAACGAGATCCGCGGATGGGCCGAATGTCTTTTTCAGCGACCTGCGAGGGCGAATCCCACTCGCGGCACGCGCTCGATCCGCGCCAGGTCGAGGACGGTGACGACGCTTTGCCAGGGAACCGAGCCCGCGGCGTCGATCACGAGCGTCGGCGCCTCCCGATCGCTCCCGTCACGCACGCAGGTCTTCGCGAGCGCCGCGGCGAGATCCTTATCGTTGGGATACTCCGTGCGCCCGAGGTGCCGCACCACGACGTCGCGCGACGCGTCGACGTCGAGTGACACGCGCACGTCGCGGGTCTCCGGCCCCTTCACGAGGCCGCCCATCCCCTTGTCCTTCGGAAGCCACGCTTCCAACTTTCCCTCCAGGCTCTTGAAGTGGAAGGAACACATAAAGAACAGAAGGAGGCAAAAGATCACGTCGATCAACGGAACGACGTTCATCGGAAGAGGATTGGTTGCTTCGTTCGGTCCGCCGCCGCCAGCCATGGGAGACCTCCGGTGTCACGGGTCGCTGAAAGGGTGCTTCGACTCCGTACACGAGAGATCGTTCGCAACCGGCTCGATATGGAACGGGCGCCCGTCGAGCACACGCCAACGGACGCCCATTCCTAAGAATCTAGATTCAGCGCGTCTGATGCTCGCCGCGATCGGGAATCTTGAATCCCGACCGCGCGAGATTGAACTCCATCTTTGAAGCCCCTTTTGGCGGGTGATGTCCATCACGCGGATCACCTCGTCCCAGGGGACTTCGCCGTCGGGTTGGATGATCACGGGGATGTCCCCCTTTCCATTGCCCTTCGCCATGTCCGACTGCTTGCGCATCAGCTCGCCGAGATCCTCATCGTTGGGATACTCGGTGCGGCCGAATCGGCGGACGACGCGATTGTTGGCTTTGTCCCACTCGAGGACGACCCGGATCTCTCCGAGGATGTCCGTCTGGGGCTTCGCGTTGCTCATCCCCTTGTCCTGTGGCAGCCACGCTTCCATCTTCCCCTCGAGGGTCTTGAAGTGGAACGAGCACATGAAGAACAGAAGAAGGCAAAAGATCACGTCGATCAGGGGAACGACGTTCAGCGGGAGCGGGTTGTCCGCGCTGGCTTCACCACCACCACCACCGGCCATAGTTGGTACTCCGAACGAAACTTGGGATTCTGGAATGCTTACTTTTTGTCGGGTTCGGCGGCGCCGTACTCGAGCTTGTAGATGCCGGCGGTCGCCAGCTTCTCTTGGCACACTTGGACGAACTTGAACGGCACGCGCATGTCCGCGCGGATCATGACGCGGAGCTCGGTGGGAATCTTGGTATCCGCCGCCTGCGCGTCGCTCATGTTCTGCTTGAATTTCTTGAAGTCGCGCGCCAGATCCTTGGCCTTCGACTCCAGCTCCTGGCTTCCGTAGCGCTTGCCGCGGATCGCAATGTTCCAGTGGCTATCGTTGCGGCACGGTTTCTTGGCATCGTAGTCCGGGCACTCGACGGTTCCTGATCCTTGACGGTCGTCGTGTGGAAAACGTTGATATTGACCCGGTCCTTGGCCTCGTCTTGCTTGTCTTCCTTGATCGAAGCGCCGCGCGACAGCAGGACTTCCTCGAGCTCGCGCCCGCCGAAGTCCGCGGTCAACATGAAGAAGAGGAGCAGGAGGAACATGATGTCCACCATCGGAATCACGTTCATGTACACCGAGTCTTCGGTCTGGGCTTGTCTCGACATCGATTCGCCGTGCTTCTGTGAGCTGCCTTACGGAATGTTGGGGATTGGCGAGAGTTGGGATCGCGGCGGTTTGGCCCGCCGCGTCGCGGCTCTCTCAGCGGATGTGCGCCTTCTTGAGGATCTCGATCGCCATCAAGTTCAACGTCAGCGACATGTTCGTGACCTTGTTCTTGAGGAGGAAGTACGCCGTGAGGAAGCAGATGCCCGTGAAGAGGCCCATCGTGGTGTTCACGAGCGACTCGTACACACCCTTCGATAGTTGGGCAGGCGTGGGCGCCGCGATCTTCTCGATCTCCTGGAACGACGAAATCATGCCCGTGACCGTGCCGAGCAGACCGAGGAGCGGGCCGATGTTGCCGATGAGCGATAGGTAGGAAATCTTCTGGTTGAGCTTGAACTGCTCCTGCATCGACACCTGCTCGAGGCCGCGGATCATCTCCTCGTATCCGGCTTCCTTCATCACGAGCCCTCCCGCGGTCACGTTCGCCAGATAGCTGCCATCGCTTTGGCAGAGGGCGAGCGCCTCGTCGAGATTGTTCTCTTCGACGAGCGTCTCGAGTTCATCGATCAGCGCCGGCGGGCCCAGCTTTTCCTTGCGAAGCGACATGAGGTTCTCGATGAGAAGGCCCAGGCCCACCGTGAAGGTGAGCAACATGAGAATTCCACGAATCCCGTCGCCCTGAAGAGATCGAAGAGAGTCTTGTCGGTGTGACCCGCGACTTTCTCGGTCCCGGCGGCGCCCTCCTGAGCAAGGGCTAGAGCCGGCAGCGCCACGAACGCAACGGCAAGACTGGCGAGAAAGACAAACTTGGGATTGAAAAACTGCTTCATGGAGCGGTGTGGTTACTGGGTTTCTGGCGAGAGCCGGACGTTTGGATTTCGAGGAGGAAGTCGAACGGTAAAGAATGCCTTGAAGTGCTTGTGCTGGGAACAGGCGGCTTCGAAAAAGCCACGGGTGCGCGGCGCTCTAGCCGCGAATTCCTTTGCGCAGCTCGGCGACCTTCGGAGCGAGCCGGGACGAACGGAAACGATCCTGAACTCTGCAGTGCACTTGAGTCCTTCGCTGTTCCAGAAGTCCTGCTCTTCCTTTTTCTTTCGAGCTCGGTGATGCGCTTCGCCGCGCGAATGTAGCCATAGATCGCCCACTCGAGCGGATCCTGGGACTCACTCGGCGAAGGGGGGCACTGGACGATGACGCGCATGAATGAGCCGATCGCGGCGTCGCGCAGGAGCTCGAGATTCTTCTCGCTGACCCCCTGGGAGAGTTGCGCCTCCCCCATCGCTGCGTACGCGGGGCCGAGCAGCGCCGGATCGGTCTCCTTCAGGATCGGCTCGAGTGTGGTTTCGCGCGCGCGACGTCGCCCCTGGCGGGCCGCCAATCGCGCGAGGCCAATGTTGGCAAGTTTCGCCGCGCCCGCCCCTTCCTCTCGAGCTCGCCGCCGAGCTCGCGACCTCGCGGTACTCGTCGCCGGCTTTCTTGAGGTCTTCCTGCGCCTCGTAGGCGGCCGCCTTGAAGATCCGGAACGCATAGATCATCGACTCGGCCTTGAGTTTTTGTGCGATCGCGACTCCGCGATCGGCCGTGGCGACGGCGCCGGAGAAATTCTTATTCTTGATCTGGATCTCGACGAGCGAGCGGACCGCCTGCCCCGCCCAATAGTTGTTTTCGAATCTGCTGACGAGCTCCCCATAGAGCTCTCCGCCTCGGCCGCGTGGTCGAGCGCTTCATTGCACTTCGCGATCAGATACAAACGCCGCGGGGCGAAGATCTCGCGCGTGGGCTTCATCGGATCGAGGATCGCGAGCGCGCCGGCGAAATCGCCCGTGGACATCGCGTTGAGCGCCTTGGTGAAGGGGATCTCTTCGGGACCGCCGTATTGATGCGAGCCCCTTCGCGCGGGCAGCGCGATCTTGCCGCCCCCGAGATCTGATACACGATCTCGGTGAGGGTCTCGTCGGTAATTAGTGGGGTTCCCCGCGAGCGGCTTGTCCTGCCCCGGCAGATAGATCTTGTCGCCCTGGGCCTGCGCCGGCGTGCCGAACGCGGCGAAAGCGGCCAGCGGCGCCGCGCAAAGGGCGAGATTGCGGAGGAAACTCGTGAACGGGTGTTGCGACATTTTCTAGGGGCGGGAGTGATTCGTTTCGTTGGGATTGGGTCGGGCGATCCGCGGACGGGCGCCCTTCGCCGTCATTTCTTGAGGAGGGCCAGGATCTTCGCGCGGAAACCCCACTTATCCTTGTCGAGCTCCTTGTCGGTCGTGCGGTAGTACTCGATGCGGTGGTCGACGACCTTGCGTTCGCCGTTCGCCGACGCGGCGAGGACATAGATGTAGCGGCCATACCAGAACTCGAACGGCGGATCCTGATTCCCCTTGGGCTCCACCGCGACGATGACGGCTGCGGCGAGCTTCTCGGCCTCGCTGCCGGCGGCCTTGTCACCTTTCTTTGCGAGCTCGCAGAGGGCGTACGCGCAGTCGAGGATGACCAGCTCCGGCTTCTTCAGATCGCTCGATGCCGATAGTTTGTATGCGCCGTTCCTCGGGGTTCACGAGGCTCGCTTCCGCGATCACCGCCTTGTAGTCATCGGCGAGATCCTTCCACCGCTGCAGCAAACCAAAGCATGCGCCGCGGCGAATCCGCACGGCGATCACGAAGTCGGGCTTTCCCGCGCCGTGGACCTCGATCGCCTTGCCATAGAAATCGGCGGCGAGCTGGGTCGGCTCGGTGTGAAGGAACTTCGCCGTGTCGATCAGGTAGAACGAGCCGGGCCACGCGGGCGGAAGGCCATTCTTGTAGAGTCCGAGGGCGAAGAGGCGCGAGGCCGCGATATTGTAATCATTCGCCTCGAGATAGTTGGCGATCTTGGCGCCGGCGGTGACCCACTCGCGGAAGTACCGGATCTCCCAATCGATCAGTTGCGTGGCGCGCTCGGGGGATAGCTTGTCGAAGTTCTTCGTGAGCTCCGACCAGCCGGCGTCGGCGATGCGCTTCACCGACGCGACCGTGCGAGGAGAGTCGGGGGCTTTCGTTAGCATTCCCTCGACCACGGCGATCGCCTTGTCGAGTTGCCCCTGCTGGAGATAGGCGCGGAGCTTGATCTGCTCGAACTCGAGGGCGCGAGCCTTCGCGGCGGCGGATTTCGTGGAGCGCCCCTCGAGATCCTTGAGCAGGCCGAAAGTCTTCTCGACGTTCGCCCCCGGCTCCCAAAGCCACATTTGTGCGCGGCTCTGTTGGATGTAAACGGTGCGCTCGTCGATCTTCTGGAGCTCGCTCGCGTCGAGGGTGTTTTGTGACTTCGCCCAGTCGAGGTAGAGCTCCCAGCAGCGTCTCGGCTCCGGCGCGCGCCTGCTCGCGGTCGACCTTGCTCTTCTGTCCCGCGGCGCCGACCCCGCGTCGTAGAACTTCTTCCCCGCCTCGTAGGTGACGCGCCCATACTTGGGATCGGTCTTCTGGAGGCTCTTGATCTGCTCCTCGTAGGTCTTCGCCAGGTCGAGCGGCGGCTTGCCCCCCACCTTGGCCTCGGTCGCCAGCACGAGCGCCTGCGCCTCCGGGGTGAGCTCGTGGTCCGCAAAGTTGGCTGAGCTTGTCGGCCGCCTCGTGGGCCAGCTCGCCGGCCCACGCCCCTTGGTGGTCACCCAAAGTTGGCATGCGGCCTGGACGGCGCTGTAGAGCGACTTCGGCCCCGAGTCCTTATTGTTGGGATACTTCTCGCCGACATAGCTCCAGCAGACGATGGCCTCGAGGTTTCGCCCCGCCGAGCGGTACGCGGCCCCGCCGATCGCCAACAATCCCGGCTCGAACTTCGCCTCGGCCGGCGTGCCGCGCAGGCGATCGCGCATCTGTTGGAAGGCGCGGATCGCGTCGGCGTATTTCCCTTCGTTGAGCGCCGCCTGACGGGCCCGTAGACCTGCGAATCGTTGAGGTCATCGACCCGCGTGAGGTCCTCGCCGAGGCGGACCTGGAGCTCGCGCGCCGCATTCCAAAGATTGGAGCCCGGCGGCGCGATCGACGCGATCCGCTTCGCCTCGGCCTTCGCCAAGTCTTTCTTTCCTTGGGCTTCGTAGCCCTTGGCGACTTCAACATCAGCTCGACGCCGCGCTCGTGTTTCTGGAGATCGGGGATCGCGTGCTTGCAGTCGGCGTACATCGTTGCGATCTCGCCGTATTGTTGCTTCACGCGGTAGAGCTTCGCGATCTCGGAGGCCGCATTCAGGATGACGAGCCGATCGACTTCGAGGAGCTCTCCGGGTTCCTTGGGCTCCTTCTTCAGGTTCGGATCGTCCGACGCGACATACAACAGTTGCAACGCCATGTTGTAGACGTCGTCGGCCGTCTTCTCCTCGAGGTCGCGGAGCGCGTTCCCCCATTTGATGGCCGCTTCGTAGTAGATGAACTTGTCATCGCCGCAGTTGAGAGTGAACTCCTCGAAGTAGGTCCCCGCTCTCTTGAGATTGTCCGTGCGCTTCGCATCTCCGGCGGGTAGAGGTAGGCCCACGTGAGATAGGTGTTGGGGATCGCGTAGGCCGCGGCGACGTACGAGGGATCCTCGAAGGGATTGGCACCATTCGCGGTGACCGAGGCCTTGAGGGCCACCTCGCGGTCGCGGAAATAGCTGATCGCCGCCGTGAAGGCGCGCGTCTCCCAACTTTCGGAGCTCACCGATCTTCTCCGCGTTCGTCTCGATGGCGATCTGCGCGGTGACCTTCTCACCCATCTTCCGATCGAGATCGCCCGCGTCGTAGGAAGCCTCGGCGGCGAAGCGCCCCTTCGAGCGGCCTTGATGTAGGCGGCGAGGGCCGCCTTCGCCGTGTCGTATTGTGCCTTTGCCTTCTCGAAGTCTCGCTCGGCCTCGAATGCTGCCATCGCGACCGACGCCTTCAGATACTCGAGCGCCGCCTTCTGCTCGTCGGTGAGGCCGGCGGAGGTGCCAAGGCGCGCGACCACGAACTCCGCGTGCTTCTGGAGCCCGCGCGCGGCGAGGCGCTTGGCGAACTCGCTGTCGCGATCGAATCCGACGGCCGGAAGCCCTGCGGCATCCTGTGGGCTCCACGCCGAAACGCACGCCGAATGCACGCCGAAATGCGTGGTGCCGCGGCGGCGAACGCCGGCGCCGACATCAATAATAGCAAGAGGGGATGGCTTGGGTTCCTCACCGCGTGTTTCGAGATGGAAGAGATGGCGTGGAGTAGGGAGTCGACATAGAAAATCCAGGACTCGGTTTGGGGCGCCGCGTTCGGGCAGGGTAAGTCTTCATGACACCGATTTCGCGTCGGTCACGACGAACACCGCGAACAATCACCTCGAGCGAAAGGCAAGATTCCTAGTTGGAGCCCTTCTTCTCGTCTTTCTTGGGGTCGTCTTTCTTGGGATCCTCTTTCTTGGGTTCCGCCGGCTTCGTCTCGGCGGGCGCAACCGCTTTCTTGGGATCGGCCGCAGCGCCACCCTTCTCGCCCGGCTTCTTGAGCTTCACCGTGCCGAAGGAGTTGCCGTAGCGGTAGTACACCTCGAAGGTGAGCGTGTTGATCGCGGTGGCGAACACGCGGCCGCCGCCGTCGACACCCCAACGATCGTCGCCGTCCCACGAGCCGTTCGAGCAGAGCTTGTCGTTGAGGACCTGATTTTCGAGGAGGGCCTTCTTCAGCTCCTTGTTCCACTCGTCCCACATGCGGCCGCCACCCTTCTTCGGGCTGTCGGGGCCGTCGTACTGATTCAAGGCGAGCGACGCGTAATACCAATAATAATAATCGATCGACTTCTTCTTTTTGTCCCAGGTCGGGAGGTCGCGCATGATCAGCTTGGCGCCGGCCTCGAGCATGGGATCGTCGGCGTTGTGCTTGGCAAATGTGCGAACGCACATTCCGACGGCCGCGAGCGCCGGATGGCCCATGTAGTCGTCGTTCTTTCCTTGGGCTTTCACGTACTGGCCGGCCTCTTCGCGCTTGGTGTAGCCGACCTGGCCCGAGGTCTTGTCGGTGACTTCCTCGCAGAAGTTGAAGGCCCCCTGCATCGAGTCCTCGGAGGTGCGGAGCCCCGCGAGATCGGCCGACTTGAGTGCCATCACGCACCAACCGGTGACCGAGATATCGTTGTCACCGCACTGCGGGCGATAGCGCCACGCCCAGAGGCCCGTGCCCCCGGCGCCGGATTCTGTCCGGCGACAAGGCAATCAATCCCCTTCTGCGCAACGGTGCGCCACTGCGGTGCGCGCGAGAGCCCGAAGGCCTCGGTCATCGCGAGGGCCGCGATGCTGTGGTTGTATCCCCACTTATGGTTCGTCGACTCGATGAACGATCCGGTCTCGTCTTGGCGATCCTTGAGATAGATGAGGCCGCGCTTCACCACGTCGCCGACGCGGATGACTTTCTTGGTGAACGGATCGGTCCACTGCTTGGTGGCGCGGTGGTCGTAGCCGGCGCCGAGGAATGCCAACAATGAGAGGGCGGTGCAGCCGACTTGGTATTCGCCGTAGCCGAATCCCTTGCTGTGATCGCAGATCGTGCCCCCTGGCAATTTCGAACAAAATTGTCGGGGCTCCACGAGCCGTCTTCGTCTTGGTGGCGCGCGAGCCAGCGCAGGCCGGCCTCAACCGCCGACTCCGTCTTGGCGTTGCCACCTTTCCCGCCGCGCACCGTCATGTTGCGCCGGCCGCCGAAGGGACCGCCGTAGCCGCCGCGCCCGCCGCGACCCGAGCCGCCGCCGACGCCAATTGTGTCAAAGAGGTTCTTGCCCGAGGAATTGGCAAGATTGAACTGGGTGTTGTCCCCCTTCGCCATTCCGTAGTCTTCGCCGTTGTCCGTTTCGTTGTGATCGCCGTAGACGAAGTTCTGGTCGGGGAAGGTGAGCTCGGGCTCGTTGGTCTGGATCTCCTGGTCGACCGTTTCCGACCGCCGCATCGGCTTGATCGAAGATGTCGCGCTTCTTCTCCTCTTCCTTGGGCTTGTCCTCGTCCATCACTTTCGTCTGCCCCATCTGGCTCACGTTCTCGCGCGACGCGGCCCGGTCTGCGCTCAGCTTCCACACCGTGGCGAGCGCGACCAATGTCAGGTTGATGGCGAACGCGATCATGAAGTACGGCGAGTGCTTCATGAAATCGCGGACCTTCTCCCCGAACGTCTTCGTCTCGAATATCGAGGAGCGATATTCGAAAGGCTGGTGTTGTTCCTCGTTATCGTGGTCGGCCATGAGAGTCGAGCTCCGGGAAGCGGGGAAGAGCATCGCAACTCTTGGCGAAAGCCCCGCGCCCGCCAAGAATCGCTGCCCTTCGGGGGCCGACGACGTAGGTCGGTCGGAATGGATGCCAAGATTCCACTTCTCCAGGGCATCCCAACGCGCCGGCGAACCCTACGATTCGGCGGCCTCGGGAAGCGCTGGAGCCGTGGCTATCCTGGCTGTCGCAACCGACTTGCCTGCAGCGGCCCTTTGAAGGCGCAGGATACCTCGACGCAAAATCTCCGCGAGTGGTTTTCGAAAAACTTCGCGCTGTGTTTTTGCGTCGCGGGGTGCAAGCGACGCGGCGCCGTTTCGAGGATGTTTTCCCTCGCGCCGGCGCCGCGAAGCTTCGAAAGGGAGGTAATCGCCGCGTCATCGGCACCTACCACTTTTCTCAAAACGCGAAGGCGGCTAGCAGGTCGCTGAAAAACGTGCCTCGCGGCCAGGCGCGCGAGATCGTTGGCAAGAGCGAGGCGGCGGGGCCGAGCCGTAGCGAAAAGCTACGGCGAGGCCACGCCAACGAAGAGCTTGACAACGAGGTCCGCGCATGGCCCGAATGACTTTTTCAGCGACCTGCTCGATATCGCGCCCTTCGCCGCAATCCCCCTTCTTGGTTTCCCAATGCCGCAACCGACTCCGCGCCGCCGATCCGCACCGCCTCCCCGCAAGAAGAGCCCCCGAAGTCGATGGCGCTGCAGCTCACGCTCATCGGCGTCGTGACGCTGATCGGAGTCGGAATCGCATTGTGGGCATTCGTGTTCTCGAAGGAGGAGGAGAAGCCGGTGATCCAGCCTCCGCCCGCCGTCCAAGAAAGTTGAGACGAAGCCAATTCGAAACCGAGCGGCCCCTTGCTGAAGGACGTTCCCGCCGGACGATCGCAAAGGAGATCACGGCGCGCCTCGCGATGAATACTCGACGCGGGTAGACAAGCTCGAGCACAAAGGCTCAGTCGATGCCGAGAAAGTCACCGATGCCAAGGAACGCTGCGCAACAGATGCTCGCAAATCCAGCGACGAGTTCGGCGGCATGCGCCGATGGGCATCTATGGCGTCATTCACGATCCGAAATACGACGCCTACCATGCGGAGAGAATATGGCCCCAGCTGGGCGGGCCCCGAGCAGCGGCTCAAGTTCTACACGAGCAAGATGAATCAGATGAAGAAGAAGGCCGACGCCGCGAAAAACGAAGTCCATGGCGACGAAGCGGCGGGCGAGAAAGCCACCACGTCGAAACCCAGCAATAACAAATAGCGGCGCCTACGTAAAAAGGTTGGGATCGATCGAGCGCGACGGCTTCGCGCGCAAAGGCAACAATCCCAGCACCGCGGGCGCACACCCTCCAGCGTCGCCCCCTCCTGGATCTCGAGGCGCACGAACGCGCGGCAGATGTCGCCTCGGTCGTCTTCCTCGAGGCGCACGACCGCCGCGCGAATCCCACGGATCCGCGCCAGGATCATCTTCGCGAAGAGTTGGGCATTGGCCGAGGTGGTTTCCCCTCGGGCGCGGACTCGGCGCGCCCCGGGCGGCGCCCGTCGGCGGTCGTGCCGAGCACCGTGAGGTGGCATCCCGCCTCCTCGCGCGACTCGACGTCGGTCTCGTTGATCCGCACTTCGATCGCATCGAAGTCGGTCGGCAGCGAGCGGATCCGCTGGAGGACGTACGCAACGATCTCGTCCTTGCGCGCGAAGTAGGCGCGCGAGGAGTGAACGAACTGGTCCACGAATGCCACAGATACATGGAGCCGCAGGTTCGGGCCCACCGCGAGCGCCGAGGCCTCGACGTCGTCGCCCACCTCGGGGAATTGCTTGCGGAACTCGGCTGAGGTGAGCACCCCGACGGTCTCCGATGCCAAGTATTGACTCGCCGCGAGCGGCGCGCGCGCGACCGCGAGCCACGCCGTGCGCACGATCCCCGCGTTGCGCACCGTGAGCTCGGTCGAAAGGTGGCGGCTCGGATCCACGAAACGCAAATGATCGCGCGCCCACCCGACCACCGCGCGGTGTGCCACGTCGCCGAGCTCGGGGAGCGTTCGATTGGGAATGGTGGTGCCCGTCCCCGATAGCAAGATTCGCATCGGGTGGCCGGTGCGGCCGCCTCCGAATCGGGGCACCGCGATCCCAGGCAACAAAACCGTGGATCCCAACGAAAAGACCGCGTTCGGAACGCCCGCGCGCGCCCTCCTCCTCGAGCGCCACCGCCGCGACCTCCGCCATCGCGCGCGCGATCTCGTCGGGGTGCCCCACGCCGCGCGCGACCGCGGGAATCGTGAAGTGGGGTTTGAGGTCGCTCGCCTGCGAGAGGAAGAGCTCGACGGACATGCGCGCAGCATAGAGATCCGCGGCGCCGCGAACAGGTCCCCGCGCGCGTGCGAGTAGACTTTCCCATCCATGCTCGCCGCGCTGATCGTTGGTTTGATTGGGTTCCAGAGCCGCCCGGCCCCCGATCCCTACCCGGTGTACGTGTGGCGAAACGGCGGGCCGGCGGCGGGCGAGCCCTGGGCGCGCGCGGTCCGATCGCTGGGATTCTCCGGGACCAACGTCGAAGGGTCCGAGGATCCCGCGCCGATCGCCAAGCTCGGGCTCGAGATCTATGCCGACCATCTCGTGCCGCGGGCGGTCTTCCACCGCGACGCCGAAGACCCGGCGTGGCTCGCCGCCTTCGACGGCTACGCGAAGAGCCGCGCGCGCGGCCCCCTCCTGCGCGATCCGAGCTTCCACGACCCGGCGGCCCTCGAGGCCATCACCAAGAATGCGACCGCGCGGGCGAAGCGCGCCGCCGAATCGGGGGCGCGATTCCTGTCGGTCGCCGACGAGCCGTCGTTCACCAACTTTGTGACGCCGCTCGACCTCGACCAATCCCCCGCCGCGCTCGAGGCGTTCCGATCCCAACTATCGGCCCGCTACGCCGACCCGGCCGCCCTCTCCCGCGCCTGGAACACCAACATTCGCTCGTGGGGCGACGCGCTCCCCTGGACCGCCGACGAGATCCGCGCCCGCGAGTGGAGCCACGGGGCCCCTGGAACTTCGCGCCGTGGAGCGCGGGGCGCGAGTTCGCCGATGCCACCTTTGCCGCCGCGCTCGGGCGGGCGATCGGCGCCGCGCGCGCCGCCGCCCCCGGGCTCCCCGTCGGATTCCTCGGCGCCCAGCCCCCTCCTGCTACGGCGGCTACGACTGGGGGCGATTGTTGGCATTGGAGCCCGGGGTTCTCGAGGTCTACGACGTCGGCGCGGCGCGCGACCTCGTGCGCGCGATGGCGCCGTCGATCCCGCTCGTCGATACCACCTTTTGCACCGCCCGGCGCGGGGCCTTCACCCCCGATCTCGCGCCGGCCCGTCTTAGTTGGCTTTTCGCGCTGGGGGCGCGCGCCTCGATCCTCTGGGACAACGGCGCCCTCTTCGAGGGACCTGACCCATCGAAGCCCACGCCGCTCGCCCGCGCCCTCGGTGCGCGCGCCGCCGAGCTGCGCCTGCTCGCGCGCGAGATGGAGGGTGCCATCCCCGAGTTCGACTCCATCGGAATCGTGGTGTCGCAGCCGAGCGTGCGCGTCAACTGGCTCTTCGACGCGCGCGTCGACGGCGCCTCCTGGATCCGCCGCTTCCGGATCCCACGAATCCGAGCACTCGACGACCCTCGCCTCGCTCGATAGTTGGTTTCGGGTCCTCGAGGATCTGGGGTATTCGCCGAGCGCGCTCGATTCGCGATCGTTGGGTTCCCGTGGGGCCGACCTTCCGAGGGTCCTGATCCTCCCCGATGCACCGCGCTCGCCGCCGACGAGGTCGCGGCGATCGAGGCGCACGTGAAGCGCGGCGGCACTCTCCTCGCCGAAGGGCGCCCCGCGCTCTTCGATGGGAATCTCGTCGGCGGTGCCCCCGCCGGCGCGCTCGACGGAATCTTTGGCATCGCGCCGCTAGACTTCACGGGCTTCGCCGACGAGAACTGCGAGCCGCGCGCGGGGGCGCAGCGCCACGAGTCGGGGCTCCTCCTGCTCGAGCCCAAGCTCCAAAGCAAAGATTCTTCGAATACCAACAACCTGATCCTCTTCAAGGGGCGCGCGATTCTTTACAACGTGAGCTTCTGCGAGTATCGGGACTGGCGGCTCAACAGGCTCGATCCGAAGGCACAGGCGATTCGTACGAGCGTGGCGGGACCGGTGGGGAGCGCGCTCCCGCCCCGCTCGTGGCTTCCGCTCCCCGGGGCCGACCTCCCGATCGTGTCCCAACGATGGCGGCGCGGCACCGATCAGTTCCTAACGATCGCGGTCAATGTTCGGCGGCGTCCCGCGCTCGCTCTGAACTCACCACGAATCGTCGTCCGCTTCCTCGACAACGATCATCTCCCCAAGAATGTGACGAGTTCTCGGAGGCGGGGCCCCCGTCCGGACGATTCCCCAGAGCGGCCTTCCCTACCAAATCGAGCTCGATCCGCTCCACATCGCCGTACTCCGGGCACGCCCGTAACGTGGGGTGGGTGGGGGTGGGGGTGGGGGGTGGGGGTGGGACGGGGTGGGGTAGGTCGGCGCTCTGCTGCGCATCACCAAGGATCCGATTGTTGCGGTCCTCCCCGGCGCAGAAGCCGCGCCGACCTACCCCACCCCGTCCCACTTTCGTTCACGCGTGACCGGATCGTTAGGATCCAGTCATGAATGCGCGCGCCGGGGGTGGGTGGGTCGGCGCGGCTTCTGCGCAGGCCGGGATGGTAACAATCGGCGCCCTCGTAATGCGCAGCAGAGCGCCGGCCCACCCACCCCCGGCGCCGACCCACCCACCCCCGGCGCCTCCGCTCCCTCCCTACAAAATCCGTTTTCCAAGCGCCGACGCGATCAGCTCGACCATCAACTCCCCGTCCGATTCTTGGTATCGAGGATCGGGTTCAGCTCGGTCGCCTCGAGCGATACCATCCGCCCGCTGTCGGCCACCATCTCCATCAATAGGTGGGCTTCGCGGAAGCCGATGCCGCCGCGCACGGGTGTGCCGACTCCCGGCGCGATCTCCGGATCCAAACCATCGAGGTCGAAGGATAGGTGGAATCCGACGGTCCGGTCGGTCACGGCGGAGATCGCCTCGCGCATGACGCGCGACATCCCGAGCTCGTCGACGTCGCGCATCGTGAAGGCGCGGATCCCCGAGCGCCGGACGATATCGCGCTCGGCCGGATCGAGATCGCGAATCCCAATCAAAGCCACATTGTTGGGATCCACCTTCGGCGAGAATCCGCCGAGGTTCACGAGCTGCAGGGCGCCGAGGCCCAGCACCGCGCTGAGCGGCATGCCATGAATATTCCCTGTGGGAGAAGTCTCCGGGGTGTTCATGTCGGCGTGCGCGTCGACCCAGATGAGTCCCACCGCTTCGTCGCGCTTGCGATAGTGCGAGGCCACACCGGTGATCGTGCCGATTGCCACCGAGTGATCCCCACCTATGACGAGCGGCGTGTATCCCTTCTTTAGGACCGACTCCACCTTTTCCGCGAGGCGCGCGCAGGCACGGTGGATCTCCTTCAGATACTTAGGACCCTTCCCCGGCGAGCGGACCTCGGGAATCGGCACCGGCACGTCCCCGCGTCGGAAAATTGGTGTCCGATGGCGCGGACGCGCGCGCTGATCCCGGCGTAGCGGATCGCGGAGGGGCCCATGTCGACGCCGCGGCGATCGGCGCCGAGATCCATCGGGCAGCCGATCATCCGCACGTGGCGCGCCGCAATCTGCGCCGCGTCTTTCGTGGCGTGCCGCGATTCTCCCGCGTGGGTGGAGGTCATTTCGCCCCCTCGCTCTTTTTGTTGGCAATCTTCCGGACGCGCATCGGCGCGCGCCGCTCGATCCCGAGCGTCTTCGCCGCGCTCCCGGCGCGCACCGCCACCTCGAGGTGGCCGAGCGAGTTCACGAGCGCGAGCGCGTCCCCTTCCTTGGCTTCCGCGTAGTGGCGAAAGATCTTTCCCACATTTCGCGTTCCCACCCAAACTTCCAGGCCGTCGACCTGGGTGCCGCCGAAGGCGCGCAGATCCTCGCGCGCGATCGAGGAGATCAAGTTTCCGAAGCGGTCGATCGACACCACCTCTCCGCAGAGCGAGCCGTCGCGATCGAGGCGCGCCCGCGGCCGCTCGAGGCGCGCGACCCGCTCGATCGGCGTCCCCGCGAACTCCGGCGGGAAACCCATCGCGAGCCGCCCCGCCGCCGGCGCGAAGATGTCGCGCCCGTGGAACGTGGAGCTCCGCTCGGGGAGCGCGAACTTCTCGATGTCGAGGCGATAGATGGGATCGTCGGGGCGCAGGACATAGCTCAAGATTCCGTTGTCGGGGGCGAGGAAGAGCCGCCCCTCGCGAATGCCATAGATGACCTCGCGCTTCGAGCCCACGCCGGGGTCGACCACCGACACGAACGTCGTCCCCTCCGGGAAATAGCGCCACGCCCCCTCGAGCGCGAAAGCCCCCGCCTGGATGTCCTGCGGCTCGATCTCGTGGGTGAGGTCCACGAGGCGCGCGTGCGGAAAGTTGGCAAGGATCACACCTTTCATCACACCAACGAAAGGATCGCGCACGCCGAAGTCGGTGAGGAGCGCGATCAGGCCGTTGGGGCGGAATGGTTGGTGTTGGGTCATCGCGGCACCGCGTTCAGTGCACCGGCTTCCCAAGAATACTGACGAGGAGCGCCTTCTTCTCCTCGCACAGCGCCGCGTCGCTCGCCTCGAGGTTGAGCCGCAGGAGCGGCTCGGTGTTCGAGGGGCGGACGTTGAACCACCACCAGGGTTTCTTGGCGACGCTCCCGAACTCGATCGTGATTCCGTCGAGGTCGTCCATCCGCGTCGCCTCCTTGCCGAAGCGCTTCTCGAGTCCGGCCATCGCCCCCGCCTTATCGGCCACCTCGAAGTTGATCTCGCCCGTTGCGTGGTAGCGGCGCAGGTCGCGCACGAGCTCGCTCAGCGGGCGCCGCTCTCGCTCAGCAGATCGAGGACGCGCACGAGCGTCACGAGCGCCGAATCGCAATAAAAATGCTCTTGCCAATAATAATGCCCCGAGAGCTCGCCGCCGAAGAAGGCCTTCTCCTGGCGCATCGTTTCCTTGATGTAGGAATGGCCGACGCGCATCCGCAGCGCGCGCCCCCGACTCCGCGATCGTCTCGGGGACGACCCACGACGAGCGAAGGTCGTACACCATTGCCGCCCCCGGATGCGTGCGCAGCAGCCAGCGCGCGAGGACCGCCGTCATGAGATCGTTGGGAATCGGCACGCCAGTCTCGTCGACGAACGCGCAGCGGTCGCCGTCGCCGTCGAACGACCCGGCGGCGTCATACTTGGGAATCGCCGCGCGCACGGCCTTCGCCGCGATCTCCATCACGTCGGGTTTGAGCGGGTTCGCCTCGTGGTTCGGAAAGTTGCCATCGAGCTCCCAGAACATCGGCGTGAGCTCGATACCAACTTTCTTGAGGCGCTCCGCGAGCTTCGGCAGGATGAGGCCCGCCATGCCGTTCGCCGCGTCCAACACCAACTTTTTCGGCTTCAGCCCCTCGGCGAAACGCATCAGATGATCCACGTAGCCGCCGAGCATCTCCTCGGTTCGGAGCGCGCCGCGCTTCGCCTTGGCCGGCATCGCACCCCCGCCGTGACGCGCCGCTCGAGCTCGCCGATCCCCGTGTCGTAGGAAACCGGTCGCGCCCCCGCGCGGCAGAGCTTGAAGCCGTTCCACTTCGGGCCGTTGTGCGAGGCCGTCACGTTGAGCCCGCCGTCGCATTTCGTGGAGCCGATCGCGAAATACGCCATCGGCGTCGAGGCGAGGCCGATGTCGATCACGTCGCACCCGCATCGCGGATCCCATCGATGAGCGCCGCGGCGATGGCGGGCGAGTGGGATCGCATGTCGCGCCCCACGATGAGTGACTTGGCGCCGAGCAGCTCGGCGAACGCGTAGCCGATCCTCTTCGCCACTCCCTTCGTTGAGCTCGGCCGGGACCAATCCACGAATGTCGTACGCCTTGAAGATGCCCATGGGTTGGGCGGGAGTGTAGCAGGATGCGATCCTTGCGCGCGCGCTTGCCGCCCGCCATCCTCGCCCGTTTCCCATGAAAGACCCGGCCACCCTGCGCCAAGAAACCGCCCATTTCGAGGTGGTGCGCGACCTCGTCGACAGCTCGATCGACATCCTCCTGAATCTCCGCCAGAGCGGCCACCCGGGCGGCTCGCGCTCGAAGGTGCCGATGATGCTGGCGACCACGCTCTCGGGGGCGATGCGGTTCGACCATCGCGACCCGACCAAGCGCTTCGGCGACCGGTTCGTCCTGGTGGCCGGCCACTGCACGCCGCTCCTCTACTCGACCCTCGCGATCTATTCCGAGGCGCTCGCCGAAAAATACCAACGAACCAAGGATCCGCGATACTTGGTGAAGGGGGGCGACGAGCGGAGCGTGCGCTTCGCCGATCTGTTGCGTTTCCGCCGGCGGGGCGGCCTGGCGGGGCACGCCGAGATGGAGGGGAAGACCCTCTTCGTGAAGGCCAACACCGGCCCCTCGGGACACGGCTCGCCGCCGGCCGCGGGCCAGGCTACCGCGCTCAAGCTCGCCGGGGCCCCCGAGGTCAAGGTCTTCGCCATGGAGGGCGAAGGGGGCTCACCACCGGCGCCACCCACGAGACCAAGAATACGGCCTGGGGGCTCGGGCTCGGAAACTTGGTGTATCTCGTCGACTGGAACGATTTCGGGATCGACGACCCGGCCAACTCGAGCGTCGTCTCGGGCGAGCCGGAAAGTTGGTTTCGTTCGTATGGTTGGCGTTCGGCCGGCGCGCCGGAGGGCGACTCCTTTCCCCAACTCTTCGCGGCGCTGGAGGAGATCTGCGGCGCCAAGGATCCGGCGGCGCCGGGGGTCGTCTGGTTCAAGACCCGCAAGGGGCGCGGCTACGGCAAGTTCGACAACCACAGCCACGGCGCTCCCCACAAAACCCACTCGAAGGAGTTCTGGGCCACGCGCGCGCCGTTCCAGGAGAAATATGGGGTTCGCTTCGAGGGCTTCGGCGAGGCGGCCCCCGCCGATGCCGAGGTGCTCCGCGCCCAGACCGCCGCGCACTTCGAGACCCTGCGCGGCGTGCTCACCAAGACGCCCGGCCTCGTCGATTTCATCGCCGACCGACTCGTGGAGGTGGGCGAGTCGGTTCCCAAGAATATCCAGACTTGTAAAGTCGACGGCGGAAAGCCCGTCGAGGCGGCGATCCCGGAGCTCTTCGACGTTGCCAAGATTCCGGCGTCGCTCTTCGAGAAGCCGGAGGCCAAGGCCCCCAACCGCGCCGGGCTCGCCAAGGTGGGCGCCTGGATGAACACGCTCGCGAAGGAGCGCTACGGGCGGCCGCTCGTCATCGCCGCGAGCGCCGATCTCGCCGAGTCGACCTCGATCCTTGGATTTGCGAAGGGCCACGGCGAGTTCCCGGATTCGGCCGCTACGAGCGGCGCACGAATCTCGGCGGCGCCCTACTACCCCAACAAATCACCGAGTTCGCCAACTCGGGGCTCGTCTGCGGCCTCGCCTCGACGAACTTTGCCAACGATCCCGAGGAGCATTTCTGTGGCTTCTGGGGGCCTGCTCGACCTACGGCTCGTTCTCCTATCTCAAGTATGGGCCGATGCGCCTCTTCTCCCAGCTCGCCCAGGATTGCCAGCTCAAAGTTGGGAAAGTGATCTGGATCGCCGGCCACTCGGGCCCGGAGACCGCCGAGGACTCGCGCACCCACTTCGGGATCTTCGCGCCGGCGGTGACCGAGCTCTTCCCCAACGGCCACTGCATCAATCTCCATCCCTGGGAACACAACGAAGTGGCCCCCTGCCCTCGTCGCCGCGTTCGCGACCGGCGTCCCGCTGATCGCCCTCCACCTCACGCGCCCCGCCGTGACGATTCCCGACCGCGAGGCGCTCGGCTGCGATTCCCACCTAAACGGCGCGAAGGGGGCCTACATCGCCAAGCGATTTCGATCCCAACAAACCGCGCAAGGGGACGATCATCGTCCAGGGACGAGCCCCCTGCGATTCGATCTTCAAGATGATCCCCGAGCTGAAGGAGAAGGGGCCCAACGTGAAAGTGGTGATCGCGGTCTCCCCGAGCTCTTCCGCCTCCAGCCCGAAAGCTACAAAAACCGCGTGCTCCCCTGGGGCGAGTGGCTCGACTCGACGGTCATCTCCTCGATGGGCAAGCGCACGATGCATGATTGGATCGCCACCAAAGTCTCCGAGGACTACGCGATGACCTCCGACTTCGACGATCGTTGGCGAACCGGCGGGAGCGTCGACGAGGTCATCGACGAGGCCCACCTCAATCCGAAGTGGCTCCGCGAGGGGATCGCGCGCTTTGCCAACGATCGCGAGAAGCGTCTCGCGCGGTTGCGCGTGGGCGAAGCGGTGGCTGCGCCTTGAGACCAACGATCCGGCGCGGCGGCCGCGCGCCGCGAGGGACTCAACGGGTCGGCGCGGCCGTTTTGTTAGCGAGGTTGCTCCGCGTCCGCCCATAAAACAGATACGACGACCAGCCCGATCACGAGCCAGATCAGGAAGCGCAGCCAGTTCGAGCGCTCGAGGCCGATGATGAGGCCGAGGCAGGCGAGCGCCGAGAGGATCGGCGTCACGGGGTAGCCGGGCACCTGGAACGGCCGGTGCCGATCTGGCTCGCGCACGCGCAACGCGATCACGCCGATCGATACCAAGATAAAGGCGAAGAGGGTCCCAATGTTGGTGAGGCCGATGGCCTGCTCGGGGGTGAGCACCGAGCACATCAGCGCGACGAAGGTCCCCGTGATCCAGGTGCTCACGTGGGGAGTGCGGAAGCGCGGATGGATCCGCGAGAAGACCTTCGGCAGAAGGCCGTCGCGCGCCATCACCATGAAAATCCGCGTCTGGCCGAGCTGGAACACCAACAATACCGCCGTCATGGCGATCACGGCGCCGAAGGCGATGGCGGTCGACGCGCCGGGCATCCCGATGTTGCGGAACGCCGCCGCGAGCGGATCGCCCGCGTTTTCCTTGATGTCGGCCGGCTTCATCATCCCCGTGAGGACCGCGGCCGTCGCGATGTAGAGGACCGTGCAGATGATGAGCGACCAGATCATCCCGCGCGGAAGATCTTTTTGTGGATTTCGCGTCTCCTCCCCGCCGTCGAAACGGCGTCGAAGCCGATGTACGAGAAGAAACCGAGCGCGGCGCCGTGCCAGATCCCCGTGAATCCGTTTGGGGCGAAGTCCGACCACTGTTGCGATCCACGTGTAGTACGCCGATCCCAATGAACGCGCCGATGAGGATGAGCTTCAGGATCACCATCGCGGTGTTCACCCGCGCGCTCTCCTTCACGCCGATGAAGAGGAGGAACGAGATGAGGAGCGTGATGGCGCCGGCTGGGATGTTGAGCGAGATGACGTGCCCGCCGATCGTTGGGAATTGCGCCGCGAGGGCCGGATCCTTGGCGACGAGCGCGGCGCCAGTTTGGAAATCGTTGGTGAGCCAGGCCGGGAGCGTGACCCCGAAGAGCCCCCAGGAACGATTGGAAGTAGCTTCCCACTTTTGCGCGACGTAAATGTTCCCGATCGCGTACTCGACGATCAGATCCCAGCCGATGATCCAGGCGATCACCTCGCCGAATGCCACATAAGAGTAGGAGTAGGCGCTCCCGGAGATCGGCACCATCGCCGCGATCTCGGCGTAGCAGAGCGCGGCGAAGCCGCAGGCGATCGCCGTGATCGTGTACGAGAGCATGACCGCGGGCCCCGCGCCGAGGGTCTTGTCGGTGCCGGCGATCATGTCGGCGATGCTCGAGAAGAGTCCCGCGCCGATGATCGCGCCGATGCCGAGCATCGTGAGATCGAAGGCGCCGAGGCTCCGCTTCAGTCCGCCGTGCTCCCCGTCCGGAATGACCTGGTCGACCGACTTCCTGCGGAAGATGTCCTGGATCAACGTGCCCTCGTTTCGTTGGGTTTGGTACTCACGACCCCGCCAGCTTTCGGATTGCCAATAATGCCCGCTCGACCTCCCGCGCGCCGATGTGGCGGTGGGTCACGAGTCGCAGGAGGCGCGGGCCGAGCGCGATCGTGAGGATCCCCTCTCCCTCGCAGGCGCGCCTGCCACTCGGCGGCCGGGCGCTGCGTCTCGATGAAGACGAGGTTCGTTTCACATTCTTGGGATCGATCGCGAGCCCTCGAATCCCAACGATCCCCTCGGCGAGGCGGCGCGCCGATTGGTGGTCTTCGGCGAGGCGCTCCACCATCGACTCCAATGCCACGATTCCGCACGCGGCGAGGTAGCCGACCTGGCGCATCCCGCCCCCATCCACTTCCGCACCCGCCGCGCCTCGCCGATGAAATCGGCGTCGCCGACCACGAGCGAGCCCGCGGGGCAGGAGAGCCCCTTCGAGAGGCGAGAATGTGAGCGAGTCGCACGATTCCGCATAGTTGGCAACCGGGACGCCGCTCGCCACGCTCGCGTTGAAGATCCGCGCGCCGTCGCAGTGGACACGCATTTTGTGGCGTTTGGCCACCGCGGCCACGGCTCGAAAGTTGGCGAGCGGCACGACCCGCCCCCGACATCAGATGGGTCTGCTCGAGCGCCACGAGGGTGGTGCGCGGATCGTGGACGTCGTCGGGGCGGATCGCCCCCTCGACTTCGTTGGGATCGAGCGCGCCATTCTTGGCTTTGAGGGTGCGCGCCTGAACGCAAGGAATCTGCGCGAGCGCCCCCTTCGTAAAGAAAAGGTGCGCCCCCTCCTCGACCAGGATCTCGTCGCCGGGGCGAGTCTGCGCCGCGATCGAGCATTGGTTTCCCATCGTCCCCGACGGGACGAACATCGCCGCTTTCTTGCCGAAGCGCTCGGCCGCCATCTCCTCGAGGCGCTTCACCGTGGGATCGTCGCCGAGGACGTCGTCCCCCACCTCGCGCGCGCCATCGCCGCGAGCATCGCCTCGGTCGGCTGCGTGACCGTGTCCGATCGGAAATCGGCGGGGGCGGGATTCGATGCCAACGGGGTTCGGCGATCGCGCGGGGTTACGAAAGTTGGGATCCGCGTCAGGCCGCGCCGAGGACGTGGCGCATCCGCTCGATGGCCTTGCGAATGTTGGGAAGCGAGTTCGCGTAGCTGAAACGCAAGTATCCCTCGCCGAACTCGCCGAACGACGTGCCCGACAGGCAGGCGACGCCGGCTTCGTTGAGGAGCAGCCCCTCCAGCTCCTTCGAGCGCTTGCCCGTCCCCGTAATGTTGGGAAACGCGTAGAACGCCCCTTCGGCACGCGGCAGCGGAGCCCCTTCACGGTGTTCAGCCCTCCACGATCGCGTCGCGACGGCGGCGGAACTCGGCCACCATTTCAGTGACCTTGGTCTGGTCCCCGCGATCGCCTCGATGCCGGCGATCTGTGTGAAGGCGGCGGTGCACGAACTGGAGTTGGTCTGGAGGCGCGAAATGTGGGTTGCCATGTCGGGGGCATCACCCGTAGCCGAGGCGCCAGCCGGTCATCGCGTAGGTCTTCGAGTAGCCGTCGAGGATGATCGTGCGCCCTGCATCCCAGGCTCGGTCGCGATCGAGGGGAGCTCGTCGTCGACGTAACGGATCCGCCGGTAGATCTCATCGGACAGAACCCAACAATCGGGAAACTTCTTCAGCGCCTCGGCGATCCGCTTCACGTCGCTCTTCTCGAGGATCCCGCCGGTGGGGTTCCCGGGGAGTTGAGGATCACGAGCTTGGTCTTCGGCGTGAGCGAGCGGATGAGGCCGTCCACGTCGAGGCGGAAATCATTCTCCTCGGGGAGGCGCGCCGGCACCGCCTTCGCCCCCACGAATCGGATCATCGACTCATAGATGGGAAAGCCCGGGTTCGGATAGATGACCTCGTCCCCTCGTCGACGAGCGCCAGAATCGCGAAGAACATAATTGGCTTCGCCCCCGGGCAGACGACGACGTTCTCCGCCCGATAGGGCACGCCGCGCGTCGCCGCCACATCCTTGGCGATCGCCGCGCGGATCTCGTTGGTCCCCGCGCTCGGCGTGTAGTGGGTCGCGCCGCCGAGCAGCGCCTTCGCCCCCGCCTCCACGATATTCTTGGGAGTGTCGAAATCGGGCTCGCCGATCTCGAGGTGGATGATCTCCTTTCCTTGGGCTTCCAGCGCCCGGGCTCGGGCCAGGACCTCGAAGGCCGACTCGGTCCCGAGGTTCGACATGCGCTTGGCGAGCTTCATTCGTGCGTTTCGTTGGCTTTGGTGATGGTGGGTGTGTTCGGATCGTTGGGATTCGGGGCGGGGCGCGGCGGCGGCGATCGGGACGCGTCGCGGCGAGCCGCGATGGGGCGCCTGCGGCGCGCGTCACACGGCCACGCCGTTCACCGTGTCGTACTTGAGGACGCGCCGCGCGCATCGGTGGTGTTCGAGGTCGAACGCCACACAAGAATCAATCGGCTTCGAATAGATGTGGACGCTCGCGGCGGGCCCATCCGAGGCCGCGGGACACGAGATCTGATGGATCGATTGGGTCTTGGTCACCGTCGCGACCGGCCCACCGGGGCGCGCGCGCTGCGTGAGCGTGGGGCGAACATCAACTTTCTGCCCCCGAAAGGCAATCGATGCCGACCACGTTCTGGTTCTCGGCGGTCGCAGCCATGCCAAGTATAATTGACCACCTCGAGCTCCCCTTGCACGAGCGTCGCCCAACCGAGCTGGCCATTGTGGGTATGCACTGGGTGCGCTGCCCCGGCTTCCAACACAACAATATGACCTCGAAGAGCTCGTCGCGGTGGAGCAGGTGCCGCATGTACTTCTCGTCGCTCCACTGCGCGTAGCGGTGGACGCTTGCGTCCTCGACTTGGAGATCGTCGAGGACGCCGAGGACGCCGGCAGTGGTGATGGGATCTCGCCTCGAGAGACTTCAGTTTCTCGACGAGCGAATCGATGGTGACGCGGCGCGGCATGGGGCGACCGAACTCGATCCTCGGAGGCGAAGGCCCCGAGAGCAAGCGCCGGGTTGGGTGACTAGAGACCGCTCTGCGCGGGGGCCGACGCGGGTTTGCCGGCGGGCGAAGTCGCAGGCGACGACGCGGGTTTCGACGCGGGTGTCGACGTGGGTTCTGTCGCGGGAGGCGTGGCTGTTGGCAATGCCGGTTTCGACGCGGGAGTGGAAGCCGGCTTCGACGCGGGGGCAGAGCCAGGCTTCAGTGCTGGGGCGGAGCCAGGTTTCGTTGCTGACTTCGCCGCCGTCGACGCGGCCGACGCGGCGTGCGAGCCGGCCGGCGGGGCGAGGTAAACAAAAAGGCCCCTGACGCCTTGAGCCGCTCGCCGGTCGGCGCCTCGATCCACTCGCGATAGGAGTGCTCGAAGGGAATCGGGCGGCCGAGCCGCAGGCTGAAGCCACTGATCGACTTCTCCCCGCGATCGAGAAGCCGCTGCCGAGCGTGGTGTATCCCACCTTTCCGAACTCCGAGCCGCCGTCGAATGCCGATGCCAAGCAAACGCTCCGATAGGCCAACGATCCGTCGCCTCGATCCCCACGTGGGCGCCGGCGAGCTTCGTCAAATCCCCTCGAGCTTCAGCGTCATCCCGACGACGTGCCCTGTGCCGTCGCCAACCCCAACGATCACTCTTTGGCCGGCCGGCGCCTCGCCGTCGAACTCACGGATCCGGAGCCGCCGCGTGTCGGCGATCAGCGGATCGCGATTGAGCTTCGCGTTGGCCTTGAGCTTCACCGCGTGCTCTCCCGATTCTCGATCTCCACTTTGCAACCATTGGCGAAGGGGATCGGGAGCTTGAGGCGCATCTCCTTGTCGGTGTTCACGATCGCGCCGCCGGCGAACGCCAACTTTAGGGAATCGCGCACAAATAGGCGGGCGAGGCTCACGTCGATCCCGGGCTCGGCCTCGCCGTCGACGAAGACGCGCAGGCGAACCTTGGCCAAGTCGTCGTCGGTGAAGCCGGCCGGGATCAATGCCAACTCTTGATCGTCCCTTCGCCGTCGGGCACGACGCCGAGCGTCTGGGTCTCGCCCCCTTGATCTCGATTTGTGGGATATCGAAATCTTGGGTTTTCGGATTCCCTGGGAACATCGTGGAATCCACCGATTCCCCTTCCACGAGCTCGACCTCGAAGCCATCGATCTTGAGGAGAGCGTGATGAGCGCCTCGCGCATGTAACCGATCTCGGGGTACGACACGCGCGCCCCGCCGCGCGCGCCGGCGCGAACGAGTGCACCGAAAGGAACGGCGGCCGCCCATCCTCGAACGCGGCGCCGATCCTCTCGGCCCACGTGGCGGATCGTTGGGCATCGAGCGTGATGCGGAGCTTCGTGCGCGGGTGCCCGCCGTCGAGCCAGAGGCGCGCGATCCGGCCGCGATGCCCCTGGTTTGCGCGAGGAGGAGCGAGCCGTCGAGCTGCGGCGTGTACGCGTCGCCGAGCGGGTCGGCGGAGGTGACGCAAGTGATCGTGCCGCGCCGCGCGAGCGCGAGGACGCGATAGTCAATGATGTCGTCGCCCTGGAAGGCGAGGGCGGCGGCGAGACTGTGGGAACGATCACGGCGATGGCGAGCCTAACGGTGGACGCGCCGCATCGTTGGGATCGGTGGACCCCTGCGCACGCTGGAGAAGGAATCGAGCGATCTCCGCCGCCGCCTCAAGGGAAAACCGCCGGACCGACGCCGGGACCGCCTGCGGATCGAAGTCCGAGGCCAAGCCGATCCAACGCGGATCGGCGCGCAGGCGCGCCTCGCGGCGAGGCAGCGCCGCGCGCAGGACTTCGATCGCGGGTAGCCCGGCGCTGGCGTACGACTCGACGAGGACGAGATCGGCCGCCCCCGCGAGCGCGAGATGGTCCGCGAAACTTGGCGATGCCCCCGCGTGATCCCAAAACACCAACGTTCGCTCCGGCGAAGCAAGCACGACCCGCGACGCCCCGGCCGCGCGCAGCCGCGCCGAGTCCTTCCCGGGCGGATCGGTGTCGTCGAAATGTTGGCTATGCTTCACAACGGCGACCTTGGCTCCGGCGGCCCGCAACGCCGCCACCACAGAAACGAGAAGGGTCGTTTTGCCGACTCCCGAATCGCCAACGAAACTGAAGGCGCGCGCAAATGGGGTGGTTCGAGTGGAATCCAAAGATTCGTTCGGCAGAATACTAGAAGTGGTTTCACAAGTCATTCGGGCTGCGCGCGGGCCTCGCCGCCCATCGCATCGTTGCTTCGTCCTCGGCGACCCTCTGGTCGCCTGCGGCGAAGCGCCTCGCGCTACCCGGCGATTCCTCGCGCTCGCCACCAAAGCACTTGTGAACCCACTTCTCGGATCCAAACGAATCCCAAGAACCAGGATGGTTGGTGAAGCGTGGCGATCCCGCTCCGTGATTGCTTTCGTTGGGGGCGTGGCCGCGCTCGCCGTTTCGGGGGCGCTCGGCGTCCTTCAGATGCGCGACGCGACACGTAGCGTCGGAGCGATCGAAACCTCCGATGCCGCGCGCCGCGGAGCGTTCTTCGCCGAAGCACGCCGCGTCGTCCCCAATGGCGCGCGCGTCCTCGCGATCACCGATCTCCTACCGGCGCCGGATTTCGATTTTTGGTTTGGCCTGCGGACACCGACCACACTCCTCGTGCGCGTCGTCGAATCGCGGATCCCCAAGGGGACGGCACGGCGAGCCTGCCGACGAGGCGCGATCTCGAGGCGGGCTTCCGCAACTCCGGGATCCTCCTCGAGCCCGATTCCCTGGCGCGCGCGCTCGCGACGGCCGACTTCGTGGTCGTGGCGGACCTCCTCGACGGCGTCCCCGACATCCCGGGAACCGAGCGGATACTTGGGGATCGCGACCGAGCGCTGCTGCGCGTGAAGCGGCCGTGACGATTCTCGCGACGCTCGCGGTGGTGTGGCTGGTCTTCGCGGGGGCTTCGCCGTGCGCCGATTCTTGGGCACGACGGGCGATGGCGCGCTCGGGGCCGTGGCGAGCGCGTGGATCCTTGGGATCGCGGTCGCGGGGGTCGCGGCGCCGCTCGCCTCGCTCGCCGGCCTCCACGCGAGCTGGAGCTGCCTCGCCGTATTGTTGGCATTGGGAATCGTGGGATTCGCGCGGCGGCGCCCCGGCGCGCCGGCGCTCCGCCTCGACCGCGACGATCGTTGGTGTTTGGCCGCGATCGCGCTCCCCGCGCTATTCTTGGGATCGTGCGCGTTCCGCCTGCCATTCGACACCGGCGACGAGATCGTGATGTGGAGCTTCAAGTCGGGGGCGATCGCGGAGATGGGTCGGGTCGATCCCACGCAATGGACGCTCTGGACGAGCCGCGGATACAGCTATCCGATCGGAATCCCCGCCGTCGGCTCGATGGCGGCTGCGCTCGTGGGGCGCTTCGAGGTCGAGAGCGCGCGGATCCTTGCGCTCGTCTCATACTTGGTATTTGCATTCTCGATCGCCGAACTCCTCCGCGCGCACATCGGTGGGACCGCGCGCGCGATCGCGACGGCCGGCCTCGCGGCGCTCCCCGCCGTGCTCAGCGGCGCGGCGCAGTTCATGTCCGATCTCCCCTTTACGGCGGCTATTGCGTTGGCGGCGCTCCACGCGGCGCGGAGTCCGGGGAGCGCTCGCGCTGGCCCACACGGCGGCGCTCGCGACGATTCGGATCGATGGGATCCCGATCGCATGCGGAATCGGCCTCGCGATGCTCGCGGCGCTGGGCCCCCGCGCGCGCTGGCGTGCGGCGGCCGGGCTTGCGGTCGCGCTCGGCGTCGCGATCCTTCCTTGGGGGCCGTCCTCGCGTCGACCGGCGCCTTCGCGCGCGCGGGGGCGACCCGCGGATCGCTTCGTTGGGATCGCTCGGAGCCGAGATCCCCGAGATCGCGCGGCGCTTTGCGACGGTGCTCGGCTCCACCGGCGCGCTCCTCGTGCCGCGCGCGGCCGACTTCGGCGCGCTCGGAGGCGCGGTCGGGGCATTCGCGCCGTTCGGATTCCTCGTGATCGCCCTCGCGTTCCTCGCGCTCGCGGGCGCCCACGGCGCCGATCTGCCGCTCCCGCGCCGTAGTTGCGCGCTGCTCGCGCTCGCGATCGTTTTCCTCCAGGCTCTCCCCCTCGCCTTCCTCGCGTCCAACTTCGAGTGGCAGCTCTCCGTGTTCCGTGAACGCGCCGTGCTCCACATGCTTCCGGCGATGATTCTTGTGAGCCATGCCGTCCGCGTCGCTTGACCCGCCCCCTAGGTTCCGTAGCGTCTTCGCCCCAAATTGCCGCCTATGTCGACCCTTGCCGCCTGGAGTCTCGATCTCGCCAACGATTCCCTCAACCTGGATGCCATTTATCGCCTTCGAGGCGAGGTCCAGGAAGCGGCCGATCGGCGTGATCAGTTTCGCAACTATCTCGAATCGATCCCAGACACGGGCGAAAAAGCCGTGCGCCGCGGGATCGGATATTGGGTCCTCGGCCGCAACGCCGACGCGGCCGAAACGCTGAAGACCAGCAAATCGAATCTTGGTGATTTCTTCCGCGCGAAGGCGCTGCTCGCGGGCGGCGAGGAGAAGGCCGCCGCCGCGCTCTTCGAAAAGTTGCGTTCCGACGATCTGGTGGGTCACGCCGCGCGCTACGCCGAGCTCGACTGCCTGGTGGCGCGCTGTGACTTCGACGCCCTCTCGAAGGCGCTGAAGACCCTCCCCAAGGCCCTCACCGAGACGGCCGATTCCCACTATTACCGCGGGCGAGTCCTCGAAGCCCAAGGAAAGCCCGAGGAGGCGATCGCGGAGTACGAGCGCGCGACCGAGATCCACCCCGAGCACCGCAAGGCCCTCTTCCGCCTCGCCTACATGCTCGACCTCCACGGAATGGACGACGAGGCGCTCGCCCTCTACGAAAAGTTGGCGAAGCTCCCGCCGGTCGACGTGGCGGTGCTGATGAATCTTGGCATTCTCCTCGAGGACCGCGGCGACTATCCGCGCGCCATCGCCTGCTTCGACGCGGCGCTCCGCAGTGATCCCAGCAATGCGAGAGCCCACCTATACAAGCGTGATTGCGAGTCGTCGCTCACGATGTACTACGACGAGACGCAGGAGCGGAAGGATGACAAGCTCCAGCAGACGCTGCGGATCCCGATCACCGATTTCGAGCTGTCGGTGCGCGCGCGCAACTGCCTCACGAAGATGAACATCAAGACTCTCGGAGACCTCGTGCGGAAGACCGAGACCGAGCTCCTTTCCTACAAGAACTTCGGCGAGACCTCGCTGAACGAGATCAAGGCGATCCTCAGCTCGAAGAATCTCCGACTCGGGATGCTCCCCGGCGAGAAGGCCGTGGCGCCGCCCCCGATCTCGGGTCGGTGGATCCCGCGATCTACTCGAAGCCGATCGGCGAGCTGGATCTCTCGGTCCGCAGCCGCCGCACGATGGACGCGCTCAACATCCGTTTAGTTGGGGATCTCCTCCAGCACAGCGCCGAGGAACTGTTGGCGATGCCCAATTTGGGCAGACCTCCCTCAACGAGATCCGGATGAAGCTCCGCGCGCTCGGCGTGGATCTCCGCGACGGCAAGAATCTGGGCGCGCCCGAGGGTGAAGACCCGACGGCCACCCGCGCCTATGCCGGCGTGGAAGCCGATGTGGTCGACGAGATCGATGAGATCGATCTCGACGACGAAGAGGACGACCTGGAGGACGAAGTCCAGGACCAGGGCGCCGCACCCGTCGATCAAAACTAACGGCTCCGCACGGTAGCGCGCCCGGCTTCGCGTGCGGCCGGCGCACTGTCGCGCGGGGCGCCAATCCCAAGAAACGATTCCCATGTATGAGTTCTTCGATGGGAATCTCGCCGAGGCGGCAGCCGCGCGCGCCGTGGTCGATGTGGGTGGCGTCGGCTATTCGTTACAAATCTCCGCCACGACCGCGGCCGCCCTTCCGAAAGTTGGGAATCGCGTTCGCCTGTTGGCGCACCTGGTCGTGACCGACGGCGAGCCGCGCCTCTTCGGCTTCGGCACCGTGGAGGAGCGCGAGCTCTTCCGATTGTTGATCTCCGTGAGCGGGGTGGGCCCCTCCACCGCGATGGCGCTCCTGTCGTCGCTCTCCCCGCCGAAGTGGTCGGTGCGCTCATCTCCGGCAACGAGGGGATCCTTCGCCAAGTCAAAGGCATCGGCGCCAAGACCGCGGCGCGCCTCGTCGTGGAGTTGAAAGACGAGGCGCATCGAATCGGAATCGCCGAGGAGGGGAGCCCCGCGATTCGCGACGCGGTCTCGGCGCTCCTCGCGCTTGGTTTCACACGCCTCGAAGCTGGCAAGCTCGTCGAGGGGGTCGTCCGCGCGAAGCCGGAGTCGGGGAGCGAAGAGTTGGTGAAGCGCGCTCTCGCCGCGAGCCGCGCGCGGTAGGCGCAGGCCGCTCAAGCGGCGCCGCGCACTCCGTCGAAGGGATCGGTGGGATCACCGATGCGAGACTACGTCCTTCGCCACTACGCCGCGCTGCTCCGGGTCTATCGACCCGGTCGATGACGACTGAGACAAGCTGTTAGAATCGTTGGTATGCCGTGGCTTCCGATCCCGGCCGCGATTCTGGTCGTCGCCCTCCAGGGCTCGACACCGGCCGTTCCCAACAATCCGCCGCCGCCTCCGGGGGCTCCGAGGGTCCATCGGTCGAGGATCTGATCAAGGAAGCGAAGATGCGCTCGGAGAAGGCGCGCACGATGGCGGGAGGGCGCCTCACGATCCTGCTCGCCGAGCTCGACGTGAGCCATGACAAGTTTCCCGAGCGGGTCGACGCCACGATCCAGGAAATCTTGGGATTGCGCGACGCCTCGACCCGCCCGCTGATCGACTCCCTCAAGGAACCCAAGGATAGCACCCGCGGGCAGAACGCGGCGCGGGCGCTCGCGCGCTCGACGGAATCCAACGTGATCCCGGAGCTCGAAGCCACGTTGGCACAAAACGGCCCCGCCGAGCAGCGGGCGCGCATCGCGTGGATACTTCGGGAAGCGCGATCCCGAGAAGGCGATCCCGCTCCTACGGCCGCTCCTCGCCGACGCCGACTCGGCCGTGGTCGGCCAGGCGGCGCTCGCCCTCTCCCAGCTCAAAGCCAAGGATACGGCCCCTGCGATCGCGGAAAAGTTGCCTCGCGCGTCGGCGGCGCTCGCCAAGAATCTCCTCACGGCGCTGGCCGCGCTCGAGGATCCGAAAGTCCTGCCGAGCGTCCTCGCCTTCATCGAAACCCAACAATCGGCGGAGTGCACCGGCGCCATCGCCGAGGTGATCCGCCGATGGAAGTCGAAGGAGCTCCTGGCGCCGTCGCTCAAGATGGTCCTGCGCGGCTCGTCGGCGACCGAGGAGGCGGCGGATCTGGTGCGCGCCGTCGACAAGGCGATCACGGCCGCCGACCGCGACGCGATCGCCGCGCTGAAGCGCATCCTGAGCGAGTCGGGGATGTCCTTCGAAGTGAAGGAGGAGTGCGCCTACGCGCTCTACACGGCGCGCGATCCCTTCGGCAAGACCTGGCTCCTCCAGCCCGTGAACGACGCGATCCGCGAGAACCCCGAGGGGGCCACGCTGCTGCGGAGCCGCGCGCGCATTTATTTGCGTTTGAAGTTGTATCGCGAGGCGCAGCGCGACTTCGAAGAGGTGAAGAAGCTCGCGTCGGTGAACAAGAAGGCGTCGATCGACGGCGAGGAGTGGATCGAGGTGGCGCGCGCCAACGCCGGCGCGAAGTCCTACCAACCCGCAGCCGACGCGATTCGAAACGCGCTCGGCCTCGGCATCCGCCCGAAGGGCTTCCGCGATCTACCCGAGTTCGCCGACATGCGGAAGCAACAGAAATACGCCGGTCTGTTCGACGGGGATTAGCGGATCGACGGGGATTCGTAGTCTCCCACGGATCGTTGGTATTCAGTTCCCAGCGCTCCCCTGCTGATCCCCAACAAAACTCCGGTGGAGCCCCATCCGGCCGCGCATGTACTCGCGCCGCTCGAAGAGGCCGACGATCGCATCGTCGCCATAGAAGACATCGGCGCGGATCCCGGCGACCCGCCGCTGCGCGAGGATCTCCTCCGCTTTCTGAGGAGACTCGTGGCGAGCCCGCGCTGGCGATAGTTGGGAACCGTGTAGAGCGCGCGGAGAACCGAGCCGAGCGGGCCCAGGCAGCGGATCCGCGTCGGGGATCGCGAGCAGCGTCGAGGCCTCGACGTAGCCCGGAGGCGCCGTGCGGCTCGCCTCGGCCGTGGGATCCACCAGCTCGGCCACCAGGCACAGGCAGGCCGGATCGTTGGCATTCTTGCGGAGCTCGTCGCGCACGCGCCCGAGCCAGTGGGCCTGCGGAGTGTGCTCGCTGTGGATGTCGGCGAGGATCTCGGTGAGCCACTCGGCGTAGAGCGGGAGACGGTCGGGTGGAACCAGGAGGATTCGGGCTTTCACGATCGGCGAGGAGCCTCCCTCCCCGCCCGCGCCGCGCAACCGGGAAGCGCGCGCGCCCGCGCGGAGCGCCGTTCCTTGACCGGCGCTCGGGCACTTTCGAGAATCCGCGGTTCCCGCTCCACCCGCCCTCCATGCAAATCACCGTCGAGACCGTCGGCCTCTGCCGCAAACGCATCCAGCTCGTCATTCCGCCCGAGCGGGTGAAAGAGGAAGTCAACGAATACATCCGCCAGGCGAGCACCACGCTTCGGATCCCCGGCTTCCGTCCGGGACACGTGCCGCGCGCCGTGGTCGAGCAGCGCTATGGCAAGGCGATCCGCAAGGATGTGAAGGAATCGTTGGTGAACGACGGATACCAACAAGCGCTGAAGGAACACAACATTCAGCCCCTCTCCACGCCGCAGGTGGATCTCGAGGCAATCCCGCTCGACGAGAAAACGGCCTCAAGATCGACTTCGAGCTCGACACGCGGCCGGAGTTCGAACCCAAAGATTACAGTGGGCTCGCCGCCACGGCGAAACCGGTGAGTGTGTCCGACGAGGACGTCGCCAAGCAAATCGAGGAGATCAAGAATCACCGCCGCCGGCCGACCAAGGACGAGGCGGCCGCGATCGAGGGCGATTCGTTTGCGATCGCCTCGATCGAATTCACGCTGGACGGCAAATCGATCCTCCAGCGCGATTCGGTGCGCGTGCGATTGGGGATGACCGTGAGCGGCGCCGATCCCGAGGCGTTCCAGAAGGCCCTCGCGGGAAAGAAAGTTGGGGATTCGTTCGAATCTCGATGTCACCTATCCCGACGACTTCGAGGTCGCGCAAGCCCACGGGAAGAGTGGGAAGTGCAAGCTCACCATTCGCGAGGTCTACCGCCTCGTGCCGCCCGCCGATGCGGATCTCCTGAAGGACCTCGACGTCCCCGATCTCGACGCGCTTCGCGCCGACGTCCGCCGCCGCGTCCAGGAGGCGCGCGAGGCGGAGGAGCGGCGTCGTGTCGAGGAGGAGCTCGTCGACCTGGCCCTCAAGGCGAACCCTTCGAGCTCCCCGATCGCATCGTCGATCAGCAGGTCGAGACGCGGATCGCCCAGCACGAGGAGCACAGCGCCGCCGAAGGGGGCGATCCCAACAATCGGAAGCCCGAGGACCTCGACGAGGCGCGCAAGAAACTCCGCCCCGACATGGAGAAGGGGCTCCGCCGCCTCTTCCTCCTCGAGGCAATCGCCCGTAAGGAGAAGCTCTTCGTGACCGAGGACGACATGACCAACGAGCTGCGCGGGATTGCGGAGCGCAACCAGTCCTCGCTCGACGAGGTCGCCCGCTACTACCAACAGCAGAATCTCTTGCCGGCGCTCCGGCTCGACCTTCTCGAGAACAAGGTCCGCCATTTCTTGGTGGAGAGCTCGAAGAAGGCGGGCGCCTGAGCGATGCTTGGGCCGCAGTGATGCCAGGGACACAGTGGTCGACTGCGCAGGCAAACTGGCGATCCACCATTTTTGCAGTTAAGCGGCGCTCCGCTGCGTAACGATTGAACGAACACCATCCAAACTAGTGGGGGCCCGGCCCCCAAAACCGAGGACGCCGTGACGAAGAATATACATCATCCCCTATGTCATCGAGAAGACCGGCCGAGGCGAGCGCCAGTACGACATCTATTCGCGGCTGCTCGAGGATCGGATCATATTCTTGGGAACGCCGATCGATGACATGGTCGCGAACTCGGTGATTGCGCAGTTGCTCTTCCTACAAAAAGACAACCGCAACCAAGACATCGACATCTACATCAACTCTCCGGGCGGATCGGTGACCTCGGGGCTCGCGATCTACGACACGATGCGATTCATCCAGTGCGACATCCGCACCTGGTGCATCGGCCAGGCCGCGTCGATGGGTGCGGTGCTGCTCGCCGCCGGAACCAAAGGAAAGCGCCACGCGCTCAAGCACTCGCGCGTGATGATCCATCAGCCGTGGGCGGCGTCCAAGGGACGGCCTCCGACGTTGCGATCCAGGCCGAGGAGATTCTCAAGCTGAAGAAGACCCTCAATCAAATCCTCGCGAACCACTCGGGGAAATCGGTCCAACAGGTGGAGCAGGACACCGACCGCGACAAGTTCCTCTCGGCCGACGAAGCCAAAGAATACGGCTTGGTCGACGAGGTGATCGACGTGACGCCGAAGGCGGCCGCTCCTACCGAGGGCTCCGCCAAGACCAGCTAGCAGAAACCCCCGGACGCGATGACCAAGAATACGGGCCGCGGCTCGAAGAGTAGCGTCGAGCGCTGCTCTTTCTGTGACAAGAGCCGGCACTACGTCCAGAATCTGATCCAGGGCCGCCGGGTGTGTTCATCTGCAATGAATGCATCGATATTTGTAATCTGATCCTGGTGCAGGAAGACGGGCGGCGCGGCCCGCGGCCGGGACCGGTCGACGAAGGAACGAAATCGGGGGCGAGCCGGCCGGCCCCGCCACGGCCGATCCCACGAATACGCCAAGCACAGCGGGGCCCGCAGGCCCCACACTTTCTCCCGGGCAGGGCGCGGCGGTGCACGGCGCAGCGAGCACCGCGGAAGGGACGCATCCGCTCGGCCGCCTCGCCTCCGCCGCGCCTGGGCGCGGCCGCGGCGCCACGCCGACCGCGGCGCTCCGCAGGCTCCCGAGCCCGCGCGAGATCAAGTCGAAGCTCGACGAGTACGTCATCGCGCAGGACGACGCGAAGCGGATCCTCTCCGTCGCCGTTTACAACCATTACAAGCGAACTGTGGCAAAGGGATCGGCGCACGACGTCGACTTCGAGAAGAGCAATATTCTTTTGGTGGGCCCCACGGGCTCCGGGAAAACGCTGCTGGCGCGCACGCTGGCGCGGATCCTCAACGTTCCGTTCGCCATCGCGGACGCGACGACCCTCACCGAGGCGGGCTACGTCGGCGAGGATGTCGAGAACATCCTCCTGAAGCTCCTCCAGAACGCCGACTTCGACGTGGCGCGCGCCGAGTCGGGGATCGTTTACATCGACGAAATCGACAAGATCCACAGGACGACCAACAATGTCTCGATCACGCGCGACGTGTCGGGCGAAGGGGTCCAGCAGGCGCTCCTGAAGATTCTCGAGGGGACGATCGCCAACGTTCCGCCGCAGGGGGCGCAAGCACCCCGAGCAGCAATACATCCAGGTGAACACGGAGCACATCCTCTTCATCTGCGGCGGGACTTTCGTTGGGATCGACCAATCGATCGCCAAGAGAATCGGGAAGACCTTGATCGGCTTCGGGAGCGGCAAGGAGGCGGCGAAGGGAGCCCCACTCCGGGCTCGCCGCAGGCCCTCGCCGCGATGCTGAAGCACCTCGATCCCAAGGATCTGATCGAGTTCGGGATGATCCCGGAGTTCGTGGGGCGCCTGCCGGTGGTCGCCACCCTGAATCCCCTCACGCGCGAGGACCTGATCCGGATCCTCACCGAGCCCAAGAATGCGATCGTCCGCCAATTCCAAAAATACTTCGAGCTCGAGAACGCCGAACTGGTGCTGACGCACGAGGCGCTCGAGGCGATCGCCGACATCGCGCTGGAGCGCGACACCGGCGTACGCGCGCTCCGAGCCGCGATGGAGGGGATCCTCCTCGACGCGCAGTTCGAATTGCCAACGATCGGCTCGGGAAAGAAATATGTGGTGACCGCGGAGCACGCCCGCCGCGCGGCCCCCATCGTGCCGAGCGAGGTGCCGCGCGCGGCCGCGCCGGAGAAGAGTGGGAATCCCGAGGGGGCCGCGGGCGAAGCCCCCGCCGTCAAACGCCGGGTCGAGCGGGAGTCGGCCTAGGGGATGGATCTCCCGAAGACGATCCTGGCCCGCCTGCGCGAGCGCGCGGCGAAGTCGTCCGACCGGATCAATGCCCACTATGTCTTCCAGGACAAGGAGACGGTGAGCCTCAGCTTCGCGCAGATCGAGCGGCGATCCCAACAATACGCCGCGATGTACGCGCGGGCCGGGGTGAAGAAGGGCGACGTGGTGGCGATCCTCCTCGAGCACACCGAGGACCTGATGCCGGCCTTCCACGGGGCGCAGTGGCTCGGCGCGATCCCCGCTTTCCTCCAGTACCCGACGGCGCGCCTCAACCTCGACCGCTATATCCACGATCTCACCCTCCTGCTCGAGCGCTCGAAGCCGGGGGCGATCGTGATGTTTCCCAATCTTCGCGATGCGCTCGCCGGAAAGCTCCCGGCCAATGCCAAGTTACTGGTGCCGGGCGATATCCGCCCCGGCGATCTCGCGGGCGAGCCGGTGGCGGCCGATTCCGAGGACATCAGTTGTATCCAATACTCCTCGGGCTCGACGGGTCTCCAGAAGGGGCGGCCCTTTCGCACCGCGCGGTCCTGAACGAGATCCGCGCCGTCGCCGATTATTTCCATTTCGACGAGAACACCAAGTTTGCGACCTGGCTCCCTCTCTACCATGATTGGGGAGTCTTCCTGGTGGCGATCGCGAGCGTGGAGCTCGGCTGCGAGTATTCGTTGCTTGCGCCAGCGCATTGGATCGCGAAGCCCGTGGCGATCTTCGAGGAGATCACCAAGCGCAAATCCACCTGCTACTGGCTTCCCAACTTTGCGTTCAACTACAGCGCGCAGCGCGTGAAAGAAGAGGAGCTCGCGGGGATCGACCTCTCGTCGCTCACGGTCACGAGCAACGGCGCCGAGCCCTGCTTCTACGACAGCCACGAGATGTTCTACGAGCGTTTCAAGAAAGTTGGGTTGCGCCGCGAGTCGCTCGCGATCGTCTACGGAATGGCCGAGGTGGTGAACACGGTCCTCGCCATCGGCGGCGCCGGCAACGAGCCGATCCAGGTCGATCCCATCGATCGCAAGATCTTCCAGGAGGAGCTGCGCGCCGTCCCCGCGCCGCCCGGGCATCCCAACATTCAGCGGATGCTCAGCACGGGGCGCGCGCTCCCCGGCACCGAGTTCCGTCTCGTCGACGACCAGATGCGGGAGGTCCCCGAGCGGATCATTGGGGAAGTCCTCTTCCGCTCGAACGCCGTGATGCATGGTTATTATGGAAATCCCGACGCCACGGCCGCGGCCCTCAAGGATGGTTGGTATGTGACCGGCGACATGGGCTACCGCGTCGGCGATCTGTTATATGTGACCGGACGCAAGAAGGATCTCATCATCCTCGGCGGCAACAACGTCTACCCGCAGGACATCGAGGAATGGCGGGAAGCCACCCGCAGGTCGTGGCGGGGCGCGTCGCGGCGCTGGGCGTCCTCGACGAAAAGCTGGGAACCCAGAAGCTCGTCGTCATCGCCGAGACCCGCAGCGAGGATCCCGAGGTGAAGCGCGAGCTGGCGAAGTTCATCCGGCGGGAGATCCAGTCGCGCCTCGACGCGCACGTGGATCGCGTGTACATCGCGCCCCAGCGCTGGCTCATCAAGACGAGCAGTGGCAAGATCGCGCGCAAACCCAACTTGGCGCGCCTCCCCGAGCTCGATGGGCCGCCAGGGCTGATTCGAGAGCCGATCCCAACGATCGGCCAGGGCGACGAATCCCAACGATCAATCCAAACGATGGCCGACCTCGAATCGATCCGCGGTTACTTCGCACAAAAATCGGCGGCGACCGATCGCTGCTTCCCGCCGACGGGACCTCCTCATCGATGAGGGAATCTTGGATTCCTTCGGCCTCGCCGAGTTGGTGGCGACCGTCGAGCAGATGTATGGGATCAAGATTCCCGACAAGGACGTGAAGCTCCAGAACTTCGACACGTTCGAGAAGATCGGGCGCTACGTCGACGCGTCGCGCAAGGGCGAATAGCAGGTCGCCGCGGAACGGGCGGAGCGACGCGCGATGGATGTCCTGAGTCTCGAGGCGCTCGCGTTCCTGGCCGCGGTCGCCCTATTGTTGGCGATCGCCGGCTGGTCGGCGAGTCCGGCGTCGCGCAACGCCCGGCTCGCAGTCCTGAGCCTCGCGAACCTGGCTTTTCTTGGGATCGCCCACCCGGCGGCCCCCGCCGTATTCTTGGCGACGACCGTCGCCGCGTGGGGGCTCGCCCGCCTCGCCGCGCGCGGCCTCGCGGCGCCGCTCTTCGCCGCGCTCGTCGTCCCCATCGCCTCGCTCCTCTTCCTCCCAAAGTTGGGAATCTTCGGCGAGAGCGCCGGGGCCGCGGGCCTCTCGGGCTTCGCCGCCGCCTTCGCCAAGGCCCCCGCGTTTTCGTGGGATGCTCCTACTTCACGATGCGCGCGCTCCAGATGGTCTTCGACGCGCGCCGCGAGCGCACGCCGCTCGCCGAGCCTCCTCGAGACGATCGCCTGGAACGGCTTCTTCCCAACGATCGTCGCGGGGCCGATCGAGCGATCCCAACATTTCGCCGAGAGCCTCGATCGGATCGGCAAGCCCAACGTCGACGACCTGCTGGAAGGCGCTTGGCGGATCTTTCTTGGGCTCCTCAAAAGGTGGTGTTGTCGCAGCTCGCCTTCGCCTGGACCCAGCCGCTGCTCGATTTCGAGCACGGCGCGATCCCGGGCGCGGTCCGGCGTGGGCCGCCCTCTACGCCTTCGGCCTCTATTTCTACTTCGATTTCTCCGGATACAGCGACCTCGCCATCGGCGCGGGTCGGATGTGTGGGATTCGGATCGCGGAGAACTTCGACAACCCCTTCCTCCGACCCAACATATCGGAGTTCTGGCGGACTTGGCACATTTCGCTGTCGACCTGGATCCGCGACTACGCCTTCGTGCCGATGTGCGGGCGGAGCACGAATCCGTGGAGGCCGCGCGCGGCGAGCGTCGCGTCGATGGTTTTATGTGGGCTTTGGCACGGGCCGACGGCCGGCTGGGCGGTGTGGGGCGCCTTCCACGGCGTGGCGCTCTCGGTCCATCAAAGTTGGGTTTCGTTCCTGCGGCGGCGCTTCAAGCTGAAGCAAAAGTTGGCGAAGTCGAAGCTCGCCTGGGGCGCCTCCACATTCTTGACATTCAATTTCTTGGCATTCGCCTGGACCTGGACCGCCTACGCGACCGCGGGGCCGGCGACCACGCTGCGGTTCCTGCGGCTCCTGGTGGGCGTCTGAGCGGGGACCGGTCCAACGCCTCGAAATGTCGCGGGCTTGACCGATTCCGCGCCGTGCGGTGTATCCAAGGGCGATGCCCCCGCCGGCGAATCCCTTCGAGCTCCTGCTGACGCACGACGCGTTCGTGCGCGCGCCTTGCGCGGCGCCTCGTCGGCAATGCCAACGATGCGGACGACCTCGCGCAGGAGACTTGGCTCGCGGCGCTCCGCCGCGCCCCCGACGGCGGCGACAGGACGCGCGGCTGGTTCGCGAGCGTCGTCGCGCGCCTCGCCTCGAACGCCCGCCGCGCCGCCGGCCGCCGGCGCGAGCGGGAGCGGCGCGCCGCCGTGCCGTCGCACTTTGCCCTCGCGATCCAGGCGCGTGAGGAGGCGCGCCGGGCCGTCGTCGACAGCGTGATGCGTCTCCCCGAGCCGCTCCGCGAGACGGTTTTGTTGCGTTTCCTCGACGGACTCCCCCGCGCGCGATCGCCGCGCGCCAGGGCATTCCCACAGAAACGGTCCGCTCGCGCCTGAAGCGCGCGCCTGGCGCTCCTGCGCGAGGACCTCGACCGGCGCGCCGGCGCCTCCGGCGCCAGCTGGGTCCGCGCGCTCACGCCGTGGGCGTTCGGAAATGTGGGTTTCGTCCAACTCCTCGGCGGATTTGCCATGAAAAAGACTGCTCTTGTGACCGCGGCGGCGCTGCTGGCGGTGTCGCTCTTGACGGTCGGGTATTGGTGGGAATGGGGCGCTTCGAAGCCAGAGCCCCCGAAGATCCTCCCGGCGATCGCCACGGCCCCGGCCGCCGCGGCGAAAGCCAAACCCAACATTCCCGCCGAGTCGCGATCCGAGCGCTCCGAGGCGGCGGCCCCGGCGCCTCGAACGCCGCCGACCGCGGGTCGCTCGTGATCGAGGTCGTCGGCGCCGCTACGAGCCGCCCGGCCGCGGGGATTCAAGTCTTGGTCGTCCCGCCGAGTTTGAGTGGCACAATCCAATTGTGGCGTTTCGGCCGCCAGGTCACGACCGACGCCGACGGCCTCGCGCGCCTCGAGGGCCTCGAGCCCGGATTCCATCAAATCCGCGGCGACCGCGGCGGGATGAAGGGCGCCAAGATTCGCGCGGGCGAGGAAACCCGCGTCCAGGTCGTCCTCCCGCGCGGATTCCGGATCGTTGGGAATGCTTTCGACGAGAAGCGCAATCCCGTCCCCGGCGCGGCGATCTGGCTCTACGAGGACGAGAGCGGCGATCATCCGGTCCACGTCACGACCGCAGGCCCCGACGGTAAGTTTTCGATCGACGAGGTCTCGACCGATACTTGGTTTCCGTGCGTCGGCGCGCGGATGGATGGCTATGCGCCCTCCACGGTCTTTCAGGTCCATGCGCCGCCGGGAGGCGTCCAGAGCCTGGATCTCGTTCTCGACTCCGGCGCCGCGCGCCTACACGGCCGGGTCGTCGACAAAGTTGGGAATCCGGTCGTCGGAGCGTTCGTATTCGTGTCGCTCCCTCAGAAAACGGGGGTGATTACCAACAATCGCCGCCGCCGCTCCATGCCCTCACCGATGAGGAAGGGCGCTTCGCGTTCGCCGAGCTCGCGCGCGGCAAGTGCACCGTGGCGATCGCCGACTATGGCCACGGCGAGCTCGCGCCCGGGGCGAAAGGCGCTCGCCCCCGCGGTCTTCGCCAACGGCCGCTTCGCCTCCTGGAGGCAAACGATCGACACGGCTACGAACGACGACACCTCGCTCGAGATCCGCCTCGGCGAGGGCGGATTCATCGTTGGCACAGTCACCCTTCGAGCGGCGCCGTGGTCCCCTCAGCGCATGTGGTGGAAACGCCCATGGGTCCGGGGCGCTGCGGGGCGATGACCGCGAAGGACGGAACCTTCACACTGGGTCCGCTCGCCGCGGGAGAAGTCGCGATCTCGGTTTTCAGCGACCTCGGCAAAACCCAAGCAAAATCGGTTGTGGAAGCCGGCGCCACGGTCACCTGCAATCCCGTGATTCCGTCGTCGGCTTCGATTGTTGGGATCGTCGTCGATGAGTCGGACGCGCCACAACGGGGTTGGAGCTTGATGGCGACCTCTCGCGATGGCGGCGGCTTGCTCACGGGTCTCACGGACGCAAGCGGCCGCTTCGCGCTCAAGAATGCGGGCGATCACACCTATACCATCACGGCCTACGCCCCCGGTCCCGGCGAGGACATCCCGAGCGCGTGGGCGGAAGACGTGAACGCGAGCACCCGCGATCTCACGCTGCGCGTCTCCGACGCAACGCGCCGCTCCTGTTGGATCGAGGGAAACCTCGTGGACTCCGGCTGGAAGTTCCGTCGCCGGCGCGGACATCCACATCTACGCGCGCCCAACTCTCTATGGCGGAAGCCACTATTCGGAGGAGGGGACCGGGCATTTCAAGATCGGCCCGCTCGCCGCCGGCCGAGTACTCGATCGAGATTGTGCCGCCCAAAGCCGGGGCGCCTCAGCTTTCCCTGGAAGAAGCTCTCCCCCGCGAGAATTGGGATCTCGGAACGTTGACATTGCCGGCCGCTGGAAAGTTGCTCCTCCGATACCAACGATCGGCAGGAGTCCCGGTCGCGCGCCCCTCGATCTACCTCGAAGAGTGCCGACGGAAGCCCTCGGCGCCGCCTTCGCCGACTCGAGCGCCGACGGCTCGCGCACCGAGTGGATCACGGCGGGCGATTATTGGGGTTCACGCCGGCGGCGAGGGCTTCGCCACCGATCGGATCCCGTGCGTGGTGCGCGCCGGGGAGGAGACATCCGTCGACGTGCCGCTCCGCGCCGGCAGCCGCCGCTGGCTCGCCCTCAGGAACGCAATCGCGGGAACCCCACAAATCGACGCGCGCCTGGAGGTCCGCGAAGGAAGGCAAAGAACAACCCATCCTCTCGTTCGAGTCCTTCGGGATTTCCGCCGGGAAGCCGCTTCGCTTTCCCATCGACCTCGCGCCGGGGACCTACGAAGTCCGCCTCACCGACAACGGCGCCCGCGAAACCAAGAAAACGATCGTGGTGAAGGGGGCGCCGGATCCCGCCGCCGACGTCGAGCTCGAGCTCCGCTGACCGCGCTCGCCGATAGCCGCGATAATCTTGGTAATGGGGTCTGACCCCATTTCAGAAAACGCCGTACAGGAACGGTTGCAGCGCCGGCCCCTCGAGGAGCCCCGCCGCGATCGCGAATGCGCCGATCACGACCGCGATCGGCAGGGCCACCGATCCCAAGAATCGCCGCAGCAGGGAGGGTCGTTCCATCGGATCAGAAGTCACTGAAGAGGTCGCCGTCGAAGACGTAGCGGATCACGTCGGCGTCGCTCTCGAGGCGGCGCGCGTGCGCCGCGGCCCCCGCCGAGCATCTTGTCGCGCAGGACCAGGTAGGTCTGCCGCGTCTCCGGCCCCAATCCCAACTTTCCCTGCGCGTACCCCAGATACATCAATTCCAGCCAGAACAAATCCTTGAGCGGGCGGCGCTTGGCGATCTCGACCGCTTTTTATAATCTTCGCGGTAGACGGATAGTTGGAGTTGGCGGTCGCCGTAGACCTCGGTCTTGTCGGCGATCGCGTCGATCGCGGCGCGGGCGCGCGCGAGCGCCTCGGGTCCGGCGGCGATCGTTGGGATTGCTTTCCCGTCGGCGATCGCCGCGAGGATCGCCCTCGCGAGGACCGCGTTGGTCTTCGACTGCGGGTGGAACGCGTCGGTGAACATCGTGGAGTCGGGGATCCCGCGCGGCGAGGCCGCCACGAGCTCCGGATAGGGATCCACGAGCGGCACCCCCGCGGCCGCCGCCGCCTCGCGAATCTTGAGCTTCAAGCGGATGCTTCAAAAGGCGCGCTCGTACTCGGCGCGCGCCTCGTCGGCGCGCCCGAGCGCCTCCAGGCACTGCCCCATGTAGAAGCCAAGGATCTCGTCGCGGTCGTCGATGTAACAGTTGCGCGCGGCGCGAAACTCGGCGAGCGCCGCTTCCCACTCTTTCGCCCGCCGATGCTCGAGCGCGGCGGTGTAGTGGGCGCGCCACTCCGCCTCGGCGCCGGCCTTCAGCTCCCGCGGCTCCACATGGCAACGCAAATAAAAATCCGCCTTCAGGTTGCGCACCGTGTCGACCAACAATACCGGCACGCCGGCGGCACGCGCGTCGTCGGCGAGCTTCACCAAGTTTTCGACGAAGCGCCGATGGGCTCCCTCGATCCGCTCCGGCGGCACGGTGGGCTCCATGATCGGTGGGATCCTGTCTTTCTTGAAGTCGAAGATCCGCGCGAAGGAGTTCGGTGTGAACTCGCGCGAGGCCACGTCGAGCGCCGCCAACGAAAAGGCCGAGCTCCTCGCGGCGGCCGACGCCGCGGGGCGCATTGCCTCGAGGAGATCGCGCACGCCGACGTAGAGGCGGCTCCGCGCCAGCTCGCGCCGCGCCGCCGCGCGCCACGGATTCTTGGCATCGCGCTCGGCCAGCTCCCTCCGGATTGGGCGGGAGATAGTTGCGTTCCCCGCTTCGGGGTACACGACGATCAGGTCGGCTCCGAGGGCGCGCGCTTGTCGCGCCACCTCGCGGTATTGGTAGGTTCCGGTGCCGCCGCCGCCGGCGTTCACCACCTCCACGGGAGTTCCCGGCCGCAGCGCCTCGATCCCCGCCTTGAGCAGTCCCGGAAAGGTGCCTTCGCGCGGCAGCGAGTCCGAGCGCACCGACGATCCGCCGAGGCAAAAGATCCGAATCCCACCTTTTGGCTTCTCGGCGGCGAAGGTCTCGTCGCGGTACGGCCCCACGTGGGTGGCGTCGGTCCGTTTGTTGGGAGCCGTTCGCCACACCGGCGCGCCGTTTTGTTGGGATTCGAGCGTGAAGAGCGGCGCGGTCCCCGCAAAACCAAGGTAAGGATCGGGCGTTGCGCGGGATCCAGCCATCCGAGCGCGCGCGTCCCGGTTTCGAAAGCGAAAACGAACGCCGCGGACGCTAGGATCCCGGCGCCGAGGCGACGCAATCGCATACCGGGGAACCGAGTGGCTGGTCACTGAGTGGCTGGTCACTGAGTGAGCTGGTCACTGAGTGGCTGGTCACTGAGTGGCTGGTCTCAGAGGTCACGGTGTCGCCGCGGAAAAATAGCTCGTCATCGCTTCCGACCTGTCATACCGATTAGCCCCCGCCATGCTCACGATTTGGTACCACCGCGATTTCGATGGGATTGCCTCCGCGGCGATCCTCGCGGACGTGCTGCGCACGCGCCTGGGTCGGCGCGACCTGCGGTGGGAAGGGGTGAATCACGATCGGAAGGGAGAGTGGGAGCAGTGGGGTTCGCGTGGTGAGGAGTTCGCCGTCGTGGATTTCTTCTTCCATCCACGTGCCGCCTACTGGTTCGATCACCACCCGACGACATTCATGACCGAGGAGTATCGCCAACTCTATCGAAAGTCGGATCGTTGGCGATTCGACCCGACGGCCCCCTCGTGCCCCCCATCATCCTCCAGCACGCGGAGGAGACCTGGAACTACCACGTCCCCGAGCGCTTCCACGAGCTCTCGCAGTGGTCCAACGTGATCGACTCGGCGCGCTTCCAGAACGCCGAGCAGGCGCTCTTCGGCGATCAGCCGGCGCTCCGCATCATGCGCGTCTCACGACGGCGCCGCGCGCCGGTTGGAGCGACGAGATCGTCCAGCGCTTCCTCGAAGGGGATCTCAACTCCACCGCCTCCGATCCCGAGATCGAGAAGCGATACCAGCGCGCCTGCCGCAACCGCGACACGGCCTCTGCAACAATTCCAGAGCACCGTGATCGACACGTCGGGGGCGTTTTGTTGTATGACGCGGCCTCCGACAAGATTCGGCGCGAGCGCTTCGCACCTTTCTATTTCTACTCGCACATCCACTACGCCGTCGGATTGTTGCCGACGCGCGGCGAGCTCCACGTGACCGCCGCCGAGAATCCCCGGAACACGCCGGATTGTGATATCAACGTTGGCGCGATCCTCGAGCGCTACGGCGGCGGCGGACACAAGGCGGTCGGCGGCGCGAATCCGCCGTCGTACGAGGAAGGGAAGCGGATCTCCGCGGAGATCGCCGTGTACCTGAGGCAACAACTGGCCGCGTGCCAGAAACGGGGGTAGGAGTGGACTCGGGGAAGGGCGAGCGCCGCGCGCTCCTCAGCCTGCGGCCGGATGAACTGGAAGCGCTCGTCGTCGAGGCGGGGAAAGCGCTTCCACGCCGCGTCGATGCGCCGCTGGGTCCTCGAGCAGGGCGCCGCCGAAATGTCACAAATCACCGATCTCCCGAAGCTGGTCCTCGGGCGATTGTCACAGAAGATCACGCTCCTCGAGTCGGAGGTCGCGGCGCGCCGCGAAGCGGCCGACGGGACCACCAAGATTCTGCTCAAGCTGCGCGACGGCGAGACGATCGAGGTGGTGCGGATGAAAGGCACCAGCACCGCGACCGCCTGCATCTCCACACAAGTCGGCTGCCCGATGGCCTGTGCCTTTTGCGCGAGCGGGCTGAACGGCCTCGTGCGCAATCTCGAAACCCACGAAATCCTCGAGCAGGTGGTCCGCGCGCGCCAGATCGGCCCGATCGGGCGAATCGTGGTGATGGGGATCGGCGAACCGCTCCTCAATCTCGAGGCATTGTTGGGAGCGCTCGACGTGGTGACGGCGCCCGACGGCATCGCCCTCTCGGGGCGCAAGATCACGATCTCGACGATCGGCCTCCCCGACCGGATCCGCAACTCGCGCAAGCCAACAAACCGTACACCCTCGCGATCTCCTCCACGCGCCGACCGACGCGCTCCGCAACGAGCTCATCCCGACGGCGAAAAAGGTGACGATCGATTCTTTGCTTGCCTCGGCGCGCGAGTACTTCCGCGCGACGGGGCGTGAGGTGACCTTCGAATATGTGTTGCTTCGCGATGTCAACGATCGGATCGAGCAGGCGCGCGAGCTGGCGCGGCGGCTGCGCGGCGTGCGCGCGACGGTGAATCTGATCCCCCACAATCCGGTCGCTTCGTTGCCATTCCGCCGACCCACGGAGGATTCGGTCCGCGCGTTCCGCGAGGCGCTGCGCCGCGCCGGATTGGTGGCGACGGTTCGTTGGTCGAGGGGTGTGGAAGCGGATGCGGCCTGTGGCCAGTTGAGAATCAGCCTCGACGCCACCAAAGAGTCCGTTACGAACGCGCCCGGGTTTTCTAACCCCGCAGACAACCGACCCTCCTAGGGCGCCAGCGTTCCCGGGTGATCCCCGGAGCCGGAGCCCGAAGAATCGGGACCCCAAAGGATCTTCCATGTCGCCTTCGTCCCTCTTCGAAACGAAAGCCGCCCCCGGTGTCGAAACCCCGGTTCGGCCGATCCGGCCTCTTCCCCTTGGCTCGTCGAGCCTGAGATCTCCGAGCCGATTGAGTCCGAGCCCGCGGAGCCGCAAGAGGCCTCGGCCGCGACCCATCCGAGGCCCATCCGGGTCGCCCTCGGATTCCTGACGATCGTTGTCCTCGGTGTGGCCGCGTTCAGCTACTTCTTCCAGGCCCCGATCTGACCGAATGCCAACGTACGCTTCCTCATCGAAGCACCTCCTCGCTGCGCCGGCGCATGGTTCCCATGCGCCGGCGCTTTGTTGAGGTCGGCGGCGCCCACACCGGCGCGGGCGCAGGCACTGCGGGGCGCGCGCACTGCGAGGAGGCGCCGCCCCCGGCGCTCACCCTTCTTTTCTTGGTGAGTCACGTCGAGCTTCGGCGCCACCGACTTGCCGTCGATCTCGACGTAAGGGGCATAGAAGAAGTTGAGCGGCTCGCCGGCCTGCTTGGGGTCGAGGACGATGTCGCGCCCCGTGGAGAGGCGGACCCGATTCTCGGAAAGGGTGCCGAAGTAATAGTTGGCTTTGGCCGGCTCCTTCTCGACGACCTTGCGCGCCTCCGAGATGTCGACCGGGAACCAACCCTTCTCCGGATCCTTGAACTCGGCCCAGCAGTGGGCGGCCGTGGTGCCGTCGGGCTTCAGGGAGAATCCGTAGTGGAATCGGGCCGGGATGTTGGAGGCGCGGGCCATCGAGGTGAAGAGCGAGTGGAAGTCCGAGCAATTGCCATATTTGGCATCGCACGCCCAGACCACGTCGCCGCGCCCCCAGCCCGTCCCTCTTTGCTGTATTCATGTAGCCGAGGACGAAGTCATAGATGCCGCGCCCCTTGTCGACGGTCGTTGATTTTCCGTCGGTGGCTTTCTTGGCCATGTCCTTGATCCGATCGTTGATGAGCGCGAGGCGATCGGGCTCCAGGCAGCGCTTCTCGAGCGCGGCGGATTCTTTGGTTTCCTTGTGGGCGATCTCCTCGCGGCGCGCGACGTCGTACGAGATCGTGCCCTTGAGCGCCCCGCGGCCGGTTTCTTCCACTCGATGAAGAGGATCGAGTTCCCATACAACGGGTCGCGCTTCATCTCCCCAACTTTCGGCTCCACGGTGACGTTGGAGATCGTTTGGTAGGGATCGGTCTCGGGGACGGGGATCCAGGCGCGGATCGACTGGCTCCCTCGGGGACCGCGTCGATCGTGAACGCATAGTTGACATGGGTGCGCATCTCGCGCGGCGCGCCGCCCGCGGCGCTATACTTGGCATCTGGGGGAGCGGCGGCGGGATTTCCTTGGGAAAGGCCGAGGCCGGCGAGGAGGGCCGCGGCGATGACTGCATGACTGGCCGAACGAAACATGGTGTCTCCGAATCTTGGGTTCTTGGGGAAGGGGCGCGGATGGATTCGCGCGGAAACGTGGCGTCGCTGCGTCGCGACGCGCCGACGATGGGGCGATGGACACGCCACCCAATCGGGCTCAGCGTCAGGTAAAGGGCCGGGTCGTAAGCGGACGTTTCATCTCGAAGACGGCGCCGAGTCTAACGCGGCCGCGGTGGCGCGGCAGTCCGCCGCGGCCGCACCGCGAGATTCCATGCGGCGCCGGCGGCGAGGCGCATCACCGACTCGGCGTTCGCCTCGGCGCGCGCCGAGCACCCCCGCCACGCGCCTGCCGCGCATCACCACGATCCGGTGGCTCATGGCGAGGACCTCGGGGAGGTCGCTCGACACCATCAGGATCGAGGCCCCCCTTCGCGAGCGCACGCATCCGCAGGTAGATCTCGGCGCGCGCCCCCACGTCGACGCCGCGCGTCGGCTCGTCGACCACCAGGATCTGCGAGCCGCGGTGGAGCATCCTCCCCAACAATACTTTTTGTTGGTTTCCGCCGGAGAGGTCGGCCATCCGCTGCTCCATGGACGAGGCGCGCACGTCGAGTTGGGTCATCTGCTCGGCGACCTGCGCCCGCTCGCGCGCGAGCAGCAGGAACCCCGCCTTCGAGACCCGCCCGAGCGCGGCGAGCGTCGTGTTCTCGCGGATCGGGCGATCGGGGATGATGCCGAGAGTCTTGCGGTCCTCCGTGAGGAGGCCGATTCCCAACGATAGCGCATCGTTGGGTTTGCGGATCGCCACCTCGCGCCCGCGGAGCACGATCCGCCCCGCGGTCGCCGGCACGGCTCCGTGAGCGCCATCGCGACCTCGGTGCGACCCGCGCCGACGAGCCCCGCGAATCCCAAGATTTCGCCGCGGCGCAGCTCGAAACCCACATTTTCGAAGGCCCCGGCCGCGTGAGCCCCTCGACCCGCAGGACGCTCTCCCCGGCTCGAAATCGATCGGCGGATACTCCTCCTTCAGATCGCGCCCCACCATCCGGCGGATGATCTCGTTGCGATCGATGGCATCCACCGGATCGGTGGAGACGGTCTTGCCATCGCGGAGGATCGTGACCCGATTCGCGAGGCGGAAGATCTCCTCCAGGCGATGCGAGATGTACACGATCCCGCGCCCCTCCGACGCGAGCCGCTTCACGATCCCACACAAACGCTCGAAGTCGTGGGTCGTGAGCGAGGCGCTCGGCTCGTCCAACAGCAAGACTCGCGCGTCGACCGCGAGCGCCTTGCCGATCTCGACGAGCTGGCGCGCGCCGGGGCCGAGCGCCTCGACCGGCACGTCGGGGTCGAGCGTCACGCCGAGCTCGGCGAGGAGCGCCGTGGCGCGCCGCCGCATCTCGCCGCGGTTCACCACGATTCCCAACAAAGACGTCGGCTCGTTTCCCAACAATATGTTCTCGGCCACGCTGAGGGCCGGCACGAGCGGCAGCTCCTGGTAGACCATCGCGATCCCGGCGCGGCGGCGCGCGGCCGGGGTCGACGGCGGGAGCTCGCGCCCCTCGAGGAGGACGCTCCCCTGATCCTGCTGGAGCGCCCCCGAGAGGATCTTCAGGAGCGTCGACTTGCCGGCGCCGTTCTCGCCGACGAGCGCGTGGATCTCCCCGCCCGCACATCGAACGACACGCCGTCGAGCGCGCGCACCCCGGGGAAACTCTTCCCAATGTTGCGAACTTCGAGGAGCGGGGGCGGGGCGGCCATCGGGGAATCCTAAGAAAAACCCCCGGCGCGATTCCAAACGGTGTTGGATTCGACGCGCGGGCCTTGGCATCGTAGCGGCGCCTTTCGACTCCGCGAGAAACCTCTTCCCCGCGAGCACCCATGCGCCCGCCCGTCCCGGCCGCCCTCGTCCTTTTCTTGGCATTCCTGCCGAGCTGCATCATCGCGTCGAAGAACGCTTCGACGGCCCACGACGTCGAGAAGCCGCCGAGCGACCCGCCGATCCCCGAGAGCGTGCTCACGACCGTCGACTTCGACGCGCAGGGGATCTCGGAGCCGGTCTACGAGGCGCCGCGCGACCGCGCCTTCATCATCCGGGACCTGCGCGTGAGCGAGGTGGTCGACGTCCTCGTGGAGCTTCCCGGAGTGCCCGCCACCGAGCAGCTCCCCACACGATGTTCGACATGCTCCATGCGGGCGCGCCGTTCGAGTTCCGCTCGCCGGCCGGGATCAAGGTGCCGCCGAGCGCGAAGCTGCGCCTGCGGCGCGCGGTCGGCACGAATCCGGCGGTCACCGCGTTCGTCGCGGGCGACCTCGTCCGGATGTAGAACGCGCTTTACTTGGCATCCCCGTTTACTTGGCGTCATGCAGGGCGCGGGTCTCGCCGTCGCCCATCGACCCCGATCCCAGCTTTTCGGATCCCAACTTTCCGCCCGAGGCCGCCTGCGCGCGCGGCCCGGATAGGACTCCGACGCTCGCCCCCGGCGCCACGCCGAGCTCGCCAAGCGCTTTCCCAAGGATCTCGATCGCTCGGTCCACGTCGGGCTTCGACACGTTGAGCGGCGGGCGAAAGCGCACCGACCGGTCGCCGCACGCGAGCGCGAGCATCCGATTCTTGGTGAGCCCCTTCAGGAGCTGATCGCGCGCCTCCTTGCTCGGGCAGTCGAACGCCACGAGCGTGCCGCGGCCGCGGGCGTTCGAAACCCAACGATCGGGGAGCTTCTTGCCCACCTCCGCGAGGCGCGACACCAACAAAACGCCCATGGCGTGCGCGTTCTCCGCCATCTTGTCGCGCTCGATCGCGCGGAGGATCCACTTCGCGCGGGTCATGTCGGTCAGGTTGCCCCCCAGGTGGAGTTGATCCGGCTCGACTCGGCGAAGACATTCTTGGGAACGGTCTCGATCCGCTTGTTCGAGAAGAAGCCGCAGACTTGGGTTTTCTTCCCGAAGGCGACGAGGTCGGGCTCCACGCCGAAATGTTGGAAGCACCAGGGCTTCCCGGTTCCAAAGAATCCGGTCTGCACCTCGTCGAAGATGAGCATCGCATCCCGCTGGTCGCAGATCTCGCGCAGCGCGCGGAGGAACTCCACGCGGAAGTGGTTGTCTCCACCCTCGCACTGGATCGGCTCGAGGATCACCGCCGCGATGTCGGCGCCATGCTGATCGAAGGCCGCGCGGATCTGCGTGAGCGACTCCTCCTCGTCGCGCAGCGTCGCCTTCAGATTCTCCCCTCCATCGGGAAGCGAATCTTGGGATTCAGGACGCGCGGCCACCGAAACTTGGGAAAGAGCGCGGTCTTGCGCGGATCGCTGGTGTTCGTGAGGGAGAGCGTGTAGCCGGTGCGACCGTGGAACGCCTCGCGGAAGTGGAGGATCTGGGTCCCACCTCGTCGCGCGTCCCCGACGCGTCCTTCAGCGTCACGCCGCGCGATTGATTGAGGCGGACCTTCCAGTCGAAGGCCGCCTTGAGCGCGTTCTCCACTCCGAGCGCCCCACCCGACACCAAGAATAGATGGGGATGGGTCTTCGGGAGGGGCGCGCCCGCCGAACTCCCCCACGAACTCTGCCATCAGGCGGCTGTAGAGATCGGAGTTCGACGGATTGTGGGTGGCCGCCTCGAGGATCTCGGCCTGGAACTCCTTCGAATCCAACAAATCGTGGTGGTAGCCGATCGGCCAACTCGCGAAGCAGGTGAAGAAATCGAGGAAACGCTCGCCGCTGATGCCGTCGAATAGTTGGGTTCCCTTCGAGCGATCGAGATCGATCACGACCTCGAGACCGTCGGCGAGCATGAATTTCTTGAGCGTCGGATAGACGTCCTGGAATCGGAGTCGGTCGGTCATGGGCCTGTCGCGCGGCTACGATTCGCGGCCGGCGTCTTGGTTGGCTTCGGGATGATTGGGATCTTCGTGGGTGTCGATCTGGGCGCGCTGGAGCCGCCCGCTGTAGTCCACATAGATGGACTTCCATTCGGTGTACGCGTCGAGCACGGTCCACGACGCCTCGCGGTGGCCGTTCCCGGTCTCCTTCACACCGCCGAACGGGAGCTGGACCTCGGCGCCGATCGTGGGGCCATTCACATAGGTGATCCCCGCCTCGATGTCGCGGATCGCGCGGAAGGCGGCGTTCACGTCGCGCGTGTAGACCGACGACGAGAGCCCATAGTTGGTATCGTTCAGGACCTCGACCCCCTCCTCGAGCGAAGCCACCCGCAGGATCGCCACGACCGGCCCGAAGATCTCCTCGCGCGCGATCCGCATCGTGGGCTTCACGTTCGTGAAGATCGTGGGCTTGTAGAACCAGCCGTGCTCGAGCGCCCCCTCGCCGGCGATCCCGCCGCCGCAGAGCAGCGTCGCCCCCTCCTCGATGCCAAGTTTCACCGCGGCGTGGACCTCGGTGCGCCGCTCTTCGTTGATGAGCGGCCCGACCTGCGTCTGCGGATCGAGGCCGTCGCCCAAACGCAACGATTCGGCGCGCTTCAGCAGCCTCTCGGTGAATTTGGAAAGGATCTTTCATGGCAAATGATCCGGCTCGTGGCGGTGCAGCGCTGGCCGGTCGTGCCGAACGCACCCCAGAGCGCCCCTTCGATCGCGAGGTCGAGGTCGGCGTCGTCCATCACGATTTGTGCGTTCTTGCCGCCGAGCTCGAGCGAGCAGCGCTTGAGCGACTTGCCACATTTCTCGGCGATCTCCTTGCCGACCGCGGTCGAGCCGGTGAACGAGACGACCCGCACGTCGGGGTGCTCGACGAGCGGCGCCCCCGCCTCGAGGCCGCCGCCGTGGACCACGTTCACCACACCCGGCGGCAAGCCCGCGTCGGCGAGCGCCTGGGCGAAGTGCAGCGCCGAGAGCGGCGTGTCCTCGGCCGGCTTCAGGACGACCGTATTGCCACAAATGATCGCGGGGAGAGTCTTCCACGACGGGATCGCCATCGGAAAGTTCCACGGCGTGATGAGGCCGCACACGCCGATCGGCATGCGCACCGACATCCCGAACTTGTTGGGAAGCTCGACCGGCACCGTGTCGCCGAAGAGGCGCCGCCCCTCGCCGCCCGCGTAGTAGGCCGTGTCGATCGCCTCCTGGACGTCGCCGCGCGTCTCCGCGAGCACCTTTCCCATCTCGCGGGTCATCGCGCGCGACAGCTCTTCTTTGCGCTCCTCCAGGATTCTCGCCGCTTTGTAAACAATCTCGGCGCGGCGCGGTGCGGGGACGAGCCGCCACACGCGGTAGGCCTTCTTGGCCGTCTCCACCGCCTCGTGGACATCGCGCGAATCGGACCGCGGGAAGAGACCAATCAAATCGGCGCGGTTGGCCGGATTGCGGTTCTCGAACCAATCGCCGCTCCGCGACTCGACGAGCCGCCCGCCGATCAGATTGTGGTATTTCTCGGGCATGTCTTTGTGTGGATGGGATCGCCCGGACCCACGATTCCATGGGGCGGCGGGGGCGGGCTCGCGAGTCTAGCAAGCCAAGACGCGCGGCGAAGGCCGCGGGTCGGCGCCCCCGGCGCGGTATCTTCGGGAGCATCGGTGGCACGACTTCAACGCTTCTCCAGCGCGATGCGCCTCCGGCGCCAGGCCGAGTTCGACGCGGTATTCCGCGGCGGAGCGCGGGTCCATGGAGAACAGGTGACCGTGGTCGGAAAGTTGGGGGCGCCCGGGATCCGCCTCGGAGTCCCCTGTGGCAAGCGCTACAGCAAGCGCGCGGTGGATCGCAATCGATTCCGGCGGCTCGTGCGCGAGATCTTCCGACGAGCGGCGTCCACGCTTCCGAGCGGACTCGACTTCGTCGTCGTCCCGCGCGGCAAGCCCGCGGGCACGAGCCTCGCCGCGCTCGAGCGGGAGATCCCCAAGCTCGTCCACCGCCTCGCGCGCAAGCTCGAGGAGCAAGCCAAGAATCCGGTTCCCAAGAATCCGCAACCCAAGGAAACGGATCCCAAGCAAGCGGATCCCAAGAAACCCGATGGGAAGTCGCCGTGCTCCGATCCCTCCTGATCGCGCCGATCCGCCTTTACCAACGATGGATCTCCCCATGCTTCCGCCGAAGTGTAGGTTCCACCCGACCTGCTCGCAGTACGCGGTGGAGGCGATCCAGCAGCACGGCGCCGCGAAAGGTGGGATCCTCGCGATGTGGCGGATCTGCCGCTGCAATCCGTTCTGCAAAGGTGGCTTCGATCCCGTGCCCTCCGAGGGGAGTGGCGATCCCATGTCTCCTGAACGCCCCCGCGTCTCCTGAACGCCCCCATGGCGCCTGAACGCCAACGAAACACCCCGCGCGGATCGGCGCGGACAGCGAGCCCGCGGCGAATGCCCCCGCTGCCGCCAGCGCTCGCTGCGGGAGGCAAACTTCGACGGCGCCGCGGTGCTCCGCTGCTCGCGCTGCGTGGGGCACTGGGTGCCGCGCGCCTCGGCGCCCGCGCTCCGCCGTGCGTTTCCCTCGGTGGGCACGCTCGACCGCAAGGCGCTCGACGAGGTGAAGCGCGCCGCGTCGGTGCGCAATCTCCACGACGGCGTGCGCTACCTCGCCTGCCCGTTTTGTGGGGAACGGATGGACCGCCGCCAGTTCGCACTCGGGAGCGGGATCGTCATCGATCGCTGTCTTTCCGACGGCGTGTGGTTTGACGGCGGAGAGTTGGAATTGGCGCGCGCTTATTTCGCCGCCGGCGGGCCGCACGAGGAGGTCGCGCGGAAGCGGCGCGAGTCGAAGGACGGCGGCGCCCCGATTCCCACCAATCCCGCGGGGGGCGTGGTGCCGTCGCCGATGGTGGAATTGTTACTTTGGCTGATGAACTGAGGGGAAAACCCCTTCGACGCCCGAGCGCCGCAAGGCTAGACTGCCCCGTGAATCGTCTCGCAAACCGTTCGGCCAGCCGCGCCACTCGAGCCGCCCTCGCCGCCGCCGCTGCGCTCATAGGTGCCCTGGGTGGCGCCTGCCACACCGAGGCGCTCATCGAGACGAATCCGCCGGGCGCCACGGTCGAGGTCGATGGCGTGCGCGGCGTTACGCCGTTCACGGCGAGCCTCGGCGTCACGACGTTTGGCAACTATCCGATCCGCGCCGAGATGGATGGCTTCGAGAAATACGATGGGGAAGTCGCCAAGGATCCCGATGTGAACTCGATCCTGGGCTCGGTGGTCTGCCCACCGCTCTGGCTCGTGCTCTGGAACCGCGCCACGCCGGGCACCGTGATCGAGCTCAAAGCCATCAAACCGTTCCCGAGCGCCTATGCGCATGAGGAGCCGACGCAACCTTTCCTGCCCCCTTCCGCCGGGAATGGACCCGGTGAAGTACAAGGGCCTCCCCGAGAGCAAGCCCGCCGCCGGGAAATAGCAACGAAGGAAGAACGCAACGAATGACCGAATACTCGATTGGTGTGATCGGGGGCGATAGGAATTGGCCCCGAAGTGGTGCGCGAGGGACTCCGGGTGTTGGATGCGGTGGAAGCCAACTATGGCTTCAAGACCAAGCGCGTGGCTTTCCCGTTCGGCGCGGACCATTTCCTGAAGACCGGCGAGGACGATGCCCGACTCGGCCTTCGACGAGATCCGTGGCATGGGCGCCGTATTGTTGGGAGCCATCGGCGATCCGCGCGTGGAGACCGGAAAGTTGGAGCTCGCCGATCATCGCGGGGCTGCGCTTCGAGCTCGACCTCTACGTGAACCTGCGGCCGATCCAGCCTCTACGACGCGCGCTTCTGCCCGCTCAAGGACAAGACGCCGGCGGACATCGATTTCGTGGTCATCCGCGAGAACACCGAGGACGCCTATCGTCGGCATCGCACGGGTTCTTCAAGAAGGGCAGCCGCCGACGAGATCGCGCCAGCAGACGATGCTCTACACGCGCAAGGGCATCGAGCGCGTCATCCGCTACGCGTACGAGCTCTGCCGGAAACGCAATGCCAAGAAAAGACTCACGCTCGTCGACAAGGCGAACGCGGTGCGCGCGCAGGACCTGTGGACGCGCACCTTCGCCGAGGTCGGCAAGGAGTACCCCGAGATCGAGCAGGACCACGCGCTACGTCGACGCGACGTGCATGTGGATGCTCAAGAATCCCGAGTCGCTTCGACGTGGCCGTGGCGCCGAACCTCTTCGGCGACATCATCACCGACCTCGGCGCCATGCTGCAGGGCGGGATGGGGATCGCCGCCGGCGGCAACATCCACCCGGGGCGCGTCTCGACTGTTCGAGCCGATCCACGGCTCGGCTCCCAAGTATGCGGGGCAGAACAAGGCCAATCCGCTCGCCACGATCCTCGCCGTATCGTTGATGTTGAACCACCTCGGCCAGGCCGAGGCGGGGGCCGCCGTCGAGGAAGCGGTCGCCCAATGTTTGCGTACGGGAAAGGTGCGTTCGCCTCAGGCGGGGGCGCACAAGACCGATGAGCTCGGAAAAATGGTGATCGCCGAGCTCACGCGAAAGGTGGGATGAGGCGGCGGTGGCTCGTCCGGGCGGCGCTCGCCGCCGCCGGGCTCGCGGCCGCGCTGGCGGCGTCGGAGATCTTCATCCGCGTCGCGAATCCCCTCGGCGTAAGCCATTTTCGCGACTCGATCCGCTACAACACCGAGCTCCTGGAGATCGTGGGTCCGCCGCGGATCCTGAAGCACAAACCCAATCAAACGCTCGAGCTCTCCGATTTCTCGATCCGCACCAATGGGCTCGGCCTCCGCGGCGCCGAGATCCCCGAGCCGAAGCCCGCCGGCGAGACGCGGATCTTTTCTTGGGGATTCGGTCTTGTTGGGATGGGGCGCCCGCGAGGAAGACCTCTTCATCACGCGGGCGGAGCGCGAGCTGAACGAGCTGGCCCCGCGGGGCGCGCGATCCGCTGCGTGAACGGCGGGCACAATCTCTTCGACACGACGCAGGAGGCGGGGCTCCTCGAGGAGCTCGGCGACCGCGTCCAGCCCGACGCGGTGATCCCTCGTTTATGTGGCAAACGACGTCGTGCCGACCCTCCCGCTCTATGAGCAGTTCAAGTCGGCCCCTGCCCCCGATGCGTGGACCCGCTGGAAGGGCTGGGTCCTCGGCGTCCCGCTGCGGGGCTGGGGGGCATCCTGACCTATTGCCAACAAAACTGGGGCGACGCCGAGCGGGTCCAGTTCGAGCAGAAGGCGCAGGCGGAGCTCGAGTCGGGGGATGGAAGGCCTCGCGCGACGCGCTGCTTGCGATCCACGCGTGGTGCAAGAAACGCAACATTCCATTCCTCGTCCTCGACCACACTTCCCCGCCGACGGAAACCGCGCCGCCGACATCCCGCCGCTGGCCCCGCTCCTCGCCGAAGCCGGGATCCCACACTTCCCCTTCCATTTCACGTCCGAGGAGATGTTGCTTCCGATCCGCCACTCCGCGAGCGATCCCCACTCGAACGCGCGGGGGCACGATCTGTTGCTTTCGAAGCTGAGGCCGGCCCTCGCTTCGTTGGGATTCGCGGTCCGCCGCTAGCGGCGACTCGCTAATCCCGCGCGGCGCCGACGGGGGCGCCGCCGAGCGCGCCCCTCGACCGTTCGATGGACGGCGAGGTGCGCTTCGCGAGTCCACACGTAGTCGATCGCCTCATCGTAGGTGCGGCACACGGCGAGCTTCCCCTCTTGTTGGTGATCCCACCTTTGGCAAGGAAACCGTACACAGGTGCCCGCACGCCGGCGATCACCACGAATGCGCCCGACTTTCCAGAGCCGCTCGAGCGCTGACTCGAGCGCCACGAGCCCCGTCATGTCCATCGTCGGCACCGACTCGAGGTCGAGGATGACCGTGCGGTCTCGCGGAGTCGACCCGCGTCAGCGCCCCCATCGCCTTTTGGGCAACGCCGAAGAAGAGCGGCCCCGCGATCTCGTACTGCACCGTCCCCTTGGGAAGGTTTTGGCGCTGCGCATGGTGCTCTTCGAGGGAGGCTCACTTCGGTGACGTCGACCATCCGCTTCATGAAGAGGAGCGCCGCGAGGACGACTCCGAAGCTCACGGAGATCACCATGTCGAACACCACGGTGAGAAGGAAGCATGTCAACAATACGAGCACGTCGTGCTTCGGCGCCACGCGCAGGATGTGCACGAAATGCTTGGCATCGGACATGTTCCAGGCGACGAGGATGAGGAGTGCCGCGAGCCCCGCCATCGGCAGGTAGGCGAGGAGCGGCGCGAGCGAGAGAACCGCGGCCAGGACGAAGATCGAGTGCACGATCGCGGCGATCGGCGAGCGGGCGCCGGCGCGGATCCCGGTCGCCGTGCGCGCGATCGCGCCGGTGGCGGCGATCCCACCAAAAATGGCGCGGTCATGTTCCCCACCCCCTGCGCCATGAGCTCGGCGTCGGAGTCGTGCTTGCGCCCCGTCATGCCGTCGGCGACCGCGGCCGATAGCAACGATTCGATGGCACCCAGCATCGCGATCGCAAACGCCGAGGGGACGAGCGCGCAGGCGAGCCAGGTCGATGCCGAGCGGGTTGCCGTCGGCCCCTGCATGGCTCCAGGGCCAGGCGGGGAGCGGGGGTAACTGTGGGATTCCGGGGCGCACGTCGGCGCCGCTCCCGTAGCTGAACGAGTTGCCAATCGTGGCGATGTGGAAGCCCGGCAGCGAGCGGGTCAGGATCTCGCCGAGGATCGCGGCGATGCGCGAGCGCCACGAGCGGCGCCGGCACGCGGCGTGTGAGGCGCGGGAATCCCAACAATAGTGCGAACGCCGCCGCGCCGATCAGGAAGTCGGGCCATCGAGCGGTCGCCGCGGCCTCCGAGTAGGCGATCACCTTTTCGATCACGTGGCCCGGATCGGTCGCCGGTTGAAGCCCGAAGAGGTGCTTCACCTGCCCCGCCGCGATCGTGACCCCGATGCCGGCGGTGAAGCCCGTCATCACGGTGTACGGGATGAACTCGATGATCTTCCCGAGGCGGAAGAAACCCATCGCGAAGAGCATCACGCCGGCCATGGACGCTCGATACCAACAATCCGCCGACGCCGAACTGCGCCGCGATCGGCGCGAGGATCACCACGAATGCGGCGGTGGGTCCCGATACTTGGTATCGCGAGCCGCCGAGGATCGCGATCGTCCCCCGCCACGATCGACGTGTAGAGGCCGTACTGCGGCGGCACCCCGAGGCGATGGCGAGCGCCATCGCCAGCGGCAACGCCACGATTCCGACGACGATACCGGCGAGCGCGTCGGCCAGGAGGTCGCGCCGCCCGTAGCCCTCGCGGAAGACCTCCGCAGCGCGGCCGCCGGTTTCGTCTCGAAGGGAGGAGAGGGAGCGAGGGGGCGGGGTCGCTAGATGGCGCGGCGTTCATGGGGCGTTGGCTGCGGTCGTATCGTGAATCCCCGGAGCGTAGTGAAATCGGAGGCCCGATCGCAGCGTCGCGTCCTCATTTCGTGGGCGCCCGTGGGGCGGGCTCGCCGAAGTCGGCCACGACCGCGCGCACATTCGCCTCGGTGAGCTTCGCCGCGATCGCGCCGAAGCGCGCCCGGCTCTGGGCCGCGGCCTCGGCCTGCCCCGCCTCCTGCGCGCGCGCGAGCGCCAGCGCCGTGATCGCCCGCTCGAGATCGGTCTCCAGCGGATGATTGCACTCGGGTTTCGAAAGCCACAGGGCCGCCTCCTCGAATCGCCCGACCCGAAGGTAGGCGACGCCGAGACATCGCTGGTAATCGGCGAGGTGCTCGCCGCGCTCGCACGCCGCCGCCGCGGCGCCGAGCGCCCGCACATACTCTTCGCGGGTGCGACTCGGATTCTTGACGATCTCCCACGCGCCGGCGGAGAGGGCGCGCGCGGAATCGTGGGTTTCCTCCACGATTGCAACCGCCCGCGCCCGGACCCTCCCGATCGTTGGGAATCGCCCGCGAGGCGCGCGAGCACCTCGGGCCTCCAGAGCGCCCCGCGCGCCGCGGCGTCGAGCGCTCTCTTTCACCTGGGTCCAGGTCTCGGCATTCCCCCACCTCGTAGTCGATCCGCTCGGCGAGCGTCAGCTCCCGCGGCTTGCGCCGGCGCGCCTCGGCGAGCGGATCGGTGGGAAAGGATCGGATCGTGCCGTCGAAGCTGACGGCCAGCACTTCGTTGGCATTGGCGAATGCCACACTTCCCACCAAATGTGGAAGCCCTTCACCCGAACGATCTCGCGCCCGCTCCCGAGCTCCCAGAGGGCGCGCGGTGCGGTCGGCGCTCGCGGTCGCGAGAAACTTGCCATCGGGGAGAACTGCGCGTCGAAGACGTCGTCGTCGTCGACGTGGATGACTTCCATCACCTCGAGGGGTCGCGAGATTCCAAATCGTGGCGACGCGGTCGTAGCCGCACGAGACGAGGCGCTTTCCATCCTGGTCGAATGCGATACGAGGCGAGGATTCTCTTCGAGGCCTCGATCGTGGCGCGCGCCTCCCCGTGATCGCGTTCCAGACGCGAATCGTGCCGTCGTTGCCGCAGGTTGCGAGAAGCTTCCCGTCGGGCGAGAACTCGGCGGCGTTGATCCGCCCCGCGTGGCCGCTCAAGGTCGCCAAGCAAACATTCCTCCGCCAATCCCACAAATAGCCGGTCGAGGAGAGGGTGCCGAGCGCCAGGACTTCGCCGCTCGGCGAGAAGCTCCCGCATTTCACGCCGCGCCCGAGCTTGGCCGCCTCGGGGGCCGAATCTTTACTTGGTATTTGCGCGAGGCACTCGCCGGTCGCGAAGTCGTGGACCCGCGTGGTCCCATCGAAACCGAAGGTGGCGACGAGGCGGCCATCGCGCGAGAACGCCACCTGGCTCACGGCGCCGCGGTGCCCTCGAGCTCCGGCCGAAACGCATCCTGGCAACGTCGAGGATGCGGGTCGTGCCGTCGGCTAGGGGAAACGCAACAAAACGCCCATTGGGGGCGATCTGAGTTCGCATCACCCGGCTGTCGCGCGGGGCGCGGCGGAGCGGGCTCGTCGCCCCCGACACGTTCCAGAGGCGCGCGTTCTCGCCGGCCGTGACGCTCCGCGCGCCGTCGGGGCTGAAGTCGGCATCGGTGATCTTGAGGGCGTGGCCGTCGAGCGAGCACACCACATTTCCGCTCGCGGCATCGAGCAGCTTCATGGCGCGATCGTTGGAGAATGTCACGAATAGGCGATCGCCCGGCACCCACCGCGCGACGCACTTGCCGCGGTAGTAATCGGACACGTCGACGAGGCGCTTTCCCGTGTGGGAATCCCACACAACCGCCGAGTTGTCGCTCGAGGCGGTGAGGACGCGGTCGCCGCTCCGATCGAACTCGGCCGATTGCACGAGCTCCGTGTGCCCCGCGAGCTCGAGGTCGAGCTCGCCGTCCTGCGCGGAGTAGATCCGCACCACGGTATCGCGAGGCGCCACGAGCAGGCGCTCCCCTTCGGATCGAATGCCAACGATACGATCGCCCCTTTGTTGGGTAGCTCGCGCAGCTTGCTCCCCGTGCGCACCTCGAAGAGGCGCACCATGCCGTCGCTGGAGGCGGTCGCGAGCAGCGCGCCGCTCGGGGAGAACGCCACAAAATCGGCGGTGCGCCGGTGGCCGCCGAACGCGCGTTTTGCGGTGCCGCTCTCCACATCCCACAGGCGAACCGTTCCATCGGCCGAGGCGGTGGCGAGGAGCGAGCCGTCGGGCGAGAAGCGCACCCGCGAGACCGCCCCCGATGCCCGCGCAGGACGCGGACCGGAATCTTGGCATCGGCCGTCCAAAGGCAAGCAATGCCGTCGCTCCCGGCGCTCGCGAAACGGCCCCCATCGCTCGAGAACTCGATCGCCTGGACCGCCCCCGCGTGCGCCGCGAGCCGCGCGCGCGCCGCCCCGGTGCGCCCGTCCCAAAGGCAAATCTCGCCGTCGTCTCCCCGTGGCGATCGTGTGTGCCGTCGGGGAGAAGCGCGCAACGCGGACGGCCCCCGAATGCCCCGTGAGCGTCTTGATCTCGCGGCAGGCCGCGAGCGCGGCGACGAGCGCATTGTTGGCAATGAGCCCCGGGAGCCGCTCCGCCGCCTCGATCGCCAACAATAACGCGAGGCCCGGATCGGCCTCGATCTGCTTCCCGGCGATCGCCGCGAGACGCAACCCCTCGGAGCGCTCGAACTCGCGCTCGATCGCGACCCGCTTCTCGTGCTCCTTGCGCTGGGAAATCCCCAACAATCCGACGATCGCGAGCGCGGCGATCGTGGTCGAGAGCGAAAGGGCGGGGTGGCGCTGCGCGAAGCGCGTGGCGCGCAGGAGCGGCCCCGCGCGCCGCGCCTCGATCGGGCGCGATTGGAGGACGTTGCCGAGGTCGCGCGCGAGATCCGCCGCCGACGCGTAGCGCCGCGCCGCGGCGCGCTCCATCGCGGTGAGGCAGACCGTCTCCGCGTCGCGCGGTATGTTGGGATTCTTCTCGCGCAGCCTCGGCGGCCGCCCCTCGAGAATCTTGCGCATCGTCTCCTCGGCGCTGGCTCCGCGGTACGGTAACGACAGCGTGAGCAGCTCGTAGAGCGTGACGCCGAGGCCGTAGACGTCGGTGCGCGGCCCGATCTCATGGACCGCCCCGCCACCTGCTCCGGCGCCAGATAGGGCAGCGATCCGAGCTGCGCCCCCGAGCGCGTGAGGCGGCTTCCGCCGTCCATCGTGGCGAGGCCGAAGTCCACCAACAATACGCGCCCTGACGGCGTGATCATCAGATTGCTGGGTTTCACGTCGCGGTGGACGACGCCGCGCCGGTGCGCGTGGTCGAGCGCGTCGGCCGCCTGCTGGACGACCCGGATGCACGCCTCGGCCCACGTCCCCTCGAAAACCCAACCGGAGGATGCGTGGGAAGCGGGATCGGACTCCTGCGGCATCCGCTTCGCGATCGCCTGCGCGAGAGACTTGCCTTGCAGCCGCGCCGGATCGGTGCCGCGGAGCGAACGCAACACTTCTCCGAGCGAGCACCCCTCCACGAACTCCATCGCGAAGAACGGCGTATTGTTGTGTTCGCCGACGACGTGGACCGGCACGATCCCCGGATGCTGGAGGCGCGCCACCGCCTCGACCTCGCGCCGGAATCGCTCGCGCGCCCCGCCGAAGTACAATTGCCCCGGACGCAACAATTTCAGCGCGACGCGCCGGCCGAGCGAGCGCTGCTCGGCCAGGTGGACGACCCCCATCCCCCTTCCCCAAGTTTCCGAAGCAAACGAAAATCGCCGATCTCGCGCGGGGCGTCCTCGACGCGCGGCACCTGCTCGAGAGCCCCGCCGCGCGCAGCGCCTCGATCTGCGAGCGGATCCACGGCGCGTCGCCGGGGTGATCCGCGAGGAAAGTTTCCATCGCGGCGTCGCCGCCGAGGCCGTGGCGCTCGATGCACTCCTCGAGGAGGTGGTCGCGCGTGGTGGTCCCGGAGTCCGAGGCGCTCACGGCCGGCCGGATTCTTGGGAAGAGGAGTCCGCCGAAAGATTCTTGGCAAGCTCGGCGAGCGCGCGGGTCAGGAGGATCCGGCACGCGTTCTCGGTGCGCCCCATCCGCTCGGCGATCTCCCGATGCGAAAGACCAAGCATCCGCGAAAGCAACACGATCTCGCGCCGCTCGTCGGGGAGCTTGGCGAGGGCCGCCTCGATCCTCTCGATCTCCTCCGCGCTCACCAACTTTCCGCTCGGCGTTGAGATCGAGCGGCAAGCGGCCTCGAGCTCGGCGCCGTCGTCGTGGATTTGTGGGTTCGGCGCGAGCCCCCCGCCCCGTCGCCGCGCCGGCTCGCGCGCCAAAAGGCGTATCGTTTGGAAATCTTCCGGACGGTCGCGGTGTAGAGCCATCCGCGGAACTGTGCCTCGCCGAGGTATTCCATTCGATCCATGCTCTGGAGCGCCTCGCGGCAGACCGACTGGACGATGTCCTCGCTCGACTCGCGCCGCAGGATCGCGGGTCCCGCATGCAAACGCACATACGCGCGGAGCCTCGGGAGGTGGCTTTCGAGGAGCGACTCGAGGGCCGCCCGCTCGCCCCGCGCGGCCTTCGAGACGAGGGTCCGTTCGTCGACCGCCATGGACCCCACATTTGTACCACGGAAGCTCCGATCCGGCGGAAGCTCTGGGAGCGGCCGGAGGGCGGTGGGTCGGGCGGGGCGTGGGACTTCCCATCCGCCCGCGCGTAGGATCGGGGGTCCGTGCCGCCGATCGCCCCTCCATGAAAATCGTCGTCGCACTGCTCGCGGGCGCCGCCGCCGCGGCGCTGCTGGCCTACGCGCTCCTCGGCTCGCGCGAATCCCAACCATCGCCGGCGGGCTCGCGCGAGGACCTCGTGGCGCGGATCGACCGCCTCGAGGCGGCCCTTCGCCAACTATCGGAGGAGCCGCGCGGCCGCGGCGCGCCTCCGGGCGCTTCCCCGCGCACGCCGAGCCGACGCAGCGCCAGGAGCCGCCCGCGCCCTCCCCTCGCGCGTTCCCAACAAAACTCCAGGGCCCCCAGCCTCCCCCTCCGCGCGCTGGTACCTCGAACAATATGTGGCATCGTTCCAGAACGGCGGCACCGGCACTGAGTGGTTCCGTCTCGCGGTCGACGCGTACGCCGTCGAGCTCCTGGACGACATCTGTGGTGTCGTTTCCGACCCGACGGCGAGATCGGCGCTGCGGACCAAGCTCGCCGAGATGCTCGCGGGGCAGCGTTTTCGTGGGAATGGCCGCGCGATCGACGCCCTCATGGCGCTCGTGCGCCTCCACGACTCGGAGGGGCTCTCGAAAGTTGGGCTCGAGGCGCTGGCACTCATCGGCACCACCGACACGGGGCTCGCGCTCGAATCGCTCGTCTGGTCACTTCCGAGCGGAGGCCTCCAGCAGCGCGCCTTCGGCGTCATCGCGCGCCTGGCCGGCGCCCATGCCAATCAAGCGGTCCTCCGGCTCCTCCAGGCGGCCCCCAATGAAGCCACGCGGATCATCCTCATCAAGCTCCTCGACCAGCAGGGATCTCGACAGCGCCCTCGAGGCGTTTCGTTGGCTTTCGGCACAGGCACAGCCGGTGCGGCTCAAGGCCGCCAACAAGATCGACAACTATCGCAGCGAGGCGCTGCGCGCCTTCGTGGCCGAATGGTTGGGATTCGAGCGCGACGAGGAGGTGCGCAAGGCGCTCGGCGCCGCGACCCAGAAAATGCAACAATCGGGGAACTGGAGCGCGAAGAAGGCGATCGGCCCCCGGACGTCGACGACCCGACCCGCGACCACCCCAATGCCTGGGCCTCGCGCGAGGCCGACATGGGCGAGCAGTGGCTCGAGCTCACCTATCCGCAGGCGATGCGGGCGAGCCAGATGCGGATCTTCGAAGTCGCCGCCGCGGGGGCGGTCACGAGCGTGATCCTGATCGAGCCGTCGGGAACCACAACATATCGTGTGGACCGGGATCGATCCGACGGCGGTCCCGTCGGTCTTCGAAGTCACCTTCGCGATCACCAACTATAACGTCAAGCGCGTGCGGATCGTCCTCGACACCAATCGCACGCCGAACTGGAACGAGATCGACGCGGTGGAACTCGTGGGGCCCGAGGGGCGAGCGTGGGCGAGCGATGCGAGTGCGAGCAGCTCGTATAGTGAGAATTAGGAGAGGTTGCAGGTCGCAGAACGTGAGCGCGCCGGGCGGTGGGTGGGTCCCGGGGCTCAGACGCGCGCCGGCGCGTGGGTGGGCCCCGGGGCTCAGACATGTGCGCCGATGGAACCCCAAGGAAATGGGCGCGCCGCGGCCGCCACCAAGAGCTGCGGCCGCGGCGAAGAATTACCAACTAACGTTGTTGCATCCATGCGGCGCACAAACTCGCCCGGGACCCACCCACCCCCGTCGCGCTCGTATTCATGACTGGATCCCAACGATCCGGACAGCGCGAACGACGGTGGCCGGAGGCTGGTCGGCGCGACTTCGCGCAGGGCAGGATGGTAACAATCGGATCACCTAGCGATGTGCTGTCAGAGCGTCGACCTGCCCCGACCATGTTGCGGGTTCCGCACTCCGGCATCGTTCGAGTTCTGCGATCCTGCAGCGTTCCGCACCTCTGCCGTCTGGATAGCTGGATCGCTCGACGGCAGGCGCGCGCTCGCCTCGGGCGTACACGGGTATGATCAGACTCAGCACTTCTGCGCAGGGCAGGATGGTGAGACAATCAGTATCGCTTGCGCCGATTGCGCCTCGACAGCGCTCGACACGGTGCACCCACTCCACCGACGACTACCGTGCTCCAGCCAACCCCAACTTTACGGCAGGACGGTGAGCTGGAGGCCGGCCGACGAGCTCAGGTGGAACGGCGAGGGTGTGTTACAGTCGCTCCAGAGCCAGAGCGTTTGAACGTAGAACACGCCGCCGACGAGCGCCGGATCGTTGGGAATGGGGAACGGGGCCGCGCCGACTCCGGAAACGTCGCTCACGAAGTCGAACGGGATCACGAGCGCGGACGAGGCGAGGTCGATGACCAACGATATCCCGAGCGAGAACGGATCCGATCCGGGAGCGATTCCAGCATTCGTGGCAATCCCCAATCCCAACGATGTGGGGGCGCGTTCGTGCACAGGAGGGCGAGCGCCGGGGAGTTGATCTTGAGCGGAGCCGTCGCGGACATCCCCTGAAGCCGTCGCAGCCCGGGGTCCCGGCGCCGAACGGGGCGAAGCCGCCGGGGAGCGGCGTCGCGTTGCGAAGAATGGTGACATCGCCCGAGTTGCGGTTCGCGGAGGCCACGTCGACGCGCCCGTCGCCGTCGAAGTCCGCCAGCACGAGCGAGCTCGCCCCCGACCCCGACTCGAAGAGCTTCATCGCGCCGAGGGATCCGTGGCTTCCGGCCGCGAGAACACCAACGATCCCGCCGAGGCCGTCGGCGATGCACACATCGGGGATGCCGTCGCCCGTCACGTCGGCGCAGGCGACGGCGCGCGGCTCCTTCCCCGCCGCGTAGGGCTTCCCGCCGAAGCCGAAGGCGCCGTTTCCCAACAATACGGTGATGCTCGAGGAGAACTGGTTCGCGACGATGAGGTCGGTTTTGCCGTCGCCATTGAGGTCGGGGACGGCCAGCGACGCGGGGAACTGCCCGACGTTGAGCGTGGCCGCTGGCGAGAAGCCCCCGGCGCCGTTCCCGCGACGACGACGACCGTATTGCTGGTCTTGCACGCGACCGCCAGATCGAGGGCGCCGTTGCCGTTGAAATCGGCGACGGCGAGCGCCGCCGGCCAGGGCCCGGTGGCGACCGGCGCCGCGGAAGCAAAGCCCCCGCGCCAGTTCCCAAGAATACGGAAACTGTGGCAATCCCGGCGTTTGCCACCAATAGATCATTCAGGCCGTCGCCGTTGAGGTCGGCGATCGCGACCGCCGAGGGAGAATTGCCGACGGTGAGCGTGGGCCCCGGCGCGAAGGCGCCGCCTCCATTGCCGAAGAGGATCTGGACCGTGCTCCCGCCGGACTTCGGTAGGGCGACGTCGGCGTTCCCGTCGCCGTTCAGGTCGGCCACCGCCAGCGCGCTCGGAGTCGTCCCGAATCCCACCAATACGGCCGGAGCAGAAGGCTCCGCCGGGGGATCCCAAGAATAGGGCCACGCTCCCGACGCCGCCGAGGATGTCTTCGTTGGCGACGACGAGATCGGGAAGCCGTCGCCGTTCAGGTCGGAGGCGGCGACCGCCGACGGAGTTCCCGACGTGGGGAGGTGGGGCGCGGCGCCGGGGAGCCCCCGAGCTCGGGAGGAGCCCGACCGTCGAATCGTTGAAGTGGGCCGTGGCCGCGTCGAGGAACCCGTCGCCGTCGAGGTCGGCGAGCGCCACGCCGATCGGCTCGCTCCCGGTCGGAAGGGTCTTCGCGACAGTGAACGCGCCTCCGCCGATTCCCAACAATAGGCTGAGCGAGTCGGCGAAGGCGTTCGCGCACACGAGGTCGGGGCGGCCGTCGAGGTCGAGGTCTCCCGCCGCCAAGGAATACGGCACCGATCCGACCGCGATCGCACTCGGCGGCGAGAGCCCGCCGAGGCCATTTCCCAAGAATACGAGGACGCTCATCGAAGCCACGTCGGTCGCCGCGGCGTCGGCGAGCCCGTCGCCGCGTCGAGGTCACCGAGGAAGAGCGCGAACGGCGCGAACGACGCGGCGACCGGGACCGCGGCGCCGAACTGCGCCGATCCCAATCCCAAGAATATGGAGAGCGTCCCCGATCCCGAGTCGGCCGAGACGACGTCGAGGATTCCGTTCTGGTCGAGGTCCGCGACGGCGACGGACTGCGGCGAGATGCCCGACACGAGGGTTGCCGCGAGGGCAGAAGGAGCCGGCGGGCGCCACGGCGAGGAACACCTCCACGCTCGCTCCCCACCGTCGGCGACCTCCACGTCGAGCTTCCCGTCGCCGTCGAGATCGGCCAATCCCAGAAAACGGGGCCGGGCCCCGTCGCGAAAGAAACTTTGCTTCCCAGCCCGAGCGCCCCCTTGCCGAAGACGATCGTGAACGTGTTGGAGTTGGGATTGGCGACCGCCACGTCGAGGTTGCCGTCGCCGTCGAAATCGCCGAGGACGGGCGCTTGCGGAGACGCGCCGGCCGGGCTCGCCACCCCCGCCGCGAATCCGCCGGCGCCGAGGCCGCGCAGGAGCGTCACGTTTCCAGAATTGGTATTGGCCGAGACGAGATCGAGGATTCCGTCGCCCGTAACGTCGCCCGCAGCCACACCCCAAGGATTCGCCCCCGTCGCGAATTGTGGGTTTGGGAAGAGCGGCGGACTCTGCGCGGTCGCGCCCCGCGCGCGCCGAGCGAGGCCGGCCGCGATCCCAGACGCGAATCCCAACGATCGCATCCAGGGTCGCCGGATCATGGTGTGGCTCAGGCTCTTTCGAGGAGGAGCGCGATGCCTTGGCCGCCGCCGATGCAGGCCGAGGCCAATCCCAACTTTTGGTTGGAGCGCTTCAGCTCGTACGCGAGCGTGAGGGCGAGGCGGGTGCCGGTCGCGCCAGAGCGGGTGTCCTAGCGCGATCGCGCCGCCGTTCACGTTCACTTTGTTGCGATCGAGCTCGGCTGCCTTCTCGACCGCCAAGTATTGCGCCGAGAAGGCTTCGTTGATCTCGTAGCGGCCGATGTCGGCGTGGCGGAGGCCGGCGCGCTGGAGCGCCTGCGCCATCGCGGGCACGGGGCCGATCCCCATTTCGCTGGGATCCACGCCGGCGAGCCCCCACGCGCGAATCTTGGCAAGGATCGGCATCCCATCTTTCTGCGCGCGCGCCGCCGTCCGTGACGATCACGGCCGCGCCGCCGTCGACGACCCCCGAGGCGTTGCCGGCGGTCACGGTCCCCTCTTTTCCGAAGGCCGGCGAGAGCTTTGCCAACTTTTTCCGCGCTCGTGTCGGGCTTGATGTGGTCATCGGTGTCGACCGTGATGGTCTCGCGGCCGCGCTGGACCTGCATCGGCGCGATCTCCTCGGCGAAGCGGCCGCTCTTCACCGCCTCGGCGCCGAGGCGATGGCTGCGGAGAGCGAAGTCGTCCTGCGCGTCGCGCGGGATCGCATACTTCTTTGCCAACTTTTCGGCCGTCTGCGCCATGAAAAGACCACAAAAAGGATCCATCAGCGAAGTGAACAGGAGATCCTCGAGCTGCGGCGTGGTGCCGAAGCGGACCCCTTCGCGGATCCCGCGGACGACGAACGGCGCCTGCGAGAGATTCTCCATCCCGCCGGCGACGCACACCTCCGCCTCGCCGAGCGAGATCGCCTGGCACGCCGACACGATCGCCTGGAGCCCCGAGCCGCAGAGGCGATTCACCGTGAGCGCCGGCACCGTGATCGGGAGGCCGGCGCGGAGCGCCCGTGGCGCGCGCCATAGATGGCATCTTGGGAAGTCTGGAGCGCATTCCCAGCGAAAACCTGTTCGATCCGCTCGGGGGACAGTTTGCGCGCTTCAGCGCCTCTTTGGTGGCATGGGCCGCGAGGAGGATCGCGGACACATCCTTAGAACTTGCCGAATCCAGGGGTGCCGGAGTATTCGGCCATGGCCGTGCGGGCGCCGGCGGAGATCACCAATCCGGGAGCGGTCGTCATGATTCGAGGATCCTTGGGTTTCAAAAATTATTTACCAGTAAACTTGGCCGCGCGCTTTTCCAAGAAAGCGTTCAGCCCTTCCTTGGTATCGGCCGTCGTGGCGAGGATGCCGAAGAGATCGGCCTCGAGGCGCTGGCCGTCGGCGAGGCTCGTCTCCAGGCCGCGCGCGATCGCTTCCAAAGAGTAGCGAACGGCGATCGGCCCGCGCGAGAGGATCGTCTTCAGGAGCGCCTCGGTGCCGGCGAGGAGCTCGGCCGGCTCGAAGAGCCGGTTCACGACCCCCACGCGATGGGCCTCCTCGGCCGAATAGTGGTCTCCGGTGAGGATCCACTCGCGTGCGATGCCGGGCCCGGCGAGCCGGGCCAATCGTTGGTCCCGCCGTAGCCGGGGATGATTCCCAACGAAACCTCCGGGAGGCCGAGGCGCGCGCTCTTCGCCGCGGTGCGCAGAGTGCAGGCGAGCGCCAGCTCCATCCCGCCGCCGAGGCAGAAGCCATTGATCGCGGCGATCACCGGTTTGCCAAGATTCTCGATGAGGCTGAGCGTGTCCTGGCCGAGCCGCGCGCGTCCTCGCGCGCCGAGCGCGTCGTGATGATTGGCGTACTCGGCGAGGCCGCCGATGTCGGCCCCGGCGATGAAGAACTTCTCTCCGGCGCCGGTGAAGACCACGCCGCGCACCGCCTCCGCGTCACGCAGCTCGGTGAAGCATTTCCAGATTTCGAGGACGACCTGGCGATTCAGCGCATTGGCCTTGGGGCGATCGACGGTCACCCGCGCGATGCCGTCGGCGGTGGCAACCTTCAAATGCTCGTAGCTCATCGTTGGGATTCCGATTCTTGGGGTTGGGGTGGGTTCGTAGCGCGCGCGCTCAGGAACGAGCTCGACGGATATCTTCTCGATCACCACCTTTTCCTTGGTTTCGAGACCTCGCCGCCGAAGCCCGAGCTGGCCACCGGCTGCGACGCAATCTTATCGAGGGTCGCCAGGCTCTCCTTGTCGCCCGGCGCGATCCGGCCGAAGGCGGTGTACTGGCCGTCGAGGAAGTTCGCCGCCGCGTGGCAGATGAAGAATCTGGCATCCGGCCGAGTCGGGCGTTGCCGCGAGCGCGCCATGGAGATCACGCCGCGCTCATGCTTGGTATCGTTGAACTCCGCCTTGATCTTGTAGCCGGGGCCGCCGGTCCCGTCTCCCTTGGGGCAGCCCCTGGATCATGAATCCCGACACGATCCTGTGGAACGCGAGATTGTTGTAGAAGCCCGAGTCGGCGAGCTTCACGAAGTTCTTGACGGTGTTCGGCGCTTTGTTGGGAAAGAACTCGAGGTTCATCGCGCCGAACTTGGTCTCGATCTTGGCGCGCACTTTCGAGAGATCGGTCTTGTCGACATCCAGGGGCATGGGCTTCCCATGGTTCGTTGGGGTTGGTTCGGTTGGGCTTGCGTTTCGTTTCGTTGGTTTTCTTTACTTGGGCTTCGGTTCACTTGGGCTTCGGTTCACTTGGGCTTCGCTGCCGCGGCCGCGGCCCGCTCGACCCAGACGCGGAGGATCCGCGGCGCCAGGATCGGCCGCTCGGAGAGCTCCACCTGACCTCGGCCTTGGCGCCAAGGACTCCGCTATTCTCGATCGCCTCGACGATCTCCATCCCGGCGACCACCTTCGCGAAGGCCGAGTACTTCCCGGAAAAGTGGGGAGCGTTGGAGGTGCAGATGAAGAATTGGGATCCCCCGACATCAGAGACTTGGTGTTCTCCTGATCTGCAGGGCCGAGGGCCACTCGACGCGGAGCTTCGCGTCGAGCTTGGTGTCGTCGTCGACGCCGTAGGTTTGCCCGAGGGCCGAGCGGAGGCTCATGTAGACGGGGTCGCCGACGCGCGCCAATGCCACAGTTCCCTTCTCGAAGGCGACGCGCGAGCGCCTCGAGTGGGATCGGCTTCCCATTGTAGGTATTGCCCCCGCCCCCGAGATCTTGCGGAGGTCGCCGAGGCGCGACTCGGGATCGCCCGCTTGAATACAATTGCCTTTCGCGATCCGGTGGAACGCCAAACCATCATAAAAACCGGACTCGGCGAGGCGGACGAAGTTGCGCACGGCGAGCGGCGGCCGATTGTGGGGCGAGCTCGAGGACGATCGCCCCGCGGTCCGTGTCGAGGTGCACCTTGGCGTCGCGCAGATTCTCGCAGCGCTCGATCCGCACGGCCTCCGAGCCGGCCGGCGGCATCGACGAGAGGAAGATCGCGTCGAACTCGTCTCCCTTCGGCGGCGTAATGTTGGGGATCTCGACGGGGAACGTGAGGCGCCCGCCGGCGGGAATCTTGTATTCTGGGATGCCGCCTGCGGCGACGCGGCCGGGCGCGCGAGGACCGACTGGAGCCCCGCCGCGGCGGACGACGGATCGTTGCGTTCGGCCCCCGAGCCCGCCTGCGGATCGCGTGCGGCCGGCACCGACGCGGATGCCGGCATCGACTTCACCTCGCGCAGCGTGAGGTTCTCCCCTCGACCCATCCTTGGGGAATGGTCGCGACACCGGGCCCAGGTTCTCGACGGTCAATCGATAGCGGAACGGCTCCCTTCGATCCAGACGCGCGGCGTCGCGTCGAGCGTGACCCGCAGGACGGGGGCCTTCGCCGCGTCCTGCGCCGGCGCCAATGCCAACAATCCGAGCGCGAGCCCCCTCATGGCTTCTCCACGATCGAGACCCGGCGCATCACCGGCGGATTGCGGGGCTTCGACTTTCATTGTTGGCCGCGGGCTCCACGGGAGTGAGCGCGATCCGATCCATCGCCTCGAGGCCGCACCCTCCACGATCTTTCCCGAACGACGCATAGTTGCCATCGAACTGGTTGCGATGCGGCGTGAGGCAGAAAAGAATTGGCAAGAGGCGCTGTTCTTGTCGTCGGGGAGGCGCGCCATGGAGATCACGCCGCGATCATGCGGCAGCCCCGAGTCCTCGAACGGGATCTTCTCCGAGTCGGTCTGCGTGCCGTCGGGCTTGTAGGCGCCCCCTGATCACGAATCCGCGATAGACGCGATGGAAAGTCTTGCCGTCGTAGAAGCCGTCGGCCACGAGCTTCACGAAGTTGGCGACGGTCTTCGGCGCCTTGTCGCCGCGCAGCTCGACCAGAATGTTGCCATCGTCGGTCTCGATCAGCGCCGCGAGCTTCGTTGGGTTCTTCTTTGAGCTCGACCATCGGCTGCTGGACGGGCGATACCAACGTTCCGTAGAGCGCCTTCGAGCGGTGGCCGTCCTCCATCTCGTAGAGGACCTCGATCTTCCCCGGCGGCGCCGTATTGTTGGTTTCCATCGCGTCGACCTCGATGATCCATTGCCCCGAGTCGTTGCGCGGCTTGGTTTCCTTCGCCGAGGAGCGCAGACGGCGCTCCAGGCCGTCGGAGCCCTTCACCACAATCCCGCTCGCGTGGATCTTCTTCGAGAGATCCCGGTCGCGCGTCTTGATTTGAATGGGAATCGGCGCGTCGAGGCGATGGACCGGTCCCCTTCCATTCGAGAACGATCGGCTCGGGACTCTGCGGTAACGCGCGCGGCGCCCCCAGAAGGAGCGCCGCGAGCGCGAGGATCGTGGGAATCGTGGGAATTTTCATGGCAAGGCTACGGCGCCCGAGTCGGCAAGTGGATCCTCGGCTCGCGGTTCTTCAGCTCACCTTGGGCTTGTCCCCTTCCCACTCATAGAAGCCCTTGCCGCTCTTGCCGGCCGAGCCGCCCTTCCTTGACCATCGCGCGGAGCTTGCCGGGGACCTTGAAGAGCGGTTCGTTGGGATAGCGCTTCTCCCACCCCTCCGCGATGAAGAGGGTCGTGTCGAGGCCGACGTAGTCGAGGAGCTTGATCGGCCCCATCGGGTAGCCGCACCCCTTCTCCATCGCGACGTCCACGTCTTCGGGGTCGCGTCGCCGCGATCGACCATTCGCAGCGCTTCCAGGATGTAGGGGACCAGCAGGCGATTCACGATGAAGCCGGGGTGTCCTTGGCGGCGACCGGCGATTTCCCACATTTCTTTCCGAACTCGTAGGCGGCACGGAACGCGGCCTCCTCGGTCTTCGGGGTGCGCACGACCTCCACCAGTTGCATCGAGCTGGACCGGATTGAAGAAGTGGAGACCCACCATCTTCTCGGGGCGCCCCGACGCGTCGCCCATCTCGCCGATCGGGAACGAGGATGTGTTCGACGCGAAGATCGCGGAGGGCTTCACCAACTTTCCCAGCTCGGCGAAGAGCCTTTTTCTTGGTATCGAGGTTCTCGACGATGGCCTCGATGACGAGGTCACAATTGGCGAGGTCCTTCTTGCCGGTCGCCGGGTGGACCCGATTGCGGATCGCGGTCGCCTCCTCGGCCTTGAGCCTCCCCTTCTCGATGAGCTTGGCGAGCGAGCCGTCGATCCGCTTCAGCCCCTTCCTCGAGCGCGTTCGGGTCCCTCCTCGACCACCGTCACCTCGTGACTCCCCCATCGCCGCCACCTGCGCGATGCCGTGCCCCATCAAACCGCAACCGATCACACCCACACTTTGGATTGCCATGAATCGACCTTTCGAGAGAGTTCCTTGGGAAGTTCGTGATACCAATCATCGGGGGCGAGCGGCGCGCGCCGCGCGCCCGTCAACGCAACAATCTCGAGCGCCACACCCATCCCGCCGCTCACGCAGAGCGTCGCGAGGCCGCGCTTGGCGTCGCGCGATTCCATCTCGTGGACGAGCGTGGCCACGATCCGCGCGCCGGTGCACCCGATCGGGTGGCCGAGCGCGATGGCGCCGCCGTTCACGTTGAGGCGATCCCTGGGGAGCTTCAGCTCCCGGTCGCACGCGATGACCTGGGCTGCGAACGCCTCGTTGAGCTCGATGAGGTCGAAGGCGTCGACCTCGATCTTCGCGGCTTCGCATAGTTGGCGAACCGCGGGGACGGGGCCGATCCCCATGATCGACGGATCGACTCCGACCTCCGCCGAGCGCCCGAGTGTCGCGAGGATCGGGAGGCCGCTTTTCTTGGCTTCGGCGAGGGAAGTCAACAATAGGGCGGCCGCGCCGTCGGTGATCCCCGAGGAGTTGCCGGCCGTCACAGTGCCATTCTTGGCATCGAAGACCGGCGGCAGCTTCGAGAGCGACTCGAGCGTGGCGCCGTCGCGCGGGTGCTCGTCGACCGTAATTGTGACAGTCGTCCCCTTCTCGCCGGGCACCTCGATCGGGACGATCTCCTTGTCGAAGCGCCGCGCCTTCCGCGCCGCCTCGCATTTTCGTTGGGAATCGAGGGCGAATCGGTCCTGCTCCTCGCGGCCGATCCGCATCTCGCGCGCGAGCTTCTCGGCCGTCTCCCCATCAACATCTTCGAGAGCGGGCAAAGGAAGCCGTCTTGGTACATCGCGTCGACGACCCGCTCGTTGCCGAGGCGATACCCCATCCGCATCTTCGGCAGCAGGAACGGAAGATTGGTCATCGACTCGGTTCCCCCGCCACGACATAGTTGGCTTTGCCGAGGCGGATCGCGTCGGCGCCGAGCAGGATCGCCTCGAGCCCCGACGCGCAGGCCATGTTCACGGTGGTAGGCGGGCGAGGTCTCCGGGATCCCCGACCGCACGCTCACCTGCCGCGCCGGGTTCGGACCGCCGCCGGCCTGCCGGGCGTTGCCGAAAATGAGGCGGTCGACCCGCGTGGCCGGCACCCCCGAGCGCGCGAGGAGCCCCTTCACCGCGGCCACCCCCAACTCGGCCCCGAGAGCTTCGAAAGGACCCCAGGAACTTCCCAATCGGCGTCCGGACGGCGTGTGTGACGACGACGGTGCTCGAATCCTGGGAAGTCACGATGGTTGGTGTGGGTTTGGGGCCGGGAAAGCTGGCCGGCCGCCGCCAAAAAGTGGGCCGGAAATTGGGCGGGAAGCATAGCAGCAAAACGAGTCGGTTGCGCAGCGCTCCGTGGAGCCGTAGAAGCGCACCGCTCTTCGATGCATTCCTCGATCCGTTGACGCTCGCAGCCCTCCTCGATTTGTTGCTCGACGACTCCCCAAGGTCGTCCAGGCGGCGCGGGAAAAGCTGGCCTCCTTCGGCGAGGCGGGTGAGCGGGCGCTAGCGCACGCGGCCCAGAGCGACGACGCGCGCCTGCGGGTGCGCGCGCGCGCGGCCCTCCTCGTGATCCGCCAGGAGCGCGCGATGGCGGAAGCGCTCGAATACGCCGCGCGCCCCGACCTCGAGCTCGATCTCGAGGAGGCGGCACTCCGTCTCTCTCGCATCGAGTACCCCGACTTCGATCGCACCCCTATGTGGCGATCCTCGATTCGTTGGGTGAGCAGCTCGCCTCGCGCGTGCGCGGCGAGCGCGAGCGAGTGGCCCCCGCGGCCGCCGCGGCCAGACATGCAAGATTGCTGGCGACCGAGCAGCGCCTCCGGATGAACGACGAGGAATACGACGATCCGGACAATTCCTTCCTCCACCGCGTCCTCGAGCGCCGCCGCGGAATCCCGATCTCGCTCGCCGCCATCTATCTCATCGTCGCCAAGCGAGCCGAGCTCCCTTTGTTTGGGATCGGCGCCCCCGGACATTATTTGCTTCGCTACGGCGGAGCCGACCTCGATCTGTTCCTCGATCCCGCCACCGGCCGGCGGATGACGCTCGACACCGCGATGCGAATGTTGAGCGATCTGCGGCCTCCCCGTGAGCGCCGAGCGCTTCGCCCCCGCCACGACCCGGGAGACGCTGGTGCGGATGTGCGCGAATCTCGTGTCGGTCTACGATCGCCGCCAGATGGCGGCTCCTCTCGCCCGCTGGACGCTGCTGCGCGACGCCTACCGCGACCGCGCGCGCGCCGCCCGCGCCCCCGGAGACGATCCCAAGGAAGGATAAAGTTGGGTTTCGTCCGGGGACTCTCCTCCGAATAGCAACTATGGGAGTCCTCGTAGAGATCCCCAGAGTCACATCGTCGCTCACCACTCGATAGGCGACCGCGGAGTATTGGATTTCGGGAGTGGCGTCGATGTCGAGTTCCATGATTGCCGTCGTCATGAAAGAGATTTCGCCTCGACATATGAGGATTCGTTGAAAAGGCAACCCGGTAAACTTGAAGGGCCCACTCCGATCGCGGGCCCGGGGCCGCCGGGGGCCTCACCGCACCCGCCGGCGCCGATTCTTGAGGAAGTCGACGAACACGAAGGCGCCGAGGTCGTCCAGGTTGGAGAAGTAGGCTTTCCCGCGGCTCACGCGCGAGAGGTCCTCGATGAAGGACACCAAGTATGGATCGTTGGTGACCATGAACGTGGTGAGGGTGATCCCTTTGCGCTTGCACTCGGCGGCCTCCTCGAGCGTTTTGTTGACGATCCGCCGGTCGAGCCCCATCGGATTCTTGTAGATCCCGCCGTCGGCCTCGGTGATCGCCGAGGGCTTGCCGTCGGTGATCATGAAGACCTGCTTGTTCGCCGCCTTCGAGCGAAGCAACAGTTCCCGCGCGAGCCGCAGCCCCGCCCGCGTATTCGTGTGGTAGGGGCCCGTTGGTGACGAACGGCAAGTCTTCCTTGGGAACGCGCCGCGCCTCGTCGCCGAAGAGGACCACCTCGAGCGTGTCCTTGGGAAACTGCGACTCGACGAGCTCCTGGAGCGCCAGCGCCGCGGTCTTGGCGGGAGTCATCCGGTCCTCGCCGTAGAGCGTCATCGAGTGGGAGATATCGAGGAGCAGCACCGTGGCGCAGGAAGTCTTGTGTTCGGTCTCGAAGACCTCGACGTCGCGCTCCTCGAAGCGGGGGCCCCCGCGACGCCGGTGCGCGACGCGGCGTTGCGATAGGTCGTGAGCCAATCGATCGCGGAGGGCTCGTCGCCGAACTCGTAGGCGCGCGTCTCGGGAGGCGCTCGCCTCCGCTCCCCGACTTTGGAATGCGGTGATCGCCGGCCGAGCCGCGCCCGAGCCCTGGAAGATGAGCTCGAGCGAATCGCGGCGGATCTCGCGCGCGCCCTTCCGGTGAGGGACGTGGAGCCGTCGCGCTCGATCTCCACTTCCCCTTATCCGCGATCGACTTCTTGAAGTCCTCGATCGTGTATCCGTCGGGAAAGAGGTCGTGGCGCTTCGCGAGGATCTCGAGCCAACGAAGCGCCTCGTCGACATCGCCGTCGGTGCGGATCAGGAGTTGGCGAAAGATCCGCCGGAGGTAGCGCTCGAGATCGGCGCGTCCGTGTCGCGCGCGGGTCGAAGGCTTCATAAAGAAAACGCATGGCGGGCGCGCCAGTGTAATCCCAATCTTCGGCGGCCGAACTCTCCCGCGCCGCGGGCGCGTTCGCTACGCTGCGAAAACCATGATGAATCCTCCCGACAAGAAGCCCGCGATCAAGACGGGGGCCCCCGACCACGAGGACGTGAACCTCATCCTGCGCCTCTATGAGCTGAGGCGCGAGCCGGTCATGCGCGAGGCCCGCCACTTCATGACCTTCGAGTTCTTCCCGAAGAGCCACGAGGAGGTCATGGGATTAGTTACATCCCGCCCATCCCAAGAATGCGTTCTATCGCCGAAGTATCGAGCTATTGGGAGATGGCGACCACGTTCGTGAACATGGGGCCCTCCACGAGGAACTCTTCTGGAACACCAACGGCGAAGCCATCTTTTCTTCGCCAAGTTCGAGCCCTACCCTCAGAGCGCGCGCAAGGAGATGGGGACTCCGCTGATGATGCTGCAGCTGGAGACGCTCATCCGCCGCCGCCCCGACGGGGCCGATCGCCTCAAGGCCGTGCAGGAGCGGCAGCGCAAGATCGTCGAGATGATCAAGGCGCGACGATAAGTGGCATTCGTCCAAGTCACCAAGCCCGGCAGCACCGGCTTCTTCGTCTTTCCCCTCGATGAGGAAAACCTCCAAGCCAAGATTCCGCACGATTGGACGCGCACCTATCCGCTCCCGGCCTTCGAGCAAATCACCGACCCGCGCACCTACAACCAACTCAAGTCGCGGGTCGGCTCGGGTCCTCTCACCGTCGTCGGCCTCTGGCCCGACGAGGCGGTCGTGAAAAAGTGGGAATTGATCGTCGGCGGCGAAACCTGCTTCTTCGTCACGAAAACCGGCCTCGTCGCCGCCGGCACGATCATCCACTCCGAGCGCTCGCGCGCCCTCGCCGAGCAACTCTTCGGCAAGGGCTCCCCGGCACCCACGAATGCTTGGTATTGCTCGCCGGCATGGAGGCGCTCGCGATGCCGCTCGAGCGCTTCCTCGAGTCGCTCGGGCGCAAGAGCCGCGCGCCTTTCAAGGGCTTCACCACGATCTCCCTCGACAACATCAAGAGTCTCGAAGATCGCCACGGATCGGTGTTTGGGTTCCTAGAGGCTGCGAAGGGGCGGCGCGAGAGCACGCCGTAGCGTGGGGTGGGTGGGGGTCGGCGCTCTGCTGCGCATGACCAAGGATCCGATTGTTACCATCCCGCCCTGCGCAGAAGCCGCGCCGACCTCACCCACCCCACGCTGCAGCGCGCGCCCGGCGTCGAACCCAACTATCTAGAAGCCTGAAGCGCGGAGGAATGGGATTCCGCATCCTAACGATCTCGCGACGACGACTCCGAGCATTCAAGTCGGTGATGCAGGCACATTTCCATGGCCATCCTGGACCCCGCTCGCGCCTCGAAGGCTCCCGCGAGCGCAACGCGGATCGTTAGGATCCAGTCATGACCGCGCGAGCGTCGGGGGTGGGTGGGTCGGCGCGGCTTCTGCGCAGGGCGGGATCGCAACAATCGCCGCCTTCGTTATGCGCAGCAGAGCGCCGACCCACCCACCCCCGGCGCTCGCCCCCTTCACGGACGGACGGCGGCGCCAGAGGTCGAGCTCGCGCTCGAGCGCCGAGGCCAAACGCAACAATGTGCCGTCGTCGTAGAGGCGCCCCAGAGGGTGACGGAGCGGGGCGTGCCGTCGTCGCGGAAGTCGCTGCGGATCGTGACGGCCGGGTGGCCCGTCATGTTCGTGAGGGCGTGGAGGGAGCCGTGGGCCGAGGGGGCCACGATCGCGTCGACGTTCGCGAATAGTTGGTGTGCGGTGTCCATGAATCGCCGGCGGAGACGGCGCGCCTGCATGAACTCGACCGCGGGAGGAGCCGGGTCGCGCGGAACAGATTGGGCCACGCCTGCGGCGCTTGCCACTTGAGGAGATCGTCCTGCGCCGTGCGGGTCATGTCGTCGAAGGCAGCCGCCGCCTCGACGCAAATGAGGAGATGGATCACATCGGCGTAGGGGCCGGCGGGCACCTCGATCGGCACGAGCTCGACCCCAACTTTCGTGAGCGCCGTGAGAATCTTGGCATCGCCCGCGGTGGCACGGCGCCCCTCGAACTCGCTCTTGACGTAGCCGACGCGGCGCTTCCCCGGCGGGAGGCCGAGGCGCGCGGCGGAGGGGCGGTCGACGGTCGCGGGGTCGTCGGCGTCGGGGCCCGCGATCGCCGCGAGGACCTGCGCGCAGTCGTCGACGGTGCGCGCGATGGGCCCGACCTTGTCCAAAGACCAACAAAGCGCCATCGCGCCGGAGCGGGGCACGAGGCCGAAGCTCGGGCGGAAGCCGGTGGCGCCGCAGCGGCCGCAGGGCGAGGCGATCGAACCCCAAGTTTCTGTGCCGAGGGCGAATCCCACCAATCCGGCGGCGACGGCCGAAGCGGAGCCCGCACTCGAGCCGCTCGAGCCCTGGGTGGTCTTGAACGGATTCTTGGTGGTCCCGCCGAACCAGATGTCGCCGTAGGCGAAGCGCGCCGAGCGAGAACTTTGCCAACAATACGGCCCCCGCCTCGTCGAGGCGCTCGACGACGGCGGCATTTTCGTTGGGAATCTGGTCGCGCCAGGGCTCGGCCCCCAGGTGGTCGCAATCCCCTTCGTGTCGAGGAGATCCTTCGCCCCCCACGGGATCCCGTGGAGCGGCCCGCGGATCTTGCCCGACTGGATCTCGCGGTCGGCGCGGCGCGCCTGCTCGAGGGCGCGCTCCTCGGTCAGCGTGATCACGCAGAGGAGCGTTGGATCGGCGCGCTTCGAGGCGCGCGAGGTAGAGGCGGGTGAGCGCTTCGGAGGTGATTCGTTGGCTTTGGACCCAGGCCGATAGTTGGGAAAGCGGCGCGAAGGCGATGTCGTCTTCTTGGGCGGGGAGCGGGGCCGCGGCGGCGGCAGCGGGCGCCGCCTCGCCGAGGTCCTTCGCCTCCTCGAACGGGCGCGGCGCGGGCTCGATCGGCGCGAAGACCTCCGCCGGCGCCTCGGCGTTGCGGAGCTTCGCCGCGCGCAGCGTGTCGTAGACCTTCAGGTTGTCACCGATCACGCGGAGGATCTGCTCGCGCTTCTTTTGTGTGAACTCGAGCGATGCCAACTTTTCCCCGCCGCGATCACGGCGACGTCGATCCCCGCGGGGACCGCCGCCTCGTCCTGCGGCTCGTCGTCGCGCGCCGGCTTCGAGGCCGGCTTGGTTTGGGGATCCTGGGCGAGCGCCCCCGCGAACGGCACCGCGATCGCGGCCCCTCCGAGCGATGCCAAGAATCGACGGCGGTCGGAGGTTTTTTCGTGGGAATGCTTCATGGGGAGCCTTCGGGGAGCGAGCGGACGATTTCGAGGAGCGCGTCGGCGAGGAAGTCGACCTCGTCGTCGGTGGTGCAGGCGGGAGGCAACAAATACAGGACGGGTCCGAGCGGGCGCAGGAGGATTCCCCGCGCGAGCGCGGCGCGCCGGAGCTCGAGGGCGATCCCGGCGAGGTAGCCGCCGCCTTGCGCGAGCTCGACCGCCGCGAGCGAGCCCACGCCGCGCACCTCGCGCACGCGCGGATCTTCGCGGAGCGGCGCTAGGCGCGCGCGCGCCCGCTCGCCGATAGCGCGCATCCGCGGGAGGAACGCGGGGCGCAATGCCAACGATAACGAGGCGAGCGCCGCCGCGCAGGCGATCGGATTCGCCGTGAACGAGTGGCCGTGGAAGAACGCGCGCGAGCGCGCCCCGATTGGAATTCTTGGTAGACCTCCTCGCGACAGAGGGTCGCCGCGAGCGGGAGGACTCCCCCGTGATCCCCTTCGAAAGGCACAATAGATCCGGGGCGACGCCGCGCGTGCTCGCAGGCGAACATCGCCCCCGTGCGGCCGAAGCCGGTCAGCACCTCGTCGGCGATCCAGGGAATGTTGGCATCGTCGCAAAGTTGGCGAATCCCGCGGAGGAACGACGCGGGGTGGATCCGCATCCCGCCGGCCCCCTGGAGGATCGGCTCGGTCACGACGGCGGCGACCGACGCCGCGCGATTCCCAAGTATCGTGGCGAGCGCCTCGAGCGCGGCGCGCGAGCCGGCCTCGTCGCCGGCCGACGCAGGGACCGGAATCCGCGCCACCTCGAAGGTGAACGGCGCGAACGGCTCGGTGAATGGCCCCGCGGCTCCGATCGACATGGCGCCGAACGTGTCGCCGTGGTAGCCCCTCCAAAGCCACGAATGTTTTTCTTGGTGTTCCGCGCAGCAGGTGCCACTGGATCGCGAGCTTGAGGGCCACCTCCACGGCCGTCGAGCCGTCGTCGGAGAAGAAGACGCGGGCGAGAGCCGCGCGGCGCGATTCCCAACAATCGCTCGGCGAGCTCGACGGCGGGAGGGTGGGTCGCCCCCGCGAAGAGAACGTGGTCGAGCGAGGCCGCCTGGCGCGCGATCGCCTCCGCGATCGTTGGCTCGCCGTGGCCGTGGAGGCAGGTCCACCAGGACGAGATCGCGTCGAAGACCCGGCGCCCGTCGGCGAGCGTGAGCCACGCGCCGCGGGCCGACACGACCGGGAGAACCTCCGGCTCGGTCGCGGCGTGCGAGTACGGATGCCACACGACGCGCGCGTCGCGCGCGGCGAGCCTCGCCCGAAAGTTGGGATTCACCGTTCGCCATCGATCCCTCAGCCAGCGCCGCCGGCCGCGTCGAGCGCGTCGAGGATCCGCCCGAGCCCCGAGGCGCGCGGCGGCCGCGAGCGCCGGCCCATCCAGGCTCGATAGTTGGGGAACGTGGAAGACCCGCTCGCGCGGCACGTAGCGCTCGAGGGTGGCTCGGTTTTTCTGGTGTTCGTCGCCGACGAGGACGAGCGCCACGGTCTCGATCCCGCGCGACGCGAGCGCCTCGAGAGTGAGGCGCGTGTGATTGATCGTGCCGAGGGAGGTGCGCGCCACGAGGACCACCGGGACGCCGAGCGCGGCGACGAGCGCGTCCTGCGAGGCGCCCTCGGCGAGCGGCACGAGGAGCTCCCCGCCCCTCCATCACCAAGGTTCCGTCGGAGGGAGCCCGTCAGCGCGCGGCAGCGAAGCCGTCCAGAATCTTGGGGATCGAGATCTCGACCCCTTCGCGCGCGGCGGCCTGGTGCGGAGCGATCGCCTCGGCGAACGCATAGGTGGGATTGGCGGCCGAGGGCGCGCGGCGCCGCGGCGAGGCGCACCCGCACCGCGGCCGTGTCGTCGTCGGCGCCGGAGCCCGACTGGACCGGCTTCCAATAGCGCGCCGCACCGCGCCTCACTTGCCAACAATACGAGCATCGACGCGACGACGGTCTTCCCAACATTCGTGTCGGTTCCGAGGACGGCGAGCCCATGGCGTGCCGGGGGCGCCGTCGCGCGCAGGCGCCCCCGCGCCGGGCCCAGGGGCGGCGCGCCGAATCGACGCCGCGAGCGCCGCCGCCGCGCGGTCGAGATCCCCGGGGTATGGTCCGCGTGGATCACCGCGCGGATCCCGCTCTCCCCGGCGGAACGGTCGGCGGCCGCACGACGCGAAAAATCGAAACCTTGGGATTGAGCTCCGCGGCCGCCGCGAGGGCGCGCCCGGATCGCCGATCCGAAGGAAGAGAATCGGGGTGTCCTGGGCCGCGACCTCGATCCCAGCTCCGCGAGGATCCCACGAAAACGCGCCGTATTCTTGCGAAGCGCCTCGCGCCCGGCGTCGTCGCGCGACACGAGCTCGATCGCCTCGGCGAGCCCGGCCGCCACAGCCGGCGGCGGCGCCGTCGTGAAGAGGAACGCCCGCCCGAAGTTCACGACCGTCTCGATCACCAACTTAGGACCTGCGATGAAGGCCCCGCCACGCCGAGCGCTTTACCGCCCGTCACGACCCGCGCGAGAATCTTGGTGTCGAGGCCGAGCTCGGCCGCGAGGCTGGCGCCCGCCGGCCCCAGGACCCCGCCGCGTGCGCCTCATCGGCCACGACCACCGCCTGAACTCCTCGGCGAGCGCCGTGATCGCGGCGAGCGGCGCCGTGCCCCCGTCATCGAGAAGACCGTGTCGGTCACGATGACGCGGCGCGGCGCGTCGCGCAGCGCGGCCAGCCGCGAGGCGAGCGCCCGAATCGTTCTTGTGGGGATACACCACCTTTCGCGCCTTCGTGAGGCGGATCGCGTCGACGAGGCTCGCGTGGTTGCGCTCGTCGGAAAAGACCACGTCGCCCGGGCGCAGGAGCGATCCCAACAATGCGGCGTTGGCTTGGCTCCCGCTCGGCATGAGGAGCGCCGCCTCGGCGCGGAGCCACCGCGCCGCCCGCTCCTCGGCGAGGCGATGGTTGGGATCGTCGCCGCCGAGCAGCCGCGCCGCCCGCGCCCCCGCCCCCGCCTCCGCGCGCGGCGCGCGCCATGGATTCCGCCACCTCGCCGCGCCCCGCCATCCCGAGCGTATCGTTGGTGACGAAGTCGAGCCCGCGGCGCGGCCTCGATCCGCCGGAGCAGCCCATCCGCCTCGCGCGGCGAGCGCCTCGCGCAGCTCGGCCAGGACGCGCCCATTCATGGCAACCCGTTATTGTTGGGATACGCGGGCCGCCGCGCGATCGCCCAATCCCAACTTTTCGAGGAGCGCCTCGTCGGCGTCCTCGCCGGGGTTCGGCGTCGTGAGCAGCCGGTCGCCGTGGAAGATCGAGTTCGCGCCGGCGAGGAACGCGAGCGCCTGCGCTTCGGGGTGAGCTCCATCCGCCCGGCCGCGAGGCGTACGCGCGCGCGCGGCATCAGGAGCCGCGCCGCCGCGATCGTGCGCACCAAAACCAAAGCGATCGGCGGCGGGGCGATCGGCGAGCGGAGTCCCCGCCACGCGCACGAGCCCATTCACCGGCACGCTCTCGGGCTGCGGATCGAGGTTCGTGAGCGTGTGGAGGAGGGAGATCCGATCCTCCTCGCTCTCGTCCAATCCCACGATTCCGCCGCAGCAGACCTGGATCCCCGCGTCGCGCACGGCCCGAATTGTGGCGAGGCGATCGGAGTAGCCGCGCGTCGAAATGATGCTTTCGTAGTGCTCCTCGGATGTGTCGAGGTTGTGGTTGTACGCGGTCAGCCCCGCGTCGCGAAGGCGCCAGCCTGCGGCGGCGTCAGCATCCCGAGAGTGGCAACAAACCTCCATTCCCAACTTTCCGACCTCACGCACCATCTCGACCACGCGGTCGAACTCGGCGCCGTCCTCCACCTCGCGCCACGCGGCCCCATGCAGAAGCGGGTGGCGCCACGATCCTTGGCATCGCGCGCGGAAGCCAACGTTTGCTCGACCGTCAGGAGCGGCACATCCTCGACCGCGGTCTCGTAGTGGGCGCTCTGGGGACAGTAGGCGCAGTCCTCGGGGCAGCCCCCGGTCTTCACGGAGAGGAGCGCGCAGCGCTAGCACATCCCGCGGATCATGGTGCTCGCGATGGACCACGGCCGCGTCGAACACCAAATCCAGGAGGGGGCGCCTGTATAGTTGGGAAACTTGCTCGCGGGTCCACATGGGGGCGAGTCTCGCGGGTGGGCCCGTCGAAGGAAAGGGGGCCGTTCGAGAACCTGCGAGCGGCGCGAGCGGTGTTTCGCCTCCGGCGAGAACCTTGCGAGCCAGTGCGCGAGCGGCGGGTCGCCTCGGGCGAGAACCTTGCGAACTAACAAAATCGGGCCCCGTCCTCCGGGGGAAGACGGGGCCCGCGGCAAGCAGGTGAAGCGATTCAAGGCGCTCCTCCGGTCCCACTCCATTACGGAATCCCCCACGCCCAGGTTTTCGGGGGAAAATCCGAATCGCGATTCGGAGGGCGGACACAGCGAAGCGCTAGGGCGAACACAGCGAAGCGCGAGGCGACGCAGCGTTAAGCGCAAGGCGGCGCGGCGCTCGCGCCGCCGCCGCCGCCGCCCGCCAACTCACAATGGAAACTTTCCTCGAGGGCGGCCGGATCGCCGAAGCGATCGAGGACACGCACCAGCTCATCGTGCTCCTTGCGGAGCTGCGGCGTGACCTCGCGATAGACATCCTCCACGAGCGCCCGCAGCGGCACCTTCGGCGCCTTCTCGTTCACGTCGATCGCGTCGTCGATCTCGCGCTCGAGCTGGCGCTCGAGCGCCGCGCGCCCGCCTCCGTCGAGCCAGCCTTTCCCCGTGAGGAAGCGTTCGAATCGATCGATGGGATCGCGCCGCCGCCACGCCTCCACCTCGGCGTTCTCGCGGTAGCGGGTCGGATCGTCGGACGAGGAGCGCCCGAGCATCCGGTACGAGCGGAGCGCGACGAGGCTCGGGCCGCCGCCGGCGCGCGCGCGATCGACCGCCCCCTTGGTCTCGCGATACGTGGCAAGCGCATCATTGCCATCCACGTCGACCCCGGCATGCCGTAGGCCTCGGCCTTCGAGCCGAACGACGGCGCCGCGCTTTGTTGGGAAGAGGGGACCGAGATCGCCCAGCCGTTGTCGATACAAACGAAAACGACGGGCACTTTCCAAACGGCGGCGAAGTTCATCGCCGAGTGGAACTCGGGCGAGGATGTGGCGCCGTCGCCGAGGTAGGCGCACATCACCGTCCGCTCGCCGCGGATCCGCGCGGCGTAGGCGGCTCCGACCGCGTGCGGGAGCTGCGTGCCGATGCAACCTCGACCACGACACGAAGTTCGTCGGCGCGTGCTGAAAATGGTTGTTCATTTGGCGCCCCTTCGAGGTGTCGTGGACGTTCAGGAACATCTGCCCCACGTACTCGATGAGTGGCATTCCGCGCGCGACGGCGACCTCCTTCGCGCAGCGCGGGGAAGATCCAATCTTGGGAGCGAACGCGAGCCCCGATGCGATCGTCGCCGCCTCGAGCCCCGCGGCCGTTCCCACGAAACCGATTCGCCCCTGGCGCTGCAACACCAACATTTTCGTGTCGAGGAGGCGCGTGAGGAGCATCGCGCGGAACATCCGGAGCGCGAGCTCGCGGTCGATCGGCGGGAGGACGGCGCCGGGGACGAGCGCCCCCTCGTCGTCGAGGATTCGCTGATAGATGGGGCGCTCACGCGGATGCCAACTTTACGCGAATGCTAACTCTACGCGAGCGTGAGCAGCGCGGGCTCTTCGAGGAGCTGTTTCAAGCGCGCGAGGAAGCGGGCGCCGGTCGCGCCGTCGACCAAGCGATGGTCGATCGAGCAGGAGAGCATCATGAACGAGCGGGGCTCGATCACTTCCTTGCCGTCTCGCACCACGATCCCGGCTCGCGCCGAATCCGGTGAACACCAAGAATCGCGACCTCCGGATAGTTGATGACCGGCGTCGCGAAGATCCCACCCATGTTTCCGGCGTTGGTGATCGTGAAAGTGCTCCCCTGGAGGTCGTCGATGGAAACTTTCGCGTGCGCGTGCGCTCGGCGAGCTCGCCGAGCCTCCTTGGCGAGCTGGAGGACCCCCTTCGAATCGGCGCGCTGGATCACCGGCACGATGAGGCCGTCGGGCGTGTCGACCGCGATGCCAAAATTGATCGCGCCGCGGAGCACGATCTCTTGTGTGGTCTCGTCGAGGGCCGCATTCATCGATGGGGTTCTCGCGCAGGCCGATCACGATCGCCTTCATGATGAAAGGCATATAGGTGACATGGATTCCGTGGGCGAGTCCGATGGCCTTCGCCTTCTCGCGGACCTTCACCAACTCCGTGACGTCGAGATCCTCGACAACCGTGAAGTGCGCCGCGCTCCGTTTGCTGCGCACCATCGCCTCCGCGATCTTCCGGCGAAGACCACGGAAAGGAATGCGCGTGTCCTCGGCGGCCGAGCCGATCGCGAGCGGCACGAATGGAAGTGTCGCGGCGGCGGCGGGCGCGCGGCGGGCGACACGGCGCTCGGCATCGGCGCCGCCGGGGCCTCCTCGGCCACCACGGATCCTAACTTTTCGGCCGATGCCAACTTTTCGATGTCCTCGCGCGTGACGCGGCCGTGGGGCCCGGTGCCGGGGATTTGTGTGATATCGACGCCGGCTTCGCGCGCCATCCGGCGCGTGGCCGGCGCCGCGAGAACCTTTCCGAGCGGGACGCTCGCGAGCGCCGCGGCACGGTTTCATTGGGATCGGAGCTTTTGTTGGCATCGCCGGCGCGGGGGCGGGGCGCGGCGGCGCGCTCGCGGCCACTGGCGTCGCTGCGGGTGCGGCCGGCGGCGCCGCGGCGCGCACCGGTGCGGGCGGAGCGGTGGGCTTCGCGGCGGGTGCCGCCGCGGGAGCCGGCGCGGCAGCACCGCCGCCGTGGCCCGCCAGGTTCGTCGAGACCTCGGCCTTCCCGTCATCGATGATGAAGAGGACGCTTCCCACTTTGACGACTTGCCCCACTTCGGCCTTCGTCTCTGCCAACTTTCCCGCGACCGGGCTCGTGAGCTCGACCGTCGCCTTGTCGGTCATCACCTCGACGACGGCCTGGTCGCGCGCGAGCACCGCGCCGGCGGCCACCGCCCACTTCGTGATCTCGCCCTCGTGAACGCCTTCGCCGATATCGGGTAAACGAAACTCGTACGTCATTTGGAATGTTGGGATTGGGTCGCCGTGGATCGTGAGCTGGAAATATGACTTGTGTCAAAATGCCAAGATTCGCTCGACCGCGTCGAGGACGCGCCGCGAATCGGGGAGGTAATAGTTCTCGAGCGCGTTGGGAACGGCGTGTCGAAGCCTGCGACACGGAGGACCGGCGCCTCGAGCGAATCGACCGCCTCCTCCGCGAGCAGCGCCGCGATCTCGGCGCCGACGCCGCAATACTTGGGCGCCTCGTGGACGATGAGGGCGCGCCCGGTCTTGCGCACCGAGGCGAGGACGGCCTCCTCGTCGAGCGGGAGGAGGGTGCGCAGGTCGATCACCTCGAGCGAGATCCCGTTTTCTTGGGATTTCTCGGCCGCTTGAAGGCACACAGGAACCATCGCTCCATAGCAAAAAACGGATATGTGGGATCCCTCGCGCGCGAGGCGCGCCTTCCCGATCGGCACCGTGTACGCCTCCTCGGGCACCTCCTCGGCGAGCGTGGGGTCGCGGTAGAGGCGCTTGGGCTCCATGAAGATCACCGGGTCCTCGCCGCGCAGCGCCGATAGCAACAATCCCTTCGTGTCGTAGGGGTGCTCGGGATCACGACGACGAGGCCGGGCGTATGGCAAAAATACGCCTCGCCCGATTGCGAGTGGTAGAGGCCGCCGCGGATGCCGCCGCCGTAGGGGTGCGCACGACGACCGGCGCCGAGTATTGGCCTCCGCTGCGATAGCGGAGCTTGGCGAGCTCGCTCACGATCTGGTCGAAGGCGGGATAGATGAAATCCTGGAACTGGATCTCGGCGATCGGGCGCAGGCCGTTCATCGCCATTCCGATCGCGGCGCCGACGATTCCGTCCTCGGAGAGCGGCGTGTCGAAGCAGCGCGACTCGCCGAACTCCTGCTGGATCTTGTCGGTCGCGCCGAAGACCCCACCTTTCTTCCCCACGTCCTCGCCGAAGACCACGACGCGCGGATCCTCGCGCATGGCGGTTCGGATTCCGTCGTTGACCGACGCGATCATCGTGAGCTTGGGCATGGAGGAGAGTTGGGGTTCCTTCGGTGGCTTCGTTGGGGTTCGTTTCGTTGGGATTCGCTAGAGCGGGAACTCTCCGGCGGCCTCGGCGCTGGCGCCGTGGCGCGCGAGGTGCTGGTACAGCTCCTCGCGCTGGCAGGCGCAGGCGCGGCGTCTCGGCCGCGAGCACGTCGCTGAAAATCGTGTCGATCTCGGGGCCGCCGACCGAAGCGGCCTCGTCGGCCGCGCGCTTCGACCTCGCGCTTCGCCTCGTCCCAGATTCTTTTTGCTTTTCCTCGGCGCCCAGCAGGCCGCGCTGCGCGAGCTTCGCCTCCATCCGCGCGATCGGATCCTTGGCGAGCGCCTCGCGGAGCCACGCCTCCTCGCGATAGCGACGCGGATCGTCGGAGGAGGAATGGCCGCCGACGCGGTAGGTCACGGCCTCGATGAGCGTGGGCCCGCCGCCGGCGCGCGCGCGCGCGAACGCCTCGCCGACCACTCGCCACATTTCGAAGAAATCATTGCCATCCACCACGACACCGCGCACGCCGTACGCCTTCCTTTGATGGCAAACGATGCGGACGCGGTTTGGCGCGAGGTGGGCACCGAGATCGCCCACTGATTGTTGTCACAAAGAAAAACCACGGGCGCCTTCCAGACTCCGGCGAAGCCGAGCCCAGAGTGGAAACCGTTGGTCGACGTGCTCCCGTCGCCGAAGCAACAGAGCGCCACGCCGCCGTCGCCCCGCTGCTGCATCGCGCGCGCGGCTCCCACCGCCTGCGGGATCTGGGTACCGAGCGGCGAGCTGATCGAAAACCCAACGAATCGGCTTCACGAAGGAGAAATGGACGGGCATCTGGCGCCCGCGCGAGCCCACGTCCTTCGCGTTGTTGAACATCTGATGGCACAATTCCAGCATCGGCACGCCGAGGGCGAGCGCCATCCCCTGCTGGCGATAGCTGGGAAAGAGCCAATCGCGCTCGGGATCGAAGTGGGCGGCGGCCCACGTGGCACGCCTCCTCCCCTCGCATTGGATCGTGAACCCAATTTTCACTTGGCGCTTGCAACACCACCATTTGGCGGTCGTAGGCGCGCGTGCGCACCATGTGGCGGTAGGCGCGCAGGCACTCCTCGTCGGTGGGCGGCGCGACGCGCAGCGCCGGGGGCGCCGTCTCGAGCGGGTTCACGCGCGCTCCTTTTCCGCCAGGATCGCCGCGATCTGGAACTCGCCGGCGCGGTAGGGAGAGCGCACGAGCGGGCCGCTCGCGGTCACCAAGAATCCGAGCTCGCGGCCGCGCAGCGCTCCAGTGCTCGAACTTGGCGGGCTCCACGTATTCTTGTACTTCGAGATGCCACGCCGACGGACGCAGATATTGGCCGAGGTCACGAAATCGACGCCCGCGGCGCGCAGGTCGCGCAGCGCCTGCTCGACCTCCTCGTCGCGCTCGCCGAGCCCCAGCATGATCGAGGACTTGGTAGAAGATCCCGGGGCGCAGCCGCTTCGCGCTCCGGAGCACGCCGAGCGATTGTTGGTATCCGCAGCGCGCGTCGCGGACGCTCGGTTGGAGCCGCTCCACGGTCTCGACGTTGTGCGCGAAGACGTGGGCCCCGCGTCGAGCACGCGCGCGACGCACGCCTCGTCGCCGCGGAAATCGGGGGTGAGGACCTCCACGTGGAGCGCCGGCGCCTCGGCGCGCAGGCGCCTGCACCGTCTCCGCGAAGTGCCCCGATCCCTGGTCCTCGAGATCGTCGCGATCGACCGAGGTGATCACCACATATCGGATTCCCCACGACGCGATGGCGGAGGCCACCTTGGCCGGCTCGTCGGGATCGACCACTCCCTTGGGGCTCCCCGCCTTCACGGCGCAGAAGTTTACATCCGCGGGTGCACAGCTCGCCGAGGGATCATCACGGTGGCGGTCCCACCACCCCAACATTCCCCGATGTTCGGGCACTGGGCCTCCTCGCAGACCGTGTGGAGGCCGAGGCCACGCAACTGTTGCTTGAGGCGCCCGTAGTCCTCGCCGCCGGGGCGCGGACCTTGAGCCAGGGGGTTTGCGCAGAGCGGGAGCTGCCGTCTGGAGGATCGGGAGCTCGAGGGTCTTGCGCGGCACGGTGCTGGGGATCGCTGGGCGGCGGATCGCGTTGGAGGGCGGTGAGGATAACCCAAACGGACCCCCTTCCGAAGCGGCCCGCCGCCGCCCCAGGGGCGCGCGCGGACCCGGAGGATCAGGAGGCGCCCGCCGGGGCATTCGGGGAGACGCGACCGCGATCGGCCGCGTGCGCGGAGGACCGCCATCAACGCCAAGAATCCCGCGGCGAGAGGCACCAGGGCGAGGGCCTTCGAGCGAAGCTTTCGCATGGAGCGAACTCGGAAGAACGTCTCGCGGAGCGGAGCGCTCTCCCGCTCGTTCGAATCGAGGGCGATGGCCCGCACGTAGAGCTTGTCGGCGTCGGGGGCGACCGGAATCTCCAACGTCGGCGTGTCGGAGGCGGGCACCGTTCGCGCGGTCGCCGTCGCGAGCGGCTTCGCGCCGACCTCGACCCGCCAGGATGCCACAGATTCGCGCGGCGACACGAACAGCCGCAGTGTGGACGGATAGTTGAAATCGACCGCGAGGTCGGCGCTCGCGAATGCCACCTTTCCTTCGCGCGGCCGCCTCAGATCGAACGCGAAGACAGGCCCCTCGCGCTCGGTCCAGAAGCGCGATCGCAAGTAACCCATCATCGCCGCGTGCGGATCCGGGTCGGCGGATCGTTGGGTTTGCGGCGGCACGAGGAAGAACCAAGTGCAAGGATAGTGGGCGCATTCGTAGCGCGAGAGGAAGGTCCGCAGCGCCTCCACGCTGTCGATCCCGGCGACCGCGGGGCGCGCCGTCTCCGCCGATAGCAAAGTTTCGCTGCGCTCATTGGTGGCAAACGACTCGCCGAACGCGACCCGCGTGCGGACGGCCGCGCCGAGCGCTTCGACGGCGCGCGAGTCGGCGGGGCCGGCGATCGGCGTTGCGGCGAGGAGAACGAGGGCAAGCGCCGCGGCGAGGAGCGCGCCCCCACGCGCCAAACGCGCGCGAGCGACCCCACGGCGAATCCCCAACCCAGCGCAATGCATGGAACGACGGGGGCGAGCGCGAGGACTCCGAGCCCGGAGCTGGCGAGCACCCGTGCGCCGCGGCCGATACCAACAATCCGGCCGGGATCGCCGCGCCGCGCCGCTCTTGGGCGAGGAGCCAGAGGAATGCCAACGATCCGATCGCGGCCTCGGGCTTCGCGAGCTCGGCGATGAGCGCCCCGAAAGCGGCCATGCGCGCGCCCCCATCCGGCACGCAGAGGTTCTCGGCGAGGAGCGAGCCCCCCACGAGCCGCTCCAGGGCCCCGAGGACGGCGACCGCGAGCAGCGCCGGCGCCGCGAGCGCGAGGAGAGCCGCGGGACGCCATGCCCCCGCCCGAATGCCACCATTCCGGCGATGCCGAGGATCACGGAGTCGAGGACGAATCGATAGTTGGCAAACGCGCCGGCGCACCCGGCCGCAATCGCGAGGACGAGCGCCCAGGGCGATCGCCGTCGCGCGTAGCGATCGAGGGCGCAGGCGAGGACGGCGGCCGCCGCCATTCCCAACAATCCCGTGGAGCCGGCCTGGGCGCGCGCGATCGGGCTCAATGCCACGAATGCGGCCGCGGCGAATCCGGCGCTCGTGCCCCCGCGCGCCGCCGCGATCGAGCCGACGGCGACCGCCGCGACGAGGAGCACCGCGCATTCGATCCACCGCGCCGCGATCCGCTCGTCGAGGCCGGCCGCGCTCGAGAGGGCGAAGACCCCCCAGGACAGGAGCGGCGGCTCGGTCGCCGCGATCCCCTCGGCGACCTGGACCGGCAGCGGCTGCGCGACGGGAACTCCCCGATTCCAAGAATCCGCGCCGCGTGAAGTTGCGCGCCGCGGCGATCGCGCACGAGAGATCGCCGGCGCTCGCGTCGCGGCCGAGCGGATGGCGGAGCTCGGGGACGCGCGAGAGCCACGTCAGGACGGCGACCGTGAGGACGGCGAGCGCCGATCCCAACCATCTTTGTTGGGATCGGTCACGGCGCGCGGCGAGGCGGCGGCGCAGCGCCGCCGCAAGACCGATGTGGGTGAGCCCCGGCAAGTGTGCGTGGCGAATCCCACTTTTCGCGAGGCAGCGCTCGCCGTCGCCTCCGGCGGCGACGACAATCGCCCCTGGGTGCGCCGCGAGCGCGGCGCGCACGAGGCCGGCCACGAGGCCGCGCGATCCGAACCAGAGCCCCGCCGCGATCGCCCCTTCCGTGTTGCGGCCGATCGCGCGCCGCGTGGGGCGGAACGGAATATTGGGAAGTTGGGCAGTAAACGTGGCGAGCGCGCGCAGAGGAGCCGCGGCCCGGGGGCGATGAGCCCCCATGAAGACGCGCCCCGGGTCACGACGTCGACGGTCACGGCGGTCCCGACATCGACCACGACGAGGTCGCGCGGGCGGCGCCGGGTCGACTCGAGCGCGCCGATCGCGTTCGCGAGCCGATCGGCCCCGACCCGATGCTTGGGTTTCGGGAGGATGCGCAGGCCGCCGTCGAGGTCGCGCGGGAAACGCCACACTCGCCCGCCGGTCGCCGCCTCGACGAGCCGCGCGACGCGCGCCGTTTCGCTGGGAACCACGCTCGAGAGGACGGCGCCGAGATAGTTGGGATCGGCCGCGGCGCGCCTAGCGCCGAGCGCGCGCAGCGCGCGGCCGATCGCGGCGCCGCTCCAGGGCGAATCCAACACCACGAATCCCCGAATCCGCGCGCCCGAGACGAGCGCCATCGACAGCCGCGTGTTGCCCAGATCGACCGTGAGGATCACCGGGCGGGATTGTAGCGAGCGCGCCCCGGCCGGCCGCGCACCTACGGAAGGTGATAGGTGATGTTCACGACGCGGCCGAAGCGCTCGACCGCCACCGTCACCGACTTCACGTCCGGGTTATCCTTGGCAAACGCATAGATGTCGGCCGTGGAGCGGATCTTCGAGCCGTTCACCCCCGCACGACGTCGTTCTCCTTGAGCCCGAGCTTCGAGGGGAGGGAGTTCTGGCGAATCGACTTCACGATCAGACCCTCGGGACGCTGCGTCTTGGGGTCGAGGTAGGGGGCCGTGTGGACGTCGCGGCCGATCATCTCGAGACCCTTATCTTTGGCAAGATCGCGGTCCTTCTCCGAGAGGATGTATTCGTGGGGATTGATCTCGCGAGTCTCGGGGATCGGCGCCGTCGACATCGGGCGCGACTCGGTGCCGTGCCCCGTCATCGCACCAGGACTGCGGGCGGGGCGCGAGGTCGCGGTCACGCTGCGCAGCTCCGTCAGGTTGAGGACGACTTCGGTGAAGTTCTCTTGGTCGTCCTTTTCGACCTTCTCGAAGATCGCGCGGCGCTCTTCGATGCGCTTCACCCGATAGGTGCGTTCGTAGGGCTTCGGAAACCAGGTCCCCGCCGCCAATGCCACATATTTCTTCGCGTCGGCGGGCGAGATCTGCGGATCCTTCCAATACACGATCGCAACGCTCTTCGCCGGCTCCTTGACGTCGATTCTTGTCATTCGAAGCCCGAGGACGTCCGCGAGAGGATTGATGTAAACATTCGTGGGCTGCGACTCGACCGGCTTCGACTCGACGGGGGCTTCGGCCTCACGCCCGAGAGATTCACGTTCACGAAGACGAAGTAATCATCGGGATTCTTCGTGATGCGATCCTTGACCTTCATCGGCGGGCGCAGCTCTTTCTTGATCTCGTCGGGCGTCGGAAACTTGGTCGCCGCCTGCCGCCCCCGAGCGCCACGAACGCAACGAACTTCCACACACAAAAACCGACCGCGAGAGCGGTGGCGGTCCACACCAAGTTGCGCGTCGTCGAGGCCTTCATGGGATCGTTCGATTCTAGCGGAGCGGATGCGCCGGAAAACCTCGGGCGCACCGCCCCACAATGGGCGCTGCGACGAGCGGGGGCCGGGGCTATTCCGCCCCAATCCCAACCTTCCTTTTTCGCGACCTGCTAGAGGCGCGTGCGCGGGGTCGGCTGGGCTCCGACGTTGGCGTCGTAGCGAATCCCCGACTGGATCCCACGCAACTGAAGCTTCAGCTCGTCGGGGTTGTCGGAGTTGGCGACCGCGTCCTCGTACGAGATGTTCCCCGCTTCATAGAGCGCGTAGAGGCTCTGGTTGAAGGTCTGGGTCCCGTAGTAGCCGCCCTCCTGAAGGGTCTTGGTGAGCTCCGGGGTGCGCCCTTCGTTGAGGATCTCGCGCACGGTCGGCGTCGAGAGGAGGAGCTCGCAGGCGGGGACGAGCCCCGCGCCGTCCTTGCGTCGGATCAAACGCAGGGAGATGACCCCCGCGAGGTTGAGCGATAGTTGGAGTCGCACGAGCTGGTGCTGGTGCGGCGGATAGAAAGTTAGGAATCGCTCGACGGTCTGGACCGCGTTGACCGTGTGCATCGTGGAGAGAACGAGGTGTCCCGTCTCGGCGGCCGCGATCGCGGCCTCCACGGTGTCGCGGTCGCGGATCTCACCAATGAAGATCACATCGGGGGATTGGCGCATGCACGCCTTCAATCCCTGCGCGAAATCGAATGTGTCGAGGCCCACCTCGCGCTGACTCACCACCGATAGTTTGTCTTCGAAGAGGAACTCGATCGGGTCCTCGATCGTGACGATGTGCTTGCTGGCGTTGGCGTTGATGTTCTCGATCATCGACGCGAGCGTCGTCGACTTTCCCGAGCCGGCGATTCCCGTCGCGAGGACGAGGCCGCGCTTTCGTTGGGAAAGGGCCTTCAGCTGATCGGCCGGAAGATTGAGGTCGCGGAAATCGGGGACCTCGCGCTTCACGTGACGCAGGACGAACGCGGGATTGCCACCCTGGCGGAAAGCATTCACGCGGAAGCGCCCGACCTCGGGGAGCTCAGAATGCGCAGTCGGCCTGCGCCTCGCGCTCGAAGTTGGCACGGCCGCGCTCGTCGAGCACCTGGGCGAGGACGCTCTCCGCAAAGTTGGGATCGATCCGTTCGTCCGAGAGGTAGCGGATCAGGCCATGCACACGCACGGCCGGAAAACCACCAGTCTTGAGGATCAGGTCCGATCCCCCTTCTCTCACCATCAACGTCAGAAGTTCGTCGAAAACGAGCATGGCACTCCCCGGAGGGCGCGGCGCCCCCGCTTCGTCCAAGATCGGCTCGAAGCGACTCCTAGCTGGACTTTCGCGCGCGCCGTGGCTGCAGGTTTCGACGGGGCGGCGGGCTCCCCGTGGCTCGGCGGGCCAACTCCGCCAGGAGTTCGGGGATCCCCGTCCCGTCACGGCCGAGATGCGAAAGGACTTCACGCGCCGCAGCTTCTTGAGGTGGGCGTCGAGCTCGTCGGCGTGGCGCTCGGACTCGTCGTCCTCGATCTTCGTCGCGACGACGATTCTTGGCTTGCGCCCGAGCGTGCGCGCGAACTTGGCGAGCTCACCCTGGATCACATCGAACCCGGCCCCCGGCGGTAAGTCGGCGAGCGCGCCGCAATCCACCAAATGGATGAGGTAGCGCGTGCGCTCGACGTGGCGCAGGAACCGATCGCCGAGGCCGTGCCCCTCGTGCGCCCCTTCAATGAGTCCGGGATGTCGGCGACGACGACCGAGCGTTCCAGTCCCAACGAAACGACTCCGACCTCGGGGACGAGCGTCGTGAACGGATAATTCCGATTTTCGGCCGCGCCGCCGAGATGCGGGAGAGGAGAGTCGATTTGCCGGCGTTCGGCAATCCGACCAATCCCGCGTCGGCGATGAGCTTCAGCTCGAGCTTGAGGCGGCGCCGCTCCCCATCGCGCCCCGATTCGGCGATCCGCGGGACCTGGCGAGTCGAGGTCGCGAAATGTTTGTTTCCGCGCCCGCCGCGACCGCCGCGCGCGATCACGACCCGCTGGTCGGGAATCTTGAGGTCGCAAAGAATATTGTCTTTGGCGGCGTCGCGGACGACGGTGCCGACAGGGACGCGCAGAACGCAAGATTCGCCGTCGGAGCCGTGGCGATTGTTGGATCCACCCGCCTCGCCGTCGCGGGCAATGTACTCGCGCTCGCGGAACGGATCGTAAAGCGTGTTGATCGATAGATCGGCGACGAGGATCACATCGCCGCCGCGGCCGCCGTCGCCGCCGTCGGGCCCGCCGCGCGGCACATACTTCTCCCTACGGAACGAGATCCGGCCGTCGCCGCCTCGCCCCGCGCGCACCTCGATCTTCGCCTCGTCGCGAAACCGGTTTTCCATGGCCCGCGGCGCTCGAAACTAACGAAACGGATTCCGCCGCGCGAGCGCGCCGGCGGGATTCGCTCAGTGGGCGGCCGCTTCGCCCGCGACCGGGTCGACGTGGACCTTGCGATTCGATTGGAAGCGAACGACCCCGTCGGAGGTCGCGAACAGCGTCCAATCCTTCGCAACACTAACATTCCGGCCGGGGTGGAAGCGGGTGCCCACCTGGCGAACGATGATCGTCCCCGCCGAAACACGCTGGCCGCCGAAGGCCTTCACGCCGCGGAATTGTGCGTTCGAATCACGGCCGTTGCGGCTCGAACCTTGACCTTTCTTATGTGCCATGGGACTGGGATACGATAGTTGGTGTTCTTGGAAGGTCTTCTAGGAGCTGTCTCTTGGATCTGTCTTCTTGGAGATGTCTCGTTGACGGACGCCCGGACGCCTCAGGCGCCCTGGATCTCCTCGATCGCGACGCGCGTGAAGTGGTCGCGCGCGCCCCAGCGCGCGCCGCTGCGACTTCCGACGCTTGTACTTGAAGACCACGATCTTCTTGCCGAGCTTTTCGCCCTTCACGACGCCGAGGACCTTGGCCCCCTTCAGCGTCGGCGTGCCCGCTTGAACTCCACCATCGCCCGAAATGAGTTCCACGTTGTCGAAGACGATCTTCGAGCCGGGCTCCGCCTTCCGAAGATTATCGACCCAGATCTCGATTCCCGGCTCGACGCGGAAGCGGCGGCCTCGATCATTGACGACGGCGTAGTTCGACATGGTTTGCGAGTGAAAAAGGGCGAAGAAGGTACAAAACGCCGGAGATCGACGCAACAGCGGAGCGCATAGACTGCCGCCCCCAATTCCCAAAGCATGAGGTCGTGACCGTTGGAAACCCCCTCCACTTCCTGACACCCGAATCCTTCGACCGCGAGTTCCTCGACAATCTCATCGACCGCGCTCGCCGGATGAAACATGGTGCGTCGAAGCGGCTGCTCGAGGGAAATCGCTGGGCCTCCTGTTCTTCAACAAATCGTTGCGAACGCGCACGTCGTTCCAGGTGGCGATGTTCCAACTGGGGGTCAGTGCGTGAATCTCTCGTCGTCGTCGGATTTGTGGGATTTGGAGCCGGAGGAGGAAAGGTGATGGATGGCACGGCGCAGGAGCACGTGAAAGACGCCGCGCGGGTGCTCTCCACCTATCTCGATGCGCTCGCGATTCGCACCGTTCCATTCGGGCGGAATTATGACATCGATCGGCGCGATGGCGTGATCACGGCGTGGGCGAAGCAGGCGCGCGTGCCGGTCGTGAACATGGAGTCGAACGTTCACCATCCCTGCCAAGCGATGGCGGATCTCATGACGATGCGCGAAAGCTTCGGCGAGCTGCGCGGGCTGCAGATCACGATCGCGTGGACGGGGAACCCCCAGCCGCAGAACGTGGGGCCCGTGAACGATCTGTTGCTTGCGGGGACGAAGTTCGGAGTCGACTTCACGATCGCCCACCCCGAAGGCTATGAGCTCGACTCGGAAATCTTGGCATCGGCGCGCGGCGAGGCCGAGAAGGCCGGTTCGAGGGTGCGCGTGGTCCACGACCTCACCGAGGGCTGCCGCGGCGCAAAGGTGGTGTACGCGCGGAGCTGGGCGAGCCTCGAGTGCTACGGCCAGCCGTCGGTGGAGGCGGTGAAGCGGAGCCGATTCCATAATTGGATCATCGACGGCGCGCGGATGCGCTCGACCAATGGTGGCAAGTTCATGCACCCGATGCCGGTGCGCCGAAATGTGAACGTGACCGACGAGGTGATGGACGGGCCGCAGTCGCTCGTCTACGAGCAGGCGGCCAACCGCCTCCACCTCCAAAAGCAATTCTGGCATCGTTGGTATCGGGCTGAGCTCGCGGCGCGTTGCGCGCGCGGTGATCCCAAGAATGGCGCTGCGCCATTACAACAATCCGCGCGCGCGCGCCACCCGGCCTCGCGCTCGAAGCCCTCGGGAAATCGATCGAGGGGCGATAGTTGAAGTCGCGCGCAGCGGCCGCGCCGGAGCAGGTCCACCCGGGCGCGTCGAGCTCGCGCAGCTTTGTCGCGGCTCACGATCGACGGCTTCGAGGCGATCCACGACAGGAGCTCGGCCCCCAAGGCGACGGGGACCGCCGCCGCGCGCGCGCACGGGGATACGCCGCGCCGTCTTGCCGACCGCCCGTTCGATCCCCGCGACCATCTCCTCGAACGTGGCGTCGCGCGGCCCCGGAGGAAATAAACTTGGTTTTCCGCGCTCCGCGAATCGGTGGCATCCACGATTCCGCGGGCGAGATCCTCGGCGTGAACCAAAGAATAGCGCTTCGTGAGGGACGCGCGCCCTCCCACGATCGGGATGAGCCCCGCGCGAATCTGGCGGAATACCAACAAAACGTCGCGGTCGCGCTCGCCGTAGACGATCGGCGGGCGGATGATCGTCCACGGAATGTTGGCTTTCGCGAGCTCCTCGACGGCGGCGCGCTCCCCGCGAGCTTGCTCCGGCCATAGGCGGAGACCGGCGCGCAGGGATCGGACTCGACGCGCGGGCGGTCGCCCGAGGGACCCGCGGCCGCGAGCGACGACACCAGGACGAATCGGCTCGGCCGCGGATTCGCGCTCGCGGCGGCGCGGGCGAGGCGGCGCGTCCCTTCGGCGTTCACTTCCATGTATTCGCGTTCGTTGCGCCCCTTCGTGAGCCCCGCGACATGGAGGACGACTTCGGCCTGTTCGCACGCGCTGCGGAGCTTCGATTCGTCCGTGAGATCGGCCTGGACCGAGTACGAGAAATCCCAACCCTCGAACGTGACGCCGACGACCGGACGCCGAAACAGCGGGAGAATTGAGGCGCCGCGCCTCCGGAGCTCGACCGCGACATGGCTTCCCACGAATCCCGTGGACCCCGTTAGGAGTGTTCGGTGGCGCGGCAGGCCGCGAGGGCTGGTGGAGTCGGTCATGCTGGTCCCCAATCCGTTGACTTGACCAGGGGTCGTCCCTAACGTACCGGCGCAAACTACCTCGTCGAAGCCCTTCCGCAGGTAGAATCCCAACCCAAGTAAGCGGCCGAACTCTCGGACGTCGCGTGGACCTATTTGAAAAAGTGCTATCGGTTCGAAGACTACCGCCGCGCGGTGGAGTCGGGGCTCTATCCCTACTTTCGCGCGATTGCGGATAGCGACGCAACCGAAGTCACGATCCAGGGGAAGCGCCTGGTGATGGTGGGTTCCAACAACTACCTCGGACTCACCCACCACCCCGAAGTCATCGAAGCCGCGATCCGCGCCGCCAAACGTTACGGATCGGGCTGCACCGGCTCGCGCTTTCTGAACGGCACTCTGGAGCTCCACGAGGAGCTCGAGTCGCGGCTTGCCAAGTTTCTCCAGCGCGAGGCGTGCCTCACATTCTCGACCGGATTCCAGGCCTGCCAGGGGTCATCTCGGCGATCGCCGGGAAAGACGACCTCATCTTCTGCGACCGCGACAACCACGCCTCGATCATCGACGGCACGCGCCTCTCGTTCGCGAAGACGATCAAATACCAACATAACGATATGGGGGATCTCGCCGAGAAGCTCGAGGCGGCCCCCACGAATCGCGGGAAGCTGATCGTCGCCGACGGCATCTTCTCGATGCTCGGCGACATCGTGAAGCTCCCCGATATGCATCGCCTCGCGAAGCGCTTTGGTGCCCGCATCCTCCTCGACGACGCGCACGCCTTCGGAGTCTTGGGTTTGAATGGGCGGGGCACCGCAGAGCACCACGGGCTCGAGAAGGAGACCGACCTCGTGATGGGGACCTTCTCGAAATCTTTGGCTTCGATCGGTGGCTTCGTGGCGGGCGACCGCGAAGTGATCGACTTCCTCAAGCACAAGGCTCGCTCGCTCATCTTCAGCGCGTCGCTGCCGCCCGCGTCGGCAGCCGGTGTGATCGCGGCCCTCACGGTGCTCGAACGTGAGCCGGAGAGGCGCGCGCGCCTCTGGGTGAATGCCAACAAAATGCGCGCGAGCCTGCGCGCGCTCGGACTCGATACCGGGGATTCCGAGACGCCGGTTGTCCCCGTGATTCTTGGGGATCAGGAATACACGTTCCGATTCTGGCGCCAGCTCTTCGAACGCGGCGTGTTCGCGAACCCAGTTTGCTCGCCGGCCGTCCCCGCGGGGATGGATTTGTTGCGTACGAGCTACATGGCGACGCATACCGACCAGCAGCTCGCGTTCGTGCGCGACCAGTTTGCCGCAGTGCTCGAGCAGATGGGCGCGCCCCCGCGCACCCTCGCGACCCAGCGCGCCGCGATTCCGCGGGCGCCGGATCGCAGCGCTAACTGGCCAGCAGCGTTCGCCTCTGAGCTACTTCTTCCCGGAGGCTCCGCGAGGAGCTTCTTCATGTCGGCGTTGTCGGGAAACATCGAAACGCCCTTCTGCCAGGTCTCGACGGCTTTGTCGGACTTTCCTTGCTGTTGGTACATGTTGCCAAGGAATAGGTAGGTCTGCGCGAACTCGGGCTTCGTCGCGCCCGACTCCTCCTGCTGTTTCTTGAGGATCTCAGATTGGCTCACGGCCTCCGCCTGTTTCCCAAAGATCGGCGGCCAGAAGGAGAGCCCCACGGCCTTCGAGAAGCGCGCGTCCCAATGATTGGGATTCAGCTCGAGCGCCTTGTCGAGATTGTTGTCAGCCATCATCGCCCACTTTCCCTTCTCAGGCCCGTCAGTCACGGTTTGCAGCTTTTCGAAGTAGGCGTGGGCCAGCTCGCATTGGGCGTCGGCGCTCCCGGCATTATCCTTGGCATTCTGCTCGATCGACGCGATGACCTCGTCCATGAGGCCCGCTTCCTTGATCTGGGCCCAGACTTGGCGTCGCTCCTCATAGGGCTTTTGTTTGTCTCGCAACGCGGCGAGGAACGCCGTCACTTGGGTGGCCCTCTCCCTTTCTTGGGAGTCACGGCCCCCTCGACGGCCACTTTGCTGGCGCCGGCCGCGCCGAGTTCGCCGGCGTGCGCCGCCATCCAGCGCGCGATCGCGTCGTCGATCTCGGATCCCGAGATGCGTGCGCCCGCAGGAGCCGCGACCGCAGGCTGCCGATTCTTGGCATCGGCGATCTCCTTCTTGAGGTTGGCGATCTCATTTTCTTGGTGTTGGAGCTTCTCGCGGAGCTGCTCGGTGGGAGGGGCTGCTCGCCTGCGCGCGAGGTGTCGAGGAGCTTCACGGTGAGGGCCGCGGCGCCGGCCGAGAGGACGACGGACGCGAGGATGACTGCGATCGGTTTCATGTCGGACATTGGAAAAGTTGGGAAGTGTGTGGGGTGGCGAAAGCGTGGGCGCGGGTCACGGCTGGGCGGTGATCTCCAACGCGTGGGTTCCCGGTCGCGCGGCGTCGATGGATCCTTCGCCAATTTTCTTTCCATCGCGCTCGATGACCGCGCGCCAGACGCCGAGGCGCGCGCCGCGGGCGACGAAAGCGCCGGCCGCGTCGGTGGTCTGTGGCGGCGCCGCGAACGGAGTCTCGACCCCGCCGCATCGAAGAATCGAATCCCAACATTCGCGACGGGCTTCCCGGAGGCGTCGCGGACGCGCGTGCGGATCTCGGCCCCGGGGCCGAGGCGAACGACGAGGTCCTTCCCTGCGCTCTCCGATCCCACCGAAACGGCCGGGAGCCGCTCGAACGCATAGTCGCCGCTCGTTGCATACACGATCACGTCGTAGCCGCCGTTGGAAATGTGGGGAATCGCGAATTTCCCCGACGAGTCGGTCTGCACCTTGGCGACGAACTCCGTCCGGCCGGATGCGTCGGAATGCAATAAAACGACGACAGCGCGAGAGAGGGGAGGCCGGTCGCGGCGTCGCACACGAGCCCCGACATCACCCCGCGCTTCAGCACATAGTTGGCTTCCTTGTCGGACGCCTCGGGGACGTCGACCTCGCCGAGCACGATCACGTCGAGACCGAAAGCGGTCGCGAGGCAAATGCGATAGCTGGTCGAATCGATGTCGTTGAACTCGTAGCGCCCCTCCGCGTCGGGGACGGCCGCCTTCCAGGACATCTCGCCCGTGCCCTGGAATACGGTCGGCATGATGCCGATCGTATACTTGGGATCGAGCTCCACGCCCGCGGACTCGATCCTTCCGTACAGACGCGATTTGTGGTGAAGCCCGCCGAAGTCGAGCGTCGTCCATTGGCCGTCTTGGACGGTGGCGGGCTTGACGACGCCCTCCCCGCCGGATGCGACGTCGCGCGCGACGCCGGCTCGTGGAGCTCGACGTACACCGCATGGAGGCCCGCGCTCAGATTCTTGAGTTCGTAGGTTCCATCATGGTTGGTCTTCGCCTGCGAGACCGTGACCGGCGCATTCGTGCGGACGATGTTCATGGCAGCGGATACCGTGATCCCGGGGAGTGGCGCGCCGGTCGAGGAGCGCACCGTTCCTCGGATTCCGCCGCCATGTTGCATCTTCCAATACGACACCGGACACGTCCCGGCCGACCGCCAGCGGAATCGGGTCGCTCCAGACCGGGGCGAAGCCCGGCTTCGAGGCGCGCAACTGTTGAATCCCCGCGCTCAAATGGAGGAAATCGAACGCGCCGTCGGCGCGGGTCGTGAGGCCGGTAGCGCCCTTCTCCGGGAGCTGCGCGAGCGAAGACCACAAATAACTGAGCGGCGTGTCCGACTCGCTCAGGACGATCGCTCCATCGATGGGCTCGCCCGTCTCGGCGTCGACCACGCGGCCGCGGACGCGCCCGCCGCGATCCAGCTCGAACACCAACGATTCCGCCGGCGCGAGCTCCCCACTTCGATCCCAACTTTCCGCCCCGCGGCGAAGCCGGAGGCCAAGGCCGTGATCGAATACCCGCCGCTCGGGAGCCCCGCGAGTTGGAATCGCCCGTCGGGGTCGTGGACCTCGCGGACGACCGCCCCCGGCAGCGCCGGCAAGCGGGTCTCCCGGAGGGCCACGATCGTAAAATCGGGGACCGGAGCGCCCGTGGCGCCGTCGACAACGCGGCCGGATAGTTGGGTTTTGGCGGCCTCGGGCCCGGCGGCCATCCGCGGCGGCCCACCGGGTTCCGAGTCGGGGCGCGAACCCGCGCCCGCCCCCGCGTCCTCGCGCGTGGGGATGCCGACGCCGGAGCCGTTCACGCCCGAAGGCCCGCCGTCGAAGTTGGTATTCCCGAGGCGCACGCCGCCACGGAGGTCGGCTCGGAGGTCGACGCCGTCCCCGCTCGCGCCACCGGCGCGCGACGCGCTCCACCAATTGCGACTCCGACCCCAATCAAGAGCGACGCGGCGAGCGCGAGGCCCGCCGCGAGTCGCCAATGGCGCGCGGACGGGGACGCGCCGACGCGCATCACCAACAATCGGCAAAGCTCTTCGCGGAACTCGGCGCGGCAGGGGGCGGGCTGGTACGCGTGACGCAGGAGACGCGAAATGTTGTATTCGGGGATCGTCATGCGGCTCACGGCAGCTCTTCTCCGCGCCGCTTCGCGAGCAGCTCGAATACCCGTGCGAACGCCACGCGCGCGCGGGTCAGAAGCGATTCCGTCGCCTTCGGGGATTTGTGCGTTCGCTCCGCGATCTCGTTCACGGGCAGCTCGTCGACATACTCTGGCGATCAGGACATCGCGATAGTTGGTGGGGAGCGACGAGAGGGTGGCCCCCACGAGGTCCTTCGTCTCCTTCAGCTGGAGCACCTCGTCGGGGGATCGGCTCGCGTTCGACCTTCGAGAGGATCGCGTCGATCTCGAGGAGGACTCGTCGAGGATGTCCTCGATCGAGCGGACCCGGCGACGGCGGCGGTGCTCGCGGATCTTATTCTTGGCAATCCCGCAAAGCCAAGTCTGGATCGTGGAACGCCCTCGAAGTGGCCGAGGTGGCGTACGCGGTCGTGAGGGTGTCCTGGACGACCGTCTCGGCGAGGTCGCGGTTGCAGCCGACGCGGTAGTAGGTGATCTGTAGAGGCCGTCGAAGACTTGCCGGAAGAGGGTTTCCGCGGCCTCGCGATCGCCGCGCAGGATCCGGTCGCGAATTTGGAGCTCGGGTAGGTTCTGCAAGATCACGGGGGCCGTCAGGCGTCGGTCGGACGCCGCAACGGCCCTCAGGGTGTGATCGAACGAGCTTCCTTCGCGCTAAAAACGCGAAGGCGGCCGCTAGTTCGGCTTGTGCTTCGGCCGGCTGGGCGTTCCCCCTCGGGCTTGCGATGGGGACGGCTCTCCGGCTTCTCGGTCTTGGGTCGATGGGGCGCCGGCTTGACTCCGGGTGCCGCCGCCGGGGCCGGCGTGGGCTTCTTGCCCTGGGCGTTCGGCCGATTCTGGCCGGCGGGCGGATTCTGACCGCCACCCGGCGTGGGCGAGCCGCCCTGGGCCGACAAGAAAGCGGCTCCCAACACGAACAGGGAGCCGGCAACGAACAAACGGAACGGAAGCGAATGCGACATGGAAATGGTGCCTACCGGCTGAGATATGTGAACTTTCCGCGGAAAGGGCGCCGCCAACATCACAAGCGACGTCGAGTTTCGCAAAGTTTTTGACGAACCCCTCGGCGAAATGTGCCGAGGGGATTGTCGCAACCGCACGACACTTCGCTGCGCGACATCAGCGGCGTCCACCGCGCGAGAGTTGACGAAGTACGTAAGGAAGGATTCCGCCGTGCCGGAAATATCTCGATCTCGCGCGGCGTATCGATCCGCACGCGCGCCTGAACTCGCTCGGCGCGGATCCTGGCGATGGACCCGGACCACGAGCTCGCGCCCCTTGGCGAATCGCGAGGCGATCCCGTGCGCGAGGCCCACGATGTCGAGCGTTTCGTTCCCCGGAGGCCGAGGCTCTCGGCGCTCTGGCCCGCGAGGAATCTGAGCGGCAGGACTCCCATCCCAACTAAGTTGCTCCGGTGGATCCGCTCGTAGCTCTCCGCCACCACCGCGCGAACCCCAAGCAAAGCGGGTCCCTTGGCCGCCCAGTCGCGGGACGAGCCCGACCCGTATTCTTTGCCTGCGAGGACGACGAGCGGGGTTGCCTGCTCGGCGTAGAGCATCGCGGCGTCGAAGATGGATAGTTGGTCTCCGCTCGGCTGGTGGAGCGTGACTCCCCTTCGACTCCCGCCACCATCCGGTTCTGGATCCGCACGTTCGCGAACGTGCCGCGCATCATCACCTCGTGGTTGCCTCGCCGCGCGCCATAGAGTTGAACTCCGCAGGGGCACCCCGTGCGCCTGCAGATATTTCCCCGCGGGCCCATCGGCCTTGATGCTCCCGCGGGCGAAATGTGGTCGGTCGTGATGCTGTCGCCGAATATCGCGAGGATCCGCGCGCCTATCACGTCGGCCACGGGGCGCGGCTCGCGCGGCATGCCGGCGAAGTACGGCGGATTTTTCACATAGGTGGACTTCGGATCCCAACGATAGGTGTCGCCGTCGGGAACGCGGAGCGAGCGCCACGCGTCGTCTCCCTCGTACACATTGCCATAATTGCGTTCGAACATCTCCGCCTGGACGCAACGCGCCACGGTGTCGGCCACTTCCTTCTGGCTGGGCCAAATATCCTTCAGGAAAACGGGCTTCCCGTCGTTCCCACTCCCAGCGGATCGCGCGTGAGATCCACGTCGACCCGCCCCGCGAGCGCGTACGCCACGACCAGCGGCGGCGATGCCAAGTAGTCTGCGCGCACCTGAGGGTGGACGCGCCCCTCGAAGTTGCGATTGCCGCTCAGGACCGCGGCGGCCACGAGATTCTTGTCATCGATCGCGCGCGCCACGGACTCGGGAGCGGCCCGCTATTGCCGATGCAGGTCGTGCAGCCGTAACCCACCAAATGGAAGTTGAGGGCGTCGAGGGCGGAGGTGAGGCCGGCGCGCGCGAAGTAGTCGGTCACGACTTTCGATCCGGGCGCGAGCGAGGTCTTCACCCACGGTTTCGCGCGGAGCCCCTTCTCGACCGCCTTCTTCGCCAACAATCCGGCGGCGAGCATGACCGACGGATTGCTGGTATTCGTGCAGCTCGTGATCGCGGCGATCACCACCGAGCCGTGGTCGATTGGAGCGCGCTCCCCTCGGCCTTCGCGGCGGGCGCCGCAGCCTTCTTCTTCGAGGCGGCCAGGATCCCCGGCAGGGAATCGAGAAAGTTGGCTTTGACGTCCGCGAGCGCCACGCGGTCCTGCGGGCGCTTGGGCCCCGCGAGGCTCGGCTCGACGCTCGAAAGATCGAGCTCGAGGAGATCGCTGTACTCGGCCTCGGGCCCCCATCCGATCCCAACAATCCCTGGGCGCGCCCCAACAATCCCTGGGCTCGATAGTAGGCTTCGACGAGGCGCACCTGCGCCGCGGGGCGGCCGGTGAATGCCAAGTATCGGAGGGTCTCCGCGTCGACCGGGAAGAGGCCGCAGGTGGCGCCGTACTCCGGGGCCATGTTGGCGATCGTGGCGCGATCGGCGAGCGGGAGGGCGCGCACCCCCGGCCCGAAGAACTCGACGAACTTCCCCACCACGCCGCGCTTTCGCAACAGTTCCGTCACGCGCAGAACCAGATCGGTGGCGGTCGAGCCCTCGCGGAGCGCGCCGCTCAAGCGCACACCCACCACCTCGGGGATGAGCATCGTCGAGGGCTGGCCGAGCATCGCGGCCTCTGCCTCGATCCCCCGACTCCCCAGCCGAGGACGCCGAGGCCGTTGATCATCGTTGTGTGGGAATCGGTCCCGACGACGGTGTCGAAATACGCATCGTTGGTTGGGTTCACCATCACCCCTCGCCAAGTATTCGAGGTTCACCTGGTGAACGATCCCCGTGTCGGGGGACGACCTTGAAATCGGTGAAGGCCTTCTGCCCCCAACGCAAGAATGCATAGCGCTCGCGATTGCGCGCGAACTCGATCTCGGCGTTGCGTGCGAACGCGTCGGAGCTGCCGAAGTGATCCACCTGGACCGAGTGATCGATCACCAACTCCACCGGCTGGAGCGGATTGATGGTCTTGGGATCTCCCCCAATTGGCCCATCGCGTCGCGCATCGCGGCCAGGTCGACGATCGCGGGGACCCCCGTGAAATCCTGCATCAGCACGCGCCCCGGCATGAATGCGATCTCCCGCTCGGGGACTTTCTTTGCGCTCGCGCCGGCGAGCGCCTCGATGTCGGCCGCCGTGACCACCTCTCCGTCCTCGAGACGCAACAGATTCTCGAGGAGGACTTTCCACGCATAGGGCATCCGCGCGAGGCGCTCGACGAGCGCCGGTTTTTCTTGGCAATCGCATCGAGGCGATGGATCGAGAGCTCGCGCCCGTCGACCTCGAGGGCGGCGCGCGATTCAAACGAGTTTTTCATGGCTTTGATTGAATTGGTTCGTTGAGTTTGGATTTGAGATACCTCGATATCGCTATCCGGAGCGCTGGCCCCGTGAAACCAGATTACCAGCGCACGGGCGCCGGCTCACGGAGTCGCGACGAGCCCCTCGGCCTCGGCCAGCGACCTCGCGACCGACCGAATCTCGTCGGGAGAAAGCTTCCAAAGTTGGGGAAGGATCGCGTGGTCCCGCTCGATGGCTGGGAATTCGCCGCGCTCCATCCGGCGGTCGACCTCGAGGACGAAGGAACGCGTCAGCTCCGCGAATCCCTCGAATGCGGCGGCGCGCTCTCGGGGCGCTCGGCGCTGCGAGCCACCTCCGCCAGCGAAAGCTCGGGGTCGGCCGACACGCACATCGATGCGAGCTCGGCGCGCATCTCGAGGCGCGCCTCGATCGCGTCGGGCGAGAAGCCGCTCGAGAAGAGCCACGCCACCACATGGTGGACATTCAGGAGGAGCGGGAGAGATTGTTGGGCATCGGCGAGGTGGCCGTATTCGTGGTCTCGCACCCCGGCGAGAACGCGCGGCGCGAGCGGGCGCGGATCGCGCGCGGCCGCGCGGGCGACCAGCCGCCGCGAGAGGTCGAAGGTCTCGTCCGCGGCGATCCTCTCGGCGCGATTCTTAGCAATCGGCAATCGTTGGTGTTTCCACCGGGGGCCGGCGACGTGAGCGAATCGCGCTGCTCCTCGATCTCGCGCGCCGCCTCGTCGATCGGATCGAGGACGAGGAAGACGCTCCCCGGCAGCGTGGAGCCGGCGAATCGGGCGCCCACGGTCTCCAATTGTGTGAAGAGGCTCGAGCCCTCGCCGAGCACCTCACGTCCCTCGTAGGGACGTCCGAGGATCGTCCCCTTCACCGGGCGCGCCGCGACGCGTCGCAACGCAAACGCCTCCACCGGACCCCACAATCGCTTCCCCAAACGGATCTCGTACCCGTAGCGATTCAATAGTTGGGGAAGGCCGGGGCGCTCGGGTCACCATCCATCAAATATCCCATCGGAAAATAGTCATGGACCCGCGATCCCTCGACCGGATCGAACCCCAACGAATCGCGCCCCAGCACGCGCAGCGGCTCCAACGCGCCCGTGAGGCTGAGGCTCGGCCTCCCCTTGCGCCGCAGCTCTGAGCGCATGCGCGCCAGGAATCGGCGGAAGCCCGCCGTGCTCACCCGAAACTCGGCGATCTCGGATCCGGAGAACCCAAGATTGGAGGCCTGGGCGCCGAGCTCCGAGGCCTCGTCGATCCAGCCCGCCGCGGCCGCGGCCTTCGCGAAGGAGAACACGGCGGCGCCGTCGCGCGGGAAGGCCGCGGCCCGCTCCGAAGCGATCAAAAGCAAACTTTCCTCGGGAGCCACCGGCGCGTCGAACCCCGCCGCGAACTCGGCGAGGAGCTCGCGCTCGAACTCCACCGAGCCGCGGTAATCTTGGTTTTGGATCCGCGCGAGCCGGAGCGCCCGGATCAAAGTTGGGGATCGATCCCCGAGCGTGCGCGCCCGCTCCAGCGCGCCGAGGGCCTCGGAGCGCCCTCCCCGCCGACCAGGCGAGCTCGGCGCGCAGCCGCGCGTGCGCGATCTCCAACTCCACGGAATACGGGCCGCGCTTCTCGACGCGGGCGAGCGCGTCGTCGATGCGGTCGCGCGAGGTCTGCGGCAGGGCGCGGCGCACGGCCTCCGCGAGCGCAAACGTCACGCTCGGAAAACGCAACAAATCCTCGCCCCGCTCCTCGATGAGGGCGCGCGACGTGAGCCCTGCCACCGACGACGTGTTGGCCTCGAGGATCAGATGGCGGATCGCCAACTCTCCGAAGGCGGGCTCCTCGTCGTAGAAGCGGGTGAAGCCGTCGAGGAGAAGCGCTTCCCAACCATACGGGTCCCCGCGTTGCGCGCGCTCCGGATGACCGAGAGGAGCGGATCGGGCTCGCCAGGCAGGAGCGCCGCCGACTCGCGCGCGTACGCGAGCCCCTCGCCCGGCCCGACAAAATCCTCGCGATAGTTGGCAAGCCCCATCCGCGCCCACCCATACCAAGGATCGAGCTCGAGGGCGCGCTGGAGGCTCGCGAGGCGCGCGACGCCGTCGCGCACGCGCGACATCAGATAGTTGGCTTGGGGCGAATCCGGGTGGCGCGCGAGCTCGATCTCGGCCTCGGCGAGCGCCTCCTCGCGCCGAAAGGTGGCGATCTGCAGATCCTGGAGGCGCCGGCGCGCCCGCACGAACGACGGGTCGATCTCGATGGCCTCGCGGAGATAGCTCTCGCATTCGTCGGCGCGTCCGCGGGACAGGGCGTCGTCGGCGGAATGGTAGCAGCATTGGACGCGGCCTCGAGCGGGCGCCTCCGGTCGGCGTGGCGCGAATAGCGGTCGGCGCCGCACGCCGCCAGCAATCCCAACCAAGCGCAGGCGATCGCCCGGAGACTCACGCCCCCTCCTCGAGACCGAGGAAGCCGCCGATCAAGACGTCGTCTCCGACGCGCTCGACGTGGATCTCCTCGAGCGCTGCGGCGAGCGCCATGGCCGGCGCCTCGGGAGCCCCGGCGGGAGCGGCGGGCGCGGCGGGCGCTCCCGCGATCTTTGGGGCGACGAATACCAACAATTGATCGACGAGCCGCGCGGCGCAGCGCCCCACGAGCTCGGAGCCCGACTCCACGAGCAATCGACGGATCCCGAGGGAATGCAAAGTTTCCATCGCGGCCGCGAGGCTCAAGCGCGGGGCCGACGCGGGCGACCCGGCCTCGGGGGCCACGTCGATCACCTGAACCCCAACTTTCGCGAGCGCCTTCCGGCGGTCGATCGGCGCCGTGGCGAGCGTCAGGATCCAGGTCGGCGCGGAGCGGTCGATCGCGACGCGCGACTCCACGGGGGTGCGAAGCAAAGAATCGAAAATCACGCGCGCGGGCGGCTTCGAAAGCAACAATTGATCGCGGCAGGTGAGGAGAGGGTCGTCGCGCAGCACCGTGCTCACCCCGACCGCCACCCCTCGCATCGCCCGCGCAGGCGATGGACGCGCGCGCGCGACTCTTCGCCGCTCACCCATTTCGAGTCGCCGTTCGAGAGCGCGGTGCGGCCGTCGAGGGTCATGGCCCACTTGGCGACCACCCAGGGGCGGCTCGCTCGAGCGCCCGCAGGAACGGCCGGTTCTGCGCGCGGAAGCGCGCGTCCCCTGGAGATGCGCCACCTCGACGCCGTGGTCGCGCAGGCGCGAGATCCCGCGCCCCGCATGATTGGGATTGGGATCGACGGCGCCGAATCCCAACCATCGGATCCCGGCGCGCGCGATCGCCTCGGTGCAGGGGGCGTTTTTCCGGCGGTCGAGCAGGGCTCGAGGGTCACCAACAATCCGTCGGGCTTCTGGCCGGTTTTGTTGGCATCCTCGAGCGCCGCGATCTCGGCGTGGGGGCCGCCGTACTCGGCGTGGAAACCGCGGCCGACGACCCGCCCTCGCGCGAGCGCGAGCGCGCCCACGCGCGGATTGGGCTCCACCGATCCCCGCCCGAGCTCCGCCAACTGGAATGCAGTCTCGAGCAGCCGGGCCGCCGAATCCGGATTCATGGGGTTCGCCCCGGCCCGCGCCGCGCGCCCGCGCTCACGCGCGCACTCGCGCGCGCCGTGGGCGGATGCGAAATCGATTCGCACGTCGACGATCTCCCCGACGAGCGACGGCTCCGCCGGAAATGTGACTTCGAGATTCTCCGGCGTGCGCCCACGGCGTGGCCATTGCGCGAGGAGGGCTTCTCGACGAGAACCGCGCGCGTCGATCCCACGAATCGCCGCCAGCGCGAGGCCTGACCTCGTCGGCGACCGCGGTGAGGCGGGCGTGCCGGCGGCTGACGACGTCGTCGTCGAGCGTCGGCCGATCGAACGCCGCCGTGTCGGGGCGCGGCGAATACTTGAAGATGAAGTTCTGCGCGAAGCCCATCTCCCGGAGGAAGTCACAGCTCTTCTCGAGGTCCTCGTCGCTCTCGCCGGGAAACCCAACGATCCAATCGGAGGAGAGCTCGATCCCGGGGACGCGCGAACGCAACAGATCGATCCGCCTGCGATACAGATCGGTGGTGTAGCCGCGCCGCATCTCGCGCAGGATCGGGTCGCTGCCGTGCTGCGCGGGGACGGGGAGGAATGGCATCGCGGTCGGCACTTCGGCAAGTGCCGCGATGAGCGGCTCGTCGAGGTACGCCGCATGATTGGTGACCAATCGGATCCGCGCGAGCCCCGGCATCTCGCCGAGCCGACGCATCAGATTCGCGAGGCGCGGCGCGTCGCCCCCTTGGCCTCGAGAGGCGAGGCGAGGTCGTATCCGTAGGAATTGACCGTCTGACCCAACAATACGATCTCGCGGACTCCGTCGGCCACGAGCCAGCGGACCTCCTCCACGATCTCGTCGATGGTGCGCGAGCGGACGCGGCCGCGAGTCTTGGGAACCACGCAGAACGTACAATTGAGATCGCAGCCGCGCATGACCGCCACGTAGGCCGACGGCGAGCGCTCGGGGCGCTCGGTCCGCTCGACGCGCACCTCGACCCCCTCGTCGACCGCCACGATCGGCCGCTCCCCGCGCGCACCCGATCCACCAATCCCGCCAATCTTGGGAATTCGCGCGTGCCGACGACGAGGTCGACGTGCGGGGCCCGACGCAACAATTCCGCCCCTCGCGCTGCGCCTGGCAGCCGAGGACCGCGATGACGAGCTGCGGATTCTTGCGTTTGAGGCGCTTCAGATCCCCGAGCCGGCCGTAGACCCGGTCTTCCGCGCCGCCGCGCACGGCGCAGGTGTTGAGCGCCACGACATCGGCCTCCTCGGGGCCGCCGCCGTCGCGTAGCCCTTCCGCGCGAGCTTCCCGCGAGGAGCTCGGAGTCGTATTTGTTCATCTGGCACCCGAAGGTGACCAGATGGATGCGGGGTTGAAGGGCGGAGACGGCCACGGGACCGGGAAAATGGGGCGCCGAGAATAGCCCGCGCCCCTGCGGCGCGGAAGCGCCAGACGAGCGGCCGCGGCGCCAACGGCGAGCTCGCTCATTCCATCGCGACCTCGGCGAGGATCGCCGCGATCACCGAATACAAACGATCCCCTTCCGCGGCGGACGCCGCGGCCGGATCCCACAATACCCCTCGTCCATCCCGCACTCGACGAAGGTGCGCTTGCCGCCGCGCATCAAATCGGGGAGCGGCGTGAAATGTTGGGGAAGGGCGAGGCGGCGCTCGTCACGCACGAGCCCGGCGGCCGCCGCCATCACGAGGGAGCTTTCGAAGGATCCGGCGTGGCACGAGCCGGTCGCGAACTCCCCACCGATCCGCTCGGCGTGGCGCCGCCGCGTGAGGTTGGGGAACACGACCGGCGCCTTGGCAGCTGCGGCCTCGGCCGCGGCCGCCTCGAGGCACGCGAGGTGGGCCGGCTCGAAGTGGAGCGTCACGAACACCACCTTTCGCGCCCCGGCGCCGGCGAGCGCCTACGGCCGTGTCGCGCGCGAACGCCGTGGCGGTGGCCGCCGGGATCGACACGCGCCCGGGGAATCCCAAGGAAAAATCGGTCACCGCGAACGGGATCGCCGGCGCGACCCACGCGGCGCCGCCGCGCGATCCCAACAAAACGGCGGCGCGCCGCGAGGCCTCGACGGCGAGGATCGTGTCCGTCGAGAGCGGGAGATGCGGCCCGTGCGGCTCGAGGGAGCCCACCGGCAGGAAGACCACGGCGCCCGGCACGCGCTCGCCCGACTCCGGCGAAGTCAAATCTCCGAGCGCGACTCCGTTCACCACGGTCAGGATCTTTCGTTGGGAAGGCTTCGCGAGCGCAGCGCGTTGCGGTCGGCCTTGCCGCGGTCTCCGCGCGGGATCGCGTCGAGGAACTCGATCCACCGCGGATATTTGTAGGGTGCCATCCGCGCCTTCGCGTGGGCGCGCAGGTCGGCGGCCGCGCTCTCGCGCGGCGCTCCCGGCTTCAAGACCACGAAGGCGCGCGGCTTCACGAGCTCGTCCTTGTCGCGCGCGCCGATGACGCAACACTCCGAGACGGCGGGATGCTGGAGAAGGCAATTCTCGATCTCGATCGGCGACACCCATATCCCCGAGACCTTGAGCATGTCATCGCCGCGCCCCTCGTAGTGGAAGTAACCTTCGGCGTCGCGCCGGAAGATGTCCCCGAAACACACCATTCGCCGCGGAACACATCCCAACTTTTCGCGCGATCCTGGAAATAGCCGAGCGATTGGCTCTCGCCGCGAACCCACAAATAGCCAGGCTCCCCCTGCGGCGCAGTCCGGCACCGTCGGGGCCGACGATCCGCGCGTCGTAGCCGGGCACGACCTCGCCAAGGGTCCCCGGCCGCACGCGCCCGGGGCGGTTCGAGATGTACACATGGAACATTTCGGCGGAGCCGATCCCATCGAGGATCTCGACGCCGAAGCGCTCGATCCAGCGGCGCTGGAGCTCGGCGGGGAGCGCCTCACCGGCCGAGGTCAACAGTCGCAGCGGGCGCAGGTCGGCCGCCCCCTTCCCTCGATTGCCAACATTCCGGCGATCGAAGTCGGGACCGAGCAAAGGATCGTGGGCTCGAACTCGCGGATCCGCTCGAACATCGTCTCGGGGGTGGATCGGTCGGGGAAGAGCGCCGCCGATGCGCCGACGGCGAACGGAAACATCAGATTCACCCCCGTCGCGTAGCCAAAGAAAAGTTTCGAGACCGCGAGCGTGCGATCCTCGCGCCGGATACCAAGAACCCGCTTCGCGTAGCATTCCGTATTGTGGGGAAAGTCGACGTGGCGATGGACGGCGGCCTTGGGTTTTCCGGTGGAGCCTGAGGTGAAGAGCCACGCCGCGACATCTTCCTTGTGCGTGTCGGCCATCCGCTCCGTGGCCGGCGCGCGCAGGACGGCCGGATCCCAAGTTTCCATTCGGATCCGCGCCGGCGCCGCCCCGCGCGGCGCCCCGCCCGCCACGATCGCGGTCTCGAGGTGGCGCGCGCGGGCGAGCGCGGGACCCCAACGATCCTCCGAGCCCGCGTCAAGGAACGCCACGCGCGCGCGCGTGTATTCGAAATAATGGTCGAAGTCCTCGGTCGTGACGAGCGGGTTCACCATCGCGAAGACTCCCCCGCCTTCAGCACACCGAACCAGGCGGCCACGAACTCCACCCCGTCCGGCAACACCAACAATACCCGCTCCTCGGGGCGCACGCCGCAGTCGACGAGCGCGTTCGCGACGCGATTCGAGAGCTCGTCGATCTGTTGGTAGGTGTGGCGGGCCCCGGCGTGAGCAATGCCACCTTTCCGCCGAGCCCCTCCTCGAGCCGCTGCGTGAGGAAGTAGCGCGCCATGTTGAAGCGCGCCGGGAACTCCGGGGGCGGAATCCGGCGTCGCCGCTCGTGGCATCTCTCCGAGCTGCGTGCGCACATCCCACAATCCGGGAACGCCCGCTTGCGGAGCGTGGTCGCGAGGTAGCGGACCCCTTCGTACCCGGCTCCGGTGGCGGCGTAGCCCGTGCCGATCTTGCCGCCGATGACGCGCTCGACCATCGATATGTGGCGAGAGCGCCACACGATGAGCCGCTCGTCGAAGTCACAGAACGCCTCGGCGAGGGCGCAGAGCACGGCGTCCGGGGTCGGAGTTTGGTAGAGGCGGCAGAGCTCGCGAACGGAAAGTTGGTATTCGACCGCCCCCTCGGCGGCGACCTGGACGTCGAATCCGCGCGAGCGGGCGGCCGCGGCGAAGCGCTCGCGCAGCGTCGGGCCGTCGAGCCGCGCCTTGAGGCTTGCCATCGACTTCGGGTCGGCGTCGCAACGCTCGAAGAGAGCCTGATCCTTCAAGCCGGCCAAGAACTCGATCTCGCGGAACTGGACCGATTGGAATCCGGAGGCGGGCTTCAGGACGTCGCGGAAGCGGAGGAAATCCGCCGGCCGCATCGTCTCGACGACCGGCAGATGCTGGAGCAGCACATCCTGAATCTTGGCAACGCGATCGAGGAGGCGCCGCGCCTCGCCGAGCGCATCGTCGTCGGCGCGCCCTTCGGATTCTTGGGTTCGAGGAGCGCCATCACGCCGTCGAGCTCGTGGAGGATCAATCGGAACCAGAGCTCGTACGCCTGATGCACCACGATGAATTCGCATCTCATCGTGTTCCTTGGTGAGCGGGCGCTGCAGCTCGAGGAGCTGCGGAATACAAAGATAACTTCCGTAGCGGATCTGATCGTCCGGCCGTCCAAAACTCATGATTGGATCGGATCCTACGCATCGCTCGCGGAGCGCACGACCCCGCCTGGAACAAAAAGGCGGGCCGTCCGAAGACGGCCCGCCCGATTACTGGCGGAATCACAACGATTCGATGAACTTCAGAATCAGCCGGATGTCATCGTCGACGTTCGACGATCCCGAGAACTGCTGAACCACGGTCCCACGAATGTCGTGGAACGTGTTGCGCAGCTTGTTGAGCGTCGGCAGCGGAGCGGTCTGGCTGATGGGATCCACCGTCGAACGGAGCGAGAGCACCGCGTGATCGTGGAAGTAGGGACCCGTGAAGAACACACCCATCTTGGTCGGGACGTCGAAACAGCCCGCGGGGCGCGAGAACACGAGCGGATTGCCCGGGTTGTTGGGATCATCGCACTGGACGCTGTTGGGATCGTCGCGCGTGAAGTCTGCATCGAGCTCGGGATTCATCGGATTGTAGGACTCGACGTCGGAGATCCCGTCGCCGTTGCGATCGATGATCAGTTGACCTTGACCGTCGACGAGGTTCACGCCGCTGTTCACATCCTGGATGATGTTACCCATGATGTTTTCCTTGAGCGCGAAGCAAGGATCCTGGTGCGCCTCGTCATAGGTGGGATCGAAGATCTTGATCTGATCGTTGGTGAACCAGGTCGTGAGTCCGTTGGGATCCTGGACCGTATGGCAAGATTGGCAGTTCGAGCTCCGGAAGGTCGGATTGATGCCCGTGTCATTCAAGCCAAGGAAGAGGTCGCGACCCTGTTGCGCGTCCAAGGATAGTTGGCCACCCGCCTCGAGGTGCGGATTGAGCGGCACGGCGATCTTCTCGGCATAGGCCACCAATCCGTCTTGCTCTTGGTCGGTGAAGACTCCGGTGCCGCCGTTCTCGCCGGCGAACATCGGGCCCGTCTCACCAAGATTCAAACGGTTGGCTTTCCAGAGGAGGAAGCCCGAGCGGCGAATGCCACCATACATGGCGATCGTCGAGCGGGGGCCGACGCCGCGCTGCCAAACGTTGCCGTCGTCCCCGCCCTCGAAGTGGCACGACTCGCAGCTCGCCGCGAACATGCCCGTCGTCTGCGTGCGCGAGCCGTCGGAGATGAGCTCCGAGCCGGTGCGCTCGTCGGCGGTGAACAGATCGTTGGCAGGGGCGATGTATTTCTTGAGGAGGCCCGACGGGTTGCCGACGACGCCGGTCGTGAAGTTGGCGGTCAGGACGGAGAGGTCCCGCGACGCGTCGTTGTTCACGTAGACATTCGCCGAATCATTCTTGGTATCGAACTCACCGACCACCATTCCCGTCGGACGATCGCCGATCGTGCGCGACGCAGAGAACGGCGTGTGATTCTTGTCGACCTGGGTCTCGGTCGGCGTCGAATCACGGCGAGGGGTGATTCCCATATAGTGGGGATGGGCTCCGGTGATGTCGAAGACGGTGACGTCTTCGGACGAGCGCGAGAGCACGAGGGCGCGCCGGCCATCCGGGCTGAACTCCGTCTTGCTTGGGATCGCGACGCGCATCATCGTCGCGTCGGGCACCGCACCGCTCGCCGGACCGAAGATCAGGCGAAGGCCATTGGTGAAGTTCACCGGGCTACCGCCGGGTCCCTTGACGACCGCTTGGTAATACAACGATGTGCCCGTGAGCGAGGTCGAGTTCGGAATCGAGAGATTCGCCGTCGCCACGCCGTTCGAGTCGAGCGTGCCCGCGGCATAGATTCCCGTCGGGACGATGTACAGCGTGCCGTTCGCGCCGATCGGAGACTTGGTCTCGACGCGGCCGACATAGAGTTGGTAAGTGCCGGAGGGGGCTCCATGCTCGATCCGGATCCCGACCGTCGTGCCGAGCGCAGGATCGCTTGTCGCGCGAACGGTGGGCAAACGGCGCGAGTGATCGCCGTTCGAGAGGCCGTACGGGATCGCGATCGTCGGGACCGCGGGCACGTTCCAGCTGAAGTGAATCCGATCCGACGCGTCGTTTTGCACCGCATCGCCGTACTCGAACGTCTCGTTCGCGAGGTCAATGATCGAGATCGCTCCGTACACGCGGTTGGCAAACGCGCCCGGATTGAAGGGCACATTCACATCATGATTGACATTGAGCAGCTCATGCGTGAGCCATGCTTTCGTGCCGTCCGGGAGATCGAGATGTCATCGAGGAAACGGGTGACGCCCTGCGACTTCGCCTCGGTGATCTTCACCGGATTGTTGAACGCGTCGAACGGATACTTGTTGAGGTTGATCCGCTTCGCCAACGAAATCGAGGTCGGGACGCCCGAGCCGTTCAGCGCGAGCGACATCACCGAAACGAATCCGCTCTTCAGGTGGGTGATGTAGGCGCGGTCGCTCGAACCCGTGATCGCGATGGCGCGCGGCCCTTCGAAGTCCGCGATCATGTCGCCGTTGCTGTCGAGGTCGGCGATCGTCACGCCCGTCGGAGGGAAATTGAAATCGGTGTTGTACTGAAAGCTGGCAACGACCGTGTCGCTCGCCGGATCGATGACCGACAGCGAGCTCGACCGGAAGTTGGTCACGAGCAGATATTTGCCATTGGGGGCGAGCGCGATGCCGAAGGGCTCCGCGCCGATTCCCGCCGTGATCGTCTTGATCACGTTGCGGCTCGCCGTGTCGACGACCGAAACGCTTCCCAAGATCTCCGACCCGGTGTACTCGAGCAGGGTCTTGTCCAACGCCACATTTCCGCGCTGGTTGGTGATGTACGCCTTGCTGCCGGTCGAGTTGAACGCGACGTTGCGGGGGCGACGCCGACGGAGACCGATGCCAGAACCGAGCCCGAGAAGCGGTCCATGACCACCACCTTCTCGTTCTCTTTGTTGACAACCCACAGCTCATTCGAAGCCGCCGGGTTGATTCCCAGCGATCGGTTTTTGTGGCGCCGGAGGGACCGGACGCAGCCGCGAGGAAGGAAGCGCTCGTCGCCGAAACGGCGAGCAACGTGATACACGTAAGGATCCAACGAGTTTTCATCGACAGCAGACCTCAGCTGTGAGAATTGTTAGCGTGGGCTCGAACGGGCGGATTCTCGAACGAAAGAATTGTTGCGAGCCGCGGGAGGGAAGTACGGAGAGTTGGCGAAGCGATGTTGCGGAAGCGAGGGTGCAAATCCGCGGGGCTTGGGGGTCCGGCTAGCCCGCGATCGGCGGCCCGGGAACAAGGGCCAACGATACGAGCGTTGAAGATTATCGCAGAGCTCGCGGAATGGATAGGAAGGTGCGGGAAACAGGAGGCACAAGCCTACGCCGAGCCGGGGATTCGGCGTGTCATGGAATGATTTGCCTAGTGCCACGCGCCTCCCTCCGGGCGCGTGGGGTGCCGATCGCTGCGTTTGGGCCGCCGCGGGCTCGAGGCGCGCGAGCCCGCGTCCCGCTAGGGCTTTCGCAGGAAGCTGACGAGGTCGTCTCGAAGGTGCTCGAGCCCGTATTCGGGGATCGTGATGCAGCGGTAGATGATCCGCTCGAGCTCCGGCGGAGCATTGGGATTCAGCTCGCGGGCCGGCACATAGGAAAGGAAATAGGAAAGCGAGAGGCGCACGGTCTCGCCGCCGGCGGGATTCCCCGCGTACTCCCAGGGCACCTGCTCGAACGGGAGCGTGCCCGTGAGGATCTCGTAGAGCGTGATGCCGATCGCCATCACGTCCGCTTTGCTCTCTCGCAGGAGGAGCGGGTTGTAGTGGAGCGTCGCGGGGACCGGGCCCGACGGCTGCGCGGCCGCCGGATCGATCATCACCACGGTTCCTTGGGGTTTCACGACCAGGTTCTCGGGCTTGAGATCCCCGTGAAACAACATCTGTCCCGTCGACTTGAGCCGCTCGAGCGCGCGCACGATCGTTAGGAACCACTGATGCGTATGCCCTCGAGCGCGCGGATCTTCTCGCGCAGAGTCTTGCCCTTGGCGTGATCGAGCACGAGGACCGGCCTCCCTCGCGCTTCACCACCTCGCGCAGCGTGATCAGATGCGGCGAGTGGGCGCGACGCAACAATTCCGCTTCCGCCAACAGGAGCCGGTCGATTTCCTTGTCATCGAGGAAATCGATGCGCGCGGAGCCCGCCTCGAAGAAGACCGCGTCCGCGGGAGACTCGTCGGGTCCGACTCCGGCCGGATTGCGTTTGCCGCCGGACTCATCCAAACGATCGACGAACCGGCCGCCACCGCTCGTATCCCCAATTTGAGCGCCACGCGTTCGCCGGACTCGCGATGCTCCGCGAGATATACCAACGAAAACCCGCCGCGCCCGAGATACTCGGTGACCCGGTACTTCCCTATCGAAAGACCCGCTTCGACTTGAATCATTCGGATCGCCCTTCCCTGCGGGCCTGACACACCCCGACCCCGTCCCCTGTTTCGCGCCGGCGGGGCGCGAGACTTGAGCGAATGTTGGTGAACGCGCGCGGGCCAGAGAGACTGGTGAAACCACTTCTAGTCGGCGCGCGTCGGAGGCGGCTCGCTCGCTCCGCGCGCGGTCGAAATCGCGTACGCCGGAGGCTTCCCGTGCGTTGCTGTGATGACCGTGTGAATCCCTCCGCGAACGAAGAAGTCACCGACGACGACGAGCCAGCGCGGATGTGTGGCGGCGAGGAGATCGTCGAGGATCCGATTGGTCACGTCTTCATGGAAGGCCCCCTCGTCGCGGAAGGACCACAGATACAGCTTGAGCGACTTCAACTCGACGCAGGTCTCCGCCGGGGCGTAGCGGATGCGAATCACCGCGAAATCGGGCTGTCCGGTCTTCGGGCAAACGCAAGTGAACTCCGGGCAGTCGAAGGCGATCTCGTACTCGCGCCGCGGGCGAGGATTGCGAAACGTCTCGAGGCTGCGGATCGGCTTGCGCTTCATCCTTGGGATCCTCTCACGAGGGCGCGCCCGGATCCACGGGGACTCCGATCCCAACGATCTCGACGGCGCCGACGAGGCGCGGCCCTCGCCTCGCGAAAGCCAACTTTCGGCGCGACGAACGTGACGGTGCGGCTGGCGCGGATTGCAACCCCAAGTATCTCGCCGGAGTCGGCGTCGAGGCCCGACGGGAGATCGACGGCCAGGACCGGCGCCCTCGACGCGTTCATCGATTCGATCGCGCGGCGCGCGAGGCCGTCGACGGGGCGGTCGAGCCCCGTCCCGAAGATGGCGTCGATCCATACCAACTTTCCGGCGCTCGCGGCGGTGAGCTCCTCGGCGGACCCGAGCTCGGGGATGGGAACCCCGAGCGCCGCCAGCCGGCGGAGGTTCGCGAGCGCCTCGCCGCCGACTCGGCGCCGCTCGCCGACCAGGACCACTCGCAGGCCGATCGAATGCCACAGATGTCGGGCGGCGACGAAACCATCGCCCCCATTGTTTCCGGTGCCGCACACGATGAACACCTCCGCGGCGGCGCTGCGAGCCGCGAGGTCGAGCGCCGATCGCGCGACGGCGGCCCCCGCGTTCTCCATCAGGAGCTCACCCGCGACGTGAAATCGCTCCGAAGCCTCGCGATCGAAGGCGCGGCACTCCGCGCGCGTGCGAGCGCTCGAGGAGAATTGTCCTTTGGGGGTTTCTCCCATAGTTGGGCGGGCTCCGCGCGATCGTAGCGGCGGCGTCGCACGAGGGGATCGGGGCGTTTCCCACTATTCCGCCGCCCATCGCTTCCGGCAGAATCCGCGCCCCGTGGATCCTTCGATCGAAGAAGTCGTGAAGCGAGTCGTCGCGCGCATCGCGAACGAGCCCAAGAGTGTGCCGGCCGCGGTGCGAAGCGCGGCCCCAACGATGCCGCCCGCTGGCGCGCCGCCCGACAGCACGCCGACTGCCGGCGAGCCTCCTGCCGCTGCGCCAGCCGAGCGCCCTCTCATCGTGGCCGATGCCGTCCAGTCGCTCGCGCGCGGCTCGGTCGTCGAGCTGGCCGACGACGCGATCGTGACTCCGCTCGCCGCGGACCTCGCGCGCGAGCGATCGATCGTTTGGAAGCGGATTCCCGGCTCGACGCGCCGCTCGACGGTGGCGCTCGGCGCCGACCACGCCGGATTCCATCTCAAGGAGCGGCTCGCCCGCTGGCTCGAATCCCAACAATACCGCGTGCTCGACCTCGGCGCCCACGGCGAGACGCCCTGCGACTACCCCGATTTCGCGCTCACGGTCGCGCGCGCGATCGCGAGCGGGAATTGTGCCTTCGGCGTCATGGTGGACGGCGCCGGGATCGGCTCCTCGATGGTTGGGAATCGCGTCGCGGGTGTGCTCGCCGCGAATAGTGACAACGTCGCGGCGGCGCGGAACGCCCGCGAGCACAACCTCGCGAACATGCTCACGCTCGGCGCGCGTGGCCGCTCCGAGGCCGAGGCGATCGAGATCGTCCGCGTATTCTTGGCAACGCCCGATGGGGAGGCGCGCCACCGCCGGCGCGTCGAGAAGATCCGCCGCCTCGACCGCACCGAGGGGGCGCGCGATGAGTGGGATTCCCAAGGATCCGGCGGAGCTCGAGCGGCTCATCGAGACGATCGCGCGGGAGCTCATGGCCGCAGGTCTGGCCGCGGCGCACCCCGATCCGTCCGCGACCTGCAGCTGCCATGGCTGCCGCACCGCGGTTTGCCCCGAGACCCTCCACTGCGGCTTCGAGGCGGGAGCCGACCGCATCGGCATCGAGACGCGGCTCCCGCAGGCGGCCGCCCACCTCGCGGCCCAGATCGACCACACCCTCCTTCGCCCCGATGCCACCTATGCGCAGGTCGACCGCCTCTGCGAGGAGGCGCTCGAGTTCGGATTCGCGTCGGTCTGCGTCAATCCCAACTATGTCCGGCGGTGCGCGCGGCGCCTGCGCGCCTCGAAGAGCAAGGTCTGCACGGTCGCCGGCTTCCCGCTCGGCGCGACCCTCCCCGACGTGAAGGCCTATGAGGCGCGGCGCGCGATCGGCGAGGGGCGTGCGAGGTGGACATGGTGATCGAGATCGGCGCGCTCAAGAGCGGCGACGACGCCGCCGTGCGGCGCGACATCGAAATGTTGGCATCGGCATGCCACGAATCGGGGGCGATCCTGAAGGTGATCCTCGAATGTTGCCTTTTGACCGACGAGGAGAAGGAGCGCGGCGCGCGCGCCGCGGTCGCATCGGCCGCCGACTTCGTGAAGACCTCGACCGGCTTCTCGACCGGAGGCGCGACCGCGGCCGACGTGGCGCTCCTGCGCCGAATCGTGGGACCGAGGGTGGGAGTGAAAGCGGCCGGCGGAATCCGCGACCTCCAGGGTGCGCTCGCCATGCGGCGCGCGGGGGCCGATCGCATCGGAGCCTCCGCGAGCGTGCGCATCGTCGGAGAGGCTGCAACCGAGGGAGGCTGAGTCGCGCGTCGAAAGAATTTGGTAACGCGTCGCGGAGTCGACCTTATTCCCGCGGACGACGCCTCCTAACCCCGCCCGAGATCGTTCGGCGTTTGTGTGATTCGCCCTCCGTTTCGGACCTCGCCGAGGCAAACCCAAGAATACCTACGATGCGTGCAAGACTCACTCGCGTGGAACTGTACGGCCGGCAGCCCGAGCTGCTCCGCTACTATCGTGATGCGCTCGGACTCCCGATTCGCGATGCCCGCGATGATTGGGGATTGATGGAGCTCGGAGGCGCGAACGGCGCGGGACTCGTCCCGGGCCAAGCCGGCGCCCCTTATGCCCCCAACACCAAGCCGGGCTCGGTGGCGCTCGTGTTCGAGGTCGATGACTTCGACGACGCCATCGCCGAGCTCCGCGCGCGCGGAGTCAGCTTCTCTTGTGAGAGCGACGAGCGCACGGGACTGCGGACGGCGCGGATGCGCGCCCCCGACGGCCTGATGCACACGCTCGTCGAGCCCGCCCCCGCCGGCGCCGGGCGCTAGAACCCAACGAACGGCGCACGCGAAGCGCGCCGATCGATTATTCTTGGGGTTGGCTCGCCGGCCGATCGTTGGGAATCGACTCCGGCGTTTTGTTGGGAAAGGCCGCCGCCTGCCATTCCCCTTGAGCCTCTCGAGCGCCACGGCGTCGTCGGCGCGCAGCAGGGCGCGCACCCCATCCTCGATCGAGCCCGTCGCCACCCACACGGGCTTCTCGGCGAAAGGCACCGATCGATAGGCGCGCCCGTTGTGGTCGATCGAGCCCACCTCCTGCATCCGGTCGTTCTCGACCAGCCACAGGACGAGGTCTCCGTCGGGAAACGCGTATCGCGTGCGAGCCACGAATCCCAAGTTTCGCGAGGCTCCGCCGTCGGATGATTGGGAAACGACTCGGAACCGCGCTTCGACCACGCCCGCGACGGACGTCGGGCGCGCAGCGGCTTCGGCGGGCGTCGTGGACGCGCAGCTCCAGAGCGGGCCCCCGCGACGAGCAGGCCCAGAAGCAACAGCGAACTCAGGGTTCGCTTCGCAGGCAGAGCACGGCGTAGCCCACCGCGCACGCGAACAGTGCTATCGCCAACACGGCTATTTCCCAACTCTCCGCGGCACCCATGGTAACCGCATTCATGGGATCGGGCCGAGGCGCGCGCGGACTTGATGTTTCGGTCGCTCATTCGCTCGTGCGGAGAAACGTTTTCTTGGGGTTTGACATCACTCGGCGGGGGAGCGGGGAACGCGTGATAGAGCATCGCGTACACGACCACGCCCGTCACCGAGACGTAGAGCCAGATCGGAAATGTGAACTTCACGAGCTTGCGGTGCCGCACGAGGTTCCCGCGGAGCGCGCTCACGACCGTCGCGATCACGAGCGGGAACACGATCACCGCGAGCGTCGTGTGGGAGATGAGGATCGTGAAGTAGACGGGGCGCGCCCAGCCCTCGCCGCGGAAGGTCGTGAGCCGCGCGGAATAGTGGTAAACGACGTACGATACCAAGAATATTCCTGAAGCCGTGACGGCGCCGAGCATGAAGCGTTTGTGCGCCCCCTGGCGCCCCGTCTTGATCGCCCAGAAACCCAACAATAGGAGGATCGCGCTCGTCGCGTTGAGCGCCGCGTTCAGGTGGGGAAGGTAACGGATCTCCACGAAATCGTGGGCGGCCCGGCGGATCAGTGGGTTCGGCCGCGCTGGAGGAGGCGCCGCGCGTCCTGGCGCAGGCGCGCGAGGGCGTCGGGATCGCGCATGGAGTACCGGCCGCGCACGACTCCATCGCGATCCACCAAGAAAACCGCTCGCTGTGGCTGATCGCCTTGGGATCGCCGAGCACCTCGCCCCCTCGGCGGCCGCGAGGAAGGAGCCGCGCGCGAGCGCGTAGATCGTGGGGGCCGAACCCGTGAGTAGATGCCAACGATCCCCGGCGCCGCCGTAGCTCTCCGCATACTTGGCGAGGATCTCCGGCGTGTCGCGATTGGGATCGACGCTGAACGACACGAATCGCGCGTCGGGGGCGTCGGCCAAATCCTTGCGCAATGTTTCCATCTCCGCGGACATCGCGAGGCAGGGGCCCGCGCAGTAGGTGAAGATGAAATCGGCAATCCAAACTTTCCCCTCGAGGGCGGAGCGGTCGAAGGGCCTCCCCGACTCGTCGACGAGCGCGAACGGCGACACGGAGCCGAAGCCCGCGCCGTCGAGATCGGAATCGTTGGGTTTCTCCGCGGCCTTGGCCGGGAGAGGCTCGTGAACGCGCGTGAGCCCCCGCACGGCGCGCCACGCCATCAGACTGCCGGCCGTCGAGAGCGCCACGACGAGCAGGAACGTCCAGACGACCGGAAGCCGTTCGGATCGTTGGGGTTGGTCGCCCGCGGGCCGCGTCTCGGATGCCAAGTTTCCCTCGCGCTCCCTCAGGCCCCCGTCTTGTCCAGGACCATGAGCCCCAGGACGCAGGGCAAGTACACGATCGATGCGAATAATACGCGCCGCGCCTCGGGGCGTGCGCCGCGCGCCCGGACCATCCGGAACGCGAACCAGAAGAACGCGAGCCCGAACGCGAGCGCGCCGGCCAAGTACACGGGCCCCGAGATCCCCATGGCGTAGGGGGCGACCGAGATCGCGATCAGCGCCGCGGTGAATCCCAGGGTTTGGGCCGCCGTGTTCGCGCCGCGCTCGTCGACGACGGGGAGCATCCGGAAGCCCGCGGCCGCGTAATCGTCGCGGTAGATCGACGCGATCGCGAAGAAATGTGGCAATTGCCAGAACACCAAGATTCCGAACAGGACCCAGGCCGGCAGGCCGAGCTCCCCGGTGGCGCCCGTCCAGCCGAGCATCGGCGGCACGGCGCCCGCCACGGCGCCCACCAGCGTGTTCCAGGTGGTGCGGGTCTTGAGCGGCGTATAGACGCCGACGTAGAAGAGCAGGCATCCCGCCGAGAGCGCCGCCGTGAGCGGATTCACGAATCCCCACAATATTGCGATCCCAAGGATCGCCGCCGCGAGCGCGAAGATCGTGGCCTCCCCTCCGAGATTCGTTTCGTTGGGATCGGGCGGCGCTCGGTCCGCCGCATCTGCGAGTCGCGCTCGCGCTCGACGACCTGGTTCAGCGCCCTCGCCGCGCTCGCGACGAGCATCGTTCCGATGACGGTCGCGAGACAGCGCTTCCAGTCGAGCTGGCCGCGGCGCCAAATCAAAGCCCGCCGCGGTCGTGAGCGCCACCATCGTGGAGATCCGGAGCTTCCCGAGCTCGAGGTAGCTCGAGACGACGAGCCGGATCGGACGAGCGGCTTCGGTCGGGAGGTTCGCCTCGAGCGTCACGGCATCACCATGGGGACGGGGGCGGTCCCTCGCAACGCGGTTTTCCGCGCCGGCGCGGGGCCCTCGGCGAGGAGCACTCGCGATCGCCAAGCGAGGACCACGAATCCGACAAGGAGGAGCGCCCCCACGACGACGTGCGCCGTCGGGAACACGAGGGTCGCGATCGGACGATCGCCCCCCGCCTCCCTTCGCGCGCCGGAAGATCCACGCGAGGAAACCCAAGAATACCTGGAACATCAGCAATCCGCCCTGGAGCGCGGTCGCGCGCGCGAGCCCGGGCTCGCTCTGGAGGAGGCCGAGGGCACGGGTCGCGAGCCAGGCGGTGAGCGATACCAACAATAGGGCGAGGCCCGCGTGGGCGTAGAGCGCCGCGTCGGCATTCGCGTGCCGGAAGGACGCGCCCAGCAGCAGCTGGCAGAACGTGAGCGCCGCCAATGCCAAGAATCCGCGCTGGAAGATCCGGGCGCCGGGCACGGAGGCCCGCTTCGTGCCGGCCGCGAGCCCGGGGACTGCGAGCGACGGCGCTGTGAGCGCGGCGATCGAGGCGATCACCGCGAGGAAGGCCTGCGCGAGGAATGCGTGGGGCACCACCATCCACGGCGGTTGGCGGAGCGCCACGCCGAGCGCGCCGACTCCCCTGGAGGATCACCAACAATACGGCAGCGAGCGCGAGGCGCGCGACGCCCCGCGGCGCCACAGTACGCGGCTGCACAGTACCCGGCGGCACAGTACGCCAGGCCACGACCGCGAGAGTGATCGTCAACGATCCGAGGAGCCAGCCCATGCCGCGGTGGGCGAACTCCGAGAGCACGTCGCCCCCGAATAGCGCGCGCCCCGCCGGCGTCACGTAGCCATCGCGGATCTGCTCGGAGGGCACGATCTCGCCATGATTGGTCACCGGATCGGGGATGCTGAGCCCCGCGTCGCGGCTCGTGACGAACGCGCCGAGTCCAATCATCAAGAATGTCGCGCCGAGGACGACGAGCGCCATGCGATGGAGCGCGAACCGGGGCGATGCCGTCATGATTTGGTTTGCTTCGCGCGCACCCCACAAAAACAAACGCGGCGGCACCGCTCCGTGCCGCCGCGATGGGATCCGAAAGTTACTTTGCCTTGAAAGTGAAGTTCGCGTCCTTCGTCTCCTTGGCCGCAATCTTCACATCCATCGTCTGCGCGCCGAGGGTCTCGTGGATCGCCTCGAACGTGTAATCGCCCGCGGGGAGATTCTTGATCTCGAAGTTCCCCTTGTCGTCGGTCACCGCGAAGAACGGATTCTTGACGACATAGCAAACCGACATCATCCACGGGTGCATGTCGCACTTGATCGGGATGCTCATCTCGGCGGTCTTCATCTCGAGCTCGAGCTCCTTCGAGCCGGCCGGCTGCGCCTGATTGATGGCTTTGTTGCGCTTGGGGAAGGTGTGGATGTTGTGGGTCGTGCCGTCATTGTTGTGAACGACGACCTTCTGGCCGAGCACCACACCGAAGACGTGCGGGACGTACACGCAACCTTTCTGGTCGAGCGAGAACGCATCCTTGGGCGCCTCATACTTGCCATCCGCCCCTTTCTTGACATAGACGAACACGTTCTTCAGGCCGCCGTCCTTGCCGACGATCACATCTTCCTTGAGGAGCGGATCGGTGTGGGCCTTCAAGCAGACGGCGTCGGCCTTCATCAGGTCGTTGAGCGACTCGCGCGTGGGCGCGGCGCCGTCGAACTTGACGAGCCCCTTCACCGTCGAGTCTCCCATCGGTGCCTGAGCGGCATCCGTGGCGAGCTCGCTCGGCGCATTCACTTCGAGAGCAAGTGCCGGCATTTCGGTCTCCGTCGCGGCGGCTTCCTTCGCGGCGCAGCAGGACGGCGCCGCGCTGGAAGACAGCACAGCCGATCCCTTCGAGCAATGGTCTCCGGCGAACACCCAGACTCCCGTCAAACAAATCGGCGCGACGGCGCCGAAGCCAAGAATCAACGATTTTCGAAACATGTTTTTTGTGCCTAACTGTGATGGTTGGTAAAGCGAACGGCGCCCTCTTCGGAAACATTCGGGATTCCGAGCGCGTCCGGCCGCCGTTTCGCGCGCGCCGTTGGCAACTGCCAGGCCGCACGCGGACCGCAGATGGCAACGACCGGCGGGGCCCGTGTCAATGGTGAGGCTGTGATCGCGCCTCCGCTCGTCCGTGGTGGAATCTCCCCGTGACGGCGCTTTCGCGCGCAGATCTCCGCCGATTCACTTCGAGATGGTGAACTCGACCGTTTTCGTTTCCTTCGGCGCGATCTCCACCTCGAGGGTCTTGGGCTTCGAGGCCTCGTGCAGCGCTTCGAGCAGGTACTTGCCGGGAGGCAGTCCTGCGATCTCGAACTCCCCCTTGTCGTTGCTCACGGCGAAGAACGGACTGTTGACGACGCAAAGCCACGCGGACATCCAGGGGTGAATGTCACATTTCACCGGAATCATGAGCTCGGGCGTCTTGAAGCGCGCCAGCAGCGGGGACGAGCCGCCGGGCATCGCCTTGTTGAATCCCGTGTTTTTCTTGGCGGCTTGGCTGTTCACGTTGTGGGTCGTCGGATCGCTGGTCCTCACTTCGAGCCCCTGTCCCACTTGGACTCCGATCACGTGCGGGACGTACATGCAGCCATGCTGATCGAGGATTGCCGGATCCTTGGGAATGGGGAATTTGTAGCCTTCGAGCCCGCCCTTCACGTAGACGAATACGTTCGCGAGCGTTTTGTTGGGATTCACGACGAACGTTTCGTTGGGAACCGGCGCGGTGTGCAGGGCGCTGCATTCGGCGGTCATGGTGATCGGCGTCGCCGCGGGGCGGTCCCTTCGAACTTCACGACCCCCTTGAGCACGCCAACCGTGGCGGGATCGATGGTCTTCGCGGGCGCGCTCGAGCCCCCGCCCCCGGCTTGCGAAGTGGTGCCGTCGGTTGCTTCGGTCCCCTTATCCGGAGTCGAGCCGCCGCTTCCGTTGCATCCGGAGCAGGAGATCGCGGTCGAGGCCGCGGCGACGATCAGGACAGCAGGGATCGAGATCCAAATGGTTTTCGTTCGCATGGTTGGGCGCGCACCCATCGATTCGCGTGCCCGCTCTTCTAGGACAAACCTGGCGTGGACCCAACAAAAACTCCATAAAGGCCCCCGTGATCTTCAAACCCACGCCGGCCCCCGCCCGTGACCCGCACGCGCTCCGGTGCTTTCGCGAGGCGGGGCGCATCATTGCGCAAGCGCGCGCGGTCGGCGCCCCGATGATCGAACCGGGCGTGACGATCCGCGAGGTCACCGAAGCGGTCGAGAAGGAGATTTATCGTTTGGGTGGCGTTCCGGCGTTTCCGGCGCAGTCGAGCCGCAACCACATCGCCGCCCACTATTGCTCCCATCCCAACGATGACGTTTCCTACGAAAGGGAGACGTCGTGAAGCTCGACATCGGCGCCGCGGTCGATGGGTGGGTTTGCGACACGGCGATCACGATCGACCTCGGCGACGGCGCGCGCGGCAAATCGCTCGTCGACGCGGCCAAGGCCGGGCTCGACGCCGCGATCGCCACCGCGGGGCCCGGCGTCGCCGTGAACAAAATTGGTGAAGCCATCGGGCGAACCATCCGCTCTTTCGGCGTGAATCCGGTCTCCAATCTCACTGGCCACGGGGTCGGGCGTTGGAAAGTCCACACCGCCCCGCAGATTCCCAATGTTGCGGATCGAGGCTCGAGCGCGAAGCTCGAGGTGGGGACGGTGTGCGCGATCGAGCCCTTTGCGACTGATGGCGTCGGCCACGTGGAGGAGCGCGGGCGCCCCGAGGTCTTCATGACCACGAGCAAGAGAGTGAAGTCGGCCAAGGGAATCGATCCCGAGATCCTGACGGCGATCGAGAAGTGGAACGGCCTACCGATCGCGCGACGCTATTTCCGCGACTTCGACCCCGCGAAGCTCGAGGAGACATTGTTGGGAATGTCGAAGCAGGGGCGCTGGTGCGCTATCCACCGCTCTGCGAGGCACCGGGCACGATGGTCGCGCAGTTCGAGCACACGCTCCTCATCACCGAGGAAGGCGTCGAGATCCTGACGGCCTGACCGACCTGCTAGCGGGTCGACGCGAACTCTCGCGTCGCCCTTTGCCAAGATTTCCTCGGCGCGGCGATCCGCGGCCGCATGTGTGGGAATCTTCTCCCGATGCGACAGCGCGAAGACCTCTTTCAGATTCTCGTAGATCCGGTCGATCCGGCGCAGCGCCTCGGCCTCGTCGTAGCCGCCGGGAGCAGCTCGCATCCCACGCTGATGATCCCCCGCGTTGATCACGTAGTCGGGGGCGTAGAGGATCCCGCGCTCTTGTAACAAATCGCCGTGGCGCGGCTCCAGGAGCTGATTGTTGGCACAGCCGCCGATCGCCCGACACTTGAGCTTCAGGATTGTGGCATCGTCGAAGACCCCGCCGAGGGCGCTCGGGCAGAGGACGTCGCACGGCTCGAAGAGCACCTGGTCGTGTGGCACGACGCGCGCCCCGAGCGACTTGCCGAGCGCTTCGGCCTTCTCGCGCTGGAGGTCACCGATGACGAGGCGCGCCCCGGCATCGGCCAGCATCTTCGCGAAGGCCGAGCCCACGCTCCCCACTCCCTGGATCGCAAACAAAAGATCCTTGGGATCGGAGGTGCCGAACGCGCGCTCGAGGACCGCGCGAATCCCAACGAAACAGCCGCGCGCGGTGTAGGTCGACGGGTTGCCGCTCCCGCCCTGCTCGCGCGAGAGGCCGGTGACCCATTTGGTTTCCATGCGAACCTGCGTCAGGTCCGCGATGGTCGTCCCCACGTCTTCGGCCGTGATATAGCTGCCTTCGAACGCCTCGATGAAGCGACCCATGGCGCGGAAGAGCTTCTCCGTCTTGTCCTTGCGGGCGTCGCCGAGGATCACCGACTTGCCGCCGCCGAGGCCGGTGCGCGCGACGGCCGATTTGTATGTCATTCCCCGCGAGAGGCGCAGGACGTCGTTCAGGCCGGCGTCGTCGTTCGCGTAGCTCCACATCCGCATCCCCCAACGCAGGCCCGAGCGTCCGGTCGTGGACCGCGATGAACGCGCGGAGACCGCTCTCGGGCTCCTCCGCAAAGGCGACGCGCTCATAACCAGGGACCGGATTTCACGGATTTTCATGGGGCGTTGGGGTCGTTTCGGAGGAGGGCCCCGAACTCTATCACGAGCCGAGATTCGCGCACCGGTCGGGAGCGCCGCGGCGTTGCGTCCTTGACTTTCCCCTCCCCGACGTTCGATATCCCCGGCGATCGGGCCCCGAAGCTCCTTTCGAATCCCCCGACCCGACCCACTCCCAACAATCGCGCTTCCCGAATGTCGAAGCCGCTCGTCATCGTCGAGTCCCCGGCCAAGGCCCGCACCATCAAGCGCTTCCTCGGGGCGAACTTCATCGTCGAGGCGAGCATCGGCCACATCCGCGATCTCCCGCGCAACGCGGCCGAGATTCCCGCGGCGAAGAAGAAGGAGAGCTGGTCGCGCCTGGGTGTGGACGTGGAGCACAACTTCGAGCCGCTCTACGTCGTTCCCAACGATAAGAAGGAACAAGTCAAGAAACTGAAGGAACTGGTCGCCAAGGCGAGCGAGCTCTACCTCGCGACCGACGAGGACCGCGAGGGCGAGGCGATCTCCTGGCATTTGTTGGAAGTCCTGAAACCCAAGAAAGGGCTTCCGGTGAAGCGGCTCGTCTTCCACGAGATCACCAAGGATGCGATCGAGGAGGCGCTCGCCTCCCCGCGCGAGATCGACGAGAACATGGTGTCGGCCCAGGAGACGCGGCGGATCGTGGACCGCCTCTATGGCTACGAGGTCTCGCCGCTCCTGTGGAAGAAAGTCCGACCCCAGCTATCCGCCGGGCGCGTCCAGAGCGTGGCGGTGCGGCTGGTGGTCGAGCGCGAGCGCGAGCGAATGCGCTTCAAGTCGAGCGATTATTGGGATTTGTCGGCGACGTTCTCGAAGATCCGCGGGGCGGGCACCTTCGAGTCGACGCTCGCGAGCGTCGGCGGCGCGCGCGTCGCGAGCGGCAAGGACTTCGACGAGACCGGGAAGCTCAAGGAAACGGGGGTCCGCCTACTCGACGAGCGCGAGGCCGGGGAGCTCCGCGCCGCGCTCGAGCGCGCACCGTTCGCGGTCGAGGGGATCGAGGAAAAGCAAAGAATCGACCGCCCCTACGCCCCCTTCACGACGAGCACGCTCCAACAGGAATCCAACCGGCGCCTCGGCTTCACCGCGCGTCGCACGATGTCCGCGGCGCAGCGCCTCTACGAGAACGGCTTCATCACGTATATGCGCACCGATTCGACGGCGCTCTCGGATCAGGCGATCTCGGCGGCGCGCCGCCTCATCGAAGCCAACTATGGCGCGGAATACTTGCCTTCGGCGCCGCGGCGCTACGAGACGAAAGTCAAGAATGCGCAGGAGGCCCACGAGGCGATCCGCCCGGCGGGGCACGATTTCCGCCCGATCGACTCGACGGACGGCCTCGGGCCCGACGAGCAGAAAGTCTACGAGCTGATCTGGAAGCGCACGGTCGCCTGCCAAATGGCCGACGCGCGCGTCAAGCGCACGACGGTCACGGTGAAAGCGCAAGCCAAAGGCTTCGGCGACGTGCGATTCGTGGCGAGCGGTAAGGTGATCGAGTTCCGGGCTATCTGCGCGCCTACGTCGAGGGGAGCGACAATCCCGAGGAGGCGCTCGCCGATCGCGAGGACCATCCTCCCTCCCGCTCGAAACCAACGAAAGCCTCCGCTGCGATCGTTTGGAATCGGCCTCGCACTCGACCCAGCCGCCGGCGCGGCTCACCGGAGGCAACGTTGGTGAAGGAGCTCGAGCTGCGCGGGATCGGCCGTCCGTCGACTTACGCGAGCATCATCGAGACGATCCTCGACCGCGGCTACGTCTTCAAGAAGGGCTCGGCGCTCGTTCCCACATTTACGGCCTTTGCCGTGATCTCGCTCCTCGAGAAGTTCCTCGCCCATTTGGTGGATTACGGCTTCACGGCGCGGATGGAGGACGACCTCGACGCGATCTCCCCTCGGCGAGAAGAAATCCCAAGATTACCTGAAGCTTTTCTATCACGGGAACGGCGCCCCCGGATTGAAGGGGATCCTCCTGGAGGTCGCCGACAAGATCGACCCGCGCGTGATATGTGGTATCGCGCTCGGAAAGCACGAGGGCAAGACGGTCAGAGGCGCGCGTCGGGCGTTTCGGCCCGTTCCTTAGTTGGGGAGAGAAGCGCGCGAGCCTCCCCGACGACACCGTCCCCGAGGATCTCACGATCGCGCGCGCCGTCGAAATCCTACAAAAAGCCGCCGAGGGGCCGAAGAAGCTCGGGGTCGATCCCAAGTCTGGGCTCCCCGTGTATCTGAAGTCGGGGCGGTTCGGCCCCTACTTCCAGCTCGGCGACGGGAATCCCAAGGAAAAGCCGAAGATGGTCTCGCTGCAGAAAGGGATGACCCCCGAGACGGCGACCCTCGAGGACGCGCTCGCATCGTTGTCATTGCCGCGCACGCTCGGCGCGCACCCCGAGTCGGGGAGCCGGTGCTCGCGGCGAGCGGCCGCTACGGCCCCTACATCCAGTGCGCGAAGGAGACCCGATCGATCCCCGACGAGAGCTCCCCGATCAAGATCACGCTCGCCGAGGCGCTGGCGCTGCTCGCGGCGCCGAAGGTCCGCCGCGGCGGACGGCCGGCGCGCGCCGGAGGTGCCAATGCCAAGATTCTGGGGACGAGCCCGATCACCAACAAAGAGGTGAAGCTCCTCGACGGGCGCTACGGCCCCTACGTGACCGACGGCGCCACGAACGCGTCGCTCCCCAAGGATACGCCGGGCGAGTCGGTGACCCTCGACCGCGCGCTCGAGCTCCTCGCGGCGCGCGCGCGCGCGGGCCGGTGAACGCGGGCGCTTCCGGCGCCGCGCCTCGGCCGCGAGCGAGTAGCGCTCCGGCGTGGCCGCCGATTCTGGGATCGCGCCGCGCGCTCGGCGGTCTTCGACGCGACCGGCCGCTACCGATACCAACTATGGCGGCGATGGGACGCGCGGCGCCCGAGCGTGGCGTTCGTCCTCCTCAATCCGAGCCGCGCCGACGCGGTCCGCGATGATCCCACGATTCGCCGATGTGTGGCGTTCGCGCGCAACGCTGGGGCTTCGGGTCGCTTTTCGTGGTGAACCTCTTCGCGCTGCGGGCGAGCGAAACCCAGGATCTCTTCGCCGACCCCGATCCCGTGGGCCCCGAGAACGATCGCCACCTCGCCGCGGTCGCGCGGCGGGCCGCGCCGTCGTCGTGGCTTGGGGCAACCACGGCTCGCGCCTCGGCCGCGATGCGCGCGCCCTCGCGTGCCTTCCGCCGCGCCGCCCCTCCTCTGCCTCGGCGTCACGCGCCAGCGGGCGCCGCGGCATCCCCTCTACCTTCGCAAGGGGACCGTCCCCAGGATCTTCGCGCGATGAGCCGACCCGCCGAGGAAAACACCAAGCATCCGCGCGGCCTCTACGTGCTGTTCTCCACGGAAATGTGGGAACGGTTCAGCTTCTATTCGGTCGACGCAATGTTGGTGTACTACCTGACCGCGAAGGTCCAGGGATTCGGCTGGCCCGACGAGGACGCGATCGCTCTCCGTGCCAACTATATGATGTGCGTCTACGCGAGCCCGCTCATCGGCGGCTGGATCGCCGACCGATTCTGGGGCTACCGGCGCACGGTGATCGTCGGCGCCCTCTTCTTCATGGCGGGGCACAGCCTCTTCGCCGTCCACTCGATCGGGGCCGTGTACGGCGCCTCGCCTGTCTCGTCGTCGGCAACGGCCTCTTCAAAGCCAACGTTTCGACGATGGTTGGGAATCTCTACTCGGTCGGAAGCAAGCTCAAGGATCGCGCGTACAGCATTTTTTACATGGGGATCAACATCAGGGCGATGCTCGGCCCGATCGTCTGCGAGATCGTCCAGCCCGACTACGGCTACGATCGCGCTCTTCAACGCGGCGGCCCTCGGCATGGCAGATCTCCGTCGCGATCCTCGTCTTCTTCCGCCGCGACGTGGAGGATCCCCAACGGAAGAGCGGAGCCGGCGGCGCGCCTGCCGCCCCCGCCGCGCCGCGCCATCCCATCGAGGACGTCCCGCCGCTCCATCGCGTCTTCGCGCTCGCGGCCATCTTCATCGTTGGTATCGCGTTTTGGATGGTGTTCTGGCAGAACGGCTCGACGCTCGCGCTCTGGGCGAAGAACAACACCGATTGGACGCTCTTCACCGATCGCCCGGTCGCCGGAATGATCCAGGCCGCCATCAATCCCGCGTTCATCATTTTGTTTGGGATTCCGGTCGCGTCGCTCTGGAAGCGTCTCGACCGGCGCGGCCTCGAGCCGTCGACGCCGATGAAAATGTGCCTCGGCCTCGTGTGCGCGTCGGCGGCGAGCGCGGTGCTATGGGCCGCGGCGCTGGCGGGGGCGACGCGGGGCGCGTCTCCTGCCTCTGGCTCATCGGGGCGTACGCCCTCATCTCGCTCGGCGACTGTTCCTTTCGGCGATGGGCCTTTCGTTGGTATCGAAGGTGGCACCCCAACAATACCGGGGGCTCGATGATGGGGGGCTGGTTCCTCTCGCTCTCGCTCGGCGGCAAGTTCTCTGGGGTGATCGGGGTCTATTGGAACCGGTGGTCGCACGCGACCTTCTTCGCCGCGCTGACGGCGCTCTCGCTCGCTGCGGCCGGCGTCCTGTTCGTCCTGCTCCGATTTCTCCGCAAGAGCATGCCCGGGGTGTGAGCCTCGCCAGCTGAAATCCGGTTACGCGTCGCCGCGGGAGCCCTTGCTCGGGAACCCGCATCATGTCGACGCACCGAGATTCCGCCCGCCCCGGCGAACTCCACCCGGAAGAAACGTCGCGCCCCCTACGGCGCGCGGCGCTTCTCGACCGAAAATCCCCATGGATGGGAGAATGGGAAATGCGCGCGTTGGTCGCCACGCCGCCGGGTGGAGAGCGCGCTCGCCGCGCCGGAGCTCGAGCGGGTCCGGGCTCCCATCCCTTCCGCCGCGCCGCCCCGGCGCCGCGCCTCCGACCCGCGCGCGCCGCTCTTCGCGGGGGCGCTCCCTCGCAATCCTCTGCGTTCTCTGGATCTTCGCCGCCAATCGCGACGGCTCGTGGCGCCAAGTCCCCTTCTGGGACATCGCCTGGTTCCACACGCAAGCGCTGCAGACGCTCCACGGCCTCCAAGATGGCGGTCTCCCGGCCTCGCCGACGCATGGGCCCACGCATCGTCCACCCACACGCCGCTCGTGCCGACGATCTCGGCGCTGTTCATGGCGGTCCTCGGCCCCACGCGCGCCGCGGCCGAGGCTGGTCCTTCCGCTCTGCACCGTTCGTTTTGTTGCTATCGACCTTCCGCGTGGCGGAGCGCCTCTTCGACCGAAAGACCGCCTACGCGGCGGCGGCGCTCGTTGCCACCTTTCCGGTCGTCCTCACCTATTCGCGCCTCTATTTCTTCGAGATCGCGCTCGCGGCGACGTTCGCCGGCGTCGTGCTGGGCCTTGCTGGCGAGCGAGGGCTTCACCCGCTGGAAACCAACGATCGCCTTCGGCGTCCTGGCGGGGCTCGTGGCCCTCTCGCGCGCCATGGGATTCGTCTTCCTGGCGGGGCCGGTATTGGTGGCATTGGCCTCGATCGCGCGGCGCCCGGCGCTCGGCGGTCAGATCTTGCGTTTCGGCGTCGCCTCCGCGATCGGCGCGGCGCTCGCCGCCACCTGGTACATTCCCAACTTTAGCGAGCTGTTCGGCTATATCTTCCGGTTCACCTACGGGCCCGAGGCCCGCGCATTCTCCGGCTCCGAGTCGGCGTTCTGCCTCGCCAACTTTCTTTACTATGCCGAGTGGCTCGTGCTCGACGGACCCGGCGTGCCGATGTTGGCGATCGCGCTCCTCGCCTTCGCGTGGGCGCGGGTCGCGCGCCGAGGCGCCGGCGCACCGCGCCGCGCGATGGATCTCCCGCCAGTCGCGATCCCTATTGATGGTGTGCGCCGTGGATTTCTTCGCGGCCCTCGCCGGATCCCAACGAATGGCGGGAAGTTCCTCCTGCCGATCATGCCGGCCGTGGCGATCCTCGTCGTGCGCTGCGTCGCCGCGATTCCCCTCCCGCGCGCCCGCGCGCTCGCGAGCGCCGCCGTCGGATTGTTGGGAATCCACCACCTCGTCGCGTGCACCTTCCTCTTCAGCGTCGATCCCAACACGCCGTCGAACAACATCCAGGGGAGCCCCCGGGCGCCCACATCGCGAGCCTCGCCAACCACAACGATTTTTATTTGGATTGGTCCAAGCAGGGGAGGCAACGCGCTCGTCGATTACAAAATTGGGGAGACGATCGACCGCCTCGAGAGCTTCGCCACGACCCGCGACGGGGCGGTCGGAATGTGGGGCGAGCACGTCTTCTTCGACGGCGGCCCGCTCCAGCTCGAGGCGCTCCGCCGCCGCGACGAATCCACTTCTGGAATCCCCGGGATGCGCGTCGCGATGCAACCGGATGGCTCGATGAGATGCAGACGGCGCTCGCCAGTTGTAGCGTCGTTCTCCACCGCGAGACCGGCGATGCCACCTCAAGGCCTACGGCGAGCTCTTGAGAAGTCTCAACGACGGAATCCACTTCAAGTTCGTGAAGCAGGAAGAGCCCGTGGCGCTCGGCGACGGCTCGAAAGTTTGGATCTACTGCCGGCCGCCGCGCTTCGTCGCCGAACTCAAGAAAAACTGATCGGCTGCCGGGGAGGACAACGGGCCCGCTTTCCCGCCCGCCCGCGCCCTGCTAGCGTCCTCGGCGAAAGGCGTATGCTTGGGATCCGTCGCCGAGGGGATCGGATCGCCCAGCTGGGTGAACGGCGGGTCGAGGCTATTGTTGGCATCTCGAAACGCCGCGTCGAAGGGGGTTCCGCCGGGGATCGTGCGGAGCAGCGCGGCTCCGCTCCCCGCCAAGCTGTCGCGCACTCGAGACGTCCAGGCGGGATCTCCGGCGCCCGCCAAGTCCGGCGCGTTCATGAAGAGGAGCCCGCTCCGCGCCGCAGCGCCTCCACGCTGGAGCGGCGCCGACGAGAAGAAGACATGCTCGGCGAGAACCGCGACTCTCGAATCGGGCGGCAGCGACAGCGCCGCGATCCGCTCGAAGGACTCCGGAATCTTGTAGTCGACGGCCTTGGAATCGACGACGGCGATCCCCCGCCAGCTTCGACCAATCCAAATAAAAACTTCTGTGGTATGCAAGGATGCGCAAATCGCCCGCGGATGCGCCGAGCTGGAACGGGAACGGCAACTCCGCGGGATCGTTGGCGAACAGGAAGGTGCAAGGCGACGACGTGATGGAGCGCGAGGGCAGCGACGGCGAATCCAAATCCGGTCCTCAACGCCGGCCGCGGAACGGACACGACCGCGCGAACGATCAGGAGTGCAACGCCGGGCATCACCGGCAGCAGGAACTTCCCCGCCATCCTCTGCCCGCTCGCCGCGGCGATGAGACCGATCGCCGCGACGACTGCGGCGACCGCAACCGCGGCTCCGCCGCGCAGGGCGCGTCCGCGCGACGCGACGAGGCAGGCCGCCGTGAGGATGAGCATCGGCAGGCCCGGCCCATCGAGGATCCCCAAACCACATAGTAGAGAATGTTGGGGAATCGTCAGGCCCACTCCGCCTGGCGCGTACCACGCGGCGTTCTCGCCTAGCGTGACGCGCGTGAGGTAACCGGCGATGGCGTGAAAGTTGGGAACGTACCAGGTGGCCGCCAGTCCCCCTGCGACGAGCGATGCCACGAAAAATCGGACGAGGCGTGACCCGAGCCCGGGTCCGCGCGCCGCTCGAGCCAAACCGCAAAGATCGGCGGCGCGAGATACACGAATCCACCCGCGCGCGAGAGCGCCGTGAGGCCCGCCATGGCGCCGAACGCGATCGTTGGGATCCAGCGCGTGAACCGCTCGCTCGCGAGAAGAGCCCAACACGTCGCGGCCAAGCACGCGGCGAACGTCATCTCGAACAAGTAGAGGCGCGAGTACGTGAGGCAGACTGGAAAGGTGGCAACCAGCGCGGTCGTCGCGTAGGCCGTTCCGCGGCCGAAGAGGCGACGGGCCACCTGCATCGTGGAGAACAGGAAAAGAAAGTTGGAGATCGGCAACACCGCCTCCGCCGCGGCGCGCGTGGGGCCGAATAGGGCCATGAGGAGCGCGGAGGCCGCGGGGACGAGCGGCGCGTGGGTGTCCGAGGCGTGGACCCACCGCGCGCGAATCCCAGAATCCGTCGCGCTCGACCTCGTCAGGATCTTGAGCGCCTGCACATGGAACCAAGCCATGTCCCAGAACGGGACCTGCGTCGACGAGCCGTCCCGCGCCGCGGCGAAACCCCACAATACGACCAGGACGGAGACGAGCGCCGCGGTGAATAGAGCATCCGCCGCGCCGCGGAGTCCACTCAGAGCCCCAGGACTTTGATGAGGATCCTCTTGTCCCGGCGCCCATCGAACTCGCCGTAGAAGATTTGCTCCCACGGGCCGAAGTCGAGCTCGCCCGCCGGTGATCGCGACCACGACCTCGCGCCCCATGATCTGGCGCTTCAGGTGCGCGTCGGCGTTGTCCTCGCCGGTTGTTGTGGTGTTCGTACTCGAGCGCCCGCCTTGCGCGGCGCCAGCTCCTCGAGCCACTTCAGGAAGTCGTGGTGGAGCCCCGCCTCGTCGTCGTTGATGAAGACCGACGCCGTGATGTGCATCGCATTCACGAGGACCATCCCCTCCTGAACGCCCGACTCGGCGACGGCCGCCTCGACTTCGCGCGAAATATTGCGAAAGCCCTGCCGCTCCTTCAGATGCATCACGAGATACTTGGTATGGGCTCGCATCCCCCTCCCCGCTCATGGTTTCCTCCCGAGCGCGCGCGCGACGAAGCCGCGCCAGAGCGCCACGTCCTCGCGCTGGAGGAGCACCACGTTCCAGACCGGCTGCCGCGCCACATGGCAATAATAGAGGAGCGTCACGATTCCGGTCGTGGCCATCGCGGACGCGCAGCAGGCCGCCGCCATGACGATGTTCGGCCGCCCGAGCCAGTGGGAGAGGAGGACGGTCGACGACACCAACAATAGGAGCGTCATCCCGGCGAGCGCCGGCACCACGTTTTTCTTGCCGCGGGCGAGGAGATCGGTCTGGAGAACCTTGTACAAACAAAAGACCGTCGACCCCGCGAGGAGGATGCGCAGCGGCGCGACCGATCCCAAGTATTTCGGCGCCCAGAAGCGGAGGATCGCCTCGGCCGCGATGCCGATCAGGACGGCGACGCAAAACGTGGCGAAAGAAGATGTTCCGGCAGACGATCGGCGTGAACCAACGGCGATCGTCGGCGTGCTGGAGTCACGAGACGGTTCGCGAGCACCATGTGGATCGTCTCGGGGACTTGCCACAGCGCCGTCATCGCCGTCGCCGCCACGCTGTACCAGCCGAGCTCCTCCCCGACGCGCCGATCCATTCCAAATAATAATACGAGAAGGTGAGCGTCTGCACCTGGAACACATCGCGCAGGTAGGGGCGCGAGCCGAACTTCAGTGCTTCCCACAAATAGCGCCAATCGATCTGCGGCCGGAAGCTCGCCACTTTCGCAGTAGGAAGACCGCCGCCGTGGCGCTCACGGTCCACTGCGCCACGCGCGCCAGGACCATCGCCGTGAGGAAGAGCTTCGGGTCGTTCACGAACTTCGACGGCCCGATCCCCAAGTAAAGCGAGAAGAAAGTCCCCACATAAAGAAACGTGGGGAGGAACTGGATCAGGTTGAAGCTGAGGATCCGCCCGCGACGATCTGAGTCACGTTCAGGTAGGAGGTCGCGAGCTGGAGCGGCACCGTCGCCAGCACGAGCGCCACGTGCCACACCTCGATGATCTCGGGGTGGCGGCGCGCGTAATAGTTGGGAAGGAAGAACGCGCAGAAGCCCGCGAGCAGCGCCCCCACGTGAGGGCCGTCGTGAGCGCGGTCGACGCGACGACGTCGATCGACTTCGCCGCGCGATCCTTGTGGTAGAGGATCGCGGAAGCCAATCCCAAGTTTCCGAACACGATGAGCGGGAGCGACAGGCTCATCACGAGGTCGGCCGGCCCCTTCACGCTCGGCGCGATGATCCTCGGCATGATGAGGAGCGTCACCACCGTGAGCGCCTGCGTCGCCGCTTGTGTGGCAAACGTGACCGCCGCTTGATTGGCGAATCGCATCCCGGGCGCGCCGTGGGCCTGGGCGGGTGCGGCCGAGGCCCCCTCCGCGTTCGCTTGCGTCAAATCCCAATCTCCACGGCGCCGTTCACCACGCGCGTCGGGAAACATGCGACGCGCAGCGGCTTGCCCTCCGCGCTCTCGCCGGTCTTCACGTCAGATGGAATCCGTGCCAGGGGCAGGTGACCACATCCCCTGCGAGATCCCCGTCGCCGAGAGGCCCGCCGCGGTGCGGGCAGGTGTTCGAGATCGCATGGAACGTCCCGCCGACGTTGAACAGCGCGACGGAGACATTGTTGGCCGTCACGCACTTTCCGGTGCCCGGCGGAATCTCGCTCGCTTTCGCAAAGGCAACAAAGTTGGGCATGTTGGTTTCGCTTCGATGGACTCGGGTGGCGCCGGCGCGTCCGCGCGGCGCGCCAAGAATACCGCCGCGGGGGCCTCTAGCCGCGCGCGCCATTTTCTTTCCATCGGCGCGGCGCCGACCCCATGATCCGCGCATGGCGGCCCGCCGATTCGCCTTCGTTTCCATCCACGCGACCGGGCCCGACGTGCGCTCGGATCGCGTCTTTCGATTGGCGGCGCGGCTCCCCGACGGCGCGGGCGCTGTGGCGGAAATCGCCTGGCTCGCGAACCCCACTCTTGGCTGCGACGCGCTCACGCGCGAGGTGCTCCTCGAGCGCGCGCGCGCCCTCTCGGGGCTCGAGGACGATGCGTTCGAAGGGAAGGCGAGCGCCTCCGATGTCTTCGCCGCATTCAGGATCGCCTCGCGGGGCGAACCCTCGTCGGTTTCGATCGCGCGGTCCTGCTGCGTTGGTGGCGCGCGCTCGTGATCGAGGAGAGCAAGCGGCGGCAAGACGCCGGCGGGATCGACGAGCCCGAGCCGGTGATCGTTGGGATCGCGGATCTGGCGCGGCTCGTCCTGCCGGGGCGGCGCAGCTCCGAGCGGGAGAGCCTCCTAAAGTTGGCATTCGCCGCCGGCGCCCGGCGGGCGAGCTCGCCCCCGACGAGCTCGAGGCGCTCCTCGGCGGAGTCTGCCGCGCGTTCCTCTCGCGCACCGCCGTCTCCCACACGATCGCGGCGAGCGTCTTCGCCCACGTCGTTTCCCAACTAAGACGGAGCGACTCGCGCGGCGCCTCCGCGCTCGAGGCGACCCTCGATCTGTTGGATCGCCCCTCGGCGTGGCGCACACGCGACGCCGCCCGGTTCCCGGCCGCGGCCGAGCTCGTGGACGGCGAGCTCACCGCCCGGGCCGGCCCGCTGGAGTCGGCGATCGTGGCGTTCGAGGAGTCCGCCCCCGCTTCACCGAGGAGCTCGACGCCCGATATGTGGGATCCCCGCTCCCCGATGCGGCGCCGGTCCCGGTCGCGCTCGACGCGCGCGATGCCGACGCGATCGAGACGATCTTCGGGAATTGTTACCTTTGGAGATCGCGCGGATCGCGGGGAGCCGCGCGCCGAGCGGTTCCGCCGGCCGAACCAGGCCGAGCTGGCGCGCCGCGTCGGCGAGGCGTTCGGGCGGGGCGATCTCCTCGTGGTCGACGCGCCGACCGGCACCGGCAAGACGATGGCCTACCTCGTCCCCGCGCTTTTGTGGGCATCGCGCGCGGGGTCCGCGTGGGGATCTCCACCTATACGATCGCGCTCCAGGAGCAGGTCTTCGATCGCGAGCTGCCGCGCGCGCTCGCGCTATTGTTGGCATCGGGGGCGGTCGCCTCGGCCGCCGAGCTCCCGCGCACCACGGTTCTCAAGGGGCGGGAGCGCTATCTGTGCGTTCGCGCGCTCCGCGCCGCGGCCCCCGAGCCGGGCGATCCCCGGAGACCTGGCTCGCCTGGTCCACGGCCGCATTGTTTGCTTTGGAGGACCCCGAGGGGGATCTCGACCGGCTTCCGCGGCGCCTGCCGATCGAGCTCGACCGCCCCGGCGCCCTCGACGCGACCCTCGCCTCGCTCCTGCGGGAGGTCCGCTGCCGCGCGAATTGTTGCGAAGAGCGCGCCGAGCGGCGCCACTGCGGCGCGTGGGTGGCGCGGCGGCGCGCGGAGCGCTCGCACCTCGTGATCACCAACCATGCGTTCGTCCTGCGCGATCCCAACTTTTTCGCAATCTCGTCGCCGACGAGTGCGATCACCCTCCATCCGCAGGCGCGCGACGCGGCGTCGATCGAGCTGCCGCTCCGCGAGACTGCGCGACGCCGTGGAGGTCTTCGCCGGCGCGGCCGAGCGGGCCCCGGGCTCGGCGCGAGAGTTGGGTTTCGCCCGACGCGCGAGCTCCTCGCCCGCGTCGAGCGGGCGCTCGACCAACGCAACATCTTCGGCTCGAGCCCGCTCGGGGAGCTGTGTCGCCGGGCGGCGCGCCGCGGGCTCCGCGCACGCCGCCCTAGCAACCTCGAGCGCGCCGCGGGCGAATATGTGGCATCGGCCGCCGAGCGACGCGACGACCCTGAGTCGCCGCGCGGCGGATTCGAAGCATTCGCGCGCGAATCCCCGCCGGCGCCGAGCTCCGCGCGGCGCGCCTCGCGCTCACGACCTCGCTCGCCGAGATCGCCGGTGTCTCCGCCGAGATCGCGGCCTCGCTCGATCCCGCGGTTGTCGCCGAGGCGAACCGGCTGCGCGCCCGCTTCCACCAGGCGTCGATCGGCTTTGGCGAGCTCGCCGTCGCGCTCCAAGAGTGGCTTCCGATCGTCGAGGGGAGGCGCGCTTCGACACCGCCTGCTTCTACGACATCGAGGCCGAGTTCGGCCGCCGCGGCTCGCTCGTCCTGAAGCGGGTGATCCTCCTTCCCAATCAATGGCTCGCGGAGCGCTACTACCCGTCGATGCAAACGTTGGTGTTGCTCTCGGCGTCGACATGGCTCCAGGGAGCTTCGACCTCGCGCGCGGATACTTGGGATTGGATCGGGTCGAGAAGGGGGCGAGAGCCGCGAGCCGCGCGCGATCCACAGCCACCGGTCCCCGCCCACCTTCGACTATTCGCGCGTCCTCCTCGCGATTCCCACCGATGTGCCGCAGACGGGCTTCGCGAGCTCGGCGACGCGCGCCGACTTCGACCGCTACCTCGAGGCCTTCCTGCGCCACCTCATCGAACGGACGCGCGGGCGAACGTTGGTGTTGCTCACCAATCTCCAACAATGCCGGGCGCTCGGCCGCGCGCTCGAGGCGCCGCTCCGCGCGCGCTGCGTCCCTTTTATTGGCAAGGGATGGAGGGGATCACCAAGGAAGAGCTGCCGCGCCTCTTCCGCTCGACCCCGGCGGCGTTTTGATGGGGGTCGATACGTTTTGGTATGGAGTCGACTTCCCGGGGGCTCGTCGAATCGTTGGTGATCGCGAAGCTCCCATTCGGCGCCCCCGACCGCTACACGCGCGCTCAGGAGGAGGCGCTCGGCGCCTCCGAATACCAACGAACGATCTACCTCCCCGAGGCGCTCTCGATGTTCCGCCAAGGCTTCGGGCGGCTCATGCGCCGCGAGACCGACCGCGGCTCGGTCTTCGTCCTCGACCCGCGGGTCCTGAAGCGCTGGAAACGATTCCTGCGGGAGCTCCCGGGCAACGACCCCGATGTCCCCGAGGAACGGCGGCTCGGCGCGATCGTCGGCACGACTGCGGAGTGCGTCCGCGCGGCGCTCGAGCACTCGGGGAAGCTCGCCGACTGCGCGCGCCTAGGCCTCCCGCTCCAATTCGATCCCTGCTAGGCGTTCACCAAGAATCGCGCGGTGTGCTCGAAGTAGCGGCGGAGGATCCCGAGCGAGGGCTCCCCGATCCCCGAGTCGGCGAGCGCCCCCGCCATGTTCTCGAGCCATGCATCGCGCGCGGCGGCGTCGATCCGAAAGTTGGCATGTCGAATCCGCAGGCGGGGCGCCCCCGTTTTTGTGAGTAGTCCGACGGGCCGCCGAAGAACTGCACGAGGAAGAGCCCAAGATTCTCGGCCGGCTCGTGGAACGACGCCGGGAACATCGGGCGCAGGCGTGGGTCCCCCTCGACGCGCGCGTAGAACCCTTTGCCAACGATAGGAGGGCGTCGCGGCCGACCGCCTCGAGCACGTTTTGCGGCGCGCCGTCGCGCGTGAACGCCTTCGCGAGGTCGTCGAATCGCGCGAAAGTGAAATCGGGGCGGAGCGATGCCAACAATGCCGCCGGCCGGTAACCCCAAGTAACGGCGGCCGTCGCCGTCCCCGCGGCGCGCCCCGCCTCGAGGTCGGCGGGCGAGTCCCCCACGGTGAGCGTGTCCCATGGAGTCGATCCCAACGATTCGAGGGCTCGCAGGAGCGGCCCCGGCGCGGGCTTCCGCCCCGCCGGCGTGTCTCCGCCGATGACCACTTTGAAATGGGGGATCACACCGAGGCCGCGGAGGATCTGGACGCAGAGCGCCGTCGGTTTGTTGCTGACCACCCCCATCGTCACCTTTCCGCCGAGGCGCTCGAGTCCTTCGCGCACTCCGGCATAAAGTTGGGTTCGGTCGAGGCAGTGGGATTCTTGGTGTTCGACGTAGGCGGCGACAGTCTCCCCCCGAGCCCGGCGCCATCCGCTCGAGGAGCGCGCGCACCCCATCGCCGATCGCGGCGCGCACCTCCTCGAGCGAGGCATCGCCGAGCCCCAGTCGCGCGCGGACGTGGTTCACGCTCGCGGCGATGTCCGCCTCCGAGTCGATGAGCGTGCCGTCCAGATCGAAGAGGATGGCCGGAAACATGGGATCTCGGAGCCTACCCGACTCGACGGAAAAACCGTGGCACGGGCGCACCCTCCGGCCGCATCCTTGGGATGTGATCCGCCCCCGCCTCGCCGCCGCGTGTGTCCTCGCGTTCCCCTCGTCCCGCAGGAGCCGCCGCGGAAGCCGCAGACCCTCGACTCCTCGAAACGCCAAGCCATCGAAAAGCTCGCGGAAGAGTGGTTTTCGGCGCGCCCCGCCACCGCCCTCGAGGACTTTGATCCCAACAAAGGGCGAAGCTCGTCGAGCGGGCGAAGGCGCTCGATCCGATCCCCGCCTCGTCCGAGAAGGAGATCCGCGCGCTCCTCTGGAAGAGCGCGCGCAAACACGGCGCGCGCCTCGATCCCAAGTCTCCGATGCAAACGAAATGGGGACGGGCCGCCTACTCCGTCGCGAACGCCCCGGGCGGCGACGCGCCGAAGATGGGGCTCCTGATCGGCCTCCACGGCGGCGGACCCGGCGCCGGCGACAAATCCGAGGCCCAAGGGGTCTGGAGCGCGCCGCTCGCCAAGCAAAACTTAGTTGGGATCTTCCCGCAGGCGATCCAGCTCGTCCACGACGCGTGGGACACCCCCGAGGGGAACGATTCGTGGTATCGCTCGTCGAGATGGCCAAGCGCACCTACGACATCGATCCCGATCGCGTGATGGTGGCGGGCTTCAGCATGGGCGGCACGGGCAGCTGGTTCCACGCGGGGCGCCATCCCCACCTATACGCCGCGGCTTTCCCCTTCAGCGGCGTGATCTTCCCCGACCGGCGCGACGGCAAGGTCCACGCGATCCACCACGGGCTCGTCCCCAACGTTCGCCACGTTCCCTCTATTACACCGCCGGCGCCGACGACACCCAGTGCCCCCGACACCTATGTGTTCGCCGAGGAAATGTTGGCAAAGCTCCGCGCCGACCACGACGGCTACGAGACCCATTTCCAGCTGGCACCAAAGGTCGCGCATGCGTTCCCCGCGGGCGAGCCGCAGGGGGCGTTCGAGTTCATGACCAACAAAAAGCGGCGGACCTTCCCGAAGACCCTCACCTGGGAAGTGTCCGCCAGCCCGCTTCCCGACGGCGACGGGCGCCTCGTATCGCGTGATTTCTATTGGCTTCGCTTCGAGAGCCCCGCCGACTTCCAGCGGACCGAGGCCAAGATCGAGGGGCAGGAGGTCCACGTGACGGTCACCAAGAAAGAGCCGCCGCTCGGCCTCACCATCTATCTTTCGCCCGAATTGTTGGATGTCACGAAGGAGGTCACGGTCTTCGTGAACGACATCGTGAAGTTTCGCGGAGTCCTCGAGCCGAGCTTCTCGGCGATCCTCGAGTCGATGTCGGCGCGCCTCGACCGATCGATGGTGTTCGATCGCAGGATCGAAGTTCCGTAGCGGCGGGACTCGGGAGTCAACGTGGCGATGGCATCGGTTGGGGGCGCGGGCTCCATATGTGCACAGCGGTTTCGCCGATTGTCATGCAACGGCCTGCACACAGTCGCCCGCGCCCCCAACCGATGCCATCGCCCTCCTCATGCCGAGTCCCGCCGCTACGGAACTCCGTCCCCGGTCACGATGCGCGCCAGAGATGATTGGCATACTCTCCGTCTCTTAATCGTTGTCCTAATTTGATCGCGGACATGTGTCGAGCGGGAAGCCGCCCAAGGCGTGAGAGCCGTCGGAGGGAATGTTGGGGTGGGTGGGGGTGCGGGCGACTGTGTGCAGGCCGTTGCATAACTATCGGATTTACCGCTATGCACATATGGAGCCCGCACCCCCACCCACCCCAACATACCACCCCACCCACCCCAACATTCCACCCCGACAGCATCACCCCTTCGTTTTCTTGACTTCCAGGATGCTCTCCAGGAATTCGGCCACGCGACGGGACATCGCGATCCGATTCGAGAGCTTCCGGACGCCGTGCCCCTCGTCGGGGAAACGCAAAGTATTCGGCGCGCCCGCCGAGCTCGCGCACCGCGCGCACGAACTGATCCGACTCCGTCACCGGATCGCGCGGATCGTTGGCGCCGTGGACCACCATGATCGGCGCGCGGATATTCTTGATATGGGTGATCGGCGAGATCTCGAGGAAGAACTTCCGGTCCTCGGGATCGTCGATGTCGCCGTACTCGATCCGATCGCTGGCTTTGAGCGCGGGCGAGGCCCCCTCGAGCGCCGTGACCCAGTTCGAAACCCCAACCATCGAAACGCCACCTTTGAAGAGCTCGGGAAGCTGGGTCAGCGCCGCGTAGGTCATGTATCCGCCGTAGGAGCCCCCATCACCGCCGCGCGCGACGCGTCGACCCGGCCGTCTTTTCTTAGAATCCGATCGCGTCGGCCATGTCGCGCACCGCGTTGGGGCGCAGCCGCTGGTTGTCGAGGCGCGCGAACTTCTTGCCGTATCCCACCGATCCGCGAAAGTTGAGATCGAAGACCGCGATCCCGCGAGCCAACAAATACTGGACGCTCGCGTTGAAGCTCGGCCGCGCCTGGCCCGTGGGACCGCCGTGGACGGCGAGGACGACCGGCGGCTTGGCGATCTTCTTGTCGATCGGCAAATACAACAATCCATGGAGCGTGACCCCGTCGCGCGCCGGGAAATCGATCGCCTCGGGGAGACGAACGTCGACGGATCGAGCCCCGCGAGCGAGGACTGGGTCGAGCGGGCGGTCTTGCCGGTGCGCGCGTCGAAAACCCAAATATCCCCGGGGTCCCCGGGCCATTGGTGGTGATCGCGAGGACCGGCGCCCCCCGCGCCCAGGTCGCGCCGTGGGTCCCGCGCGGCAGATCGGGGACGGGCACCTCGGCCCCCGTCTCGAGATTGCGCACGTGGAGCGCGGCGTAGCCGTTTTCGTTGGTGATCCAGGCGAGCAGCTTCCCATCTTTCGAGAGCTCGGAGGAATCCACGTCGCGGTCGGGGTGCTCGAGGACCGTGAGCGTTTTCTTGGCGACGTCGTAGAAGCAGAGCGCCTCGAAATCGCGGTCCTGATTGGTGGTGAGGTAGAAGCCGCTCCCGTCGGGCTTCCAGTCGAAGGAGCCGTAGGCCGCCGATTCTTGGGGTTTGAAGATCGTCTCGAGCTTCCCGTGGCGAGATCTAACAGATGCACATCGTTACCATCCTCGCCGCGGGTCTCCGACAGGATCAGCGCGCCGCCGTCGGGGCGCCAGCTCACCACATAAAGCCCACCCTTTCCTTGGTGAACGAGCTTGTCGCTCCCGCTCGCGAGGTCGAGGAGGTGGATGTCGAAGTCGACCGGCGTCCGCCCCGTGGTCGAGTAGGCGATCTTCTTTCCGTCGGGCGAGAAGCCGCCGAAGATCCGGAAGTCCTCCGAGGGAGGCAACAATTCGCGCTCGCGCGTGCCGTCGGGCGATATCAAGTAAAAGCCCTCCCGCTCGTTCCCCCCGATCGCAACCATAGAAGATCCACTCGCCGCTCGGCGACCAGGCGTGCTCGGAGATCGGCTCGCCGAAGGTGATCTGCTCGGCAGGCCCGCCCGCGGCCGGTGCCACCCAGATTTGTGGGGATCCGGTGGTGCTCGTGCGGAACGCGACCCGCGTCCCGTCGGGGAGAGCGATGGGGCCCCCGCCGCGCGCACGTTCAAGTAGCGAACGATGTCGGGCTCGGTCGAGCCCGCGAGTCCAACCGCCACCGACGCCGGCTTCGGCACATCCCCCGGATCGGGCGGCGGCGGCGCACCCTTGGGATCTTGGAGAGATGCAGCGAGCGAACCGAGGAGGGCGAGGGCGGGGATGAGGGTCGACATGGCGGGCGCATCGTATTGGCGAGGCTTTCGTGTAAACAGACGCCGTTGAAGATCCTGTTCCTGTGCCATCGCGTCCCGTTTCCCGAATCGGGGCGACCGGATTGCGACCCACCGCCGCCTCCTCCATTTGGCGCGCACGCACGGGTGCGCTGCCTCACGTTCACGATGGAGCCGAGCGACCGCGACTCGGTGCGCGAGCTCGAGAAACTTGGCATTGCGATGGTGACCGACGGCTACGACGCGCGGAGGCGCCAGCTCGCGGCGCTCCCCTGGCTCGCGACGCGCGAGCCGCTCACGCTGCGCTGCTTCGCGTCGCGAAAGTTGGCATATGCAGCGCGCGAGTATGTCGCCGCGGGGATCGACGCGGCGATCGGCTACTCTCGTCCTGCATGGCGCAGTTCTACGAGAATGCCAAGATTCCGCGGATCATGGAGTTCGGCGACCTCGACTCTGAAAAGTGGCTTCAGTACGCGGGCGAGGCGCGCGGCCCGGCCCGCTGGATCTACGGCCGCGAGGCGCGCACGCTGCTCGCCTACGAGCGGAAGATCGCGCGCGAGTTCGATGTGTCGCTCGTCGTGTCGCCCGCCGAGGCGAAGACCTTCGAGGAGCGGACCGGCGTGCGCGCCGAGGTGGTGGGCAACGGCGTCGACTTCGCCCGCTTCCGCCCCGATCCCAAGATTCCGCGGCGCCCCGGATTGTTGGTGTTCACCGGGATCATGGACTACCGCCCGAACGTGGAAGGGTGCGTGCGGTTCGCGACGCGCGTCCTTCCCAAGATTCGCGCCGAGGTCCCCGATGCCACCTTTCGGATCGTCAGGGCCCACCCGAGCCGCGCGATCCTGGAGCTCCGCGGCGCGGGGGTGGAGGTGACGGGCGCGGTCGCCGAGCCGGCCGATCACCTGCGCGAGGCGTCGGTCGCGGTGGCGCCGCTGCGCCCGGGGCGCGGCCTCCAGAACAAGGTCCTCGAGGCGATGGCCTGCGCCACGCCGATCGTCGTCTCGCCGAACGCGGGGCCGGGATCGACGCCGCCGATCGCCAACATTATCTCGTCGCCGACTCCGACGACGACACGGCGCGCGCGGTGATCTCGCTCCTGCGCGATCCCGCCGCGGCCGCCGCCCTCGGCGAACGGGGGCGCGCACGGGTGGCCGAGCGATATCCTTGGGATCGCGCGCTCGCCGACTACGACGCGGCGCTCGCCCTCGCCATTCGGCGATTCCACGATTCGAAAGCCAAGAAAACGCCATGATGACCTCGCTCCGCACGCTGTGCATTCTCACGTTTGCGTTTTTGCCGCCGGCACGAGTGGCGCAGAGCCGGCCGGCCAGCTCCCCGCCAATCCCAAGAATCGCCCGGAGCTCCTCGAGCGGGTCGTGGTGGTCGGGGCGAGCGCCTCGGCCGGCTTCTCCGACATGAAGAGCCAGCCCCATCCGCTTTGCAACTATGTCGAGCGGATGATCGAGGGTCCCCATTCGCCCGTCGGCGGCTCGGCCGACGCGATGTTCTTCATGTCCCCCGAGGAGACCGGCAAGCGCGAGGTGGATTTCGCCCTCACCAAGAATCCGACCCTGGTCGTCGCGACCGATTTCCTGTTTTGGTATGGCTATGGCGACGTCGCGAGCGAAGACGAGCGGCTCGCGGGACTGGAGAAGGGCTCGCCGAGGTGGACCGCCTCCCCTGCCCCGTGATCGTTGGGGATTTCCCCGATGCGAGCGCCGCCATCGGCAAGATTCTCTCCAAGGGGCAGGTTCCGAAACCGGCGACGCTACAGAAACTCAACGAGCGGCTCGCGAAGTGGCGGACCGAGCGGCCGCGGATCGTGGTCGTGTCGTTCTCGACCTGGCTCCCAAAGCTGCAGAACGCCGAGGATGCGAGCGTTCGCGGCAATCATTGGGAAAAGGGCGTGTCGGGAGGCTCCTCTGCCCCGATCGCTTGCACCTCACCGAGGAGGGACGGCGGCGCTCGCGGTGATCGCGATGGATTCGGCGGCAACCCAACTCAAGGGATTCCCCACCGATCGGATCCGTTTCGACGCGCGCGCTCATGGGGGCGCCGGCGAGCGCGCCCTCGAGCCAGCCGAAGCGCTGAGGCGCCAAGGCGCAAGGCGCAAGGCACGACGCCGCCGCTTCCCAACATTCGCTTCCCAAGTTTACTGCAGCGTGAGCTCGAGGGAGGTTCGTCGTGCTGATGTGGAGCGGCGACGGGGAGCAGCCGTTCATCGCGCCGGGGAGGCCAGACCCAGGCCGACTGCACATAGAAAGGTCGCGCCCTTCAGGATCGGATCGCTGGGAATGAAGACGGGGAGCGAGCTGAATCCGTTGCCATCCGCCACCACCGTGGCGCCCAGGAGATTCGGTGTGAACGGGTTCAGCAACAATGGGATGCCGACGCCGTAGTAGTCGGTCCCGCCGGCCGGATCCAACAACTCGCTCACCAACAATAGTCCGGTGAAGCCGGGGTAGGAGTCGTAGGAGTCGAGGGTGAACGTGGAGCTTCCCAAGATTGGCGCCCCCGACGCCGTCTGGGATTGGGTCGCGTAGCAGCCGGCGAGTCCGAAGCCACGATTGCGCACGCCGCCGCCGAAGCGCGCCGCGAGCCATTCGGAAGCCAACGATCCGGCGGGGAGGACTCCCCGAGGGATCGATCGCCGGGGCGATGTAGAGCGTCGCGTCGGTGTTCCCGATGGCTTGCAGCTCCTCGAGGAGGATCATCCCCTGGAGGAGCGTGTGGAGGTCCCCGCCGGCTTCGTGAGCGCGGCCGAGGAGGTCGCGGTCGGATCGCCATAATTGAGCCCGAGGAAGGCCACGTTTTTGTTGGCATCGTTCACGCCGGCGTTCGAGGCGAGCCAGTGCGGCGACGCGGCCTGCTTGAGCGAAGTTGGCAGCGCCGCGTGACTCGACTTCGTTGGCGACGCCGAAATAGGCCCACGCGGGGCTCGTGCCGTGCCCAATGTTGGGATCGAAGACATAGTACGCGTCGGTCAGGTCGGTGGGGCCGGGCGCAGCACCAGCAGCTTGGACGCGGCTCGAATAGTGGAGAACGGGATCCGCGCTCGAGGGATCGGCCGCGTCGGGGGCCATCGCGACCCACGCGGCCAAATGCCCGCCCGACGAGGTGCCGAAGATTCCGATTTCGTTGGGAGCGACGTTCCACGCCGCGGCCATCGACCGGATGAATTGCACCGCGCGCTGGCAGGAAATGTTGGGAACCGGAAAAGTGGCTTGCGGCGCCACCGGATAATTGATGGAAACGATCGAGATTCCCTTCGCGTAGATCTTGTTCATCAGGTCGCCGCAATAGGTGAAGTTGCTCTTCGAGCCGCCGGCCCAGCCGCCCGGGTGGACCTCCACGAGGACCGCGCTCGTTGCGAGGCCGGGGGCCCGGTGGACGTCGAGCGTCTCGAGCGGATCGGGGCCGTACGCCACGTTCGAGAAAGTTGGTGTCAGCCCCTGCGCGAGGGCGAGCGGAGCGAGTACGCCGAAGGCCCCGAGAATCCCAACGAAACGGCGCGGCGCGCGGCGGACCAACGATGGAAAGACGACCATGGGTGCGGAATCGGAAAGCGGAAGGTTCCCAAGCATAGCGGCTACGCCCCCGTAGTGCCGCTAGCGAAGCGGGCCCCTGACGAAGCGGACCCTAGCGAAGTGGGCCCCTAGCGAAGTGGGCCCCTAGCGCAGCAGAATCGTCTGCGAATACTTCGAGTAGTCGAGGAGCCAGGCGTACCCGGGACCGACGCCGAACCAGATCGTGGCGACCGCGAGCGAGGCGAGGAGCCCGCCGAAGAGTGGGGAGGAGCGCACCGTCGCGAAGCGCGCCTCGCTCTCGGGGCGCAGGTACAGCGCCTTCGCGATGCGGAAGTAATAGAAGAGCGAGACCGCCGTGTTGAGCCCGGCCACGACGGCGAGCCATAGGTAGCCTTTCTCGATCGTCGTCACGAAGAGGAAGTACTTCCCCGTGAAGCCGGCCGTCGGCGGAATCCCAATCAACGAGATGAGGAATACCACGAATGCGGCGCCGACGATCGGCGACTTCCAGCCGAGCCCCTTCAGGTCGTCGATCTCCTCGCCGTGGGTCGTGTTCGCGAAGTAGATGACCGCGCCGAAGGCGCCGAGGTTCATGAAGTAATAGGCAACCAAATAGAACAGCACCGATTGGAAGCCTTGGCTGTCCATCGTCGCGACCCCCATCAGCACATATCCGGCGTGGGCGATCGACGAGTAGGCGAGCATCCGCTTCAGGTTGGTCTGCTGGAGCGCGGCCAGGTTGCCGAGCGTCATCGTGACGGCCGCGAGCAGCGCCACCAAGTTTCCCAACTTTCCGCCGTATTGATGCATCGGCTTGGGAAGCGACGTTGGGCTCGGAGATGAAGCCGGCTGCCAAGAAGCGCAGGAGTGCCGCGAAGCCGGATCCCTTGGAGACGACGGCGAGAAAGGTGGTCACCGGCGTCGGCGCCCCTTCGTACACGTCGGGGGTCCAGAAGTGGAACGGCGCGATGGAAACTTTGTAGGCGAAGCCCGCGAGGCAGAGCGCCACCGCCACCGAGATCGGGATCGCGTCGTCGCTCGCCTCAGGATTGTTCCTTCAGGAGCTGGCCGCGCCCGATCTCGATGAGGTCGAGCGAGCCGGTGAGGCCGTAGAGCAGCGTGAACCCGTAGAGCATCACGGCGGAGGCCACGGCGCCGAAGATCACGTATTTGAGGGAAGCCTCCCCCGAGCGGCGATTCCCCTTCGAGTAGCCGGCGAGGGACGTACGACGAGAGCGACAGGAGCTCGAAGCCGAGAAACAGCAACAATAGGTTGTACGTCGATGCCAAGAAAAAGGCGCCGAGCCCCGCGCAGAGCAGGATGAAATAGTACTCGCCGAAGCCATCTTTCTTGGTCTTCGAGCTCAGCATCGTGTAGAGGATCACGAAGGCGAGCGAGCCCGCCGCGAAGAGCTTGAAGAGCGTCGCGAAGCGATCCACCGCGACGCAGCCGAGCACCTGCCCCCGGCGCCGGCTCCTGGTATTGGAGGACGAGGAAGATCCCCGTCGCCACCAATCCCATCAAACTGAAGACCCCAACCATCGCGGAGTCGCGGCCGCGGAAGACGAGGTCGACGACGAGCGCCGCGCAGGCGAACGCCGTGAGACAGAGCTCCGGGCGGATCCAGTAGAGATTCTCGAGCATGCGCTTACTTGGGATCCGCTCAGACGCCGCCCAGGAACAGGCCGAGGAAGCTCCGCACCGCCGGGCTCAGAATGTTGAGGATGAGGACCGGCGCCACGCCGAAGCAGAACGCAAAGAATCCCGAACGGCACTCTGGCAGAAGATCTCGCGCCCGCGATGTCCGGCGAGCTTCGCATACTTGGGATTGAGCGGGCCCAGGAACACCCGCTGGATCGTCCAGAGGAGGAAGGCCGCCGTCATCAAGACTCCCAAGCAGGAGATCAGCGTGAGGGTCGGGTAGGTCTGGAAGGAGCCCAGCAGCGTCATCGCCTCCGCTCACGAATCCCGCGAGGCCCAGGTGAGTCCGAGCGCCGCGAAGAAGCCGAGGGTCGTGAAGCCGCCGTAGTACGGCATCTGTGTCATCAGGCCGCCGAAGCCGTTCAGGTCGCGGTGGTGCGCGCGGTCGTAGATCACGCCCACCAACGAGGAAGAGGATCGCGCTCGAGCGTGCCGTGGTTGAACATCTGGAGAGCGGCGCCCGTTCACCCCCACTCGGTCATCGACGCGGCATCCCAAGCAGCACGTAGCCCATGTGGCTGACCGACGATGTAGGCGACCAGCTTCTTGAAGTCGGTCTGCCCCATCGCGACGATAGGCGCCGTAGACGATGTTGATCGTGCCGAGGATCGCGAGCACGTCGCGGTAGCGCGTGGAAGGCGTCGGGCGCGATCGGGAAGCCGATCCGGAGCATGCCGTAGCCGCCGAGCTTCAGCAGGATTCCCGCGAGGATCACGGAGATCGGCGTCGGGGCCTCCACGTGCGCGTCGGGCAGCCAGGTGTGGAACGGGAAGACCGGCACCTTGATCGCGAACGAGATGAAGAAGAACCAGAACACCCAATCGCTGAACGGCACGCCCAGGAGCACGCCGCCGGCGAGTTGTTGGCATTGATCTGGCCGGTGCGCGCGAGCTCGAGGCCCGCGTGCGCCACCCCGCCGAGTCGACGTAGCTCTGGATCGCGAAGGTGCCGGTCACGATGCAGCAGCGCCACGATCGCGACCAGCATCAGGACGGAGCCGGCGAGCGTGTAGAGGAAGAACTTGATCGCCGCGTACTCGCGCCGCGGGCCGCCCCAGATGCCGATCAGGAAGTACATCGGCAGGAGCATGATCTCCCAGAACACATAGAAGAGGAAAATGTCCATCGCGACGAAGGTGCCGTTGATCCCCACTTCCAGAAGCAACAAAGGGCGAAGTAACCTTTCGTGCCGCGCTCGATGTTCCACGAGGGCATAGACGCCGACGAACATCAACAAAGAGGTGAGGGCCACGAGCGGCATCGAGAGTCCGTCGACCCCAACGAAATACTGGACGACGAAGTTGCCCCGCCTTGATCCACTCGCCGCGCTCGGCGAGCTGGAGCCGGTCGCTCGCGCCGTTGTAGGCGAAGAGCCACATGAAGAGCGAGAGACCGAGCGGCACGGCGGTGGAGACGACCGAGACGGCGCGGATGAGCCACTTCTGGCCCGCGGGGAGGCACAACACGACCAACATTCCCAAGAGTGGGAAGAAGGTGATCCAGGAAAGGAGATGCTGGGCGATCACTATGTGGGATTCGAGGGGCCTAGCGGGACGCTTTTGCGGGATGCTCTGCCGAGCTAACGGAGGATGAGGACGGCGGCCACGACGACGAGGGCGAACATCGAGAAGGCGAGATATTGTTGGATTCGGCCGGTTTGGATCAGGCGCACGACGGAGCCGACCGCCTGCGTGCCGAGCCCCGCGAAGTTCACGAGGCCGTCGACGACGACGCGATCGAATGACGCGGAGCCGAACGAGATCGCTTTCCCGAGCGCGCCGACGGTGTTCACGATCCCGTCGACGACATACTTGTCGAAGAGGCTCGAGACCTTGGAGACCGTGAGCGTGCCGGCGATGAAGGTCGCCGAGTAGAGCTCGTCGACCCAGTATTTGTTGACGAGCGTCGTGTGAATCGGCCGGAGCGCGGCCGCCCACTTCGCGGGCGAGAGGATCGCCCAGCGCGAGTAGAAGAGGAAGGAGAGCGCGATCCCGAATGATGCGACGATCAGGCTCACGATCATCGCGATATTGTGGGAATGGTGGTCGACCTCGGCCACGTGGCTCCGATAGGTGGGATCGGCCATCTTGGCGGTGAGCTCGAACGGCACCGGGTTTTCCCACAATTCAGGAACCATCCCTCCTTCTCGAAAGCCCACGGCTGCGGCACGCCCCTGATAGTGGTATCCGGAGAAGAGCGCGAGGGCGCCCAGCACGATGAGCGGGATCGCCATCGTGGGCCCCGACTCGTGCGCGTGGTCGAACTTCTCCTGCACCTTCGGCTCGCCGTGGAAGGTCATGTGGAGGAGCCGGAACATGTAGAAGGCCGTCATCGACGCGGCGGATGCCAAGAATAGGAACGGGAGCCAATACCACCATTGCCCTCGCTCAGGTGCGCCCGCGCGAGCGTCCGCCCGAGGATCGCGTCCTTCGAGTAGAAGCCCGCGAAGAAGGGCACGCCCGCGATCGCGAGCGTGGATGCCAACATTGCGAAATAGGTGATGGGCATCTTCTTGCGGAGCGCCCCATCTCGCGCATGTCCTGCGTGTGGACCGCGTGGATCACCGAGCCCGATCCCAAGAATAGGCAACCCTTGAAGCAGGCGTGGGTCACCATGTGGAAGAGCCCCGCCGACACTCCGCCGACGCCGATCCCCGCGATCATGAATCCCAGCTGCGACACGGTGCTGTACGCGAGGACTTTCTTGATGTCGTTCGCGCAGATGCCGATCGTGGCGGCGAAGATCGCGGTGAACGATCCCACGAGCGAGACGACGAGGCGCGCGTCGGGGCTCAGGAACGGGAACGAGCGACCCACCAAATAGACGCCGGCGGCCACCATCGTCGCCGCGTGGATCATGGCGGAGACGGGCGTCGGACCCTCCATCGCGTCGGGGAGCCACACATGGAGCGGGAACTGGGCCGATTTCCCGACCGCGCCGCAGAACACCAAGATTCCGGCGGCCGTGAGCCAGCCGGGCCAGGCCCTTCCTGTTGGACCAGGACTCCGACCTTGTCATAGATCTCGGTGAACGAGAACGTGCCGAGGTTCTTCCATAGCAAGAAAGGCCGGCGAGGAGGCACACGTCGCCGATGCGCGTCGTCATGAACGCCTTGAGCGACGCGCGGCGGGCCGAATCCTTGTAATAGAAGTGGCCGATGAGCAGATAGGAGCAGAGCCCCATCAGCTCCCAGAAGATGAAGAAGAAGAGCAGGTTGTCCGAGAGGACCAACCCCAACATTGCGAACGAGAAGAGCGAGATGTTCGCAAAGAAGAGGTTGTATCGGCTGTCGCCGTGCATGTAGCCGACGGAGAAGAGGTGCACGAGCGAGCTCACGAGCGTCACGACGACGAGCATCGTGGCCGCGAGATTGTCGTAGAGGACTCCGGCGATGACGTTGGGCACGCCGGGCTGGCTCGAAAACCAGGGCCACTCCATTCCCAACTTTCGGCTCGAGACTGGCGAATTCCGGGCTCCAGCAGCCGAGGCACTTCGCGAACTCGTAGACCGCGATGCCGAGCCCACAGAACATGAACGACGTGAGAAGCCAATCCCCTTCCGCGGCAGCTTGCGGCCGACGAACAGCTGGATCACGTAGCCGACGAGCGGGAGGAGCGGGACCGCGAGGAGCCGGAGGATGTCGTTGCGGTCGAAACCCCAATTTTGCGCGGCCAGCCCCTCCGCGGCGGCCTGCGCGCCCGCGACGCGCCCCTCCCCCTTCGGCTCCCCTGGAGGAGAGGGCCGAGCGCGGAAACCCAACTATGCAACGACGCGGGGATCGCTAGGAAGGTGGAGGTGGACACGCGGGGGTGGAAAAGTGGCTTTCTACTCTCTCAGCAGGTCGGGGTCGTCGGGACGGACGGAGTCGAAGAGGCCGAAGACGTTCAGCACGATCGCGGAGCGCGATCGCCGCCTCGGCCGCGGCGAGGATGATCGAGAAGATGGCGAAGAGCTGGCCGTCGAGGCCGCCGTTGAATCGCGCGAACGCCACCAGGTTGAGGTTGGCGGCGTTGAGGATCAGCTCGATTCCCATCAATACGTAGATGACGTTGCGGCGCGCGATCGTGCACGCGACACCGAGCCCGAAGAGAATCGCCGAAACGAACAGATAGCCGCCGAGCCCCATCACTCCTCCTCCATGCCGACGCGCGTCATCTTGCGGCGCCGGGCGATGAACACCGATCCGATGAGCGCCACCAACAACACGACCGAGGCGAGCTCGAACGGGATGAGATAGCCGTCGGCGCGCAGGAACTCCTTCCCGATCCGCGCCGCCGTAGGTCCGATCGCAGGCGGCTCGGGCTTCTGCATCCAACGCGCCACCGACGCGATCCGGAATGCTAAGAATAGGACGATCCCAAGGATCGAGATCGTGAGGCCGAGGACCCTTTTATTGCTTCGCTCGCGGCGGTCGGGCGGCGTGAGCATGATGCCGAACAGGATCAACACCAGGATTCCGCCGACGTAGATCAGGACCTGGGTCACCGCGAGGAAGTCGGCGCCGAGCAGCACGAACATCCCCGCCACGCCGAGGAAGGTCGCCATGAGCGCGAACGCGCTGTGCACGACGTACCGGAACCACAGCGTGCCGATGCCGCCGCCGATCACGAGCGCCGCGAAGAGCCAGAAAAAGAGTTGGTCCATGGACTCGCGATCAGTGGGAAGCGCCGCCCTCGGCCTGCACCGACTTGGCTGCTGGAGCCGACTTGGCTGCCGGCCCCGACTTGCCTGCCGGCGCCGACTTGGCCGCTTTGGCCGCCTCCTTCGCCGCCTTTTCCTTCTCGGCCTCGACGATCCTAACTTTCGCTTCGTCGCTGAGCCCCTTGTAGCTCAGGAGGTCGAGGATCAGCTCGCGCCGGTCGTAAGTGACGAGCGCGAGTCTTTGCCTTCGTGGATGCAGTCCTTCGGGCAGGGATAGGTGCAGAGCTCGCAGAACATGCAACGGTTGTAGTCGACCGTGAACGCCACCCATTCGAGCTCCTTGCCGTGGCGCACCGCCTCCATCGAGATGCAATCGACCGGGCACGCGCGCGCGACATGAAGCAATAGATGCACTTCTCCTGCTCGAGGTAGTGGATCCCACGATAACGATCGGGGATCGGCATCCGCTCCTCGGGATACTGCACCGTGTTCGGCGGAAGGAACAGATATTTGAGCGTGATTCGCATCCCGACGAGCGTCGTCCAGAGGCCGTCCCAGACGTCCTTCCACCAGCTCGTTCGTTTGCTTTCGTAGACTTGGTTTTCCATGGTTGGGATCGCGACGTTGGGTTACGCGGGCCGAGTCGACAGAGGACTCGTGACTCGTTTCGTGGCCGTCATGCCGCTCGGCGCCTCCCTCGAATCGACCGCTTCGCTTGCGCAGCAGCCAACCGAAGAAGCCGACGACGGCGAGGACGTAGATCGGCGTGAACAGTTGCATCCAGAGCGGGCGGTCGTGGAAGGAGCGGCCGTTCGCGAGCATCTCCCAGCCGGCCGCCCCGACGACGCACAGAAGCCCGAGCGGCGTCAAATATTTGTAGCTAAGGACCATGACCTGGTCGACCCGGAGGCGCGGCAGCGTCCACCGGATCCAAATCATCACGAAGACCAGCACGAAGGACTTCAGGATGAATACCAACAATTGCGCGATCACGAGCCACGCGCCGCTCAGGACGTCGATCCCCGGGAAATTCCAACCCCCAAATAGAGCGAGGTGCCGAGCGCGCACATGAGGAACATGGCGCCGTATTCCTCGAGGAAGAAGAACGAGAAACGGATCCCCGAGTACTCGGTGTGAAAACCGGCGACGAGCTCCGACTCCGACTCCGGGAGATCGAACGGCGCGCGCTTGTTCTCCGCGAGGGCAGCGATGAAGTAAAGAATGAAGCCCGGGAGGATCATTGGGTTTTGGAACATGAGCCAGCAGGCTCCCCCAGCCCGCCTGCGCCTCGGTGACCTCGCGCAGGTTCATCGATCCGGCGACGATGACCGGCACCAACAATGCGAGCCCCATCGGGATCTCGTAGGAGACCACCTGCGCCGCCTCGCGGATGGCGCCGTAGAGAGCCCACTTATTGTTGCTGGCCCAGCCCGCCATGATCACGCCGATCGTCGCGAGCGCCGAGACGGCGACGATGTACAGAACACCAAGATTGAGATCGGTGAAGCCCGCCCCCGCCGCCATCGGGATCGCGGCGAACATGCCGAGCGCGCTCCCCATCACGAGCGCCGGCGCGAGGATGAACATCGGGCGATCGGCGCCCGTCGGAATGATGTCTTCCTTCAGGAGGAGCTTCACGCCGTCGGCGAGCGACTGGCAACAATCCGAAGGGGCCGACGCGGTTGGGGCCGATGCGCGACTGGATCCGCCCCGCGATGCGCCGCTCGAGCCAGATCGAGAACATGGCGATGACCGAGACGAACGCGATCACCACGCCGACGGCGATCCCGGCCCCGATGGCCGCGGCCGCCCAGCCGGGGAGCGCCGGGGCCTCCTCCATTCCCAACATTTTCGCGATCCGGGTCGAGACCCAGGAGGTGCGAACCCACTCGAGGAGATCGAGGGTCCAATTGCTCGGCGCGACCGACTGCGCGAACATCAACGATCCACCTCGCCGAGCACGATGTCGATCGAGCCGATGAGCGCCACCGCGTCGGCGAGCATCGTGCCCGGCAGCGACTTCGGCAGAATGGAAAGATTGCAGAACGACGGCCCTCGGACGCGCAGCCGCACGGCCTTCTTCTCGCCGTCGCTGATCACGAAGTGGCCGAGCTCGCCGCGCGGATTCTCGATTCCCACATAAGCGTGCCCCGCGGGACGCGCAGCGCGGAGGAGAGTTTGGCGAGGGTGGGCCCGGGCTGGATCCCGTCGAGGCACTGGCGGATGATCTTCACCGACTCGCGCATCTCCTGCATCCGCACGTCGTACCGATCCCAACAATCGCCGACCGTCCCCTTCTTCCCTTCGCCGATCGGCACCTCGAACTCGAAGCGGTCGTAGAGCTCGTAGGGCTGATCCTTGCGCAGGTCGTACTTCACACCGGAGCCGCGCAGGCAGGGGCCCGTGAGACCGTAGGAGAGCGCCTCTTCCTTGGTAATAACACCAATATTCGCGGTACGTCCGACGAAGATCAGATTCTCGGAGAGCAGATCGTTGTATTCCTTCCAACGCCCCTCGAACTCGTCGCAGAACTGCGCCACCTCGTCGAGCCATCCTGGGGGCGCGTCGTTGTAAACGCCGCCGATGCGGATGTAGCTGTAGGTGAGGCGCGCGCCGCAGATCTTCTCGAAGAGGCGAGAGGATCCACTCGCGCTCTCGGAACGCGTAGAAGAACGGCGTGAAGGCGCCGATGATCGAGCCCATAGGTGCCGAAGGCAATCAGGTGGGATCCGACTCGATTCAGCTCGGCGCAGATCGTGCGGATGTACAGCGCGCGCTCGGGGATCTCGACTCCCAGCAATTTCTCGACGGTCATCGAGTAGCCGAGGTTGTTGTTCATCGCCGCGAGGTAGTCGTAGCGATCCGTGTACGGGAGATACTGGATCCACTCGACCGACTCGCCGATCTTCTCGGCGCAGCGGTGGATGTATCCCACATACGGGACGGCCCCGTCACGATCTCGCCGTCGACGCGCAACACAAGCGCGCAGCACGCCGTGGGTGGAGGGGTGCTGCGGCCCCATGTTCATCTCCATGTCCTGCGTGCGGACATCCATGACGAGCTCGCGCTCGCCCGGGGCCAGCGGCTTCGCAAACTTGGGTTTGCGATTGAAGTCCTCGTCGTACTCGCCGGCGCCCGCGGGCGCACGCGCGCCGGCGAGCCACTCGGGGAGAATCCAAGCGCGCCGGTTGGTCTTGGGCCAGAGGCTGCGCGAGATTGTTGGGATTCGCCATGACGTGGGCCGCTACACGCAGCTGATCCCGTGGTATTCCTTGGGGAACTCGTAGTCTTTGCGAAGCGGGAACCCGACCCAGTCCTCGGGGAGGAGGATCCGGCGCAGGTCGCTGTGGCCGCGGAAGACGATCCCCATCAAATCGTAGGTCTCGCGCTCGTGGAAGTTCGCGGCGGCCCAGATCCCCTCGACCGTGTCGATCTCGCAGGCATTCTTGGGAATCCACGCGCGGATCTGGGCGCGGCGGTTCTTCTCGATCGAAAGCAAATGATAGATGACCGCAACGTTGGGATCGTCCTTCGAGTAGTCGACCCCTGAAATGCACAGGAGAATGTCATATTTGCATTCGAGATCGTCGCGGAGCGCCTTGCACACGGCCTCGATCTTCGCGGCGGGGATCTCGACGTAGCCCTCGACCTGCTTCGGCCCCCACGGGATCACTTTCAGCTCGGGCGCCTCGCACGGGCCGCGCGGCTTCGCGAGGCGCGAGCGGAGATGCTCGAGGTCGTGGTCGTATTGCTTGGGAAACCAACTCTTCGGCGGCGTCTTCGAAGCCGCGGGCGCCTCCGCGGCCTCCGGCGCCTCCTCGTCGGTCGATTTGTGGGTTTCGTCGGCCACGCGCGCTCGCCGCGATCAGTGGGAAGCCGCGGGCGCGGGCTCGTGGGAGCCGGCCTCCGTCGCGGGTTGGTTGGTGTCGGACTTGGCAAGATTCGCGGCGAGCTGGGAGGCGCGCGGCGCGCGGCGCAGGATGCGGTCGCGGCGAATCTTGTCTTGCAGCTTGAAGAGCCCCTCGAGGAGCGCCTCGGGGCGCGGCGGGCAGCCCGCCACGTACACGTCGACCGGCACCGCGCGGTCGACCCCCTTCACCACGTTGTAGCCATACAAATAATAGGGGCCTCCGCCGACGGCGCAGGCGCCCATGGCGATCACATACTTGGGTTCGGGCATCTGCTCGTAGAGGCGGCGGATGCGCTCGGCCATCTTTGAACGTCACCGTTCCGGCGACGATCATGAGGTCGGACTGGCGCGGCGTGGCGCGGAACGCGCCGGCGCCGAAGCGGTCGATGTCATGTTTCGCCGCGCCCACCGCCATCATCTCGATGGCGCAGCAGGCCAGCCCGAAGGTCATCGGCCAGATCGATGAGAGGCGCGCCCAGTTGAGCAGCCAGTCCACCTTCGTGCAGAGAACGTTGTCGTCGTCGAACTTCTGGGCGAGGGAGGGCATGGTCGCTACGTGTAGCACACGGACGAGTAGGCGTAGCCCACAGGCATGACGGGCGCTCCCAAGCGAAAGCCAAGTTTCGGCCGTGGTGCCAACATTGGAAATCGCCCCGACATCACACGCGCACCCCGGCCTCGGGCGTGGGATGGTGAACCGGCTCCTCGTCGACGTCGGAGCCGCCGACCACCGTCGCGCCCCAAGACTTCACCCAATCCAGGTCTCCCTTGATCCAAACATAGGCAAGACCAAGAAAGAGGATCGCCAAGAATACGACCCCCTTCCCAGAAGGCGAGGAGCCCCACCTCGCGCAGGACGATCGCCCAAGGAAAAGGAACGCGATCTCGACCGCGAAGACGAGGTAGATGAGCGCGGTCGTGTAGAAGCGGATGTCGAACCGAATCCACGAATCGCCGATGACTTCTTCGCCGCATTCGTAGGGCGAGAGCTTCTCGGCGGTCGGGTGGTGCGGACGCACGAGGCTCCCCAAGAACATGTTGAGGAACACGAACAGGAGTCCGGTTACCACAAAAACGAAGGCGTTGAAGTAGTCGAGGTACATTCCGTCCGGGTCGTCCGCGTCGGGCGCCCATGCGCACGCGATCGGACCTCGGCAAGCCGGGGAATCTACACGAATAGGGAGGCTTCAATCGAGCGCGGCGTTGCGTCGAGCGCCCGTCAGCTTGGGTCGCGTCGCGCCGGCGGGGCGCCGCTCGGATCGGCGCGGTAGAGGACGCCCGTCCAAAGGGTCGTCGAGTCGGATGCGAGTCGGAGAGCCGCCGAGAGTTGGGTGCGGTCATGACCCGGCGGCACCCCTTGGCTCGCGCGGCGAGCCACGCGTCCCCTTCGTTCGCGTTGAACGCCACACAGGCGGTTTTCAGGAGGACGATCGAGAAGCCAGGGCGCCCCAGCGCCTCGACGAGGATCGCCTCGGAGAGCGCGGCGTCGGAGGAGGGCGCCTGCGCCACGAAGCTCGCCCCGAAGCCACCGCGAGGGCAAGGAGTTTCGCGGCTCGCGCTCGCGGCGGCCCGATCCCGCCTCTCCCCACCAACCCGCCGTTCCGTTGTCGAATACGGCGAGGGTGAAGTCGGGGCGGCGCGCGGCCACGGGGTTCAGATGGGCGAGGCCGGTCGCGAAGGCATCCGTGTCCCCGCCACCGCAAGGATCCGCAGGTCGGGTCGTGCGAGGTGGGTCCCGAGCGCGATCGGAAGCGCAAGCCCCGGGGGCGCCTCGATCCTCGTGCCGCGGAGCGCCTCGGCGACCCACGCGGCGCAGCCGGGGCCGCCACGATCGCAAGGTCCTCCTCGGCGATCCCAAGATTCGAGAGCGCGCGGTCGACCGCGCCGAGCGCCGCGAAGTGGCCGCACCCCGCGCACCAGGGGGCTCGAAGCTCGGTGCGGTTGGATAGTTGGTAAACGTCCACGGCCGAGGATCCCAACTATCGCGCGAAGACCTCGCGCAGCCGCGCGAGGACCTCCTGCGGACGGAGCGGCCAGCCGTCGAGACCGCGGTGGCTCTGCGCCTTCAATCCCAACTCGGCGCGCAGATGGCGGGCGAGGTCCCCCATCGGGTTCTGCTCGAACACCAAGATATGCCGCTCGTCGAAGCGCTCGCGGATCCGGACGAGCAGGCGGTGCGGCAGCGGATGGAGGGCGCGCGGGTGGACCGCGAGTGCGCGGATCCCCTCGCGCAATGCCAACGAAACTCCCTCGGCCACGGCCCCCGCGCTCGATCCCCAACCAAGCGCCACCGCCTCGTAGTCTTCCCACGAAACGTCCTCGGCGATTCCCAACATTGCGTTGGAGGACTCGAGCCGCTGGCGGAGGATCTCGAGCCGGCGCCAGCGCTTCTCGAGACCCGAAGCGCGCGTCTCCCCAGGGCCGACGGCGCGCCCGTCGGCGTCGCGCTCGCCCCCGGATACCAAGTTTCCGCCAATGCTCGGGCGGTCGACGGCGTGACCGGCCTCGGCCTCGCCGGGGTCGAACGACTCGACGCGGTCGAGGAGCGGCGAATCCACCAATAGGATCGTTGGGATTCGCGACTCCTCGGTGTGGCGGACCGCCGCGCGCGCGAAGCCACGGCGCGCTCCGCACGTCGGAGGGGGCGAATACCGCGCGCGGCGCCTGCCCGGGGCCGCCATGGATCGCGGAGAGCAGATCCCCTGGTCGAGCGCCGGCGGCAGGCCGCCCCCGGCCCCGCCCCTGGACGGCGACGGCGACGAGCGGGACCTCAGGATTCCCACAAAAAACGAGGCTCTCGCCGCCGCGGCTGAGCGACGAAGCGCCCGTGAGCCACACGGCCGGGACGCCGCCGAACGACGAGCCGACGGCCATGGCGGCCGCGGCGTCTGCGGTGTCGGCGGTCTCGACGGCGGCCGCGGGCGAGGCCCGCGGCGCGAGATCTCCTCGCCGACCGCGTCCAGCAGCTCCGTGACCCCCGCGCCAGGGACACCAACGAAAAGCGCGCCCCCGGCGACGAGCCCCCGCGCCAGCGCCGCCGCTCCCGACGATAGTTGGGATTGTCGAAACACCAACGATCCGGAGAAGGCCCGCGCGCGCCCGGGGCCGCCGAGTTGCCGAGCCGCAGGCCGCGCTCGAACGCCTCGCGCATGGCGCCCGTCGCCTCCCCCGAGCCGCCGCGCAGCTCGCCGAAGCTCGCCGCGAACTCCTCCGAGAATCCCAACAATCCCGCGAGCGCGCCGACGAAGAGCTCGACCGTGGCGCCGTCGGCCGCCGCGCGGAGGACTCCTCGGCGGGGACGCGCACGATCTCGTGGAGTCGAGGGTCGAGGCCCCGCGGCTCGGGGGCGCGCGAGTCGAGGAGACAGATCGCGCCCCGTTTCAGGATCTCGCCGAGGAGTGGTTGCCCGCGCCGGGCAATCCCACCAATCCGTCGAGCGGAACCCACACCGACGGCGGCGCCGCGCGCCCGATCCGCACGCGCACCGCCGCGGCGTTTTGTTGGAATGCGGCCGGCCGGATCCTCTCCAGAGAACCTCGAGCGACGCGCTCGAGGCGAGCCGCGCGAGGATGCGCGCGCGCGTGCTCGACGGCTTCCCGCCATCGCCGCGAATCGCGATCGTCACCGAGCTGGCGAGCAACTGTGTGGTCACGTCGTCCTCGAAGGGCCTTCGTGCGGGCGAGCAGGTCGCTGAAAGTGTGCTTCGAGTCCGTGCGCGAGAAGATCGTTGGCAAGATCGAGGCGGCGCGGCTGAGGCGTAGCCAAGGGTTACGTCGAGGCCACGCCAACGATGAGCTTGCCGACGGGGTCCGCGCATGGGCCGAATGACTTTTTCAGCGACCTGCAGCGTGTCGCGGCGTCGCGAAAATGCCAACTATTTCCGAGCGCGCCGGCTCAGGGGTGGCCGCCCGCCGAGATCCGCTCGCTCGTGTGCGGAGTGTATTCGAGGCGATCGCCCGCCTCGATCGGCACGCGCACGCACGCGCCCCCTTCCAACACCACCGCCTCGACCGCGTCGTCGACGGTGCCGGCGCCGCGCCAAGCCCTCAAGCCCTCCGCGATGCCGACCACGCGGCCCGCGCGATCGAGGAAGACCACATCGACCGGCGGTCGCCCGAACGGCACCCAAAAGCCGGGGCCGCGAAATCGAATCGCAACATTGGCAAGCGGCTCTCGCCGCAATACCCACAATCGCGACAGGCCCGTCGGCGCGTCGACGACCCGTTTCGCAACGATCCGCCCGCGCGTCGCATTGCCAAGCAACATCGAGGAAGGCTCCGCTCCGCGGCGGCTCGCGCTCAGCGACCCGCGCGCACGTGCTCTTCGCGCGTGTGCACGGCGGCCGGCTCGGTCGGCGGAGTCCACGCCGCGTAGTCCGCCGCGAAGCAGCTCGCGAACGAGGTGGGCGTTTCCCACACTTTCACCTCGAAGAGCGGCAGCTCGCGCAGCTGATGCCAAGTCCAGAGCGCGATCAGCTCGGCCGACGGATTCGCGACGACGTCGTTCACGACTTGGTGATCGAGGCGATTCACCACGCGCTCCATCGTGAGATTCTTGAGCTTGACGAAATCGAACGCGAGGCCGCTTGGGCCATCGAGCGGCGCGTCGACCGTGACCTGCAACTTCCACGTGTGGCCGTGGAGGCGCTCGCACTTCCCCTCGTAGTTCGGCAGATAGTGCGCCGCGTCGAACACGAACTCTTTGGTGACTTTCATGGGACGCGCACTTGGGCGGCGATCGCCGCCGGTTGGCTCACTGTAGCGGGGATCGCCGAAGCACCGCTAGCCGACGAACCGCTACCCGTCGCACTTCCGCCCGACGCCTCATGCTCCACGCGGAAGCGCCTCAACCTCCTCCATGAGGGCGTCGAGGAGCTCGTGCTCCTTCACGACCTTGAGTTGCTTTCCGCCGCGGTACAGGACCCCCGAGCCCTTGCCGCCGGCGATGCCGATGTCGGCCTCGCTCGCCTCGCCGGGGCCGTTCACCACACATCCGAGGATCGAGATCTTGACCGGGAGGGTCGGATGCTTGGCTTCGACCCGCGCCTTCACGTCGTTCACCAACTTTTGGAGATCGATCTCGATGCGTCCGCAGGTGGGGCAGGCGATGAGCTCGGGGCTCACGACGCGGCGCCCCGTGGCCTTCAGGATGTCGAAGCAGACCGGGATCTCCTCCACGGGATCGGAAGCCAACGAAACGCGGATCGTGTCGCCGATGCCATCCATCAGGAGCGAGCCTAGTCCCACCGCGCTCTTGAGCGATCCGTAGCCGGGGAGCCCCGCCTCGGTGACCCCGAGATGTAAAGGATATTCGCAGCGCCGCGCGAGCTCGCGATTGGCCTCCAGCAGCGTGCGGCAGTCGGTGGACTTGATGGAAATGCAGAACTCGTAGAAACCGAGCTCTTCCAACATTTCCACGTGGCGCATGGCGCTCTCGACCATCGACTCGGGAGAAGGCCAACCATATTTCTCGAGGAGATCCTTCTCGATCGAGCCGGAGTTCACGCCGATCCGCATCGAGACTCCGCGGTCGTTCGCGGCGCGGGTGACCTCCTGGACCTTTTTCTTCCCACCGATGTTTCCCGGGTTGAGGCGCACCTTGTCGACGCCGGCCTCGATCGCCATCAATGCGAGTCGATGGGAAAAGTGGATATCGGCGATGAGTGGGATCGAGATCGCTTTCTTGATCGCGGAGAGATTCGCAGCGGCGGCATCGTTGGGGCAGGCGACGCGCACCGCCTCGCAACCCGCGGCCTCGAGGCGCTGGATCTCCGCGAGCGTCCCATTCAGATCCTCGGTGAGCGTCGAGGTCATCGACTGAACGAGGATTGGGTTGTGGCCGCCGATTTTGTGGCGACCGATTCGGATCTCTCGGGTCTTGCGTCGCTGGAGCATCGGGGCGCAAGCCTAAGACAACAGGCGACCCCATCAATCGCCGCGAGGAAGCGGGCCGGGCCCGGCTCGCGGGTCGCGGTCGCGGGGCCCAAACAAACAAAAACGGCGGCGGTGTTTCCACCGCCGCCGTCTCAAATCGCTTTTTGTGCGATTACTCGCCGGTCACGTGCGTCTCGAACTTCGCGTAGACACCCAGCACGTTGAAGACCTTCCAATCGATCGTGTAGATCTTCTTGATTCCACCATTGCTGGCGGCCTTCTCGACGCTGTTGTCGCCCGTCGCGACCAAGCCGAGGATGCTTTGCGCCTCCGACTTGCCCGTCTTCGAGCCCGGGCCCATGCCCTGCTCGATCTCATAGTAACGGCCGGGGCCGGTCACTTCGGCGTAGATCAGGCCGACCGGGGTCATGGGTCCGTCCATCTGCCAAAGCGCGCACGCGCCAGTGAGCGAAAGAGCGCCCGCGCACAACATCGACTTGAAACGCATCGAATCCTCCGATTTGTGGGTTTTACCAAGTCGTATCGGCTCTCCGGACTCGGGGTGCCGACCTCGGCTTTCCGAGGAAGAGTCGCTTGGTGCGCGGGAGTCTGACTACGGGAAAGTTCGAGTCAACAGGATTCTCGGAAAGCTTCCCAGAGATCGCGCATCGACCACGTGTCGAACGCTATCCGTGGGGTTTCGCCGGGGACCGCGAGCCCAATGCGGAGGCGCCCTTCCACACCGGGAACGCTACCCTCGACCGTTCCATGGGATCCATCCCTCCCGAGCTCGCCGACGCATACCAGCGATGCGAGCGGCTCGCCAAGGAAAGGCTCGAGAACTTCCCGGTGCTCTCGAAATACGTGGCGGCGGAGCATTCCCACCACTTGGCCGCCGTGTACGCGTTCTGCCGAATGGCCGACGACGCGGCGGACGAAGCCAGAATCCATCCGAGGCGCTCGGATTGCTGGCGAATCTCGAGCGGGAGATCGGTTGTATCTATTCCGGCGAAACACCACAAATCCTGGAGTTGCGCGCGCTCGCCCACACCATCGCCGAGCGCGGGCTCTCGAATCAACCTTTCCTCGATCTCCTCGACGCATTTCGGCAAGACCAACGAAAATCCCGCTATGCCGATTGGGCCGAGCTCCTCGATTACTGCCGGCGGAGCGCGAATCCGGTGGGGAGGCTCGTCCTCGAGACGGTCGGCGAGCTCGGCGGCGCGGACGCGGGGCGCAAGATCGCGCTCTCCGATTCGATCTGCACCGGGCTCCAACTTGCCAACTTTTGGCAGGACGTGGCGAAGGACTTCGCGCTCGGCCGCATATACATCCCCGCCGACGCGATGGCGCGCCACGGCGTCGATGAGGCGGCGATCGCGCGCGGCGAGGCGCGCCCGGGCTCCGCCGCCTGCTCGCGGGATTGTGCGATCGAACCGAGCCGCTCTTCGCCGAGGGAGCGCGCTGGCCGACCTGATCGCGAAGCGGCTGAGATTCCGATTCTTGCATTCGCGATCGCGGGGCAGGAGCTCCTGCGGCGGATCCGGGAAGCGGGATTCGATGTCTTCCATCGGCGCCCCGAGATCGGCAACCTGCCGATCCAAAAGATCCTGGCGAAGGCCGCCGCCGCGCGCTGGATCCCCGCCTTTCGCCCGAAATGAGCGAATGCCGGAACTGTGCGAACGACTGTGAGCGAATGAATCCAAACTCTCATCCCCGGCCGACGGAAATGTGGGTTCCGCCGAGCGCGATGCCCTGCCTCCGCTCGATGTCCGGAGCTCGTACGCGGCGGCGCGCGCCTCGGCGCGGCGCGAGGCTCGCCACTTCTATTTCGCGTTTCGTTGGCTTCCGGCCGAGCGGCGCGACGCGATGTGCGCGATCTATTGTTTCCTTCGGCGCCTCGACGACTTGGCCGACGAGCCCGCCGAGGAGGACCGGTTGCGCGCCGATCGTTTCGCCCCCTGCCGCGCGATCCTTGGGTTTGCATTCGATGCGGATGGCTGCGGCTCGCGCGATCCGATCGCCCCCGCCTTCGCCGACACGGTGCGCCGCTTCGGCCTGCCGCGCGAGGATTTCGAGGAGGCGATCCGCGGCGCCGAGATGGATCTCGAGAAGAAGCGCTACGGCACCTTCCAGGAGCTGCGCCTCTATTGCCATCGGGCGGCGTCGGTCGTGGGGCGGATGTGCCTTCATATCTTCGGTCATAGCGGATCGCGGGCGCTCGCGCTCGCCGACGAGCTCGGCGTGGCATTCCAACTCACCAACATTCTGCGCGACCTGCGCGAGGACGCGGCGCGCGGGCGCCTCTACATCCCGGCCGAGGATCTCGCGCGATTCGGCGTGGAGGAGCGGGAGCTCCTCGAGACTCCGGTGACCGAACGGGTCCGACGATTGTTGGCATTCGAGTCCGAGCGCGCCCGCGAGGCTCTACGAGAAGAGCGCGCCGCTCGTCCAAATGGTCGACGCGAAGAGCCGGCGGACATTGTTGGGAATGCGCGACATGTACCGCGGGCTGCTGCGGAAGATCGAGGCGCGGGACTACGACGTCGTGTCGGCCCCCGTGCGGCTCTCGACGTTCGAGAAGCTGAAGATCGGGCTCCGCGCGTATCTGCGTTGGGCGTGAGCGGCGGCGCGCCTCCGGTCGTGGTGGTCGGCGGTGGCCTCGCCGGCATTGCGGCTGCGGCCGAGCTCGCGCGCGCGGGGCACCGCACCCAACTCCACGAGCGGCGCCGCGCGCTCGGCGGGCGCGCGTCGTCGTTTCGCGACCCGGTCGAGAAACGGCTGGTCGACAACGGCCAGCACGTATTGTTGGGGGCGTGCGCCGAGCTCCGCGGCCTCATGGATTTTCTTGGGGTCGGCGATCGGATCGCCTGGCGCGACCAATACCACCTATGGTGCCCGCTCGCGGGCGCCTCGGAGGGCGTGCGCGCGACTCTCCGTCCCGCGGCCTGGCTCCCAAGTCGCATCCGATACTTGCCGTCGCTTCTGGGTCTCCGGATTCTTGGGTTTTCCGAGCGGCTCGCGGTGGCGCGCGGTCTGGCCGCGATCGCGCGGCTGTCGGAGGCGGAGCTCGCCGCACTCGACGGCGAGACCTTCGAAATGTGGCTTCGGCGCCACGGGCAGCCGCCGCGCGCCGTCTCGCGATTCTGGGCTCCGGTCATCGTGAGCGCGCTCAACGAGTCGATCGACCGCGCGAGCGCCCGCGCCGCCGCCTGGATCTTCCTTCGGGGATTCTTGGGTTCCCCTGACGATGTGAAACTTGGGATCCCCGCGCGCCGCTCGGCGAGCTCTTCGACGCCCCTTCCCAAGAAAAGCTCGGCGCGCTCGGCGTGGAGCTATCGTTGGGATCGGAGGTGGAGCAGGTCGCCGTCGAGGAGGGGCGCGCCGCGGGTGCGATCGTTGGTGGGCGCCTCGTCCCGGCCTCGGCCGTGATCCTCGCCGTGCCGTGGACCGCCCTCCCCGCCTGCTCGGCCCCGAGGCGATGGCGCTCGATCCCCAACTATCGCTGGCCGCCGCGCTCGAGCCGTCGCCGATCGTGAGCGTCCATTTTTTCTTTGGTTCGGAGGTGTCGATCGAGGAGCAGGAGATCGCGCTCGTCGAGTCGCGCGCGCAATGGATCTTCGATCGTTTCGCGGCGACGGGGCGCGAGGAGGATCGCGGGCATCTCGTGATCGTCGTGTCGGCGGCCCGCGAGCTCGCGCGGCTGCCACGCGATCGGATCGAATCGGAGATGCTGGCGGATCTTCGCGCCGTCGTTCCATCCGCCCGCGCGCGGGCGCCACGCCGCACGCTCGTCGTCACGGAATGGGAGGCCACCTATTCGGCCGCGGTCGAAACCGAGCGCCGGCGCCCCGCCGCCGAGACCCGCATCGGCGGGCTCTTCCTCGCCGGCGACGCCTGCGCGAGCGGCTGGCCCGCGACGATGGAGGGGGCCGTCCGCGCGGGGCTCGCGGCCGCTCGCGCCGCCGCGGCGCGGCTCGGATCGCGCTCCGTCGCCGAGCCCCGCGCGTGACGTCGTATGGAGCCGACCCCCGCCGCGCACTATCTTGGTGAGCCGATGTCCGAGGAAATCACCAACGAACAGCTCGAGGATCACACGCCCCCGTCGATGCACTCGGCCATCGTGGCGCGCACGCCGTCGGGAGCGACGATCGAGGTGGCGGCCTCGGCCGGATATTGTTGGGGTGTGGAGCGGGCGATCGATCTCGCCGTCGCAGCGGCCGCGAATCCCGCGCGCCCGACGTACACGCTCGGCGAGCTGATCCACAACAAACTCACCGTCGAGCGCCTCGAGAACGATCACTCGATCCGCGTCGTGAACTCGGCGGAGGAGGCACCCGCGGGCTCGGCGCTCGTCGTGCGCGCCCATGGAGTTCCCCGCGGTCCGGCAGATTGCCAAGGATCGCAATCTCGATCTCGTCGATGGCACATGCCCGCTCGTCGACATCATCCATCGCCGCGCGCGCGAGGCTGAAGGCCGAAGGATGGACCGTGATCATCATTGGTCAGCGGACCCACCCGGAGATCATCGGAGTCTTGGGTTCGATCGGCGGCGACGGATATGTGGTGGAGACCCCCGAGGACGTCGAGAAGCTGCCTCCGCTCAAAGAGTGGGAATCGTCCTCCAGAGCACGCTCATCGCCGAGAAGGCGGCGAAGATCCTGGCCGAGCTCACGCCGCGCTGCCGCCAACTCAAATTCTTCAACACGATTTGCCACGTCACGACCGAGCGCCAGGCCGAAGCCAAAGAATTGAGCCAGCGCTCCGACGTGATGTTGATCGTCGGCTCGCCCCACTCGTCGAACACGCTCAAGCTCGAGCAGGTCTGCCGGATGGAGGGTTGCGAAAGCCACAGAATCGACACCGAGGAGGACATCGACCTCGGCTGGTTCGCCTCGAAGCAACATATCGGCATCCACGGCGGCGCCTCCACGCCGCGCGAGACGCTCGAGAAGATCGTTGCGTTCCTCGTGGAGAACCTCACGGCGCCGAGCGCCGGCTGGCTCGTCGCCGCATCGCGCGCGACGCCCATCCCAACGAAACGCGATGACGTCCGCGATCTCCGTCGAACGCTTCACCAAGCGCTACGGGGATGTGCTCGCGGTCGACGACGTCTCCTTCGAGGTTCGCACGGGGAGGTCTTCGCGCTGCTCGGCCCCAACGGCGCCGGCAAATCGACCCTCGTGCGGGCGCTCGTGGGGCTCCACGCGCCGAGCTCGGGGGTCGTGCGGGTCGCGGGCTTCGACCTCGCGACCCAGCCGATCGAAGCCAAAGAAAGGCTCGGGTACATCCCGGAGACGGCCCAACTCTACGAATCGCTCACCGCGCGCGAGCACCTGACGCTCGTGGCGCGGCTCCACCAGATCCCCGATTCGGAAAGCCCAACGAAAATTGGTGCCCTCCTCGAAATGTTGGATTTGGGCGCCGCGGCCGATTCGCCCATTGCCTCCTATTCGAAGGGAATGAAACAAAAGGCGGCGCTCGCCGGCGCCCTCGTGTCCGATCCGCGGGTGCTCATCCTCGACGAGCCGATGTCGGGGCTCGACGCCGAGGCCGCATTGATGGTGAGGGCGCTCGTCCGCGAGTTCGCCTCGGCGGGGCGGGCCGTCCTCTACACATCCCACCTATTGGACGTCGTCGAGAAAGTGGCCGACCGCGTCGCGATCCTCGTGCGCGGAAAGCTCGCCGCCCTCGGCACGCTCGACGCGATTCGAGCGAGCGAAGGGCTGCGGGGCGACTTGGCCGAGGTCTTCGCGGCGCTCGTGCGCTCGCAGGATCCCAACGAAAGGGCGCGCGAAATCTTGGCAAGCGTGGCGAAGCGTAGCGGTTGACCCGGGGGCGCGCGACGCGCCCCGTTCGCGTCACCTGTTTTCGGCCGGCGCGCTCGCCGGCGGCGAGTCGCCGCTCGGCGGAACCGCCTTTCCCATGTAACCAATATGGCGGAGCGCGTCCGCCGTCGCGGCGTCGACGGGAGTCGCCTCGAGCGAGCCGGCCTTGGGGAGGCCGTCGAAGTGCGCGCGCAGCCGCGCGCGGAGCGCCTCGAGACGCGGCCCCGGCGCCTCCGATAGTTGGTCTTTGGTTTCCTTGGGATCGGAGGCGAGGTCGAAGAGCAGGCTCCGCTCGCGCGGATCGAGCGCCTCGATGAGCTTCGAGTCGTCGGTGTCGAGGATCGAGCGGCGCTCGTGGCCGTAGAGAATCTGCTCGGCGAAAGTGGGATTCGCTCCGGCTCGCGCCCCGAGAGCGCGGATAGCAACGATCGCCCCTGGGTGAGCGGGCCGACGAGCGCGCCGCCCCCGCGACGTCGACGAGCGTGGGAGCCACGTCGAGGAGCGAGACCGGAGTCTTCACGCGCGTGCCCGGCGCGACCCCGGTGCCGACGACCACGAGCGGCACATGGATGAGCTCCTCGAAGAGCGACTGGCCGTGACCGACTCCGTAATATCCGCGCGGATCGGAATAGGCCGAGCGCTCCAGCTCCGCGTGATCCCACAATTCCTCGCCGTGGTCGGCGGTGATGACGATCGTGGCCGGGCGGCCGCGCCGCGCGCTCGGCAGGTTCCGCACGAGGCGCCCGATCTGTTCGTCGAGATAGGACAGCGCGCCGTCGTAGATCGCCGTTTTGTGGGAAACGAAATCGCGGAGCGAATCGCCGCAGAGCTCCTGAGTGACCGCCGTCCCATGATTGATGTGCTCGCGGCGGCGCGGCCCGCCTCCGGTGTCGGGAAGCGATGGACGAACGGCGTCGGAAGGTCGTTCTCCGTGTGGACATCCATGAAATGTAAATAAAGGAACATCGGGCGCTCGGGCTCCTGCTCGGCCTCCTCGAGCGCCCAGTCGACGATGTCTTCCGCCGAGCCCGGCAGGACTTGCAAACGATCGAATCCCTGCAGGCATCCCAGCGTGAGGTAGGAATTCGCCGTGCGCGCGCGGGTCGAATATCCCAACTTTCGAAGGCTGGCCGCGAGCGTCGGCGTCGCGCTCGCGAGCGCGGTCGGCGCGATGTCGTTCCGCTCGGCGGACCAGACGCCGGCGCCGTGGGTGGTCGGCAGGGTCGCGGTGAAGATCGACGCCACGGAAGCGAGCGTCCAAGGGGCCGCGGCGTAGGCGCGCTCGAAGAGTGCGCCGCGCGCGGCGAGCGCATCGATCTCCGGGGAGGTTTTTCTTGGGTTTCCGTAGCTCGACAAACGATCGGCCCGGAGCGCGTCGACGAGGCAAACGATGACATCGGGGGTGCGCACACCGGGGCCGCGGGTCGCGTGGTCGCGGAGCGCGAGCCAGCCGCCGAGCGTGATGACGATCGCAATCCAGAATCCCCACTTCTCCATCGGCCCGCGCGGCTCCGGGGCGGCGGAGTCGGTGGCTGCATTCATGGGAATGTGTCTCGTCGGGAGCGGGGAGGCGGTTCGACGAGCGCGGCGTGTCCACTGGAACCATCGAAATCCCGCCGCGCAAGGCGGCGCGATTACCACTCATACGGAAGAGGGTATCGGCATTCCTCCCAGGTTCGCGGCGAGGGCCGCGGGTAGGATCGCGGCCGGACGGCGACTCGTGCTCGCGCCGAAATCACAGAAACTCGCTCTAGCGATCCTCACCAACGTTGCGCTCCTCGCTCTGCTCGAGGGGCTTGTGGCGTTCTTCCTTTCCCCCCAGAGGTGGGGGCGAGCGCGCCGATCGTCCTCGTTCCCGCGAGCCGCGACGAGATCGTGGTCGGCCGGCGCGACGCCCATCTTGGTTGGTGTTTCCCCGCCAGCGAGTTCATCACGAGCTTCGGCGAGCGCTCGAACTCGCTCGGATTCCGCGGTCCCGAGCCGCGCGCGACCATCGTCGGGCCTCCGAGGCGGATAGTTTGTCTCGGCTCCGGAACCACATTTGGGCTCGGAGTCCATGCCAACGAAACATTCGCAAGCGATCTCGATCGTTGGCTTCGCCGCGCGGGCCCTGGGGCCTGGGAAGTCGTGAACGCGGGAATTCCCGGCTACACCCCCGTCAAGCTCTCGGCCTCCTGCGCCGCCGCGCGAGAGAGCTGCGGCCATCGATCGTCGTCGTCTGCGCCGGCGTTTGGGATTCCTATACGCCGGCGACCGATGACGACGACGACGAGTCTCTCGGCATCCTGACGGAGCGCTCGCAGGGGCGCGTCGCGCGTTGGCTCGGGCGTCTGCGCGTCTTTACTTGGCTATCGCATTGGATCCATCCCGCGGAGCCACCCCGGTGCAGCGACCCAACGATGAGCTCGCGCAATTGTGGCGAACGCTCCAGCAGAGGCCGAACGGACCGCGCGTCCCCGGGACCAAGTTTCGACGCGCGCTGCTGGCCATCGCGGCCGAGGCGAAGCGCGCCGGCGCAAAGGTGGTGTTCGTCGGGCCGCCGCTTCCCAAGAATACGATCCAGGCCTTCCCGACGAGCGACTCCTACGCGCGGATCGTCGGCGACGTGGCGACGGAGCGCGGGTGTCCGTTCGCCGACGCGCGGACCGCCCTCCTCGAGGCCGAAGAGAACGCGGCCGAGCCGATGTTCACGGACGAGATCCATCCCTCGCGCGCCGGCCACGCGTTGATGGCTCGCACGATCGCGCGCGAGATCCAAACTCTCGGGCTTCCCAACATTCCGGCGGAGCTCCCCTCCTGGACACCAACGATCGCGATTCCTCTGCTGGCGTCGCCGTGGGATCGTTGGGATCCCGTCGCCGCGCCGGCGAGCCCGGGGCGCGCGCGGCGATCGGCGAAGGTCACGATTCCGAAGGGGGCGCTGCTGAGCGTGGCGCCGCGCTACTCGACCCCCGCCGATCTCGGCACCGGGCCCGCGCAGGCGCCCGAACCGGGGAGGGTCGTCGAGTTCGAGATCGCGATCGTTGGGGATTCGAATCCGCGACGCGTGATCCTCCACGAGACCCGGATCGTGGGGGACGGCGATTCTTGGTGTCGGAACGCGCCGCGCCTCGTGGACCTCGCGGAGCACGCGGGAGAATCGGTCGCGTTCGAGTTCACCGTCCGCGGCCCCGTGGCGCTCGCGGCGTGGGGACCCGTGGCGCTCGTCTCCTTCGAGTAGCCCGCCGTTTACTTGGGAAAGCCCGCGAACGGGGTCGTGTCGAGCGGGTCGTAGTTCGTTTCCCCCATTTCGAGGACGATCGCCGGCCCGCGCGATCGGTAGCAATGGGCGACGCCGTGATCGATGGTGATCCGCTCTCCCGCCACCATCGGCACCATCATTCCGGGGAGCGACTGATCGTTGGGTTGCACCAGGACGTCGACTTCGCCGGCGATCACGTAAGCCCGCTCGATCCGATTGGTGTGGAAGTGGTGCCCGCGCGTCGCCCCCGACTTCGGACTGTCGAGGGTCCAAACCAACAAATGGCGGATCGGCGGGAGATCGCCGTTCGCGATCTGTGCCATCTCCCCTTTCTCGTTCACGCGGCGCATCGGCCCCGAGTCGGGCGCATCGATCTTCAGGCGCTCGACCCGGACGCGGTCGTGGAGGTAGCTGCGGGGCATCGGAATCGTGGGGTTGAGCGCGCCGGTCGGCCTTTGGCCGGAGGCTGCGCGGGGTTTGATTGAGCGCGCCGGTCGGCCTTTGGCCGGAGGCTGCGCGGGTTTTCAGCTCTTCACGGTTTTTGGGCTTCGAGCGCGCGGTCATCCTGGTGGAGCGAGGGGTCTCCTCGATCCATCGTTGGGATTCGGTCGGGATGTACTCGTTCAAGTGCTGGAGATTCTGGAGCTCCTTGGTGAGGTTGCGCGCGATGACGAGCCGCTGGACCTGATTGGTCCCTTCGTAGATCTGGAGAATCTTGGCATCGCGGAAAAACTTGGCGATCGGGTAGTCCTCCATGAAGCCGTAGCCGCCGAAGATCTGGACCGCGTCGGTGGCGACCTTCATCGCGGTATCGGTGGCGAAGCACTTGCACATGGCGGCGAGACGATTCAGCTTCGCCAGATCCTTGGCATCGGCCGCGCGCGCCGCCTCGAGGACCAGCGCGCGCCCCGCCTCGACCGCCATGGCGCTGTCGGCCAGCATTTGTTGGATCATCTGAAAGCTACTGATCGGCTGGCCGAACTGGCGGCGGCGCGACGAGTAGACGAGCGCGTAGTCGAGCGCCCCCTGGGCCGCGCCGATCGCCTGGGAGGCGACCCCGGCCGCGCCAAATCCAAAGTCTCCATCGCGTGGCGGAATCCCATCCCCGCGCGGCCACCCAACAAATGATCCTCGGAGACGCGCACGTCGTCGAAGACCGTCTCGACGACGGGGACGGTGCGGATGCCCATCTTCGGCTCCACCTTTCCGATCGAGAATCCCTTCATCCCCTTCTCAACAATAAAGGCGCTGATCCGGCGCGACTTCGACTCGGGATCGGTCACGGCGAAGACCGTGTAGAGATCGGCGGCGCCGCCGTTGGTCGTCCACTTCTTCTCGCCGCGGATCACCCAATCCTTGCCGTCCTTGAACGCGCGCACGCGCAGGTTCTGCGCGTCGCTGCCGGCGAACTTCTCCGACAAGCAAAACGCGACGAGCTTCTTCCCCGCGGCGACCTGCGGGAGGAATCGTTTCTTCTGCTCCTCGGTGCCGCCGACGATGAGTGGGAATGACCCGAGCGCGTTCACGGCGAATGCCACACCGAAACCGGAATCGGCGCGCGCGAGCTCCTCGACGACCGTGCACAGATTCACGATCGACATCCCGCGGCCGCCGTATTCTTGGTCGATGAACGTGCCGAGGAGGCCCGATTCTCCGCACGCCTTCATCGCGTCCCAATTGTATGCATCTTGCCAACGATCGTGCGGGATGCGGTCGAGCTGGGCGGCGCGCGGGCGAACGAACTTCTCCGCGATGGCGCGCGCGGCCTCGCGCCAACGTTGGGTTTCTTCGGGCGTGGGAATCATGACAATCTGGAACGGTCGGGGTTGGGGGCCAATGTGGGCCAAACGGGGGCCGAAAGGGAGGCAAAAGGGGGCGAGTGTAGCCGATGGCCCTCACGATGGCTTCGCGGCGGCGCGGCGGAGCCGCTCCTCGCGCGCGAGCCACAGCGCGGACGCGGGGCCCACCGCCTCGAGGGCGAGCTCGACGAGCGCCTCCGGATCGATTGCGAGGACGCGGTGGCTCTCGACTACCAAGAATACGGGACCGAGCGCGAGGATCGGGACCCGCGCCGCAGCTGCACCGCGCGCCCGCGGATCGGCCCGCGGCGCCTCCGAGTCGGCGGCGTCGAGGCGCTCGAGGACCGCGTCCCCTTCGTCGAGCGCGTGGCGCACGACGCGACCCGGCCCCCTGCGCGAAGGCGCCGTGGAGGCGCGCCTCGTCGCGCGCGTAGCCGCGCCCGCAATCCCAACTAAAGACGATCGCCTCGGGGCCCGCCGCGACGAACGCCGCGAACGGCACGCGCAGCTTGCGCCGCACGAATCCCAAGAATCCCTCGGGGCGGATCGCGCGCGGCCGATCGTTGGTGTTTCGGACGCGCTGGACCGATTCCAACAATACGACGGTGAGCTCGGGGTGCGACGCGCGCAACCGCGCGACCGCCTCGCCGCTCGCGGCGAAGAGGCGCGCGAAGCCCGACGCGGGCGAACGCAAGAATCCGAGCGCGGCGCGCACTCCCGCCGCGTCGCCGGGGGCGGCGCCTCCACGAGCTCGGCCAGCTCCTCGAGCGCGCCGCTCGCGGCCCCCTCGTCGCCGAGGCGAAGATTGGCATAGGCGACCCGCACGAGGACCTCGGGATCGCGCGGCAGGAGCGCGCGCGCCGCCGCGAGGCGCGCGAGCCCGCGCCGTTCCGCGCCGCGGGCCGAGATCGATCGACGCCAATCCCAACGATGCGCGCGCGCGAATCTTCGGGATCCGCCGCCTCGACGAGCGCCTGGAGCCGCCGCGCCCCCTCGGCGGTTCCCAACTTTCGGCAACGGTGATAGGCGTGGACGAGCGCCGCCTCCTCCGACTCGGGATCGAGCTGGCGGGCGAGGCGAGATGCAACGAAGCGCGCGCGCGCGCGCGCGAGCGGGCCGTGACCAACTCGCGCTGGAGGCGCGCCGCGAGCTTCTCGCGGAATCCGTTGGCGCGGTCGGTCGCCACGAACTCGCCGCGCAGCGACTCGAGCCGGGCGATCCAGGCCTCGTCGACGATGTGGTTCTCGGGCGCGGGGAGGAAATCGCCGGGCTCGGCCGCCGCCGCCATCGCCACCGATGCGATCGCACACAAACCGCGCGAGAGGCGGGTCCGCTCCAGGTCGGTCAAGACGAGCCCGCGCGGATCCTCGGGGGAGGAGGAGCGGCGGCGTTCGCCGGATTCCGGCGCCGCGCTCGCCGCACGATCGCAAATAGGAGAGGAGTTGCTCTCGCAGTCCCGGGTCGTCGGCGCGCGGACCCTCGAATAGCGGCGCCAGATGTCCCTCGGAGATTTGGAAACCATGGATCGGTCGAGAGTTGGGATAGGACCCTTCGTTGCGATCGTGGTGTCCGCGCGGGACGCCTGCAAAACAATCTTTTGTCGCGCGCGGGCGCGTGGTGTACTCCCGCGGTGTCCTGGAACGCGCTCCGAGCGGCGCTCCTCGTCGGAGCCGCCTACGACTTCGTCGTGGGGCTCCTCATCGCCGCGGCGCTCCAGCTCCTCTCGACAATCTTACCGATTCCGTTTCCCACGGAACCGATCTACGCGCGCCTCTGCGGCGTTTTGTTGATGGGGCTCGGCGCGTTCTACGCGACCACGGCGCTCACGCTTCCCCAATCCAAACTATCCGTCCTCGCGGCGATCGGGATCCGGACGGTGGGCGGCGGATTCCTAACGTTGGCGCCGCTCGTCGACCGCGGGATCGCGCCCTTCCTGGCGGTGTTCGGCGCGGTCGATCTCGTCTTCGCGCTGTGGTTCTGGATCGCGCTGCGCGCCGCGTCGCGAGGCTAGCAGGTCGCTGAAAAAGTGCTTCGCCCCCAGGCGCGAGAGATTCTTGGCAAGATCGAGGCGGCGGGTCCGAGGCGTAGCCAGAAGCTACGCCGAGGACACGCCAACGATGAGCTTGCCGAGAAGATTCGCGCCTGGGCCGAATGACTTTTTCAGCGACCTGCTAAGAGCGTTCGCGCGCCCGCGCGCGGATCGCCATCTGGGCGGCGATGTAGCCCGCCAAGATTCCGTCCTCGAAGTGGAACTCGGAAAAGTGGGAGAGCTCCGGAAAGTCTTGGGGATTGAGGACGTCGTCGCCGGTGAGATGCGGCAGAGCGCGGCGCGCCGTCGCCAGCACCTTCGCTCCGCTGGTGCGCGATCAATTCGTCGAGGAGCGCGAGAACGCCCTCGAGCGACTCATCCGTACGATTGGGATCCAAGGGTATTTCTGGGAATGGGTGCCTTTCGCTTAGGGCAGAATCGTCGCATCCTCCTGACCGCCCGCGCAAACACCGAAAGAGCGAACGACCCATGTTGGAGCCCTACCACACCCGTCGCGAAAAACTGATGCAAGAGATGGGAGGAAAGTCCGTGGCGGTCCTTTGCACGGCCCCCGTGCGCAACCGCAACAATGACGTCGACTTCAAATTCGCCCCGAATCCAACTTTTTCTACGCGACGGGATTCGAGGAGCCGGAGGCGGTGGCGGTTCTGCGCCCCGACCATCCCGAAGAGCGATATGTGCTGTTCGTCCTTCCCAAGGATCCCGACAAGGAGGTCTGGACCGGGAAGCGCGCGGGACTCGACGAAGCCAAGCAAATCTTCGGCGCCGACGCGGCCTACTCCGTGGAGGAGATCGACACGCGGATTCCCAAGTATCTAGAGAATGTCGAGCGACTCTACTACCGGATGGGGAAGCACGAGACGTTCGACGGGAAAATGTTGCAATGGATCGAGCGGCTGCGGGCCCAAGTGCGCGCCGGGATCTCGGCGCCCACCCAGATCCTCGACCCGGCCACGCTCCTCCACGAGCACCGACTCTTCAAGAATCCCGACGAGGTGGCGATCCTCAAGAAAGCCGGCGCGATCACACGAGAGGCGCACCTCGCCGCGATGCGCACCGCCAGGCCGGGAAACCACGAATACCAAGTGGAGGCCGCCGTCGACTTCGTCTTCCGTGATCGAGGCGGCGTGGGGCCGGGATATCCGTCGATCGTGGCGAGCGGCGCGAACGCCACGACCCTCCACTACATCACCAACAATCGGCGGATGGAGGAGGGAGAGCTCATGCTCCTCGACGCGGGTTGCGAGGTCGGGTACTACACCGCGGACGTGACGCGGACGTTCCCCGTGTCGGGGAAATACAGCGAGCCGCAGCGCGCGGTGTACGAAGCGGTGCTCGAGGCGCAGCTCGCCGGCATCGAGAAGGTGCGGCCGGGCATCAAGTTCCAGGACGTCCACGACGAGGCGGCCCGCGTGCTCGTCAAGAATCTAGTAAAGTTGGGAATCCTCCAGGGAGACGTGACGGATCTCATCGCCAAGGGGCAGCACCGGCGATTCTTCATGCACCGCACGAGCCACTGGCTCGGCATGGATGTGCACGATTGCGGCAATTATTACGTCAACGGCGCGTCGCGCGCGCTCGAGCCGGGGATGGTCCTCACCGTGGAGCCGGGGCTCTACTTCTCGGAGTCGGACTCGGCGGTCCCCCGTTTTCGTGGCATCGGCGTGCGGATCGAGGACGACGTCCTCGTCGTGGCCCCTCCAACGGCTCGCCGCCGCGCGAGGTGCTCACCAAGGATATTCCCAAGACCGCGGCCGAGGTCGAGTCGGCCGTCCGCGGATGAAAGCCAACGATCGGCGGCGCGCCGAGCTTCGGGTGGCGATGGTTGGGATCGCGATCGCTGGAATCGCGCTCGCGGTGAATGGTTGCGCTTCGGGCTCGGCACCCCCTACGAGCTCCGCCTCGATGCCAACGAAGCGGTCGACGTGACGCTGGAGGCGCCGCGCGAGGAGATCTACGAGGCCGCGATCGCGGAGATCCGTCAGCGAGGGGCCGTCGAAGTCTCGAGCCTCGAGGGGGTTGGATCGTCGGCGAAGTCGGCGACGCGGCCGTGAGGATCGAGCTCAAAAGTACCGGCGCCGGCCGGACGGACCTGCGCGTCCTACCGTTCGTCTTCAAGACCGACCACCGGCGCGCTTACTCGCGGGTCGCCGAGGATGCCACAATTCGACCTCGCGCGCCGTGTGGCCGAGCGGGTCACACCCTGACACTGCCTCTCGACGACACTGCGTCTCGACGACACTGCGTCTAGAAGAACATGAGCTTGGTCGCCTGCGACATCCCGTAGTCAGTCGAGAAGCCGATGGTGGTGAACCACTGGCCGAGGCACTGGAGATGGAACTCCACACCCACGAGCAGCGGATCGGGCGGGATCGGGATCGTGGCGACGCTCCCCGTGAAGAATCCGATCGCGTCGTCGGGAAGAATGTAAAGATTGCTCCCATCCCAGAACGGCGGGGTCATGAGCGGGAACGGCGAGGGGAGCGCTTGGTGTCCGTAGAGCAGGTAGAAGCCCTGATAGTAGGTATTGCAACAGCTGAAGGCCTGCGTCTTCACGATGAGCGAGTTCGACGGATCATCCCAACTATACGTGGCGGTCATCGGTTGGATCCAACCGCTGCCGGTCCCGTAGTCCGAAGTTTGGATGCCACTGATCGGACCTCCGAATCGTGGCATCGCGCGCGGCGCGGCGACCGCTCCGGCGATGAAAGCAAAAGCAATCACAAGGCGATTCATGGTTTGGACCTCTTTGGAAACAAAAGAGGAAGCGGCGGTCACCCGCCACTTCCTCCTTCTCGGCGAGGAGTCGAGTCTACCGGCCCGACGTGGTCTCGGGTCCTCCGAGATAGGCGCGGAACGCGGCCCGCAGCCCCGGATGGCGCATCATGAATCGGTGCAGCCGCTTGGCCGCGAACGGATGCTCGGCGCGAAGGCTCTGCATCTTTTCCTTTCTCTGCTCAGGGGTGAGCGCCTTCAGCGCGTCGAGCTTCTCCTTGAGCTTCGGGTGATCCTTGAGCTTTTCCTCGACGCGCGCGCGCTTTTGCTCCGGCGAGAGCTTCTTCCATTCCTCGACTCTATTCTTCAGCTGCGGATGTCGCTCGAGGAAGCGCTCCATCCGCTCCTGATGCTGCTTGTCTCGCCCCGGATCCTGGCCCGCCCCTTTTGCGGATCCTGCGGGGCGGCGAGGACGGCGACGGCGAGAAGAGGAGTTGCCAGTGCGCTGAAGAGAAGATTGCGTGTCATGTTTCGATCGTGGCCCACGGATTTGGGCGCCCGTGAACTGCCTCGGCGCGCGGCGGTTTCGCCGCGATTCCCAAGATTCGGCGGGCGATTCAGCGACCTGCTAGTCCTTCCAATCGGCGATGAAGAGATCGGTCTCGCCCCGCACCTTTCCGTTGCGATTCGAGGCGAACACCAATTTTTTCCATCCGAGGTCCACATCGGGAAGCCGTCGAACTCTGGCGTTCGCGTCACCCGCTCGACGCCGGTGCCGTCGGCGTTCACGAGGAAGAGGTCGAACTCGCGCCCCTTGGGGTCCCCGAGTTCGAGGAAAAGATGATCTTGTTTTGAGTGGGATGCATGAACGGCGCGAAGGACCCCGCGTCGAGCTTGGTCACCTGCCGCTGATTCTTGCCATCGGCGTCCATGACGTAGATCTCGAGCTTCGTCGGCCGAACCATATGTTGCTTCAGGAGACCTTGGTAATCCTCGAGCTCCTTCACGTCCTCGATGTGGCGCGCGCGATAGACGATCGACTTGCCGTCGGGCGAGAAGAACGCGCCGCCGTCGTAGCCCGGCGAGAAAGTGAGGCGCTTGGTATTCGTGCCATCGGAGTCCATCACGTAGATCTCGAGGTCGCCGTCTCGGTCGGAGGTGAAGACGATTTTCTTGCCATCGCGCGAGATGGTGGCCTCGGCGTCGTAGCCGGGCGAGGCGACGAGCGGCTTCAGGTCGCTACCGTCGGGACGCGCGGTGTAGATGTCATAGGTGGGTTCGACTCGCCACACATAGCCCTTGGAATAGTCGGGCTTCGGCGGGCACTCGGGCGACGCGGCGTGGGTGGAGGAGTAGAGGATCCGGTCGCCCGACGGGAAGAAATAGGAGCAAGTGCACTTCCCCTTTCCCGTGCTCACCAACTTTACGTCGGATCCGTCGAGCGCCATCGTGAAGATCTGATCGCAAGAATACGGAGGGCGCGTCGACTGGAACGTGAGGGAGGCGGTCATCGGCGGAAAAGTACGCTTCCGCGTTCTCGCCGCCGAAGGTGAGCTGGCGCAGCGAGGTGAAATGTTTGTCTTCGCCGGGGGCGCGGAGATCGCGCTCGGGGCGGCTCGCCGGCGCGCCGTCGCCGTCGCTCTGGAGCCTCTTCCCACCGGACTCTTGCGGCAGAGAGGCGACAATACCAACGATCCAGAGGAACCACGGGGACGCGGCGGCTTCGAGCATGTGGATTTCGGGTGCGGGAGGGGCGCCACAGTCGTCCGCGAGATGCGCCCCGTGTCACGGAACGGTCACGCGGGCGACCCGCCCCCTGCGCGGCGGATCGCGCCAGGACCCGTCCCCGGCACCCGTCTCCGAATGATGGCCAGCGTCGGACTCGAACCGACAACCTTCAGCCTGTAATGCTGAGGCTCTAACCGATTGAGCTAGCCGGCCGATCTGGCCGAATGGTCGACGCGCGAGGGCGATTCGTCAACGGCGGCGGCATCCTTACGATCGAGACCGTTGACCCGCATGCGCACGCCGTTTGAGAATCGCCGCCCATTTTTTGAGCCCCTGACAACCCCCACTTCCTCATGCGCATCGCTGTCGTCGGTTCTGGCTACGTCGGTTTGGTCGTCGGCACCTGCTTCGCGGATAGCGGCAACGACGTGATCTGTGTCGACGTCGACGCCGGCAAGATCGAGAAGCTCTCCAAGGGCATTTCCCCATATACGAGCCGGGGCTCGAGGAGCTCCTCAAGCGCAATCTCGAGGAGGGGCGGCTTCGCTTCACCACAAATCTCCCCGAGGCGATCAAGCACGCGCTGATCGTGTTCATCGCGGTCGGCACTCCCCGGGCGAAGACGGCAGCGCCGATCTCAAGTATGTGCTCGCGGCCGCGCGGCATCGGGCAGGCGATGGATGGCTTCCGCGTGATCGTCGACAAGTCGACGGTGCCGGTCGGCACGTCGCGCAAGGTGGCCGCCGCGATCCGCGAGGTCACCGAGCATCCGTTCGCCGTCGTGTCGAATCCCGAGTTCCTGAAGGAGGGCGACGCCCTCGACGACTTCCTGAAGCCCGACCGCGTGGTGATCGGCGCCGACGATCCCGCGGTGGCCGAGATCATGCGCGAGCTCTACGCGCCGTTCCTGCGAACCGGAAAGCCAATGTTGGTGATGGATCCGGAGAGCGCGGAGCTCACCAAGTATGCGGCGAACGCCATGCTCGCGACCCGGATCTCGTTCATGAACGAGATCGCGGCGATATGTGAGAAAGTGGGCGCCGATGTGGCGAAGGTTCGCGAGGGAATCGCCACCGATTCGCGCATCGGCGCGTCGTTCCTCTTCGCGGGGCTCGGCTACGGCGGCTCCTGCTTTCCCAAGGATGTGCAGGCCATCGTCAAGACCGCCAAAGACCACGGATACGATTTCAAGATCGTTCGCGCCGTGGAGGAAGTGAACCAAGACCAACGAATCCGCCTCGTCGAGAAGATCAAGAATCACTTCGGTGGCAATCTGCGCGGCAAGACGATCGCCGTCTGGGGGCTCGCGTTCAAACCCAACACCGACGACATGCGCGAGGCGCCGTCGGTCACGCTCATCCAAGAGCTGCTGAAGGCGGGAGCGAAAGTGCGGAGCTCCGATCCCGAGGCGATCGGCGTGGCGCGCACGATCTTCAAGGATGCGGTCGAGTTCAGCGTGAAGCCCTACGACACGCTCGCCGGCGTCGATGCGCTGGTCGTGGTGACCGAGTGGAACGAGTTCCGCCGCCCGGATTTCGAGAAGATGAAGTCGCTCATGAAGACGCCCGTCATCTTCGACGGACGCAACATCTACACGCCGTCGGTGCTCCAGAAGCTCGGCTTCACCTACTACGGCATTGGCATGAAGGGGACTCCCCGCAAGGGAGCCTGAGACGAGGGCGCGACGCAGTCGCAGCCCGCGCCACCGCGCCGCGGCCAGAAACCTGTGGACAGGGGCCGCGGCGGGCCTTCTACTTTGTGTCACAAAGCCACGCGGCGGCGCGGGCTCGCCGGATCCCACCTTTCCGCCGCGGCTTCGAGACCATGGCCCAACCCCGCATCGAAGACGCCCTCGCCCAGATCCAGGAGATCCGCTGCCAGCTCGCGCGCGGCGAGGTCTACCGCGGCACACGCGCCGCTTCGCTCGCGGCAACGGCGGCGCTCGCGGCACTCGCGGCGATTCTCCAGGCGCGATTCGTTCCGCGCCCCGACCTCGCCCCGAAGGATTCGTGGTGTTTTGGTCGGCGACCGCGGCGATCGCGCTTGGAATCGTGGGAATCCAAGTGCTCCTCAGCTATCGGCGCACCCTCTCCTCCCAGGACCGCGCCACGACGCGCGCGGTCCTCGCGTCGGTCGCCCCCGCCATCGGCGCCGGCGCGCTCCTCACGGGCGCGCTCTCGATTCGCGGCCTCCACGCGCTCCTCCCGGGGCTCTGGCCGATTTTCATTGGGATCTCGGTCTTCGCGGCGCGCGCTCACTTTCCGAAGGGAGCGGCGCGCTCGCGATTGGATACTTGGCATCGGGCTTTTGGATCCTTGGGTTCGTGCAGGGCGACGAGGTCTACGCCCCGTGGGTGATGGGCCTCACGTTCACGATGGGGCAGCTCGCGGCGGCCGCCGTCTTCTATTGGAATCTGGAGCGCGAGGGCCCCGCCGAAGAAGCCGTGAGCCGCGCGAAGAACCCCAACGAAAACAAAGTTGGGAAACGGGCCGCGGCCCCGATCCGCGATCGTTCGAGTCGCTCGACCGCCTCTTCCACGAGCGGGCGCGGCTCGCGATCCTCACGATCGTCCTGCGGCGCCCCGACGGCGTTCCCTTCCTCGATCTGAAGGAGCATTGCCAACTCACGGACGGCAATCTGAGCCGCCACCTCCAGGCGCTCCGCGAGGCGGGGGTGGTCGACATCTGGAAGCGCACCTCGATCGGGCGCCCGCAGACGATTTGTGTCATCACCCCCGCCGGGCGCGCCCGATTCTTGGCATACCTCGACGCCCTCGAGCACGTCCTCCGCGACGCCATGGAGGCCTCGCGCGGGGTCGTCGCGCGCCGCAGCCCCGGACGAAAGTCCGCGGGAGCGCGCGGCGAGGGATCGGGACAGCGCCGCGGCGGCCCGTTGGGCGAAGACCTCTCCGGTCTCTCGCCCGCATAGCGCCCCCATGAGTCGAGTCGGGCCCCCGTTGGTCGATTTACTTTGCCGTACAAAGGAACCCATGAAGATCGTCGTCGCCACGGCCCACGGTATGTGCTTCGGAGTCTCGGACGCCCTCGCGGCCGCCGACCGGATCGAGAATCCAAGCGAAGTCACCATCTATGGCGAGCTCGTTCACAACGAACTCGTCCGCGAGCGCCTCCTCGCGCGCGGCTTTGCCCAAATGGGAGAGCGCGACCGCGAGATTCCTTCGACTCCGGCCGTCTTGATCACGGCGCACGGCGTGAGCGGCGCCGAGCGCGGTCGGCTCGCCGCGGCGCAGCTCCGCGTCGTCGACACGACCTGTCCCCTCGTGCGCCATGCCCACTCGATGGCGCTCCAACTCGACGCCGAGGACCGCCTCGTGGTGGTCGTCGGCAAGGCCGATCACGTGGAGGTGCGCGGGATCGTCGGCGACCTCCGCCGATTCGTGGTGATCGAGTCGGCGGTAAATGTGGGAAACCTCGGCGCGGAGCGGATCGGCGTCATGTCGCAGACCACGACTCCCGACGCGCGCTTCGCCGAGGTGGTCGCGGCGATTCGGCGCGAGAATCCCAATGTGACATCGAGGTCGTGTCGACGGTCTGCCGCCCCACGCGCGAACGCCAACAATCGGTGGCGGCCCTCCTCGAAGAGGTGCAGTTGCTCGTGGTCGTGGGCGGCGAGCGCTCGCGCAACTCGCGCGAGCTCGTCGAGACGGCGCTGCGCGCGGGGGTCGCGGCCCATCTCGTGCCGAGCGCCGCCGCGCTCGACGCGCGCTGGTTCGAGGGGTGGAGATCGTTGGTGTCACGGCCGGCACCTCCACGCTCCCGGAAACTCTCGAGGAAGTCCTCGCCGCGCTACGCCAACTATCGCCGGCGGCGGCTCGCTAGCTCGCGGCCTGGGAACCCGTCGATCCCGAGACTTTGCCGGGGGCGGCCCCACATCGCCGCCGGCACCCGACGCGGCCACGGCTCCCGCCGACGGCGCGCGCCGCCGCCGCCCGCGCGTGTTCAAGAAAAAGCGCCCCGTGTCGTGGCTGAATCCAAAGATTTCGCCGTAGCGCCCCCACTTGAGTAGCGAGCCATAGATGCGTTCGGGATCCTCCGAGGGAACGAGGATCGCGAGCTCCTCGAGCACGACCGACTTCTCGACCGCGCGCTCGGGATGATTCGAAAGAAAATCTATGAAGAAGCGGAAGAGAGGAGCTTCTCCATCTGCTCCTTCAGTATTGCCTTCTTCGTGTTCATGTCGGCTTCGATGACCTGCTTGCCGAGCGGAAGAAGAACGACATCGGCCCCGGAGTCTGCACTGAGTCCGAGGAGCTCCGCCCCCTGGAGCGCCGGCACGAGCTCGCTCGTGTTCATCTGGAGTTCCTGCTCGAGCCGGAAAATGTCGGCGCGGTCGCCCCGATCGGCGAGAACTTTCAAAAGCCCGAGGATCTCGGTGATCCCAACGGGGGAATGGGTGCCGCGAGCATTGCGACTAGGCGAAAAGTCTACTTCGAACGGGACCGCGAGCGAACCGGCAAGGAATCATCGGAGGGCGGCCGCTTCACACGATGAGGGAAAAGACCCGGTCGACCAGCTCGTTGAAGGGGGCGGAAGCCTTTTCCCGGGGCCGGGGATCGTCACCCGGATGTCGTCTCGGATCCGCCCCGGGAGCCCTGCCACGACGATCACCCGGTCGGCGAGCTCGACGGCCTCCTCGATGAGGTGGGTCACCATCACGACGGTATTCACGGGGAGCGTACTATCGCCCCAGATATCCAGGAGTTCCTCCCGGAGGCTGACGGAGGTGAGGGCGTCGAGCGAGGAAAAGGGCTCATCCATGACGAGGAGCTTCGGCTCGATCGCGAGCGCCCGCGCGAGCCCAACCCGCTGCTTCATGCCGCCGGAGAGCTCGCGCGGATACGCCTCCTCGCTTCCGTCGAGGCCAACTTTGTCGAGGTAGTAGGCGGTGCGGGTCTTGGCGACCGATGGCTCGATGTTGCGCGCTTCGAGACCGAGGCGGACGTTTTCCTCGACCGTGAGCCACGGGAAGAGGGCGAACGATTGGAAGACCATCGCCGCCTCGTTGTTGACCCCCACCATCTCGCGCCCTTCGAACAGCACATTTCCGGCGGTCGGCTGCGTGAGTCCGGTCATGAGGCGCAGAAGTGTGGACTTGCCGACGCCCGAGGGGCCCACGATGGCAACAAAATCGCCGTCGCCGACCTGGAGGTTCACGTCTTCGAGGACCACGGTCTCGCCGCGATCGCGCCGGAAGACTTTGCGAACATTGCGGAGCTCGAGGAGCGGAGTCGGGGGCATGGCGGAGGCGGCGGGCACGCGATTGTGGGTGTGGGGCGCGCTCAATCGAAGCGAAAACGGGACTCGGCATAGTCGTAGAGGCGATGCCACACGACGCGATTCAGGATCGCCACGGCGAGCAGCATCGCGATCATGTTCAACGCCAACGAAACCGGGTCGAGGTTATCGCCCGAGGATTCCATGAGGCGGGCGCCGAGGCCGTCGCACTCATAGGTGGTATTGCCGACGGCGAATCGCTCGGCCACGGTGAGCGCGTTCCATCCGCCCCCCACGCCGTGACGCTCCCCGTCACGACCGCCGGCATCATCGAGGGAATGAATAGTTGGCGAGCGCGATGCATGCCGCGCAGTCCGATCGATCGCGACGCTTCCATCAAATCGGAGGAATCCGCTTCACACCTTCGATCAGATTGAAGAGCAGATACCACTGCATCCCCGTCATCAACATGGCGATGGCCGTCGCGTTCGAGCCGAAGAAAGGTTGGATTCCGCGCGCGAGGAGCGGCCACACGGCGACCGCGGGAACGGCGGCAAGAATCTCGGCCGTCGGCGTCACGTAGCGATCGAGCCGCGGATTGCGCGCCACCCAAAGCGCGAGCGGTACCGTCCACGCGAGCGTGAGCACGTAGGCCCCGCGATTCGCAGCGTCGACTTCACGAGAGCGATCGGGACCGTGGCGGCCGATTCGGGCCAGGGACGCGCCAGCGCGACCACGAGCGCCACGACTCCCGCGATCGTGAGCGCGCCGATGACACAGAAAAATCCCACATATGTCGACTTCGCGACTCGCGGGCCCCACGAGGCGGAGATCTTCGTCGAGGGGAGCTTGAGGCGCGCGCGCGTGCGCCGCCCGAAACGCTTCGAGGCGACGGCCGGTCGACTTCGCCAGCGCGCGGATCCCGATCGCCATCCGCGAGCGGCGCCACCAATCGAGGACGAACGAAGTCTCCGACTCCATCGATTCCGAGCCGCTCACGTCGTAGCGGAACTTGCGCGACCACGCGGTGAGCGGCCGCCACACCAGGAACTCCATCGCGAAGACGATGACGAAGATGAGCGAGAGCCCCGCGATGAACGGGAGCGGAAGAAAGGTGGGATTGATCGCGTCGGCAGGTACGACCCGATCCCCTCGACGCGGTTCTGCTTGTCCAGCACCTCGCACAGCGTGAGGAAATACCAACCATTCGCCCACGACGCGATCGAGTTGTAAACGATCTTCGGGATGCACGCGGGGAGGTAGAGCCGCACGAGCCGCTTCTGCGGGGCTCAGGCCGAACGAATCGGCGGCGAGGCGGAGATCCTCGGGAATCTGGGTGATCCCCTCGTAGACGCTGAACGCGATGTTCCAGACTTGCACACTGAAGATGAGAAAGATGCAAGCCAGTTCGACGCCGAGGCGCGGTGAGCCGACGAGCGCCCCGACCGTCTTGATGAATACCACCAATACGACGGGGAAGAGCGCCGGGATCGGGATCGATTGCCCGATGTCGAGCAAAGGCAACAAATACGCGCGCGTCTGCGGGCGGGTCGCGGCGACGAGGCCGTAGACCACCGACACCACGAGCGAGATCGCGAACGCCGCCGTCATCCGGCTGAGCGACAGGAGCGCGCTGATGACGAGGCCGGGCGCCTCCCCGGGATCTCCGAGACATTCGAGCTCCACATCGCGCCGAAGAGCGCGAAGGCGCAAACGCCCGCGAGAACTCCCGTCGTGATGGCGAGTTCCCGCGGCCGCAGTCGTATGCGCAGACGGAGCCGGCTTCGTTGCATCCAACAATCGTCTCCGCGCGCGGCGCGACGCACGAGTCGCGGGGCGCGCGGAGATCGAGAACGAGAAAACTATCGCCAAGCCCCCTTGGGCCGGCTCGCAATTCTTTGTTAGGAATCCGACTCGTCGTCGTCCTCATCGTTGTCGTCTTCGTTCTCACCTTTCGGCGCGCCCCCTTTGGCGTTCCCCTTTTTCGGGGATCCGTCGGCCTCTTCGAGGGAGCGAATCGCGCGCATCCGATCGAGCGCCTTCTTCACGCGCGCGCCGCGCGGCGAGGATCGGCGGCGATCTCGTGGAGCGCCGACTTCGCCTGCTCGACCGCCGCGTGGGCCTCGGTGCGATTCCCTTCCTTTATGTGGGAGAGCGCGATTCGATCGAACGCGCGCACGCGATCGAGCGGATCCACGCCGCGATCCGCCACCGCCTGCCAGGCCTCGCGCGACTTCGCGTAATCTTTGTTTTGCTCGTGGATGACACCGATCCAATAGAGGGAATCGTCGCGGCTGCCGGTCTCGTCGGAGAACTCGGTGGCGGCCTTTCGGTACGACTCGAGCGCCTTGCCGAGCTCCTTGGCGCGCCGGTGGATGTGCCCCGTCTCGAGGATCGCGCGACCCGCGAGGCGCCGGCTCCCGCCGCTCGCCACCACCTTCGCGAACGCTTCACACGCTTCGTCGGACTTGCCGAGCGAGCGCTTCAGCTCGCCCAATCGGAACGCCGCCATTGCGACCTCTTCCTTGGCATCGGGAAACCCACTCAAAACCGCCGCATACGCTGCGGCGGCCTTCTCGAGCGCGGCGCGCCGCTCTTCGCCTTTGCCACGAATCGCGCGGCGGAGCTCATCGGCTTTCTTGAGGTCGCTCTTCGCATCGCCGACGATCACCTTCGCGCTACGGGAATCGGCCGCGCCCCCATCGACGGCGCCCCCACCGACTGTGACGGCGCGATCCCACATTTCCGCGGGGGCGCTCGGCGACGGCGCGAGCGTGGGCGCCGCCGCCCACGCCGCGACACACAAACCAACATTGAGTAGAAGCTGCATCGTTTCACTCCTTGGACGCGCGCCCCCGGACCACCCGGGGCCACGGCGCGCGATTGCTCGGTTGCGGATTCCCCGGCCCCGCGCGGATCCGCTCGCGCAGGCGCTGCTCCACCGCGTGGCGCAGGCGCTTGCGCCCCGCTTCAAGCGGGAGAGGAGCGCCGAGCGCGTGATCCCCAACTCTCGGGAGATCTGGCGCGCCGACTGGCGATCGTCGTAGTGTCTTACCAACAATCGGCGCTCGGACTCGGGCAATGAGTCGAGGGCCGCGCGCACGCACTCGAGGAGCTCGGGCGAAGACCAACGAAGACCCGCGACCCAAAAGGCCGTGGCCCCGGCCCCGACCGGGCGCGCTTCCACCCCCGCGATCTCCTGCGGCGCCTCGCGGCGCGCGCGGCGACGGGCGCGGTGCGCGATCCGGAATGTTTGCATCCAGAATTCGGGGGCCCGCTCGGGCGAGCCTCCGGCCGCCGCCGACTGCTCGAGGGCGCGAAGCCAAGAATCATGGAGGACATCCTCGGCCGCGTGGGGATCGCGGAGGATTCGGCTGAGGAATCGCAAGCCGCGCCGGCGCGATTCGACATACGCGCCCGCGAGCTCGACGGCTTTCAATCGCAATCGCACAAATCCATGGATTCCTCGCTGAAAGCGCGATGCGAGGCGCCTCCGGAGTCCAACTTTCTTCACCAAGAATCCGCGGCCGCCGGAACCGCGTTGCGATCCTCGCTTTGCGGCGGGTGTGCGGGAGCGCCGAGCTACGCCGAGGAGCGCGTTGTCGCCCCGGCGCGCCCGCCGCGTCGCGGAAGGTCTTTCCGCCGGGGCGCGCCGCCCCCGGAAACACTTTCCGTCCGCGGGCCGGCGCCCCTGCGCTTCCCACACAAACGAAATGGCAACGCCCGTGCGCCTAAGAGGGCGAACCCTCACTCATCCCATGCAAGCCGGACTCTACCAATCTGCCGCCGCGATGGACGCGTTGTCGAAGAACCTCGACGTCGTCGCCTACAACCTTGCCAACATTTCGACGACGGGCTTCAAGCGTCGCATCGTCGCGCACGAGGGGTTCACGAAGGCTCTCGCCGCCGGACACGCGCGGCTCACGATTCCGCGCCACCGCGACAGCATCGACTTCTCGCAAGGGGTCCTCGCCAACACCGGGAATCCGCTCGATCTCGCGATCGCGGGGCCGGGCTTCTTCCGAGTCGATACCAATCAAGGGCCCCGCTACATGCGGAGCGGCACCTTCGTGCCGACCACCGACGGCGGCCTCGTGAATCTCGCGGGCGATCGCCTCGCGATGCGCGGCCGCCTCTCGAATCTCGACGGCGCGATCACCATCGATGGGGAAGGGCAAATATCACAAAACGGCGCCGACACGGGCGCGCGAATCCCGATGGTCCAGTTCGACGACCTCACGCAATTGCGCCCCGATCGCAGCGGAACTTTCATTGGGAATCCCGGCCTCGAGAAACCGGGCACGGGAGTCCTGAAATCGGGCACGCTCGAGCAGAGCAACTCCTCGTCGGTCGACGCGCTGATCGGGCTGGTCACCCTCACTCGCGCGTTCGAGTCGTCCTCCCGCGCGCTCCGCACCGTCGACGAATCGATCCAGCGCACCACGACCGCTCCCTAGATCGCGCCCTGAATCGCGCCCCGACCCGAACCCAACGATCACCTTAGGAACCCCCAATACCAACTTTCATGATTCGAGCACTCTACACCGCGGCCACGGGAATGAAGGGACAGCAGTTCAACGTCGATGTGATCGCGAACAACCTCGCGAACGTCAACACCACCGCCTTCAAGAAGAGCCAGGTCCAGTTCCGCGATCTGTTGTATTCGACCCTGCAGGCCGCGGGCTCCCAGGCGGGCAACGGCAATCTGCTACCGACGGGCCTCCAGGTCGGATCGGGTACCGAGGTCGCCGCGACCGTGCGCCATCAGGCACAGGGGGTCCCCGAGATCACGCAGCGCGAGCTCGACATCGCGATCCAGGGCGAGGGCTTCTTCAAGGTTCGCCTGCCATCGGGGAGAACGCCTACACGCGCGCCGGCGCCTACAGCCTCGACAACCAGGGAAAGTTTGTATCGCCCGAGGGCTTTCCGCTCGTGCCGCAGATCACCATTCCCCGACGGCCTTGAGCGTCCAGATCGCGAAGACGGGCGAAGTCACTTATCTGGTGGCGGGACAACCCGACGCGGTCCAGGCGGGGACGATCACCCTCTCGCGTTTCGCGAACACGGCGGGAATGCGCACCGAGGGCTCGAATCTTTACTTCGAGACCGGTGCCAGCGGCGTGGCGCAGGAGTCGCGCCCGGGCGCCAACGGCGCGGGGCTCCTCCTCCAGGGAACTCTCGAGCGCTCGAACGTGGAAGTGGCCTCCGAGCTCGTGAATCTCATCATTGCGCAGCGCTCCTACGAGGTGAACTCGCGGGTCATCCACTCCGCCGACGAGATGATGCAAGAGGTGAACGGCCTCGGCCGTTGAGCGCGCCATGAACCTATTCTTGGGAATCCTTTCGTTGGTGTTGGCGGCCCAGGGCTCCGGCTCCGTTACCGGCGGCGGCGGCGGCGCGGCCTCGGCCCCCGCCGCGACGACCGTCACGCTCCGCGCCAAGGCGGTCGTGCGCGGAAGCGAATCCAACTATCCGACATCGCCGACCTCTCGGGCCCCAAGGCCGAGGCGGCCGGCGCGCTCGTGCTCGGCTACAGCCCCTCGCCGGGGCGCGAGCGGGTCGTCAGCCCCGAGGCGATCCAGATGAAGCTTTCGTCGGGCGCCTTCGCGAAGGACATCTTCCGGATCCTCGGCAAGTCGTGCCTCGTGCGCGTGGCGACCCAATCGATCGGCGGCCGCGAGCTCGCGGCGCGCGTCGCGGAGCTCGCAAAACCCCACCTATCGCAGGACGCCAAGCTCGAGGTCCGCGGCGAGCCCAACGAATGGGTCCTCCCGATCCCGCGCGGCGAGGTCGCCCCGCCCGAAATCCAGATCACCAACAATCCCGCGTCGATTCGCGGCGACGGCTCGATCGACGTGCGCGCCATGTCCGGGGGAGAGTGCCTCGGCACGACGTCGGTCGCGGTGCGCGTGCGCCTCGAAGCGGAGGTATTGGTGGCATCGGCCGGCCTCCTCAAGGGAGACGCCGCCGACACCGGGGGCTTCGAGCGCAAGCGCGTGGACATCACGTCGGTCGCGGGAGATGCGATCCGCGACGCGGTCGTGCTGAAGGGGCGGATCCTCGCGCGCCCCATTGCCAAGGATGCGGTCCTCACGTCGGGCGACTTGGCGCAGGCGCCGATCTTCCGGAAGGGAGACCAAACCCGAATCGTGGTGAGGCGCGGCGCGCTCCGCATCGAGGCGCTCGTGCGTGTCGAGGCCGACGCGATCCTCGGGGCCCAGGTGCCGGTCACCTGCCTCGAGTTCGGGAAGACGCTCGTCGCGCGCGTGTGCGAGGACGGCACCCTCTCGATCGACACCTCCGGCAAATCCAAAGAATGAGTCGCCCAGGAACGAACCCCCGATTCCCGATCCCAACGATGCAACACCAACGATCCATTCCCATCTTTCTTCGGATCCTCGCGGTCGTGCTCCTCGCGGCCCCGGCGGCGGGCGCCCAGTCGCTCTGGCGCGACGACGGCCCCTACTCGAACTTCATCCGCAACACGACGGCGCGCAACATCGGCGATCTGCTCACGGTGGTGATCGAGGAGTCCTCGAGCATCCAGAACTCGGAGGAGACCAAGACCGACCGCTCGGGCTCGCTCAGCGCGGCGATCACCAATTTTGACATCGCGCCGAACGCCTTCAGCACGCTCCCCGCGTTTGCCGGGAACCACACCTACCAGTTCGACGGCAAGGCCGACCAAAGCAAACAAAACAACTTCCAGACTCGGATCCAGGTGCAGGTCTTCGACAAGCTTCCCAACGGCAACCTCCTCGTCGTCGGGCGCCGCACGATCCGCGTCGACGACGAGACCAAGACCATCGAGATCCGCGGCCTCGTCCGCCCCGTCGACGTGGCGAGCGACAACTCCCTGAAGAGCGAGCAGGTCGCCAACGCCGAGATCTCCTATGTCGGCGAGGGGACGCTCACGCGCGCCACGACCAAGGGATTCGTGGCCCGCCTCTTCGACATCGTCTTCCACTGCTTCTGGCCCTTCTGAGCGAACGCCGTGATTGCCATAGTCTGCTCGCGCTCGCGATCCCACAAAACCAGGGCGACGCCCCGTCGGCGGCGACGGTGGCCGTGGAGACGAGCCCCACGCCGATCACGGTCCAAGGGGCGATCGCGCCGGCCCCAGAGGGGCCGTGCTCGTGCCGATCCGCGATCTCGCCACGGTCCGCGGCGTCCGATCGAACCAGCTCACCGGCTTCGGCCTCGTCGTGGGGCTCCACGGCACCGGCGACAAGTCCAACTTCGCGAAGCAACAGATCCAAAACCTGGCGAAGACGATCGGCCTCACGGTGAATGCCAACGATCTCACCACCGACAACATTGCGATCGCAGTCGTCTCCGCCACGCTCCCCCTATGCCCAGGAGGGGCAGACGATCGACGCCCAGGTCGCGAGCTACGGCGACGCCTCCAGCCTCCAGGGGCACGCTCGTGCGCACGCCGCTCACGGGCGCCGTCCGGCGGCGACGCGGTGGCGGTCGCGCAGGGGCCGCTCGTCCTCGGCGGATTCTCCGCGAGCGGCTCGTCGGCCTCCGTCACCAAGAATCACACGACCGCCGGCTCGATCCCGCGCGGGGCGATGATCGAAAGCGGTGTCGCGCTCGCGCGGATGCGCCCCGTGAGCGAAGGCAACTTCATTTACCTCGATCTCCGCAGGAGGAGGCGAAGACCGCCGACCGGATGGCGACCGCGATCAACGGGCTCCATCCGGGGACCGCCTTCGCCCTCAATCCGGGGACGGTGCGGGTCGCGGTTCCCAAGGATAGCGGCGAGGCGAGCGGGAAGTTCCCAGCTTTCCTCACCTCGATCCAGGATCTGATGGTTCCCGCGTTCACGCGCGCGCTCGTGAAGCTCAACGAAAGACCTCGAGCGTCTTCATCGTTGGGAATCCGAGGCTCACCCCTGCCTCATCGCCCGCGGAAACTTGACGATCACGATCGCCGAGTCGCCGATCGTCTCCCAACCGACCCCATTCTCCAGCACCGGCCAGACGGCGGTGGTGAATCGCACCAACGTCAACGCCGCGGAGGAGAGCCGTCCCATTTCCCAACTATCCGGCGCGGAGACCCTCTCCGACATGGCACGCGCCCTCTCGCTCCTGGGCGCCACGCCGCGGGAGCTCGTCGACATCCTTTCCCAGCTCCAGAGCACCGGCGCGCTCTTCGCCGACATCGAGATCAACTAAGTCCACATCGAGGTCCCCATGCAAGTCGAAGCCACACAAGCATTCCAAGCTCCGCCGCCGGAAGCGGTCCACCGCCCCAAGCCCATCATTACTACCAGCGCGTCCGCGAGATCCTCGCCGACGGCGGCACGATCGACGGCAGCCCGGTCGACCGCAACCCGGTCGACCGCCCCTCGGTCGATCCGGCCGGCGCCGCGCGCCGCCCGGGGCGCTCCGATGCCAACGATCGGATGCACCCGATCGACGGCGCCGCGCGACCGGATCGCCCTGTTGCCAACGATCGCCCCGATCGCCCCAAACCCAACGATCGCGCGAATCGTCCCGACCCGCGGCGCGTGGCGGAGCGGCTCGAGGGGGTCATGATCTCCACGGTCGTCGGCCGGATGCGCGAGGCCTCCGGCGTCCACCTCTTCGGCGAGGGCCCCGGCGCCCAGGTCCACGAGGGCTTGTTCGATCAGATGATGGGCGACGCGCTCGCGGCCAACCAGGGCGTCGGCCTCTATCGGGAGGTCGAGGCCTCGATCCGCCGACACCAAGACTCGAATCCCAACGAACCGGGAGTCGATCTCGCGGCGGTCACCAACCATCCTTCGCTGCCGCTCCGCGGCCTGCGATTCCAATGAACGCCCCGGCGCAACCGATGCTCCTCGTTACGCTCCTCGAGCGCGAGCTCGGCGCGCAGCGCGCGATCTCCGCGATCCTCGACCGCGCGATCGACGCGGCCGTGGCCCGCTCGATCGCGCGCCTCGAGCCGGCGCTCCAGGCGCTCGACGTCGCGAGCCGGCGCGTCCGGGCGCTCGCGGCCGAGCGCGAGAGCGCCGTCGCGACGTTCGCCGGGCTCTCCCCGCCGCCCATCCCAAGAAAAACCCAACGCTCCGCGAGCCTCGCCGAGCGCCCGGGACGCCGCGCGAGCGATTGTTGGGATTGCGCGAAGAGTTGGCATCCGCCACTGCGGCGGTGGCCGAACGGGTCCGCCGTCTCCAGCCGATCGTCCGCGAGCTGGGCGAAGTCCACTCGATCGCGTTCTCGGCGCTCCTCCATACCCAACGATCGGCGGCGCCGGGGGCCGATCTCTCCGACGCCGCTCTCCACCACGGCGCCCTCGTCGACACCGAGGCCTGATCCATGAGCCTTTCCATCGGATTCGATTCGGGGCTGAAGTCGCTCCTCTCGGCGCAGGCGGCCCTCCAGACGATTGGCAACAATATCGCCAATGCCAACACTCCCGGCTACGCGCGGGAGCAGACGATCCTCTCGGAGTCGATGGGGGTCTCGCTCGGCGGATTCTCGTTCGGCACGGGGGTCGACGTCGCCATGATCCGGCGCGTGGTCGACGAGGGGCTCGAGCAGCGCCTCTTGCTGCATCAGTCGGTCCTCTCGCGCCTCGGCGTGGAGAGCTCCGGATTACAACAAATCGAGACGATCGTCGGCGGCGCCGGCGGCCTCGGTCTCTCGACGATCCTTGGGAATCTCTTCGGCTCCCTGTCGTCGCTCGCGGGGCACCCCGACGATTCGATCGGACGCAACGACGTCCTCTCGAAAGGCAACGATCTCGCCTCCGCGCTCCGCGAGCTCGCCGGGCGCCTCGGGAGCTTCGCCGGCGACGCGAAGTACAATGCCAAGATTCGCGTCGAGTCGGCCAACTCGATCGCCGCGCAGATCGCCCAGCTCAACGCACAGATCGGCCCGCTCAAGGGGCAGGGCAGGAGCCGCACGCGCTCGTCGACCAACGCCAACAGTTGCTGACGCAGCTCGGCCAGATCGTGGAGGCGCAGACGATCTCGGAGCCCAATGGCATGGTGCGCGTGCTGGTCGGCGGGCACACGCTCGTCGGCGGCCCCAACGCCTACCAGCTCGAGATCTTCGACCACTCCGACGGCACTCCGGCGCTCCGCGTGAAAGGTGGCATCGGCGAGATCGCGCTCGGCAACGGCGAGATCGCGGGGCTCCTCAAGATCGCGGGCGACTCGGTCCCCGCGGCCGCGAGCCAGGCCGACACGTTCGCGAAGGCGCTCATCCTTGCGTTCAACCAAGTCCACTCGACGGGTGTCCCCTCCTCGGGCGGATTCCAAATGTTGCAAGCGCTGAACGCCCCTCCAACGGCGCCGCCGGCATCACCTCGCCCCTCTCCCAGGCCGGTTTCCCTTCGATATCAAGAAAGGCGATCTCTACGTCACCGTGGAGAACAGCGCGACCGGCGATGTCGTGAAGACCAAGATTGCCGTGGATCCCAACGATAGCCTCCAGGATCTGGCGACGAAGCTGAACGGAGTCGCCAATCTTTCGGCCACGATCGACTCGTCAGGGCACCTGCGCGTGTCGGCGCTGTCGGGATACAAATTCTGACTTCAGCCCGCGCCTCGACACCAATCCCGACACGGCGGGCGCCTTCGGCGGCGGCGCCGCGGCGATCACAAACCAACTATCCGGCCCTTTCGCGCTGACGGCGGGCTCGACCCTCCAGATCGCCGTCGACGGCGGCGCGCCGCAGACGATCACCTTCTCGGCGGGGCAGTTCGCCAACATCGGCGCCGCCACGGCGGCCGAGGTGGCGGCCGCGATCAATTCCCAACTTACCGGCGCGACGGCGAGCGTCGTGAACGGCGCCGTCACGATTGCCAGCAATACCTCGGCCCGCGTCGTCGATCCAGCTCACCGACGGCGCCGGCGCCCCAACGCCGTCCTCGGCTTCTCGACGGCCCTCGATCAGGGCTCGGCCTCGAGCGCCGGCGTGATGATCTCGGGGACCTACACGGGCGCCGCGAACGACAAGTGGACCTTCAAGCCCGACTCCGACGGGATCATTGGTGTCACTCCCGGGCTCACCGCCGGCGTCTTCGATTCCCAGCGAAATCGGATCGCCACGCTCCAGATCGGCGAGGGCTACGCGCCGGGCACCGCGCTCGACGTGAAGGACGGAGTGCAAGTCTCCTTCGGGCCGGGCTCGGTCTCGCAGACCTCCAATGACCAATTTTCGCTCGACGTCGTGGCCGACTCCGACAGCTCGGACGTTTTGGTGGCATTGGGGCTCAACACGTTCTTCACCGGCGACTCGGCCTCCACGATCGAGGTCCGCCCCGACCTCGCCAAGGATCCCTCTCTCCTCTCCTCGTCGCTCACGGGGGCGCCCGGCGATCCGGGAACGTGAATCGTTTCCTCGCGCTCCAGACCCAAGCCCAAGATTCGCTGGAGGGCTCCACGCTCCAGGACTTCGTCACCTCGACGACGGCGAATCTTGGCTTCGACACCAAGCGCGCGAACGATCTCGAGTCGGCCGAGTCGACGCTCGTCGGCGACCTGAGCCAGCAGCGCGAGCAGGTCTCGGGGGTCTCGATGGAGGAGGAGATGGCGAACCTCGTCCGATTCCAGCAGGCCTTCGACGCCGCCGGCCGCTACCTCCCGCGTCCTCCAGGACACGACCTCCTCGCTCCTCGATCTCCTCCAGTAACCCCAACCATCGATTCCCAACGATCGGATCCCAACGATGCGCGTCACCCAAGGACTCCTCTTCCAGCAGGCGCTCGACGGCGTCCGCCTCCACGAGGAGGCGGTCGCGAAGAGCCAAAACCAAATATCCACGGGGAAGCGATTCCAGCGGATCTCCGAGGATCCCACGGCCGGGGCCGAGTCGCTTCGTTACCATTCGCGGAGCGACGCGCTGGCGCGATTTCAAACGATCCTCGCCGACGGGCAGGACCGCCTCAACGCCTCGGCCTCGGGGCTCCAGGATTTGAGTGGGATTCTCTCCGAGGTGAAGGAGACCGCGACCTACGCCGGCAATCCCACCCTCACGGCGACCGACCGCGCGGCGCTCGCCGACAAGCTCGACGCGCTCCTCGGCCAGGTCATGGACGTGGCGAATCGCAAAGATGGCTTCGGCTTCCTCTTCGGCGGCACGGCCACCGGGCAGCCCTACGCGCTCAACGGCTCGAAGGTCCAATACCAAGGGAAACGACGGAGTCCAGTCGATCACGGCGGGCGACTCGTACACCCTCGATACCAACATTCCGGGCTCGGCGATCTTCTCGAAGCAAGCGCGCACGACGACCCTCTACTTCGGCGGCGGCACCGGCGTGAAGGCGGGGACGGGCACCGACTCGGGTCTCGACCGCGGCGCGCTGCTCGTGACGCACGGCGCCACCACCCTCGGCGACGGCGCCTCGCCGGCGGCGACTCGGTCTCCGGCGTGAAGCTCGCGGCCACCTCGGCCGCCTCCGATACCGTGATCGGAAATGTGGGAACCCACGTCCTCCACATCGATGATGTCAACAAAACGATTTCGCTCAACGGCGGCGCCGCGGTCGCCTACACCGGGAGCGAGACCGACCTCGCGGTCGACGACGGCACCGGCGCGCTCGTCCACGTCGACGTGTCGGCGCTCACCTCCGGATTCGTGGGAGACGTGTCGGTCGCCGCGACCGGCTTCCTCTCCACCGACGGCGGCGCCACGCAGGCGGTGATCACCTTCAGCGGCAACCAGGTCCTCGTCGACTCCGCCGACGGCAACACCACCAATGTGAACTCCCAGGGGATCCGCAAGGCCGGCTCGGAGACGATCGACTACGCCGGCACCTCCGATCTGTTCCAAGCGATCGTTGGGCTTCGCGACGACCTGCGAAACTACGACAAGCTCCCCGCGTCGGTGCGCGACGCGAGCATCCAGGCGCGCGCGCGCGAGGCAGGGCGCAACCTGGAAGTGGTCCTCGGCTCGGTCTCCGTCCTCGGCTCGCGCGCGAAATCGGCAGGCGATGCCGTCGCGCGAACCCAACAAATGCGCGACGACGCCGACGGCAAGATCTCGACCCTCGAGGACACCGACTTCGCCGAGGCGGTGGTCTCCTACAACAAATCCCAGATCGCGCTCCAGCTCGCCCAAGAGGCGGGCTCGCGCCCGCTCAACACCAACTATCTCGCGTTCCTGCAGTGAGCGCGCCGGTCGTCGCCCCGCCGCGCGATCCGCGGAGCTCGAGAGCGCCTGCTCGCTCCTGGGGGCGATCCTGCGCCCCGAGCGGCCGAGGTCGCTCGTCGAGGAGCACCCGGCGATCTTCGGCGGCGCCGCGAACGGCGAGCTGCGCGTTCTATGGGAAGAGGGGCGCCCGCTCGGCGGCGCCGCGATCGTCGTCCGCGAGGCGGCGACCCCCACGGAAAGTTGCGTTTGGGGCTGATCGGCTCGGTCGCCACCGACCCCTCGGCGCGCGGGCGCGGCGTGGGGCGGGCGGTCCTGGCCTCGTGCGAGGCGTCGCTCCGCGACTGGGGATGCGCCGCCGCGCTCCTGTGGGCCGACGTGCCGCGCTTCTACGAGCGCTGCGGATATGTGGGAGCGGGTTGCGAGCTTTTGTTGGTATTTCCCCACGATGCTCCGCTCCCCCGGTCGACGGCTGCGCGCGCTCCGTGCCGGAAGAGTGGGATTGCGTCGAGCGGCTGCGGCGGCGCGAGCCGGCGCGCACCGATCGCCCGAGCGCCGAGTCGTTCGCCCACTATGGCGGCGCCGCGACCGCGGTCTTCGTCCACCGCGGCGCGCGGGGTGACATCGACGCCTACGCCGCCGTGGGGCGGGGCGCCGATCTGCGCGGCGTGATCCACGAGTCGGGGGGCTCCCTCTTCGGAATCTTGGCATTGGTCCGCCACGTCCTCGCGATGGGGAGTGAGCGCCAGGTCGTATTCTTGGTGAATCCCCACCGCCACGACCTCGTCGAGTACGCGATGGTGCGCGGCCTCGAGCTCCACCACGGGATCCTTGGGATGTCGAAGGTGCTCGACGCGGCGGCGCTCTGCGACGCGCTCGAAGTGCACCTGCCGGCCGGGGTGAGCGTCGCGCGCACCCAGGCTGGGGCGCGCCTCTCGCGCGGCGCCCGCCAACTCGAGCTCGCCGATCGCGATCTCCTGCGCGCGGTCCTCGGATACCAAGGATCGCGCGAGCCGCTTCGAGCGGATCGAGCGGGTGCTCGCCCTCGATGCGATCGCGACCCTCCCGCTCTCCCCCTGGATGGGCGGCTACGACTCGATCTGAGCGGTCCGATTCGAACGGGCCGCGCGGCAAGAGGCCGCGCCCCTACAGTCGGAAAAGGTTTCCATCCGAAAGAAGGGCCGCGCGGCCGCCCAACTCCCCTCGGGCCCCGCGCGGAGCTCCCTCGATGCGACTTCTCGTCGCCGGATCCGCCGCCCGTCTCGGTATCGCGCTCGCGACCGCGCTCCACGACCGCGGGCACATCGTGCTCCTCGCCGATCGCTTCGAGGAGATCGAGTCGCGGCGCGCGAGCGCCCTCTGGAATCATTGGCATCCGCACGCGCCGGCGCTCGAGCTCCACGACGGCCGCCTCTTCCCCAATTGCGCCCGGCGGTGGCGCAGCGGGACGCGGTCGTGATCGTTGGGAATCCCCGAAACCCAACTCTCGACATCGATCTCGCGATCTCGCTCGCCGACGCAGCGGTCGGGCACGCGCGCGCGATCCCGATCCTCCGGATCACGGCGGCCGATGGGGACGCGGGCCTCGAGAACGGGCCGGTCGCGCTCCGCCGCGGCGCCGCGCAGCTGCGCGATTTCCCCGATGGAATCCCCGAGGAGCGAACCGCGGCGACTCTCCCCGAGAACGACCGCGCGCTCCGGCTGCTCACCACGATGCGCGACCAGATTTGTGTGGTGTTGCGCGCGTGCGAGTGCGTGGCGGCGGGGCGCCTCGAGTTCGAGGCGAGCGATCTCGCGAGCGCCACGATCCTCGCGAGCGCCCTCGATCTTCCCCGTCGACCTCGCCCCGGAGACGCAGCTCGATCTCGTCGACGGCGCCACGCTCGCCTCCGCGATCGAGTCGGCGGTCGCGCGCGCCTGGGATCTCGACGGCGAGGTCCTCCACGTGACCGGCGGCCGCAGCGCCCGCGTCACCCTCGGCGATCTCGAGGGCCAGCTCGATGGCCTGCGCTCCGCCGAGGACTCGCTCCTCCCCGACGAAAGCCAATTTTTCCACGGCGCGCGCCACCCGCGCCCCCGCCGCGCTCCGCGCGCTGCTCCTCGACGACCAGCGCACCCGCTCCCAGCTCCGCTTCTCCGAGCTCACTTGGGCCCCCGCGCGATCGAGCGATTCCGCCGATTCGTGGTGAACCACTCGAGCGAGCTCGCGCTCCCCAATCTCCTCCTCGCCTGACCCTTCCGGAGTCCCGCCAGTGCAATCCCAACTTTCGAATGCCAAGGTTCCCCAATCCGCGACGCCGCTCTCGGCCGAAGACCATCCCTGGGTCGAGACGGCGCTCGCCCACTGGAACGGCGGGACGATCCTACAGATCGGCCTCGCGCATCCCGGGATCGCGGTCGAGCTCTCGCGCCGCGGCGCATGCGTCGTCGGAGTGGATCGCGACGCGGCGCGGGTCGAAGGGGCGCGACGCGCGGCGGCCGCGGCCGGCGGTCGCGCGCGTTTCGAGGCGGGAGCCTACGAAACGTTGCATTCGTGGAATGCCAACGAAATCGACGTCGTGATCTTCGAGACGCTCCCGACCGGGGCCGAGATCACCCTCGCGCTCGAGGCCGCGCTCGCCGTGGCGCCGCGAGTCGTCGTCCCCGCGCGCGAGCAGAGCCGCCTCCCCGATCGCTTCGCGGTCCTCGCCAAGGATACGAATCCGGGTGTGAACGGCGGATTGGTGGCCTTGAGCTGTTACGTCCTGTCGGAGACCCAGGCCGCCCCCGCCCACCCCTGCTTCAACGCGCGGCTCGTCGGCGATGATTCCCACCTATCGCACGGGGAGCGCGGCGCCGACGAGGGATTCGTCGCGGTCCTCGAGCGCTGCGTCGCCCCCGGCGCGGGCGGAGGCGGTCTCGATCGTGCGCGATCGGCGGCTGCGCCCCGGCGAGCCCGACGCGGCGGCGGTCGCCACGCGCGACCCCAGTGCGTCGCCTCGGTGGTGGCGACGGCGACCCGCACCGATCGCTTCTCGCGCGAGCACGTGGCCGTGCTCCGCGGATTCCCACAAATCTGGGTGCCCTGCGCGTTCCAGCGAATGATGGCGATCCAGAGCGGCCTCGACCGCGACGCCGTGCGGGTCGTCCCCGACGCGGTCGACACCAATCGCTTCGTGCCTCGCGCGAAGCGCGCCGGCGACTTCCGAATCTTGGCGATGGCGAGCGGCCCCCACCGCGTCGAGGAGGCGCTCCTTGCGGCGCGCGCCTTCTCCGAGGAGTTGGCCGACGAGCCGACCGCCCGCCTCACGATCCTCTGCGGCGCCGGGGTCGACTCGCGCGACGTCGAGAGCCGCCTCGAGCGGATCCTCGCGAATCCCAACAATGTGCCGGCCGCGCGGATCGAGGTGATCGACGCCGTGCCGCGCGAGATGATGGAAAGTTGGTATCCGCGCTTCGATCTGTTCCTCCGCCCCTCGAGCGGCGAGCGGCGCGCGATCGCGATCCTGGAATCGATGGCGTGCGGCGTGCCGGTCGCGGCGACGCGCTTCGGCCTCGCCGCCGAGCTGGTCCACACCGGCAACGGCTATCCCATCGAAATCGAGGGTCTGCGCCCGTGCGACCCGACGCGCCCCGGTGCCTCGATCGACGAGGCGGGGCATCTCCAACCGGTGCCATCGTTGGCATCGGTTCGGGAGCGATCCGCGCGGCCTTCGACGACGCCGACGCGCGCGCCGAACGCGCGTCCGTGGCGCGCGAGCAGGCCACACTCGGGCACTCTCCGGAGGCGGTCGCGGCGCGCATCCCCTTCGACGGCTTCGCCCTCGCGCTCGCCGGCTCGCACGCTCCGCTGAGCGAACCCGTGGAGGAATCCCAACTATCCGAAGCGGCCGGCGACCTGGGGGCCTCGTCCACTTCGACGGCGGCGACGGACTCCCGCCGGCCGTGGGCTCGCTCGAGACCGGCCTCGCCGCGCGCGAAGTGTGGTGTTCGACTCCCCTCTCGCGCCAGGCGTGGATCTCGGCCGGGGTGCCGCCGCGCCGCGTCCACGTGCCGCCTCCCGCGATCGATACGGAGCGGTTCCATCCGGAAGGTGCGCCCGGCGGTGGTCCCCACGCGCAAGCGCTTCCGGATCCTCACCTCGGCGGTGGGCGATTTCATGGCGGGCCCCGATCTCGCGGTGCGCGTCTTCGCCGAATCCAAGCTATCCCAGGCCGCATTGTTGGTGATGGGCGCCAAGCCCGAAACCCAACGATTGCTGAAGCGCCTCGCCGACTCGATCGCCCCCGAGATGGAGGTGGTCTTCGTCGCGGAGCCGGCCGATCCGCTCGCGCGCGCCTCGCTGGTGGCGGCTTGCGATCTGTGGCTCGATTGCTCGCGCGTCGGCAGCGACGGCACGTCGATCCTCGAGGCGGCTGCCTGCGCCAAGCCGGCCCTCGCCTGCCCCCTCACCCTCCCCGAGGGAATCCTATCGACGCGCACGGGCTACCCGCTCCCGGCGCGTCCGCGGGCCCTCACGCTCGACGGCAATACCACAGTTCTATTCGAGGTGTGGGTGTCCGACTCGGCCGCGTTGCTCCGGCGCGCGCACGACGAGAACGCCTCGCGGCGCGCGCGCGGGAATGCCGCCGTGGAGCTCGCGCAGCACTTCAGCCGGGGCGCTTCGCGGCCTGGGTCGCGGGGCGTCGCAGCGCCATCCTCAGCGCGGAGGGATCCCCAACGATCGAGCTCGTGGCCCCCGCCTCGAGCGTCCTTCCCAACATTTCGCCGGAGACCACGGTCCATCGCCTGCGCGGCGAGCGCGTGCGCGGCGGGCAGGCGGGCGAAGCCAACGATCTCGCCCATGCGCTCGAGTCCGATTTCGTGGTGTTCGTGAGCGGCAGCCTCGAAGGGGAGCCGCGCTGGGTCGAGCGCGCCGTCGAGCCGCTGCGCGACGATCCGAAGCGATCGGTGGCGATTGCCAAGGATGACCGCGGCGCGCTCCTCGCGGTGCGCACGAGCGTGCTTCGGAAGTTGTCTTTCTCCGAGGACTTCGCGAGCGGCGCCTATTTGGTGGATTTCGCGCGCCAGGCGATTCAAGCCGGCACGCTCGCCGCGCCGCTCGCGAATCTTGGGATTCGCTTCGTCGCGACAGATCCGCGATTCGCCGAGGAGGCGCACGCCGTGGAGCTCCTGTCGGCAGCCCAAGAATCCTTCGCGTCGAGCCAGCTCGAGCCGGGGCTCGAATCGTTACAAGCGGCGCTCGTGGCTCACCCGCGCTACGGCGCGGCCTTCCGGACCGTTTCCCACTTTTTCGAAGCGGCGGCGCTCCCCGGCGAGCTCCGCGGCGCGCTCGAGGCGCTCGTGAAGCTCGACCCGCGCGACGCGGTGGCCCACGCGCAGCTCGGCGATCTCTTCGAAAAGTTGGGATCGCGCGAGCGGGCGCTGGCGCACCTGCGCGTGGCCCACGAGCTGGCTCCCGAGCAGCCGAAACTTGCCAATCTCTACGCCGACGCGCTCCGCGCCGCCGGCCGGGCGCGCGAGGCGGCCGAGGTGTACCTGGAGTCGCTCCACGCGGCGCCGGACGGACTCAGGCCGCGATCGGAATGGCGGAGGCGCTGGCCCAGCTCGGCCAGGCACAGGACGCCCTCGAGCTTCTCCAGTCGTTCGAGATCGCCCCGGTTCGCAAGGAAGTGCCGGTCGCAGTGCACTGAGCGCGCGCCCCCGGTGCTTGGCGCCGGGGGATGGACTACACTGGCGGGCCCATGGCCCGCGAAGAGACGGAACGGATTCGCGCCTCCGGGGGCCCCACGCAGGCCCCCTTCGACGGCGTCGGCGCAGTCCTCGCGAACCTCCGCGACGTGATCTGGGCGAGGGAGTCCGACGGGAGATCGTTGGTATTCCTCAATCCCGCGGCCGAGGCCGTCTACGGGCGCTCGCTCCCCGAGTTCCAGGCGAAACCCAATCTTTGGTTCGACGTCGTCCACCCCGACGACAAGGCGCGTGTCGTCAAGGCGATCGAGAGTCTCGGGAAGCAGGGGGCGATCGAGATCGAGTACCGGATCCTCCGCCCGAACGGCGAGATCCGATGGCTCCACGAGCGTGCACACGCGACGCAAGCGGGCGAGCGGCGCCGAATCGTGGGAATCACCTGCGATGTCACCGATCAGCGTTGGATGGGGCGCGCCCTCCAGGACACGGAGACCCGGCTCCGGGTCATCCACTCGATCGCGATGGGGATTCGCAATCGCACTTCGGTCGACGAAATCGTCCGCCGCACCGTGGAGCTCCTCGCGGAGGCATTCCCCGAGCGGCGCGTCAGCTACTCGACGATCGATCCGTCGGGCGAGCTCCACGTGTTGCATCTCGATGGCCCCCGAGGGACTCACCTCGCTCACCGGCGAGCGCGTGGATCTGCGCAAAACCCCACAATACTTGAAGTCGCTCACGGCGCGCGAGATCAACGTGACCCCAAGTATCCGAGACGACGAGCGCCTGGGCTTGCTGCGGGAATTGTTGCTTTCGGGGGCCGAGTCGATGCTCGACGTGCCGCTCCGCCATTCCCAAGATTTGGTGGGGCTCCTCTGCATGTGCGGCTCGAAGCCGCACCGATGGACCGATTCCGAGATCACGACCGTGGCCGAGGTGGGCGAGTTCATCGGCCTCGCGATCGCCGACGCGTTCGCCCGCGAGGAGCGCGAACAGGTCCTCGACCGGCTGAGCGAGAGCGAGCGTCTGCGGCGGAGTTGATGAATGTGCTCCCCGGCATGGCGTACCGCTGCCGCGCCGACGGCACGATGGAGCTCGTGAGCGACGGCGCCTCCGAGCTCACGGGCTACTCCCCGGGCGAGTGGTCGGCCGACCGCGCGGTCACGTTCGAGACGCTGGTCCAGCCGGAGGATCTTCCCAACATTCGCGCGAAGCGTCTCGAGGCCTTCACCAAGAAGCAACATTTCCGCGCCGAGTACCGAATCCTAACGAAGAGCGGCGCGATCAAATGGGTGTGGGATCAGGCCCACGGCGTGTATGTCAACGATCGGGTGGTGGCGATCGCCGGCTTCATGACCGACATCACGGAGCGCAAGCGCCTCGAGTCGGATCTCGTCCAATCGCAGAAGATGGAGAGCGTGGGGCGGCTCGCGGGGGCATCGCGCACGACTTCAACAATCTCCTCACGGCGATCCTGGGATACTCCGAGCTCGCGCGTGGGACCGTGGGGGCCGATAAGACCTCGCGCCAATATTTGGATCTCGTGACTCAAGCCGCGCAGCGCGCCAACGGCATGACGCAACAATTGCTCTCCTTCGCCCGCCGCCAGATCGTGGAGCCCATGATTCTGCGCGTCGACGAGCTGCTCCTCCGTCTGAGCCCGCTCCTGCGGCGGCTCCTCCCGAGAGCGTCGAGCTCGTCGTCCTCGCCCCGGCAGCGTCGGGAACATCCGCGCCGATCGCAACCAAATCGAGCAGGTGCTCGTGAACCTCGTGGCGAACGCGCGCGACGCGATGCCGAAAGGTGGGAAAGTCACGATCGAGGCGGACTCGGTCGTCCTCGATCGCGACGAGGCCGGGCGCCGCGGTGCGCTGGAGCCGGGGCCCTACGTTCGGATCCGCGTCGCCGACACGGGGATCGGCATCCGCCCCGAAACCCAACCATTCGTCTTCGAGCCGTTCTTCACCACAAAAGACAAGGGAAAGGGGCGGGCCTCGGGCTCGCCACCTGCTTCGGCATCGTGAAGCAGCACGGAGGCCACATTTCCTTCCGATCCGAGGAAGGCAAGGGAACCACGTTCGAGGTCACGCTGCCGCGCGCGGAGGGAGCGCCGCAGCCGGCGAGCGAGGAGACGCCGGCCCAGGTGAGCGGCGGGCGCGAGACGATCCTCGTCGTCGAGGACGAGCCGCTCGTGCGCGACATGGCGGTGGAGGGGCTGCGCGCGCGCGGCTACTCGGTGCTCGCCGCCGAGAACGGCGCGCACGCGCTCCAGCTCGTTCGCCAACATTTCGGGCCGATCGACCTCCTCATCACCGATCTCGTGATGCCACAAATCGGCGGCAGCGAGCTCGCGGGATTGTTGGAAAAGGCGCGGCCGGGGCTGCGGGTCCTCTACACGTCGGGCTACACCGAGAGCTTCGACGTCCCCAAGACCATGCGCGCCATCGGCGGCACGTTCCTTCGCAAGCCCTACACGCCCACGATCCTGGCGCAGAAGGTGCGCGAAGTCCTGGATTAGCAGGTCGCTGAAGATTCTCCGGCGGGCTCGAGCGGCCGCCAAACCCAACGATCGGTCCAGAGGTGAATTCCCCCTGGATGCCGGCCAAGTTGGAGACGATCGCCGCGTCGTCGGGTAGCTCGAAGGAGATGTGCTTCGAGTTCCCGCCCCCAAATACACGCGGTCGAAACACACCAATTCGCGGAGCTGGTCGATGGCGAGGCGGACGCGCCGGTTCCAGCGGCGCTTTCCACCTTTCGGCGCGCGGCCTCGCCCAGTTGCTGCTCGTAGGTCTTTCCCTTGCGGAACGGATGGTGCGCGAGCTCGAGGTGGGGCGCCGGCCGCCCATCCCAATAAAGTCCGGTGCCGAAGCCGGTGCCCAGCGTGAGGACCATCTCGACGCCGCGGCGCGAGATCACGGCGAGCCCCTGGAGATCGGCGTCGTTGGCGACGCGCGCGGGTTTGCCAAGAATCCGCTCGAGCTCGGCCGCGAGGTCGAATCCGTGCCAGGCTTTCGTGCCGAGATTGGGGGCCGTGAGGACGCGCCCGCCGCGGACGACGCCCGGGAATCCCACAGATATCCGATCGTAGGGCGGGAGCGACGCGGCCAGCATCGCGAGCGCCGCGAGGACATTCTTGGGATCGGAGGGGCGCGGGGTCTCGACGCGGACCCGATCGGCCGTCATGTCGCCGGCGGCGTCGAGGACCGAGGCCTTCAGCCCCGTCCCGCCGACGTCGATCGCGAGCGTGTACGGGGCGACCCCTCACCCTTCCCTTTTTGTTGGGAAGCTTTCGTTGGGAGTCGCGGCTCGCGGAGTTTCGGGTCACGGCGGCGGGCGGATTCTACGCCGGGCCGCCGCGCACCTTCGCGAGCTCTCCGCGGAGAGCCGCCTCGACCCGCACCAACTCGGCCCGCGCCTGGAGCAGCGATTGTTGGGCTTCCGCCGCCTTCCCGTCGCGGCCGAGCCGCTCCATCTCCTTGCAGAGCGAGGCGAAGAGGGTGGCGCCGAGCGTAGCGCTCGCCGACTTGAGCGTGTGGGCGGCCCGGTCGAGGGCCCGCGAGTCCGATTGCGCGACGGCACGCTCGATCGCCGCGAAGTACGCCGGCGCGTCCTTCAGGTAGGACTCGAGGACCTCGGTCAGGAAAGTTCCCCCTCATCGAGATCGAGGAGCTGGGACAGCGCCCGGGAGTCCAAGACCGCAGATTGTTGGGAATCCATCGTGGTGCGCGCTCGCGACGGAACGCTCGGGTGTTTTCGGCGCGCCGGGGGCGCCGAATGAAGCCGCTCAGTCCGCCCGGCGGGCGGCGACGGCGGCGGCGACGGCGAACGCCGCCGCCCCCAGGAGGAGCGCCACGGCGGTCGGGCTCGCCCCCGCGATCGCCCGCTCCGGGGTCAGGCTCTTCGCGCCGCCCTCCGCGCGCCCCTTGCCGCGCAGCGCCGCCAATGCCGCCTCGAACGCCGGGCGAGTCTCGGGCGATTCTTGGGATTCGATGCGCAGCGATGTGCGCCGGCGCCCGTCGTCGAGGCGCTCCGTCTCCCCAACGATCCCATCCCCAACGATCTTCCGGCGGACCGTGCCGAGCTCCTCCGCCCCCTCGGTCGCCCACGCGGGAAGCGCGCCGAACGCATCGCCTCCTTGCCACAATAACGCGCCGTCGGCGACGCGCGCGCGCAGGTCGGGCGCCGGCTCGCGCGCAGGCTCGGGGCGGCCGATCGCCGTCATGAGGCGGCCGGCGATCTGTTGGATTCGCGGGTCCCCTTCCCAAGAATCGAGGCCGCCGCGCTCGTCGATCGAGAGAACGGCCATCGATCCGGCCCCCGCGGCACGCGCCGCGAGAGCACGCTCTTGTCCTCGGCGCGCCGCAACACGACCGCCGCCCCCTCGAGCGCGTCCATGGACGTGAATGATCCGATCGCGGGGAGGCCGGCGCACGCGATCCCCTCGACCACCGCGCTCCCCGGCTCGCCGATCACCGTCGCCGTCGGATGATTGGGTTTCGGCTTCGGCGTCTCTTTCTTGGGTTTCGGCGGCTTGGGCGGAGGCGGATCGTTGGGCTTCGGCTTCGGCGGCGGTTCGTTGGTCTTCGCGGGGCGCGCATCGGACGTCTTCGTGGCGACGCGGCGCGCGACCCCTTCGGGGATTCCAAACTTTCGGCGCACCTCCGCGAGGACCAGCGCCGGGATCTCGGCTCCGGCGCGCGCGACGAACGACTGCCCCCGCCGAGCTGCGCCAACTGACGCAAGAATCCGGGGTCCTGATCCAGGTCCCCTTCGACCGAGATGAAGACCGTGGAGAGTGTGATGTTCTCGGCGTTGAAGCGCTCGCGCAGGAGGGCGCGGTAGTCGTTGCGGGGATCACCGCGATCCTGGGTCGCGCCATCGGTGATGAGGATCACGTGGCGCGCGGCGAGGCGCACCCGCTCGAGCTGATTGGTGGCTTCGACGAGTGCGTTGTAGAAGGCCGTGCCGCCGCCGATAGTGATCCCCTCGACCTTCCTCGTGATGAGGTCGAGCGCCCCCGCGTGGGCCAATTGATAATTGACTTCGGTCAGCGTGTCGAAACTGAGGATCGCAATGAAATCATCGGGGGCGAGGAGCTGGGCGCTCGCGAGCGCCGCCTGCTTGGCCAGGGTCATCTTCTCGCCGATCGACATGGAGCCCGAGCGATCGATGGCGATCGCGAGCGCCACGACCGGGGCGTCCTCCTCCCCTTTCTTGATCGTTGGTGTTCCGGTGGCCGGCCCCGGGGCGCGTCAGGCTTCGGCGGCTCGTCTTTCTTGGGATTGAGATCGGGCGGAGGCGGGGCGGGCGTTTCGTTGGGATCGGGGGTCGCCGTCCCCCTCCTTGGATGGTTGGGATTCGACCGGGGAGCCGGGCGCGCCTTCGCGGGGAGGAGCTCCGCGAGCTCGGAGCGGGCCGCGGCCTCGAGCACGCCGCTTCCCACCAATAGGCAGCCGGCCCCCCGCGAACCGCGTCGCGGATCCTCGCGAACGGGGCGGCCGGATCGGATACCAACAATCCGGCCGCCTTGTCGAGGTCGCCCCCTCGATCGGCGCGATCTCGAAGCCCTGGGCCTTCAGCGCCCCTCGCCACCAATCCTGTCGTGGAGCCGGCGACCAGGACGCGCGGCGGCGCGACGGCGTCGAAGGTGAATCGGATCGGCGTTTCGTTGGGTTCGCCACGGACCTCGACGCGGTGGCGCCCCGGCTCGGTCGGCGGGAGGGAGATCTCGAGCCCCGCGTCTCCACGGCGCGCGCTTCGACGGGCGCGGGCTTGCCGCCGTCGATCGCGAGCGTGACGAGCGCCGCCTCGAGGCTGCGCCCGAGCAGGATCAGTGAGGCCGCGCGCCCCGAGGGAATCCGCTCCGAATATTGGGTTTCGGCGAGCGTCGGCGGACGCGACTCGGGGCGCGCATCGATGGGAACCGTGATCGCCCCCGGCGCGGCCAAATCCCCAAGGATCGTTTTCTTGGTGTCGGCCTCGAGCGAGAGGCGGGCCGCGACCCCATCCTCGCCGATCCGCCGCGCGTCGAGGACCACGCGCGGACGCGCCCCGAGCGCGCGGGCGGTCTCCTCGAGGACGGAGGCGGCCGACGCCGGATCGGGGCGATCCGGCGGCGCGAAGACGACGATCTCGGCCCCCACTTTCGTTGGGGTTGCCGTTCGTTGGGATTCGGGGGCGGGGCCGAGGCGAGCTCGGCAGTACCGAGCGCCGCCGCGACGGCGGCAATGCCAACGAAACCCGCGGCGAGGTGTCGATTCCAGGCCACGCGAGGCCGCCGATGCTAACGCTTCGCCGGCGACGAGGCGGGGGCCGAGGCGGCCGCCTCACGCAAGAGGACCGGCTCGCACCAATCGGCCCGGTCGGCGATGTCGAAGCCGTCGGCGTAGTCGACCTCGAGGCTGAGCCTCCTCACGCCGCGGAGATCGAGCTCGGGGACCTCGACGGCGCGTTCGCCGCTCCGCACGATCCCGCTTTCCCACAATTCTTTCCGTCGGCCGCGACGCGGAACACCACCGATCCCTTGCGGGGCAGATCGAGCGTCTCGTCGTCGATCCCAACTTTCGCGCGGAAGGCGGCGAACTTTCCGCCGACGTCGTAGTGGAGGACGCACTTCGAGTGGACTCCGAGGCCGCTGTCGAAGGTGGACCCCGCGACCCGCATCGGGCCTCCGGTCACGCTCCGGTCACGGCGCCAAGAAAAGTGGGGAGCACCGTCGCCGCCGAAGTAGGGCTGCTCGACGACCTCGGCCGGGTCGAGCTCGGAGACCTCGACGAACCGATCGCCACGAAAACGAATCCCACGAATCGCCCGCAGCGGAATCGCGAGGCGCCGAGGGCCGGCGAGTCGGCTTGAGCGCGCCGTCCGCGACCGAACCCAAACGAACGCGCAGGCGGCCATCCGGAACGAGCGCGACGATCGCATCGGGGGCTCCGCTTTCTTCGGGATTGGCTTTGTCGCCGATCGGCGAGACGATCAGGATCGCGATCCGATCCCAAGGAAAAACGCTCTTCCCGAAGACCCCTTCGAACTCGACCCCCGTGTCCTGGAAGGAGATCACCGTTCCGTTCACCGGCTCGAGCACCGGCTCGCCGTCGGGGTGGTCGCGTTTCGCTTGTAGAGGCGATCGGTGTTCGCGGGGGAGCCGACTCCACGAATCCCCGCGGGACGCGCTCGGGAAACACCAACTTTCGGATCGCGTCGACTTTGATCGGGATCGGGCGGCCGCCGATCGTGATTCGGAGCTGGTCCCCGGCGCCGCCGGCGATCGGGCCCGTGATCCGATCTCCCCCTTCGAGCTCGACCCGCACCTCGTTCCCCTCGCTCCTCGACTCGGGGCGCGCGCGTCGCCCCGCACGAACTGCAGTCCGAGGAGGTCGCGCGTTGGAAGCGTCTGCGCTCCTTCGCTCGGCCGCTCGAGGACCACCGAGGCCCCATTCAGCGAGCGGAGCTCACCACGAATCACGGCGCCGCGGATCGGACGCGCCTCCACCGTCGCCGAGGATCCTTGGATGGGGAGCGGGAGCGCGGTGAGAAGGAGAGCTCGCAGCACGATTCGATGGTTGGGACTGGGGACTCGCGAGGCGTCGACGCAGTTTCGATCGTGCGTCATCTGTTGCGTCGCTGATTCGCTGCCTGTTTGACAGCCCGCGTCGAAGTGAAGATCGGGGGCTGCCAAGCGGGCAGCAGAGGTTGCGTCGCCGATCGCTCGCGCGGCGCATGGTACCGTGCCTCCAGAGGGAAGTTGGCGCCAAAGCTCGACTCCACGCGCGCAAGCGCGGCGGCATCAATTGTCAGCGCGCGCCGCCCTTCCGACTCGGCTCCCGGCCGAAATTTCTTTTTCGTCCCCCGAAACGATCCGTCCCCGAAACGATCCCTAACTATGGCAAAGCAACTTGTTTTTGATAGTGAAGCTCGAGATGCATTGCGGCGTGGAGTCGAGAAGTTGGCTCGAGCCGTCGTCAGCACGCTGGGTCCGAGGGGCCGCAACGCGGTCCTCGACAAGGGATGGGGAGGTCCGACGGTCACCAAAGATGGCGTGACCGTGGCCGAGGAGATCCAACTCGACGATCCCTACGAAAACATGGGAGCGCAGCTCGTGAAGGAAGTCGCGAGCAAGACGAGCGACGCCGCGGGCGACGGCACGACGACGGCGACGCTTCTCACGGAAGCGATCTTCACGTCGGGGCTCCGCTATCTCACGGCCGGCGCCAACGAAGCGGCGCTCATCCGCGGCCTCAAGGCGGGCTCGGGCGCCGTGATCGAGGAGCTGAAGAAGATGTCGCGCAAGGTCGACGGCGCGAAGGAGATCCAACAGGTCGCCACGATCGCCGCCAACAACGACGCGGCCGTCGGCAAGATCATCTCCGACGCGATGGAGAAAGTTGGGAAAGACGGCGTGATCACAGTCGAGGAAGGGAAGGGCTTCGAGACCGACGTGCGCGTGGTCGAGGGAATGCAGTTCGATCGCGGCTTCCTCTCGCCGCACTTCGTCACCAATCCCGACGACATGGAGGCGGTCCTTCAAGACGCCTACATCCTCATCCACGAAGACAAACTATCGGTCATCACGAAGTTGTTGCCTTTGCTCGAGAAGGTCCGCAACGCCGGGAAGCCCCTCCTGATCATCGCGGAGGACGTCGAGGGCGAAGCGCTCGCGACATTGGTGGTGAACAAGCTCAAGCGGAATCCTCAACGTCTGCGCCGTGAAGGCCCCGGCTACGGCGACCGCCGCAAGGCCATGCTCGAGGACATCGGGATCCTCACGGGGGCAAGGCCCTCATGAAGGACCTCGGCTTCGACCTCGCCACGATTCCCCTCACCGACCTCGGGCGCGCCAAGCGCATCGTGGTCGACGCGGACAACACCACAGTTGTCCAAGGGGCGGGCACGTCGGCCTCGGTGAGCGGGCGAGCAAAGCAGATCCGCCGCGAGATCGAGACGACCACCTCCGACTACGATCGCGAGAAGCTCCAGGAGCGGCTCGCGAAGCTCACCGGGGAATCGCACAGATCGACGTCGGCGCCGCGACCGAGACCGAAGTCAAAGAAAAGAAAGCGCGCATCGAAGACGCGATCCACGCGACCCGCGCCGCCATCGAGGAGGAATCCTTCCGGGCGGCGGAGTGGCGCTCCTGCGCGCGCTGAAGGTGCTCGACAAGGTTTCCGTCGAGGGAGACGAGAAGTTCGGCATCGAGGCGCTCCGCCGCGCGCTGTCGCAACCGCTCGAGCGAATCGCCGAGAACGCGGGATTCGACGGAGCCGTCGTCGCGCGCCGCGTCCTCAAGGAGAAAAACGTGGCGTACGGCTTCAACGCGATGACCGGCGAATACCAAGATTTGTTCATCGCCGGAGTCGTGGATCCCACGAAAGTCACCCGCACCGCTCTCCAGAACGCCCTCAGCGTCGGCACGCTGCTCCTCAGCACCGACGCGATCATCACGGAGAAGCCCAAGGAAGAGAATCAGGCGAAGGGGGCGGCGGCCACGACCACGGCGACATGGACATGGAAGGCGGCGGCGGCGGGATGGACTTCTAACGCCACCGATATCCAACGATCCAATAACCAAGAATCCAACACCCAACTAATCAACCCCAAGAAATCGAAGACCCCATCATGGTGAATCTCAAGCCTCTCGACGATCGCGTCGTCGTCAAGGTGCTCGACGCCGAGGAAAAGACGGCGGGCGGCATCGTCCTCCCCGACACGGCCAAGGAAAAGCCCCAGCGCGGCAAGGTCACGGCCATCGGCCAAGGCAAACTATCCGGCGAGGGAAGCGCTTCGCGCTCACGGTCCGCGTCGGCGACGAAGTCATCTTCGGCAAGTACTCCGGATCCGACATCAAGATCAACGACGAGGATTTCAAGGTGCTCCGAGAGGCCGACCTCCTCGCCAAAGTCGTCCACTAAACGCCACAAATCAGGAAACCCACATATCCATGGCAAAGCAACTGATATTCGACGAAAACGCCCGGCAGAAGATCAAGACGGGCATCCAGAAGCTCGCGCGCTCGGTGAAGGTCACGCTCGGCCCCGCGGGCGCAACGTGATCTTCGAGCGCTCCTTCGGCGGCCCCACGGTGACCCGCGACGGCGTCACGGTCGCCAAGGAGATCGAGCTCCCCGATCCGTTCGAGAACATGGGAGCGAAGCTCGTCCACGAGGTCGCCTCGAAAACCAACGATGTGGCGGGCGACGGCACGACGACGGCCACGGTCCTCGCCGAGGCGATCTATTGTGAGGGTCTGCGATATGTGGCAAACGGATGCAACCCCGTCCTGCTCAAGGCCGGGATCGACGCGGCCGTGGAGCTCGTGGTCAAGGATCTCGAGAAGCAGTCCCAGAAAGTCAGCAAGAAAGAGGACATCGCCCACGTCGGCACGATCTCGGCGAACCAGGACTCTTTCATTGGGAATCTCCTGGCCGACGCGGTCGACCGCGTGAAGAAAGACGGCGTCATCACAGTGGAGGAAGGCAAGTCGGTCGACACGACCCTCGAGGTCGTCGACGGGATGCATATTCGACAAAGGCTACATTTCTCCCTACTTCATCACCGATGTGGGGCGGATGACTGCGGTCCTGAAGGACGCGTACGTGTTCATCACGGAAAAGAAAATTGCCAACGTCCGCGAGATCCTTCCGCTCCTCGACAAAGTCGTCCAGCAGGGGCGGCCGATGCTCCTGGTCGCGGAGGATGTCGAGGGGGAGGCCCTCGCCACATTGGTGGTGAACAAGCTCAAGGGAATCCTCAACGTTTGCGCGGTGAAGGCTCCCGGCTTCGGCGATCGCCGCAAGGCAATGCTCGGCGACATCGCGGTCCTCACGGGGGCAAGGCCCTCACCGAGGATCTCGGCGTGAAGCTCGAGAGCGTCGACGCGAGCTGGCTCGGCGAAGCGGCCTCGATCACCATCGAAAAGGAAAAGACAACGATCGTCGGCGGCGGCGGCTCGAAGAAAGACATCGAGGCGCGAATCGCACAAATCCGCTCGCAGATCGAGAAGACCACTTCCGACTACGACCGCGAGAAGCTCCAGGAGCGCCTCGCGAAACTCACTGGGGGCGTCGCGGTCATCCGCGTCGGCGCCACGACCGAGACGGAAATGAAAGAAAAGAAGATGCGCGTCGAAGACGCGCTCCACGCGACCCGCGCCGCCGTCGAGGAGGGTGTGGTTGCCGGTGGAGGCACGGCTCTCCTGCGCGCGCAAGCGGCGCTCGGGAAGCTCGATTTCAAGGACGACCGCTCCTACGGAGTGGAGATCCTGCGCCGGTCCATCGAGGCGCCGATGCGACAGATCGCCGAGAACGCCGGCTTCGACGGCGCGGTGGTCGTCGAGGAGGTGCGCGAACGCAAGGGATCCGAGGGCTTCAACGCGCTCACGGGCGAATACCAAGATCTCGCCAAGTCGGGCGTCCTCGATCCTACGAAAGTGGTTCGCACGGCGCTCCAGAACGCGGCGTCGATCGCGGGCCTCTTGCTCACCACAGATACGCTCGTGACTTCGCTCAAGGACAAGAAGTCCAAGATCGAAGGCGCGACGGTGTAGCCGCGAGGCGTCGTGGCGGCGGGATCAATCCCGCCGCTGCTTTGCGCGCCTCGAGACTCACGACGCCACAAACCCGACATGGCCGAGCGCGACTACTACGAAGTCCTCGGTGTCGCGCGCGACGCGTCGCCCGACGATATCAAGAAAGCCTACCGAAAGTTGGCTTTCCAGTTTCACCCCGACCGCAACCCCGGCGACAAGCAGTCGGAGACCAAGTTCAAGGAAGCGGCCGAGGCGTACGACGTCCTCTCGACTCCCGAGAAGCGCGCCGCCTACGATCGCTTCGGCCACGCCGGCGTGAAGGGGGCCGGCGCGACCGGACCCTCGGCGCGCGGCTTCGAGTCGGTCGACGACATCTTCAGCGCCTTCGGCGACATCTTCGGTGGCGGGGCGGGCGGCTCGATCTTCGAGGAGCTCTTCACGGGCGGCCGCGGTGGCGGCCGGATGCGCGCCCACCGCGGATCCCACCTAAAGGTCGACGTCCAGTTGACGCTCCAGGAGGTCGACAAGGGGATCGACAAGCAGCTCGAGATCGACCGCAAGGAGCTCTGCGGCACATGTAAAGGATCGGGCAACAAAAGACGGCTCGGGCCCCAAGCCTTGTATCAATTGCGGCGGGAGCGGCGTGATCGTGCGCGGCCAAGGATTCGTGCGAATCCAACAAACCTGCCCGCGCTGCCACGGCGAGGGAAAGATCTCGGCGCACGATTGCCCGACATGCAAGGGCGAGGGATTGTTGGCAAAGCATCGCGTGATCGCGGTGCACATTCCCTCGGCGTCGAGGACGACACCCAGCTCCGCCTCTCGGGGCAGGGAGACGTGTCCCCGAAGGCGGCCCCCCGGCGATCTATATGTGGTGATCCACGTCGGTGAGCATCCCAGCTTTCAGCGGCGCGGCGCCGATCTCTTCGGCGAGTTTCCCGTCTCGTTCGCGGAGCTGGCGCTCGGCACCAAGATCGACGTGCCGACGCTGCAAGGCGGGCGCGTCGCCGTCACGATCCCGCGCGGCACCCCTTCGGGGAAGGTCTTCCGCCTGAAGGGGCAAGGACTTCCCAACTTTCAGCGCTCGGGGCGCGGGGATATGCAAGTCCGCGTCTACGGCGAGACGCCGAAAAGCTCAGCTCGCGGCAGGAAGAGTTGCTTCGCGAGCTGGTCGAGATCGACAAGAAACAACTGGACGGCAAGTCGCGCGGGTTCTTCGACCGATTCCGCGGGATGTTCGCCGAATAGGAATGCAACACCAACAAAACGAACCCACCACCGACGACGACGCGAACGCCCCTCGGGGGCTCCGCAGTCGGCGCCACACGTTTCGGCCGGCGAGGCCGAGGCGGCGCGCGGCGAGGGCTCGGGCGCTCCCGAGAGCGCCGACGCGCGCGCCTACGCCGAGCTCCACGACCGCTACCTGCGCCTCAGCGCCGACCTCCAAAACCTCCGCAAGCGGATGGAACGGGAGGTCGAGGAGCGCTCCCGCCGGAAGTCCGAGGGGCTGCTCAACGGCATCCTCGGCGGCCTCGACGAGCTGGACCGGGCGCTGGCGCACCTCCCCGACGGGCGCCAGGGGCAGGATCCGCTCGTCCAGGGCGTGTCGCTCATTCGCGAGGCGCTCATCCGCGCCGCCTCCCAAGCCGGGGTCCGCGAGATCCCAACGGTTGGGACCCCCTTCGATCCGAAAATCCACGAGGCGATCGCGACCATTCCCACGGCCGACGCCCCCGGGCCATGTGGTCTCCGAGCACCGCAAAGGTTACCTCTGGGGCGATCGGGTCCTTCGGCCGAGCCAAGTGGTCGTCGCCGCGGCGCCGAATCCCACACATCCCGAAACCAACGATCCCGACGCGCGCGGCTGAGTCCGCCCGATCCCAAACCCAAGTTTCCATGCCCACCTACGACTACGTCTGCGACGCGTGCGGGCACGCCTTCGAGGAATCCTCAATCGATGAAGGACGCGCGGCTTCGCGACTGCCCGAAATGTGGGAAGTCGAAGCTGCGCCGGCTCATCGGCGCGGGCGCGGGGATCATCTTCAAGGGCTCGGGCTTCTACCAGACCGATTACAAGAATGGCGGAAGCTCCTCGAAACCGAGCGCGCCCCCGCCGCCAAACCCAATGATCCGCCCCCGCGAAACCCGCGGGCGACGACAAATCCTGCGGATCCTGCGGCAAAGACGGGCCCCAACGTCTGCGACTGACCATGGCCGCGCGGAAGGTCGACCGTCTGCTGGAGAACTTCGTCCGCTCGGTCCAGAGCATCGCGAGGGGAAACCCACTTTCCCACGGCCCGTCCACGCTCGAGTTCGCGTGGACCAGCGCATGCAACCTGCGCTGCGTGATGTGCGGCCAGAGCGACGATCCCCCGTCCAGAAAGTTGGGAAAGAGAAGGCGGCGCCGTTCCTCGAGAAGGCCTTCGAATCGGTGGTGATCTGGAATCCCTCCGCCACGAGCGAGCCGCTCCTCAACGACATCGATGAGATCGTGCGTTTGTGCCAGACGCGCGGCGTGTACCTCGAGCTCTACACGAATGCCACACTTCTCTCGCCGGCGAACCTCGAGCGGCTGGCCCCTGGATCCATCGGCTCACGATGTCGATCGATTCGCATGTGCCCGAGGTCCTCGAGCGGGTGCGCTACCCGGTGAAGACGGCGCGCGTGATGCCCAACGTCGAGAACGCGATCCGCCGATGCAACGAGTTGTCGATTCGCTTGCATCCTCAACGCCGTCCTCATGGACGACACGGTGGTCCACTTCCCGGCCTTCGTCGATTGGGCCGCCGACCGCGGCGCGAAGGAGATCACGATCCTGGATTTGTTAGATACATCCACCGAGGCGATGCGCCACGACGCGTTCGCGAAACTTGGGAATGCGCGGGTGGTCGAGCTGCTCGAGCAAACGCGCGAGCGGGCCACGCGCGCGCGGCGTGAACCTGAGTCGCCTCGTGCGCGCGCCCTTCGGCGGGCGCGACGAGAATGTTGGTGTTCCCTCGCGCGTCCACGAGGCGCTCGTCCTCGAGCGATTCCAGGAGGCGCAGAAGAGTTGCACTCCGGGCTACTGCCCGATGGTTGGGAACTACCTGAAGGTCCTCCCCAACGGCGATGCATACCCCTGCTGCCGCGGCCCGGCCGAGCTCCTCCTCGGCAACGTCTTCGAGCAGGACTTCGACCAAGTCTGGAACGGCAAGGCCGCGCGCGACCTTCGCCAGGGAATGATCACGGGCGAGATGCCGAAAGTTTGCGTCGATTGCCTCGTGCGAGTCGACCCGCTGATGGGCGGGGCGATCCAGCACGCGGACCGCGACGAGCGGCCGCAGTAATACCGCCCGCCGCTCCGCGCCGAACGCTACTGATCGACCTGGAGGTCCTTCACGGTCTCCTGGCCACCCTGCAACGTCACCGTCACTTTCTTGGTATTCGTGCCGTCGATATCGACGACGCCGGCCCCAGGACCTGCGCGGAAACGCTGTAATCGCCCGGATCCAAAGAGTCGATTTGTAGCGGCCTTCGCCGTCGGTCATCTTGATCTTCGGCGGGCCGCCTCCGGCCTCGCCGGATTTTGTTAGGTTCACCATCGCGCTCGGCCGCGGCGCGCCGCCGGGCCCGAGCACGCGCCCTGTGAGCGAGGCGGCCTTCTCGAGCTTGATCTCGACATCGGACACGCGCCCGTCGGCGGCGAGCTCGACCTTGTCACTCTTGCCATCGCGGTAACCGTTCGCGGTGACCTTCACGCGATACTTGCCTTCGGGCACGTCCTCGAGCTTGAAGCGGCCGTCTTTGTCGGTCTTCACGGTGCTGCGGCCGTCCCACGTGATGATGTCGCCGCCGCCGCCCCCACCGCCAGGCCCATCACAACCACGTCGGTCACGGCACCGCCCTCGGCCGAGTCGATGAGCGAAACGTTGGCATTGGCGATTCCCTCGTGATTCTCGGAGCGCACGACGCGCCCTTCGATCACGCCGCGCGGGAGCTGAATATCCACGCGCTCTTTGGCGGTGGCGAGCGTGGTCTCGACCGAAGCGGGCTTCGGCGCCCCGTTGCGCTGCGCGCGAAGCCTAACTTTCCCGAGCTCGACGTTCTCGATCTTGTATTTGCCTTCGAATTCGTGGTCGCCGACTTGGAGCCGCCGAAATCGAAGCCACCCATCGGCATGTCGAAGCCGCCGTCGCGGAGGCTCGTCAACGAAACGCGCGCCCCCACGATGGGGATCCCCGCCTGCGTGACGGTCCCGGTCACCGTTGCGAGGATCGGCGCCTCGAGGTCGAGGGTCGTAATCTTGGCATCCTGGACATGGGCCGCCACACCGGCGGGCTGGTCGCCATTGGTCATGACGATCCGCATCCCACCAAAAGGATCGGAGCTGGTCTTCACCTCGGCGTGGTAGACCCCCGGACGCAGATGCTCGTAGCGGTAGCGCCCCTGGCCGTCGACCGTGGCGGTTTTCTTGGCATTGTTGGGATCGGGGCCCGTGAGCTCGACCGACGCGCCGATCGCCGGGGTCTCGCCGCCGCGCAGGACGCGCCCTTCGAGGCCGCCCCCTTCCGAGAGCCCGAGGCTCACCTCGGGGGCAGGCGCCCCCGCCGTCGGCGGAAACACTTCGATCTCGATGGGCTCCGACGGCGCCAAATCCAACTTTTTCGCCGTCACCTCAACTGTGGTATCGGGCAAGCCGACGAACTTCGCGATTCCTTGGGAATCGGTCTCGAGTGTCTTGTCGTAGGCGGGCGGTTTGTTGTCTTCGTCGCCGCCGCCGCCGTTCCCGGGGCGCATCGTGAAGCCCGAGGAGCGCCCCCCGCCGGACGAAACGCTCACCGCTCGGGCGGCGCGAGCGCGCATCGGCGGCATCGCGACCGGCGCCCCGCCGTCGCCCTCGTCGTCGTCCTCGTCGGCCGCGGGCTGCGGGAACATGCCGGCATTGTCATCCCGCTTCTCGTGGACGCGGACGCGCGCCTGCGCAACCGGCTCGTCGCTCCCCGATTTGTGCACTTTGACCGCAAGCACGCGACCGGGGCGCACGCCGATCTCGAGATTCTCGACGGGGCGATCCGCGCTCACCTCGACGACGTCGGAGATCGCGGGGGCGAAGCCGTCGCCCGAGACCTCGATCCGATACTTGCCTTTCGCGAGACCCGAGATCTCGAACTTCCCCTCGCCGAGCGCGCGGCCGCCCCCGTATTATTGCTGTTGGGTCCGCCGAGTGTCATGAATCGGATGCCGGGCTCCGAGATCGGGCTCGCCTTGATCTCGAAGGTCTCCAACATTCCGGCGAGGTCCTTCGCCTCAACGCCGGTTGCGGGCACCAACTTTCCGTGAACCAAACCATACGGATCGAGCTCGAGGACGAGATCGCGCGTGCCGGGGGTCACGCTCTTCTTCTGTGCGCTTCCTTTGTTGGGGGCGGTCACGTTGATTTGGATCACGCGATCGTCGAGGCCGCGGATCCGGAAGCGCCCTCGTTATCTGTGGTGATGTCGCGCTGGACGCGCCCCTCGAGCATGAAATCCCCGCCCATCATTGGGTTTCCCATCCGGAAGAAATTCACGGAGGCCTGCGCGATCGCGGCGCCCGACCGGTCCACCACCTTTCCGGTCACTTCCTTGCCTTCGCGCAGGGACGATGTCGCCGACGATCGTTGGTGTTCCGATGCGCGGGACGAAGTTGGCGCTCGTCGACGGAATCCTCCCCTCGGCGATCGCGGATACGACGGCCCCTTCGTCGGGCGGCAGGCCATCGAGCTTGTAGCGACCCGAGGAATCGGTCGTCGTCTCGATCTCGAGGGTGGAGCCGACGAGAAGGCGAAGCCTCCGGCGCCGCCCCTGCGGAGCGCGGCGCGCGATGACGAACGCATTCGCGACCGGGGCGCCGGCCGGATCGGTGACCCGACCTTCGGCCGCGGCGCCCAGATCCATGGCGACATCGCCGATGCCGCGCTCCTCGCCCTTGCGGAGCCCCGTGAGCGCGTAGCGCTGGCGCCGGCGCCCGGCCGCCTCGAAGCGGAGATCCTGATTCTTGGCGGCCACATTGGCGATCGTGAACTGGCCGTCGGGGCCGGAGACCGCGATCGGCTCCTCCGCCTTCGGCGCCCCCGCGTTCATTCGGAAAATGAAGCCGAAACGATTGTTCGACCGCTCGCTGAAGATCTTGGCGCCCGCGATCGGAAGATTGGTATCGCTCGCGACGACGCGACCTCGCACCGTGCCGACCCGCTGCCCCGCGGCGGGCGCCGTGGGCGCAGGGGCACCATGGTCCGCATTGGCTCGATTGGCTTCCGCGGGATCAGCCCCCTGGGCTTTCGCGATGGCGGGTCCGGCGGCGGCAGGCCGGGAGGCCGCCGACATTTCTGTGGTGTCTTTGGCATTGCCATCGGCGGCCGGAGTGGCCGACATGGCAATCCAAACGACGAGCAGAAATTCCTGCAATGACGGCGATGGCCAAGAACGCGAGTGTGCGATTCATCGAACGCTCCACGAGGACGGGATGACTTGCGAATCGTTGGTCATGGGAGGAACTCGGCCATCGCCACCACACGACCTCAAAAACGTTGGCGCTCTACGCGGCGGTGGGGCAAGGCGTTGGAGGATTCTCGGCGGGACGACCGACCGATTGCCAGCTTCCGAGTTGGGGTTTCCGCCGTTGCCAGGATTTCCGGCCCGATCCCTTTGATTTTTCCGGCGTAATCCTGGTGTCGAGCGTCGTACGGCGGCTTTCCCGGATCCGCATCCCCAATGGCCCACCCCAAGCTCACCTCGTTGGTTGCGTTTCCGGGGGCCGGTATGATCGTCCCGGGCCGTTTTCCGGATCTGTGTCGATGGATCGACATGTCGGGCGCCTCGTCGGTGACGCGGCGCGGAGTCGATCGCGCTCGACGCGGGGCCGGAGCCTCCCATCCGTTGCTTGGAGGGTAAGCAGAACCATGCGTTTGATATTCTTGCGTTCGAGTTCCCCGTCGTGGCCGCTTCTCACGTTGCTCACGATCGGTGGATTGGCGGCCTACTCGCCCGGCGCGCTTGCTCAGGGCAAGAAGGAGATGGCGAACGAGAACTATCGCGACGCGCGGTGGGGCTTCGAGTTCACACCCTTCGATAAGTGGAATCTGACGCCGCCGCAGCCGACGGAGCGGTACATGATCGTGAAGTTCATCTCTCCGATGCCTGCGATCGATCCCAAGATTCTCGAATCTTTTCAATGCGAGATCGAGGTCTTCCGATTCGACTCCGAGGGGCGGTCGGTTGCGACCCTCGACCAGGGCAAAGACAAGAAAAAGCCCGAGGGACCCACCACGGGAGGCGACGGCGAACCCGAGCTGAAGAAGCTCGAGGACGATCTCGCCTACAAGTCCTACGACCAGTTCGTCCGCAAGGCCTACTCCGGAATGCAAATGTTGACGCCCAAGCCCGAGCCCATCAAAGCGGGAAAGCTGACCGGCCAGCTGTACCGGTGGCAGGGGGTATTCGTGGGCGCCAAGTCGAAAACCCAAGTCTGCGCCGCCGTGTTCACCAATCCGGAGGAGAAGTCACAGATCGTCCTCCAGTACACAATGGCGGAGTTCAAGTTCGACGAATGGAAAGATTGGTTCAAGCGCTCGTGGAGAGCTTCAAGTTCATCAAGAAAGCCAACGATAACCCCGACCGCTTCAACGGCCTCTCCCCCATCGACGCCGATCGCCTCCGTCACCGGGAGGAGTGCGAGCGGACCGGCTGGAAGTTCACCGAAACCCCACATTTCTTCATCAAGTACGACGTCGACAAGGAAGACTTCATCAAGGAGATCAAGGAGAAGATCGAAGGGGTCCGCAAGGAGTACGTGAAGTACTACGGCGACTTCGACATGACCGAGATCCCTGTCCTGCGCATCGTCAAGAATTCGAAGGAGTACGCCGAGTACGGCGGGCACGGCGGCGGCCAGTGGAGCTCGGCGACCAAGGAGCTCATCGTCCCTTGCTACAAAGAGACCGATCAGAAGCAGACGTGGATCGTTCTCAACCACGAGGGCTTCCACCAATTCATTTACTACAAATGCGGAAAGGTGGATCCGCATTCTTGGTATAACGAGGGGACCGGCGATTACTACGGCGGGTACCGCTTGATGAATGGGAAGTTCGAGCTGAAGCCTCTCGGCTCCTGGGCCGGCGGATTCGACCGCGTGACGTACATCACGGAGGGAATCAAGAAAGGCACCTATGTGCCGCTCGAGGAAGATCTTCCGCTGGTCGCAGTCCGAGTATTACAGCGGCGACGGGATTCTCCACTATTCGGAGGGCTGGTCGATCGTTTACTTCCTTCGCGAAGCCAAGAAAATGGGTCACAATCCCTGGAAGCCCGAGTGGTCGAACATCCTGCCGGAGTACGAGCGCGTGCTCTTCGAGACCAAGGATCCATCGAAGGCCATCGAGTCGGCGCTGAAGGACGTGAAGGGGGACAAGATGAAGGAGCTCGAGGATTCCTGGAAGGCCTTCTGCCAGACCAAGCTCAAGTGAGGGGCGGCGCTGAGGCGCGCCCGCGACCCGAATCCGTCTCGTCGAGGATCCTAACTATGTGCATGACTCGAAAGTTGGCATCGGCGGCCTTGGTCGTCCTCGGTCTCGCGTTCGTCGCCGCTCCCGCCGCGCTCGCCGATCGGATCGTCACCAAGAGCGGGCGCGTCCTCGAGGGAAAGGTCACCAAGAAAGACGACAACACCTATCACATCAAACTGAACACGACCGAGTTCGACATGTCGGTCGAATCGATCAAGGAGGTGCTCGTCGAGGGAGACATGAGCGGTTATGTCCCCAAGGATGACAAGGAGAAGGAGTTCCTCGCCAAAGGGCTCGTGAAATACAACGGCCAGTGGATCTCGAAGGATCAATACCAACAAAACCTCGACAAGGAGAACGCGAAGCGCCGCAAGCTGCTCGACGAGGAGGCGAAGCACCTCCAGTTCGCCACCGGCTGGAAGTTCGAGACGGCCCACTTTCAAATCCAGGGGAACTGCCCAAGAGGACAACCTTGACGATCTCGCCTCCTCCTCGAGGAATACTACAATTTGATGAACACCAAGATTGGGATGAAGGCGTCCCCCGCGCTCCAGCGCAAGAAGATGGGCGTCAACATCTACCGCGATGAGGGAGGATTACATCCGCTCGGGAGGCGCCCCCGGCGGCACGGCCGGCTACTTCTCGAACTCCCAGGAGTCGCTGAACCTCTACTACAACTTCGAGGACCCGGGGCTCACGCGCCATGTGACACTCCACGAGGGGACACACCTCCTCACCTATCTTTGTAATCCCAAGTTTCAGCCGCCGTCGTGGATCAACGAGGGCATGGCCGAGTACTTCGCGTCGCCAAGATCACGGGCGAGCGCGGCAAGAGGAAGATGGAGCCGGGGCAGATCCTCGATCTCCGCCTCTTGGTCCTCAGGACATGGAGAAGACCACCTATGTGCCCGTCGACAAGTGGCTCCTCTACTCCGACTCCTACAACAACGTCTCGCAGGCCGGCGGGAGCCCTACCAACATTACGCGTATTGGTGGGGTTTCTGCCACTTCCTGATGTCGAACAAGAAGTACGACAAGAAGTTCCAGAACTACTTCCGCGACCTGTACGCGATGCAGGGCTTCGAAAGAAAGTTGGGTATGGCGGCCTCGACACGGGTGGCGTCGAGATTCACCGTCGAGCCCAAGGAATACTCCTCGAAGCTCTACGAGCGGCTCGGCGTCAAGGACCCCAAGAAACTCGACGAGGAGTTCCGCGCGTGGATCAAGGCGCAGGAGCCGGTCGGCGCGCGCGGCTACTACTACCTGGGGCGGGATCTGTGCCAACAGGGCAAGTACGACGAGGCGCTGAAGAACCTCGACACCGCGATCGCGAAGGGCTTCGACACTTCCGAATGTTAGCGTAAGCCGCGCGAGCGCGATGGTTCGCCAAGCACCAGATCGAGAAGGCCGTCCAGGACCTGAAGAAGGCCATCGAGCAGAATCCCACAGAACCGAGCTACCGGCGCGAGCTCGCCCTATTCTTGCGTACGCGAAAGGAGACACGCGCGGAGGGCATCCAGCAACTCCGGATCGCGTTCGAGCTCGATCCCTACGACCCGAGCCTCGAGGCCGAGATCAAACGGCTGGAGAAGGGCGAAGACGGGGACAAGTAGCGCGCCCGCAGCCAGTTCGAGATCGGCCCACCGCTTTTTTCGATAGATTGGGAGCCTCCCTCCCTGGGACCGATGATCCCCACCATTCCTCGACCTCGCCGCCGGCCGATCCCAACGATCGCCGCGCTGGCGCTCGCGCTGGCGCCCGCCGGCCTGTCGCCGCTCGCGGCCTGCTCGTCGGTCAAGATGCCGCGCGGCCTCGCGATGATCCACACGCCGCGCGGCGACGCAGGCAGGGGATCTCCACCCAGTACGGAATCGTATTCTTGGGCCGCACCGCGCGCGAAGGGCGCTGCGACGTCACGATCTATTTTGGGGATGGGCCGAGCATCGAGCCGGGGCGGATCGAGGTGGTCGACGCCGATCTGTGCCTTGCGCTCCTCGAGATCAAGTCCCCACGACCGAAGTTTCCTACACATATCCCGATCCCGAGGACGACCTATTGTTGGGAATCGTCGGCGAGGCGGGCCCCGAGTTCTACCGTGACGCGCCTCGCCACCGACATGGGGGTCGAAGGCACCGCGGTCCACGTGCCGAGCGGATTCCCGCTCTCGCCGTCGATCGTCGGAGCGGGCATCTACCGATTCGAGGATTTCCGCTTCCGCCTCGTCGGGGTCGTGAATGGCGTCGCCCATTTCCAAGACAAGATCGGCGTCGGGCACGACGTCTTCACGTTCCTCGGGCCGCGGAACCTGGCGCGCGTCGCGATCTATGACCGCGACCGGGGGCGCCCGAAGGAATCGCCCGTCCGCACGGATATCATCCGGTGATCGCGGCGGCCGACGCGGCGACCATCGTTTGCTTCCTCCTCGTCGACAACTACGACTCCTTCACCTTCAACCTCCGGCACGCCCTCGAAGCGCTCGGCGAGGAGGTGGAGGTGGCGCGCAACGACGCGCTCGATCCCGCGGCGATCGATGCCAAGAATCCGGAAATCTTGGTGATTTCCCGGGCCCCGGCTCCCCGCCGAGGCCGGAGTCTCGATCGCGGCGATCGCGGGCTCGCTCGGGCGCCGTCCGATCCTTGGTGTTTGCCTCGGGCACCAGGCGCTCGCCGCGGCGCTCGGCGGGCGGGTGCGCGCGCGCGCGAGCTGGTCCACGGCAAGGCGCGCGCGATCCGCCACGACGGGCGCGGCCTTTCGTTGGGATTCCGAACCCGGCGCTCGTGGCGCGATACCACTCGCTCGTCGTCGACGAAGAGGCGCTCCCGCGCGATCTCGCCGTGACCGCCCGCTCGGAGGACGGCGAGATCATGGCGCTCGCCCATCGCCGCCTCCCCGTGGCCGGGGTCCAGTTCCACCCCGAGTCGTACCTCACCGCCGAGGGGCCGCGGCTGCTCACCAACTTTCTTCGCGCCGCGCGGGGCGGCGCCGCGCTCGCCGGATGATCCGCGTCGAGCACCTCTCGAAGCGCTACGGCGCGTTCCCGGCACTCGACGACGTGAGCCTGGAGGTGCGCGCCGGCGAGATCTTCGGCCTCGTGGGCCCCAACGGCGCCGGCAAGACCACGATCCTGAAATCGCTCGTCGGGATCGTGATCCCAACAAAAGGGAGATGCCACGTCGCGGGGATCTGCGTGCAGGACGACCCCGTGCGCGCCCGCCGATCGTTGGGATATCTCCCGGGCGACGGCCGCTTCTACGAGACGATGCGCGGCGGCGATTTCCTCGAGTTCGCGCTGGGCGGCTACCCGGGGATCGACAAGGCTCTCCGCGACGAGCTCGCGCGCGCCTTCGCGCTCCCGCTCGCGAAAAAGATCCGCGGCTACTCCCACGGCATGAAACGGAAACTTGGGATTCTCCAGGCCGTGGTCCCCGCTGTGCCGCTCGCGATCCTCGACGAGCCCGAGGAGGGGCTCGACCCGACGGCCCGCGCCTACTTCCTGGAATTGTTGCTTCGGCTGCGCGCCGCGGGGAAGACCATTTTCTTGTCATCGCACCAATTGGAATCGGTGGCGCGCGTCTGCGATCGAGTGGCGTTCGTGGCGGCCGGGAAGCTCGTGGACTGCGACTCGGTTCCCAACATTCGCGAGCGGGCCGGCAAGCGGATCCGCGTGAGGCTCCAGGCCGGCGTCGAGCCCGCTGCGCTCCGCGTGGCCGGCGTCGCCGAGGTAATCGCCCGCAACGGGGAGTTCACCGTCGTGGCCGAGGGCGATCCGCTCGAGGTCCTCCGGCGCCTCGCCGCGCTCCCGCTCGACGGCCTCGAGTTCCGCCAGCTCCGCCTCGAGGAGATCTACGCGGATTTGTATCAAATCGACCGACCCCAATAATGCTCCGCAAGAATCTTCACGACGCGTTCTGGAAGGCGGTGGTCTGCGCCGCGCTGCTGGAGTTCCACCTCGTCCTCGTGGCTCTCTACTACCCCGACTTCGCCGAGAACGTGGAGGGGATCAAGCGCGCGATCCCCGTGGATTTCCTGAAGAGCTGGATCGACGCGGCCGCCTCCCGCGGCTTCGAGAGCTACGTCTCGATGCAACATTTCGCGAAAGCCATCAATACGTTCGGCACCTTCGCGGCCGTTTTCTTCGGGTGCGGCGCGGTGGCGGGCGAGGTGGAGCGGGGCACGGCCGAGTTCCTCGTGTCGCGGCCGTACTCGCGCCGCCGGATCCTCCTCACCAAGTATTTCGTCGGCGCAGCGGCGCTCCTGATCCCGATCTGGCTCGTGACTCCATCGGCGGTGGTCCTCGCCCACTATCTGGAGGAGGCGATGCAGATCTGCCGCTCGTCCTGCAATCGATCCACTCGTCGGTCTTTTTGTTGGTGTTGTACTCCTTCACATTCCTGCTCTCGGCGTGGCTCTCCGACGCGTTCTGGGTGGCGTTCCTCGTGCTGGGCGCCGCCCTCATCGAGTTCGCCCTATTGGTGGTGAAGGGGGCTTCCCACTTTTCGATCTACAAGCTCGCCGATTGGGGGATCACGCTCGACATCCTGGGCGCCAGCGGCTGCCTTGGGGGTGGAGATCCCACTCATCGCGGCGAGCGCGGTCCTGCTCTTCGCCGCACTCTGGCGATTCGAGCGGCGCGATTTCTGAGCGCGCGGGCTAGAGCCGGCGCGTCACGACCTGCACCAGGTCGTCGTTCGCCGCCTCGCCGTTCAGCAGCTGCTCGTTGCGCGTGTCGACGGCGCCGTTCTCGCCGCCGCAGACGAGCACGATCCCGCCGCCCGGCCCCATGACTCCGTTGCGTCCGAAATAGAGGACCCGGTACGAGTTTCCCCACGGATCCACGAGTCCGCGATTGCTGGGATTGGTCGTCGAGGCGACCGACCACGACGAGTCGGCGTTCTTGACCCCCGTGTTCAGGTAGGGCCCCGCCCAACCCGGCCGATTGTAAACATTCGTGTAGAGGCACGGCAGGCCCTGGAGCGCCTCCGAGCTCGTATTGTTGGGATTCCACACGCTGTTCGAGGGCCACGAGCCGGTGTGCGCGAAGTAGCGATTGAACGCCTCCGCGAGGATCTTCATGTCGGTCTGCGCGCGGGTCGTGCGCGCCGAGGAGAGCTCATTGCTCACGATCGGGATGAGCACGCCGGCCAAGAGGACCAGGATCGTGACGATGACGACCGCTTCGATGAGCGTGAAGCCTCGCGACGCATACTTGGCAATCGACTTCATTGGGTTGTGCGGTGGCGAATGTTCCGCGGAGCGCACGCGCGCGCGGGACGGGACCGTCTCCATCGTCGCCGCCGATCGTTCGCCTTGAATCCCACCGTGCAGCGCTCGGCGCGGGCGGAAAGTTTTTCCCGATCGTTGACGTCGGCGGGCGTGACCTCGGCTTTCCTCAAGGCGCTCTTGCCGCCGCGTCGAAGGAGGGTCGGGCCGCCGGAGTTCGCGCGGCGAGGGAGAGTCGAAGTGAGGCGCAGCAGAGCCGAAGTCGGGTTCTCGTTGTTGGAGATGATCGTCGTGCTCGCGATCGCGGTCGCGATCTCTGGCGTCGTCTTCCCACTTTGCACGCCGAGCTGAGCGACTCGCGGATCTCGCGCGCGTTCGACGACACGAGCCGGATCGCGAGCGCGCCTCGGCGCGCGGCGCGCGACATGGGCTCGATGCCCGGCACCGACGAATCGGGGCTCCCCACATCCGCATTGTTGACATCGGGGCCGCGCCCCGACGGCCTCCCGCTCGGACGCCGATCGCACCTCGGAGATATTCTTGGGATCGAGGCGCCCGCGAGCGCGCCCTCCGCCGAGACCCATACCCCCTACCTCGGCGAGGTCGGAGCCGATCCGTGGGGTCACGCGTACGCGGTGCTCGTCCCTTCCAAAGGGGTCGCGGGGCATGTGTGGGCTCTCTCCGCCGGGCCCGACGGAATCTTGCAGACGACGTCCGCCTCCGACGCGCTGGCGGGAGACGACATCGGCGTTTGTTTGCGTTGAGGATTGACGGGGCCGCGGGCGGGCGCAAAACTCGCCCCCGTGATCGCGCTCTCCCTCGCCTTTCTTTGCTGTTTCCAAGGGGCGGACGCCGACGCGCCCCTCACGCGCGCGCGAGGAGACCCGCCGCGCCGATGAATCGGTTGCGCAGGCCGAGGCGAAGCTCGCGGGCGTTTACCAAGATTTCGAGCGCTGGATCGCGCGCTCGAAGGGGATCTCGCTCGAGAAGCCGCTCGTCGCGGCGGCCCAAGAGGCCATCGCGGCGACCCGCGCCGAGATCGCGGCCTCGCGCCTCGATGGCGGCTCGAAGGCAAAGGTCGTGGCCGATCTGCGCCAGCGCCTCATGGAGGCGACGCGCGCCATCCTCCCCGCCGGGATCCGCCCCGCCGTGGCGCAGCACCTGGCCGACCAGCTCGCGGCGATTCCCAATCAAACGAATCCCAACGATGCGGCGGCGAAGGCGGCCGCCGATCTCTGCGGGAAGTGGCTCGATCCCAACATTCCCGCGCACGAGCTCTGGAATCGCGACCTCTTCAAGGAGGTCCCCGCGGCGCGCGACTTCGCGGCGGCGCGCGCGCGCAGGCCGCCGCCAACGACAAGATCACCCGGATCGAGCACCCCGAGCGGTTCGTCTCGGCGTATGGCAACACTCCCGATGGGATGATCTTCGTGATGGCCGGCTCCTACACGCTCGGCCCCAACGAGGGGCTACGACATCGACGGCGACAAGCGCAAGTCTCCCTTCCAGGTGAACCTGAAGCAGTTCTATCTGGACAAGACGGAAGTCACCAATCGCCAATACCACGATTTCCTCCGCTCGCTCAACAAAGCCGATGCGCTCCTCCACTCGCCGCAGGGTTGGGAGAAGTCGGCGAAGGAGGGCTATGCCATCTATCCGACGGGGATGGACAACTATCCCGTTACGGGGGTGAGCTACGAAGACGCCGCGGCCTTCGCCGGCTGGGTGAAGAAACGTCTCCCCACGGAAGATGAGTGGGAAGCGGCGGCGCGCGGCCAGCGGGGCTTCCGTTATCCTTGGGGTAACGATTACGAGGCGAAGCGGGCGAACGACGCGAACGCCGACCCGGGCGACGTCGTCGCGGTCGGCAGCTTCCCGGGAGACGTGTCCCCCTTCGGCGCCCTCGACATGGCGGGGAACGTCATGGAATGGGTGGGAACGCTCGAAGGGGGAAGCCCGCGCCGCCGAAGCTCGAGGCGAACTCGGGGGTCGTGATCCGCGGCGGCTGCTACGACCGCGAAGCCAAGAAATGCTCGGCGCTCTTTCGTTGGGTTTGGCCCGGGAAGACCACGAAAGTGAGAAACTTGGGATTCCGCTGCGCCAAGGACGCCTTTTGAGGAGCCCCTTTCCCTCCGCGCGATGGTTGGTGTCTCGCCCGCGCGGGGGCCGAGCTGGCGGGTAGCGCTGGCGGCGCCCGTGAGATTGTTGGGATACCTCGCGTTCGGGCGCGGAGCTGAGCGGAGGCGCGTGAGGCGCGCGCTCGACGCGGAGCGAAGCCCCTCCTCCCCCGCCGCCCCGCCCCGCGGCTCCGCGCCCCGGCGCGCCGATGACGATCTTCCTCTCCGTCGGGGAGGCCTCCGGGGAGCTCCATGGCAAGAATCTCGCGGCCGAGCTCCACGCGCGGCGCGCGAACCTGCGGATCGTTGGGTTCGGCGACGCGAGGCTCACCGCGGCCGGCGTCGATGTGTTGCGTTCGCTCGTCGGCGGCGCCGGGATGGGGCTCCTCCACGGCATCGGGAGCGCCGGGCGCCACATCGGCGTCGCGGTGGACTTCGTGGAATGTTTGGATCGCGAGCGCCCCGCGGCCGCCGTCTTCGTCGACAACCCGGGGTTTCATCTTGTCCTCGCCTCCCTCGCGCGCGCGCGCGGCGTGCCGGCGATCCAATATGTCTGCCCGCAGACTTGGGCTTGGGCGCCGTGGCGTTGGAGGCGGATGCGCCGCGACCTCGCGGCCGCGCTCGCGATCGTCCCTTTCGAGGTCCCCTATTTCGGGGAGCGCGGGATCGCGGTCCGTTTGGTTGGGCACCCCATCGGTGACGAGCCGGCGGCGCGCGCGGCCGATCCCAACGATCGCGAATCTTGGCATTCAGGGGCGCCGCTCGTGGCGCTCTTCCCCGGGAGCCGCGAGGCGGAGGTGCGCCGCCACGCGCCGACGATGCTTCGGGTCGCCGCGGCGCTCCGCCGCGAGATCCCCGGGCGCGATTCGCCATGGCGATCCGCGAGCCGCGCCTCGCGGAGACGGCGCGCGCGACTTCTCGCCGCGATGGATCCCAATCATCCGATCGAGCTGCGCGAGGGGCCCTTCGATCGTTGGGCTTGCGAGGCGGACCTCGCGATCGCCAAGTCCGGCACCGTGACCCTCGAGATCGCGCGGTACCGCGTGCCGCTCGTGGTGATCTATCGGGTGGCGCGCGAGTTCGACCGCGCGGGCTCGCGCTACGTCTTGGCGGTTCCCAACTTTCGATGCTCAATCTCCTCGCGGCGCGGAGGTCGTGCCGGAGATTCTTTACGTTCGCGACGACGAGGAGCCGCGGATCGTGGCGCCGGCGCTCGAGCTCCTGCGCGACGCCGGCGCGCGCCGCGCGCAGTATCAGGCGCTCGCGAGGATCCTCCCCTCATCGATTCGCCGGGGGCGAGCGCCCGGGCGGCCGAAGCGATCCTTGCGGATCGCCGAGGCGCGGCTCGCGGCCAGCGGCGCCGCGAGCGCCCCGCCGGCGTCGGCGCCCCGCGCCGCCGGGGCGGCCGCCATGAATTCGCGCTGAACGATACGCCCCGCGGTGCGTTTCAGTGGGATCGATGGACCTCGCGCCGAGCGGCTCCTTTGCACCCTGCGCGAGAAACCCCAAGATGAGCTTCTCATGAAACGCCGACTCGCTGTTCTCCTCGCCACCCTCGCGCTCCTCCCCGCGGCGCTCCTCGCCCAAGACCCCAAAGCCGCGGCCCAAGCCGCTCCGCCGCGCCCCTTCGATCCGCGACAGTTCGCGAACCCGCTCATCCACGTGATGCGCGCCGACCAACAAAAAGACGGCTCCTACGGCGGCTCCGCGCGGACCACGGGGCTGGCGCTCGTCGGCTTCGCCAAGAGCTCGCGCCAATACCGCGAGGCCGATGGGCCCTTCATCTCCGACGCGGTCCAGTACCTCCTCAAATCCCAACAAAAGGACGGCTCGATCGCCGCGGCGAATGACAAGGATCCGGTGGCGTCGACCCTCGCCGCCGCGCTTGCGTTCGACGCGCTCGATGCCAAGAAATACGCGGAGACCGTGAAGCAGGCGGTCGCCTTCGCCGCGCAGAAGACCAACAAAACGGCCCCCGCCGCCCCGCCGGGCGGGCGCTCGAGTCGTTCGTCGAGGAGGCCTCCCCGACGTCCTCCCTCATTTGCCGATGGACGAGGCCGAGGCGAAGGAGCTCTTCCAAGCCGGCCGCGACGAGAAAGGTGGGTATGGCGATTCCGCGAAGAACGCGAGCCGGCTCGTCCTGATCCAAAGACTGGCCGACCGGATCCCCGCCCCTCGCAGACCCAAGAGGCGCCCCTCAAGCCGCTTCCCAACTATGATCCCACCGCCAAGACCGACATCGACGCGGTCATGAGGAAGGGGATCGAGTTCCTCATGAAGCGCCAAGGGCCCGGCGGCGAGTACGGGTCGCCGGTCACCAAGGATCAGTGGCTCGGCGTGACGGCGCTCACGGCGCAGGCGCTCTGGGCCTGGCCGGGCGCCATGCCCAAGGATCTCCTCGCGGCGGCGAAGAAGGCCACCGACAAGGTCGCCGGCGCCGCGCGCGCCGACGGCTCGATCCACGGCTCGGGGCTCGAGAACTACACGACCTCCGCGTCGGTCGGCGCGCTCGTGGCGTCGAAGGATCCCAACTATAGAGCGGTCATCGAGAAGGCGCGCAAGTTCCTCGAGGGGATCCAGGCCGACGAGGCCGAGGGGATCTCCAAGGACCACTGGTCCTACGGCGGCTTCGGCTACGGAGACGAGGAGCGCCCCGACATGTCGAACACACATATTCGCCCTCGATGCGCTGGTGGCCGCGGGCGCGAAACCCAACGATCCGGCGCTCCAGAAGGCGCTCGTGTTCCTGACCCGATGCCAAAACAACAGCGAGAGCAATCACACCGAAGTCTCGCGCGACGGAGTGCTGGCGGTCGCGGGGAACGACGGCGGAGGCATCTATTACCCGGGAACTCGAAAGCTGGGAATGAGAAGACCGCCGATGGCAAGGAAATCGCGCGCAGCTACGGCTCGATGAGCTACGCGCTCCTGAAGGGCTTCGTCTTCGCCGGGCTCGCCAAGGACGACCCGCGCCTCAAGGCCGTCATGGATTGGTGCAAGAAGAACTACACGCTCGACCGCGTCCCCGGCTACGAGGAGATGGCCAAGGTGTCGCCGCGCGTGCCCTACCAGGGCCTTTACTACTATTACATGACGATGGCGAACGCCCTCGCGGCGCTCGGCGTCGATACCATCGAAACGCCCGATGGCAAGAAACACGATTGGCGCGCCGAGCTGGCGGCCCGCCTCGCGTCGCTGCAGAAGCCGGACGGATCGTGGAGCAACGACAACTCGCCCCGCTGGTACGAAGGGGACGAGCTCATCGCCACCGACTACGCGATCCTCACGCTCAAAGCGCTGCACCGATGAAACAATTCGCGTTTCGACAGGGCGATCGCCGGCTCCTCGGAGTGATGGATGGGCGCGATCCGCGAAACTTGAGCTCGGCCCTCGAGGCGGCCGGGATCGTGGAGGGTGAGCACGATTTGTTGCGTCTCGATTTCTTCCGCCCGCAGCGGCTCCAGGCGTTCCTCAAGCGATGGCGGCGATTCGCGCCGAAGATTGTTGGGGAGATCCGGTTCGAGGCGCCTGTCCTCCCGGGGAAGATCCTGGCGGTGGGGCGCAACTTCGCCGAGCACGCGAAAGAGTTGGGGAACGCCGTGGAGGATGATTTCCTTTTCTTTGCGAAGCTCCCCGAGTCGGTCATCCCCACGGCGCGCCGATCCGGATCCCGCGCGGCGCCACGCGCGTGGACCACGAGGCGGAGCTCGCCGTCGTGATCGCGCGCGACGGATCCCACATATCCGAGGCGAAGGCCTTCTCGCACGTGGCCGGGTTCACCTGCATGAACGATGTGACGGCGCGAGACCAACAAATGAGCGACAAGGGAAGGGGCGCCCGTGGCTGCGCTCGAAGAGCCACGACACCTTCTGCCCGCTCGGCCTCTTCCTCGTGCCGCTCGACGACGTGACCGATCCCAAGAATCTGAAGATCGTTTGCCGCGTGAATGGCGAGGTGCGCCAGTCGGGCACGACCGCCGACATGATCCATTCGATCGAGCGGGTGATCTCGCGCATCTCCGCCACGACGACGCTGCGCGCCGGCGACGTGATCGGCCTCGGAACGCCGAAGGGGGTCGGGGCGCTGCGCGAAGGGGACACGGTGGAGGTCGAGATCGAAAATGTGGGATTGCTCCGCAACTCGGTCGCGCTCGCCTCCGAGATCCCAACTTTCGAGAAGGAGGCCGCGCTCGCGGCGCTCCGCCCGCGCCTCTTCGAGGGGATCCACACCGCCCGCGACGGCGGCGAGGCGTTCGAGCGGGTCGTGGCGCTCCTCGACTCGCTCCCCATTTCCACTGGACGGGGATCTACCGCGTGGAGCCCGACGGATCGTTGGGATTGGGGCCGTTCCGCGGGCGCGCGACCGAGCACACCAAGATTGCGGTCGGCCAGGGGATCTGTGGGCGCGCGATCGCCGAGAACGCGACCGTGGTCGTCGACGACGTCACGAAGGATCCCAACTATCTCGCCTGCTCGCTCGGCACGCGCAGCGAGATCGTGGTGCCGATCCGCGTGGGGTCTGCATCCGTCGCCGAAATCGACGTGGACTCCGACGGCCTCGCCGCCTTCGACTCGCGCGACCGCGACCTCCTCGAGGAGGTGGCGCGGGCGCTCGGCGATTTCCTCGCCCGCACCCAATTGCCAGGATGTGGGACGACCGCTGAGCGTGCCGCGGCGCCCGCCGCTCAGCACGCGGTGCTAGAGGCCGAATCCGTTCGCGACGGGGAGCTCGCCCCCGTGAGCGGCGCCGCCTCGGGACGCAAACAAAACGCGACCGGCGTCGGCGACTTCCTCGGGCGTGTTCGCGCGCCCCGCGGGCACCTGGCGCAGGAATGGCTCCACGGCCGCGCGGCGCGAGCGCGACGTGGCGACGACTCCGGGGGCGATCGTCAGAACCACGATTCCGCGCGGCGCCACTTCGCGCGCGAGCGAGCGCGCCATCATCAACAGAGCCTGCTTCGCCGCCGCGTGGGCGGCGACCGTGCGCTTGGCGGTTCCCGAGCCCGCCATTCCAAAGAATACGATCCTTGGGTTTCGCGCCCACGCGAGCGCCGGCAGCGCCGCGCGGGCAAGGGTCCAGGGCGCCACCACGTTGGTCTCGAGCTGGCGGCGGAGATCGGCCGGCGTGGTGCGCGACGGCGATCCCAAGAATAGCTCCCCACCGCGGCGATGACCCCTCGAGCGATCCCAACGATCGGGCTTCCGTGATCGCACGGGCGGCGAAGGCCGGATCCCCACGTCCCCCGCGATCGCCCGCGCGGCGACACCCTGGCCGCCGATCTCGCGCGCGAGGCGCGCGCCTCCGCGAGGCGCCGGCGGCTCACCAACAATAGGAGAAGCCGTCGCGCGCGAGGCGGCGCGCAATCGCGGGGCCGATCCTGCCCGTCGCCCCCGCCAGCAGGACGACGGGGTTTTTCTTGGGATTCGTCGGGGTCTTCTTCGGTTTCGTTGGCATCGGGGCGGGCTGGAAGGGTCCCCGTTCTATCAGCTCGCCGCAGCTGGCGCCTCGCGCCGCGGCCCCTCCGCGCGCGATTCAGCGGCCGACGACCCGGCCGATCACCCGCGACGCGGGGACGCTCCCGAAGACGCGGCTGTCGAAGCTGTGGTTCACGTTGTCGCCGACGACGAAATAGGACTCGGAAGGCACCGTGATCCGCTGCGCGATCGGCGAAGTCATCACCCCGGTCGCGAAACGCTCGCCGTTCACGCGGATCTCCCCGCCGCGATCGTCACGACGTCGCCCGGCAGCGCCGCGATCCGCTTCACGTAGCGCTCGCCGTCGGCGCCGGGGGCTCGAGGACGATCACGTCGCCGCGCGTGAGGGCGCCAGACTGTGGCGTCAGCCGCTCGACCAGGATCCGGTCGCCGTCGTGGAGCGTCGGAAACATCGACGCGCCGCGCACGACCGACGGCTCGACGGCCGCGGCGAACAGCGCCACGAAGCCGACCACGACCGCCGCCGCCGCCAACGAACGGGTCCAGGACCCTGTCATTCGCTTTTTCACCATGGGACTCTCCAGGGGAGCTTCGGACTCCGGCGCGCCGGACTTGAGCGCGCCCCTTCCGCGCACCATCCTGGGCCCCTTTTGAAGCGAGCCCTCCCCTACCTTTTGTGGTGATCGCGGCGATCGCGCCGTGGTTTGGGCTTTCGGCGCGCGATCTGTGGAATCCCGACGAGGCCGACCACGCCTGCGCGGCGCGCGAGCTGCTCCTCGAGGGGCGCTGGGCGGTGCCGACGATCGCGGGTGAAAACCTTCGCCGAGAAGCCGCCCCTCCAGGTGTGGGCAATCATCCTTTCGGCCAAGCTGCGCGGGACCGACGTGGATTCATTCGACGCGCGCGTGCCGAGCGCGATCGGGAGCGTCCTGCTGGTTCTCGCCACATTCATACTTGGGAAACGCGCCGGCGGCCCATGGCATGGCGCGCTCGCGGTCCTGCTGGCGGCCACCTGCGCCGAGGGATTCCTCCGCGCCCGCTGGTGCCAGGTCGACGCGCTCTTCGCCGGATTCTTTGCGTGGGGGCGGTCTTCGCGCTCGAGCTCGTTACGCGCCCGCGCGCGCTTCCGCACTATTGTTGGGATCGAGCCTCGGCCTCGCGATCCTCTCGAAGGGGCCGATCGCGCCGACGCTGCTCGTCGCGGCGCTCGGTGCCGATTTCCTCCTCGAGCGCACCCGCGGCGATCATTGGGATCGGCGCGCGATCCCCTTCCTAATATTGGCTTTCGCCGTTGCGGGGGCGATCGCACTACCCTGGTATTGGGCGCTCGCGAACGCCGACCGCTCGGGGCTCGGCCGCTCGCTGATCCACGAGAACCTCGACCGTTTCCTCCACTCCCAGGATCACAACAATCCCCTGGTACTACGCGACGGGGGCGCTCTGGGCGGCGCTCGCCCCGCCGCCTGGCTCCTCCCGCCGGCGCTCGTCTTTTGTTGGCAAACGGCCGCGGGCTCGCAGCGAAGGCGAATCCATACGCGCGACGACCGCGTGGTGCGTTTCTCCCTCGCCGGCTTCGCGGGCGGGCTTTTGTTACTATCCGCCGCCTCCTCGAAGCAGGGGAAGTATCTGTTGCCTCTCCTCCCTTTCGTTGGGGTCGTGGTCGCCGACTTCGCACGCCACGTCGTCGCCTACGGGCGCGCGTGGCAGCGGATCTGGCTCACCACCGTCCTCTCGATCCTCGCCCTCCTGCTCGTGATCGCCTCCCTCTTCTGCCTTGCGGCGTCGTGGTTCGGCGCGCGGGCCGACGCGGCGCTCGCTTCGCTCGTGGCGTCGTTCGGCGGGCCGGGGAGGTGATCGTCCCGGTCGCGGCGGTGCTTTGGCCGCTCCTGTTCGTGGGCTTCGGATCGCTGGCGTTGCTCGCGGCGGGCAGCGCCTCGCGCGGATCGCTCCGCCTCACGTGGCTTTCGGGCTCGTTCTGTTGTGCCATGCTCCTCGGCGCGGGGCCCGTCTTCGCCGCGCTCGACAAAGTGAAGTCGCCCCGCCCCGCCGTCGACTTCGCAATGTCACGAATCGATGCGCTTGCCAACTCCGCGCGCCCTCCGCGCTACGCCATCTATTTCCCCGATCGGCAATCGGGGCGCGACGAGGCCTCGTGGACCGGCTTCTCCCCTTTCGTTTACTACGCGAGCCCGGAGCGCCGCCGCCCGCTGGTCCTCCATGGCGTCGAGGCGCTCGGCCAGGCGCTCGCGGCGCCCGACTCGGGTCCGCTCGTCTTGGTGATGCGCGCCTCCCACTATGCCGGGCTCCCCGCCGAGCTCCGCGCGCGACTGCGCGTGCGCTTTCAGAAGGAGACCGGCAGCCGTACACTGGTCGTCGTCGACTCGGGTGACTGAAACCCAACAAAACCCGAAACCCACCGATCGAGAAAGGATGCAGCGCGCCGACTCGCCCGCGGAACCGCGGCAACCCCCGACCTCGAGGTCGCGCCCGTCGTCCGTGTCGCTCGTGATCCCGGTCTTCAACGAGAGCGACAACGTGGATGCGCTCGTGGCGCGGCTGCGCCCGGTGATGGACGACCTCCAGAAGTCGCGCTCGGTCGAAGTCATTTTCGTGAACGACGGCTCGAAGGACGACTCGCTCGACAAGCTCCTTCGAAAGCGCACCGAGGATCCGCGCCTCAAGGTGGTCGACTTCAATCGCAACTATGGGCAGCACGCCGCGGTGTTCGCGGGCTTCGAGCACGCGTCGGGCGATGTGGTCGTGACCCTCGATGCCGATCTCCAGAATCCCCCGAGGAGATCCCCAAGCTCCTCGCCAAGATCGACGAAGGCTACGACGTGGTCGGCACGCGCCGCCTCGAGCGCAAAGATAGCATCTTCCGAAAGATGGCATCGGCGATCATCAATCGCATGTCGCGCAAGATGGTTGGGGTCGACTCAGGGGATTTCGGCTGCATGCTCCGCGCGTACCGCCGCGACGTGGTCGACGCGATGTGCCAGAGCGAGGAGCTCTCGACCTTCATCCCGGCGCTCGCCGAGATCTTCGCCGGCCGATCGGTGGTGATCGACGTGCGCCACGAGGAGCGCGCCGCCGGCACATCCAAATATTCGCTCTGGAAGCTGATCCGCCTGCAGTTCGATCTCGTGACGAGCTTCAGCATGGCGCCGCTCCGATTGTTGATGAGCGTGGGAGTCCTGGTCGCCTCGCTCGGATTCTTACTATCGGCCGGGATCCTCGTGGCGCGCCTCATGATGACCCACGATCAGTGGGAATCGTTCGGCCAGGGGGCGTGTTCACGCTCTTCGCGATCCTTTACATCTTCGTGGGAGCCCAATTCTTGGCATTCGGCATTCTTGGTGAGTATCTCGGACGGATCTACGGCGAGGTGCGGAAGCGGCCGCGGTTCGTCGGTCCGCCGGTTCCACGGCGAGGATCTCGACGCGAAGACCGTCGTCCCCGCCCGCAACGTTCCGTCGGGGGCTGCGTCGGGGGCTGCGAAGCCGGCCGCGCCGGCCGAGGAGCCGAGGACCCGCCCATGAGCGCCGGCGGCAAAGTTTGCGTCCTCGCGGCCTACCACGAGATGGGCGCCGTGGCGCTCGAGTGCGTCCTGCGCCATGGTTGGGAAGTGGCGCTCCTCTACACCCACGAAGACGATCCCAACGAAAACGTCTGGTGGCGCAGCGTGTCGGCGCTCGCCGCGGACAACGGGATCCCGGTCGAAACCGCCGATATCAATGATCCGGCGCAGCTCGAGCGGATCCGCGGGCTCGACGCCGATTATTTGTTTTCGGTCTACTATCGGCGGTTGATCGCGAACCCCGTCCTCGAGGCGTTCCCCAAGGGGGCGTACAACCTCCACGGCTCGCTCCTTCCCCACTATCGCGGAAGGGCGCCCGTGAACTGGGCGGTGATCGAAGGGGCGGTCGAGACCGGGGTCACCCTCCACCACATGGTGGCGAAGGCCGACGCCGGCGACATCGTGGATCAAGAGTGGGTTCCGATCGAGGACGACGACACCGCAAAGTTGGTGTACGTGAAGATGTGCGAGGCGTCGGTCAATGTGTGGGATCGCTGCCTCGGATGGTTCGATCGCGGCAAGGCGCCGCGCTTTCCCCAAGAATTGGCGAAAGGCAGCTATCGCGGCGCGCGCCGTCCGGAGGATGGCAGGATCGATTTCGCGTGGCCCGCGAAACGTTGCTTCGATCTCGTGCGCGGCGTGACCCACCCCTACCCCGGCGCCTTCGGCGCCGCAGGGCAGCAGAAGTTCCTGGTGTGGTGGGGCGTGGCGGTCGCAAAGCTCGCGAGCGAGCGCACCGCCCCCGCGGGCACCCTCCTCCTCGAGGCCGGGGTCCCCCACGTCGCGTGCGGCGAGGGCTTCCTTCGTCTCGAGAGAGTCCAACCCCCGGAGCCGCCGAGATGGACGGCGCCGCCGCCGCCCGGTCCGGACAGCTCCCCGAAGGGATGCGATTCCACGCATCCCCCGCGTGATCCCAAGAATATTTCCAATCCCAGCGATCGGCCCCGTCCCGATCCCAACGATCCCAACTCCGAACACTCCTCTCGTAACCATCCAAGGCTTCCCATGCGCGTTCTCATCACTGGCGGCACCGGATTCGTCGGCTCCCACCTCGCCCAGGCCTTCCTCGAACGGGGCGACGAGGTCCTCGTGCTCGACACCGCGAGCACGGCCAAGGTCCTCGACTTCAAGAACAATCCCACCTATGCGGGGCGCTTCCGCTACGTGAAGGGCTCGGTCCTCGACTACACGCTCCTCGACGGCCTCATGCGCAAGGCGGATCTGTGCTATCACCTCGCGGCGGTGGTCGGAGTCGAGCACTACGTCGACGATCCCTTCGGCGTCCTCGACGTGAACATCAACGGATGCCAGAACATCCTGAAGACCGCCTTCCACAACGATACAAAGGTGGTCTTCTCGTCCACCTCCGAGATCTACGGCAAGAGCAAGGATGTGCCGTTCAAGGAGTACGGCGACCGGATGCTCGGCCCCACGTCGATCGATCGTTGGTGTTACTCCACCTCAAGGCGGCCGGCGAGCACTTCTGCTTCGCCTGGGGGCGCCTCGGATTGCCCGTGGTGATCCTCCGCTACTTCAATGTGTACGGCCCGAAGCTCGACAAGATCGATCGCGGCCGCGTCATGACGATCTTCATGGGGCAATTGTTGCGTGGCGAGCCGCTCACGATCGTGAACGACGGCCGCCAGACGCGCGCCTTCACCTACGTCGACGACGCGATCCGCGCCACGATGGCGTGCGGCCTGGTCGACGCGGCGGTCGGCGGGATCTTCAACATCGGCACCGACCGCGAGACCACGATCCTCGAGCTCGCGAAAGTGATGTTGAAGGAGTTCGGCCGCAACCCCGAGGATCCCAAGAATCTCGTCTTCAAGAAACAGGAAGACGTCTACGGGAAGAGCTACCAGGACATCGACCGGCGCGTCCCCGACGTGACCCGCATGAAGACGATCCTTGGGATCACACCCCAAGTATCGCTCGAGGACGGCGTCAAGAAGACGTGCGAATGGTTCAAGAGGACCGAGAACTTCCGGGAACCGTTGGCCGCCGCCGCCTCGGAACGGCGCTGAAAGCCAACTTTCCCCGTTAGTTAACAACCCTTCGGGATAGATTCCGATTCCCGAGGGAAACCCCGCCCGGGAGAGGTTGGCTTCCATGCTAGGACTCCGTATCGACGTCGACACCCACGACGGCATGCGCGACGGCGTGCCGGCGATCCGGCGCACCCTCGACAAATATGGGTTTCGCGGGACCTTCTACTTCTCGTTCGGCCCCGACAACTCGGGGAAGGCGGTCCTGCGCGCCTTCACCAAGAAAGGCTTCGTTGGGAAGATGTTCCGCACCAACGCCGCCTCGATGTATGGGATCCGCACGGCCCTCTCGGGCACGCTCCTCCCGGCGCGCCCCGTGGCTCTCGCCTTCCCCGAGCTCGCGCGCGACTGCAAGAAGAGCGGCCACGAGGTCGGGGTCCACGCGTGGGACCACGTCGGCTGGCAGGATCAGCTCGATCGTTGGGATGATGCCAAGATTCGCTCCGAGTTCGGGAGCGCCGTCGACGCGTTCACCCAGGTCTTCGGCGAGAAGCCCAAGACTTCCGCGGCGCCCGCCTGGTACGCGACCGACCGCTCGCTCGCGGCCCAGGACGACTTCGCCCTCGACTACAGCACCGACTGCCGGACCTTTGATTGGGATTGCGAGGGGCCGTTCCTCCCCAAGTGGGGCGACCGCACCTTCAAGACACCACAAATCGCCGCGTCGCTGCCGACCCTCGATGAGTTGTTGGGTCGCCAGGGCTACGATCTGGACCTCATCTCGAAGACGTGGCTCGGCGCCGCGCGGCGCTGACAGCTCGGTGGTAACGATCCACGCCGAGGCCGAGGGGCGCAAATACCAACCATGGTTCGAGTCGATCTGCAAGACGATGAAGGAGCGGGGCGTGGCCTTCGGCACCGTGCGCGAAGTGTTCGATCTCGCCAAAGCCAAGGAAAGCACGGGATCAAGGCGCGCTCCGTCGCGCTCGAGGAGATCCCCGGGCGCGCCGGCCGCGTGCTCTACGTCCGGAAAGGCTGAGGCGTTTCGCCGATCGCACCCTTGCTCAGCGCGGGTGCAGCGTCGTGGCGAAGGTGCTCGAGTTGGGCTGGAAGTATTGGGCGATCTTCGCCCGTTTCTTGAACTCGTCGATTCCCAACTTTTTGTCGGCGACGGCCGCGCAATCGCCGTGGAGGGCGGACATCGTTAGGATCGCCCTTCCCCCGCGCCGGCCAGCGAAGCGAGATCGCTATAGTTGGTCAGGCGACCGCCGGCGCTATCTCCCTTGGGGTTCGCGGCGACGGCCTCGGGAGCCGAGTTGGGGTTGGAAAGCCCCTTGTTGCGGCCGACCCGGAAGACGTCCTGCGACGAGCGCAGGACCACGACGACCCGCTCCCCCTCGCCGAGCTGGCCGATCTTCGAGCCGAAGTCCCCCATCAGCGTGAGGACCCGATTCTTGAGGTTGTCGACCGCCGTCGCGTCGAAGGCCCAGTCGCGCGAGCGCCCGCCGACCGACTTACCATCGACCTCCGCCAGCGCCCGGTCCCACTCGCTCGGCTCGCCGGATTCTTTGTTATCGGTCGAGGCGGACGCGGGGCCGATGAGCACCGTGTCGGTCCTTGCCACGAATACGGCGCCGACCCCCGCGACATAGTAGGCATCGGCGTTCCCGCCGAGCAGCGAGCCGGCGTAGAAGATCGTGCTCGGCGTATCGTTCGGCGAAGGCTTCTCGCTGATCCGCTCGACGAGCAGCCGCCGGAAAGCCTCGATCTCGCGCGTCATCTGCGAATAGTTGATATCGCCGGAAGCAGTGGCGGGCGCGCGACCCTGGGCGCCGGCAGCGGTGCCGGCGGGCCTCGCCGACGCGGCGAGCCACGTCGCGGCCGAGAGGAAAAGACCACCAATAATGGAATAGCGGATCAGCATGGTTGCCTCGTGCGTGAAGTTTTTCTTGGGTTTGTTTCGGCGTTCAGCGGATCCCGGGGACCCGCTCCATGACCTGCAGGACGGCCCCTGCGTGTCGATGATTTGCCTTCGGGTGCTCTCGATCGCGGCGGCATCGGCCTCGCGCGTCGCGCGGATGTACCGCACCAGATCCTCGAGCTCGCGAAGCCACTTTTCGTCGCGATTCGTGAGCGCCTGCGCGAAATGTTGGGAAACGGGGATCACCGCGGCCCGCGCCTCGTCGCGCGCCTGCTCGGCGATGATGGGGGTCGTGTCCTCGAGGAGCTGGAGGCGGCGCTGGATCGCGTCGGCCTGGGAGGAGGCCATCGCGAGCGCGCCCACGCCGGCCCCCGCCAAGAAACCGCGGCCGCGAGCGGAGCCCACCGAAGGAGGGACGACTTCCACGGCTTCGAGACGGCGGGAGCACCGGGCCGAGTCGAGCTCCCACTCTCTCTGGTCGTGGAATCGTGTCTTGCCAACGAAAGGATCGCCGCGACATCCGCTCGCGGCGCGGTGATCGGTGTGTTTCGCTCGAGCTCCGCCCGCACGCTCCCCGCGGCGAGCGCCGACTCCGAGGCGCGCGCGGCGCACTCGGGGCAGCCCGAAAGGTGGCTTTCCACCTCGGCGGCGCGCTCCGGATCGAGGATCGCAAGCGCGCGCTCCGATAGCAACAATTGGGTCTCAGCGCAATTCATGGAACGGCTCATGGGGAATGGGGATCTGCGGGCCCGCTCGCGCGAGCTCGTGGCGCGCTCTTTCGAGCGCCTTCGATAGTTGGTATCGCAGCGTGGAGGCGGGCCGGTGGAGCACCCGTGAGGCCTCCTCGACCGGCATCCGCTCGGCCGCACAAAGCCACAAAGGGCCTGGGTGTGGGGATCCATCCGCGAGAGGACGGCGCGCAGCCGCTCCGACTCCTCGCGCGATCCCAACGAAACGTCGGGGGCGGGATCCGATTCCTCGAGGCCGTTCGCCGCGTCGAGCGGCGCCATCGCCCGCTGCGCGCTCTCCCGCCGGCGGAGATTCAGCGCGCCGCGCCAGGCGATCCGGAAGACCCACGCGCGCACCGATCCCCCTGGGATTGGTGGGCTTTCTTGAAGACGCGCAAAAAGGTCCAACTTCGGATTTCCTCGGCGTGGTCTGGGGAGCCCGTGACTCGGCAAAGAAAACGGAAGAGCGGCGTCTCGAACCGGCGCACGAGGGCTTCGAAAGCCCCCGCGTCGCCGGCCGCGGTCCGCAGGAGAAGGCCGGTTTCGTCGCCGTGTGGGGTCACGGAATCAGGGAAAGGACACGCGGCCGCCGCGCAATCCGCGAAGGAAAAATGGGAATCGCCGCGGCGACCGCGCGGCGGCTATCCGCGCCGCGCGCAACGCACCAAATAGAGCTTGTCCTTCGCTTGGGAGAGCTCGCCGAAGCCGGGGGCGGTCGCCCGCTCCACGATCTCGACCGCGAGGTCGGGGCGCGATCGCAACTTTTCGAAGAATCGCGCCTCGACGATCACCAGAATTGGCGTTCCCCCGGCGCTCGAGCTCGGAGGCGAGCGCGTCCGCGTCCTTCGCGAGCGGCCCGTCGCCGAGGTAATAGCGGGCCGGGAGCCCGCGGGCCATCGAGAAGAAGGTGAACTCTTCGCTGGGATACTTGGCGCGGAGCTCGGATGCAAAGCCCCGCTCGACGATCGAGCGGGAGCGGAGCGCGTCGACGATCGTCACGTTGAGCCCCAACACCAACCATGCAATACCAAAGATTCCCGCGGCGACGAGGCGATCGCCCACGCCGAGGAGACCGCGGCCGAGGACGATCGCGGCGGCCGCGAATGCGAAACCGAACGCGACGAGCGAGGGAATGAGGGGACCGGCCGCCTCGTGGAGGCTCGGCACGAAGCCTCCGAACACCAACAAAAAGGCGCCGACTCCAGAAGCCAAGAATAGGATCCAGGCGGGGATGCGCGCGAGGAGGCGCCACGCCCGCGCCACGCCCCGGCCCCGGCCTCTGCCCCTTCCCAACATTCGTGGAGGAAGCCCGCCGTCAGGATCGCCGCCCAGGGGAACGCGGGGAGGATGTAGTAGCTGCGCCGCGACTCGCTCACGGTGAACATCGCGAAGATCACGGCGAACGCCAATCCCAAGAATCGCCAGCCTTCGTGGCGGTTCCACCGCGACGCGCCGAACGCGATCGCCATGGGCACCCAAAGCGTCCAGGGGGCCATCATCGCGGGGAGGATGTAACAATAGAAAAGGGGCCCCTCGTCGCGGTGGTCGAAGGCGTCGAGCACGCGGACGAAGTTCTCGCGCCAGACGAGCTCCAGCGCGCTCCAGTTCCCCGTCCGCGCGTAGGCGAGCGCGAAGGGGCCGACGTAGATTCCCACGAATACGGCGAGCGCGATGGCCGCGCCGAGCGCCGCGCGAAGCCAAGGAAACACCCGCCACGGCCGCTCGCGCCGCCGCGCGAATCCCAACCCAAGGAGATCGCACGCCGCCACCGCGACCGGGAGGACGATCGCGGGGATCCCCTTCGACTGCCCCCAATCCCAAGCAAATTCCCAATCCCACGAATCGCAGGATCGTTGGGGATTCGCGGATCGCGAGGTAGGCCGCGATCGCCGCCGTCGAGAAGAAGGTGTTCCAGAGATCGGCGGTCGCGAGGCGCGAGAACATCGCGAAGGAGAAGGAGGTCGCGAGCACGAGCCCGCGGCGCGCGCGCGCGAGCGGCCGAGCGTGCGCGCCGCGATCCATGCGGTCGTGAGCACCGTCCCGATCCCCGCGAGCGCGCTCGGGAATCGCGCGCTCGCCTCGGTGAGCCCGCCCCAGAGCGCCGCCGAGGCCGCCTGCGCCCAATAGCTGAAGTAGGGCTTGTCGCCGTAGAACTCGCCGTCCTTTACCAACGAAAGCCAATCCCCGCTTTCGCGCATGTGGCGAACGATGAAGAGCCACCGCTCCTCGGCGTACCAGAGTGAGAGGGCGCCGAGATTCCACAGGAAGGGCGACGCCGCGAGGAGGAGGAAGCCCACGTCGGCCGCTCGCAGCCGTTCGCCCGCGGGATCCGCGGGCGAATGATTGAGCTCGGTTTCCATGGGAGATTTCTTCGCTCGGGGCTTGCGATTCCCATGGATAACGATTCGATGGACGCTTGCGAAGTCCGCACCCCTGCGCGGCGTTCGCACGCCGCCCGGCGGCTCCGCTCTCCCCACCACCCCAACCGCCCCAATGGTCCGCGCCTTGCCGGGGCGCGACCCCCAATCCCAAGAATATGCTCGTCGTCCGCGATTTGGTGAAAGATCTACCCCGGCCCCGTCGCGGCGCTCCAAGGGGTCTCGCTCGATGTGTCGGAGGGAATGTTTGGTTTGCTCGGGCCCAATGGCGCCGGCAAGTCGACCCTGATGCGAGTCCTGGCGGGCTTGCTCGAGCCCACATCGGGGACGGTCACCCTCGACGGCGAGGACGCGATCGTGCGCCCCGAGCGGCTGCGCGAGCGGCTCGGCTACCTACCCCAAGATTTCGGCTTCTACCCGCACCTGACCGGCGAGGAGATGCTGATGCATTTGTTGCGTTTGAAGGGGGTGACCTCGCCGGAAGGGAGGCGGAAATTGTGCGCTTCGCTCCTCGAGCGGGTGAACCTCGCGTTCGCCGCCAAGCGCAAGGTGAAGACCTACTCGGGGGCATGCGCCAGCGCCTCGGCATCGCGCAGGCGATCGCTGGAAGCCCGCGCCTCCTGATCGTCGACGAGCCGACCGCCGGCCTCGACCCCGAGGAGCGCTTCCGCTTCTATCATTTGCTTTCGGAGCTCGCCGCCGACCGGATCGTTTTGTTATCAACACACATCGTGGAGGACGTGTCGACCCTCTGCTCGCGATTCGTGGTGTTGCGCTCGGGGAATCTGGTGGCGAGCACCACCCCGCCGAAGCGCGCGCGGCGCTCGAGGGAAGATCTTCGAGGGGATGGTCACCAAGAATGAGCTCGAGCTCCTGCGCACCACCCGCGCCGTGACGCAAACGATCCTCTCCGAGGGGCGGCACCGGGTGCGTCTCTACGAGGCGGATGGAGCGCCGCCGCCGCCGGGCTTCGAGGCCGCGCGCCCCACGCTCGAGGACGCGTACTTCGTGACCATGCGCTCGGGAACGCTCGCGGGAGCGGCGGCCCGATGAGCTTCGCGCGGTTCCGCGCCGTTTACGCTCTGGGATTGAAAGGCGCGCTCCGGCGCCCGCTGCTGTGGATGCTCCTCCTGATCGTTGTATTGTTGGCATTCGGGATGGCGCTCGGCAACGTCCAGGTGGGCACGGGGACAGCGCCGTCGGGGGAAAGAAGGCGTGGTTCACCTCCGAGTTCGCCTTCGCGCGCGATTTCTCAGTCGTTTCATTTATGTTGTATTCGTTCTTCGTGGCGGTCGCGGCGGGGATGGCCGTGATCCAAGACGACGAATGGCGCACGGGGAATTGTTCCATTCGACGCCGCTCCGCCCCGCCGAGTACCTCCTCGGAAAGTTCCTGGGGGCCCTCACGCCGATCGCGGCGGCCATGGTGATCCACGTGGCGCTCACCATGTTCTTCCAGTATTCATTGCCTCGGAGCCGGGGCGAGGAGATCCGCGGGCCCTTCGCGATCACCCACTATCTCCGCCCGCTCCTCCTGTTCGCGATTCCCAATCTTCTCGCGGTCGGAGGGTTGGCCTTCGCGCTCGGGATCTTCACGCGACGGCCAATCTTGGTGTTCCTCCTGCCGGTCGCCCTCATCATGGGGTGCGGGTTCTTCCTCTGGAGCTACTCGCCGGCGGGGATGTATCCGCCTCTGAACCGAATCTTGATGTTCCTCGATCCGTGCGGGTTTCGTTGGCTCTACCAGACCTGGCTCAAGAGCGATCGCGGCGTCGATTTCTACAACAACTCGCCGATCCCGCTCGACCGCCTCATCCTGGGGAACCGCCTCTTTTTCTTGGGAATCGCGGGGGCGGCCTTCGCCCTCGCGCTCGCCCGATTCACCCGCACGATCCGCGGGGCGGACGGGTGTCGCTCCAGCGCTGGCCCGCGCAGGCCGGGGGCGATCCCACCGCCGCCCCCGCGCTCCTGGCTCCGCTCCGCGATCTCGGGATGGAGAGCCATCGTCCCGGATACTTGGCATCGGTATTCGCGATGGCGCGGATCGAGCTGCGCGAGCTCAGCACGCAGCCGGGGCTCTATCTGTTCGTTCCGCTGATCCTCCTCCAGGCCTACGAGACCGCGACCGAGACGCGCGATCCCCAGTTCGGAAACCACCTTTTGTTGACATCGGGGACGATCGCCGTCGGCACGCTCAACATCCTGACGACCCTCGTCGTCCTTTTGTTGCTCTTCTACACGACGGAGTCGATACGCCGGGAAGAGAATTGTGGTCTCGCGCCGATCGTGGGGTCGGCCCCGTGGCGGGGAGCGCGCTGCTGCTCGGGAAGTCGCTCGCCAACTCGGCCGTGGCGTTCGCGGTCCTCCTGGCCGGCTTCGCCGGCTCCGCGATCGCGATGGCGCACCAGCGCGTGGTCCGATTCGAGGCGTGGCCGTTCGCGCTCGTCTGGGGATTGTTGGCGTTGCCGACTTTCTTTCTCTGGACCACGTTCGTGGCGGCGCTCTACGCGATCACCAAGAATCGCTATGCCACCTATGCCCTGGGGCTGGGCGCCATCGTCCTCACGGCCTACCTACGGCTACGCGGCGATATCAATTGGATCGGGAACTGGACCCTCTGGGGGCGCTCAAGTGGAGCGACATGGGGACCTTCGATCTCGACCGCGCGGCGATTCTTTGGAATCGAATCCTCGTGCTGGCGACGGGGATCTTTTTCTTGGCGATCGCCGTGCGCTTCATGCCGCGCCGCGATCCCGATCCGATCCTGAGCCTCCTGCGGCTCCGCCCGCGTCGTGGCTCCGCCGCTCGCCGCGCTGGCTCGCGCTCGCGGCGCTGCCGTCGATTGCGGCGATCGTACTGGGCAGCCAAGTCGCGCGCGGCTTCCAGGGGGCGCCGCGCGCGAGCGGGCGAAGGATTATTGGCGTCGCAACGTAGGCACCTGGCGCGACGCGCCGCTCCCGATCTCTCGCGCGTCGAGATCGATCTCGCCTTCGATCCGGCGAATCGTGGGTTCAAGGTCGACGGGGAGTACGTCCTCGTGAACCACTACGACATGCCGATGCAACAGTTCGCCCTCACGCGCGGGCTTCGTTGGGAATCGATCGAGTGGAAGCCGGCGGCCGAGTGCGAGGTCGAGGACCGCTCCGGATTGGTGGTGTTCACGCCGAAGGCGCCGCTGCCGACCGAAGGGGCGTTCAAGCTTCACTTCAAGTACGGCGGCACCTTTCCCCAAGGGATCACGCGCGACGGCGGCGGCACGAGCGAGTTCATCCTCCCTCCGGGGTCGTCGTCACGAGCTTCTCGTCGTCGGTGTTCCCCGTGGTCGGCCTCGTCGAGGGGCTCGGCGTCGACAACGACAATCGCTTCGAGCCGCGCGTCTACCCCGTCGACGGATACTTGGGAATCACCGAGCCCGCCTTCGGGAGCGCCACCGGCTTCTCGACCCGGATCCGCGTGAGCGGACCCCAAGAATACACGTTCAACTCGGTCGGGGTCCTCACCTCGAACGAAGTCGAGGGGAACGTGCGCACCATGACCTGGGAGAGCGAGCACCCGGTCCGATTCTTCAACGTGGTCGGCGGGCGCTACGCCGTGCGCCGCGGCGAGGGGGCCGCCGTCTATTACCACCCATCGCATACCTACAATATCGACGAGATGCTCGAGGGGCTCGCGGGGGCGCGAAAGTGGTATTCGGAGTGGTTCGCCCCTATCCGTGGAAGGAGCTGAAGATCTCCGAGTTTCCGGCGCTCGAGGCGTACGCCCAGGGCTTTCCCACCAATATTCCATTCTCGGAGTCGATCGGATTCCTGATCGAGGAGGTGCCCGGGAGCAGCCTCACGATGATGGTGACCGCCCACGAGGCCGCGCACCAATGGTGGGGAAACATCGTGACCCCCGGCAAATTCCCGGGAGCCAACATTCTCTCCGAGGGGATGGCCCACTTTTCCACGGCGCTCCTCTTCGAGCAGCTGCGCGGCCCGCGCGGGCGGATCGAGTTCCTCAAACGCATCGAGGAGCGCTATGACAACAATCGGCGCGTCGACTCCGAACGCCCTCTCGTGAGGATCGATGGCAGCAAAGACGGCGACACCACAGTGACGTACGACAAAGGGGGTTGGGTTTTTGGATGGTGCTGCGCCACATGGGGCGCGAGCGCTGCCTCGAGGGGCTCCGCGATTTCATTGGGAAGACGCGCAACGGCCCAGACTTCCCCGTTCTCCAGGATTACCTCGCCGTGATGCGCCGCTACGCCCCTCGACCCGGCCTCCTTCGATCGCTTCACCCATCCCTGGTTCTACGAGACGACGATCCCCGAATACCAATTTTCCGACGTGACGCGCACGCCGCTCTGGCGCCCCCGACGCGAAGACCTTCGAGGTGCGCGGCAAGCTCAGAATGTGGGGACCGCCACGATGCCGATCGTGGTCTCGGCCGCGTCGGCCCCCGAGAGCGAGGCCTTCGGAGAAGAACGGGAGCTGGCGCGCCGGATACCAAGATTCGCGCGCGACCCTCATCCTCGGCCCCGACGAGGAGAAGGGAGTTCGTGCTGCGCTGCGCGTTCAAGCCGGTGCGGGTGCTCGTGGATCCGGAGGCGTGGGTCTTCCAGTCCCATCGCGAGCGCGCCGTTCACGAGTTCTAGGAATATCCGTAGGATCGGCCCCATGGCCGAGCTCTCGATCCAGGAAACCTACGCTCCCAACAATGCGTGCTTCGGGTGCGGACCCGCCAATCCCGCAAGGGGCTCCACATCCGCAGCTTCGTCGAGGGGGATTTCGTCGTCGCGCGCTGGACCCCGGAGCCCCACCACGAGGCGTTCCCCGGAATCCTGAACGGCGGGATCATCGGCTCGCTCCTCGATTGCCACAGCAACTGGACCGCGGCGATCCACCTGATGCGAAAGCAACAATTGATTCGCCCCGTGCACGGTCACGGCCGAGTACTCCGTGAAGCTCCTGCGGCCGACCCCAACGAAAGGAGCTCCTCCCGAAGGCGCGCGTCGTGGAGTCGACCGACGATCGCGCGGTCGTCGAGGCGACCCTCGAGGCGGGCGGGAAAGTTTGCGACACCTGCCGCGGCACCTTCGTCGCCGTGAAGCCGGGGCACCCGGCCTACCATCGTTGGTAATCGCCGGCGCCTGAGCCGCCGACGGAAACCCACTTATCGGGCGAGGCGATTCGCCGCGTCCAGCGCCGCGACTTTGTAGCATTCGGCGAGCGTCGGATAGTTGAACACGGTCTTCAGGAAGTAATCGAGGCCGCCGCCGAGGCCGATCACCGCCTGGCCGATGTGGATCAGCTCCGTCGCGCTCGTGCCAATCGCGTGGACTCCCAACAATCGGCGATCCTCGCGGTGGAAGATCATCTTCAGGAGCCCCGTGTCATCCCCAAGGATCTGCCCGCGCGCGATCTCGCGGTAGCGGGCGATGCCGATCTCGTAGGGCACCTTTGCTTGGTGAGCTCCTGCTCGTTCGCCCCCACCACCGAGATCTCCGGGATCGCATAGATGCCAATCGGAAAGTGGGGTTCCATGGGGCCGGCGTGGACGCCGAACGCGTGGCACGCCGCGCGCCGCCCCTGCTCGGCCGATGTCGCCGCCAAGCTCGGGTAGCCGATCACGTCCCCCGCCGCGTAAATGTGGGGAACGGATGTTTGGTAATTCTCGTTGACCTTGATGCGCCCGCGGTCGTCCTGCTCGAGCCCCGTGACCCCAATATTGAGCTTGTCGGTATTCCCGATCCGCCCCGCCGAATACAACACCATGTCGGAGACGATCCGCTTGCCCGATTCCAACAATATGGCGGCGCGGCGCGTTTGCCCCGCCACGATCTCGACGCTCTGCACTGCTTCGCCCATGCGAAAGGTCACCTTCTCGTTGCGCATCTGATGCATCAGCTCGTCGACGATCTCGCGATCGACGAAGTCGAGCGGGACCTCGCGTTTGTCGACGAGCGTCACGGCGATCCCCAGGCGCGCGAACATGCACGCGTACTCGATGCCCACAACCCCGGCGCCGACGACCGCGAGGGTCTTGGGGAGCTTCTTCAGCGCGAGGATCTCATCGCTCGTGATCACGACTTGGCCGTCGGTCGTCACGCCGGGAGGCGGGCGGGGCGGTGCCGCACGCGACGAGGAACTTCTCGCTCGTCAACGTTTCGACCCCGTGCTCGGTGTTCGCGATGGCCGTGTGGGGATCCTTGAAGGTGGCCTCGCCCCACACGAGGACGACGTCGTTGCGTCTTAGTTGGTTTTCGACGACCTCCTGCTCCCGGCGCACGACCTCCTCGACTCGCGAAAGCAACACTAGCGCGTCGGGGCGCGACCCCGTGGGCGCGTGCGTCAAGAATTGGAGGACCGCCTCGCGAAACGTTTTGCTGGGAACGGTCCCGGTATTGAGGCAAACGCCGCCGAGGCAGTGCCCGCGCTCGATGACGGCCACCCGTTTCCCAAGTTTCGCCGCCTGGACCGCCCCGCGCTGGCCGGCGGGGCCGCCCGATGCAAATGAGGTCGTACTGATAACTGCCGGGCGCGTCGGGCACGTGGGGATGCTAGGGGTTTGGGGGCGGGTGCTCGCGGGGATCCCGCGAGTTCACGGAGATCTTGTCGGAAAGACTTTCGCCTAGAGTGGAGTGCCATGCGATTCGCCCGGCGTCCGACCCCTTCGCACTCCCAGCACCGTCGCCCTCCTCCTCGCCCTCGCGTGCGCCGCGCCCGGGCGGGCCCCGCTCCCGCCGCGTCGGCGCCGGGGCCGACCCTGGCCGAGGTCTTCGGCGAGAAACCGCTCGACGGGCTCCGCCCCACGGACGCGGCGATTTCGGCCGACGGGCGCTTCGCGAGCTACCGCCAGTCCCTCGGCGTCGAGTCGCGCGGCTCGCGCCCCCGCTTCGCGTCGTGGCGACCAGCGGCGGCGAGCCGACCGAGGCTCGCGGAGGTCGACACGGCGCTCTGGCTCCCGAACGGCGCGCGCCTCGCCTGGTGCTCCGGCCACGCGGTGAAAGTGTGGGAAGCGGGGACGCCGATCGCGAGCGCGGCCGAGCTTGTCACATTTCCCGGCACGGCGAGCGCGCCGCGCCTCACCCCGACGGGAAGCGATTGTTGGTCACTTGCGACGGGAAGACCTGGGTCGCCCCGGTCGAGCCGAGGCGGGCGCGCCGCGGGCCATCGAAGCCCGCGAGGGATTCACGGTCGATCGCCAACTATTCGCCGAGGAGGGGATCGGCCTCCTCCTGCGGCGCGATCCCAACAAAATGCCGCGCCCCTCGAGCGCGCCGGCCAACGTGGCCGCCGGGACCGAGTCGGCCCCCGCCGGCGGCACCGAGTCGGCGCCCGCGTCGCCCGTGGCCGAGAGCGCCCGCGGCGCGCTACCGGATCGAGTTCGAAAGTTGGGATGGAGTAGCCTGCGGCGCGAGCGAGTTCGACCCCCGATGGGCTCGAGATCGACAATGCCACCATTGCTCGCGACGGCACCTTCGGATTGTTGGTGTTTCGCTCGGCGGAGCCGCGGGGCCAGGGGCGCGGGATGATCCCCGATTATTTGACTTCGCGCGTCACGACCTGCGCCCGCGCGCGGCGCGAGCGCCGCCGACGCCGACTCCAAGCGGCTCGCGCGCGCGGTGGTGCTCGGGCGCGACGGCCTGGTCGACGTGGGCGAGTGGCGCGAGCCGCAACGCCAACGATTCGAGGCAACCGCGCTCCGCGGCACCGCCCCGCGCTTTTTGTTGGCGTGGACCGATGAGGATCGTCGTCAGCGCCGCCTCTTCACGGCGTCGGTCGGCGCCGGCGGCGAAACCCCAACGATCGAGCTCCACCCGGTCCTGGATGTCCCGGGGCCGGTCGGCGGGATCGAGCAGGTGCTCGGTGGGCCGATCCCAGTGGTCCTGAGCGAGGGATCGGGCGCGCGCGCGCCCACGCCTTCGATCGCGACGGCGAGCTGCGCCCGTTCAGCCCGGCGGACGTCGACGTGACTTGGTTGGCATTCCCGAGGACGGCGCTTCCGGCTCCCCGCCACGGCGCTCGTCTCCGATCCCAACAAACCGCACGAGCGCGCTCTCTGGCGGCTCTTCCCCGCGGGGCGCTGCAACGCGGCGCTGCCGGCCGACGGGATGTTCATCGCGAATCCCACTCTTTCCCGCGACGGCTCCACGGTCCTATTCTTGGGATCCACCCTCGGCACGGTGGAGGACCTCTACGCGATGCCGACCGACGGGAGCTCGGCGCCGCGGCGCCTCACCTCGACCGCACCCGATCCCAAGAATCTCCCCGGCCCCGAGGTTCCGCTCCGCGTCGTGCGCTACGAGTCGCTCGACGGCACGCCGGTCTGGGCGACCCTCTACGAGCCGCCCCCTGGGACTCCCAAGAATGGCGCGGCCGTGGTCTTCCTCCACGGCGCCGGCTACCTCCAGCAGGTCCGCGCCTCCACGGGATTCCCCAACTATACGGTGAACCACCATTTCCACCGGCGCCTCGCGGCGCAGGGATATGTGGTGTTCGCCCCCGACTTCCGCGGCAGCGCCGGCTACGGGAGGAAGTTCCGCGCCGACGTGTACCAGAAGCTCGGCCTCCCGACTCGGAGGACATCGTGGCCGGCAAGCGCTGGCTCGTGGCGACCAGGGATCGACCCCGATCGCATCGGCCTCTACGGCGGGAGCTACGGCGGATTCTTGACGTTGATGTGCATGCTCCGTTTCCCGCGCGAGTTCGCCGCGGGGGCGGCGCTCCGCCCCGTGACCGACTGGCGCACCTATCAGCCCGAGTACACGCGCCCGCTCTTCGGCGGCGGCCCGGCCGAGGTCCCCGACGCGTACCGCCTCTGCTCCCCATCGACCAGGCCGACAAGCTCGAGCGCCCGCTCCTCCTGTGCCATGGGCTCCTCGACGACAACGTCTTCGTCCAGGACACGATCCGCTTCGTGAGAAGCTCCAGTCGCTCGGCAAAACCCAACTATTCGAGCTGATGGTCTACCCGAGCCAGAACCACGGCTTCACGGCGCCGTACGCGTGGATCGACGAATACCAACGAATCGAGGATTTCTTCGCCAAGAATCTGCTGGGGAGCAAAGAAAAGTGGGTGAGCTGAGCCGCCGCCATTTTCTTGGGATTGCCGGAGCCGCGTCGGCCGGCGCGTTCGCACTTCCCCAAGGATCGGGCTCGCGCCCGGCGAGCGCCCCCGCGCCGTCGGGGCTGAAGCCCGAGGTCGACGGCCTCCCCTTTCCCACGGATGTTCACATGGAGAGGCGCGCCCGGCTTCGCGCCGCCATGCGCGAGCGCGACATCCAGGCGCTCTTCCTCGGCCCCACGCTCAACCTCAACTATTTCACCGGCGTTTCTTGGGGAGCGTCGGAGCGATTGTTTGGATGCACGATCTTCGCCGACTCGGCTCCGATCCACTGGATCGCGCCGAAGTTCGAGGAGGGCGCGCCCGCGAGGTGATCCCGGGGCTCGACTCGGGGGCCTCGATCCTCACGACCTGGGAAGAGTGGGAAGACCCTCACCAACGATTGTGGGAGGCGCTGCGCGCCAAGCGATTCCCGCCGCGGCGCTCGCCGTGGACTCCCACGTGCGCGCGACCCACGCGCTGCGGATCCGCGACGCGGCCGCGGCGCTCCTGAGGGCGAGTCGGCCGAGACCTTCGTCGTCGACGCCCTCCCCCTCATCGGCGACGTGCGCGCGCGCAAGAACGACGCGGAGATCGCGCGGATCGAGCGCGCCTGCGCGATCACACAAAAGCGATCGAGTGGGTTCGCGACCACGTCCTCGTCCCCGGCGTGACCGAGGCGGAGGCCGCGGCCGCCGTGAACGAAGCCCAACGATCCATGGGGCTGAAGAATCCTTGGGCTCTCGTCCTCTTTGGACCCAACGCCGCCTTCCCCACGGCACCAAGGGGCGCCACCCGCTCGAGGCCGGACAATTGGCATTGCTCGACTGCGGCGGCGAGCTCGAGGGGTATCAGAGCGACATCACCCGCACCTATTGCATCGGCGCCAAGGCGAGCGAACGCCAACAATCGGTCTACCGGGTCGTGCGCGACGCGCAGAAGGCGGCGCTCGCCGCGGCGAAAGCGGGGGTCGCGTGCGAGGAGGTCGACCGCGCGGCGCGCAAGGTCGTCGTCGACGCGGGATTCGGCCCCAAAGCCACCTATTTCACCCACCGCCTCGGCCACGGCATCGGCCTCGAGGGGCACGAGGATCCCTATTTTTGCGAAGGCAATAAAACGATCCTCGCCCCGGGGATGACCCTCTCGAACGAGCCGGGGATCTACATCCCGGGGAGCTCGGGATCCGGATCGAGGACATCGTGGTGATCACCGACGACGGCGCCCGATCGTTGGGAAGCGCCGCGGCGGATACTCTTTAGTTAGGGTTGGATGGGCGCGGACTTCGCCGGCGCGGACGCGGGCGCCGGCGGGGAGATCGGCCGCAGCGCCCGCGGCGGGCGCGGCACCGGCACGATCCGCAGGAACTCCTCCGGCGTCGCGAAGGGATTGGAGCGACCCTCGGAGGTCGTCGCGTCGTCGAAGCAACATTCGCCGAAGGTGCGCTTCGTCCACTCCGGCGGTTCGTTGGGATCGGCGAAACGCAACACCAACTCCACATCCCACAGTTAGCAGCGACACGCGGCGGACCCGCAGGCTCCCTCGGCTACGACGAGCTCGCGCACGGCGGCGCCGTCTCCGCGCGCGCGCGAGGCGTGGACCGACGCGCTCGCGCTCGGCAGCTCCAGGTCCACTTCGTCGCGCCGCTCGAACACGAGGGTGATCCTCCGGAACGGGAGCCCGCTCGCCGGATCCCACTCGCGCACGACCAGCACCATCTGCTCGCCGGGTCGAATCACGTGGCCGTCGAGGAACGCGCTCGCGCCGTCCTCGCCGAGGACGTCGCGCACCTTGTCGTTCGCCGCGACCGCAAGGATCCGCTCCTGGTCCGCCCCCGCCACGAGCACCACTCTTTTGTGGTGTGAGCAGGCCGCGGCCGCGAGCGCCAGGAGAATCGCGAGCCGCCGATGGTTGGGAATCGCCGCGAGACGCACGCGCGGATTCTAGCAACCCACCACGGTGCCCATGCGCGCCGCCCCGCCGATCACTATCCTCGGTCGCGTGACCCTCCTTGCCGCGAAAGACCTCGAGAAGACTTACGGCCACGAGCCCCTCCTGCGCTCCAGTGTCGCTCGTCCTCGAGGATGGGGAGCACGTGGGGCTGCTCGGGCGCAACGGGAGCGGCAAGTCGACCCTCCTGCGGATCCTGGCGGGGCGCGAGACCCCGACGCGGGCGAGCGCACCGCGCGGCGCGGGCTCCGCCTCGGGTACCTCGAGCAGGAGCCCGTTCTCGATGCGGCGCTCACGGTGCGCGAGGTCGTGCGCAGCTTCGCTCCCGCAGCGATCGTTGGTATTGGAGGAGCTGGAGCGGATCCACGCCGAGCTCGCCTCCCCGAGCTCACCACCAAACGGATGGAATCGTTGCTTTCCTCGCAGAGCCGCCTCGAGGACGCGCTCCACCTCCACGGCGGCCTCGACGTCGACCACCGCGTCGAGGCGCTCCTCTCGAATCTTGGCATTCGCGATCCCGGCGCGCTGTGCGGGACGCTCTCGGGGGCGAGCGGCGGCGCGCGGCGCTCGCGCAGCTCCTCCTCTGGTCCCCGAATTGTTGCTTCTGGACGAGCCCACCAATCACCTCGACGCGCTGGCGGTCGATTGGCTCGAGGACCATCTCCTCGAGACCCAGACACCGGTATTGATGGTGACGCACGATCGCTACTTCCTCGATCGCGTGGCCGACCGGATCCTGGAGCTCGATCGCGGCGTCCTCTTCGCCTACGACGGCGGCTACAGCGAGTTCCTCGAGGCGCGCGCGGCGCGCTCGAGGCCGAGGAGAGCGCCGAGGCGTCGCGCTCGAACATCCTGAGGCGCGAGGCCGTCTGGATGAAGCGCGGCCCCCGCGCGCACGACCAAACAAAAAGCGCGGATCAAGCGATTCCAACAATTGTCGGCGGCCGATCCCGATTCCGCTGCCGGGCGAGATGCGCCTCACGATCCCGACCGGCCCGAAACTTGGGAATCGCGCGATCAAGATGACCGGCGTTCGCAAGGCCTTCGGCGAGCGGACGATCCTCGAGGACGTGACGCTCGAGATCGGCCCCGGCACGCGGCTCGGCGTCGTCGGCCCCAACGGCGCCGGGAAAACCACCTTTCTCAAGATTGCCATCGGGGCGCTCGCCCCCGACGCCGGCACGGTCGAGAAGGGGCCGTCGGTCGTGATCGGCGCGATCGATCAGATGCGGAGCGACCTCGATCCCAACAAAACCGTCCTGCGCGAGATCGCGGGGCCCAACGATCACGTGCGGGTCGGCGAGCGGATGGTGCGGATCGAGACCTTCCTCGACCAGCTCCTCTTCCCGGGCGCGATGAAGCACCAGCTCGTCGGCAAGCTATCGGGGGCGAGCGCAACCGCGTATTGTTGGGAAAGCTCCTCTGCGCCGGCGGCAACGTCTTGATCCTCGACGAGCCCACCAACGACCTCGACCTCTCGACGCTGCGCGCCCTCGAGGAGGCGCCTCTGCGATTTTCCGGGGCCGTATTGGTGGTGAGCCACGATCGATATTTCCTCGATCGCGTCGCGACCAAGGTCCTCTACCTCGACGGCTCGGGGACGGCCCTCCTCCACGAAGGGGCGGTCTCCGATTTGTTGGCAAAGCGCGCTGCGGCGCAACGGGGGGCGAGTCCGCGCGCGCGCAGGCGAGGGCAACCGCGCGCGACGGCGCCCCAACTCCCAAGAATCCCGACGGCGACGATCCCAAGAATCGCGGCGGCGGGCGGAAGCTCAATTACCAAGAAAGAAGGAGCTCGCGGGGCTCCCCGACAAGATCGTGGCGGCCGAGGCGGCGCTCGCGGCGTGCGATCGCGACCTCGCCGATCCCCAACTCTACGCCGGGGCGCGCGGCCGCCTCGCGGAGCTCTCGCGCGGCCGGCGCGAAGCCGAGGAATCGCTCGCGCGCCTCTATCGCCGGTGGGAAGAGCTCGAAGGGGGCGCGGCGCCCCCGGGTGAGCCCCGTGTCCATCCCCAACAATCCGAAACGCGGGCGCGGCGCGCCGTCGAATCCCAACAATCGCTTCCAGCGGATGCGCTACGAGGACGATCCCGACGCGCAGCCTGCGTGGGACGACGCCGACCTCGACGCCCTCCCCCGCGACCCGCTTCGAGAAGGACGCGAGCCGCTCGGTCCTCTCGCGCAACGACAGCCCCGACGTGCCGTTCGAGTGGAGCCTGAACCCGTATCGGGGCTGCGAGCACGGCTGCGTTTATTGCTATGCGCGCCCGACCCACGAATACCTCGGCTTCTCGGCCGGCCTCGACTTCGAGACGCGACTGTGGTGAAGGAGAACGCCCCGGACCTGCTGCGCGCCGAGCTCTCGAAGCCGAGTTGGGAGCCGCAGGTCCTCGCGATCTCCGGCGTGACCGACGCCTACCAGCCGATCGAGCGGGAAGCTCGAGCTCACGCGTCGCTGCCTCCAGGTGTGCGCGGAGTTTCGGAATCCGGTGCAGATCATCACGAAGAGCGACCTCGTGCTGCGCGACATCGACGTCTTGAAGGAGCTCGCCGCCCACGGCGCCGCGGCAGTCGCGATCTCGGTCACGACGCTGGATCGCGACCTGGCGCGGATCCTCGAGCCGCGCGCCTGCCAGCCGCAGCGGCGCCTCGCGGCGATCGCGGGGCTCGCGCGCGCGGGATTCCGGTCGGCGTGCTCGTGGCGCCGGTCCTCCCGGGCTCACCGACCACGAGATCCCAAGCATCGTCGAGGCGGCGGCGGCGGCCGGCGCGCAGCGCGCGGGCTACGTCCTCCTGCGCCTCCCCACGGCGTGGGTGAGCTCTTCGAGCAATGGCTCGACGTGCACATGCCCAATAAAAAGGAGAAGGTCCTCGGCCGGATCCGCGCGATGCGCGGCGGCAAACTCAACGATCCGCGCTTCGGCTCGCGGATGCGCGGCGACGGGCCCTACGCGGAGCAGATCCGCTCGCTCTTCGAGCTGGCCCGCCGGCGCGCGGGGCTCTCCGGCACATCACCAACATTATCGGCGGCGGCATTTCGCGACCCGCAAGCGCGGCGCTAGCAGGTCGCCGAAAAGTGCTCCGCAGAGTGAGCGCGAGAGATCGTTGGCAAGACCGAGGCGGCGCGGCCGTGGCGTAGCGAAGAGTTACGTCGAGGCCGCGGCAACGAAGGGCTTGCCAACGAGATCCGCGCGCAACTCGGATGACTTTTCGGCGACCTGCTAAACTCCCGCCCCCGGCCCATGGCGACCTCCTCTCCGTTCGTCCATCTTCATGTGCACTCTCGCACTACAGCCTGCTCGACGGGGCGGAACCGGATCGACGACCTCGTGCGCGCGGCGGTCGAAGACAAACAATCGGCGCTCGCGCTGACCGACCACGGGAATCTCTTCGGCGCGATCGAGCACTATTCGAAAGCCAAGAAGGCGGGGCTCCGCCCGATCCTCGGCTGCGAGAGCTACGTGGCGCGCAAGACTCGCAAGGAGAAGGTCGACCGCGACACCAATCCCTACGATCACCTGACGCTGCTCTGCGCGAATCGCGAGGGATACCAACATTTGGTGAAGCTCTCGTCGATCGGATTCCTCGAGGGCTTCCACACGCGCCCGCGGATCGATCGCGAGTCGCTCGTGGGGAACACGCGCGGCCTGATCGCCCTCTCCGGGTGCCTCTCGGGGCACATCAGCCGGATGGTCCTCCAGGGAGACGAGCCCGCGGCGCTCCGCGTCGCCGGCGAGATGGAGGATCTCTTCGGGAAAGGCAACTTTTACCTGGAGCTCATGCGCAACGGCATGGAGATCCAGAGCAAGGTCACCGAAGCCGTGGTGCGGATCTCCAAGCGCACGGCGATCCCGCTGGTCGCCACCAACGATATCCACTATGTGCGCCACGAGCGATTGCCGCACGCAGGATGTGCTGCTTTGCATCAACACCAAAGCCAAAGTCAAGGATGAGAAGCGCTGGCGGATGGACACGGACACGCTCTACTTCCGCACACAGCAGGAGATGACGGAGCTCTTCCGCGACATCGACGATGCGGCCGCCAACACCGTGAAGATCGCGGAGATGTGCAATCTCGAGCTCGAGCTCGGCAAGTATCGTTTGCCAAGATTCGCGACCGGCACCGAGGAGACCCAGGAGCAGCTCTTCGATCGCCTCTGCGCCGAGGGCTTCGACTGGCGCTTCCCGCCATCCCAAGATTCGGATGCGCCGCGCGCCGCGGCGAAGTCGCGCCTCGTGGCGGAGATGAACGTGATCCGCTCCATGGGATTCGTGGCGTATTTCCTGATTGTGTGGGATCTGATCCGCCACGCGCGCGAGCAGGGATTCCCGTCGGGCCCGGGCCGCGGCTCGGCGGCGGGCTCGATCGTTTCGTTCGTCCTGCGGATCACCGACATCGATCCGATCCGCCACGATCTCCTCTTCGAGCGGTTCCTGAATCCCGAGCGCATCTCGATGCCCGACATCGACATCGACTTTTGCCAAGAAAACCGCGGGAGGATGATCGAGTACGCGAAACGCAAGTATGGCGAGGAGTGCGTTTCGCAAATTGTGACATTCAACTCGCTCAAGGCGCAAGGCGGCGCTGCGCGACGTGGGGCGGGTGCTGGATGTGCCGCTCGGCGAGGTGGACCGGATCGCGCGGAAGGTTCCCGACGGGCCGCACGTGAATCTGGAGGGTTGCATCGAGGCCGATGGGGAGCTCCGCGCCTACGAGGAAGACACGCGATACCAAGATTTGTTTCAGATCGCGCGGCGCGTGGAAGGCTCGAATCGCAATGCGGGGGTCCACGCGGCCGGTGTGGTGATCTCCGACGTGCCGCTCAGCGAAGTGGTGCCGCTCTACAAAGTCGACGACGTGGTCGTGACGCAATACGACATGGAGTCGCTCGAGAAGACCGGCCTCCTCAAGATGGATTTTCTTGGGCTGAAGACCCTAACGATCCTCGAGAAGGCGCGTGAGCTCATCAAGAAACGAACGGGGAGGCCCCCGATCTCGAATCGTTGGAATACGACGACGCGAAGACCTACGAGCTCCTCACGCACGGCCACACGCTCGGCGTGTTCCAACTCGAATCGGAGGGGATGCGGCGGCTCCTTCGCCAAGATTCGGCCGAATCGCTTCGAGGATATTATTGCTGTGCTCGCGCTCTATCGCCCGGGCCCCCTCGGGATGGGAATGCACTGAGACCTACGCCGATCGCAAGAATGGCCTCCAGCCGCTCGAGTTCCCCGAGGCGCGCACCGAGGAGATCCTCAAGGATACGTATGGTGTGATCGTGTATCAGGAGCAGGTCATGCGGATCGCGAACCTGCTCGCGGGCTTCTCGCTCGCCGAGGCCGACCACGCTCCGCAAGGCCATGGGGAAGAAGGACACGGCGCTCATGGCGAAGTTCGAGAAGCGCTTCACCGCCGGCTGCGTCGAGAAGGGGGTGGCGAAGGACAAAGGCGCAGCAATTGTGGCAATGTGATCGTCAAGTTCGCCGAGTACGGATTCAACAAATCCCACTCGGCGGCCTACGCCGTCCTCACCTGGCGCACGGCCTGGCTCAAAGCCAACTATCCGGTGGAGTTCTTCGCGGCGAACATGACCTGCGAGTCGGGGGACACCGACAAGATCAAGCAGTTCGTCGACGACGCGCGGCGCCTCGGCGTGGCGCTGCTGGCCCCCGACGTGAATCGCTCCGAGCGCGATTTCTCCGGTCGAGTCGGGCTCGATCCGCTACGGCCTCGCGCGCGATCAAGGGGATGGGGGCGAAGGCGGCCGATGCGATCGTCGAGGCGCGGAAGAAAGCGCGCGCCTTCAAGTCCCCTTCCCAACTATTGGAGCTGGCCGAGACCGGGCTCCTCAACAAAGAGGCCGATGGAGGCGCTCGTCGGCGCCGGCGCCTTCGATTCGATCGCGGCCGACCGCGGCCGCCTCTTCCTGCGGCTCGAGTCGATCCTCTCGGAAGCCAACAAAATCGCAGCCGACCGGCGGGCCGGCCAGAAGTCGCTCTTCGGCCTCGGCGCGGGCGAGGAATCGCCCGACGAGAAACCCAACGATGCGCCCGGCAGGGCCCGCCGCGCCGCCGCCGACACGGCGCCGGAGGTGTGGAGCTTCGTCGAGCGCCTCGCGCGCGAGCGCGCTTCGCTCGGGTTCTACCTGAGCGGCCACCGATGGAGAACCTCCGCGAACTATTGTTGGGGACCGGGATTCGCTCCACTTCCCACGTCGGCGCGGCCGGCGGCGATTCCCAAGTATCGGTCGCGGGGATCGTGACCGAACTCAAGGTCTCCCTCGTGAAGAACGGACAGAGCGCCGGGCAGAAGATGGCGCGCCTGCGGATCGAGGACCTCGACGGGTCGGTGCCGATCGTTTGCTTTCCGAAGACCTACGCCGAGGTGGCCGATTTGTTGGCATCCGAGGGGCGGTCGTCGTCGTGCGCAGGCGCATCGACACGCGGAGCGACGAGCCGGCGCTCGTGGCGGAGCGGGTCGAGCTCGCCGAGGCGGCGCTCGCCAACTTCGACGGCGCCGCTGTCGTGAAGCTCCACGAGACGGAAGTCGCCGAGCGCCTGCCCGAGCTCTTGCCCCATTTCCGCGAGCGGCCAGGGCGCGCCCATCTCTACCTCGATATCGAAACAAACGACGGCGCGGTCACCCGCGTCCGCGCGAGCGACGAGTTCCGCATTGCGCCAAGTGAAGGTCTCGCGGCAGCGGTGACGACCCGCCTTGGCGCTGGCCGCCTACGGCTCGTGAGGTTTTAGTTATGTTTGGTGGAATCTTGCGCTCGTAGAGGTCTGGCGAGGGCGAGGTCGGAGTATCGCGGCGCGGCTAGGGGGTGGGGTGGGTCGGCGCTCTGCTGCGCATCACCAAGGATCCGATTGTGACCATCCCGCCCTGCGCAGAAGCCGCGCCGACCCACCCCACCCCTAGCCACGCCACGCTACTCGACGGCTAGGCGGTAACCCTATGGCGGGCTCGGTCAGGAGGAAGCGGGGTTGGGCGGGGTCGGTCTCGAGCTTGCGGCGCAGTTGCCCCATGTAGACGCGTAGATATTGGGTTTCGTTGGCATGGGTCGGACCCCACACTTCGGTGAGCATTTGTTGATGGGTGAGGACTCTTGCCGGCGTGCTTCGCCATGAATGCCAACAATCGGGATTCGGTTGGGGTGAGGCGCACATCGCGCCCCGCGGCTTGGACCTGGCGGCTCGCGAGGTCGATCCGCAGGCCGCGCGCTTCGAGACCGGGCCGTCGGCGCCCCCTTTCCTTGGGATTCGTGGCGGAGGGCGACGCGGATCCGCGCCGCGAGCTCGCCGACGCCGAAGGGCTTCGTGATGTAGTCGTCGGCGCCGGCGTCGAGCGCGGCCACCTTGTCCGACTCGTCGCCGCGCGCGAGAGGACGAGGATCGGGACCTGGCTCCACTCGCGGATCCGCCGGGTCACCTCCAGGCCGTCCATGTCGGGAAGGCCGAGGTCGAGGATGACCAGATCGGGGGGCGGAGCGACGCCTGGAGGATCCCATCTTTCGCGGTCGCAGCCTCGGCGAAGTCGTAATGGTGGGCTTCGAGCGCCGCGCGGAGGAACTTGCGAATCTTCGCTTCGTCCTCGATCACGAGGACGCGGGGAAGCGGATCGTTGGGAATCATCCGCGCCCACCCGCCGGCCGCGCGGCCTCATTCTTGGTGTCACTCTTGGTGTCATTCTTGGTGTCGTCGTTCGCCTCCGCGGGCACCCCGGGGGCGGGGCCGTCGAGCGGCAATGCCAACAAAAACGACGCGCCCCCGCCGGGGCGATTCTCGCTCAGATCCGGCCGCGGTGCGCCTCGACGATCCCGCGACAGATGTAGAGACCGAGGCCGAGGCCGCTCGCGCCGCGCCCTCCGGCGCCGCGGTAGAACCGCTCGAAGACCCGCTGCTCCTCGCCGGTGCGGAGACCGGGTCCGTGGTCGGCGATCTCGATCACGACCGCCCCTCGCGCTTCCAGGCGGAGATCTCGATCTGCGACGCCTCGGGGGTGTATTGGATCGCGTTCTCGAGGAGGTTCACGATCACCAATCTCAACAATACCGCGTCGGCCCGCACGAGCGGCAGCTCGGCGGATAGGTAGGTTTTGAGCGCGCGCGTCCGCAGCCGCTCCCGCATCCGCCGCAGCGCCGAGCCGACGATCTCCTCGACGGCGATCCAATCTTTCTTGGGTTGCACCGTTCCCGACTCGAGGCGGGTCGCGAACACGAGATTGCTGATGATTTGGTTGAGGCGCGCCCCCTCCTCCACGATCGATTCGGCGAGGGAGCGGCGGGTCGGGTCGTCGAGCTGGGCGCCGCTCTCGAGGAGGGTCCCCGCCGCACCCGTGATCACGGAAAGCGGCGTGCGCAAATCGTGGGAAACGGAGGTGAGGAGCGCGTTGCGCAGCCGCTCGGTCTCCGTCCGCAGCTGCGATTGTTGGGTTTCTCGGATGAGCCGGGTGCGCTCCAGGGCGAGCGCGATCTGGTTCACGAAGGTCTCCATCTGGTGAATTTGGTTCGCCGAGAAGGGCGCCTCGCCCCGGGGCTTCACGCCGAGCGATCCCACATTTCCTTGGGACGCGAATAGTGGGAAGTAGAGGGCGCGCGCGGCGGGAGGGTGGCTGTGCCGCGCCCCGCGATCTGGCGGCGCTCGAACGCCCACTGCGCCGCTCCCATGTCCACGTCCTCGAGCTGGAAGGCGGTCCGGTCGGCGGCGGCGACGGATAGTTTGCCTTCGTCGCCGGGGAGGAGGAGAGCCGCGCCGACGTCGAAGGTGTCGCGGAGATGGCGCGCCCCCGCCTCGATGACCTCCTCCTCCGAGCGCGCCGCCGCGAGCTCGCGGCTGAGCGAATAGAGGGCGGCCGTGCGCCGCTCGCGCGCGCGCGCCTGCTCGGCCTGCTCGCGGATCCGATGGGTGAGGTTGCTGCTGAGGAGCGCCACGATGAGCATCACCGCGAACGTGATCAAATATTGGGAATCGGAGATGGCGAACGTGAGCGCCGGCGGCACGAAGAAAAAATCGAAGGCGGCCACGCTCAGGACCGACGCGAAGATCGACGCGCCGCGTCCGCAGGTCACCGACGCGACGATCACACCCAACAAATACACCATCACCACATTTGCGAGGGCGACGCGGGGCACCATGAGCGTGGCGAGCGCGGTGACGACCAGGACGATCGTCGTGGCGATGCCATAGTCGCGCCAACGATTGCGGCGCGGAGTGGCGCGGGCCGGCGCCCCGGAATCGCTGGACGCCGCACTGGGGTCGGCACCGGTCGCGGGCGCCCCCTTCCTCCCCTTGGACCACGACCACGTCGAGCTCGCCGCTCTCGCGAATCACTTCGGAGGCCGTTGATCCCAACCATCGCTCGAGCCACCGCGGCCGGCGGCTCTTGCCGATGACAACTTTCGAGACGTTGCGCGACCGCGCAACTTTGAGGATCTCCTCGCTGACGACGAGCCCGTGGAGTGTCACCGTCTCGGCGCCGAGGCTCTCGGCGAGTCGTAAAGTTTGTAAGAGGCGCTCGCGCGCGGGCGCCGCGGCGCGGAGGTCGATTGGGGTTTCCACATAGGCGGCGATCAGGTCGGCGCGCGAGGCCGAGCGCCAGGCGCGCGGCGGCTCGCAGGACCTGCGCCGAGAGCGCGTCGTCGCCGATCCCAACTAAAATCCGTTCGCTCGCCGGCCACCCCTTCGCGATCCCATGCTCGCGGCGATAGGTGTGCATCTGCGCGTCGACCCATTGCGCCGTGCGGCGGAGCGCGAGCTCGCGCAACGCGGTGAGGTTCCCTTTGCGAAAGAAGCTCTCGGTGGCCGTGCGCGCGACCTCGGGGATGTAAACTTTCCCCTCGCGCAGCCGCTCGAGGAGCGCGTCGGGCGGCAGATCGACCAGCTCCACCTCGTCGGCCTCGTCGAACATGGAGTCGGGGATCGTCTCGCGCACCGTAACCCCGGTGATCTTCTCGACGACGTCGTTCAGACTCTCCAAATGTTGGACATTGAGCGTCGTGAAGACGTCGAGCCCCGCGTCGAGCAGCGCCTGCACGTCTTGGTATCGTTTGGGATGGCGCGAGCCGGAATGTTGGTATGTGCGAGCTCATCCACGATGAGGATCGCGGGGCGGCGCGCGAGCGCGGCGGCGAGATCAGAATTCCTGGAGCGCGGCGCCGCGATACTCGGCCTCCTTCGGCGCGAGGATCTCGAGCCCAAGTAAAAGGATCGAGGTCTCCGCGCGGCGATGCGGCTCGACATAACCAATGACGACGTCGCCCCCTTGGGCGAAGAGGCGGCGCGCCTCCTCGAGCATCGCGTAGGTCTTTCCGACACCCGGTGCCGCGCCGAAGAAAATCTTGAGCTTCCCGCGGGCTTGCCGGCGCTCGTGTTCCTTGGCTTGCCGCAGGAACGTCGCAGGATCAGGGCGATCGTCGGTCACTTCGGGATGCTCGGCGGGCGCCGAGCTTCGGGAATCATGGTAGCGCCTCGGCGAGGCTCACCGGGGGCGAGCGCGTCGAGGGCGATGTTGAGGCGCAGCACGTGGACGCGCGGCTCCCCAAGGATCCCCCACGTCGGGGGCTCGGTCTCGGCGGCAACGAGCTCGCGGATGATTGCCTCCGGGATCCCGCGCGACTGGGCCACGCGCGCTACCTGGTACTCGGCGGCCGCCGGCGATAGATGGGGATCGAGGCCGCTCCCCGAGGCGGTGACGAGATCGATGGGAATGGATTCGCGATGCATGGGATCGGCGGCGCGGAGCGCCTGTGCCCGTTCCCGCACGGCGGCGAAGAGGGCCGGATTGGTGGGACCGAGGTTCGAGCCGGCGGAGCCGGCGAGCGACGCGGCGTCGAACGCCGTGTAGGGGGCCGGCGACGTGGCCGATGGACGTCCCCAAAATACTTGGGATCGCGAAACGATTGTCCGATCAGGCTCGATCCAACCGCGGCGCCGTCGCGGCGAATGAGGCTGCCATTGGCTTGGTTGGGAAACGCGGCCTGGGCGAGCGCCGTCACGAGGAGCGGATAGGCAATCCCCGTGACCAAGGATAGGACGAGGAAGAGCTTGAGTGCGGTGGCGAGCGTCGAGCGCATGGTCTCGCGGGATCAGACGACCCCGATGATGCCAAGAATGAGATCGATGGCCTTGATCCCAAGAAAAGGAACGATGAGTCCCCCGACTCCATAGACGAGGGCGTTGCGGCGGAGCACCTCCGCGGCACCGAGCGGCCGATAGGCGACGCCCCGCAGCGCCAGCGGGATCAACGCGACGATGATGAGCGCATTGAAGATCACGGCCGACAGGATCGCGCTCGCGGGGGTCGAAAGCCGCATCACGTTCAACGCGCCGAGCTCGGGATATGTGGTGGCGAATGCGGCCGGAATGATGGCGAAGTACTTCGCCACATCGTTGGCAATGCTGAATGTGGTGAGCGAGCCGCGCGTCATCAAGAGTTGCTTTCCGATCTCGAACGATCTCGATCAGCTTCGTTGGATTCGAGTCGAGGTCGATCATGTTCCCCGCCTCCTTCGCTGCCTGGGTCCCCGTATTCATGGCAACCGCCACGTCGGCCTGGGCGAGGGCGGGCGCATCGTTGGTGCCGTCGCCCGTCATCGCGACGAGGCGCCCCCTGCCTGGCTCTCGCGGATCAACTGGAGCTTCTTCTCGGGAGTCGCCTGGGCGAGGAAGTCGTCGACGCCCGCCTCGGCCGCGATCGTGGCCGCGGTCACCGGATTGTCCCCGGTGATCATCACCGTCTTGATTCCCATCCTCCGAAGCTCGCCGAATCGCTCCTTGATACCACCTTTCACGACGTCCTTCAGCTCGATCGATCCGAAGACACGCGAGCCTTCGCACACCACGAGCGGCGTGCTCCCGCGCTTGGCGATCGCGTCGACTGTCCGCTCCACATCCTTGGGATAGGCGCCGCCGAGCCGCTCGGCGTAGGCGCGGATCGCCTCGGGAGATCCCTTGCGAATCGTCCGCGCCCCGCCGGCGCCATCGGGTATGTCGACCCCACTCATCCGGGTTTGCGCGCTGAAGGAGAGGAGCGAGGCGCCCAACTTTGCACGATCGCGCTCGCGGAGCCCGAACTTCTTCGCGAGGACGACGATGCTCCGCCCCTCGGGGGTCTCGTCGGCGAGGGAAGATAGTTGGGCTGCGTCGGCGAGCGCCTCGATCGAGACCCCCTCGGCGGGGACGAGATCGGACGCTTGGCGGTTGCCGAGGGTGATCGTCCCCGTCTTGTCCAGAAGCAACACATCGACGTCGCCGGCCGCCTCGACCGCGCGCCCCGAGGTGGCGATGACGTTCGCTTGGACGAGGCGGTCCATCCCCGCGATCCGGATCGCCGAGAGGAGGCCGCCGATCGTGGTCGGGATGAGGCATACCAACAATGCAACGAGCGCCGTCACGGTGACGGGGACGCCGCGCCCGGCGGTCTCGGCGCTGTAGATCGAGAACGGCAGGAGGGTCGCCGTGGCGAGGAGGAAGACGATCGCGAGAGCCGCGAGCAGGATATCGAGGGCGATTTCGTTGGGTGTCTTCTGTCGCTTCGCTCCTTCCACGAGACCAATCATCCGGTCGAGGAACGACTCGCCCGGATTGGTGGCAATCCGGACGACGAGCCAGTCGGAGAGGACGCGCGTGCCGCCTGTGACCGAGCTCCGGTCGCCGCCGCTCTCGCGGATCACGGGGCGCTCTCGCCGGTGACCGCGCTCTCGTCGACCGATGCAACACCAACGATCACTTCGCCGTCGCCGGGGACGGTGTCCCCGGCCTCGACCAAGACGAGGTCACCCTTGCGAAGCGATGTCGCCGGGGTCTGCGTGACCGCGTCCCGCCGCGCCGGGTCGGTGATTTTCTTGGCAATGATCCCGCGACGCGCCTGGCGGAGCGCCTCGGCCTGCGCCTTGCCGCGCCCCTCGGCCATGGCTTCGGCAAAGTTGGCAAAGAGGACCGTGAACCAGAGCCATAGAGCGATGGTGAGGATAAAGCCCGAGGGCGCCTCGCCCGCGCCGACGATCGATTGGATCCACAAGCCCCGTCGTGAGGATGCTTCCCACATAAACGACGAACATCACGGGGTTGCGGATCTCGCGCGCGGGGGTCGAGTTTGCTGAAGTGCGTCGCGGACCGCCCGGTGGACGAGGCGGAGATCCCACATTTCGTAGGCGGGGGCTCGGAGGACACTCTCGTTGGCTTCGCGCGCGGGCCTACTTGCCGAGCGCGTCCCCCATCTGGAGCTGCTCGACGATGGGGCCGAGCGCGAGTGCGGGGAGGTACGTCAAGGCGCCGACGATGACGACCGTGGCGGCGAGAAAGGTGGCAAAGAGCGGCGTGTGGGTTCGAAGGGTTCCCTCGGAGACCGGGATTGCGCGCTTGCCCGCCAAGGAGCCGGCCATCGCGAGGACGGGCACTGCGATCCAGTAGCGCCCGAAGAACATGCAGAGGCTGAGCGCGACGTTGTAGAAGAGATTGTTGGTGCCGAGCCCGCCGAAGGCGCTGCCGTTATTGTTGGAAGTCGACGAGAATGCGTAGAGGATCTCGCTGAAGCCGTGGGCGCCTGGATTGTTGGTGACCGAGCGCCCCGGCGGAGCGAGGACGGCGACGGCGGTGCCGACGAGGACGAGCGCGGCCGGGACGAGGATCGCGATCGCCGCCATCTTCATCTCGAAGGGCTCGATCTTTTTCCCAAGTATTCGGGCGTGCGGCCGACCATGAGCCCGGCGACGAACACGGTCACGACGGCGAACACCAACATTCCATAGAGACCCGAGCCAACGCCGCCGAACACCACCTCTCCCAGTTGCATCATCCACATCGGGACGAGGCCGCCGATCGGCGTGAAGGAATCGTGCATCGCATTCACGGAGCCGTTCGAGGCGGCGGTCGTGGCGGTCGCCCAGAGGGCGGAGGAGGCGACACCGAAGCGCGCTTCCTTGCCTTCCATGTTGCCGCCGCACTGGAGCGGGCCTCGGCGCGCCGTCGACGCCGAGCGGGGCGTAAGCCGGGAGGGGCCGTCCGCTCGCAAAGCCAACAAACGACGAGCGGCACAACGAACAGCGCCATCATGACGGCGAGGATCGCCCAACCCTGGCGCGTGTCTTTCACCATCTTTCCGAAGGTGAAGCAGAGCGCAGCGGCGATCCCGAGGATCGAGAGAGTCTCGAGAAAGTTGGTAAACGGCGTCGGATTCTCATAGGGGTGGGCGGAGTTGACGTTGAAGAAGCCGCCGCCATTGGTCCCGAGCTGTTTGATGGCGATCTGGGATGCGGCGGGACCGAGCGGCAGCACTTGGCTCTTCGCTCCGTCGCTCGGGTCGAGGACGGACACCGTCTCGGCCGCGCGAAAGGTCTGCACCGCCCCTTGCCACACCAACACCAACGAAAGCACGAGTGCGAGCGGAAGGAGGATGTAGAGAGTCGTCCGCGTGAGGTCGGTCCAGAAGTTCCCGATCGAGGCGCTCCGCCGGCGGGCGAAGCCGCGCGCGAGCGCCGCGAAGACCGCCATCCCCGACGCCGCCGAGACGAAGTTCTGAACCCCAATCCCAACATTTGCGTCAGATAGGAGAGGGCTGTCTCGCCGCCGTAGCTCTGCCAGTTGGTATTCGTGGCAAAGCTGAGCGCGGTGTTGAGCGCGAGGTCGGGGGCACCGCGCCGACTCCTGCGGGTTGAGCGACAGCGAGCCCTGCGCCCGTTGCCAGGCCGTAGACCGCGAGCGCCCCCAGGGCATTGAAAGCGAGCATCGCGAACGCGTAGCGGCGCCAGGTCATCTCCTCGTCGGCGCGAATCCCACACAAACGATAGATCAGCCGCTCCAGCGGCCCGAGCACCGGTCGAGGAGGATCGGCTCCCCCTCCAAGACGCGCGCCATGTGGCCGCCGAGGGGCTTCACCAACAATAGAAGGGCCGCGAGGAAGACCGCCAGATAGAGGATTTCTCGCGACATCACGAGAAGCGCTCCGGCTCCAGAAGCGCGACGATGAGATAGAGCAGGAGAAAGCCCGCGACGACGGCGCCGACGATCTGGAGCGCGGTCATGTCAATGCTCCCGCAGCCGCTCGAGGAAATGGACGAGCGCCCACGTGGCGCCGAAGAGAGCGAGGAGAACACCACACATGAGAGAGATCCACGGACGCCTCCTCTCAGAATCGAAACGTGAGATCGACACCAGGATCCACTGCCCCTTCTCGGTGCCGAGATCGAAGGCGGGGTTGTCCCAGTTGCGGTAGTACCCGATCTCGGGGCGGATCTGGACGAGCTTGGAGAAAGTGTGGGTCCAGCCCACGGCGTTGCCCGTGTAGGTGCCGGGGAAGCCGTAGCGCTCGCCGTCCTGGTCGTGGATGACCTCGTTTCGAAACGTGATGAAGTCGTCGGGCGACACCATGAACGCCGTATAGTTGAGGATGCCGAACGTGAGCGTCGTGCCGGGGATGTTGGCGCCGATCCCGCCGCCGCCGCCGAAGCTGTGGGTCGGTCCGATACTTGGCGTTCCGCCGACGACCGCGTCGCGCTGCCACATGTAATAGGCCTCGGTCTTCGTGTGGATCGCCTCGCTGAACACGCGCTGCCAGGTGGCGACGACATAGTTGAAGTTGTCGTGGCCGGCGGGCTGCCCGTCCTCCGTGAAGCGTTGGAACTTGGCGTCGTTGATCGAGTTCAACACCAAGTAAATGGAGTCGCGGTTGCTGTCGGCGACCCAGCGGACCCCTGCCATTCCCGATCGGCACGGCCCCCTTGTACCAGGGGGCCATATCGGTGCCGGCGTGGAGCGCCGCCTGGACGGACCAGTTCTGGTCGAGCATCACCGTCGCCATCACTCCCGTTTGCGTATAAGTGTCGACGGTGAAGAGGAGCGAGTGGCTTCCCATGTAATTGTCGGGGGCGAACTGGGTCTCGATGTCGGGGCAGGCGATCCAACGCCCCGCGCGCAGGACGAGCCCGTCCACGACCTTCGGAATGTAGACGTCGACGTACTGCTCCGTCGGATCCCAACCATAAAGATTGTTGTGTTCGAGCAGCTGATCGCTGAACCAACCCCCGCGGTCATATAGCGGTAATCGATGCCGAAGAGGAAGCTCGAGCGGAAACCCCAGTCGACGTGATCCGTCTGCGCAGTATCCACTTCGCGCTCGACGCGCACGACGAGCTGGTCGAGCTGGGCACTATTCGGAACGATCCAGTACGAGAACGGCAAGTTGGACTTGTTCGAGGAGCTCCAGTTGTAGGATCCGTTGATCCAGCCGTAGACCTTGATGCGGCTCTCCTTCAGCCAATCGCCGAACATCCCCGTGCCGTAGAGAAAGTCGGTGAGCGGATAGGTGGTATCGCTCGGTGGCATCCCAATCAAAGGGTAGCCCTGGAACTCGCCGCTCGGGAACGGCGGACAGGGGAACGGTGCCGGCAGCGCGCGCCTCCGAGGGCGCGGGAGCCGACTGCGGAGCCGGGAATGACTGCGGCGCGGGAGCCGACTGGTCTTGGACCTCGACCCAAAGACAGTCGAGTGGATTCGGCGGCGGAAACTTGGGATTGGCGGGTGCCGGTCCGCCGAACTCGATGTGCCGCATCAGGGCATCGAAGTTGGGCTCGGCGCCGCCGACCGCTCCGCCGCCTTGGAGGACGGGGGCGAGCGCGACGATCGCGGCAGCGGTGGCATTCGGCGTCATGGAGCTCCTCGAAGGACGAGCTCCCCAACTATCGGGCACCGACCGCCCGGCACAATCAAGGCCCCATCAAAACTGGGTCGCCGCGCATCAAGGAATCGCAAAGATCGGGTTGCCGGCACCCGTCCGCAACCCAACCATCCTCTCGCCGGCGCCTGCGCCCAGCTCGCGGCGCGACTACGTCGTGGCGGCGGCTTTCTTCGAAGTCTTTTCTTGGGCTTCGCCTCGGCGGCCCCCGCATCGGCGCTCTTGCCGCCCTTCGCTTTCTTGGCGGTGCGCGCATTCTTCGCGTCGCCCGCTTTCTTGGTATCGACGGCCTCGGGCTCGGCCTTCGGCGTGCGCTCGACGAGCTCGAAGATCGCGCGCGGAGCGTTGTCGCCGAGGCGCGCCTTCCCAAGTTTCAGGATGCGGGTGTAGCCCCCGGGCGGGACGAGAAGCGGGGCCCGAGTACATCGAAGAGCTTCTTCACCACCGCCTTGTCCGGGATGTAGGACATGGCCAACCGAATATTGTGGAGAGTGCGCTCCTTCGCCAAGGTGATGAGGCGCTCCGCGTTGGGGCGGAACTCCTTCGCCTTGGCGACGGTCGTCTCGATCCGCTCGTAGGTGAAGAGCGACGAGAGGAGATTGCGCTTCAGCGCCTTTTGTGGGCGGACGTGCGGCTGAGCTTTCGCCCGCGGACTTGGTGACGCATGTTCTTTCGTTGGCTTTCCGGTCAGTGGTTGCGGATCGTTGGCTTTGGCTCTGCGCCGCGGCTTCAGGCTTCCGTGGGTTCGACGTTGAGGGTGAGCCCGGCTTCCTGGAGCTTCTTTTGGATCTCCGTGAGCGTGGAGCCCTTGATGCCCTTCTCGGCGAGCTCGGCTTCGTTGAGGTGGATCAGCTCGCCGACGGTTCGGATGCCCGCCGCGTCGAGCGCGCTGTTGCCGCGCGAGGAGAGGTGGAGCTCGAAACGGGCATGAGCGATTGATCGCTCGCCGCTTCTGTGGTCATCGGGCTCACCGCCTCCGCCAACCGAATCTCGTCGGCGACGAAGCCGGTCTCGCGGTCCTCGAAATAGTGGACGAACGGATTCAGGTGCTTTCGGTAGATCTTGCTCGCTTCGACGAGCGCCATCTCCGGAGTCACCGTGCCGTCGGTCCAGATCTCGAGGATCAGCTTGTCATAGTTGGTGAGCTCGCCGACGCGCGTGCTCTCGACGCCATATTTCACGCGGTAGACCGGCGAATAGATGGCATCGAGCGGAATCATGCCGAGCTCCTGCTCGCCTTCCATGCCCTCGTCGGCCGTCACGTAGCCGCGACCGTGCTTCACGGTGAGCTCCGCGCCGAACTCCCCGCTCTCGGTGAGAGTGCAGATGTGAAGATCGGGATTCACGACCTCACTGTTGTGATCGCATTGCACATCCTTGCCCGTCACTTCCCCAGCACCCTTTTGTGGATTCGAGAGTGGCGGCTCCATCGGAGTGGAGCCGGACGCGCAGGCGCTTCACGTTGAGGACCACGTCGGTCACGTCCTCGAGAACGCCCGGGAGCGACGAGAACTCATGGACGACGCCGTCGAGCTTGAGCGCCGTGATCGCGGTGCCCTCGATCGACGAGAGGAGAACGCGACGCAGCCCGTTGCCGATCGTCGCGCCGTAGCCGCGCTGGAAAGGCGCGGCGATGAACTTGCCGTAGCGCTCGGGATCTGTGCCTTCGACGTGTTCGCGCACGACACGTGTGGGTAGCTCGAAATTCCGCCAGCAGATTCGCATCGTTTCGCCTTTGTTGGTGTTGACTATTGAAAAGTCGGTTGAGGAAGTCGGTTGTGGTTATTTGTTGGATGACGCGGGCTTCGCCGCCCGCGCGCCGTAGATATTTCCGCGGCTACTTCGAAAGCAACTCGACGATGAGCTGCTCCTTGATCGGGTGGAGGACGTCCTCGCGGCGCGGGATGCTCACGACCTTGATCGTGAGGCCATCGCGATCGACCTCGAGCCACGCCGGCACCTGTTGGCTACGGTTCACCTCGACGGCGTCGCGCACGTGTTTTCGCGTGCCCTCGCGCTCTGCGGGAGACCACGTCGCCCGTCCTCACCAAGTAAGAGGGCACGCGGACGCGATGCCCGTTCACCTGGATGTGGCCGTGGGAGATGAGTTGGCGCGCCGAGTTGCGCGAGAGGGCGAAGCCCGCCGCGAGGAGCGCGTTGTCGAGGCGCCGCTCGAGGAGCACGAGGAGGTTCTCGCCGGTGTTCCCCTGGATCCGCTCCGCGCGCGAGAACACGAATCGGAACTGGGTCTCGAAGAGACCATAGATCCGCTTCAGCTTCTGCTTCTCGCGAAGGCGAAGACCATATTCGGAGACTTTGGATCGGCGCGCCGAGTGCTCGCCGGGGGATAGTCGCGCTTCTCGACGGCGCATTTGTTGGTGAAACAGCGCTGCCCCTTCAGGAAGAGTTTCATGCCCTCCCTGCGGCAGAGCTTGTACACATTACCAGTAAAACGGCTCATGAAGTCCTTGGCTTAGGATCGTTGGTATTCGGTGTTCTTGGTTTTCGGGTAACGACTAGACGCGGCGGCGCTTGCGCGGACGGCAGCCGTTGTGGGGAAGCGGGGTCACGTCTTCGATCGTGAGGACGCGAAGCCCGGAGGCCTGGAGCGCGCGGACGGCGCTCTCGCGCCCGGAGCCCGGCCCCTTCACCCGGACATCCACTTCCTTCACGCCGAACTTGAGCGCGGCGGCGGCCGCCTGCTCGGCGGCGCGCTGCGCCGCGAACGGCGTGCTCTTCTTGGATCCGGAGTATCCGATCGTGCCGGCCGAACCCCAACAAAGCGTGTCGCCGTTGGTGTCCGTCACGGTGACGATCGTGTTGTTGAAGGTGGATTGCACGTGGACGATCGCCTTCGCCACGTTGCGCTTCAGCTTTTCTTGGCGGCTTTCTCGGTCGCCGCCGCGGGCTTGTCGGCCTCGGCCGCAGCGGGACCCGCGGGGCCGCCTCGGACTTGGGTTTCTCTTCCGCCATCATATTCTTGGGGTCGTTGTTTGGTTGGGATTGGGAATGTGTTCTGGGGTGTGATCGCGGACGGCTTCGATCACTTCTTGACGGCCGCGATCTTCTTGCCGGCGACCGTCTTGCGCGGGCCCTTGCGCGTGCGCGCGTTCGAGCGGGTGCGCTGGCCTCGGACCGGGAGGCTCCGGCGGTGGCGCGATCCGCGATAACAGCCGACATCTTTCAGGCGGTTGATCGCTTGTTGGATCTGGCGGCGGAGGGCCCCTTCGACGGCGAAGGTCTTCTCGATGTGGACGTTCAGGCGCGCCGCGTCTTCTTCCGAGAGGTCGCGGGCGCGGAGGCTCTCGTTGAGATTCAGCGCCTTGCAGATGGACTTGGCCGTGGTGCGGCCGATGCCATAGATGTAGCCGAGGGCGACGACGAGCCGTTTGTCGGCGGGGATATCGATACCGGAAATACGGGGCATATCGTTGGGATCGTTACGTTGGGCGAGTGCGTAGTTGGATGAGTTGGGACGCCGAGCGGCGACGATTCTTGGCTTCTATTTCCCTTGCCGCTGCTTGTGGCGCGGATCGGAGCAGATCACGCGCACGACGCCGTGGCGGCGGATGACCTTGCAGTTCTCACAGATGCGGCGGACGCTGGCTCGGACTTTCATGGTTCGTTTTGGATAGTTGGTGTTGATTCGGCGGCTTCGACATCGGTGCCGCGGCGCGGTCAGCCCGAGCGATAGACGATCCGCCCCTTCGTCAGGTCATAGGGCGACATCTCGAGCGTCACTCGGTCGCCGGGGAGGATGCGGATGAAGTTCATGCGCATCTTTCCGGAGACGTGGGCGAGGATCGTGTGACCGTTGTCGAGCTGGCAGCGAAAGCGCGCATTGGGGAGCGCTTCTTTCACGGTCGCTTCGACGGATAGGGGTTCGGTCTTCGCCATCTGGGAGTGTTACTGCGGGAAGTTCAGTTCGTTCGTTGGGATCGGATTGTTGGTGTGGTGTTTTCGGGCTGGGTCGGGACGCGTTTCAGGAAACGCAATTCAGCGGACCCCGGGGTGTGACCCGCGGCGTCCGCTTTCTTGGGGAAGATCTTGTCGAGCTCTTTGGCGAGCGCTTCGATCGGGCGGTCGGCGGGGACCTTCCGAAGGATCGAATGCCGCTCGTAGAGCGCAATCAAAGACTCCGTCTGCTCGCGGTAGACGCGGATCCGCTCCCGAATGATCTCCGGGCGGTCATCGTCGCGGCGGTACAGGGCTGCCCGCAGCGGTCGCAAACGCCCGCGATCTTGGGTGGAGCCGAACGCGTATTGTATGGGGTTCCGCACCCGCGGCGAAACGACCCGGGAGGAAGCTCGCTCGACGAGCGTATCTTCGGCCACGTCGAACAGGATGACGGCGTCGAGCTTGTGGCCGCGAGCCGCGAGGACCTGATCGAGCGCCTCGGCTTGGTTGGTAGTCCGGGGATAGCCGTCGAGGACGAAGCCCGCTTCCGCGTCGGGCTTCTGGAGCCGCCATTCGACGAGCTCATTCACGATCTCATCGGGTACGAGATTCCCCGAGGTCATGAAGGACTTGGCCTTCTTGCCGACCTCGCTCCCCTCGCCAATGGCGGCGCGGAACATGTCGCCGGTCGCGATGTGCGCGAGGTGGCGCTGGGCCGCGAAGCGCACGGCTTGCGTTCCCTTGCCGACCCCCGGCGGACCGAGGAAGACCGTCCGAACCTGATCCCATAGAGGCATGGTCCCTACTGCCTCCGCGTGGCCCACGCCGCGGCACCGGCGCCGCCGCGATTGAGGAAGCCCTCGTAATTCCGCATCACCAATTGTGCGTTCAGCTTGTCGACGAGGTCGAGCGCGACGCCGACGACGATGAGCACGCTCGTGCCGCCGAGGAAGGCGCTCACCTGCGCGTCGTAGGCGAACTCGCTGCGGACGAACGCCGGAATGATGGCAATCACCGAGAGGAAGGCGGCGCCCGCGAGGCGTGATCCGGACGAAGACCCCTCGAGATACTCGGCGGTCTTGCGGCCGGGGCGGATGCCGGGGATGAACGACCCGTGGTCCTTCAGATTGTTGGCAATCTCGTTCGGCTGGTACATCAGCGTCGTCCAGAAGAACGAGAAGAAGAAGATCAGGACCGTATAGGTGGTGACGTAGATGAAGCCGTCGGACTTGTAGAACGCGTTCTTGAGCGCGTTCCAGCCGAGGAGCTCCCCGCCGTGGTCGGCACGAGGAAGAGCGCCGACGCGAAGATGATTGGCATCACGCCGGCTTGGTTCAGGCGGAACGGCAGGAAGTGCTTCTGGCCGCCGTAGACCTTCCCACCCTTCACCAACTTTGCCTGTTGGATCGGGATCCGGCGCTGCCCCTTCGTGACGAAGACGATCGCGAAGACGATGACCACCCAAATCGCCAAGACTTCCATCACCGAGGAGACGGCGCGCGCGGCGTCGGCGGTTTGGAAGAACGCAAGGAACGAATAGGGAAGGCGCGCCACGATCCCGGCCATGATGATGATCGAGGTGCCGTTGCCGACGCCGTACTCGGTGATCTGCTCGCCGAGCCACATGACGAACATGGAGCCCGCGGTGAGCGCCAGCACGATCATCGAGAGGCTCCCCACCCCCAGCCCTCGGGGAGCAAATTATAGTTGCCATAGTTGGCGGCGATCACGCCCGTGTAGATGAAGACCGCCTGCATGATACAGATCGGCACGGTGAGGTACCGCGTGTACTGGTTGATCTTCTTCTGGCCGACCTGCCCTTCCTTCGAGAGGGCCTCGAGGGCCGGCACGACCTTCACCAACAATGACAGGATGATCGACGCCGAGATGTAGGGCATCACACCCAGCGAGAAGAGATCGAACTGGAGGATGCTCGATCCCGTCAGCTGCGACATCATCCCGAAGAGGTTGGCTTTCGTGCCCTGCATGTTCCGGACCTTCTCGATGTTCGTGAGGTCGAGGCCCGGCAGCGGGATGTGATAACCGACGCGATATACCAACAATAGAATCGCCGTGACGCCGATCCTCTTGCGGATCTCGGCGACCCGAAAGAGGTTCAGGACGGATAGGGAGGGCGACGGGCTGGCCATGCTGCGAATCGTTACGTTGGCGTCGGTCTGGAGTGTTTACTTGGCGTCTTTGTCTTTCTTGGGGTGCTTCTCACCGTGCGCCTTGTCACCGTGCGGCTTCGGCGCGTGCGCTCCGGCGGCGGGCTTGGCCCCTCCGCCTTCGCGGCTTTCCCACCTTTCGCCGCGGTCGACTTCGCGTGGCGCGGCTTCGGCGCCGACGGGATCGCCTTGCGCGGCGCCTTCGGCTTCCCGGAGTACTTCGAGGGGCTGCTCTCCTCGATCGTCCCCCCGCCTTCTCGATCTTCGCTTTCGCGGAGGCCGACAGGCGGGTCGCGACGACCGTGAGCTTCTTGTTGAGCTCGCCGTCGCCGAGGACCTTCAGGAGATCGGTTTCCTTGGTGACCAGGTGTTTCGCAAGAATCGCCTCGAGGTCGACGCGCGCGCCGTCGTCGAACGCGTTCAGATCGCGAACGTTGACGATCGTGTAGCGAACGTGGAAGTCCGCGTTGGTGAAGCCTTTCTTGGGAAGCCGGCGATAGAGGGGCATCTGGCCCCCTTCGTAGCCGGGCTTGGCCGACCAACCGGAGCGGGCGCGCGCGCCCTTGTGGCCGCGAGCCGAAGTCTTGCCGAGCCCCGAGCCGACTCCGCGGCCGACGCGCTTGCGCGCGGGAAACTTGGTGCCCGGCGCGTGGACAGTATTGAGGTTCATCCGAGTTTCACTCCGCGGATTTCCGCTTGGCGTTCGCGAGTGCGAAGTTGGCCGATCGCATCGACGCACGCCTTGACGAGATTGATGGCATTGGTGGAGCCGTAGGCCTTCGTGAGGCAGTCGCGGACTCCGGAGAGCTCGAGGACCGCGCGCACGCAGTTGCCGGCGATGATTCCGGTGCCGGGGGCGGCGGGGATGAGCTTCACCGACGACGCGCCGAACTTCCCCGTGGTTTCGTGGGGAATGGTGCCGCCGACGCGCGGGACGCGAAGCAAATGTTTGCGCGCGTCGCGGTTGGACTTCTCGACGGCCGAAGGGACTTCCTTGGCTTTCGAGAATCCGAATCCGACGACCCCGTCGCGATTGCCGACGACGGTGAGCGCCGAGAACGAGAAACGGCGGCCGCCTTTCACGACGGCGGCCGAACGATTCACCTTCACCACCACTTCATCCAGTGGAGAGTGCCGGCTTCTGTGTGATCGAGAAATTCGACGTGGAGGGCCAAGTTCGTAGCTTCTTGAGTTGGGTTGTATTCTTGGGAAGTGTGTTCGTTGGGTTGGACGCGCGATCAGACTCGCACGATTAGAATTTCAATCCGGCGCCGCGCGCCGCCTCGGCCAGCGCCTTCACGCGGCCGTGGAATCGGTAGGAGCCGCGGTCGAAGACCACGATCGTGATCCCCTTGTCGATCGCGCGCTTGGCGACGACGCCCCCACGAGGCGCGAGAGCTCGCTCTTCGTGTACTTTTGTTGGGTTCCAGCATCTCGCGCACGCTCTTCTCGAGGGTGGAGGCGGAGGCGAGGGTGCGGCCGGCGCGATCGTCGATGACTTGGGCGGCGATGTTCTTCACGGAGCGGTGCACCGAGAGGCGCGGCCGGTCGGTATCGGTCCGCAGGCGCTTGCGCACCGAGAGGGGCGCGCCGTTCGCGTCGGACTTTCTTGAGTTCGTGCTCGTTCATGAAAGTTGGGTCGGAATCTTTCGTTGGGTTTCAGAGATTCGTAACGATGATTGTTGGGTTGTTCGGTTCGAGCGGCGGTTCGCCTCGGGCGAGAGCCTTGCGAGACTGATTACGTCGTACCGAACGACTTGCCTTGCTTGCGCTTGATCGTTTCCTCGGCGTATTTGATGCCTTTGGCGTTGTACGGCTCCGGCGGGCGAACCTTGCGAATCCGCGCTGCGAGCTCCCCACCATCTGCTTGTCGATTCCTTTCACGACAACATTGGTGGGTTGCGGAGCCTCGACCGTGACCCCCTGCGGGATCGCGATGCGCACGGGATTGCAGAAGCCGATCGTGAGGACCACGTCTTTCCCCTCGACCTTGGCTCCCCAACCCACGCCGTTGATCTCCAACTTTCGCTCGTAGCCCGAAGTCACGCCCGTAACCATGTTGGCGATCATCGCGCGCGTCAGGCCGTGGAACGTGCGCGTCTCGCGCGTGTCGCCCGAGCGGTGCACTTTCACGAGCGCCCCCGCCACCTCGACCTTCAGAGCGGAGTGCAGCGGGAACTTCAGCGTTCCTTTCGGTCCCGCGACCGACACGGCGCCCCCTTCGGCGGTGATCTTCACGCCGGAGGGAGCGGCACGGGAACTTTTCCAAGGCGAGACATGGACGCTACCTTTTTCGGATGGTTGGCTTTGCGGATAGTTGGGAAGGAATGGCTGGGCGTGTATTCTTGGCTTCGGCTCGCGGATCGTTCGATTACCAAATCGTCGCGAGGAGCTCGCCGCCGACGCCGAACTCGCGCGCCTTACGGCTGCTCACGACTCCGCGCGTCGTCGAAAGGACGCAGATGCCCTGGCCATTCTTGATTCGTGGGATGTTGCCGGCGCCGACGTAGACGCGGCAGCCGGGCTTGCTCGCGCGGCGGATCTCGCGGATCACGCGCTCGCCGTCCTGGTCGTAGCGCAGCTTCAAGCGCAACTTTCCGGGGAATGGGTCGCTCTTGACCTCGAAGTCGGAGAGGAAGCCCTCGTCCTTCAGGACGATGGCGAGGGCGGTGCGCATCTTGGAGAGAGGCATCTCCGTCCACTCGGACTTGATGGAATTGGCATTGCGGACATGCGTCAGGAAATCCGCAATCGGGTCGGTCATCGTCATGGTCGAAAATCGTTGGGTTCTCGCGCGGCGGCGAAAGGTGTGCGGTTTTGTTACCAGGAGGCCTTGCGGACTCCGGGGAGCTCACCCTTGAGGGCGAGGGATCGGAAGCAAATGCGGCAGACGAGCATCTTGCGATAGACCGCGCGCGCGCGGCCGCAGATCTGGCACCGCGTGTAGGCGCGGGTGCTGAACTTCGGCTTTCGTTTGCATTTCGCGATCCAGGAAAGCTTGGCCAAGTGTGGAACCTCGGATGACGTCGGGTAATCGGTTGTGGATTGTTGGGAATCGCGCGGCCTAGCGGCGGAACGGCAATCCCATCTTTCGAGAAGGGTCTCGGCGTGCTTGTCGTGCTTGGCCGTCGTGCAGATCGTGATGTTCATCCCCTGGACGAACTCGACCTTGTCGAGCGGGATCTCGGGGAACACCGACTGCTCCGAGAGGCCGAAGCTGTAGTTGCCGCGCCCGTCGAACTTCTTCGGGAGCCCGCGGAAGTCGCGGATGCGCGGGATCACGATCGAGACGATGCGGTCGAGGAACTCGTACATCCGCTCGCGCCGCAGCGTGACCTTGAGGCCGATCGGCATCCCTTGGCGGAGCCGGAAGCTCGAGATCGAAGACTTGGCTTTCGTGACGATGGGCTTTTGGCCGGAGATCGAGGCGAGGTCGCGCGCCGCCTGGTCGATGCGCGCGCGGTTCTCGATCGTCTTGCCCACGCCCATGCTCACCACGATCTTCGTGACGCGCGGGACGGCGTTGGGGTTGTCGATGTTGAATTCCTTCGCCAAGTGCGGAGCGACCTGCTCGCGATACTTGTCGTAGAGCCGCGGCTTTTTCTTGGGATCGGCGACGGCGGCGCCACCTTTGCGATTCTTTCTTGGGGTTGGAGGACATGTTGGGATAGTTGGGATCTTGGCGAGGGCCGCGGCGCTTACGCTCCGCCTAGGACTTCGCCCGTCTTGACGGAGACGCGGACTTTCTTGCCTTCGCGGACCTCGTGCCGGACGCGCACACCCTTCCCCGCCTTGGGATCGAAGAGGGAGGACGTTCGACGCGTGGATCGGGGTCTCGCGCTGGACGCGCCCCCCTGCGGGTTTTGTTGGGATTTCTTCAGGTGCTTCCAGCGGACGTTGACCCCCTTCACGGTGAGGGCGCGCGCTTGCGGTCCACCGCGATGATCTCGCCGGACTTGCCTTTCTCGTTGCCCGAGATGACCTGGACGACGTCGCCCTTGCGGACGTGGAGCTTGCGAATCGGAGCGCGCTTGACGGGACGACGAACCATCACACCACCTCCTGCGCGAGCGAGACGATCTTCATGAAGTTGCGATCGCGCAGCTCGCGCGCCACGGCGCCGAAGATGCGGGTTCCACGGGGATTGCCGTCGGCGTCGAGGAGCACCATGGCGTTCCGGTCGAAACGCACATAAGAGCCGTCGTCGCGCCGGACGTTCGCGCGAACGCGCACGACGACCCCCTTCACCACCGATCCCTGCTTCACATCGCTGTTGGGAATCGCCTTCTTGACGGATCCCACGATGATGTCGCCGACGGTGGCGTAACGGCGCTTGGTGCCGCCCAGCACTTTCACACACATCACAATCTTGGCGCCGGTGTTGTCCGCGACGTCAAGATACGTTCGCATCTGGATCACTTGGGCTGCGCCTCCTTCCAACTCTGCTGCCTTCAAAACTGCGGACGGATCTGTGGCTTTGAAGTCGACGGCCGCGTGCTCCGAGCGCTCGAGGATGCGCACGAGGCGCCAGCGCTTCAGGCGGGAGAGCGGGCGGGTCTCCATGATCTCGACCAGGTCGCCGGCGCGCGCCTCTTGCTTGGGATCGTCGACGTAGAACTTGGAGGTGCGCCGGAGGAACTTCCCATACTTGGGATGGCGCACGAGGCGGATCACTTCGACGACCGCCGTCTTCTGCATCTTGGAGCTCTTCACTCGCCCCTGGACGATCTTCCGGCGGGAGCGGTCGGCTCCTTCCGCGGCGTCGGGGGTGGGGCTCGGTGTGGGTGCGGGCATGGTCGTTTGGATTTGTGCGGTTGGTTCTTGTGTGGCTTCGTTTCGAGGGGTCACTTCGTTGGTATTGTTCGGCTGCCGGTCGGTGCGGCTGCGGGTCGGTTTGGCTGCGGGTCGATTTGGCTGCGGGTCGCGTCGCCTTACTTCCCACCCTTGATCTCGCGCTCGCGCAGGACGGTCTTCAGGCGCGCCACGTCCTTGCGGATCTGGCGGAAGCGGGAGGGATTGGCGAGCGACTCGGTCGAGGCCTTGAGCCGGAGGTCGAAGGACTCCTTGCCGAGCTTCTCGATCTCCTCGATGAGCTCGGGGCTCTTCAGCTCGCGCAGTTCCTTGATGCGGGCCCGGGAATTCAGTTTCATCGGATCGTTGGGTTTCTGTTTTGTTGGGTGATCGTGATCTCTTACAAGCCGAGCGCGTGGCGCTTCACGAAGCGCGTCTTCACGGAGAGCTTGTGGGCGACGCGGTTGAACGCCGTGCGGGCCGTGTCCTCGGTGACGCCGCCGATCTCGTAGAGCATCGTGCCGGGCTTCACGACCGCGGCCCAGAACTCGGGCTCCCCTTGCCGTGTCCCATGCGCGTCTCGAGCGGCTTCTTGCTCACCGATTTGTGGGGAAAGACGCGGATCCAAATCTTGGCTTCGCCCGCGGCGCGCGAGGCCGCGATGCGCCCTGCCTCGATCTCGCGCCCCGAGAGCCACGCGAGCTCGAGGGACTGGAGGCCGAAGTCGCCGAAGGAGACGCGGTTCCCGCGGGTCGCCTGGCCGCGCATCTTGCCGCGTTGCGACTTGCGAAACTTGACGCGCTTGGGCATCAACGCCATGTCGAGATCTCCCGTGCGTTCACCACGATTCGGTCCATTGCCAACTTTCCGTACGACAGCATGTTTTTGTTACCTTTGGGATCCCGTGGGGCTCAGGCCCCCGCCGGGGTATTCGAGGCCGCCGAGGGGCCGCCCGTGGCCGGCGCCTGCGGGGCGCCGGCGGAGGAGCCGACCAGCGGACGGACCTGGACCTGCTCCTCGGGAGCGTTGAACGACTTGTCACCTTTGTAGATCCAAACTTTCACACCCACGGTGCCATAGGTGGTCTCCGCGCGGGCGATGCCGAAGTCGATCTCGGCGAGCAGCGTCGTGAGCGGGATGCGCCCTTCGATGGCTTTCTCGACGCGCGCGATCTCGGCGCCGCCGAGGCGCCCGCCGACCTGGACTTTGATGCCCTTGGCGCCGGCCTGCATCGTCGCCTGGATCGCTTTCTTGACGACGCGGCGGAACGCGGCGCGCTTCTCGAGCTGCTCGGCGATCGACTCGGCGACGAGCCGCGCGTCGAACTCGGGGCGCTTCACCTCGCGGATGAAGAGCTCCACCTGGCGCGACTTCCCAACGATCCGCTCGAGGTCGGTCTTGAGCTCGTCGACTTTCGCACCCTTGCGCCCGACGAGGACGCCCGGGCGGGCGGTGTGGATCGTGATCCGCACCGATTCGGAGGTGCGCTCGATCTCCACCTTCGGCACGCCGGCGGCCTTGTGCTTGGTGTGGATGAGACCGCGAATCTTGTGATCCTCGATCAGGAGCTTCGCGTAGTCCTTTTGTTGGCATACCAGCGCGAACGCCAAGTCTCGGTGTAACCGAGGCGGAAGCCGAGGGGATGTGTCTTCTGACCCATGGGGATAGTTGGTGTTCCCTTGTTGATTCGTTATTGTTTCTTTTCGCCCGCGGCCGCTTTCGCGGTCTTCTTCGGGAAGCTTTCTTGTCTGCTGGCGACTTGTCTGCGGGCGACTTGCCGGCCGCCTTTGTCCCTTCGCCGGCATCGCCACCCTTCCCGGCGCCCTTGCCGGCGGCCGCCTTCGCGCCGCGCTTCTTGGCGCCCTCCTTCCCCTCTCCGCGCTCGGCGAGGATCAGGTGGATGTGGCTCGTGCGCTTGCGGATCGGGAGCGCTCGACCCATCGGCCCCGATTGATAGCGGAAGCGCCCTTGGAGGAGCGGGCCGCTGTCGATCTGGAGATCGCTGATGTAGAGGCGATTCGCGTTCACGTCGCCCGTTTGTGTGGCATTCGCGATTGCCGACTTCAGGAGACGCGACAGGAACATCGAGCCGCGGCGATGGGTGTGGTGGAGGATGTCGAGCGCGGCGTTCACGTCTTGGCCGCGGACGAGATCGGCGACGTATCGGGCCTTGCGGGCCGCGATTCGCGCGAAATCGTGGTGTGCTTCGAGATTCGACATGTTTGTCAGTATTGACACAGTTGGCAATATTGTTGGCGGTTGCTCGCGCTTACTTCTTCGGAGGCGCGGCTGCGGCCGCGGGGCTCCACCCGGCGCCGCGGCAGCCGCGGCGGCTTCCTTTTCCTTGCGGCTCGTATGTCCGCGGAAAGTCCGCGTCGGCGCGAACTCGCCGAGCTTGTGCCCGACCATGTCCTCGACGACGTAAACTTTCGCGAACTTGCGCCCGTCGTGGACGAGGAAGTTCTTGCCAACGAAATCGGGGGTCACGGTGGACGAGCGCGACCAGGTCTTGATCGCTTCGCCGTTGGGACGCGCGGCCGCCACCTTCTTTTCGAGGTGGGGCGCGACGAACGCACCTTTCTTGGAACTTCGGCTCATGGATTCCTAACTTTCGATTTTGGGTTGGATCAACTGTGTGGGATCAACCCTGCCGGTAGTGCGGCCCGGGCGGACGGTGGCGCAGGATGAATTTTTCCGTGATGTGCTTCTTGCGGCGGGTCTTGCCACCTTTCGAGAGGACGCCGCGCGGCGAGCACGACTGGCGTCCGCCGGCCGTGCGCCCTTCGCCGCCGCCCATCGGGTGGGAGACCGGGTTCTGGGCGGTGCCGCGGACCGTGGGGCGGATCCCCATATGCCGGCTGCGGCCGGCCTTTCCCAACGAAACGTTCTGGTGGTCGAGGTTGCCGACGCGGCCGATCGTGGCGCGGCATTTCACGTGGACCCTCCGGAGCTCGCCGCTCGGCATCACCAACAATGCGTAGTCCCCCTCGCGGGCCGAGAGGCGCGCGGCCATGCCGGCGGAGCGGGCGATCTTGCCGCCGCTCCCGGGGCGCTGCTCGATATTGTGGACATCGAGGCCGACCGGGATCCGAGCGAGCTCCATCGTATTCCCAACTTTCGGCTCGACCTCCTCGCCCGACACGACCGTGTCGCCGACGTTGAGGCCCACCGGCGCCAGGATGTATCGCTTCTCGCCGTCGGCGTAGTGGAGGAGCGCGATGCGCGCGGAGCGATTCGGATCGTACTCGAGCTCGGCGACCTTCCCGGGAACCCCATCTTTATCGCGGCGGAAGTCGATCTTGCGATACATCCGCTTCGTGGCCGCCGCCGATGTGGCGCGTGGTGATGTGACCGTGGTTGTTGCGTCCGCCGGTCTTGCGCATCGGCTCCAGCAAGGACTTCTCGGGCGTGGTGCGCGTGAGCTCGGCGAAGTCGAGCACCGTGCCGTGGCGCCGCGCGGCGGAGGTCGGTCGGTAGAGTTTGATTCCCATCGTTGGGGTTCCGTATTCTTACGTTTGGGTATTCGTTGCTTCGAGGATTCGTTCGTTCGATTGCATATTACGTGTATTCGATCGCCTGCCCGGCCTGGAGCGTCACGATCGCGCGCTTGGTGGCCGACTTGGTGCCGATCGTGACGCCGCGGCGCACGACCTTCCCCTTCCGCAGCGCGGTCCGGACTCCCTTCACCTTTACGTTGAAGAGGGCCTCGATCGCGCGGCGGATCTCCACTTTGTTGGCATCCGGCGCCACGTCGAAGTGATACGCGTTGCGCCGCTCCTGGTCGCGGAACGTCTTCTCGTTGAAGACGGGCGCCCGCAGGATCGCGCGGAAACGTTGCATCGCCTGGGGATTCATGGATTGGATTCTTACTCGGGGTTCTTTGGATTCGATTCTTGAGTTTCGTTCCGTGGGATTCGCGCGGCGCGATCAGGCGGGGGCGGCCGTTTTCTTGGGGGCGGCCTTCTTCGGTGCTTTCTTGGTCTCCTTCTTCGGGGCCTCGCCCGTCCGCCGCGGTGCGCCCGACTCTTTCTTGGCTTTCGCTTTCTTGGCCTTTTCTGCCTTCGGCGCGGGCTTCGCCGCGCCGGCCTTCACCGCGATGTTGCGGTGACCCTCGCCGAGCTTCGTCGCCGCCTCCTCCGTCATCACGACGAGGCGGTGGCGGAGGATGTCCTCGGCGTTCACGTTGGAGGCCGAGCGGACGGCGATCTTCGGATAGTTGCGAAGCGACCGCCAAATGTTTTCATTGGGATCGCCGAGGACCACGCAGCACGACGAGTCGGTGCCGATCCCTTTGCCATGCGTGTCGGCGAACGCGCCGAACAGCGCGCGCATCGACTTCGAGGAGGGCTCGCTCGCCGCGAGATTCGCGACGAACGCCACTTCCTTGTCGACGAGCTTGCCGAAGAGGGCGCCGCGGAGAGCCACGCGCAGCTCGGTGCGCGGACGCGCGTAGCCGTAGTCGCGCGGGTGCGGGCCGAAGATCGTGCCGCCGCCGCGCCAAATGGGGGATTTCTTGGAGCCGGCGCGCGCGCGCCCCGTGTGCTTCTGCTTCCACGGTTTCTTGGTGGTGCCGGCGACCTCGCTCCTTTCCTTGGTATCGGCGGTGCCGAGGCGGCGATTCGCCGCGTACATGAGCGCGGCCTCGCGGAGGCAGCGGAGCCGGGCGCGATCCCCAAAGATCGTCTCATCGAATCCACGGCGCCGAGCGTCTTCGTCGCGAAATCGTAGCGTTGGAGGGTGACCATGGATACTTGGGTTCGTCTAGTGGTTACTATTCTTGGGGATCGTGTTTTCTTGGGATTCGGCGCAGCGTCTCGCGCGCGCTCACTTCTTGGCCTTCTCGGGGCCGCCCTTCTGGGTCGCCTTCTTCACGGCGGGCTGGGCCTTGGGCACCGGCGGTGGCGTGGTGGCGCGACGGACGTAAACGATCCCGCCCGTGGGTCCCGCGACGGCGCCGCGGATGTAGAGGAGGTTCTTCTCTCCGTCGATGTCGAAGATCGGGAGGTTTTTGGAGGTGCAGCGGATCGCGCCGAGGTGCTTGCCCATTCTCTGCCCGCGAAACGTGTGCGACGGGTCGGCCGACGATCCCACCGATCCGGGCTGGCGGATGTTCATCGAGCCGTGGCTCGCGGGGCCGCGGCTGAAGTGGTGGGCGCGGATGGTTCCCATGAAACCGCGTCCCTTGCTCGTCCCGATCACGTCGACAAGCTCCCCCTTGGTGAACGCGCCGACGTTGACCGTATCCCCAACTTTCGCCTCGGAGGCGGCCGGGAGGCGCGCCTCGCGCAGGATGCGGAGCGACTTCCCAACTTTCTCCCCGCTTTCTCGGCGCCCTTCACGAGCCCCAGCTCGCCGCGGCGCGGCTTCGAGAGGACCTTCGGGCGGCACTCCTCGAATCCGAGCTGCACCGCGAAATACTTGGGGTTCTGCTTGGAGGAGACGACGCGCGTCACGAGGCACGGGCCCGCCGAGACGACCGTCACGGGGACGATTTGGCCGTCTTCGGTGAAACGCTGCGTCATGCCGCGCTTTCGGCCGATCAGGAATTGACTGCGAGGTCCGCCATGGGTCGTCGTGAGGTTGGTGGGCTGTTGGAGCTGCTGAGATCTGGATTCGTTACGTTTCGTGGATCGTTGGGATTCGTGGATCGCTGTGTTTCCGCATCGCTGGGTTTCGGGCGCGGATCGCGATCGAGCCGCGGACGATGCCACGATTCGACCGATGCCAACGATCGGATCAGGCCTTGATCCGGATGTCGACTCCCGCGGGCATGTTGAGCTTCGAGAGCGCGTCGACCGTCTTGCTCGTCGGCTCCGAGATGTAGATGAGTCTTTTGTGCGTTCGGATCTCGAACTGCTCGCGCGACTTCTTGTCGGTGTGCGGCGAGCGCAGCACGGTGTACCGCTCGATGCGGGTGGGCAGCGGAATGGGGCCCGCGACGCGCGCGCCGGTGCGCTTGGCCGTCTCGACGATGTCAACGGCGGACTGGTCGAGCGACTCGTGGTCGTAGGCTTCCATCCGAATCTGGATCTTCTCCTTCATGGGAGTCGATGGAGCGTGGGTGAGGCGAGGCGTTGCGATGGGAGTACGTTTCGTTGGGGTTCAGGAGCGCGCTGGGTTCAGTAACAAAAATCGACACCAACAATCCGGCCGTCGGCGGAGGATCCGCTGGTTCCGGTTCGCGGTGCCTATCTGCGAGTCGGGGCTCTCCGGGAGGGTCGCGGGCGGGCCCGCTCATCGCGCGGCGCCGTCGAAACCATTCCCGGAGGAAAAGGGCGGAGAACTCTAGCGATGGCCCCAGGGAGGGTCAATCACCTCGGAGGCGCTTGCGACGCCTACGCGCCGGTCACTTCGCGGCGGATCTTGTCGGGGACGATCGCGTAGCGCGCGGGCTCGAGCGACGCGGCCGCCCTCCCTGCGAAAGCGAGCGGAGCGCAGTCGTGTACCGAAGGTCTCGCCCGCGGGGACGGTGCCGCGCACGATTCGCATCTGCTCCTCGATCTCGAGCTCGTCGACCACACCGCGCCTCCCTGGAGATCATTCAAGACTCCCGAGAGGAAGTCGGCCGGAGTGCGGACCTCGAATCGGAGGATCGGCTCGAGAAGATTCCCGCCGCCGCCGCGAAGCGCCTCCTGGAACGCCTCGGACACCGCCGCGGTGGCCGCCGCCTCGGTCGATTCGGTGGTCCACTCGATCGACTCGAGCGAGGCCGCGAGGTTCACGGTGGGGTAGCCGAAGTTCGGCCCCGACTGCGCCGCCTCCTCGAGCGCGCGCGCGAGGTTTGCCACGATGCGCGGACCGCCTGGATCGGCGAGGTCTGCACCGCGGGGGAGACCGTAATCTTGGGTTTCGCGTCGGGGGACGGCTCGACCGCGACCTCGGCCTTGGCATAGAGCCGCTTGCCGCCGATCTCCGGTCGAAGACGAACGTGCCGCGCGCGGCGCTGCGGATCGTCTCGCGATACGACACGAACGGCCGCCCCGCATTGGTGGGAACGCGGTGCTCCCGCTCGAGGCGGTGGCGCACCACCTCAGGTCGCAACTCTCCCATGCCGGCGATGAGGACCTGCCCCGACTCGGCGTCGACGCGCGCGCGAAAGGTGGGATCCTCCCGCTCGAGCCGCTTGAGGATTCCAACAAGTTGTCGCGGTCGGCGGTGCTCTTCGGCTCGACGGCGACGGAGATCACCGGCTCGGGGAACTGGGAGCGCTCGAGCACGATCCCCTTCCCTTCTCGTGGAGCGTATCGCCGGTGACCGTGTCCTTCAGGCCGGGAATGGCAACGATATCCCCGCCGTCGCCTCCTCGATCTGCTTGCGATCGTTGGCATGCATGTCGGAAGAGGCGGTTCGCCCGCTCGGGGCGGCCAACGCGCGCGTTGTACACCAACTCTCCGGCGCGGAGCTTCCCGGAATAGATGCGGACGTAGGAGAGGTCGCCGTGGGCGTCGCCGAAGATCTTGAACACGAGCCCACAAAAGGCTCCGCCGGATCCGGCTTCCGCTCGACCTCCTTCTCAGTGAATGGATCGAAGCCGTGGACCGGCGGCATCTCGACCGGCGACGGCAAGAATGCCACGAATCCCGTCGAGGAGCGGCTGGATCCCTTTGTTGCGGAAAGCGGCTCCCATGAACGTGGGGACGAGCGCCCCCTTGAGCGTGGCGCGGCGGATCGCGGCGCGGAGCGTCGGCGGGTCGATCTCGCTCCCGTCGACGAAGCGCTCGAGGATCGCCTCGTCGGCCTCGGCCACTTTCTCGATGAGGTGCGCGCGCGCCTCCTCGACCCGCGTTTTGTTGGCATCCGACACGGGCGTGATGGCCGGGCGCACCCCCAGATCCTCCTCGAGGAAGCGGATCTCCGCGCGGCTCCACGAGGTCGATCACCCCTTCGTGCTCCTTCTCCCTGCCGATCGGGAGCTGGACCGCGACCACGTTCGCGCCGAGGCGCTTGCGGATGTCGTCGATGCATTGTGGGGTTCGGCCCCGGGCGGTCGAGCTTGTTCAGGAAGACGAGGCGCGGAACCTTGTATTTGTTGGCTTGGCGCCAGACGGTCTCGCTCTGCGCCTCCACCCCGTTCAAGCAATCGAAGACGATCACGGCGCCATCGAGGACGCGGAGCGAGCGCTCCACCTCGGCGGTGAAATCCACGTGCCCCGGCGTGTCGACGAGTTGGAGGCGGTAGCCCCCAGGGGCAGTTCGTGGCCGCGGCGGTGATCGTGATCCCGCGCTGCTGCTCCTCCTCCATCCAGTCCATCGTGGCGGTCCCTCGTGGACTTCGCCGAGGCGGTGCTCGATCCCGGTGTAGTAAAGGATCCGCTCGGAGACCGTGGTCTTCCCCGCGTCGATGTGCGCGGCGATCCCGAACGTGCGGATCTTCTCGAGATCGGATCGTTTGGCTTGGGGGATGTCACAGTTCGGCTCCGGCCGCGGCGGCGAGCGGGCCGGCGAGGCGCCCGGCGTTGCGATCGAGGAACTCGGGGGCATTGCGATACGCGGCGAGGAAGTCGTCGCGCCGATCCCAAGGATCACGGATGCCACATCAAAGCGCTTCGACGCTCGCGAGCCCGAGCGCGGGATCCTCGCTGTTCTTCGAGCGACGGGGGTAGGCGGTCTCGATACCTCCAGGGAGCGAGCGGAGGACGAAATCCCCGCGCAAGTCACGCAACAGAACCGGGAGGTGGCGCCATGAGGAGTCGAGCAGCAGCACCGGCCGGCCGCGGTCGGCGCGCGAGAGCGGCGCGCCGTCGGGATGGAGGAGAGTGAGTCCGTCGGCATCGACGGGTTCGTCGCGCACCCAGGAGCGGATCTCGACCCCCGGTAGCCCGCGGAGGGCAAGGACCGAGCACTTTTTCGGCGATTCGCGGCCGTCGCGGATGACGCGCCAGCGGACCGCGGGCTCGCTCAGCCGATCCTTGGGATCCGCATCGTTGGCATTTGCGTCGGCTGGTTCCTGGTCCACGGCTGATTCCAGATTCACTGCTCGAGCCTCCAGAATCTTTCCATCACCGGGACGTTCCGCGCGAGGATCGCATCGCCGCGCCCCGCGCCGCGGCGCCGGGCTACCAGGCGAAGTGGCTGTAGGCTTTGTTGGCCTCGGCCATCTTGTGGACGTTCTCCTTCTGGAGGACCGAAGCGCCCGTATTGTTGTATGCGTCGGCGATCTCCTCGGCGAGGCGCACCGACATGGGCTTCCCCTTCTTCTTGCGCGCATTCTCGACGATCCAGCGGATCGCGAGCGATTGTTGGCGATTGCGGCGCACTTCGCGCGGCACCTGATAGGTGGCGCCACCGACGCGGCGGCTGCGCACCTCGACGAGCGGCTTCACGTTCTCGATCGCCTTGGTGAAGAGATCGGCCTTCTCCACGTTTGCCACTTTTTCGACGCGAGGTCGACGGCGGCATAGAACACCTTTTGGGCCGTCGTCTTCTTACCGCCGCCCATGATCTTGTTGATCAGCTTGGAGGCGAGCTTGGAGTTGTAGATCGGGTCGGGGAGGACGAGCGGATCGGTGCTCTGATAACGTCGGGGCATGGAGAGGGGCTTTGCGGAGTCGAGCGCGGGCTCGGGCGATACTTGGGTTGGCTAGGATATTTGGGGTTCGGGCGCAATGATCATTGGGATTCAGCTCGTTGGGTTTCGAGCCGCTCCTATTTCGGCTGCTTCGCGCCGTATTTGCTGCGTCCCTGGCGGCGATCCTCGACCCCCGAGGTGTCGAGCGTGCCGCGGATGATGTGATAGCGGACTCCGGGGAGATCGCGCACGCGGCCGCCGCGCACCAGCACGATCGAGTGCTCCTGAAGGTTGTGCTCCTCACCCGGGATGTACGCCGTGATCTCCTTGCCATTCACGAGACGCACACGCGCGACCGATCGCAACGCAGAGTTGGGTTTCTTGGGAGTCTGTTTCTTCACCGCGATGCACACGCCGCGCTTCTGTGGGCAGGACTGGAGGACCGGCGACTTCGTGCGCCGGCGTTGCGGAACGCGCGGTTTCTTGACGAGCTGATGGATCGTGGGCATGTAGGGTCTGGAGCGCGGTCCGATGCGGGCGCAACGCCGCGAAAAAAGGGGCGGAGAGTCTAGGCGGGCTCGGCTTGGGATCGCAAGAAGTGGCGGGATAGATCCCGCCCGTCAATCAAGCCCCCATCGGGACGGCCGGCGAAGCCGGACCGCCGCTGAGCGGGCCCGCGAGCGGACCACCACCCAGAGGACCAAAGTCCGCGCCGGGAGGCAGAAGGCTCGACATCGTCGGCACGTCGGGGGCCGGCGTGAACGGCCGGTACTTCGTGGCGAGCGTCTCGAGGTCGACGTTCTTCTGGACGACCGTGCGGTAGTGGGTGCGGAATCCGGTGCCCGTCGGCACGAGGTGTCCCAACACCACATTTTCCTTGAGGCCGATCAGGAAGTCGACGCGCCCGGCGATCGCCGCCTCGGTGAGCACCTTGGTGGTCTCCTGGAAGGAGGCCGCCGAGATGAACGAGTCCGAGGAGAGGGCCGCCTTCGAAATTCCCAACAATAGATTCTTGGCTTTGGGCGGCTTCTTCTTTTCCTTGCGGAGTCGCTCGACCTCGTCGCGGAAGCGGAAGCGGTCGATCACGGCGCCCGGGAGCAGATGGCTGTCGCCGGGGTCGTCGACCTGAACCTTACGCAACATTTGCGCGACGATCGTCTCGATGTGCTTGTCGTCGATGTTCACGCCCTGGAGGCGGTACACACCCTGGATCTCGTTGAGCAGGTATTCTTGCACTCGCTCCGGCCCCTGGATGCGAAGGATGTCGTGCGGGACGAACGGGCCTTCCGTGAGCGGATCGCCGGCGTGGACGCGATCGCCGCGGTGGACGCGGACGTGGCGGCCGACGGGCACCAAGTGCTCCTTCTGCTCGCCCGACTCCTCGTCCTTGACGATGATTGTGCGTTTCCCGCGCGACTTGCCGCCGAGCTCGACGATGCCATCGATCTCGGAAACCACCGCCGGATTCTTGGGTTTGCGCGCTTCGAACAATTCCGCCACGCGCGGGAGGCCACCCGTGATGTCTTGCGTTCCGCCGAGCTGGCGCGGCGTTTTCGCGAGGACGGTGCCGGCCGTGATCTTCGCTCCGTTCTCGACCTCGACGTACGCCTTCTCGGGGATCGGATAGAGGGCGATGCTCTGCCCCTTCTCGTCTTGGAGGACGACGGCGGGGTGGAGATCACCCTTGTGCTCGACGACCTGGCGGCGCTTGTGACCCGTCTTCGGGTCCTTCTCGAGGCGCACGGTCTTGCCCTCCTCGAGGTCCTCGTACACCACCTTTCCGTCCTTGTCGGCGAGGACCGGCACGAAGTGCGGATCCCAACGCGCGAGCGTTTGCTTGGTGGTGACCTCGGCGCCGTCCTTGATCAAGATTTCAGCGCCGGCATGGATCGAGAAGCGCTCGAGCTCGCGCCCCTTGGCATCGCTCAAGACCATCTCGCCGTTGCGGTTGAGCACCACAGTCTTGCCTTCGGTGCTCATCACAGTTCGGAGATTGTCGAAGCGGATGCGCCCGGCGCGCTTCGCGCGCACCTCCGACTCCTCGACGGTGCGGCTCGCCGTCCCGCCGATGTGGAACGTGCGCATCGTGAGCTGCGTGCCCGGCTCGCCGATCGATTGCGCCGCGATCATGCCGACCGCGAGCCCCTTCTCGACGAGCTGGTTGCGCGAGAGGTCCATGCCGTAGCACTTGGCACAAATACCAAGGCGCGCCTCGCAGGTGAGCGGGCTGCGCACGAGCATCTTCTCGTAACTGAGGCTTTCGATTTTCTTGGCGATGTCGTCGGTGATGACGCCGCTCTCGGCGACGATCACCTCTTCGGTGATCGGATCGACGATCGCGCGGAGCGCCGTGCGACCGCTGATCGCCTGCGCGAGCGTGACCGCCACCTTTTCGCCGCGATACGACGACACCCTTGGTGTTGCCATTGGGTGTCATGCAGTCGTCTTCGGTCACGACCACGTTTTGCGCCACGTCGGCGAGCTTGCGCGTGAGGTAGCCGGCGTCGGCCGTCTTCAGCGCCGTGTCGGCGAGACCCTTTCGGGCGCCGTGCGTCGACGAGAAGTACTCCAGAACGCGCAACCCCTCGCGGAAGTTGCCCTTGATCGGCGTCTCGATGATCTTGCCGTTGGGCTTCGCCATCAATCCGCGCATGCCGGATAGTTGGCGAATCTGGTCGACCGAGCCGCGGGCGCCCGACTGCGCCATACAATAGATGGGATTGAGATAGGGCTGGCCGTTGCGGGTGTCCTGCTTCAGCTCGTCGATGAGCGTGAGGCCCGTGCGCTCGCGCGCCGCGCGTCCAGATGTCGACGATCTTGTTGTAGCGCTCGTTGTCGGTGATGACGCCCTTCACGTATTGGTTGCGGACTTTGTTGGCTTCGCCCTCGGCCGCCGCGATGATCTCGTTCTTCTTGCCGGGGATGCGCATGTCGTCCTTGGAGAACGACAGGCCGGCGCGGGTCGCCCACTTGAATCCGATCTCCTTCAGGTCGTCGAGGAAACGGATCGTCGACTTCCGGCCGAGGAGCTGGTGGCAATCGCTGATCAATCCCTGGATGCCCTTCTTGTCCAACTCGTAGTTGTAGTAGGCCATTTCCTTGGGAAGGATCTCGTTCAGGATCGCGCGTCCCGCCGTGGTGACGAGCGGCTCGCCGACCCGTTTGTTGGGATCGGGCGACGGCACGTTGCCGTGGTCGTTGACCGTGACCTCGCGCCCGGCGCGGTCGACGCGCACGCGCGTGCCCGCGGGGGCTTCACGGGCACCTTGGCGTGGGTGCCGATCTTCCCCTCGGAGAATGCCAAGAATAGCTCGCCCAAGGTCGCGAACTTCATCTTCTCCGAGCCGAACTGCGGGCCGCGGTCGGAAGACAAGTAGAAGATCCCGAGCACGATGTCCTGCGAGGGCGAAATGATCGGGATTGCCGTTCGCGGGCGAGAAGACGTTGTTCGTCGCGAGCATCAGCGTGCTCGCCTCGATCTGCGCCTCGTAGGAGAGCGGCAGGTGGACGGCCATCTGGTCGCCGTCGAAGTCGGCGTTGAAACCGCTGCAGACGAGCGGGTGGATCTTGATGGCGTTGCCCTCGATCAGGACCGGCTCGAACGCCTGGATGCCCATGCGGTGCAGCGTCGGCGCGCGGTTCAGCAGCACCGGGTGATCGCTGATGACCTCTTCGAGGATGTCCCAGACCTCCTCGTCGCGGCGCTCGAGCATCTTCTTCGCCGACTTGATGGTGTCGGCCAAGCCGAGCTCTCGGAGCCGGCGGATGATGAACGGCTGGAACAGTTCCAGCGCGATCGTCTTCGGCAGACCGCACTGGTGGAGCCGCAGCTCGGGGCCGACGACGATCACCGAGCGCGCGGAGTAGTCGACGCGCTTGCCGAGCAGGTTCTCGCGGAAGCGGCCCTGCTTGCCCTTGATCATGTCGGTCAGCGACTTCGAGCGGGCGGTTGCTCGAGCCGAGCACCGGGCGGCGGCAGCGGCCGTTGTCGAACAGCGCGTCGACCGACTGCTGCAGCATGCGCTTCTCGTTGCGAATGATGACTTCGGGCGCGTTGAGGTCGAGGAGCTTCTTGAGGCGGTTGTTGCGGTTGATCAGGCGGCGGTAGAGATCGTTGAGATCGCTCGTCGCGAAGTTGCCCGAATCCAGCAAGACCAGCGGACGCAGGTCCGGCGGGATCACCGGGATCGACGTCGAGAATCATCCACTCGGCGCGTTCTGCGAGTCGCGCAGCAATCTCGACGACGCTTCAGGCGCTTGATGATGTCCTTCAGGCGCTGCTTGCTCTTGGTCGTGGTCGAGCTCCGGCGCGGAGCTTCGGTCGACAGCTCGTTCAGATCGAGCTTCTTCAGCAGCTTGCGGATCGCTTCCGCGCCCATGCCCGCCTCGAACTTGGCGCCGTACTCGGCCTTGGCTCTCGGCGGTACTCCTCCTCGGTGAGGAGCTTGTACTCGCGTCCTTTAGCTTGGGCTTCAGCTTGTCGATACCCGCGTCTGATGACGACGTAATCCTGGAAGTAGACGACGCGCTCGAGGTCGGCGACCTTCATGTCGAGCAGGTTGCCGATGCGCGACGGCGTCGCCTTGAAGAACCAAATGTGGGCGACCGGCGCCGCCAGATTGATGTGCCCCATGCGCTTGCGGCGCACGCGGCTGTGCGTGATCATCACGCCGCATTTGTCACAAACGATTCCCTTGTGCTTGATGCCCTTGTACTTGCCGCAGACGCATTCCCAATCCTTCTCGGGACCGAAGATGCGCTCGCAGAAGAGGCCGTCCTTCTCGGGGCGGTACGTACGGTAGTTGATCGTCTCGGGCTTCTTGACTTCGCCGTAGGACCAGGAGCGGATGTCTTCCGGGCGACGCCAGCCGGATCGTGACCTGCGCGAAATCATTGATCCGGTCATAGTTGACGTTCACTTCGGCCATGGGGGCGATCCTCGAGGAAGAATCTTGCGTTGTTTACTTAGGTGTTCGGTTATTGGATGAAAGGCAATCGGCGGTTCAGACCGTTTGCTTCTTCTGGAGCTCGATGTTGAGCGCGAGCCCGCGGATTTCGTTGGTGAGCACCTCGAAGGAGACGGGCGTGCCCGGCTCGAGGATGTTCAGTCCCTTCACCATCGATTCGTAGATCTTGGTGCGGCCGTCGACGTCGTCGGACTTCACCGTGAGGAGCTCCTGGAGAATCGTACGCCGCGCCGTACGCCTCGAGCGCCCACACCTCCATTTCGCCGAAGCGCTGGCCGCCGAAGCGCGCCTTGCCGCCGAGAGGTTGCTGCGTGATGAGCGAGTAGGGCCCGGTGGCGCGCGCGTGAACCTTGTCGTCCACGAGGTGGTGCAGCTTCATCATGTAGATGTAGCCGACGGTGACCTCCTGCTCGAAGCGGCTCGCCGGTGCGGCCGTCGTAGCAGAACCGATCTTGCCGCCGGTCTTGAACGCCGGCCTCGGTGAGCGCCTTCTCGATGTCCTCCTCCGTCCGCGCCGTCGAAAGCTGGGGTGATCGCGCGCTGAACCCAACGCTCGGGCGGCCCAGCCGAGGTGCGTTTCGAGGATCTGGCCGACGTTCATGCGGCTCGGCACGCCGAGCGGATTCAGCACGATGTCGACCGGCGTGCCGTCGGCGAGGAAGGGCATGTCCTCGATCCGGGACGATCTTGGAGATGACGCCCTTGTTGCCGTGGCGGCCGGCCATCTTGTCGCCGACCGAGAGGTTGCGTTTCGTCGCGATGTAGATCTTCACCATCTCGAGAACGCCGGTCGGGAGCTCGTCGCCGCGGGAGAGGCGGTTCACCAGCTTATTCTTCTCGGTCTCGCGAAAGTCGATGCGGTCGTCGCCGTACTTCGACGCACGACCGCGAGCGCCTTCTCGCGCGCGGTGCGGTGCGATGAACTGCTCGACGAACACGCGGATCGCCGTGCGGGCGCGACGCAGCTCTTCGTACTGCGCCACGTCTTCGAGCTTGAGGCGTTTCTTGGTGAGGTCGTCGACAATCTTGTCATCGGGCGACCTCCTCCACCTCGCGCTCATGGCGCGCGCGTACTCGCGGAAGCGCTCGAGGAAGTCGCGCTCGCGCTTTCTTGATCTCGCTGAGCGCTCTTCGCGCGCTCCTGCTCGGTCACGTTGACCGTTTGCTGAACTTCTGCGCGTCGATCACGATGCCGTCGACGCCCGGGGGCACCTCGAGGAGTGCGTTCTTAACATCCTCGCCGGCGCGTCCGAAGATCGCGTGGAGGAGCTTCTCCTCGGGGGTGAGCTCGCTCTTGCTCTTGGGCGCGACCTTCCCGACTAGAATGTCGCCGGCGCGCACGCGCGTGCCGATGTGAACGATGCCGTTCTCGTCGAGGTGGCGCAGCGCCTTCTCGCCGACGTTCGGGATGTCGCGGGTGAACTCCTCGCGCCGAGCTTCGTCTCGCGGATCTCGATCTCGATACTCGTCGATGTGGATCGACGTGTAGACGTCGTCGTCGCACGAGCGCTCGCTCGACACGACGATCGCGTCTTCGAAGTTGTAGCCGTCCCACGGCATGAACGCGACGAGCGACGTTCTTGCCGAGCGCGAGCTCGCCGTTGTGCGTCGCGGCGCCGTCGGCGATGACCTGGCCCTTCTTGACCTTCTGGCCGTCCGACGACGCAGGGCTGCTGGTTGAGGCAGGTGCGCTCGTTCAGGCCCACGGAACTTGACGAGGCGGTACTCGTCCTCGTCGATGAGGATGCGGTTCGCGTCGACGTAGCGTGACAATGCCCGTCTTGCTCGGCGCTCACGATCATGCCCGAGTTGCTCGGCACGTGGACCTTCCATGCCCGTGCCGACGACCGGCGGCTCGGTCGCAGATGAGCGGGACGGCCTGGCGCTGCATGTTGCGATCCCATGAGCGCGCGGTTCGCGTCGTCGTGCTCGAGGAACGGGATGAGCGCCGCGGAGACGCCGACGATCTGGCGCGGCGAGACGTCGATGAACTGGACCTCGCTCGCGCGTCGACGAGGACGAAGTCGCTCTTCTTGCGCGCCATCACGTGGTCGCTGGCATCGCCGACGAGCTTGCCGTTCTCGTCGATCTCGGTGTCGGCGGGCGCGAGCACGACTGACGTGCTCCTCGTCGGCGCGCAGGTAGCGGACCTCGTCGAGTGCGCTTGCCGTTCTGTCGACGACGCGGTACGGCGTCGTCGAGGAAGCCGTGCGTCGTCGACGCTCGGCGTAGATCGCGAGCGAGCAGATGAGGCCGATGTTCGTGCCTTCCGGCGTCTCGATCGGGCAGATGCGGCCGTAGTGCGAGATGTGCACGTCGCGCACCTCGAAGCCGGCGCGCTTGCGGTTCAGGCCGCCGGGCCCGAGCGCCGAGAGACGCCGCTCGTGCGTGAGCTGGCGAGAGCGGGTTCGTCTGGTCGACGACCTGCGAGAGCTCGCCGCGGCCGAAGAAGTAGTCGATCGCGCGACGAGATCGTCTTGCTGTTGATGAGGTTGCGCGGCGTGAGCTTCTCGGCGCTTCGAGGTTCATGCGCTCCTGCGCGGTGCGGCGGAGCTTGAGGAAGCCCTTGCGGAACTCGTCGCCCGCGAGCTCGCGCGATCGTGCGCACGCGGCGGTTGCCGAGGTGGTCGATGTCGTCGATCTCGCCCTGCGTTCTGCGCGCAGCCTCAAGAATGTACTTGATGCAGCTTGACGATGTCTTCGGGCTGGAGCGTCTGCTCGGTCCTCGGGGATCGTCGTGCCGAACTTGCGGTTGAGGCGGAAGCGGCCGACGCGGCCGAGGCGGTAGCGCTGGGCATCGAAGAACTTCTCGCGGAAGAGCTCTTCGCGCCTTCTCGATCTGCGGCGGGTTGCCCGGGCGCAAGCGTCCGTAGATCTTCAGCAGCGCCTCCTCGTGAGACTTGACCTGGTCGTCTTCGCGGAGCGACTGGAGGATGATCGGATCGTCGGTGAGATCGCGCCCATCGGCCTTGAGCATCTCCGCGCAATCGGCGGGAGGCGCGGACGCAACGATTCGAGCGCGCTCACTTCCTTCAGATCCGAATCGGCGATGACCTCGGCGCCGGTCTTCGGAGATCTCGGCCCCCGATGCCACCAACACTTCGCCGGTCTTCAGGTCGACGATGTCGCCGACTGCAATCTTTCCCGCGAGATCCTTGGCGAACTTGGTCGACGGCTCGTCGCGGCGGCGCTTCACCGTCGTGACCGGATAGAACTCCGAGAGGAACGATTGGTCGGTTCCGTAGCGCTCATGCATCGCGCGCAGCAGCGTGATCGCGGGAGAACTTGCCCGCCTGATCGATGCGCACCGCGAGGAGATCCTTCTTGGTGACGTTGAGCTCGATCCACGAGCCGCGCTCGGGAATGATCCAGCAGCGGTGGAGGCGCTTGTCGCCGGTGTGGAGCTCCTCTTCGAAATCGACCCCCGGCGAACGGTGGAGCTGCGACACGATCACGCGCTCCGTGCCGTTGATGATGAACTCGCCCCACCGATCATGATGGGGATCTCACCAAGATAAACTTCTTCCTCGACCGGCTCCGCCTTGTTGAGGCGCACGCGAATCTTGAAGGGATAGCCGAAGGTCAAACGCAACTTTCGGCACTCGTCGGGCGTGTAGCGCGGATTCCCGAGGTCGAACGACAGGTACTCGAGATTCATCGAGCCGTCGTAGGACGGGATCGGGAAGATCTCGCGGAGGATGGCCTCGAGCCCGATGTTCTCGCGCTTGTCCGCGGGGACGTCCTTTTTGTAGGAAGTCGGAGTACGACTTCGTCTGGAGCTCCACGAGATTGGGGACGACGTGAATCGTGGGATACTTGGCGTAGTCCCGCACGGGCTTGTTCACGGCGGAGGCTGTCAAGGCGGCTCGCTCGTCAGTCATTGGATGGGGTACCCGGGAGAGTTGGCCCGGAGAGAGTTTGGTTGTCCTGGGAGATACCAAGAATGTTCCGATGCGACGCGGTCGCGACACGAAGTCGATGCAACCGGCGGAACACGATCGGCGGGATCCGCGGAGATACTTGGCGTCGGACTCGTGTGATGCGACCCTTGATTTCGAGTCCGGCGAAACGATTCGAGCTAGGCGCGTCGGCCAAGTTCCTGATTTCGAAGGCCCGCGCACAACATCCGGACGCCAATGATCACGATTGAGGCGGTCGAGGTCCGAGCGTATGCGGGCGGAATAGTGGGGAAGAGTTCTAGACGTTCGGCCCGCGGTTTGCAAGCCGGGGCGCGAGCAGGGTTACGGAGCGTCGGCCTCCTTGATGGAGACCAAAAATCGCGGTCAGTCTGAAATCAACGCGGGCGACGCAGAGAAGAGGAGGCCGCGTAGGCATCGCGAAGTTCCCTTCGCTGCCGAGTCACTGCCTCCCCGAGTGATTGCCACCTCCGAGTCGCGTGGAGACTCTTACTTGATCGCAACCGTGGCGCCGGCCTTCGTGAGGACGTCCTTGAACTTGGCCGCGTCCTCCTTCGAAACGCCAGTCTTCACGGGCTTCGGCGCGCCGTCGACGAGGTCCTTCGCCTCCTTGAGGCCGAGACCCGTGATCGCACGGACTTCCTTGATGACGTTGATCTTCTGATCACCCGCCTTCTCGAGAATGACATCGAACGCGGTCTTCTCCTCCGCGGCCGCGGCGGCTCCCCCGCCGCCGCCCGCGGGCATCGCCGCCATGGCGACGGGGACCGCGGCAGTCACGCCGAACTTCGTTTCAAATGCTTCCTTGAACTCTTTCAGCTCGAGAAGGGTCATCTTCTCGAACTTGCCGATGAGGTCATCAATCGTCGCGCTGGTCATGGATACTCCGAGATGAAAAAAGTGTTCGTTGGGGTCGTGAGGGAAAATCGATTCTTGTTCGTTGGGATTCTTGTCGAGCTCAGGACGCGGCCGGTGCCGCTTCTTCCTTCTCGCGCTTCTCGATGAGCGACACGACGAGCTGGGCCGGAACGGAGAGCGCGCTCTGGGCGAGAGTCGGCACGCACGACGCGGTCGAGACCGCGGCGCCGAGGATCATCGATAGCAATTCTTTGCGGCTGGGAGCCCCGCGAGGGCGCGGACCTGCTCCACCGAGAAGGACCGCTCCTGGAAGTAGCCGCCGCGCACCTCGATCCCGGGAGTGCTCTTCGCCTTGCGCGCGGTCTCGAAGACCTTCGCCGCGGCGATGACGTTCTCCACGGGGCCGAAGGCGATCGCCGTCGGGCCCTTCAGAAGATTCTTGGTGACGGACTGCGCCGCCTCCGCCGAAATCCTGCCTTCGATCGCGCGGCGCGCGATCCGATTCTTGACGACGCGGTATCCCACCTTTTCTTTGCGAAGGGACTTTCGCAGGACCCTGTCGGACTCGGTCGTGTGCTTCTCGAACTTCACGAAGATGGCGCCGTCGAGAGTCGAGAACCACTTCTCGTACTCGGCGTTCATCTTTTGTTGAGGAGATTCGGCATCGTTATTCTTGGTAATCTAGATAGTTAGGATTTTTCCGGCTCGCGGCCGCGCGGTCGAACGGCCGCCTGGCCGAACGAAAGCACGACAGCGCGGCTCCGGCTACTGCAGATCCAACATGAGCCCCGGGCCCATCGTCGAGGAGACGACGACCTTCTGGATGAACACGCCCTTCGCGGAGGGCGGGCGCATGTGGCGAATGTGCTCGACGAGGGAGAGAAATGTTGGCTTCGAGGTCCTCGACCGAGAACGAGCGCTTGCCCACGGGAGCGTGGACCGAGCCGCCCGGATCGGTGCGGAACTCGACCTTTCCCGCCTTGAACTCACGCACGGCCTGCCCCACGTCGGGGGTGACCGTGCCGGACTTGGGCGAAGGCATCTTTCCCTGCGGGCCGAGAACCTTTCCCAACTTTCCGACGTGCTTCATCATGTCGGGCGCCGCGATCACGACGTCGAAGCCCGTCCAGCCGTCGAGGATTTTCTTGGCGAGATCCTCGGAGCCCACGAAATCGGCGCCGGCGGCCTTCGCCTCGTCGGCGCGGCCCCTTCGGCGAAAACAGCGATCGTGATCGCCTTGCCGAGCCCCTTGGGGAGCGACACGGCGCCGCGGACGAGCTGATCCGATTTCTTGGGATCGATCCCGAGGTGGATCGCGATGTCGACGGTCTCATCGAACTTCGCGGGCGCCAGCGTCTTCAAGAGGCTGACGGCGTCGTGGACCGAATACGCCTTCGCCGGGTCGACCCTCTCGACCGCCTTGCGATAACGTTTGCTTGCGACTGCCATGGGAGTGTCTTGTGCGTTGATAGTTGGGATTCGTTGTTCTTGAATTCGGTATTGGCGTTCGAGTGCGATTGGCTTTCTGCGATCAGCCCTCGACCTGGATTCCGCAGGAGCGCGCCGTCCCCTCGACCATCCGCATGGCGGCCTCGACGGAGCCGGCGTTGAGATCGGCCATTTTTGTTGGGCAATCTCGCGGACCTGCGCCTTCGATACCTTTCCCGCGACCTCCTTGCCCGGATTGTGCGCCGCGAGCGCGAGGCCCGGCGGCCTTCTTCAACAAAACGGACGCGGGGGAGACTTGGTGATGAACGTGAAGGAGCGATCCGTGAAGATCGAGATCTCGACCGGGATCGTGATGCCTCCGGCGGTCTTCGTGCGATCGTTGAACTGGCGAACGAAGTCACCAATATTGACGCCGTGGGCGCCGAGCGCGGGGCCGACCGGAGGAGCAGGGGTCGCCTGTCCACCGGGACACTGCAGCTTCACTTTGACTTTCAGCTCTTTGGCCATGGGGCGATTCGATTGGGTACCCGCGCGTCGGATTGGATCCGCGGTCGCTCGGGAAAAAGGGCGAGCAGGTTACTTGTCTGGGGTGGCTTTCGCGAGCCCCACAGCGGGATTTTTGGCTGGGGGATTTTTGGGTGGGATCTCTTGGATCGCCGGGGTTCCCCGGCTGGCCGCTACACGGGCTCGACCTTCCAGTACTCGATGTCGACGGGATTCTGGCGTCCGAAGATCGTGACCATCACGCGCACGCGTCCGCGCTCCGCGTCGACCTCCTCGATGACCCCTTCGAATCCCTCGAAAGGACCCTCTTGGATCTTCACGTGGTCGTTCTTCGCGACGCCGATCGCGAGCGTCGGGCTCGTGTCCGAGCGCTCCATCTGACCGAGGATCTTGCGGACCTCCTCGTCAGACATCGGGGTCGCGTGGCTGTGGGTTCCGAGCACATCGCCGAAGCCCGGGGTCTCGCGGACGAGCGACCAGATCTCCATCGAGCGGACTTCGTCGTTCTCGTCGAGATCCGCCTCGATCATCACATATCCGGGGAGGATCTTTTTGTGGGTAACGCGTTTTCGCCCGGCCTTGATCTCGGTGACTTTTTCCGTGGGAACGAGGACGCGCGGGATCCGCGCGTCCATCGACGCGGCTTTGATGCGCTTGAGCAAGCTCTCGCGAACGCGGTCTTCCTTGCCCGACTGGACGCGGACGACATACCAACGAAGCACCATGGATCAGCCTCGAATACGCTTTCGCGCGCTAACCACCCGCCCGGCGGTAGAGCAAGAAATCGAAGATTTGGGAAAGGATAATGTCGAACCCCGCCATCAATCCCAACAATATGAGAACCGTGAGGAGGACGACGACCGACGACTGAACGGTGTCCTTGGTCGTGGGCCAAGTCACTTTTCTGAGCTCGGCCTCGGTCTCGATCAGCGTCTCCGCGACCTTGGGCCTGTTGAGGAAGGCCTGAGCGCCGCCAATCCCAACAAAAATGTGACGACCGCGATGATCTTCGCCGGCGTGAGCGGCCACTCGACGAGCGGGAGCTCCTCGACGAGCTGCGTGCGCAGCCACGAAGCCCAAGAAAAGCCGAGGTCCCACAGCGCCTCCGCGAAGCGGTAGCAGCCGTAGCCCCAGAGGAACGTGAGCGACCAGAAGGTCGCGAGGCGCACGTAGCGCCCCTGGTCCGCCCGGTAGGTTCGAAGGCGGTCGAAGATCGTGGGGTTTTCGGCGACGGCTTCCATGCTCGATGATCAAGATTGCGTTCACGCTCGCGTCCGCGGGGAATCCCACGGATACGTCGCGACGCAACTAGAGCTTCTTCTCCTTGTGGATCTGATGGGAGCCGCAGTAGCGGCAAAACTTCCGGAGCTCGAGCTTGTAGCCCGCCTTCTGACGCTTGAACGTCGTGTAGTTGCGGTTGCTACAGATCGAGCACTCGAGAAAGACGTAGCGTTCCTTGTTCTTCATGATTGGGATCCGATGTCAGATTCGTGATCTCGAGCCGGCGCGTCGAGCGCGGGGGCGACGTCGAACCCGGCCTCTCGGCCTGAGCCCGCGCGTCGCCCGCGCATTCTTGCGTTCGACTTTTCGAGAATTGCCTATTCGAGGATCCCCTATTCGAGGATTTTCGTGACGACGCCCGCGCCAACCGTCTTGCCGCCCTCGCGGATGGCGAAGCGCATTTGCTCCTCCATCGCGATCGACGAGATCAGCTGGACCTCCATCTTGACGTTGTCGCCGGGCATGCACATCTCGGCGCCGCCGAGGAGCTTCACGGAGCCGGTGACGTCCGTCGTTCGGATGTAGAACTGCGGGCGATAGTTGTTGAAGAACGGCGTGTGGCGGCCCCCCTCGTCCTTTGACAGGACGTAGGTCTCGCACTCGAACTTTTGTGGGGAGTGATGGAGCCGGGCTTCGCGATCACCATTCCGCGCTCGAGCTGTTCCTTCTCGACGCCGCGCAGGAGGAGACCGACGTTGTCGCCGGCGATGCCCTCGTCGAGCGTCTTTTGGAACATTTCGACGCCCGTGACCACCGACTTCAGCGGCTCGCCGACGAAGCCAATGATCTCCACGGCTTCACCAACTTTGATCTTGCCGCGGTCGATGCGCCCCGTTCCCACGGTTCCGCGACCCTTGATCGAGAACACGTCTTCGCACGCCATGAGGAACGGCTTGTCCTCTTCGCGCTTCGGATCGGGGATGAACGTGTCCAGGGCAGCGACGAGATCCTCGATGCACTTGCTCCCGACCGCGTCTTTGGGCGCTTGATAGGCCTTCAGCGCGTTTCCGCGGATAATTGGGGTCTTGTCGCCGGGGAAGCCATACTTGTTGAGGAGATCGCGGATCTCCACTTCGACCAAATCGATGAGCTCGGGGTCGTCGACGAGGTCGATCTTGTTCAAGAACACCACAATTGCCGGCACATTCACCTGGCGGGCGAGCAACAGGTGCTCGCGCGTCTGCGGCATGGGGCCGTCGGCCGCGCTCACGACCAGGATCGCGCCGTCCATCTGGGCCGCGCCCGTGATCATATTCTTGATGTAGTCAGCGTGACCCGGACAGTCGATGTGCGCGTAGTGGCGCTTTGCCGACTCGTACTCCACGTGGGAGACGGCGATCGTCACGGTTTTCGTCGAGTCGCGCTCGATGCCACCTTTGGCGATGTCCTTGTAGTCGCGTGCCTTCGAGAGACCCTTGGCGGCGAGAACTGCGCACAATGCCGCCGTCAATGTGGTCTTCCCGTGGTCGATGTGACCGATCGTGCCCACGTTGACGTGCGGCTTCGTTCGTTTGAAGACCTCTTTTGCCATCGCGTCCTTGCGATCCTTTCCTAGGGGCCGAATTCGACGCCGTCACGGGACGGCGCGGATCCGGGTCTTGGATGAATAAACGAGTGAGTTGGGGAGGAAGAAAGAATGATGAATACGAGATTGTTTCTATTGCGTTGCTGTGTCGATTGCGTTGCTTCGCGAATGCGAATTGCGGCGCCCGAATCTCCGAACCCAAGTTTGGAGCTGCAGACGGGAATTGAACCCGTGACCTCCTCCTTACCAAGGAGGTGCTCTACCAACTGAGCTACTGCAGCAGGTTGTCGGAGGATGCGGCATCGCAATCCTGGAGCGGGTGAAGGGAATCGAACCCTCGTGACCAGCTTGGAAGGCTGGAGCTCTACCATTGAGCTACACCCGCGCGCGAACCCTAGAGTTTCGAACCCAGACCCCATCACCTCGCCGACCCAATCCCACGATTCCCAACATAAGTTCGCAAATGTTGCGTTCGTGGTTTGCCAGCAATCCGTGAATGTTTGGTTTCCAAACACTCCAGACGGACGGCTAGGGGGCGGCACCTCGTTACCCCTCAGGGGGTCGCCGCCCCGGAGCGAATGTTGGCTTCGCCAACGTTCGCGTAGGGCGGCGTGGGTGAATCTCGTCACCCCTCAGGGGTCGCTGGTCCTGTTTCGAATGTTTGCTTCGCAAACATTCGAAACAGGCCGCGAGAGTGAATGACGGTGGGCAGTGAAGGATTTGAACCTTCGAAGGCTGAGCCACCAGATTTACAGTCTGGCCCCTTTGGCCGCTCGGGCAACTGCCCGGAGTTCGAAACCCACAGTTCCGCGAGACCAACGATCGCGAGGCGCCGCCGAATCGGGCGGCCGTTGGAGCGGCCGCGCTGGCGATGTCGGCGAATCAAGCGCTGTCGTGATTCGCGGAAGCAAAGAATGAAAGAGCAGTGAAAATCGTTGCCTTTTCCGGCGGCCATCCTTCCCGACGCGGTCGGCCGCCCCCTCCTCGAAGGTTCGGCGTCTCGTGGCGCGCTCACACTGCGAATCGATGCACGAGTGTGAAGCGCACCATTCGCCGCCGGATGAAAGACGCGGAGATGAAGGACGGAGCCGGCGGCGGGAATCGAACCCGCAACCACCTGATTACAAATCAGGTGCTCTACCGTTGAGCCACGCCGGCACACAAAAGCCAGCGACGTCTCGAAATGGGCCTCGGCCGGGTTGGCTAGGCCCACCCAGCGAAAGGCGCGACGAGGATAGGGAGGCGGTCCCCTCGGTCAAGAATTTCTAAGGTGCCGAGCCGCTCGACCTGTCCTCGCCACGACGCGAATGCGTCGCGAACCGCATCGAGGGTGTCGCCAGGAAACTTCTCCAAGAACGCGCGGGCGAGCTCGAAAGCAACTGCGGACTCGGCGACCACCGACGCGGCCGGGACCGAGCAGACGTCCGATCGTTGGTAGGTCGCAGGGGCCGGGCGCAGGGTCTTCAGATCGATCGAGCCGAGCCCCCTCTTCAAAGTTGGGATCGGTTTCATCGCGACGCGCACGACGACCGCCTCGCCATTGGTCATCCCCCTTCGATTCCGCCGGCCCGATTGCTCGTGCGATGAAAACCACCAAAGGGGCGGGAGCGGTCGAATGCGATCCCGTCGTGGACCTCCGATCCGCGGAGGCGCGCCGCCTCGAAGCCGAGGCCGATCTCGACGGCCTTGATCGCGGGGATCGACATGAGCGCAGCGGCGAGCCGGCCGTCGAGGCGCGCGTCGCTCGACGCGTAGTGCCCGAGGCCGGGCGGGCCCCCGTCGCGATCACCTCCACGACGCCGCCGAGCGTGTCCCCCGCCTGCGTCGCCTCCTCGACGAGCTCGGCGAAGCGCGCGTCGGCCGCCGAATCCAAAGAATAGAAGGGAGAGGCGTCGCGGCGGGACGCGCGTCGGCGGCGAGCGGATCGCCCGGAGCCGCGACGCCGCCGATCTCGCGCACGAAGCCGAGGACCTCGATTCCGAACGAACGCAACAAATGCGCGGCGACCGCGCCGGCGGCGGTGCGTGCGGCGGTTTCGCGCGCGCTCGCCCGCTCGAGCACGCTGCGGATGTCGCGCGATGCCAACTTTGCGCCCCCGCGAGGTCCGCGTGGCCCGGCCGCGGAACCGTGGGATTGGGGAGCTCCTCGATCGTGGCGTCTTGGTTGGGAATCGTCATCGCGAGCGGCGAGCCGATCGTGATCCCACCTTTCGTACCCGACAGGAGGCGGATCCGGTCGGTCTCGATCTGCTGGCGCTTGCTCCGGCCGGGGCCGCGCTGCCGCCGCGATAGTTGGGAATCGACCCAGGCGGCGTCGAAGGGGAGCCCGCGGGGAGCCCTCGATCAACACCAACAATCCGGGGCCGTGCGACTCGCCGGCAGTTCTGTAGGAAAGGGGGCTCATAGGACCTCGTACCAGGTGACCTCGTCGAAACGAACGTCGGTGGGCATGTCCCCCACCATCACCGTGACCGTCCGCTTTTCTTTGTGAACGCGCCGCACGGCGCACCGCCGGCGAAACTTGGGAACGTAGATGATCGAGTCGCGCTTCAGCGAAGCGAGGAACGCCTCGCGCTTTTGATCCATCGGCTCCTGCGCGATCGCCTCCTCGAGCTCGCCGCGAAAGGCGCGGAGCTTCGCATCGAAGGGCTTCGGCACCTCGTCCTCGAGCGACTCGAGGCGTCCGCGGATCGCCGAGCGCAGCCGGGCGATCGCCTCGTCGACCTGACGCTGCGCCTCGGCGCGGAGCGACGCATCGCGCTGCTCGAGGTCGCGCGCCCGCGACTCGAGCTCGGCGCGGCGCAGCTCGGCGTCCTCGAGTGTGGCGCCGGCGCGCCGCCGCGCCGCGTCGGCCTCGACGCGCACCGTTTGGATCGCCGCGACCGCCTCCTCGACCCGCATGTCCTTTCGCTCGAGCGATCGCTCGGCGCGCTCGAGCACCGGCTCCGGAAGGCCGACGCGCCGCGCCACCGCGAGCGCCTGCGACGAGCCGGGAATCCCAAGGATGAGGCGATACTTGGGTTGGAGCGTGACCGGATCGAACTCGACGGTCGCGTTCTCGGCGCGCGGGTGGCGGAATGCCAACTCTTTCAGCCGCCCCAGGTGGGTGGTCGCGATGGTCCGCACCCCCTTTGCCAAGAAAAACTCGAGGATCGATTCGCCGAGCGCGGCGCCGTCGGCCGGGTCGGTGCCGGCACCCACCTCGTCGATCAACACCAACGATTCGCGGGTCGCCGACTTGAGGGCGCGCGAGACCCGCACCATGTGCGAAGAAAAGGTGGAGAGCGATTGGGTGATCTCCTGCTCGTCGCCGACGTCGACGAAGATCCCATCGAATGCCGGGATCTCGGCGGCGCGCGCCGGCACCGGCAACCCCGCGAGCGCCATCGCGGAGAGCACGCCGACGGTCTTCAGCGCCACGGTTTTCCCGCCGGTGTTCGGCCCCGTGATCACCAACAAATCGAATTCCCCGCCGATCTCCACGTCGACCGGGACCACGGAATCTTGGTGTGGGCGCTTGGCATCGCCCGCCTCGCGCTCGACGAGCTTCGGGTGCCTCCCCTCGAGAATGCGGAGCCGCCGCCCGTCGACGACCTCCGGAATGCAACCGCGCATCGCCTCGCCGTAGGCCGCCTTCGCGAACGCCAAGTCCAGCTCGGCGATCTGTTCCATCGCGCGCACGATGCGCGTGCGCTCCGCGAGGACGCGGCGCGACAAATCCAACAATACGGCCGCTACCTCGCGCGCCACGGCGAGCGCCCCTCCGCGCGCGCGTTGCCGAGCTCCACGACCGCCTGCGGCTCGATGTAGAGGGTGCTCCCCGTGGTCGACCGGTCGAGCAGCAATCCAGGGACGCGATGGCGCTGCTCGGCCTTCACCGCGAGGACGGGGCGGTCGTTGCGATAGGTGGGTTTCGGCGCGTGGAGCGCTTTCTTGACATCGGCGCTCGCGAGGACCCGCTCCATGGCGCGCCCCACCTCGGCCTCGGTCGCGCGGAGCCGCGCCCGCGCGTCGGCGAGGCGCGGGCTCGCCGAGATCGAGGACCTCGCCGCGCGAGTCGATCGCGCGGTCGATCGCCTCGACGAGGTCGGATAGTTGGGAATCGCCGAGGCGATCCCAACGATCCGCGGCGCCCGCGCCAGCTCGAGCTCGAGACGCGCGCGGATTTCTTGGCTTTGGCGGAGGCCGCGCGCGACCGACGCCAAGTCTCCCGGCTCGAGCGGCCTCCCCCGTGGCCAAGTGCTCGACGAGCGCCCGCAGGTCCTCGATCCCCGCGAGCGGCGCCTCGACGCGGCGCGCGCGCAGCTCCATCGCCTCTTTCGAGCGGAGGCAGGCCTCGCGCGACGCTGCCGCCGACTCCTCGGGGACGAGCGCCGCCACCGCGGCGCGGCCGAGCGCCGTCTGCGCGAAGGCGGACAGCCGCTCGAGCACCGCCGGGAACTCGAGCGCGTCGAGGGAGAATCGGTCCGTCATTGGCACGGGGAAGAAAGCCAGAATACTGCCTTCCGATGACACACGATCCCCAAGAGCTTTCCTTCGACACGCGCTGCGTCCACGCCGGACAGGAAGCCGACCCCACGACCGGGGCCATCATGACGCCGGTCTACCTCACCTCTACCTATGTGCAAGCGGCGCCGGGAGAGCACAAAGGATTCGACTACTCGCGCACCAACAATCCGACGCGCGCCGCGCTCGAAAGGAACTTGGCATCGCTCGAGGGTGGGAAGCTCGGCCTCGCGTTCTCATCGGGGATGGGGGCCATCAACACGATCCTGAATCTCCTCAAATCGGGGGACCACGTGGTCGCGGGGAACGATCTCTACGGCGGCACCTACCGGATCCTGAAGACCCTCTACGAGAAGTTCGGGCTCGGGTGCACCTTCGTCGATACCACGAATGTCGCGGCCATCGAGAGCGCGATCCGCCCGGAGACCAAGCTCCTCTTCTTCGAGACCCCAACGAACCCATTGTTGCGTCTCACGGATTTGAAGCGTGCCTCCGCAGTGGCGCGCACGCGCGGGATCTGGAGCTGTTGCGACAACACGTTCGCGACGCCGGCGCTCCAGAATCCCCTCGCGCTCGGGTGTGATCTCGTCGTCCACTCGACTACCAAGTATCTGGGGGACACAGTGACGTGGTCGGCGGCGCGATCGTCACCAACGATGCGGATCTCCACGCCAAGCTGAAGCACTATCAAAACGCGGTCGGCGCGACGCCCGGGCCGATGGATTGCTTCCTCGTCCTGCGCGGCACCAAGACCCTCCATCTCCGGATGGAGCGCCACGGCGCGAATGCCAAGAAAATTGCCGCCTTCCTCGCCTCGCATCCGAAGGTCGAGCGGGTCCACTATCCCGGGCTTCCCAACCATCCGCAGCACGAGCTCGCCAAGCAACAGATGCGCGGGCCGGGGGATCGTCTCCTTCGAGCTGAAAGGTGGGGTCGAGGAAGGCAAGCGATTCGCGTCGCGCACCAAGCTCTTCGCGCTCGCCGAATCGCTCGGCGGTGTCGAGTCGCTGATCGATCACCCGGTCTCGATGACCCACGGCTCGATCCCGCGCGCCGAGCGGATGAAGGCGGGGCTCAATGACGGATTGTTGCGTTTGTCCGTCGGCGTGGAGTCGGCCGACGACCTGATCGCCGATCTGGAGCGCGCGTTCTGACGGACGCGCGCCGCTTCCACGCTCCAGGACGCGTTAGGGCTCGTCGCCGAATCGATTGGGATCGAGCGGTTGGTTGGGGATCTCCCCGCCACCACACCTTTCAGTACTCTCCCACCCTTGAATCGCACGACGCGCTTGCTCGGCACGTCGACCTTTTCGAGCGTCCGCGGGTTTTGGGCGCGACGCGCCGCGCGCTCCTTCACTTCGAAGACTCCGAACTCGCGGAACTCGAGCCTGTGGCCGTTTCCCAACTCTAGGATGACCGAGTCGAGGAACCTCTGAATGATGTCTTTGACGACCACTTTCGTTTGCCCGGTCTCCTCTGCAATTCGATTGACGAGCTCCTTCTTCGTTAGGGTTCGGGGCTTTTGTTGGGGCATCCGCGCACCGCTTGTTCGATCGTTGTTCACTGGGGATCCATCCTCTCTCGCTTCATTTCAAGAATTCGTTTCACTGATCAGAAAAGGCCACACGCCGCATCTGTCTGGCCTGCATTGACAGTCTGCCCTGCATCCACCGCCGTGCTGTCCAGCTTCCGTGATGTCCAGCCTATCGTGGACCCGCAAAGTCGAATGCACCTTCGAAAAACGCAAGCAACTCGACCCTCCGGGAATCGCGGGCCTTCTCGTAGAACGGGGTCCTGTCGAGCACGTCACGGGGTTTTTCTTTGGGGGCGTTCGAGGACAAATGTGGCGGGACCATCATTGACGAGTTGGACCCGCATCGATGTTCCGAAGCGTCCGGTCTCGACTGGGATCCCGCGCTCTCGAAGTTTGTTGGCAAGCGCCTCCAGGAGCTCCCGGGCCGCCTCAGGGGAGCCGCCCGGTCGAACGACGGCCGCCGCCCTTTGCTCCCGTCGGCCGCGAGCGTGAACTGACTCACCAACAATACTGACCCCCGACTTCGGCGACCGAGAGATTGGTCTTGCCGCCGTCGTCCTCGAAAATCCGGTAGTCTGCGATCTTTTCCGCCAGATCGATCGCGTCCTCGCGGCGATCTCCCGCGAGAACGGCCGCAAGGACCACGATCCCGCGCCCGATTTTGCCGACCACGGCCCCTCCACCTCGACCGACGCCTCGGACGCGCGCTGGAGAACCGCGATCACGGCTGGCTCGCGGGGCGGCTCGCCGGGCGCGAGGGGGCAGTTTCTCCTGGATCTCCTGCAGGAACATGCGCGCCCGGCTCTGGAGCAGGAACGGCTCGTCGGTCCCCTTGTCGAGATATCGTTGGAAATGCTCCGCGGCCCTCGGCAGGTCGTGCTCGTAGTCCCACGCCACGATCGCAAGATTGAACTCGGGGCTCGGATCGCTGGGATTGGTGAGGAGGAGCTTCTCATAGATGGCTTTCGCGTCGCGCCACTTGTCGAGCTCGAGGAACGCGACCGCGAGGCCGAGCGCCGCCATGGAGTCGTCGGGGCGCTCCTCGAGCAACCGCCGGAACTCCTCCGCGGAGATCTCCACCTCCGAGCCGCCGACGCCGCGCCGCAGCGAAGCCAACAAAAGCCGCTCGCTTCGTTTTTGTGGGTATCGCTCGACGTAGCGCGACATCCCATCGATCGCCGTGCGGAGCTCCTGCTCGCGCCGGATCTGCGCGTACGTTCGGAGCGCCAAGAGGAAATCCGGATTGAGGTCGATGGCGCGGCGCAGTGCGGCCTCCGCCTGCTGGGAATCGCTTCCCAATTTTGCGTTCCACCAGCCGTAGGCGTACCAAGCCCAAGGAAAGCGGTCGTCGAGCTCGTAGGCCTGGCGAGCGAGGAGCGCCCCTTCTCCGGCTCGGTCTGGATCCGCGACAGCATCGTCAACGAGAACGACGACGGCTCGTTCTTGACGAGCTCCTCGTACTCGGCGAGGAGCGCCGCCTTCTCGCCGACTCCGATCCGCGAATCTTGGTAAAGGCGGTGAACGAAGACATTCTTGGGAAACTTCTCGCGGAGCGGGCGGGCGATCTCGAGCGCCCGCCCGGGCTCCCGCGGCGAGGAACTTCTCGGCCTTCTGGTATTGCGCCTCGGAGGCCGTGTCCCCCGCGAACCCCTCATATCGCTCGATCTCTTCCTTGGGAAGGGCGGCGCTGCAGGCCGCCAGCGCCGCAAGGCACCCCGCGGCGAAACCCCGGGCGACCGCGCGATATTGTTGGCAATCGCCCACGGCGCTCAGCGCACGCCGGGCGTGGTCACCTGGTCGTCGTCGACGTCGACCTCGGGGAGGCCGCGCCGAGTCTGCTCGTCGCGAACCAACAAATCGACGCCGTAGGCGCGCACCCGCGCGGCCGGCCCGTCGTCGGCCTTCGCGAAGAGGATGTCCACTTTTCCGCGCCCCGCGAGGTCCCACTTGCCGATCCGCACGCGCGCCGGCTTCATCGACGGGTCGCGCACGGGGGCGGGGTCATCGAGATCCGCCGGCCGAAGCCCGTGTCGAACTCGTCTTTTATGTGGGATTGGGGGCGCACTCGACCTCCGCGTAGAGCCCCGGCGGGAGGTACAGCTCGATCCGCTCGGCGAGCATCTGGAGCGGCTTCGCCGTCGCGGCGCGCGCGCGCGAGTCGCGCTCCGGATCGGCGGGCATCGTGATCTTCTTCGCATCGGGGCCGCCGTCGGCCGAGGGATGGGAAGCGCACGCCGCCAGAACACCAACGAAAAGGAATGCCAAGATTCGTGCGCTCATCGGAGCCCCACTCGTTTTCGGATCATGTCGAGGTTTTGATTGGCGATGTCGCCGGCGCGCGCGGCGCCGTCGACGATGACGGCGTGGACCGCGTCGGGATTGCGCTCGAGCTCGGCGGCCCGCTCGCGGATGGGGCGCGCGATGCGCTCCACCGAGTTCGCCAAGATTCCCTTGCAGTCGACGCAGCCGATCCCGGCCGTGCGGCAGCCGACCTCGATCGTTGCGATCTCCGCCGGCGTCGTCACGGATTTATGGAGGGAGAAGATATTGCAATCGTTGGGTTCCCCGGATCCGTGCGCCGGACGCGCTTGATGTCGGTCTTCGCAGGCCCGAGCTTCTTCCGCACCATCTCGGGTGGGTCGAGGAGCCCGATGTCGTTGCCGCGGCTCTTCGACATCTTGGTCTCGCCGTCGAGACCAAGGATCCGCTTCGCCGGCGAGAGGAGCGCCTGCGGCTCGACGAACGTCTCGCCATAGATGGTATTGAACCGGCGTGCGATGTCGCGGGCGAGCTCGAGGTGCTGGAGCTGGTCCTCGCCGACGGGGACGATCGCAGCCTGATACAACAATATGTCGGCCGCCTGCAGGACCGGATAGCTGAAGATCCCGGAGTTCACGATGTCTCCCTTCGTCGCGGCCTGCTCCGCCTTGTCCTTGAATTGTGTCATCCGCGTGAGGTCGCCGTACGCGGTCACGCTGGAGAGGATCCAGGCGAGCTCGGTGTGCGCGGGGACGTGCGATTGGATGAACAGGATGCAGCGCTTGGGATCGAGCCCGCACGCGAGCAGCACTTTCACCGCCTCGAACGTGTTCGTCCGCAGATCGTTGGGATCAGGGTGGCTCGTGAGCGCATGCTGATCGACCACGCAGTAGATCGCGTCGTAGCGGTTCTGAAGCTCGACGTAATTCTGGATCGCCCCGAGGTAGTTCCCGAGGTGGAGCGAACCGGTCGGTTGGATGCCGCTGAAGACGCGCTGCGCCATGGCTGAATGCGTGGGACCGTAGCGGTCGCGCGGGCGCCGGGCAAGGAACCGCGCGCCGCCTCGCGAAAGAGGGCGTTCGATTTCCTACAATCGAACGCCAACGATCTCGTGCCCACCGCGTCCCGACACGGAACGATCGCTTTGTTGGCTCTCGCCGCGCTGCCCGCGTGCGCGATCCCACCCAACGAAGTGCACTTCGCTCCTCTCTACTCGTACCACTCGCTCGGGAGCGGCGGCTACACCAACGAAATGGTGGGTGGTCTCCTCGAGTACCGCCACGACGAGCCGAAGGGCGAGCTCGCCTCGACCACATTCGCCATCCATCCGATCTTCTGGACCCGCTCGAACGCGGAGGAGAGCGCCACCGATGTCTTGTGGCCGCTCGGGCGTTTTCGATTCGACGGCGAGGAAGGGACCGAACGCTTCTTTCCGATTTGGTGGTGGAAGCGGCGCGGCGACATCGACGGCAACACGGAAGTGGATTGGTCGGTCTTCCCGATCCTCTACGGCGGGTCGGGCTCCCCGGCAACTCGTACTTCGCCGTCTTCCCGTTGGGGGCGTGCTGCGGGACTTCCTCACCTACGACGAGATCTGGTTCGTCCTCTTTCCCCTCTACGTCCAGAGCACCAAGAATCCGGGCAACCATGTGAGCCGCTCGATCCTCTTCCCAATTTTCGGCTGGGGAACGGGAGACGACCAATGGTCGTGGTGGCGCGTCTGGCCCATCTACGGGACGGCGACCTACGTCGGCTTCTACGATCGGAAGTTCGCCCTCTGGCCGATCTGGAATTCGGAAGCCAACTATCTCGACACCGCGTCGCCGTCCTCCGAGTGGTCGATCTGGCCGATCTACGGGCAGATCGAGCAGGGATGCACAGCACAGCCGCTCGATTCTTTGGCCTCTCTTTGCTTGGGAATGGAACGACGAGACCTCCTATTGGACGGTCGTCGCCCCTGGCCCCTCGTGCGCATCCAACGCAACGGATCGGGTCGACCCTACAATTACACCCGCTTCATTCCCCTCTATTCGCACTACGACGGCGAGGAGATCGATTCCCAAGTATTCCTTTGGCCGATCTTCTGGAATCGGAGCGAGGCGGTGCCCGACTTCGAGCGCGACTCGTTCTTCTTCGCCCCCTTTTATTACCATTCGCGGACGCGGCGCCTCGTGGACTCCAAGCCCGCGCGCGAGCAGGAATGGAAGCTCGGCGGCACGAGCATGCTCTGGCCGCTCGTGCGCGACCGCGAGGAAACCGACGGGCGCCGCGAGCTCGACACCCTCTGGCCGATCCCGTGGCCGTTCGTCGAGGGCTTCCGCGAAAACTGGCTTCCGATCTTCTCGATCTTCACGCACGAGGCGGACGGCCGCGGCGCCCACTCGAATCGCGCCTTCCTCGACCTCTTCCGCAACGAGGCCAACGAAACGGAGAGCCGCTGGTCGCTCCCGATCCTCGGCGGCCATCGCTCGCTCGCCGACGGCCGCGGCGAATGGTCGCTCCTGCTCGGACTTCTGCGCTGGAGTTCGGGCCCCGACGGAAGCAAGCTCCTCATGCCGGCGATCCCAGGACCTGGGTTCCCCCTTTCGAATCCAACACCAAGAATCCCTGATCCCAACGATATAGGAGTCCATGCCCGCCGTCGAAGCCACGACCGCCCCGATGAAGGCCGTCACCCGCGCGACCCTCGGAATGTTACGCAGTCGGCCGGCGCCTCGGTGCACCTCCTCTTCGAGACGGCGCGGCGCCTCCCGCGCGCGCGGCCGCGGCTCACCCCCGTGATCGATCAGATGTACGCCGGCGGCGTCCTCTCGATCCCGATCGTGGTCCTCGTCGGGCTCTTCACCGGAATGGTGCTCTGCCTGCAGACCGGGCTCGAGCTCCAAAAGCTCGGCCAGCAGGATCTCGTCGGGCGGATCGTCGCGGCCGCGATGTGCCGCGAGATGGGGCCCTTCGTGACGGGGATCATCCTCTCCGCGGCGGTCGGCTCGGCGATGGCGGCCGAGATGGGGACGATGGCGGTCTCCGAGGAGCTGACCGCGCTCGACGTGATGACCGTCGACACGACGCGATTCTTGGTATTGCCCCGCGTGATCGCGCTCGCGCTCGTCGCGCCGATCCTGACTCTCTTCGCCGATTTGGTGGGAATCGTGGGGGCGGCTTCGTGGCGGTGAGCCGCCTCGGGGTGGGGCGCGAGCTCTACGTCACGACCTCCATGCTCCAGATCCAGGAGTCGACGATCTTCGTGTTCCTTCCCAAGGATCTTTATGTGGGATTGCTGAAATCGTTGGTGTTCGGGATCACGATCGCGATCATCGGCTGCGCCACGGGGATGCGCGCCACCAACGGAGCCCGCGGCGTCGGCGAGGCGACCCGCACCGCCGTGCGCACCTCGATCACGATGATCGTGGTCCTCAACTATGTGCTCACGGGAATCCTCTTCCAATGAGCGTGATCGAGTTCAAGGAAGTGGAGCAGACCTTCGGCGACCGCCCCGTCCTTCGCGGTCTCTCGTTCAAGGTCGAGAAGGGGAGACCTACGTCCTGATGGGTCCGTCGGGCTCGGGGAAGAGCACCACGCTCCTCCATATCGTTGGGGTCTACCGCGCGCGCCGCGGCGGCGTCGACGTGATGGGGGTCGACGTGGGGCGCCAAGGAGTCGAGGAGCTCCGGTCGCTCCGGCGGAAAGTTGGGTTCCTCTTCCAGGGGGCCGCCCTCATCGGTTGGCTCTCGGTCTACGACAACGTGGCGCTCCCCCTCCGCGAGACGATGCAGATCCCCAAGGATGAGATCCGGGAGCGGGTCCACAAGGCGCTCCAGCTCGTGCGCCTCTGGCCCGATCACAACAAATACCCCTCCGAGCTCTCGGGCGGGATGCGCAAGCGCGCGGGACTCGCGCGCGCGATCATAACGAATCCCGAGATCATTCTTTACGATGAGCCCACAGCCGGCCTCGATCCCGCCATGTCCGCACAAATCGAACAACTCATCCGCAACCTGAGGGAGACCGTGGGGGTGACCTCGGTCCTCGTCACCCACGACGTCCAGTGCGCGAGCACGTGCGGGAGCCGGATCGGCATCCTGTCCGAAGGGCGGCTCCAGGCCGAGGGTGGCCCCGATCTGTTGCGTTCGGAAGAACCGGCGGTTCTGCGATTCCTCGGCAAGGCCGTGGCGGCCGGAGAGGCGACGTGAGGATCACACGCGACACACTGCTCGGGCTCATGTTCTTCGTTGGTCTCGGCCTCCTCATCCTCGCGACCGTCTTCCTCTCCGAGCTCGCGCTCGGCGGCACACGGCAGATCCCCATCCAATTCGACACGGCGATCGGACTCAAAGCTGGGGATCCCGTCAACGTCGTCGGCGTGAAGAAGGTTACGTTCAGTCGATCGAGTACCGGCCGGAGAATCCCAAGGATCGGCGCGTCGTCATCCGCCTCCAGCTCGCGCGCGACATCCGAGTCCACGACGACTACAAGGTTCGGATCGAGTATGCCTCGCTCCTCGGCGGAAGATTGGTGAACATGGATCCCGGGTCGATTGCGGGGGTGGAGATCCTCGCCGACGAGGACCATCCGCTGATCGGGATCGTAGCCAAGGATCCCATCCTTGCGTTTACCGACCTCATCAATGACAACAAGAGCCCGCTCAACGAGGCGCTCGTCGCGATCCGCGACACCTTCCAGTCGGCGGCGACCGGAAGGGGGCGATCAACAAGCTCCTCAACGATCCCGAGCTCGCCAGGAAACTCGACAGCATCGTCACCAATGTCGAGAAGATCATCGACACCGTGAGCAAGGGCGAGGGGCCGCTCGGCGTCGCGCTCCGCGACAAGGACGTGGAGCAGAAGCTCCGCAACATCGTGCGCGACGTCGGAGCGTCACCGGCAAGCTCGACCGCGGCGAGGCGCTCCTCGGAAAGTTGATCTCCGACAAGGACCTCGGCGCCAAGGTCGAGCGCGCGATCAACAATATCGAGGAGGTCACCGGGAAGCTCGCCCGCGGCGAGGGCTCCTTCGGAAAGTTGGTGAACAGCAGCGAGGCGCACGACAAGCTCGTGAAGCTCTTCGACTCGGCGCAGGTCACCCTCGACAAGCTGAACGGCGGCGACGGATTGTTGTCCAAGCTGCTCAATGACAAGGAAATCGGCATCGACGTGAAGGAGGCGATCCGCGCGGTCAAGGATCTCGTGACCGGCGCCAACCGCGGCGAAGGCACGATCGGCCGCCTCTTCAAGGACGACACTCTCGTCCGCAACCTCGAGCGCCTCGTCCGCCAGTTCGGCCGCCTCATCGAAGACGCCCGCGAAGCCGCGCCCGTCTCCACCTTCGCGTCGGTATTGTTTGGAGCCTTCTAGGGCGCGAGGCGCGGGGTGGGTGGGTCGGCGCTCTGCTGCGCATAGCGACCGAGCCATTGTTGCAATCGCGCCCTGCGCAGAAGCCGCGCCGACCCACCCACCCCCACGCCTCGCGCACGCTCGACACCAACCTTTCCCGGGCGCCGACTCACTGTCACAAGCGCCAGATCAGTTTGGCAAATAGTTGGCATGCCCCACACTTCATGACCGCGATCATTGGTGATGCGATCGCGGGTGGTGTGGAGCGCGCTCTGGGAAGATAGCGGAGTGGCGCCGGGCGCGCGCTGCAGCGTGGCGTGGGTGGGTGGCGGGACGGGGTGGGGTAGGCCGGCGCTCTGCTGCGCATGACCAAGGATCCGGTTGTGACCATCCCGCCCCGCGCAGAAGCCGCGCCGACCTACCCCACCCCGTCCCTCCTTCGGTCGCGCATGGCCGGATCGTTAGGTTCCAGTCATGAATGCGAGCGACGGGGGTGGGTGGGTCCCGGGCGAGTTTGTGCGCCGCATGGACTCAACAACTTTAGTTGGTAATTCTTCGCCGCGGCCATTTCCTTGCAGTTCCATCGGCGCACATGCCTGAGCCCCGGGTCCACCCACCCTCCGACGCCTCATGATCGAGATCATTGGTGATGTGCTCGCGGGTGATGGGACGCGCGCGTGCTGGGGAGATAGCAGTGTGGCGCCGGGCGCGCGCTGCAGCGTGGCGTGGGTGGGTCGGCGCGGCTTCTGCGCAGGGCGCGATCGCAACAATGGCTCGGTCGCTATGCGCAGCAGAGCGCCGACCCACCCACCCCACGCTTACGGCGTGCTCGGCGCCGCTCCGCTACCTCCCCAACACCCGCTCCACACCACCCGCGAGCGCATCCCCAATGATCCGCATCCCATGCTCGTTGAAATGCCCGCCGACGTCGCCGAGGTAGATATGGTTGGGATCGTTCGTCGCGTTCGTGACGAGCTTTTCGCGCTCGGCGGGATCGTTGGTTTTCGCGAGGCGATCGCGGAACGGCGCCAGGGCTTGGCGGAGCGGGTCGATGACGTCAACGTAGGCGCATCCCTCCTTTCCGGCGCAGAAGCGCGACCAGACTCCTTCGGGTCCGACGAAGCGCGGGTCCATGGCCTGGACCGGCTGCGGCAGAACGGTGATCACCAACTTTCCTCCGCGGGCGCGGATTTGCTCGTAGAGCGCGAGCATCCGCGCCTCGGCGGCCACCCAGAGAGGCAACAAATCCTCGGCGAAGGGAGTCGACTGGAGCTTTCGTTGATCTCCTGCGCTTTGTTGGTCTTCGCCCACGACGGTTTGGGATTCTCCGGCGCCCGCTTCTTGAGCCAATCCTTCCAATCAGAATTGGCAGCGCCTGTAGAACTCGGTGCGGGTGAGCCACGGGCGGAGGTCCCCTTCGGCGGCACGCCGTACTCGTCCATCGGCTGCACGTCCTGGTCGGCGAACGCCACGATCACGACGTCGGGCGATAGTTGGAAAACGTTCCGCTCGTAGTTCCGCACCGACTGCTCGAAGCGGTAGCCCTGGACCGCACAGTTGAAGACCTCCGACTTCACGCCGTCAGCGGCGAGCCGCTCCTCGAGAATCGTGGTGTAGATCTTCTCGAGCGACACCGAGCTGCCGTAGGTCATGGAGCTGCCGAGGACGGCGATCCGCTCGACGCCGGGGCGCTTCTCGCGGCTCCACTCGCCGCCGCGGAATCCGAACGAGTTGATATCCTCAGGAATCTTGAGGAAGCGATCGAAGTGGTGTTGGTTGGGAATCATCACCCAACTCAAGGATCCATCGAGCTCTTGGATGACGGTGCGCCGCGGGCGCGTCGCCTCGAGGGCGAGATTGAACCCGCCGACGACGAGGAGCGCCCCGCGGTGCGCGATGTCAAGATTCGGAGGATCGATGCCAAGGATCGGAAACTAAAAGTTGGTGTAGATGAAGGGAGAGGCGTCGGGGCGCGCGATGTAGAGGACGAGGGTCGCGGCGCCGAGCGCCGCTCCCTGCGCGAGGCGCGGCGCGCGCCGCCAGCCGTGGGCGAGGGCGAGCTTCCAATGGCCGGGCATGGCATGCGACGCGATCGCCAACAATAGAACGAAGGCGACGCTCGAGTTCCAGAAGAAGAGCCCCTCCCCGCGCGGCAGGCGCCCGAGCTCGTTCACCATCACGCGGAGCCGCGCCCACGCCGTCGGCAGGTCGGTGCCCTGGAGGAGCGGATCGCCGCCGCGCACGAGGAGCAGGCCGACGCAACAGAAATGGAACGTGAGGAGGATCGCAAGCGCCCGCGCCGCGATCGATTTGTCGAGGCGCTTCTTGAGGGCGAAGCGCTTGCGCATCGCCCCGATCCATAGTTGGTGAGCGCAGAGGCCCACGCCGTGGAGGAAACCCCAACCGATCCAGGCGAAGCTGGCGCCGTGCCAGAGGCCGCAGAGGGTCATCGCGCCGAGCGCCGCCGAGAGCGAGCGGCCGCGCGAGGGGCGCGCCCCGACAATGGCAAGAAAACGTAGTCGCGGATCCAGGTGGAGAGGAAATGTGCCATCGGCTCCAGAACTCCGTCGGATTCCTGGAGCGATACGGCGCGTCGAAGTTCTGCGGCAGGTGGATCCCCAACAATCGCGCGCTCCCGATCGCCATCTCGCTATAGCCCGCGAAATCGCCGTAGAGCTGGAAGGCGAAGCCGTAGACCCCCAGCCCAACCCCAACGAAACCGAGGCCGGTCGGATAGGAGAAGGCCGGGTTCACGAGGCGCGTGCCGAGGAAATCCCCGATGATCACTTTCTTGAGTGCGCCGGAGAGGATCAGGAAGAGCCCGGTGGATACTTGGTCTTCGCCGGTGGCCGGGGGCGCCTTCCATTGCGGGAGGAGCTTCTTCGCGCGGCCGATCGGCCCCGCGAGGATCTGCGGGAAGAATCCACGAATAACGCGAACGGCACCGCCTCGCGCTCGGGCTCCACCTCGCCGCGGTACACGTCCACCAAGTATCCGATCGCCTGGAACGTATAGAAGGAGATCCCCACGACGGCCCCCACGCGCAGGAGCGGCAGGAGCGGCTCCTTGCCGATCGAGTCGGCGAGCAGGTTGAAGCTCCCCGCGGCGAAATCCCAATATTTGAAGAACACGAGCCCCGACAGCTCGAATGCAACGAGCGCCGCGAGCTTCGCGCGCCGCGCCCCGGGTCGTCCAGGGGCGATCGCCGGCGCGCCGAAGAACGAGACCGCCGTCACGCCGAAGAGCAATGCCAAGTATCGCGGGTCGGCGAACGCGTAGAACGCGTAGCTCGCCAGCAGCAACACAAGGTTGCGCGCCATCGTGCTCCGCCGCGCCGCGGCCGATAGCACGAACACTCCCCACAAAAAGATCGGGTACCCGAGCCGGTGGAATTCCACGTTAGGCCGGTCGCTCTCCGAACGACTTGCCTCCGAACGGCACGCCTCCGAATGGCGCCGCAAGCCTCTCGACATACTTGGCGATCACGTCGACCTCCACATGGATCGGGTCGCCGGCCTTGCGGTCGGAGAGCGCGGTTCGCTCGAGGGTGTGGGGGATGAGGGCGATCGTCACAATTACCAGTCCCGTCGCGGCGGTCCTCGAGGCGGGCGATCGTGAGAGCTCACGCCGTCGAGCGAGATGGAACCCTTTTCGACGCAGTAACGGGCGAGCCCCGAGGGAAGTTGCACGGCGAGCTCGATCCAATCCCCATTCTTCGCGATCGACGCGACGCTCCCCAGCCCATCGACGTGCCCTTGGACGATGTGGCCGCCGAGGCGATCGCCCGCGCGGACGCGCGCTCCACGTTCACGCGCGCCCCGCGCGCGCCGATCGAAACGCGGTGCGCGCGAGGGTCTCGGGGAGAGCTCAAATGTGGCAATTGCCCCGCGAGCTTCGCGACCGTCAAGCAAACGCCCGAGAGGGCGATCGAATCGCCGAGCGCCACTCCGCCGGCGAGCGAGCCCAAGTCCACATCCAGGTCGAGCCCGCCGTCGCGGCGCGCGCGCACACCCACAATGCCGCGCGGCCCTTCGACGATTCCTGTGAACATGGCAGAATCGTAGCGCACGACCCATGGCCATTCGCCCTTCCGTTTGCCCGCTCGATTGCCCGGATCGCTGCGCCCTCGACGTGACCGTCGAAGGGGATCGCATCCTGGAGATCGACGGCTCGAAGCGCTCGCCGCTCACCGACGGATATATCTGTGCGAAGGTGCGCCGGTTCGATCGCCGCGTCGATTCTCCCGACCGGATCCTCCACCCCATGATTCGGCGCGGACGCAAGGGCGATCCCAACTTTGCGCCGGTTTCTTGGGAAGAGGCGATCGCCACGATCGCGGCGCGCTTCCGCGAAATCGTGGCATGCGACGGCCCCCAGGCGATCCTCCCCTTCTCCTACAGCGGGAGCAACGGGCTCCCTCACGAGCCACGCGATGGACGAGCGATTCTGGAATCGCCTCGGCGCGAGCCAGCTCGAGCGGACCTTCTGCGCAGCGAACACGGGGGCCGGTTGGCGTTCGGTGTTCGACGACCTGCCGGGCGCCGACCCGATGGAGATCGAGGAGGCCGACGCGATCGTTTTGTGGGAGTGAATCCGTCGGTGAGCGGCATCCACCTCGTGCCGCCGATCCGGCGGGCGGCGGCGCGCGGGGCGTTCCTCGCGGTGATCGATCCGCGGCGGACCCCGCTCGCCAAGGAGCCGACCTCCACATTCCCAACTATCCCGGGACCGACGTGGCGATCGCGCTGGCGCTCGTGCGCGAGTGCGTCGAACACCAACTCTACGACAAGGCCTTCGTCGCGGCGCACGCGCGCGGCTTCGAGGCGCTCGCGGGCGCATGCCAAGAATGGACGATCGAGCGCGCCGCGGCCCTGGCGCGAATCGAGCCGGAGCCGCTGCGGCGCCTCGCGCGCGAGATCGCGAAGCGCAAGAAAATCTTCTTCCGCGTCGGCTGGGGGCTCGAGCGCAATCGCAACGGCACCGACGCCGTCCGCGCCGTCCTGATGCTGCGGGCGATACTCGGGAAGTTCGGAGTCCGCGGCTCGGGGTCGCGCTCTCGACCACGCAGGGATACCGGATGAATCTCGGGCGCCCCGAGGGCTGCGCTCCGCCGCGGCGCATCGCGATCGCTCAATATGAGCGAGCTCGGGCGGCTCCTCGAGGAGACCAAGAATCCGCCGATCCGCGGGCTCTATGTCTACAACTGCAATCCGCTCGCGTCGGCGCCGAACCAGGGGCGCGTCGCGCGTGCTCTCGCGCGCGAGTCGCTCTTCACCGTGGTCCACGAGCAGGTCCTGACCGACACCTGCGCCTTGGCCGACGTCGTCCTCCCCGCCACGACCTTCCTCGAACACAAGGAGATCGTCCGGAGCTATGGCGCCTATTCTTTACAATGGTCCGAGCCCGCGGTCTCCCGCGAGGCGAGGCGAAACCCAACCATGCGGTTTTCATGGCATTGGCGGAGGCGATGGGATTCGAGGAACCCAACTTTCGCGAGACCGAGGACGAGATCGCGCGCCAGGTTTTCGCCGGCACGGGGCGCGCGCGCGGCTCGCTCGAGGAGCTGCGCAAGACCAACTATGCGCCGCTCGCCCCGCTCACCCAGTTCGCCGACGTCTTCCCCGCGCGCGGATATGTGGACTTGGCCGGCGCGGCGCCGCCGCGCTACCGCCCGCTCGAATGCACCGCGGCGCTTCCGCTCGCCCTCATCTCCCCGCCTCCGACAAGGCAATCACCTCCACGCTCTACGAGCTGGTCGCCGACGGCACGGCGACGATCGCGCTCCATCCCAACGATGCGGCGTCGCGTGGGTTGCGCGCGGGGATCGCGTGCGCGCGCGCAATGCGCTCGGCGAGGTGATCGCTCGTCTCGCGATCTCGGATGAGCTCGTGCCGGGAGTCGCCTCGATGCCGAAGGGGCTCTGGCGCCGCCACTCGCAGAATGGTTTCACCTCGAATGCGCTTTCGCCGGATCACGTCGACGAGCTGGGCGGCGGCGCCTGCTTCAACGACGCGCGGATCGAGGTCGAGCGCGTGGCTTCCCAGCGCGATTGACCCTTACCCCGTCGGTCGTTACCTTTCTCGCCCTTTTTCCTTCGACCACGGCGACGGGCATTGCTCGTCTACGTCCTCACACTCTTTCCCGACGCGATCGACCCCTATCTCTCCAGAGGGATCTTTCGCGTCGCTAGAGATAAAGGTCTCATCGAGATTCGGCTGCTCAACTTTCGCGACTTCGCGAAGGGAAAGCATCGAAGCGTGGATGATCGCCCGTTCGGAGGTGGGCCCGGAATGCTCCTGCGTCCCGAGCCGATCTTCGAAGCCGTCGAGTGGGTGGAAGCCAGGGAGGGGCAGTTTCGCAAGATTCTGCTGACTCCCGACGGGACTCCTTTCAAACAGTCCCGGGCTGAATCCCTCGCGGCGGGCGCTCAGGTTGCCGGATCGTTGGGAAGTCGGCTCCTCTTTCTCTGCGGACGCTACGAAGGTTTCGATCATCGAATCCTGGATGGCTTCGATTGGGAGCGAGTGTCGATTGGTGATTACGTTCTTTCAGGAGGCGAGCTGGCAGCTCTCGTCGTCTTGGAGGCCGTGGTGCGGCTCGTGCCCGGCGTCCTTGGCGATGAGAATCCCCATCCACGAGTCCTTCACCACAGGTCTCCTCGACTACCCGCAATACACGCGTCCGCGCGAGTTTCGCGGGAAGCCGGTTCCGGAAATCTTGGTGAGCGGCGACCACGAGGCCGTGCGCGCTGGCGCGCGCGCGAAGCCAAGAAAAGGACGGAGGAGCTGAGGCCCGATCTGGGGCCGTCCGGCGCCTTCTCGCGAGAGCTCGATCCCAAGAAAACGACGAAACCCGACGATCCCGATCGTTAGGAATCCAAGGCGTTTCCGAATCCCACGTAAGCGAATCCCTCCCCTTCCCAACGAAGCGAGCCCTTCAAAAGCGCTATTCTTGCCATGGACTTTGTTTCGCGACTCGAGCGGACCTTCGGAAAGCAGTCCGTCCCCCAGTCCAACGTCGGCGACTCCGTCGACGTGCACTACCGGATCAAAGAAGGCGACCGGGAGCGCATCCAACTCTTCTCGGGCGTCGTCATCGCGATGAAGGGGGTGGCGCGCGGAAGATGTTCATTGTCCGCCGCATCGTCCAGGGCGAGGGTGTCGAACGCACCTTTCCCATCGAATCGCCGCGCGCGTCGCCGACGTGGTCGTGAAGCGGCATGGGCGCGTGCGCCGTGCGAAGCTCCTCTATCTGCGCAAGCGGACGGGCAAGGCGACTCGCCTCGAGGAAACGTTCCACAAGGGAGCGGGCGAAGAGACCGCGGCGCCCGCGGCTGTTGCATCGGCCGCGGCCTCGGCGTCGTCCTCCGAGGGCGCACCCGCCGCCGACGCGCCGCCGAATCCCAAGAAAGAGAAGGGCACGGGCAAGGCCGCCGCGTCGGCCGCCAAGTGACCCCGAGTCCCGCGTTCGCCGGCTATCCCATAATTGAGAATCGAGTAAGCGAGTCCCGGACATGATGGAGAATCCCGCACGCTGGCTTCTGTTCACGATCCGGACTCGTCGTCGCTTTCGTTATTCTTGGTATACAAAAGGAGATTCCGCTCGGCGCCGACCTGAAGGGGGCACGCGCCTCGCGTACATGGTTCCGATCGCCGAGGCGAAGGCCGCCGGCCTCGTCGGAGCGAATGAGGCTCCGCGGACATCGTCAGAAAACGATCGACGTGATGAACAGACAGCGTCGACGGCATGGAGGCTCCGCGAGATCGCGGTCACCCGCAGGGCGACGACGAGATCGTGGTGGAGCTCCCCGGCCTCACGGAAATCGAGGTGAGCCGGATCAAGGACACGATCACCTCGCTCGGGCGCCTCGAGTTCCGAATCTTGGTATCGGAGAGCGATCCGATCGACGTGGAGCGCGAGCGGCGAAAGCTCAACGATTGGCTCGACGAAGCCCGAGCAGAAGGCCAAGATCAGATTGTGGGAAAAGCAGGAGACGCAGAAGAAGCCGACCGAGGCGCGCGACCTCCTCTTCTGGGTCGATCTGTTGCGTGGCTACAATTTCCAGAAGGGAGCGGAGAGGTCCGGTCAAGGGACTTCGTTGGTATCCCTCGAGCGACCGCAAGGACGCGAACTGGTCGGGCGAGATGCGCAAGACGCGCCCGGGCTTCGCCGCGATCCGCATCGACGAGGAGCTGAACCCCAAGGATTCGCGATTCGTTTTCCGTGGTGAAGACCTCTCGGACGTGGGCATCACCCGCGGCGGGAAATCGGGCGGAATCGTCGTCAACTTCAAGTTCCGCAGCGATCGGAAGAATGACTTCGGCGACTTCACCGAAGCCAACATGAATCGGCCGCTCGCGATCATCCTGAACGGCGTTCTCGACACCTCCCCAATATCAACTCTCGCATCGACGGCGACGGCATCATCGAAGCAGCCAGCTCGGCGGCTATCAGATCGAGGATGCGAAGCAGCTCGTCACCGTGCTGGAGACCGGCTCGCTCCAGGTGAAGCCCCGCCTCATCGAGGAGGCGCGCATGGGCCGCAGGCCTCGGCGAGGACTCGATCAAACTTGGTGTTTGGTCCTCGTCGCTCGGGCTGGCGGGCGACGGTCCTCTTCATGCTCCCTCTACTATCGCCTCGCGGGGAATCGCGGCGATCTCGCTCGGCGTGAACGGCGCGATATTGTTGGGAGTCCTCGCGGTCTCACAACGCGACGCTCACCCTCCCCGGCATCGGCGGCTTCATCCTCACGCGCTCGCGATGGCCGGTCGACTCGAACATCCTGATCTACGAGCGCATCCGCGAGGAGCGCGACCGCGGGCGCGGGATCGATCAAGCGGTGCGGCTCGGCTTCGAGCGGGCCTTCGTGACGATCGTCGACTCGAACCTCACGACCCTCATCACGAGCGTGATTTTTGTTGGCGATCGGCACGGGGCCCATCAAGGGTCTCGGCCTCATCGCTATCGGTGGGAATCCTGACGACGCTGTTCACGGCGCTCGTCTTCACGAAGGCGTGCTTCGCGTGGCTGCTCTCCAAGCAAGCGTCTCCCCGACGTGAAAATGTTGCGTTTGTTCAAGACGACGCCGAACCTCCGCTTCATCAAGATTTGGAAGTTCTACACGGTCTTCGTCTCCGTGACGACGTCGATCCTCGGATTGGTGGCGGTTCTTCGCCGCCCCCGAGAGCGTCTTCGGGATCGATTTCGTCGGCGGCGCCACGGCGCCATGCGTCTGCATGCGCGAGCCGATTCCGCTCGAGCAGTTCCGCAAGCTCCTCGAGATCCCGGGCTTCAGAGTCGGTGGATGCCACCTATAGCCTTGAGCGCAGGGAGCATCGTCCCCGGCAAGCCCGGATACAAAGAATACGTCGTGAAGGCGAAGCTCAGCCGCGAGCGGCGCGAGCAGATGAAGCACGACGCGTCCGAGAAGGGGCAGCTCGATCATCGCCGATTTCCGCGAGGCCTGCGCAAGGCGCTCGCCGCGATCGTTTGCTTCCCGATCCGATCTCCGACGTGAAGGTGGTCCCCGGCGCCGACAACGCGACGAAGGCCACCTCGTCCTGAACTTCGAGGATCCCATCGCGGGGAGCCGGTGGCAGGAGCCTGCTCCACGACAATGCCAACTATCTGACGGCCCCGACCGTCGAAGGGGCTGCCGCGGCTACCCAAACCAGCTTTCCCGTGACCGCCGGGCTCCCGGCGGGGATCACGGCCGAGGAGCTCACGTCAACGCATCCCCGCGAGCCTGCGGTGGCGCGCGCGACGGCGCCTCTCTCCGATCCGTTCCCGGAAGTGAACACGATCCAACCGCGCGCGGCGAAGTCGCTCAGAACAAGGCGATCCTCTCGCTCCTGATCGCGTTCCTCGGGATCGTCCTCTACGTCCGCTTCCGATTCCACGAATACCGCTACGGCATCGGCGGCGTCATCGGGATCGTCCACGACCTCGTGGTGACCCTCGGCGCGGTCGCGATCTGCCAACTAGTTTCGGCTGGGTCGACGTCGAGATCGACATGACGCTGATCGCCGTTTTCTCTGACGATCGCCGGCTACTCTGATCAACGACACGATCGTGATCTACGATCGCATCCGCGAAAACTTGGCGAAGCCTGAGGAGGAAAGAAGCCGCTCGACATCATCGTCGATGAGTCGTGCAACCAAACTCTCTCGCGCACGCTCTCACGTCGACTCGCCGCATTCATGGCGTCGGCGCTGATGTTCATCGTGAACCGCGGGAAGCACAATCCGCTCGAGGGCTTCGGCTTTCACGATGATGGTTGGCATCGTCTCCGGCACCTACTCCTCGATTTGGGTGGCGAGCCTCTTCGTGGTGGCCGTCGAGAAGTGGAATCAGCGGAAGGCGAAGAAGACGGGGCCCCGCGGCGGAGCTGCCGGCGGCGACGCCTGCTCCGGCGGCCGTCTCCAGCCAGCCGGGAACCCCAAGAATATGCGGCACGCGCGGCGACCCGGCGTGCGTGCGGCCCTGGCGGCTCTCGCCATTCCCACATTTCTCGCGGCCTGTGCGCCGGCGCGCGCCCGGGGCGCGAGCGAACCGGCCGCCGACCCCAACGATCCGCGGAGCGCCGCGATCACGCTCGACGCCGAGGAGGCCGAGGCGGTCCTCGCGATCCTCGACGGGTTCGCCGCCGGCCGCGCCGCGACCGAGTCGGAGTGGAATCGGGTGGAGCGGAGCGATGCATACCAAAGGCCTGCGCGGCGCGAGGCCTCGATGGGAGGGCGATCGCCCCGCCGATTTCCGCGCGCGCGTCGCGGCCGAGCCCTTCGTGCGCGATCAGGCCGAGCTGCGCGCCACCCTCGACGCGTGGCGCCGCGCCGACCTCGACGCGAGAGCGCGGCGCGTGCGCGCCTTCCTTCCGCCGGATGCCACGATTCGGGTCGTGGTTTTTCCGGTGATCAAGCCGGCGGCCAACAGCTTCGTCTTCGAACCGTCGACGAATCCCGCGATCTTCCTCTCGATCGATCCCAACAAAACGGCGGCGCAGTTCGAGAACATGGTGGCGCACGAGCTCCACCACATCGGCCTCGCCAACATTCCGAAAGGTGGGAATGAGTCGACCCCGAGCTCGCGCGCGCCTCCGACTGGCTCGGCGCCTTCGGCGAAGAGGATGGCGATGCTCGCGGCCGCCGGCGGCGCCGCGATCCACCCCACGCCGCGAGCCCGCCGAGGACCGCGAGCGCTGGGACCGCGACGTGGCGCATGCCGCCGAGTCGCTCCCGGGATCGAGCGGTTTTTCTGGGATCCTCGACGGGCGGCTCGCCACCGACGACGCGATCGCCGCCGAGGGATGCCCTACTTCGGCGAGACCCAGGGTCCGCGGTACACGCTCGGCTGGATCCTGGCTGCGACGATCGAGCAGGGGCTCGGGCGCGAGGCACTCCTCGACACGATGCGGAATCCGCTCGAGCTTCCGGCGACCTACGAGCGCGCCGCGCGAATCCTCGACGGGCGCGGCGGCCTCGCACTCCCGGCCGCCGGGGCTCCGGGATCGGCGCCGGGACGCCTCGCGCTCCCCACTTCTCCGCGGCCTTCCTCGCGCGCCTCCCTGCCCACGCCGCGACCGCTGCGCCCGCAGTGAAGTAGCCGCGCTCGAATTCGGTTTCGCGAATCGTCATCCTGACGCCGCCCCAACCGACCCGAGGCCCCCATGCGCGCGCTATTGTTGGTGTCGATCCTCGTCCTCCTCATCGCCGGCGCCTATTTGTGGCAATCGTCGCATCAAGTCGGCGCCGCCACGCGCCCCGCCCCCGGCGTCGCGCGCAACGACTCCGGAGACGTGGTCTTCGAGATCGGCGGCGGCGCTCCCGCGCCGCGGGGCCCCGGCGCCCCCGGCCGCCAATCCCAATGATCGAGTCGAACCCAAGAAAGAGACGGCGCCCAAGGCCGAGACCCTGGCCGATCTCGCGCCCGCCGTCCCCCACGAGGAGCCGCAGGCGGATCCCAAAGAAAACGGACCCGGCCGCGAACCCAACGATCAAGATGGGCAAGGGGATGACCCTCTATTCGATCGCCGTGAAATACTACGGATCGGGGTCGCCGACGGTCCGCAAGGACATCGTCGTCGCAAGCCACCTATCGGACGAATCGAAGATCGCCGAAGGCACCGCGATCACCCTCCCGGCGACCGCGGGTGGCAAGAAACGCCATTAGGGGTGTGTGGGGAGGAGTGGGTCGGCGCTCTGCTGCGCATCGCGACCGCTGCGATTGTAACCATCGCGCCCTGCGCAGAAGCCGCGCCCGACCCACTCCTCCCCCACACACCCCGCCGCTCGATCTAAACAATAGGTAGGTATGTTTGGAGGCTTGGACCAAAGTGGCGGATGTGGAGCGCTCTAGAAGCCTAAATCTCCCGAGCTCGCGAGGATCAATCTAGCGCGCGCCCGGCTCCCGCTAGCACTCTACGGATAGTTAGGATCCGGTCATGCGTGCGCGCGCGACGGGGTGGGTGGGTCCCGGGCGAGTTTGTGCGCCGCATGGACGCAACAACGTTAGTTGGTGATTCTTCGCCGCGGCCGCAACTCTTGGTTGCGACCGCGGCGCCCCCATTTCCTTGGGGTTCCATCGGCGCACATGTCTGAGCCCGGGACCCACCCACCCCCGGTGCGCGTCTGAGCCCCGGGGCCCACCCACCCCCGGTGCCTCCTCACATCGCCGCGGCGTCAAAATGCGCACCGATGGCGCCATGAGCACGCATTTGTAGGAGTCGGCCGACGAGGGCGCGGCGGAAGCGCATCCGCGCTCGCCACAGATCCGCGTCGTAGCGCTCCTCGAGGACGACGCCGCTCTTGCGCAGCTCGGCGAGCGTGCGGCCGTCGGAGGTCTTCGCCCACACTTCGCCGACGAGGGTTCCACCGTCGAGGACCCCGCACACGGCGCGGTCGAGATCGCCGAACCCAACTTTCGTCTTCGGGGAGACGCGCACGCAGGTGCGCCCCGGCCGCTCGAGAACCGTGAGATCCATGGTGTCGGTCACGCGGTCGACCTGGTTCAGGACGTAGATCACGGGTGCCATCGCCCCCACCTCCGCGAGGGTCCGCTCGACCGCGGCGAGGCAATCGTTGGCATCGGGGCGCGACGCGTCGACGGCGAGAAGCAACAAATCGGCGTGGATCGACTCGGCGAGGGTCGCGTGGAAGGACGCCACCAAATCGTGGGGAAGGCGCCGCACGAAACCGACCGTGTCGGATAGCAAGACTTTTCGCCGGTCGCGCAGGGTCCAGAGGCGCGTGCGCGTGTCGAGGGTGTGGAAGAGGCGGTCGGCCACGGGGCGCGGTCGCCGGTGAGCGCGTTCAGCAGGCTCGACTTCCCAGCATTCGTGTATCCCACCAAAGAGACGCGGAAGAAGCCCTCGTGCGCCGTGGCCTCCCGCTCGCGCCGCGCCTCGATCGCGGTGAGCTCCCCTTCAATCGCTCGATCCTCTTGCGCACGAGGCGGCGGTCGGTCTCGAGTTGGGTTTCGCCCGGGCCGCGCGAGCCGATCGCCCCTTCGGTGCGCTCCAAGTGCGACCAACGGCGCGTGAGCCGAGGTAACAAATACTCGAGCTGGGCGAGCTCGACCTGGACCCGCGCCGCGCGCGTGCGCGCCCGCCGCGCGAAGATGTCGAGGATGAGCTCGGTGCGGTCGACGACACGCACCTGGAGCCCGTCCTCGATGTGGCGTTTCTGCGAGGGGGAGAGGTCGCAGTCGAACACCACCAAATCGGCGCGCAGGTCGCGCGCGCGGTCGTGGATCTCGGATAGTTTGCCTTTGCCGATGAAGGTGCGCGGGTCGGGGGCGCGCCGGGTCTGGAACAGCGAATCCAGCGGGACGCCGTTGGCCGCCTCGACGAGGCGCGCCATCTCGGCGCGCGATTCCTCGAGCGGCTCGTGCCCGGGGAGATGGACGACCGCGATGAGCGCGCGCTCGGGCGGTCGGTCAGTATAGGTGAACTCTTTCACGCGCCGGCGTGTTTCACTTTTGTTGGCTTGCGCGGCGGGCTCGGCCGATTCGTGGGCTCGGGCTCGGGGAGCGGAGCGGCTCGAAGGTGAGCGCCGCCTCGCGCTCCGACTGCACGATTCGCGAGTGGACGCGCCACGCGGCGTCGTCGCGCCGCGGAAAATCGGTGCGATAGTGGGTGCCGCGGCTCTCGCGGCGCGCATTCGCTGCTTCCGCCATGAGCCGTGCGACGGTGACGAGATTGGCGACCTCGAATGCGCGCGGCGAATCGAACTCGAAAGAAAAGAGGTATCGCGCCCAGCCCTCGAGGCGGGTGACCGCCTCATCGAGCCCCTCGCCGCTCCGCTCGACTCCCAACAAACGCCCCATCAGCGAACGCACCGAATAGGCCACGTCCTCGAGATCGAGGTGCACCGAGCGCGATTCCTTGCGAACGGCGCGATGGAAAGATCCTTGGGGAAGCTTGGAGGCGCCGATCGCCTCCTTCGAGACCTCCTCCCCGATCATCGCGCCGAGGACGAGCCCCTCGAGGAGGGAGTTGGAGCCGATGCGATTGGCGCCATGGAGCCCCGAGCTCGCCGCCTCGCCGACGGCGTAGAGCGCCGGAATCGTGGTATGTCCCGCCGGATCGACCTCGATCCCCCAACGCAACAATGCGCCGCCGGGCGGACCGGCACCGGGTCGCGCGCGATGTCGATCTCGAAGAAGCTGCAGATCTCCGACAAATGTGGGAATTGCTTCCGCACGTCGCCGGGGATCGGGCGCAGGTCGAGGTAGGCGCTCGTGTCACGGGTCTTCACCATCTGGCGCACGATCGCGCGCGACACGACGTCGCGCGGGGCGAGCTCGCCGTCGGCGTGGTAGTCGGCCATGAACCGGTGGCCGCTTCGATCCACGAGAATCCCACCTTCCCGCGGACGATCTCGGATACCAACAATCGGCTGGCCCCCGCGACGTAGAGCGTCGTCGGATGGAACTGCATGAACTCGAGATCGCGCACGGCGGCCCCGGCGCGGAACGCGATCGCGACGCCATCGGCCGTGGCGATCGGCGGATTGGTGGTCTCGCGGAAGAGCCAGCCGGCTCCCCCGTGGCGAGCACCGTGCGGCTCGCGGCGAATCCCAACAATCCAACCCCATCTTTCCAGGCGATGGCGCCGGCGCAGGATCCGTCTTCGTTGGTGACGAGGTCGATCACGAAGGTCTTCTCGAAGACCGAGATGCGCGGGTCTCGCGCACGCGCCGCGCGAGGACACGCTCGATCTCGCGGCCGGTCAGATCGCCCTGGGCGTGGAGGACGCGCGGATGGCTGTGCCCCCTTCGCGGAGCAGCTCGAAGGTGCCATCGGCGTGGCGATCGAACTTGGCGCCGAGCTCGGACAGGGTGCGGACCGCCGCGGGGCCATGGCCTGTGATGAGCTCCACCATGTCGAACTCGCAGAGCCCCTGGCCGACGGCGAGCGTGTCGTCTCGGTGGCTCATGATCGAGTCGGCTTTCCCGTGGACCGCGGCGATGCCCCCCTGCGCCCACGATGTGTTCGTCATGTCGAGATCGGACTTGGCGACGACGATCACGTCGCGCCGCCGGCACGCCTCGAGCGCGACCGTGAGCCCCGCCACCCCCGAGCCGACCACGAGGACATCGGTCGCGTAAATCGGAATGCGGCGGAGGTCGTAGTCGACGAGCGCCCTCGGAGAGTGGAGCTCGAAGCCACGGCGCCCCTCCCCACGGCCGGGTGTTAGTGCCCGTGTTCGGATTCTGTTCGGAATGTGTTTGACAGGTTGTTAGGGGTCTGTTTCAATCCCGCCCTCGACTGCGACTCCAGCCTCGGAAACATGGGCGATCCAAAGTTCGCCAGTGCAAGTGAGCAAGGAATGGATCGTTGTTGTTCGGAGGGTGAGGGTCGCGGGTCGGTGGCCTCGAATCCTAAGCGATCCGGGCTCGAAGGTGAAACGAGCGCCGTTCCGCAGCAAGTTCCAGCCAAGCGAGTGAAACGGACCTCGAGAAGTCAGCAATACGAAATCAGCCGCAGTCCAACTCCAGAAACCAACTGTAGAAACCACGGGTAGGCCAGCCATGATGATCGCCCCTCAAGCGTCGAAGTGTTCTGTCGAGCGGTGCGCCGTCTTTCAGTGATTTTCCCGTCGCCGTGTTCATCCTATTCCTGATCACGACAGCGCTCTTCATCTGATCGCAGCGGTGGCCGGGTCCGGTTCTCGGGTCCGGTAGCGAGCGGAACGCGCCGCGCCGTCGGTGCATCTCCGGCTTCTTGAAGTGATGCGGCGGGTGGAGGCTCGCGCGGCCTCCGCCTCGCCCAAGCGCCCTCGAACGTGAATCCCAGCGGAACGTGAATCCCAGCGAAGAAATCCAACGACTCGTGACCGACGACCCCAACAATCCGGAATCTCCCCGCCCCAAATCCAAGGGGCCGCGGGCGCGTCCCGCCGCGAAGCCCGTCGAATCGAAGCGCGAGTCGCAGACACTTCCGCAGCCGAGGTGGGTGCCGAAGTCACGGAGGGCGATGCGCAGGCCATCGCGCAAAGTTGGCTTCCGTTTCCGATTCAAGCGCCGCGCGTTCGTCCCCCGCTCACATCGACACAAAAGCAGGTTCTCGACTTCATTGTCGAGTTTCGCGGCAAGCAGGGTGTTTCGCCGACACTCCAGGAGATTGGCGATCGCTTGCAGACCCATCGCGTCACCAGTGCATGCCCACGTAAAGGCGCTCCTCGACAAGAAATACTTGGTCCGCTTTTCCGATCGCGCCTCGAGGTCATTGATCCCGGTCGACGAGCTCACGCGCGCCCAAGGGATGCGCGTCGAGCCCACGCGGAATCGGCGGGAGCAGGTGAGGCGGACGAGCTCGAAAGCGAGCATGGGCGGCGCCCCGGCGATTCGAGCGATGGCGCCAGCCATGGCGGTGATGTGGCCAATACCACGAATCCGTCCGGGCCGCTCTCCTCCCGCTCGCCGGGCGCATCGCGGCCGGGCAGCCGATCGAGGCGGTGTATGACAACGAAGTCCTCGACATCGCCGCCCTCTTCCCGCGCGAGCGCGATTTGTATGTTTTGGAAGTCTCGGGCGATTCGATGATCGACGATCAGATCCGCAGCGGCGACTATGTCGTCGTCGAGCGGCGGTCCACGGCGCGCAATGGCGAGATCGTGGTGGCCGTCCTGCCGTCGGAATTCGGAGGCCATGGTGCGGCAACACTCAAGCGATTCTATCGCGAGGGAAAGCGCGTTCGCCTTCAGCCGGCCAATGCCAAGCTGGATCCCATCTATGTCGAGCCGCCGAGTCGGCTCGAGGTGCAAGGGGTCGTCGTGGGATCGTGCGGCGCTATCGCTAGCAGTGCTATCGCTAGCAGTGCTATCGCTGGCAGATCGGGCGCGAAGCCTCTCGATTATTTACTTTCGGTCGCGCCGCTATTGGTCGTGCCGCCAACGATCGTGTTGCTTGGAATTGTGACTATCGCAGCCGCGATGCCCTGCGAATCTTGCGTTCGGACCTCGGCCACGAGGACAACGCTCCGCCCCGTCATGGTCTCGCTTGGGCGCGACGCTGTTCCACTCGCATTTGGTCCATTGGTTTTTGGGCCATCGGTTGTGGGGCCATCGGTCATCTCGGCGCCCGCCGGCGAGTCCGGCGCGAGCCTTGGGAATCTCGATCCGCCCCGAGAACTTTCCCCCGCATCACGCCGATCGTTTGGTCGAGGACGCGATCGTTGGCGGCGGGGTAGCCCTTCACCGCGGGAGCGGCACCCGCGACGCGTTGAGCGACACGACCACGCCTCGACCCATCGGGGACCGCGGCGCGCACCTCGAGATCCGACCGCGGAGCCGGAAGCCACCGACTTCGGAGCCGTGAGATCGACCGCGAGATCGGGCGCCTGCAGGACGAGCGCGGGATCGCCTAGCAAGTTGTAGAGCGAAAGCTCGAGTCGCACGAGATCGCCCCGCATGGCCTCGTTGATTCCAAACATTCCGGCGATCGAGTCGACCTGCTTGCGAAAGTCCCCTCGCCGCGCGCGATCCCAACTTTCGCCGTGCGGATCATCTCACCGACGCGCGCGCGGCCGAGCTGCGGAACAGGTCATTCATGCCGTGCGCGAGCAACAGATCGGGATAGGGGTGAGAAACTTCGGATGCGCCGAGCACCGCGACGGCGCCGTTGGGATTCACGAGGAGCGCCTCGCCAAGGCAGGTCGGCATGCGGGACTTCTCGCCCGGAGTGCCCCTTGGGACCCGCCGGATTCTTGGGATCTTGGAACTCCGTCGTAGTTGCACGCGAACATCATCACGAACGGCGCGCCGCCGCGGATCGATAGTTGGCGAGCATCGGACGTCGTGAAGATCGTTCGCGTGAATGGCCCCGCATCGGCCGTGTGCATTCCGTTGCGCGACCCGTGCCCCGCGTAGAGAAAGACGAGGGAACCGCTTTCCCACAAATCCCGCAGCGCGTTCTTCTCCGATTTCCGCGGGACGCCAGAATGGGGATTGGCATCGGGTCGCAGGACCCGCAGGTCGAACGCGGCGGGGAGCTCGCGGTCGAGGAGGCCGGAGACCGCCGAATCGAGAGCCGAATCGATGACGGCACCGAAGCCACCCTGCGCCGCCAAAAAACTGATGCGCCGCCGCCAGCCCGCGGGCTTCGAATCCCGCTCATAGGCAACAATCCGATCCGCGTACTGGCGCACGAGCGGCGCATCGGCGGAAGGGAATCGGCCGACCGCGCGCTCGGGGATGGAGTCGCCGTCGTCGTCCGCGTAGATCGAGTCGGTGATGCAACGAGTCGTCGATCCGATCCTCATGCGGCCCGGCGGAAGGACACCCGCATCTCCAACCAACAATACGAACTGCGCCCCACCGCGCGCCGCGGCGCTCTTCAGAAAGCCACAAATCGACTGCTGCGTGTCGGGCGCGGGAAAGCCATCGCAGATCGATTCGATCGGCACGATCGCCGCCGATTTGATCCCAGTTGCGGCGCGGTGCTCCGCTAGCGACTCGAGTTCCCCGCATACCAACTTTGGCGCGATCGCAATCCACGACGACGCCGCCGCGGAGGACCGCGCATCGTCAACGACGTGGCCGCCGCCGGTCGGCCCCGCGAGCGGGACTTGGAGGCCCGGGAGCAGGACCTGGAGGCACGCGACCAGGACTTGGGAAACTGTGAGTGCGCCTAGAGCCATGCGCGGATTCTATCGATCGCCACCTCCTCCGGGCTTTCCCGGACCGAATGAGCCCACGGAACGAAACAGGCCATTGGGACCTCGGTCGAGCAGTCCCGACACTTCCAACGACACGATCGCTTCGAAGAGGGCATCGTCGCTCCCGGTCCACACGTCGAGCAGTTCATCGAGTGTGGCTCCATCGACCGCGGCTTCGAGCAGCGCGCGATGCGATTCGGCAAGCCCAAGATTCGGAGCGCCCGCCCCCATTCCCAACTTTCCGGACTGCACTATCTCGGACTTCGACTCACCCGCTAGCACTTCATGCGATGCCAAACCGCCCGCCGTTCCACCCAATCGACGGGCGCCCAAAGTTTGCATGGACTTGGGGCGCTTCTTGCGGGGCAGTGACACCGAGACCCGCGAGAATATCGCGCGGGGATGTGACGAGCGTGCCCTCCGAGCGTTGCAACAATTCATGGCAGCCTTGGCTCATCGGCGAGTCGACGCGCCCCGGAAGCGCGAATATCTCTTTTCCCTGGTCGATGGCCCAGCGCGCCGTGATGAGCGAGCCGCTCGCGCTCCCCGCCTCGATGACCAACACGGCCTCGGAGATCCCGGACAGAATCCGATTGCGCCTCGGAAAGTTCTCACGCGCCGCATGCGACTCGACCGGAAACTCGGAAAGGACGAGCCCCTCCCGCTCGATCCGACGCAACAGATCCGGCTGATCGCTCGGATAGGGAGCCAGGAGGCCGCTCCCGAGGACGGCGATCGTATCCCCGCGAAGCGCACCCCCATCTTCCCGGACACTCAGCGCGGCGCGGTGGGACTCGCGATCCACGCCGCGGGCGAACCCACTCACCACCACGAGCCCCGCCGCCGAAAGTTGGCTTGCGAATCGTTGGGCTTGCTGGGCGCCGTAAGGTGTGGGCGTGCGCGTCCCCACAATTGCGATGCGAAGACGGAGCGAAGACAACAAATCGAGCCGACCCTTCCAAGTGAGGACGAGCGGCGGCGCCTCGACTGCGCGGAACGCGCCCGACGGATCGAGGCGCTCTCGCCCGACTCCGATGAGCCATCGGGTTCCGGAACTACGGGCTGCGAAACTATGGACTGCGAAACTACGGGCTGCGGGAACAGGAAGCCGATCCCCGCCTTTTCCGAAAGTTCGATCTCGCGATCTGCGGCTGCGCGCACGCCGTGCGAAGCAATCGCGCGAGCCATCTCCGGGCTCGCGCCCAAGGCTTGGAGCGCCCCCGCCCCGACGCGACGAGTGCCTCCGCACTCCCGGCTTCGGCGATCCAGCGCCAGGCGCGCACGGCACCCAATCCGCGCACGAGGCTCAGAATGATCCGCGCGCGCCGCTCGAGGGTGATTTCGTCCACACGTGGAGGGCGCGGGCGCGCTCGTCGTGGTCGTTCCTCCTTCCCAAAACCACTTTTGTCCCGAAACGCCACGACGCCGCTGTCGCATCCGGCTCCGTATTCCCTACAATGATCGACAATGAAAAAGAAAGACGAGGTCGGCACAACGCCAAAGAAGGCGAGCGCAGCGGGCGGCAAGAAAAAGTCCACGCCCCCGGCTCCACATTCCTCGACCTCCTCGCGAATCGCCCGCCCGAAGTCCAGGCGATCGCCAACCGCCTCCGAGAGATCGTGTATGAAGTCCTGCCGAAGGCGGAGCAGGCGATCTATCCGAACTGGAAGCTGGCGCTCTATCGCGACGTCGAGGCGATCTGTGCGATTCAGCCGGCGAAGGAGCATGCATCTTCTACCTGACGCGCGGCGCCGAGATGCACGACCGCGATGGTTTGCTTTTGGGTGGAGGGCGTGGAATCCGCCATATCAAGGTTCGCGCGCTCCAAGAGATTCCCGACGGACCGATCAAGACTCTCTTGCGCGAGGGGCGAATGCTGGTCGAGCGCTCGCCGCGCCCGCCGAAAACGAAAACCAAGGGCAAGCCCAAGCGTTCGGGATCCTGAGATCCCGGCGCGCGTTAGGGGCGCCCCGTCAAAGCCCAACGATGAACAAGGACGACGCCGTCCGCCTCGCCGAATACAACACTTGGGCGACCGAGCGCATCGCCGCCGAGGTGTCCACGCTCTCCGAAGAGGAGTTGGAACGCAGGTTCGAGAGCAGCTTCCCATCGATCCGCGAGACGCTCGCGCACCTCGTCGGCGTCGCGATCCTGTGGCATGACCGCTGGGGCGGCGTGAGCCCGCGGACGATCGTGGGATCGGGCGATCTGCCGCGCGACGCGGCGGGCCTCGTCGAGCGCTGGCGCGAGGCCGATCGGGCTGTCCTCGACTTCGCGCGCACCGCACCCGATCCCAATCAAATGGTGGATATCAAGAATACGTCCGGCAAGCCCTTCCAGCATAGCCTCGCCGACATGCTGCAGCACCTGGTGACCCACCAGAGTTACCATCGCGGACAGCTGACGACATTGTTGCGTCAGGCGGGGCGCAAGCCCGGGCGCGGCGCGCCGTGGGATCAGGACTTCATTACCTTCGTGCGGGCGACGCCGCGCTGACAAGCCCCGCGCAGGCTCCGGCCGGAGGCCGACCGCCGCGCTGACGTTCGCGCGTTTCCTTGGGAAACGCCGCGGCGCTCGAATCGGCTTTCGGCGGCCTGCTAGTGGGAAAACCCATTGCGTGATAGCGGCGCAATCCACTCCACGACCCGCCAATCCATCCACCGCCGGTCCGGGTCTCCCCCGACCTCCCCAAGAATCCCATGTGGCCTCCCGTGGGGGTGAGCCAAACGTCGACGGGCCCGCCGCGCGGCAGCCGCTCGAACGCCGACGTGGAGACCACGGGATCGTCGCGCGACACCAAGATTCGCGTCGGAATGGATATGTGGGGAACGCCCGGCGCCGCGCTGCTCCGCTCGTAGTAGTCGGAGGTCGACCGGAATCCGCACACCGGCACCGTGAACGCCTCGTCGAACTCGGTCACCTTCCGCGGCGGCCGCGGAAAGTTGGTTTCGGCGCGCCGGGGACCCGCCGCGCCCGATCCTCGACGAGCCGCACGAGCATCCGTGTGAAATAGCGGTCGTAGAAAGCGCCGACCCCTCGCGCAGCCGCGCGACGCACTCGAGGAGATCGATCGGCGGGCTCACCGCCATGGCGCGCTTCACGCTCTCCGGGGCCGAGTTGCCCCACTCGCCGAGACACTTCAAGAGCAAGTTTCCGCCGAGCGAGAACCCAACGATCGAGAGGGGCGAGCCGGGGAGGAGCTGGGTGAGCGAGCGCACGGCCGCGGCCACGTCCTCCGAGCGACCGCTGTGATAGTTGTGTTTCGCGAGCGAGAATCCGGCGCCAGTTCCCCGCAGGTCCATCCGGAAGACTCGCACGCCGCGCGCCCGCAGCTTCGCGGAGATTCGCAACATATAGGGGCTCGTCGCGTCGCCGCAGAGCCCGTGGAGGAGGAGCGCCGCCGGTTGCCCCTCTTCCCAATGATCGGGGCGGTCGTCGTGGAGGACGAGCGCGTCGCCGTCGGACAAGTTCACGATGCGCCACGTCGAGACCGGAGTGCGCTCGGAGGGCCCGCGCGCGGGAAGCATCACACCAACCAAAGTCTGGGCGTGAGCGCCGCGAACGAGCGGATGGGGAATGAACTCCGGCCGATGCATCGGCAAAGAATACCCCGGCGAATGCGACTGGACAGGGCTGCGATCTCGCGCGGCGAAGCGGCCCGCGCGGCGGCTCCGCAATCCCAGTTTTCCGCCGTTCAGCCCGCGTGGAGGCGGAGTGCCACGCCCTCCGACTCCAAGATTGTGGCTTCGAAGCCACACAACTCCCCCAATCGCCCCTCCACGGCCCGCGGGTCGGCGATTCCACATGCCTCGTCGAGGTAAACATTTCCATGTCGGGCCTCGACCTCCGCCAGCTCCGCGAAGAGGTCCCGGAGGTCGGGGTCGACGCCGGCGCCGGCGAGGCGCCGGAATCGCTCGGTCGACCGCGCCTCGATGATCGTCGCCACGAGAAGCTCGTCGGCGAGCTGCGGACCCACATTTCTCCCCGAGGTGCGCGCCCGCCGGACGTGCTCGACGAGCCTCCCCGCATACGCCGAGGGGACCTGCTTCTCGAATGGGATCCCCGCTCCGCGAGGATTCCCAACAATCGCTCGAAGTGGACCAGCTCCTCGCGCGCGAGCCGGCTCATCGCCACACAAAGCGCCGTGCGCTCGGGCGCGCGGAAGACGAAGCCGAGCGCGGTCGCGGCCGCCTTCTTCTCGCAGTGTGCGTGGTCGAGCAGGAGCGCCGCGAGATCGCCGCGCGCCCGCGAAACCCAACGATCGCTCGTCGGCGCTAGCGGGATCCGCTCTCCGCCCATGGGCGCAGCTCCGGGATTTTGTTGGGATCGATCCGGGGCGCGTCGCCGGGCTGGATCGTCGTGAGGACGACGCAACAATCCTCCATCGCGCGCGAAAAGTTCGCGAGGTCGAGCCCGAGGGCCGATGGTAAGTATGGCGTGAGGATTCGCCGCTGCCCTTCGTAGAGCTTGCGCGCCCCTCGGAAATTGTTGCGTCGGAAATGGTGGATCGCGATCGCCGCCTGGAGGAGCCCCTTCAGCACCTGCGCGCGGTCGGAATCCGACTCGTTCATCCAGAGGTGCTCCCAGATTTCGTGGCATTCGAAGAAGCGCTTTTCGTTGAAGAGTTGCACTCCTTCGGCGAATGCCGTCTCGAACTCGTTGGTCATCGTGGTTTCGCCGGCCGTTCTAGCAGATCGAGGCGGCGCCGTCCGATTGACCAGGCCCTTCGAGTCCGATAGCGTTCCCGCTTCTCGTCCGCGGGCGTAGCTCAGTGGTAGAGCGCGACCTTGCCAAGGTCGATGTCGAGGGTTCAAGTCCCTTCGCCCGCTCCAGCCCCCGTCTCCTGCGGTTCGCGGACTTGGCGAACCGGCGTTTGGCGCGCCGCGCGCTATTTCGACGGAGCAGCTCGCGGCCGGTATTTGTCGAGCACGCTGGCCGAGGCCCGTCGCCGCCACGCTCGATGCGAGGCCGTCGATCGCCTGCTCCTTCAACTCAGGGAGGTTCGCCTTGTCGGCCGCGCGCGCGAGCATTGTGTAGACGACGGAGATCTCCTCTTCGGGGCGTACGGGCAGAGTCAGCGCCTTCTGATACTCGGCGATCGCGCCGGCGAGGTCGCCGGCCTCTTCTTTCATCTCGCCGAGCATCGAGCGGGCGAGGAACTCGACGCCGTAGGCATCGGGCTGCGGCGGATGGTCCGCGATGCCCTGCGCCATCGCGCGCGCGGCCTCGGTTTGATTGGAGTTCCATAGTTGGTCGGCGCGCGCGTACGTCGCGCGCGCCGCGCGCGCTCGAGTGCCTTCTTCGAAAGCCACAGTGCACCGCGATCGGGATCGAGCTCGACCGCGACGACGGGGCTCGGCGCTGCGAGGCGAATCTTGGTCTCGGCTCCCGCGATCTCGATAGTTGTGATCGTGCGCGCGCCGTCGGCCCATTCGATCGCCACGGGCAAGGGGAACCGGAAATCCGCATCCGTTTGGCGGATTGTTAGCAAGAGCTCGGAGCGCTCCTGGCGCCATTCGTGATCGAGCACCGGAACGCCAACTTTCTCGAAGAACTGCGCGAAGACGTACTCCGGCACCTCGGGCGCTTCCCGTTTCCAACGCGCCACCCACTCGGCCCAAGTGCACTTTCCGAACGCGTGGTCGCGCGCGATCGCCTGGAAGACGCGGTGAAACTTGTCTCGCCCCATGATTCGCGCGAGCGCCTCGTAGGCCAACGCACCTTTGGAATCGCTCAGTAAATAGGACTCGGTTCCGTGCGTCAGTTGCGAAAGCGGGAGGTCCTGACCGAGCGCCACGCAATCGGCGAGCTGCCGCGCGCCTTGGATCAGAAACGCCCTGTCGCGCGAGGCGGCCGGCCATCGGGCCCTCGAGCGCCGTCATCGTGAGGTAGGCGGCGTACTGTGCCATCGCCTCACCAATGATGTACTCGCCGTCCGAGCCGTCGCGGCTGACGAGATTCGGCCACCAAGAATGGCCGAGCTCGTGGGCGAGCACCGGAAGATCGAAGCCACGAATATCCAACAGATCCGACCGCACGATGATGTAGCTTTCGCACGAAGCGCCGGAAAACCCGGCGGCCATGCCGGCGGCCTGTGGGATCTCCACCACCGCGAATCGTGGGAACGGATACGGGCCGAAGGCGTTCGCCTGCACCGCGAGCGCGCGCGAAAGCCACTCGAGCGCCTCGGCGGTGCCCGGCCGCTTCGCCGACGCATAGAACTCGATCGGCACGCGGCCGTTTTCGACATGCTTGGCCGTCTCGACGAACGGCACTGCAACGAGAGAAATAGCTCGGCCACGACGTCGTCACGATCGTCTCCCGCGGCGATCGAATGGTGGTCGTCCCCGATCCCATCAATGAAAACCCGGGCGGCACTTCATAGGTCAACGTTCCGGTCGCGCGCAGCTCGCCGATCTGCGGATACCACGACGTGCCGATACCAACCATGAACGCCGCGTCGGGACCGATGTAGTAGGAGAGCGCCGTCGCCTTGCCCCCGTGGTAACGCACAATAAGGACGTCGTCGGCCCTCAGGTCGCGCGGCGGTTGCAAACGCAAGATTCGGGAATTGCCGCGCACGCCGCTCGGGACGTTGCCGACGGGCGTCCAGGCGAGCGTCTCTCCCGGTAGGCGCGCCAGCGAGGAGCCATCGATCTCCATGTCCTCGCGCAGCCAAATCTCCGGGGCGTCGAGGAAGGACTGCGGCAACGCGGAAACGCGCGCTTCGGCCACGATCTCGCGCGCGTTCGCGTCCACGCGCACCGTCATCTCGTAGTGCGGATGCAACTCGACGCGCGGACGCATCTCGCCGTGCGGATTCTTGGGCACCGCGCACGCCGGAACCAACAGCGCCGCGGCCCATGCCAAACCGATCCATGCTTCACGCATGACCTAGGGCCGATTCTTGGGATACGTGTCGGGGATCGATCCCAGCGCCGGCTTCGGCGTCAGGCACCCGGCGCGGCTCACGTCGATCGGCTCGAAGCCGATCGAAGCCGCAGGCGAGTCGGGCTGCAACCGGAAGTCGCGGCGCGCCGCGTCGACGAAATGCGGATCGGCGAAGACCGAACGCACATCCTGCCCTTCCCACGCCAAACCTTGAGGGAGCTCCCACCGAAGTGGGCGGGCGGCCGAGGCAATCCCAATAAAGATTGTCGCGGAATACCAAGTTTCTCATCGCCGAAGTTGTCGCCGAAGAAGTTTCCCTGGCTCCAATAGAAAATGTTGCGTTCGAAGATGAACGAGCAGTGGGGCTCCACGCGGCTCCGCATCACCTGGGCCGACTTCCCGAACGCGAGAATATTGTTGCGAATCACGTTGTCGCGGCCGTAATGTTGGTGAAAGGGGATGCCTCCATGTCGTGGACCAGATTCCCCTCGACGAGCACCTCGCACGAGCCCTCGTCGAGGTAGATCCCCCATCCGCCGTAGACCGCGCTCACCACGTCGTGCACGTGGTTCCCGCGGATCACCGTCCCCCGCGCGTTGCCAAGATTGTAGATCCCACCCATATCGCTCAGGACGCCCTGGCCGATGTTCCAAACGTGATTCGACGCGACGGTGTTGTGGGTCGCGAGGCTCCGCCCGTATCCGTAGGTCCAACCCAACGATATCCCGGTGTAGTAGAGGTCGTGGATCTCGTTGTGCTCGACGATATTGTTGGGAGACTGCCCGACGAGGATGCCGACCCCGCGGGATGGATCCGCCCCGCGTACGCGATGAGGCAATCGCGCACGATTTGGCGGCTCGCCGTGACCTCGTCGTCGCGAGGGATCTCGTGGCTCCCGAGGCGAATGCCTCCGGCGCCGAGGTCCGCGAGGGTGCAGCGCTCGATCCGGTTGTCGCGGCAGCCGATCCCGAGCTCGATTCCCCACGACGCCGTCTTCGATACTTGGCAATCGAGGATTGCGCAGTCGCGCGCCCCCAGTCCCGAAATCGCGGCCGGGAGCTCGCGCTCCGACTGCGGGCAGATGTAACCATTGGGTCCGGAGACGAAGACCGTGTGGGCGAAGGCGAGCCCCTGGATCGTGACGTTCGAGACCCAGGCTCGATTCGCCACATTTCCGCGCAGCACGAGGAGCTGCTCGAGGCGCGGCGCCACGAACTCACTATTCTCAGGCCGCTCCCGGGCTTCGGCGCATAGAGTGAGGACGCCATCGCCGAGGTCGAGATACCACTCGCCGGGGCGCCCGAGCGCCTCGCGCACGTTCTCCACGATGTAACGATTCCCCGACTTGAGCGACGCCCAGTCGGCCATCGCGGGAGTTGCGCCGGTGAACGTGACGACTCGCTTCTCGTCGTCGATCGACGCGATGCGCAGGCGCGATACCGACCAATTGTGGAATGCGATGACCTCCACGTCGCCGAGCCGATGCCAGGAGGAATCGAGCTCGCCCGCGGTGAATCGAAATCGGTCGTAGCCGAGCCCCTTCGCCGCCGCCGAGGGCCAGGCCGACCCTTCGATCAAATAATTGGCATCGGCGGGGAGGCGCGGACGCGGGCGCCGCTCGCCGTTCACGAAGAGTTGCGCAAAGGCCCAACCCCGCTTGCCACCGTTGGGATTGTGAGCCGCCAGAGTCCGTCGGCCCCGGCGGTGAATCCTCCGAGGCGCTCTCCCCCGCTCAAAATTGGCATCTCAGTGGTTTCGGCGCGGTAGACGACGGGCGCGTCCGGTGTACCGCCGTCCTCGGGGTCGAGGACGAGCGGGCGCGGGAGAAATAGGTCGCCGCCGCGATGCGGACCTCGGCGCCGGGGCGTGACTCCGCCCCCGCCCGCAGCCGGCGCAGCGCATCGCGCGCCCCTTCGATCGTTGCGAGCGGCCCGTCGGTGCGCCCGGCGTTCGGCTCGGTCAGCTTCCCGGACCATTGGTCGTTACCCTTCGGGGACACGTGGAGTACCAACGCTCCCCCGCCGCCCGTTCCTTGCGAATGGCAAATGGCGTAGCTCGGCTGCGCCGCGAGGGAAAGAACCAAGAGTCCTGGGTGGATCCGCGATCGCAACGAAGCCCCGCCGATGAACGAACTGACCCTCATGGAGCCGCGCCTGCGAATGACAAGACTGGGCGCCGGCCGACGCCAATGAGTGCGGCGCCTTGGGCGATTCGGCAGTGCCTGCGGGAAACATGGTGGGGAAGTCCATCCTACGCCCGGACGCCGGTTCGCGCCGGAGTGCGCTCGGCTCCGTCGCGCTCGCGGCGCTGGCGCTTCCCGCGTGGTCTGCCCCCGCGCCAACACCAACGATCCCGGCTCCGGCTCCGCAGGATCCCGCCGCCCCCGCCAGCCGTCCGTGCGATCCCAACGATCCCGACGCGCTGAAGCGCGCGATCGCCGAGCGCGACGAGATCATCGATTTCCAAAGGCAAGAAATGGCGCGGGCCAAGGGTCTCTATTTGTTGAGGCTCTCGACAGCGACGATTGCCAGAATCCGGGGCTCGCATTATTGTTTGCGATCTCCGCGGCGCGCGGACAGAACGATCCCGAGATCGACGAAGCGCTCCGCGCGGCGCTCGAGGTCTGCGTCGAGCGGCGGACGCTGCTCGGACATCGCGCCGGAGTCGTCACCTGTGACTTCAACGCCGACGGCACGCGCGTCCTCACCGGCTCGAGCGACGCCACGGCCATTCTTTGGAATGCGGTGTCCGGGGTCCCGATCGTCTATTTCATGGGCCACACGCAGCCGCTCGTCGCGGCGCTGCTCAGCCCCGACGGCGAGCGGGTTCTCACGGCCTCCGAAGACGGCACGGCGCGCCTGTGGTTGGTATCCGACGGCAGCACGGCCGCCGTCCTCGAGGCCGACGCGGGGCCGGTGCGCAGCGCGGCCTACGGCGCCGACGGCACGCGGGTCGCCACCGGCCACCGCGATGGAAGTGTGGTGATCTGGAATACCAAGAATGGCGAGAGAGTCGCGCTCCTCGTCGGACATACCAAGGATGTCCTGTCGGTCCGGTTTTCCGAGGGGGCGATCCGAGTGGTCACGGCGTCGGCCGACGGCACGGCGCGCCTGTGGGACATCGCCGCCGCGAAGGAGATCTCGAGAATGGTGGGTTTCGCCGGCCCCGTCCTCGCCGCGGAGCTCGATCGCGCCGCCGCGCGGGTCCTCGCGGCCGGCTCCGATCCGATCGCAAGGATCTTCGATGCCAAGAATGGCCATCGGCTCGTCGAGCTGAAGGGTCACGAGGGACCGATCCTGGCCGCAGCCTTCAGCCCGGCTGGGGATCGCGCCCTCACGGCCTCCGAGGACGGCACCGCGCGAGTCTGGGATGCGGCGAGCGGCCTCTCGCTGCACACCTTGCGCGGCCACGAGGCGCTCGTCTGCGCCGCGGTGTTCAGCCGCGATGGTTCGCGTGTGGCAACCGCCTCCGAGGATGGAACGGGGCGCGTCTGGGACGCGGCCACGGGGCGCCTTCTCGCCACTCTGCGCGGTCACGATAGTTGGGTTCACACGATTCGTTTTCGTGGGGATGGGGGCGCGCTCCTCACCGCCTCCGACGATCACACCGCGCGCATCTGGAATCCGACGACCTTCGGCGAACGCAATTCTCTCCGCGGTCACGGCGGGCCCGTCCTCGTGGCCCGCTACAGCCCCGACGGCACCAAGATTCTGACCGCGTCGAGCGACGGCACTGCGCGCCTCTGGCGCGCCGCCGACTGACCGAGATCGCAACTCTCCGCGGACACGAGGGGGCGGTCACGTGCGCCGAGTTCAATCCCGACGGCGATCGTGTCATCACCGGCTCGGACGACGGAACCGCAAGATTCTGGGACTCCTCCACCGGAGAGTGCCTGCACGTTGCGCGGCCACACGGGTCCCCTCACCGCGGCGGTGATGTGTCGCAACCGCATCACGATCGGCACCGCGTCGGTCGATGGAACCGCAAGGATCTGGGATGCCACATCAGGGCGCCCCGTCTCGATCCTCCCCACGACGGCGCCGCGGTCGTCACGATCGCCCTCAGCCCCGACGGCCTGCTCGCGGTCACATCCTCCGACGACCGGAAAGTCCGCGTGTGGCGATCGGTGCGCGGAAATATGATGACGATGCTCGAGGGACACGACGAGGTCGTCCGGAATATCACCTTTACCGCCGACGGCTCGAGGCGTGGTCACGGCGTCGGAGGACGGCACCGCAAGATTCTGGCATAGCAAGACTTTTCGAGCGCCGTCGCGCTCCGCGCGCGCACGAGGAGTCGATCCGCTCGATTGCGTTTCGCCCCGACGGGCGCTGGGTCGCGACGGCCTCCAACGATGGCACCGCGCGCGTGTGGGACGCGGCGAACGGCGTGCTCCTGGCGACCCTGAAGGGTCACAAAGGTTGGAGTTCTCGACGCCGAGTTCAGCTCGAATGGTAATCAAATCGTGACGGCCTCCGACGACGGCACCGCCTGCATGTGGGATCCGAGCGACGGACGCCCGGTCACCACCTTTCGCGGACACACCCGCGGCGTGCGCACCGCCGTCTTCAGCCCCGACGGCAAATCGGTCTTGACCGCCTCCGACGACGGCATCGCCCGAGTCTGGCCCGTGAATGGGCTCGCGGCCGCGCGCAAATCGGTGCCGCGCGACATGACGCGCCCGCGGAGCGCGAGGCGCTATTCAATCGACCGGATCGAGCTCCTGGTGATCCGCGACCTGCTCGTGGCGGGGAATCTCGATCTCGCGATCTCCCGCGTCCGATACCAACTATCCCGCCCCGACCGCGACCCCAGTTCGCCGACGACCTCGTGCTCTTCGTGAATCGGCTCCTCGATCCTGGACATCACGTCGTCGCGGCTCGCTGCCGCCGGCCTCGCCCTCGCCGACGTCTTCGCCAACACCATGAAACGCCAGAATGCGTTATTGTTGCGGTGGATGCAGGCGGCGCGCGCTCGACCTGAGCCTCCGATTCCCGCCGAGTCCTCCAGCGTCGAGGAGGAGGCGGTCGCTCTCCTCGGCGGCGACGAGGAGAAGTCCTGCTCGCTCGTGCGGATCCCGCTCGCCCACTATCGCGCCAAGCTCGCCGGCCTTCGCGGCGCGGGCCAAGACCGGCCTCGCCGAGGCGCTCGCGACCGAGCACTTCGCGAAAGTTGGGGTCCATCGATCGCTCGCCCCCGCGCTCGCCGAGGGGCGCGCACTCTCATGGCGACACCAAAGAATGTTGAAGCGGGCCCCCAAGCTCGTCCTCCTCTTCGCCGAGGCCGCAGCCACCGCCGACGGGCACGAGGACCCGGAGACCCTGCGCGTCCTCGCCGAGGCGCGGCTTGCCAACGATAGACATTCCGGGCGCGATCGCGGCACAGGAAGGAGAGCGCTCACGAAATGCGTCGATAATCCGCGCAAGAGGAAGTGGATCGAGGTCTGGCTCGCGCCGTTCGCGCGCAGGGGCCGACCGCTCTCCAAGCCCGCGCGTCGGCGCCGGCCGCCCTGCCGCAGCGATAGTCCAGGCGGGGCGCCCGCCCCGGGGGCATGTTACCCTCCCGCCGCATGCCGCCCGAAGCACACACCAACGATCCCGCGCGCCGCCGCCGCGGCCGCGCTCGCCCACCTGCGCCCTATTGCTGGGATTCGCCGGCGCCTGCCGATCGGCCGGGCCGCCCGGAGAGCTGCCGACCTCCGCCCGGAGCTCGGAAGCGGCTCGGCCTCGGTCCGCGGCCCAAGCAATACGTAACTGGAACGAAGTACAC